>ERZ781272.21-NODE-21-length-270312-cov-22.136563_pt1 | contig 270312 bp, 230 predicted proteins | sample MGYA00375850_ERZ781272 | MGnify/ENA primary metagenome ERZ781272 (study PRJEB29790, sample SAMN06051246) | human gut metagenome | host: Homo sapiens | place: USA: Cincinnati, Ohio | collected 2013-06-21 | study: EMG produced TPA metagenomics assembly of the Gut...
CGTTGAATATAGCAGTTAGCTACTCCTCGAAATCTTCAAGTGCGAAGTTTGAGTAAAGGAGATGAAATTATGGCAAAAATTAAGCCGTTTAGATGTATTAGACCGAATGTAGATGTTGTATCAAGAGTAGCAGCATTACCATATGATGTGTACAGCCGCGAAGAAGCAAAAGTTGAAGTTGCAAAGGAACCATTATCGTTCTTAAAGATAGACCGAGCAGAAACAGGGTTTGACGATTCGGTTGATACATATGATGCAAAAGTGTATGTAAAAGCGAAAGAAACATTAGAAGCAATGATTACAGAAGGAATATTTATAACTGATGAAGATGCTTGTTATTACCTCTATGAACTTATAATGAATGGACGCTCTCAAACAGGTATTGTAGCGTGCGCTTCTATAGATGATTATCTTAATAATATAATCAAGAAACATGAAAATACACGAGAAGATAAAGAGATTGATCGTATTAACCATGTGGACATATGTAATGCACAGACCGGGCCAATATTCTTAGCTTACCGTGCGGCTACGCAGTTAAATGAAGTGGTTGACAAAGTGAAGAAGGACGCTCCATTATATGCATTTACCTCGCCAGATAAGATTACTCATAATGTATGGAAAGTAGTAGGCCTAGAAGATAATTCGGCAATTGAAAGGGCATTTGCAGATATGGATCAGATCTATATAGCAGATGGACATCACCGTTGTGCCTCAGCGGTCAAAGTAGGATTAAAGAGACGCAGTGAGATGCCAAATTATACAGGAGAAGAAGAATTCAACTCCTTCTTATCTGTATTATTTCCAGATGAGCAGTTAATGATTATGGACTATAATAGAGCGGTCAAAGATTTGAATGGGCACTCTAAGGAAGATTTTATTAAAGCGGTAGAACACAACTTTATCGTTACCTTAGTAGGGGAGAAAGCATATGCCCCTGAGCATAAATCTACTTTTGGTATGTATTTAGACCAGAAGTGGTATAAATTAGAGGCAAAAGATAGTTTGCAGGCAATTACAGATCCAGTAGAAGGATTAGATGTATCGGTGTTGCAGGATTATATACTAAATCCTATATTGGGAATCGAAGACCCAAGAATGGACAAGCGAATCGAATTCATTGGTGGTATTAGGGGATTAGAGGAACTAGAACGTAGAGTTAATACTGATATGGAAGTAGCATTTGCCATGTACCCAACTTCAATAGGAGAGTTATTTGCAGTAGCAGATGCAAATCGTCTGATGCCTCCTAAATCTACATGGTTTGAACCTAAATTAAGAAGTGGAATATTTATTCATTCTTTAAGCTAGAGTGTAATTGTAGATATTGTATATTTGTTAATACTTTTTTCATTTGATTATATCAGATTTTATGATAGAATATATTTAATGAACTATATTTTGTCATATAATTGTCGAATGGTTGTATAATAGGTCATATCGATGAAACAATCCAAATCATGAAAGTGAAATATATAAAAGAATGGAGATTATAAGTATGGGTAGTATTTTTAGCCTTGAAGGTGGTTTTTTCAGTGGGATGGGAAAAATCTTTGATGTTATGCTTGTAAGTTTGCTTTGGGCGGTATGTTGTATACCAATTATAACAATAGGACCAGCAACTACAGCACTTTATTATTGTGTAGTTAAAACGATTCGTAGAGAAAGAGGTTATGTAGCGAAAGAATTTTTTCACTCATTTAAAGTGAATTTTAAACAAGGGACAATTAGTGGTCTGATTTTTACAGTATTAGCATTTGTCATGTCATTTAACTTCTATATTGTTAGACAGATGGAGGGGACATTGGGTAATATTTTATTCGGGATCTATATTGCATTGAGTCTATTTATCATGATCACTGCAATTTATGTATTTCCGAATCTTTCAAGATTTACTTTAACAGTAAAGGGTCTATTCAAGAATTCAATTATTATGGCAATTAGACACTTACCATTTACAATCATAATGTTAGTTATTATTATAGTTGCATTAGGTGCTATGTACATTATTCCAATAACAACTTTATTCCTTCCAGGGGTAGGGTGTCTAATCATATCATTTATGATGGAAAGAATCTTAAAAAAATATACGCCAGAAGATGCTGGACGACCAGATGCTTGGTATATGGAATAATATTGAGCAAGATGTCGAAATATAATGATGAAAATACTATAATTATATAAAAACAAAGAAAATAGGTGTGAATCGAACGTTATTCTTGAACAATGTGTCAAGAAATGCAAGATTCACACCTATTTGTATTTAAATGCATCTTATATATTGATAAGATGATATTTATTACTAAAAATAATTGTAATTATATGTAATTAATGATACAATATAAGCATTATTGTGATACACAGGGAGGACATTATATGAACGATACATTATACAATTTATGTGATTGGGCAGAAATCGAAGCAATTGTTTATTCAGAACATGATAATCCTCATACTATTCTAGGAGCGCATGTAGTAGAGGAAGGTATTTTATTTAATATATTTATTCCTACGGCTGAGAGTGTAGTATTACATATGACAAAGACAGGTAAAGAATATACAATGGAGATAGTTGATGAAGCTGGATTCTTCTCAGTACTTGTGGATGGCAAGAGAATTCCGGATTATACGTATGTGGTTACTTATGACAATGGAGACAAGCAAGAGATTGTAGACCCTTACCGATTTGATCCGGTAATCGATGGAATGGATTTAAAACTGTTTACAAGTGGAGTACATTATGATATATATAATAAATTAGGTGCACACCCTATGGAAATCGATGGAGTTTTTGGTGTTTTGTTTGCGGTATGGGCGCCGAATGCAATGCGTGTTAGTGTTGTTGGTGATTTTAATCTATGGGATGGTAGACGTCATCCTATGAGAAGATTAGGGGATTCTGGTGTGTTTGAACTATTCATTCCGAATCTGCAATGTGGAGAAATCTACAAATATGAGATCAAGGTAAACAGCCAGTGCATAATGTTGAAAGCAGACCCATATGGATATGCTTCTGAGTTAAGACCTGCAACAGCATCTATTGTTTGTGACATTAATTCTTATCAATGGGATGACCAAAATTACATTGATAAACGTGAGAAATGTAGTTACACTGAAGAGCCAATGTTAATCTATGAAGTCCATCTTGGTTCTTTTAAGAAACCAGAAGGAGAAGATAGAATCTTCTATAATTATAGAGAACTTGCAGTTATGATTGCTGATTATGTGAAAGAGATGGGATATACCCATGTTGAATTAATGCCAATTATGGAACATCCATTAGATGCTTCATGGGGATATCAAGTTACAGGATATTATGCAGCAACTGCAAGATATGGTACTCCAGAAGACTTTATGTATTTTGTAGAGTATATGCATAAGCATAATATTGGCGTAATCTTAGACTGGGTACCAGCACATTTTCCGCGAGATGGCTTTGGTTTGGCAAATTTTGATGGGACATGCTTATATGAGCACTTGGATCCTAGACAAGGTTCTCATCCACATTGGGGAACATTGATTTATAATTATGGAAGACCTGAAGTTGCAAACTTCTTAATTGCGAATGCATTGTTCTGGGCTGAGAAGTATCATATTGATGGTATACGTATAGATGCAGTGGCTTCTATGTTGTATCTAGATTATGGTAAGAGTCATGGTGAATGGGTTGCTAACATATATGGTGGTAATGAAAACCTGGAAGCGGTAGAATTCTTACGTAATCTTTCTAAGGTTTTTAGGAAGAAGCATAAAGGAGTACTATTAATTGCAGAAGAATCCACAGCTTGGGAAAAAGTAACTGGTAGTGTGGAAGATGGTGGCCTTGGATTTGACTTAAAGTGGAATATGGGCTGGATGAATGACTTCCTTAACTATATGAAATGTGATCCGCTATTCAGAAAAGGTCATCATGGTGAATTAACCTTCAGTATGATTTATGCTTATAGTGAAAACTTCGTGCTTGTATTGTCTCATGATGAAGTTGTGCATGGAAAAGGTTCTATGATTAATAAGATGCCAGGAAGCCACGACCAGAAATTCGCGAATCTACGTGTTGCTTATGGTTATATGATGGCACATCCCGGTAAAAAATTATTATTCATGGGGCAAGATATTGCTCAATTTGATGAGTGGAATGAAAATGAAAGTATTCAATGGAATCTACTTGATTACGATGTACATCGTGAAATGAAAGACTATGTGAAGGCATTAAACCGTCTGTGCAAGGATTATCCTGCTTTATATCGCATGGATTTTACTAGTGATGGATTTGAGTGGATTAATAGTTTGGATGCGGATAAGAGCATCATAAGTTTCTTGAGAAAGACAGATAAGGAAGAAGAAACCTTATTAGTTGTATGTAACTTCACACCAGTAGTATATGAAAACTACAAAGTGGGAGTTCCATTCAAGGGCAAATATAAAGAGACCTTTAATAGTGATAAAGAAGTATTCGGTGGTAAAGGATATGTGAATCCTAGACTTAAATATTCCAAAGAAGATGAATGTGACGGTCGTGATAATTCTATACAGATTACAGTACCACCCCTTGGAATTAGTGTATTCACATGCGCTCCAGTAGCTGAAGTAAAACCTGATAAGAAGATGGAGAAAACATCAGCGGGTACGAAGACTACTAAATCTGAGAAGAAATCAGAGAAGGCGTCAAAGACTTCCAAGGCAACAAAGACGGCGAAAACGTCCACTGAGAAGAAGGCCTCTACCGAGAAAAAAACAGCAACGGAGAAGAAGGCCTCTACTGAGAAAAAAGCAGCAACGGAGAAGAAGGCCTCTACTGAGAAAAAAACAGCAACGGAGAAGAAATCTTCAACTGCAAAGAAGCCTTCGACAACGAAGAAATCGGCAAATGCTAAGGTGGAAGAAGTGCCAGCATTGGAAACTGATGCACAGGACGAAGCAGTTGTTATAGGTGTAAAAGCCGATGCACATGACGAAGCTATTGTTACAAACGTAGAAACTGATGCACAGGACGAAGCAGTTGTTACAACCGTAGAAACTGGCGCACAGGACGAAGCAGCGGTAACAGCTATAGAAACTGATATTCAGGAAGAAGTAGCTGTAACTACAGCAGTTATTACTGAGGAAACATTAGATGAAGTTATTCAACCTGTGAAAAGAAAACGAGGAAGACCAAGTAAACAACCAGTGTAATCGTAAGGTTGGAATTACACATTAGATATCATAATAATAGGAGATAAAGATGAATTTGAACACAATATTTCTATCAACTCAGTCACTGCAAGAAGGTGCGGAGGAGGTAGTAAAGAAAGTATCAAAACTATCAAAATATCTTGACAAAGCTCAAGAAAAGATTATAGCGTTTGGCTGGAAACTACTTATTGTATTATTAATATGGTTTATAGGTAAGAAAATCATAAAGGTAACACTCCATATATTAGAGAAGACATTTAACAGAAGCAATATGGAGGCTAGTGTAGCTATCTTTTTGATTGCTGTTAGTAAAGCAATCTTATATGGTATCTTAGTTGTAATTTTAATTAGTAATATTGGTGTGGATACATCATCCTTAGTAGCGGTACTTGGTACAGCCACATTATCAATAGGTTTAGCACTACAAGGTAGTTTAGCAAACTTTGCTGGTGGTGTTTTAATACTTATTATGAAACCATTCCGTGTAGGTGATTATATTATAACGCCGGATAAAGAAGGTACCGTTACGGGACTTGATATCTTCTATACACGAATGTTAACTGCGGATAATCGTTTGGTAGTTATTCCAAACGGTACATTATCGAATTCCAACATTATCAATGTTACGCATGAACCGATACGTCGTCTTGACTTATCTGTATCCATTGACTATTCTGAGAATATTAAAAAGGTTAAGGATATCTTAGATCGAGTTAGTAGCGAGCATGAATTAGTATTAAAGGATTATGATAGACAAATCTTTGTTAATAGTTTCGATCCAAGTGCAATTAACATAGGTATTCGTATGTGGGTAAATACAGAAAATTATTGGATACTTAAGTGGGATATTCTTGAGAAAATCAAAGAAGCCTTCGATGCAAATGATGTAACAATACCGTTCGATCAATTAGACGTAAATGTTACAAATAGGGATGTTTTAAAAGGATAAAGGACGAGGTAGAAAACATGTTAGATGTGAAGCAAAGAACAATACAAGTAATTGAAGTTGAAGATGGTTATGTTTTTGAGATTCATGAATTACCTGTAGATAAAGATACGTTAGTTGAAGTATGGGTATATCAAAAAGAGTACTCGACAAAAATACATGCATTCAGTATTATGAAAAGTACAATTTCAAATCCTGCAAAATTGTATCAACATATTGAAGAAAATATGAATGAATATATTGGTACGTACAAGGAAGAGGTAATTGAGGAAACAGAAGATTAATTCGAAACCTTCAATATTTAAGAATTGGTAATTTGTAATTAATAAAAACAAGTTAAAAAGTATAGAAAGTGACATATATCCGCATATAATATTATGTAAATTAACAAAAAGAAATTTTAGTCTTTTCTTTTGGCGGGAAACATGGTATTTTATTAATAGCGGATTTGAGTATCCGTAACAAGGGGTGTTCTCAAATTTATTTGAGGACACCTTTTTTATATAAGCTGAGCTAATGGTATTAATTAACTATATGTTTTGATATTTAGTTTCTTATATAATGCGGGTTCAAAATAAACAGGATAACAAGTACATATCCTTAGACAAGACGGAAGGAAGATAGGAAAATGGCGTTAAAAAATGTGATATCAGAAGTATTTGCGGTTGATGTATTCAATGATGCTGTAATGGCAGAGCGATTACCAAAGAAGGTTTATGCAGCTCTAAAGAAAACAATTGAAGATGGAGAGGAACTTGATCTTGAGATTGCTAATGTTGTTGCACATGCAATGAAAGAATGGGCATTAGAAAAAGGAGCAACACACTATACACATTGGTTCCAACCAATGACAGGTATTACAGCTGAGAAACATGATTCATTCATCAGTCCTGCTTCTAATAGCGGCCAAGCGATTCTTGAATTCTCTGGTAAAGAGTTGATTAAGGGTGAACCAGATGCTTCGTCGTTCCCATCTGGCGGACTTCGAGCTACCTTTGAAGCAAGAGGTTATACAGCTTGGGACTGTACATCACCAGCTTTCTTACGTGAAGATGCAGCCGGAGTAACGTTATGTATTCCTACAGCTTTTTGTTCTTATACAGGAGAAGCTTTGGATAAGAAAACACCACTTCTTCGTTCAATGGAAGCAATTAGTGAACAGACAGTACGTATTCTCAAATTGTTTGGATATGATGATGTAAAGAAAGTCGAATGTTCTGTTGGTCCAGAGCAAGAATATTTCTTAGTAGATCGTGAAAAATATTTAAAAAGAGAAGATTTAATCTTCACTGGCCGTACTTTGTTCGGAGCAATGCCACCAAAAGGACAAGAATTAGATGACCACTATTTTGGTAGCATCAAAGAACGTGTTGCTGCATATATGAAAGAATTAAACATAGAATTATGGAAATTAGGTATTTTATCAAAGACGCAACATAATGAAGTAGCTCCTGCACAACATGAAATGGCTCCTATCTATGGAACAGCTAATATTGCAACGGATCATAATCAATTAGTTATGGAGACGATGAAAAAAGTTGCTAAGCGTCGTGGGTTAGAATGTCTATTACATGAGAAACCATTTGCAGGTGTAAGTGGTTCTGCAAAACATGATAATTGGTCACTTGTTACGAATACAGGTAAGAATCTATTAGAACCAGGAAAGACACCTCATGAGAATATCCAATTTTTATTATTCTTATCAGCTATAATTAAAGCAGTAGATGAGAATGCAGTTTTACTTCGTATGTCTGCTTCTAATCCAGGTAATGACCATAGATTAGGTGCACATGAAGCGCCACCAGCAATTATCTCAATCTTCTTAGGAGAACAACTAGAAGATGTTATTAAACAGTTGATTGAAACTGGGGAAGCTAAATCATGCAAACAAGGCGGTATGTTGAATATTGGGGTTCATACCTTACCTGAGCTTAAGAAAGATGCAACAGATCGTAACCGTACATCACCATTTGCATTCACTGGCAATAAGTTTGAGTTCCGTATGGTTGCTTCTTCAATGTCAGTAGCAGACGCGAATACTGTATTGAATACGATAGTGGCAGATTCATTATGTAATATGGCAGATGAATTAGAGAAAGCAGATAATTTTGATATTGCTGTTCATGATTTAATTAAACGTACATTAACAGATCATCAAAGAATTATATTCAATGGCAACGGATATTGCGATGAATGGAAATTGGAAGCAGAGAGAAGAGGACTACCTAATACTCCAACTATGGTTGACGCTATTCCTTCTTTGATTGACGAACATACAGTACAAATCTTTGAGAAATTCAGTGTGCTTTCTTCAAAAGAATTACATTCTCGTGCTGAAGTAAATTATGAGAACTATTCAAAGACCATTAATATAGAAGCAAAGACTATGATTGAGATGGTTAATAAGCAATATATTCCAGCTGCTATTAAAGCAGTGAAGACATTAGCGGATACAATTAATAGTATCAAGGCGGCAGTACCTAGTGCTGATATTTCTGTTCAAACTGAATTATTAGTTCAAAGTTCAGAGCTTCTAGCAAAAGCTAGAGCTGCCGTAGTTAATCTTGAAAATGTAGTTGCTACTGCTGCTACAAAAGCAGAAGGTAAAGAACGTGCAATATATTTTAAAGATGTGGCAGCTAAAGCTATGCAAGAACTAAGGGAACCAATTGACGCGTTAGAACTTATTGTTGATAAATCGATATGGCCTGTTCCTACCTATGGCGATTTATTATTTGAGGTATAAGTTATCCTTTTACACTGTTTTCAGATACAGTAGGTAGACTACTTAGATTATTGTTTTCAGTATTATCAGGAAGAGATTTAAGGTATTCCTGACCATTACGATGAGAGATTCCTACACCATTGATGCCACCGTTTTTGGCCAATGCGACTCCTTCTTCTTTGGAAAGAGTGCTTCCATCGGATAGCTGGTAACCAGTAACCTTCCCACTGTGTTTTACCAATGCAACGATATTCTTAGCATTTGGTCCTGGACTCGGGATATTATCCAGTGCATTCATTGCAAGAGAAGAAGTATTTAATTCATTATTATCGTTTTGTAACATTAGTCATCACCTCTTTCTAAGTTTAGTATGTTCGCTGTGATGTTTAATATACTAGAGATAATTTCAAAATATGATGGAATTTAGTTAAAGAACAGTTAAATGGATGTCTTACAAAAAAACTTAAAAAAATAAAAAAAAGTCTTCCATTTTGGAAAGAAACGTGGTATTTTATATCTAGGCGGATAAAAGAGTATTCGTGGAACAAAGGTGTTCTCAAAGTGTATTTGAGAACACCTTTTTTGTTTTTTCATGAATATTAACGATACTGCATAATTTAATTATTAATGGAAGGAAGGATAAAAATATGGCAAAAGACGTAATTTCAGAAGTATTTGCAATTGATGTATTTAACGATGTAGTTATGGCGGAGCGCTTACCTAAGAAAGTATATGCTACTCTTAAGAAGACAATTGAAGAGGGAGAGGAACTAGACCTTGATATTGCTAATATAGTAGCGCATGCTATGAAAGAATGGGCACTTGAGCGTGGTGCAACTCACTATACACATTGGTTCCAACCAATGACTGGTATTACAGCAGAAAAACATGACTCCTTTATTAGTCCAGCATCAAATGGCGGTACAGCTATCCTTGAATTCTCAGGAAAAGAGTTAATTAAAGGTGAACCAGATGCTTCATCATTCCCTTCAGGTGGTCTTCGTGCTACATTCGAAGCAAGAGGATATACTGCATGGGATTGTACTTCACCAGCATTCTTAAGAGAAGATGCAGCAGGTGTTACATTATGTATTCCTACAGCTTTTTGTTCATATACAGGAGAAGCACTTGATAAGAAAACTCCACTTCTTCGTTCTATGGAAGCTATCAGCACACAGGCAGTTCGTGTACTCAAGTTATTCGGACATGACGATGTTAAGAAAGTTGATTGTTCAGTAGGTCCAGAACAAGAGTATTTCTTAATTGATAAAGAAAAATATATGAATAGAGAAGATTTGATCTACACTGGTCGTACTTTGTTCGGTGCAATGCCTCCAAAAGGTCAAGAACTTGATGATCATTATTTCGGAAGTATTAAAGAAAGAGTTGCTGGTTACATGAAAGAATTGAATGTAGAGTTATGGAAACTTGGAATTCTTTCTAAGACACAACATAACGAAGTTGCTCCAGCTCAACATGAGATGGCTCCTATCTATGGAACAGCTAATATTGCAACGGACCATAACCAATTAGTTATGGAAACAATGAAGAAAGTTGCAAAACGTCGTGGACTTGAATGCCTTCTTCATGAGAAACCATTTGCAGGTGTTAATGGTTCAGGTAAACATAACAACTGGTCAATCGTTACGAATACAGGAAAGAATCTTCTTGAACCAGGTAAAACCCCTCACGAGAATATTCAATTCTTATTATTCTTATCTGCTATTATTAAAGCAGTAGATGAAAATGCTGCATTACTTCGTTTATCAGCATCTAATCCAGGAAATGATCATAGACTTGGAGCAAATGAAGCACCTCCAGCAATCATCTCAATCTTCCTTGGAGAACAATTAGAAGATGTAATCAGTCAGTTAATTGAAACTGGAGAAGCAAAATCTTCAAAACAAGGTGGTAAATTAAATATTGGAGTACATACACTTCCAGAACTTAAAAAAGATGCTACTGATAGAAACCGTACATCACCATTTGCATTCACAGGCAACAAATTTGAATTCCGTATGGTTGCATCTTCAATGTCAATCGCTGGTGCAAACACTGTATTAAATACAATCGTTGCAGATGTATTATCTGATATGGCAGATGTGCTTGAGAAAGCTGATAACTTCGACTTAGCTGTTCATGATTTAATTAAAAAGACATTGACTGACCATCAAAGAGTTATCTTCAATGGTAATGGTTATTCAGAGGAATGGGTAGCTGAAGCAGAACGTAGAGGCCTTCCAAATGTTAAGACTATGGTTGATGCCATCCCTTCTCTTGTAAGCGAGAAATCAATCAAGATGTTCGAGAAATTCAAAGTATTCTCAGAAGTTGAATTACATTCTCGTGCAGAAATCAACTATGAAGCATACTCAAAAGCTATTAATATTGAAGCAAAAACTATGATTGATATGGCTAACAAAAAGTATATTCCAGCTGTAATTAAGGCTGTTGCTACATTAGCAGAATCAATCAACAGTGTAAAAGCTGCTGTTCCTAGTGCAGATGTAAGCGTTCAAACAACCTTATTAACAGATAGCTCAGCTTTGCTTGCAAAAGCAAAAGCAGCAGTGATCAGATTACAAGAAGTTGTTGAGGAAGCTGCTACGAAAGAAGAAGGAGCTGAACAAGCTAATTATTTCAAAGATATTGTATTCCCAGCTATGGCTGATTTGAGAGCTCCAATCGATGCATTGGAATTAATCATTGATAAAGAAGCATGGCCAGTTCCAACATACGGAGATCTATTGTTTGAAGTATAATACTCACTAACTCAAATTTTATTGATTATTTATAGATATTAAGAACCACGTAACTTACTCCATAGTTACGTGGTTTTTGATATCTTGGCCATCCGATCACGCAGGAGTATCTGCAAGCTTATATTTAGAAGATCATGATGACCATAATAATCGTTAAATAATCTAAGACAAAAGGAGTTAGGATTCGTATCCTAACTCCTTTTGTCTTAGTAACATCCTTTTTGCTTTATATTATATTAAGTGTGCTAAATAAGCGTCATTCAATGCAACTACTTGTGTCATCATCTCTTTACCGGGAGCACCTATGGTATTACGCTTGTTAACACAAGTTTCTAAGCTAATTGCCTCATAGATATCTTCTTCGAATACGGGGCTAATCTTCTTGTATTCATCAAGTGTCATATCATCAAGAGAGATATTCTTATCAATACAATATAGAACTAATTGTCCAACGATACCATGAGCATCACGGAATGGAACACCATGATTCACTAGGTAATCAGCGGCGTCAGTGGCATTGGTAAAGCCATTCTTAGCACTTGCTTCCATAACCTGGTTGTTAAATTTCATCGTTGAAATCATTCCAGTGAATAAGGAGATACAACCTTTTACTGTATCAATGGCATCAAAGGTAAGTTCTTTATCTTCCTGCATATCTTTGTTATAAGCAAGAGGAAGACCTTTCATAGTAGTAAGTAGAGACATTAATGCACCATAGACACGGCCAGTTTTACCACGAACAAGTTCTGCGATATCTGGATTTTTCTTCTGTGGCATAATACTACTTCCTGTACTGTAAGCATCGTCGATTTCAACAAATTGATATTCATTTGAATTCCAGATGATGATTTCTTCGCAGAAACGGCTTAGATGCATCATAATTGTTGAAAGCGCACTTAATAATTCTATTAGGTAATCTCGATCAGCTACAGAATCCATACTATTAAGAGTTGCACCTGTAAATCCTAATAATTCAGCAGTATATTCACGGTCAAGTGGATAGGTAGTTCCTGCAAGGGCACCAGATCCAATTGGTGAATAGTTCATACGATGATAGATATCAGTAAGTCTAGAGTAATCACGCTTGAACATTTCAAAATAAGCACCGATATGATGAGCGAGTGTAATAGGCTGAGCCTTTTGCAAATGAGTAAAACCAGGCATGAAAGTCTCAATATTATCCTTCATAATTATATTCAACTCAACTAATAGATCTTTTACTAATTCTTTAATCTCGGTAACTTCATCTCTTGTATATAATTTCATATCAAGAGCAACTTGATCGTTACGGCTTCTACCTGTATGAAGTTTCTTACCGGCGTCACCTACGCGTGATATAAGATTAGCTTCAACAAAACTATGAATATCTTCATGTGTACCATCAATAATCAGTGAACCATTCTCGATATCTTCAAGAATTCCGTTTAAACCGTCAATGATTGTATCTTTTTCTTCGTTGGTAAGAATACCTTGCTTAGCAAGCATAGTAACATGTGCTATGCTTCCTGTTATATCTTGTTTGTAAAATTTTTGATCAAAGGAGATAGATGCATTAAAATTATGTACAAGTTGATTGGTTTCTTTTGTGAATCGACCGCCCCAAAGTTTCATATTAGGTACCTCTTTTCTGTGATTTGTTTTATGTATAAACATGCAAAAATGTAAATAACATTCACTGAGTGAGTAATTATAATGTTAATGAAATACGTAGTTTAAATACATAGTAATATCAATATATTACCTTGTTTTTTCAAGAAAAGCAATACAATATGCGCTTAAATATAAGAAAAATTCAAATTATTATAAAAAATGCTGGAAAAATTTATGGACTATGATAAACTAGAAATTAGGTAACATTTTATAAGAAAATAGCATGAATTATATATGTTAAGTTATGTAACAATATGAATAAACAGTGTATTTATATACAAGATATTGCTTGCGATAGTTACCATAAGGGAATTGACCCTCTAACTTAGAATCACTTTGAAAGGAGTACATGAATATGAGTAAATTATTTGATGAATTAAAGCCGTTTCTTGACAAGAATATGGCTATTGAAACAGCTTTAACGTTGTTAAGTTGGGATAATGAAACATTAGCACCAGAAGATAGCATTGAATATACTGCAAAAGCTATGGGAGTTCTCTCAGATGAAGGGTTCCGTTCCTTTGTCAATCCTGAGGTTCGAGGGATTCTAACGAAGCTAGATGAACATAAAGAAGAACTCGAGGATACAGAAAAAGCTATTCTTAAAGCGTTATTAAAAAGCTATGAACAGATGGAAAAGATTCCGCCAGAAGAAAACAAGGAATTCAGTGAATTAACAGCCGTTGCAGGAAACATCTGGGCTAAGGCTAAGAATAACAATAACTTTGCTGAATATGCACCAACATTGGAGAAGATTATATATTTCCAAAAGAAATTTGCAGAATATCGTAGAAAAGATGGAGAGAAATTATACGATATCTTATTGAATGATTATGAAGAAGGATTTAATACAGAAAAATTAGATGCATTCTTTAATAAAGTTAAAGAGGAAATTGTTCCGTTAATTAAAACAGTTGCAGCGAAACAGGATCAAATTGATAAATCATACAACTATTTATCTTACGATGTAAAGAAACAAGAGGAATTTGGAAGATATCTTGCCGAATACATTGGTTTTGACTTTAAGAAAGGTGTAATCGCAGCAAGTGAACATCCTTTCACTACAAACCTACATAATCATGACGTACGTATAACAACTCATTATTATGAAAACAATTTAGAAAGTTCAATATTCTCAATAATACATGAAGGTGGTCATGCCATCTATGAGATGCAAATAGCAGATGAACTAACGCAAACACCTGTTGGTCAGGGTGCATCAATGGGTATGCATGAATCACAGTCACGTTTCTTTGAAAATGTAATCGGTAGAAGTGAAGAATTCTGGACTCCACTTTATCCTAAATTAAAAGAAACATTCCCAGAACAATTAGGTGATGTAACTCTTGAACAATTTGTTTTAGGTATTAATAAATCAGTACCTTCACTTATTCGTACAGAAGCTGATGAATTAACTTATACGCTTCATATAATTATTCGTTATGAAATCGAGAAGATGTTCCTTGAAGGTAATGTTGATGTTATGAAATTACCAGAAATCTGGAACCAAAAATATGAAGAATATCTAGGTGTTAAACCATCTAATGACAAAGAAGGAATCCTTCAAGATGTTCACTGGTCGATGGGAAGCATAGGATATTTCCCTTCGTATGCCTTAGGTAATGCAATTGCTGCACAGATTTACTATCATATTAAAACTCTTATGCCTTTTGAAGAGTATCTAAAGGAAGGTAATCTTGCACCAATCCGTAAGTATCTGAAAGAACATATTCATAAATTTGGAGCAACTAAGAATACCAATGAATTCCTTATGGATATGATGGGTGAAGAACTAAATGCTGATTATTATGTGAGATATTTAAAAGAAAAGTATACAAGAATATATAACTTGTAAAATTATTTAACAATTAAAAAACGCTGCAAAATGATGATCGATCATTTTGCAGCGTTTTTTCTTGAAAACAAAATTATTGAACAAGACCTTTTTAGTATCATTGTTATGAATTTTAGTTAGGTTAATTTTCCACATGTGACTTATTATAATGAATAATATAGGCAATTCATGCGGATAGTACTATATTGAAATATTAATAGACAGAAAGGAAGTTATTAGCATGGAAAGAAAAATTAAACTTGTAAAAGCAAGAGAAATTCTTGATTCTAGAGGTAATCCTACTGTTGAAGTTGAAGTCTTACTCGAGGATGGAAACATTGGTAGAGCAGCTGTACCATCAGGTGCATCGACAGGTGCTTTCGAAGCGGTTGAATTGCGTGATGGAGACAAGAAACGTTATATGGGAAATGGTGTTCTTAAGGCAGTAAAGAATGTAAATGGACCTATAGCAGAATTATTAGTAGGAAGAAATGCTTTGAATCAATGTGAAATTGACCGTGTAATGATTGAAGCGGATGGAACAGATAACAAAGGTAAGTTTGGTGCGAATGCAATACTTGGAGCCTCCCTAGCTGTTGCAAAAGCAGCAGCTGAATCTGTTGAACTTCCATTATATCAATATATTGGTGGTGTGAATGCGAAGGTTCTTCCGGTTCCAATGATGAATATCATTAATGGTGGTAAGCATGCAGATTCTAGTTTGAATATACAAGAATTTATGATTATGCCAGTTGGTGCAAAATCATTCCATGAAGCCCTAGAGTGGAGTACTGTTGTTTTCCATACACTTAAGAAGTTATTGAAAAGTGATGGATATGTAACCGCGGTTGGTGATGAAGGTGGTTTTGCTCCTAAGTTTAATTCGGACGATCAAGCACTTGAGTATATCGTTAAAGCTATAGATGAAGCTGGCTATAAACCAGGTGAAGATTTCTATATTGCGATTGATGCGGCGGCAACAGAGATGTATGAAGAAGCAGCTAAAGAAGGTAAAAAAGGAGAATACCTATTCTGGAAATCTGGAGAATATAAAACTGTTGATGAGATGGTCGCATATTGGGATGATATCTGCAATCGTTATCCTGTTAAATCTCTCGAAGACGGACTTGCAGAAGAGGATTGGGAAGGCTGGGAAAAACTTACGAGAGCACTTGGCGACAAGGTGCAATTAGTGGGTGATGACTTATTCGTAACCAATACAAAACGTATTCAAAAAGGCATGGATATGGAGGTGTCAAACTCTGTATTAATTAAATTCAATCAAATTGGAACATTAACAGAAACGCTAGAGGCAATAGAAGCTGCTAAGTGTAATAGATGGACAGCGGTTGTTTCTCACCGTTCAGGAGAAACAGAAGATGTAACACTTGCAGATATCGCTGTTGCTACCAATTCAGGTCAAATTAAGACAGGTGCTCCATCAAGAAGTGACCGTGTTGCCAAATACAATAGGCTTCTTAGAATTGAAGAGCAGTTAGGCCAGGAAGCAGTTTATCTAGGTAAAAAAGCTTTCAAAGGTCAAAAATAATATTATGATAAGTTACAAAATAAACTTGTAATCAAAGAAAATAATGATATAATAGACCATATTAATAGAATTAATGTAATTTATTAGAAAACGGGGAGCTCATGTAATTGGGCTGAGAGTAAGCTGTATCGCTTTGACCCATAACCTGATTTGGATAATGCCAACGTAGGGACATATGCAGGAGTACGTTTATTTTGCGATGCCTTTTGGTGTCGCTTTTTTTATACAATAAATTTGCTCCAATTACATAAAATACACTACTAATTGTTCATATCAGACAACTGAAAGGAGATTTGTATGTTACATCAGTATTTAGAAAATGTCAGAACCAAAGCACCGTTAGTTCACAATATTACGAATTATGTTACTGTGAACGATGTTGCTAATATTTTGTTAGCCTGTGGAGGAAGTCCTATTATGGCAGATGATCAGGAGGAGGTTGAAGAGATAACTTCAATCTGTGGTGGTCTGAATATCAACATAGGTACATTAAATCGTAATACAATTCCATCTATGCTATTAGCAGGAAAGAAATCGAATGAATTAGGACATAAAGTACTATTAGATCCCGTAGGGGCAGGAGCAAGTAAACTACGAACAGAAACCGCGTTGAAACTGATGAAAGAAGTTAAGTTTGATGTAATTCGAGGCAATATATCAGAGATTAAAACGCTTGCGCTAGGAAACGGTAGTACGAAAGGTGTAGATGCTAATATCGCAGATGTCGTAACAGAGAAAAATCTGAATGATACTATTATTTTCATCAAAGCATTTGCTAAAAAAACCGGATCTGTAATTGTTATTACTGGAGCAATTGATTTAGTTAGTGATGGAAGTACCTGTTATGTGATTCGTAATGGTTGCAAAGAAATGGGACGTATCACAGGAACAGGTTGCCAGCTATCGGGCTTAATGACTGCGTATCTTGTTGCGAATCCTGAACATACCTTAGAGGCAGCAGCGGCTGCAGTATGTGCGATGGGACTTGCGGGAGAGATTGGTTACAGCAGATTGAGGGAAGGCGATGGGAATGCAACGTTTAGAAATCGAATCATTGATGCGATTAGTAATATGACACCAGAAGAATTAGAAAATGGGGCGAAATACAGTATAGAAAAGGAGGACTAAAATCATGAATTGTAGCAGTGAAGACTTACTAGTATATGCAGTTACAGACCGAAGCTGGTTGAATGGTGAAAGTCTGTATAGCCAAGTGGAGAAAGCTTTAAAAGGCGGAGCAACCTTCATTCAGTTAAGAGAGAAGGAATTATGTGAAGAAGATTTTTTGAAGGAAGCAATTGAAATCAAAGAATTATGTAAGCGATACCATGTACCTTTTGTCATTAATGATAATGTAGATATCGCCTGTAAGATGGATGCAGATGGCGTACATGTTGGACAAAGTGATATGGAAGCGGGAAATGTTAGAGCAAAATTGGGTTCAGATAAGATAATAGGAGTTTCGGCTCAAACAGTAGAACAAGCACTATTAGCTGAAAACTGTGGGGCTGATTACTTAGGAGTAGGAGCAGTATTTCCTACTGGTACTAAGAGCGATGCAGTAGAGGTAAGTTATGAAACCTTGAAGGCAATTTGTGATGCGGTACATATTCCAGTAGTAGCGATAGGTGGAATTACAAGTAATAATATTATGAGTCTAAAAGGAAGTGGAACAAGTGGTGTCGCTGTAGTTAGTGCCATATTTGCAAGCAAGGACATTGAGGCAGCAACGAAGGAACTTTGTAAAAAGACTAAGGAGATGATTGGATAAATGTATACAGCATTAACGATAGCAGGAAGCGATTCTAGCGGTGGTGCTGGCATTCAGGCAGATATTAAGACTATGACGGCTCATGGTGTTTATGCCATGAGTGCCATTACTGCCTTGACAGCGCAGAATACAACGGGAGTAACAGGAATTATGGAGGTAAGTCCTGCGTTTTTAGAAGAACAGATGGATTGTATATTTACAGACATTGAGCCAGATGCGGTTAAGATAGGTATGGTTTCTTCAGAAGGACTGATTTGTAGTATAGCCAAAAAGTTAGAACGATACAGGGCAAAGAACGTGGTAGTTGATCCTGTTATGGTAGCGACCAGTGGTTCTAGATTAATTACGGAAGAAGCTATATCGGTGTTAGAAGAAATGTTGTTTCCTTTAGCGGATCTTCTCACTCCTAATATACCGGAGGCAGAAGTAATTGCGAAGATGGAGATAAAGACAAAAGAAGATATGGTAAGGTCCGCTGAGATTATTTATAAGCAGTATGAGTGCCCGGTGCTCTGTAAAGGGGGACATTTTGGTGATGATGCTGATGATTTGTTATATATAGATGGTGAGATTCATTGGTTAAAAGGAGTACGATTTGAAAATACCAATACCCATGGAACAGGTTGTACCTTATCAAGTGCTATTGCATCAAATCTTGCGAAAGGCTTTTCTATGCTTGAAGCAGTGCAGCTAGCAAAAACATATGTTGCTAAAGCAATTGCCGATAATATGGATCTTGGTAAGGGAAGAGGCCCATTGAATCATATGTGGAAGATGATGCAATGGGAAGATAACTTTAGGTACTAATATAATACATATTAATTATTTTCCCAAACCAAGATAAATATGGTTTGGGGATTTTTTTGCTATAGTTAGCTCTATTATTATTATGAAATTGGTTATGGAAAAAATATGTAATAAAATTATTGACAAATATATGATTAAATGATATACATTAGATAGATGTGAAATAATAATAGATGACAACTGTCTAATATAATATTCACTACAAATATTATAGGAAGGGGATGAAGTACGAATGATAAAAATTATAGATAAGCCATGTTGGCCATTAGAAGTCATTAATGTATTAAGAAAAGAAGTCTCGGATGATTATGACAGAATTATGAGTCATCCAGAAAAATTCGGTAAGACGGGGCCAGAGATGGAAGCAATGTTTGAGCCTTATTTGAATTATAGAAATGCTGTGCTTCCAGAAATACTAGAAATCTTTTCTCATTATAACGAAGTGAAGAGATATCTAATTGCAGAAGATGAAAAGAGATATGATTTACTTATGGCTGTAGCAATAGCTGCATTAGACAATGATCAATTGGATTCTTTAGATGCAAAGATCATAGAAGAACAGACATACCAAAAACGTTGTAGTGCATTAGTTTTGGCTGTCCTACTAGGGGATGATACGGATTTAGAAGACTCCAGTAAGCTAGAAGAATTGGAAAATCCAGCGCATGTAATTCGAAGAATAGAAAGTCTAGAAATGTCAGATGAAATAAAATTGAAATTTATGGATTTATATCTTAATATCGACAGTTTTTTCAAAGTATTCTATAAGATGATGGAAGAGATGATTCCTTGTTTACAAAAACACTTTAGCATAATTGAAGAAGAGTTTAATCATCGATTAAAGGAAGTAAATAGCCCTATGTTCGTGGAATATTTGCAAAATGGTACCTCTGGTGTTGTATATGAATTTAATGAGGAAGTCATTTATAAAGCTAGTTTAAATATCTTTCAGTTTAACAGCCTCGCTTTTATGAATTTGGATGGCGGGAGAAGAAACTTTGTATTAGTGCATGTTGGAATGTATGTTCAAGAGCTAGTTACAGAGAAGAAGAAAAAGAATCTGATTACAGATACTGAGATGACTACCGTTTGCAAAGCCTTAGGAGATCCTAATCGTTATAAGATGCTTCAACTTTTTCTGAAGAACGAGAAGATGTATCTACAGGAATTAGCCAAAGAAATTGGGATAACGCCGGCTACGGCTTCTCACCATCTGATGTTACTAATGGATGCTGAATTGATTACTATGCTATTAAAAGAAAAAGATAAAAAAGTAGTGTATTATCAGGCGAATAGAGAACGTCTACAACAGCTTTCAGAGACATTCCTTAATATGTCGGATACGAGAGAGTAAAGAAGGAATATAAGGATTGATAGGCAGTTATCTAATTACAGATCTGTTATCTATATGGAAAAAAGTTTTGTAATGAGTAATTATTATTTAAGGGGGAGATAAAAAATGGAGACTAAAAAGTATCCTTTAAGCAAGACGTTAAAGCGTATGCTTGCGATTGTATGGAAAGAAAATAAGAGGTTATTTGGGAGAGTATTTTTATATATGATTATTGCTGGCATATATCCATTCTTTGCAGTTGTGCTACCAAAGTTGCTTATTGGAGTATTAGAAACGAATGGAGTTAATGCGGCAGATTCCATTAAGCAAGTAGTAATAATTGCTGGGGGATTCTTTGTTCTAGCAGGTGTATTCGGTTTTTTTCAAGCGTATATCCATGATGCCGATTACAATAAGGTATCTATACTTCGGTTGAACTGCTTGAATGAAACGTTTACGAAGTTATTAACCATGGATTATAAATATAGAGAAGATGCACGATTTTTAGATCAGTATAATCTGGCTTTTGAATCCACGAGTTCCAATGATAATGGAGTAGAAGGAATCTATCATAAATTATATGATATGCCAGCAGCAGTAGTATCTATCTTAATCCTAGCATTATTAGTAGGGTGGAAAAATCCGCTTATCTTAGTCGGTATCGCCTTGAATATAGGAATAGGACTTCTAGTGGAGAGGACAGTAAATCACTATCAATATTCTATGAGAGAAGATGAAGGAAAGGCTTTTAGAAGAAAAGATTATTATTACAAGACTACTTACGATTTTACATATGGTAAGGACTTACGTTTGTTTGGTTTAGAAAAACGGATTATTGATAACTATAATTTTGAGATTGGTCGTTACGTTAAGATTATACGTTTAGTAGAGAATAAGCAATTAAGCTTATCAGTATTCGCACTTTTAGCGGCATGTATTAGTGATGTGTTAACATATGGACTACTGATAGTTGGTGTGATAAATGGAATGTCTATCGCCGATTTTTCTATGTATCTATCTGCTGTTATTACGCTAACAACATTATTGATTACCTTCTCAAAAGATGTTGCTTTCATATACAAAGAAGGATTATATGTGGAAGACTTCTATCGCTTTATTGATGCAGATCTAGGTACGAAAGGTGGAGACAAGAAAGCGCTAACAGAGACACTGGAGATTGAGTTTCGCAATGTAACATTCCGATATCCGGGAACAGAGAAAGATATTTTTAAAAACTTAAATTTTACTATACATAAAGGTGAGAAATTAGCGCTTGTTGGAATTAATGGAGCAGGTAAGAGCACCTTAGTCAAATTGATGACAGGTCTGTTTGAACCAACAGAGGGAGAAATCTTTATTAATGGTATCCTACAGAAGGAATTCGACAAACAAGAATATTTCAAGATGTTTTCTGTTGTGTTTCAGGATGTAAAACCTATCGCATTTACAATCGGAGAGAATGTTTCTTGTGCTTCAGACGATATACAGACAGCACAGATTATTAATTGTTTAGAACGTGTTGGACTTGGTGACAAGGTGAAAAGCTTTGATAAAGGGCTCGATCAGATGATGCTTAAGATTATCGACGAGAACGGGACACAATTCTCAGGAGGGGAAAGTCAAAAATTAATGATTGCCAGGGCACTTTATAAAGATGCGAATATGGTTATACTTGATGAGCCAACTGCAGCGCTAGATGCACTAGCAGAGGCAGAAATTTATAAAGATTTTGACGATTTAGTAGCTGGCAAAACAGCGGTATATATATCACACCGTCTCTCTAGTACGAAGTTCTGTGATAAGATTGCTTTGTTTGATGGCAATGGACTTGCGGAGTATGGAAATCATGATGAACTTATGGAACTTAGGGGAGAATATTATCATATGTTCTCTGTTCAAGGCAAGTATTATAAAGAGGAAAGTTTAGGTTGAAAAAACAGTGTTTTTGCAACCAGAGATTGGTTCGTTGCACCAAGTCTCTAGACTTAGGAAAGGTGTGTGTATGTTAGTATGAGACAGGGGAATAACAAAGAGGTAAAGAAGATAAAAAAAGTATTTTCGTTAGCATGGGGAATATCTCCTTTGTATATTATATTACTTATTATTAATTCGTTAATTGGTGCGATGCAGATAGTAACTAATATTGTACTTCCGAAGTATCTTATTGATGAGTTGATTACCAGTAGAAATACTGAGAGTTTATTGTACATAGGCGGTGCAATTGTAATAAGCAATTTGTTATTCAGTTTCTTGGGTAAATTGATGACAAGGAATCTTGCAATTCAAAACCGCTATATGAATGAGAAGATGAATCAGGCTTTAGGAAATAAAATCATGAATGTTGATTATTCATACCTTGAGAATCCGTACTATCTAGATTTGAAAGAACGAGCAGCATTTGCCTGTACCAATCAAAGTGCTGTTTATAATCTAATAAATAATAGCGCAGATTTGTTGAAATCGCTTGTTACTTTGATTAGTATGGTAGCGGTTATGCTTACACTAGGACCTGTTTTATTCCTAGTGAGCGTGGTAACGATTATACTAACTCTGGTTATATTGGCTACGTTCTCAAGTTATCAAGTACGTTTTTTTGAGGGCATTATACCAGTGAATAGAAAGTATGGATATTATCTAGGACTTGGGTATTCAGATGATGAGATACAAAAAGATGCTAGATTATATGGTATGGAACCAATGCTTTTGTCAAGAGTTGTAAACTATACCAATGAATTTATGGGAGAATTTCGTAAATATTATAGGAAACAAGGGAAAGTGCGAGGAGTGGTTAATATTATTGCCAATCTTCAAGCGGCGCTAGCGTATGGATATGTTGGTACACGTGTAGTAACAGATAAGTTTGGAAGACAAATTGGTTTGGGTTCTTTTACGATGTATGTGAATGCATCAATTCAATTTACAACCACATTTCGTAGTCTGACAGATAATATTGTGGGGACTAAGCAGATGTTAGATTACCTTGACCCATTTCTTGAACTGATGGAACTTCCAGAAGTACAACAAGAGGGGGATATTCCTTTTGAAGGAGATATCGAGAGCGTATGTTTTGAGCATGTAACGTTCTGCTATCCTGGTAGCGAGAAAGAAGTATTATCTGATTTATCCTTCCAGATTAATAAAGGCGAGAAAATCTCCATCGTAGGTTTGAATGGTGCTGGGAAAACAACATTAATCAAATTAATATGTCGTCTCTACCACCCTACATCAGGTAAGATACTGATTAATGGCAAAGATATATTTGATTATGACTATGAAAGTTATATCAAGAATATAGCAGCTGTGTTCCAAGACTATAAATTATTTGCATTCTCTTTGATTGAAAATATAACATCAAAAGATAAGGAAATGGTTGATTTAGATGAGGTTAATGAAATCGTTAAAGAAGTTGGTTTAGATGAAAAAATTAAGGAACTTCCGAATGGCTTAGATTCTTTATATGGGAAAGTATATGATGAGAATGGTATTGAATTATCAGGTGGACAGAGTCAAAAGGTTGCGATCGCTCGGGCCTTATATAAGAATGCATCCATGGTGATTATGGATGAACCAACAAGTGCACTTGATCCATTGGCAGAAGCCGATATCTATCAAAACTTCAATCAGATGGTTAGCAATAAAACTGCAATCTATATCTCTCACCGAATGTCAAGTAGCGTATTCTGTGACCGTATACTCGTACTAGATGGTGGTAGAGTATCTGATTTTGATAGCCATGAAAACTTAATGAGAAAAGGTGAGAGTCTTTATTGTAAGTTATTTAAGGCCCAGGCTGAGAATTATAGAGAAGTGATGTGACGTTAATAAGCCGAGGAGTGAATAAGATGATTCGCTCCTCGGCACAACGCTGACCTAGCGCTCTATCCACAATCTAATGTTAAATTGGACCTTGGGGTAGCATAGGAGTAATCAGTAGATAAAATAATTATCTACTGATTACTCCTATGCTACCCGATTCAATGTACTTATTTGTGATATCCCAGTTGGTAAGTTATATCCTGGATGGTATCTAAAATAGTTTTAAAATGACTGTTGATAAAGTCATCCGTCATTCGCCCCACAGGTCCGGTGACGCTTAAAGATGCAACTATATTGTCGGTATAATCTCTTAAAGGGAATGCAATGCAGCGGACACCTGACTCACACTCTTGATTATCGTAGGCATATCCACGCCTTCTTATAACTTGTAGTTCTTCTATCAAAGATTCTTTCGTTATCAAGGTGTGTTCTGTAAATTTGGGGAGGCCTTTTAAACGAATCATCTCGTCGATTTTATTTTCTGGAAATTCTGACATAATAATTTTTCCTACTCCAGTGCAGTGCATTGGCGCCTGGGTTCCAATACGTTGCGTTGTTCTAAGCATCTGCCCAGGGCCGTCAGCCACATAAACATAAACAATCGTATAGTCTTGTTCCACTGCCAGGCAGACGCCTTCTCCTAGTTGCATGGAAAGTTGCTTGACAGGATTTGAAGCAATCTCAACAATGCTGGTATGAGTATTAATCTGGCTGGCAAGCCCACAGATTTTGTATGTCATCTGGTATCTTAAGGTTTCACGATCCTTATATACATATCCGTTTTGCTCTAGAGAGTTTAAAAAACGTAATGTAGTGCTGGTATTGAAATTTAATTGGTTGGCAATATCGATTAAGCGCATAGGATCTTTGCTGTATGCTAGTAATTCCATAATTGCAAGAACCTTGTCTGTTGATTGATTGCTTTTAACGAAGTGGCTTGCGCGTTCATTGATTTCCATATTATCCTCCATTATTAATCTTGTTACTAAGAATTAAATCACATTATACTAACAATAACATAGGAAGTTGTCAATTGGTAGTTCCAAAAAAAAAATAATAATTAAAAATATTGCGTATTTATTACAATAAACGACATTTTCATAATTCATAATCAGTATCTGCTGTTTCTTGCTTTATTTATTTTCTTTAGTATGGAAATAATTCGGAGGGTGGAATTCCTTTTTTTTCTTTGAATAGTTTACTGAAATAAAAAATATCAGAGAAACCGCATTGCAATGCTACTGCGCCCACTGTGTATTCACCGCTTTTTAGCATATTTTCTGCATAATTCAGGCGGATGGTAGTGAGGTATTGTTTGAATGTCATCTTCATGGATCTACGGAACAGACTTCCATAATAAACTGGATGCAGATGAAACAACTCTGCCATGTGCTCGATCGTTAGCGGTTGTGCATAATGTCCATTTAAATATTGGATGCTGCTTTTAATGCGGGGATCCTGTTGAACAGAATGGTTTTCGTTCAACAAAAGATTCAGAAGCTGATGAAGAATTATACATTGGATTCCCCGAATCTTCATCATATAACCAAAATCTTTTTGCAGCCATTCGTCGTTTATTTCATGAAAGTGTGATACCAGATTTGGGATGATACCAATGTGGCTAACAATTGGGAGAGGAAGGGGAACATCCTGCCCTAATAGATTTCGGAGAGAAAAATTAGTGGAATAACATTCCATCAGATTCTCCGGTATAGTGATGGCAGCGCGGTATGTTCCCTTAGGAATGCATAGCAAATCTCCTTTTTTTACAATATACTCTTGACTGCCTATTGTGTATTTAGCTTTTCCGGCAACAACATATGTGATATCAATGTAATTAATTATTTTGGCTTCAATCTTCCAATTAGGTGTGCATTTTCTGTGGATATAATAATAAAGTTCAGGAATCATGTTATTAAAATCCAAATCCATTCAAGGGCCTCTTTTCGTGTTTTATAGGATAAATCCATTATATAATCGGAGAAAGGATTGTGCAATAAAATAAAATTAATCTTTAATAATTACAAATGATATTAGATAATCTCATGTATTTGATTTGAGCGGTTTGATATAATACTGGTAAATTCATTCTGAACTTTGAGTTTGAGAGCTATTTTTTCACAACAGGAGTAGATGAGAAATATGGGAATATAGGAAGGATAAGTTTATGACAGAAAACAGAGATAAGTGTTGGCTAAAAAAACAGGTGGTACAGCAAGATATCACCACTTATCGAATACAAGATAATGTTGGATACGACATAGCCTGCACAATGGAAAGGGAGTTGCCCCTTTTAATCAAAGGAATCATACCATCTGACGAACAGGAAGCATCTCTTCAATTTTTACTGGAATCAGATGGTGAATGGGGGGAGGACGGTTATCGAATTGATAAAATATCAGAAAGTTATTATGTAAAAAGTGCTACAGATCGTGGATTGCTATATGGGATGTTCGGTTTATACAGAGTACTTATGGCAGAGAAAGAGACAGTATTTCCTATTGTATCTGTACCGGATCAGGAGATTCGTATGATTAACCATTGGGATAATTTTGATGGTTCCATTGAACGTGGGTATGCGGGCGAATCTATTTATTATGATAATAATAACTTTCGTGGCGATTTTGAACTGATTCGCCAGTATGCAAGGCTTATGGCTTCTGTTGGCCTAAATGCAGTGTCTATCAATAATGTGAATGTACATAGGGAAGAAACATATTTTGTTGAAGAAGAGAAGCTTAGAGAGATAAAAAAAATAGCAGATGTGTTTCGAGAGTATGGAATCCGGATTTTCTTGTCTATTAATTTTGCGTCTCCAATGGAGATAGGCCATCTTACCACTGCAGATCCGCAGGATTTGGAAGTGGAGAATTGGTGGAAACGTACCGCTGCTGGTATCTATAGGGTTATTCCTGATTTTGCCGGTTTCCTAATAAAAGCAGATTCAGAAGGGCGGCCAGGTCCTTTTACTTATGGTAGAAATCATGATGAAGGGGCTAATATGTTGGCAAGAGCGATAAAACCTTTCGGCGGCATTGTTATATGGCGCTGTTTTGTGTATAACTGCGGACAGGATTGGAAAGACCGCAGTATAGACCGGGCGCGTGCTGCTTTCGATATTTTTAAGGAACTAGATGGTAGATTTGAGGAAAATGTAACATTACAGATTAAAAATGGCCCCATAGATTTTCAAATAAGGGAACCGGTATCTCCGTTGTTTGGTGCACTTCAAAAGACGAATCAGATATTGGAATTCCAGATTACACAGGAGTATACGGGGCATCAGAAAGATATATGCTATCTTGTTCCAATGTGGAAAGAAGTGCTTGATTTTAATACTGGACACTGCAGAAATGAACACGGAATGCCGGTTGTAAGCAACAATGAGAGTGGAAAAGTAAGATATGTACTCCGCGAATATTCACCGGTGAAGCGCTGTTCGGGAATTGCTGCAGTAGGAGGCGTGGGCATGGATTCCAATTGGATGGGAAATAAATTGGCTCAGATTAATGTTTACGGTTTTGGTAGATTAATCTGGGATAATGGCTTATCCTCGGAGGAGATTGCAAGTGAGTGGGCAGATCTAACCTTCGATCTCTTGGAACCGGACAAAGAAAAGCTGATCCATATTCTTATTACTTCTAGAGATACGTATGAAGCTTATACATGCCCTCTGTCAGTAGGGTTTATGTGCAAACCAAAGCTACATTATGGGGTGGATGTAGATGGATATGAATATGACAAATGGGGGACCTACCATTACGCTGATAGAAACGGTGTGGGCAGGGATAGGACAAAGGCTACGGGAACCGGATATACAGAACAATATTCGGGGATTCATAGTGGAGAGTATGAAGATGTAAATACTTGCCCGGACGAACTCTTGTTATTTTTCCATCATGTACCATATACCCATAAGCTACATTCTAAAAAAACAGTAATTCAACACATCTATGATTCTCATTTTGAGGGTGTGGAGAGGGTAAAAGAGTATCAGCACGTGTGGGAAGAACTAAAGGCTGTACTGGATGAGGAAAGTTATGAAAATGTAAAGGAGAGGCTAAAACTGCAATTGGAGAACGCAATAAATTGGCGTGATCAGGTGAATACTTATTTCTATCGAAAATCGGGAATACCGGATGAAAAAGGGAGAGAAGTTTATCCTTAATTGTAATAGCTTTAAAAAGGTCTGTATGTTCTGTATATTTAGGTAACCCTTTCAATTGAATTATCTCATCAATCTTACTCTCCGGAAATTCTGACAAAATGATCTTTCCCACACCAGTGCATTGCATAGGTGCTTGTGTACCAATGCGCTGAGTAGTTCTTAGCATTCGACCTGGACCATCTGCTACATAGATATAAATAATTTTAATTAATGAAATGATATTTTATAATTTAAAAATTAAATGCAAATTATATTGACTTATTTTTATTATAGAGATATAATTTTAATTGGTAAAATTAAACATTTATTACTGAAAGTTACTGCTAATATTTTAATTGTGTTTTTAAAAGAATTTCAACAAAAAACAATGTATGATGCGGAGGATGGTTTAATGAGAAAAAAGATTTTACTTATGGGAGTTGCTGTATCGTTATTGCTTGCGGGATGTGGAAATAGGAGCGCTAGTACAGACGCTACAACGGATGGGAACGTTGAGGTGATTACAGTTTGGTCTGATAACGCTCACGAGAAAGAAATTAGAGAAAAACAAATTGCAGAGTTTAATAACGGTGAAGGAAAGGAATTAGGAATTAAAATTGACTATAAGGTGTATGGGAGCAATTATAGTGATACGATAAAAATTGCGGCAAAAGCTGGAGAGGCACCAGATTTATTCAAGCCTGATTCAAAATGGATCCGTGATTTTGTGGACAGTGATTTCCTTGTTCCAATTGAAGAACTTCCAGGAAGCGAAGAGTTACTAGATAAATTTGAGGATTTGGGTGCAAACCAGTCCAATATATTTTACGGAAAAACATATACTTTACCTTATAATGTTACTACATATGGATTTATTGTTAACAAAGATTTGTTTAAAAAGGCTGGATTGACAGAAGCTGATTACCCAACTACCTGGGAAGAGGTTAGAACAGTTTCTAAAAAAATCACCGATGCTTGCAAGGGTTCTGCTTATGGACTAGGAATTTCAAGTACCCTATGGACGGTTAGCTCTTTTTATACAGCACCAGCAGCACAGAATATAGGACATGGCGGATATGATTGGACAGCAAAAAAGTTTAACTACTCAGCATTTAATCCAATGATTGAAACAATTGACCAGATGGTGGCTGATGGAAGTGTGTTCCCTGGATTTGAAACATTGGATGGAGATGGAGTGAGAGCTCAGTTTGCAGCAGGTAATATTGCTATGATAGGTTCAGCTAGCTTTGATTGTGCAGTCTATACAAATCAGTTTCCTGCTACCTGTGACTGGGAAGTAATTGACGTTCCAAAGGTGAGTTTGGATGGAAAAGAAAATAAGAGATTTGGCAGCCCAGCAAATCTTTTAGTTGTTGGTACTAAGGCTAAGGAGCACCCAGAAAAGGTTCTTAAAGTTCTAGAATTTTTCTATGACGACAAAAATGCTTCTGAGATGTACGAAAATGGTCTTTATATTCCTGCTAGATCGGAAGCTATTGCCATGGCAACTAATGCACCTGATTTAAAAGGCTGGTCATCCTTCGCTGATTTTGATGAGATGTTTGTGATGCCGCCAGTACCGGATACCTTAATTAATATTGAAGGTACGACTTACCGTGAAGCTATTGTCAATATATGGTCTGATCCTAAGTTAAATGATGTAAAGGCAGAAATGGCGGATGTGGACAAAAGATACAATGATGCGCTTGCAAAAGCAGATCAAGAGCAGGTTGCCCAATATATCCTAAAAGATGGGGTAACACCAGAAAAAACAAAATAAAAAAGGAGGCTATCATGAACGTTATAAGAAAGCAGGCAGTTATAGAAATAAAATTGGAAACAGAAATTCTTGTGGTAGGAGGAGGACCTGCTGGTATAGGGGCTGCAATTTCTGCAGCTCGTCAGGGGAGAAAAGTACTATTGCTGGAAAAGAGGGGCTTTTTGGGAGGCAATATTACGGCTTGCTATGTAGAAAACTGCAATCATTTTATCCGCGATACCGGTTTTCATTCAGAAGGAATCTATAGTGAAATCGAGAAACGTTGCTATGAGAAATATGGTAATGATAATGAAAGGGTAAGAAACAGAACCTGCTTTAGTAGTGAGTATCTGAAGGTTTTTCTGGATGAGTTTATGCAAGAAGAGGGCGTGAAAGTATTGTTCCATTCTTTCGTGAATGAAGTGGTTACAGAGAACGGACGGATTCAGGCAGTTATTATCCAAACGAAAAAAGGTCCTATGGCAGTGGCGGCTAATGTGGTAATTGACACAACCGGTGATGGTGATGTAGCTTTCAGTGCGGGTGTTCCATATGAACAAGGTAGGGAAAAAGATGGCCTTTGCCAACCAGGTTCAGTATCATTGCGTCTAGTGGGAGCCGATACCAAGAGGCTACTAGAGAATGGTGATCGTTTGTCAGAGATAGGACAGGAATTTCATGAAGATTATCGAGCAGGAAAAACCAAACTGCCTTGCAAACGCCAGGATTTACCTTTTGGAAGGTTAACTACTGGCGGTGAAATCTCCTATGTTAATTACTCATGTGCTTACGGGTTGGATCCAACCGAAATTGAAGACTTGACAAAAGGGGAGATGGAGTGTAGGCAGTATGTGATGGATATTTACCGCTATCTAAAAAAACATTACGACGAATTAAAGGGTATTGAAGTGGCATCAATTTCACCAGAGATTGGTTTCCGCGATAGCAGAAGAATACAGGGACTCTATCATTTAACTATAGATGATATGGAAGCAAACCATCACTTTGACGATGTGATTGCAGTGTTCCCTAGATTTTATGATATGTTGGCACCGGATGGCAATATGGATGGTGATGGAAGTGTGGAAGGAAAGGGTTATGAAGGCCACATTTTTGTGCCAGTGGTGGATCATCGTTCCTTCGAAGTACCTTACAGAAGTTTGATACCAGTTGGAGTTTCCAATTTGCTGGTAGCAGGAAGATGTATTAGTACAGATCATGTGGCGCAAAGCGGTATTCGGGCTATTTCCCTTTGCATGATGACAGGAGAGGCTGCCGGAGCTGCCGCAGCTCTTGCTGTGAAATATACAACTACTCCAGAACAGATTCCAATAAATGAACTTCAGAAAATTCTGAAAGTACAGAATATCAGCTTACCAGTATAAAGGGAGAAAAAGATATGGCTAATAAAAAGAAACGGAAAGTTTCGGGAAATTCTATGCAAGCAATAATGATGCTCGCACCCATGTTGATTGGATTCGTAATTTTTACATATGTGCCCATCATTTATATACTCAGATATTCATTTTTTGATTCCAATGGATTTAAAGAGGCATGGATAGGGCTTGATAATTTCGCAAGGGTGTTTACCAGAGATTCTAAGTATTGGCTGTCTGTAATAAACGCATTTATCCTGTCGTTTGGAAAACTGGCATTGGAGATACCGCTAGCTCTGTTTTTGGCGATTCTGCTCAATAAAGGACTGAAAGCCACAGCTTTTTATCGGGTTATGTTGTTTCTTCCTGCTATTATCAGTACCGCTATTACTGGTTTGATTTTCTCTTTGATGTTTGCTGCTTTTAATGGAATCATCAATGGGATGCTTCAGGATATAGGCTTAATACAAATGCCAATTAGTTGGTTTAGTAATAAATGGTCGGCTATGTTGGTGCTTGGTTTGGCATCTGTTTGGAATAACTTTGGTATTAATATGATATTTTTCCTTATGGCACTCCAAAGTGTGCCTAAGGAGCTGTATGAATGTGCTGCGATTGATGGGGTTACTCCTATAAAGAAATTTTTTTGTATCACACTTCCAATGATTGGACCGACATTCCAAGCAGTTCTTTTAATGGCCATTGTGGGTAGTCTAAAAATGAGTGATCTTATTCTGGCATCCACCAACGGACAGCCGTCGGGGCAGACGGAAGTGGTGATGACCTATGTGTTTAAATACTTTTTCGGTTATGACGGAAGGGCTGTGGAGGTAGGATACGCATCGGCAATGGCAATCGTCACTGGTGTGATTCTAGCACTGGTCTCTGCTGTATACATGAAGCTTAGCAACCGGATTGGACACAGCATGGATTAATAGAACTAACATCAGAGAACTGAGAAGACGATAGCAAAGGGGCAAGAGGTGTTTTATGAATAGTAATAATAAGAAGGTATTATCCAATGTTTTCATTTATGCGGTATTAACCGTGCTTTTAGTCATTGTCATATTTCCAGTAATATATACGATTTTGGGATCTTTTAAGGGGAATTTGGAGCTTCTTTCCCAAGGAAATAAGCTGCTACCGAAAAAATTTGTGCTGGATAATTACATTCAGGCATGGAATTTGGCGAATTTTGAAAAGTATACATTGAATTCTATTTTTATGTCAGGAACTATAGTAATTGGAACCATTGTCACTAGCACGGTGGCTGGATATGTGTTTGAGCGAGGGGAATTCCCGTATAAGAATTTGGTGTTTTCACTGGTTGTCTCATCCATGTTTGTATCACTTGGTAGCCTTACCCTATATCCGACATTTGCTATAGCCAAATTTTTTGGTATAAACAAATCTTTGTGGGGAGTTATTATCATCCGCGTTTTAGGATTGAATGTGACAAATCTGTTTATTACCAGATCTTACATCCGATCTATATCAAAAGAAATTGATGAATCGGCTAAGGTGGATGGCTGTTCGTTCTTTGGGATCTATAGACAGATTATATTTCCACTATTAAAGCCTCTGGTTGCTACCATAGCAATTCTGGAGTTTAGGCACTCATGGAATGATTATTTGATGCCCATGATATTTACATTGTCTAACCCAGAGAGGATGCCTTTGGTAGTGGGAATCATGAACCTGAAAGGCTCGGGAGAGGCTGCCTCTTCCTGGAATCTGATGTTGGCTGGTTCATCTATCGCCTTGGTTCCTATGATTATTATTTATATAATTTTTAACCGGTATTTTATTGAAGGACTTACAGCGGGATCTGTAAAAGGTTGACGCTGAAAAAATAAATATGAAAAGTTCAGTTGGAGGAAATTAACATGAGAATAAGTTTATTAGAACCAATTGGGGTATCTGAGAAGAGAATTGAAGAGTTATCAAAAGGCTTAAAGGAAGCGGGTCATGAGTTTACATATTATGATACAGTGACGACTGACGTGGAAGAATTGAAAAAAAGAACTTTGGGTCAGGATATAATCATGATAGCGAACCATCCATACCCGGATGCAGTAATCGAGTCTGCGGATGCTCTGAAGATGATTGCGGTGGCATTTACCGGTATTGACCATGTAGGGTTGAATGCTTGTAAGCAGAAGAAAATCGATGTTTGTAACTGTGCCGGATATTCTAATCAGTCAGTGGCAGAACTTACAATAGGAATGGCAATCCAGACCCTTCGACTTGTTAAGCAAGGGGATGAGGCTGTAAGAGATGGCAAGACCTCTGCAGGACTTATCGGCACTGAAATATGTGGAAAGACGGTGGGTATTGTTGGCTGTGGCCAGATTGGAATCCAGGCTGCAAGGTTGTTTAAGGCATTTGGTGCCAAAGTACTGGCATACTCACGCCACGAAAAAGAAGAATGGAAGGCAGAAGGAATTGAGTTTGCCCCATTGGATATTTTGCTACAGCAAAGTGATATTGTGTCCATTCATTTGCCACTGAATGAAACCACAAGAGGAAGTATAGGAAAAGAGCAGATTGCTAAAATGAAAAAGAGTAGCATCCTAATTAACTGTGCCAGAGGGCCGATTGTGGACAATGAAGCACTTGCATCTGCTTTGAATGAAGATCGAATTGCTGGGGCTGCAATTGATGTTTTTGATATGGAGCCACCTCTTCCGGCAGACTATCCTTTGTGCCATGCAAAGAATACAATATTAACACCACATGTTGCTTTCTTAACGAAAGAAGCCATGGAGCGAAGAGCTCAGATTGAATTTGATAATGTATATGCGTATTTGAATGGGCAGCCAAAGAACTTATGCAAATTTTAATAGGAGCTACGCCTAGCGCAAAGATGCTAAACTTTGAGAGATACTAGACTTTGAGAAAGGTATGTTATTATGAATCAGATTATAAATCCAGTTTTATGTGGGTTTCATCCGGATCCTTCAATCCTTAGGGTAGAAGATGACTATTATATTGCAGTATCAACCTTTGAGTGGTTTCCAGGAGTGCTGATTTACCATTCCCGTGATATGAGGCACTGGAGATACATTACATCTGCACTTACCAGGGTGTCGCAGCTGGATATGAGAGGGATAAGGAGTTCTGAAGGGGTATGGGCTCCCTGCCTGTCTTACTGTGATGGACGGTTTTACCTGATTTATACGATTGTTCATCAATGGGGATATGATGGTCCCAGAGATCTTCATAATTATTTAGTTACCAGTGAAGATATTACTGGTCCATGGTCAGAACCGGTCTACTTAAACAGCAGTGGTTTTGATCCATCAATGTTCCATGATGAAGATGGAAAACATTGGTTGTTGAATATGCGCTGGGATCATCGTATCGGGCATAATTCATTTTCTGGGATTTTGTTACAGGAATTTAATGAAAAGAAAAATCAGTTAATAGGTAAGCCATGCCTTATCTTTAAAGGGACAGAGCTGGGGCTTGTAGAAGGACCTCATTTATATAAACGAAATGGATACTATTATCTGATGACTGCAGAAGGCGGTACCCGGTTTGCCCATGCGGTGACTTTAGCCAGATCAAAAGATATAGAAGGACCCTATGAACTTCATCCTCAAAATCCAGTGCTTACCTCAAGCGGTTCACCAAATGCCAAACTGCAAAAAGCAGGACATGGTTCTTTGGTAGAAACTCGTGAGGGTGAGTGGTATATGGCCCATCTGTGCGGCAGACCGTTGCCTTCTAGAGGTAGATGTATTTTGGGAAGAGAGACAGCTATTCAGAAAGTGGTGTGGAAAGAAGATGACTGGCTGTATCTAGAACAGGGAGGCAGAGCACCAATAGAAAAGGTCCAAGCCCCAAATCTTCCTTCGGTTGTATGGGAGAAACTACCGGAGATGGATGATTTTAATAGGACGGAACTTGGATATCCTTATCAGAGCCTTCGAGTTCCTCTGACAGAAGAAAGTATGTCTTTAAGTGAGCGTCCCGGATACTTAAGGTTAAAGGGGAGGGAGTCATTGGGATCCCGTTATGATCAAAGTCTTGTGGCAAGAAGGCAGCAGGCATTTTCTTATGATGCAGAAACTGCACTTGAGTTTCAACCGGATACTTTTCAACAAATGGCTGGATTGGTTGTACTGTATGATATCAACAATTTCTATTATTGCAATGTGACCTGGGAAGAAGAGTTAGGAAAGGTATTGACAGTTTCTGCTTGTTCCAAAGGCCGTTACACAGTTTTATCCATTTCTCCGGTTGCATTGAATGAGATAGAGCGGATATATATTAAGGCAGAGATGAGATTCGACCAGCTCAGGTTCCTCTATTCATTGGATGGGGAGAGTTGGAACCAGATAGGAGGATACTTTGATTCTAGTATCCTGTCAGATGACTACATGGAACCGGTGCAGTTTACCGGAGCATTTGTAGGGCTTTGCTGTCAGGATTTATCAGGGCTTCGTAAGCCGGCGGATTTCGATTATTTCAAATATAAAGAGTGGTAAGGTGCCATGAGGATAGGCTGTAGATTTGGGATTTCCTCTAGGAACGCTCTAATTAAGAAAAATTGTTGGGAAAGGATGGCTCCCACCACAAACCCATAAGAAATCTTACTATGCAGATATAAATTTTAATATATTGGGTGTAATTATAGAAAAGATAACCAAATTACCACTTGAACAGGTGTATAAAAAATATATTTTTGAACCTTTAGATATGAAAAATACTTACTTGCTTATTGGTGAAGATGAATTTGTACCTAATGTATTTTATAAAGAGAAAGCTATGCATCGTCCTAAGTTAATTATGAGTAGTAGTGCAAGTGGGGGGGGCTATTATCTTAGGGTTCTTTTTATTTGACTGTCATCGACTTAAGATTGTTCGCATATAGTACTTGCCTATAACCATATATTAACAACAAGTAAAGATCTTTAAGGTGTTAGATATGGACATTGATGAAGAAAGAGAGAAGATAGGTAGGTTCATTAAGACTGGTCTTGTTGTTATGAGTATAATATTGCTTTTTGGAATTATTGGAGGCTCTATAAAAAAGGCGGTTACAGTTTCAATGATGCAAGACGAACGTAAACTACCTATATATTGTGTTGATAGCCCTGAGAAGAAAGTTGCTCTTTCTTTTGACGCTGCATGGGGGAATGAGGATACGCAGGCGATTCTAGATATATTAGCAAAGTATAACGTCCATGTAACATTCTTTATGACAGGCGGCTGGGTAGAGACTTATCCAGACGATGTGAAAGCAATTGCAGCAGCAGGGCATGATTTAGGAAACCATAGTGAGAACCATAAGCAGATGTCACAGCTAAGTAAGGAAGAATGTAAAGAAGAGATTCAGAAGGTTCATGATAAAGTTAAGGCGTTGACGGGTATTGATATGACATTGTTCCGACCACCATATGGGGATTATAACAACACCCTAGTTGAGTCTGTAAAGGAGTTGGGTTACCATTGTATCCAATGGGATGTTGACTCTTTGGACTGGAAAGATTATGGAGTGGATTCGATTATTGACACAGTAGTAAATAACAACCACCTAGGCAATGGTTCCATTATTCTATGTCACAACGGTGCTAAGTACACGAAGGATGCACTGGAATCTATGATTACAGGATTACAAGACAAGGGATACACCATTGTACCAGTTTCAGAACTAATTTATACAGGTGAGTATCATATGGATCACGAGGGAAGACAGTTTAAAGATTAGTCCATTAGTTGATGGCCTGCCTGTGTTAAGTTCATATTGATTATTATGAATATTAATGATTTTCTGAACTATTTTAATTAGCGAGAATAAATTGGCTTTTAAAACCCGAGTCCTATAAGTTACATGATACCGGGTCGATATGAACCGGTACTGTTAATCAAGCTAGGTAAAGAAGATAAGAATAGTATACGTAAGCGTTGGTATAGAAAAACGGTGAAAGAGTTTGTAGATTTTGAAGAATTTAACTAGGTAGATGAGAAGTAAGTTTTAAGGAATACAAGATAAGTCAAACAAACAATGAATAAATAATGTCCTCAAGCCAAATAAATGTGGTTTGGGGATTTTTTTGTATAGGTCGCTATCTGTACTAGAAAAGAAGTTTTTTAACTGGAATGTTGAAGTAAGTTGGAGCAGCCCTAACTTTGAAATGAAGGAAATCGTGGCAAGTAGTCTTTATCATAAGGCTTAAATAGTGTCTGTTTAGAAAAAAACATTGATTTTGCGTCTGATACATTTCTTTATATATGGTTAACAAAAGCAAAAAATTATATTAAAATTTACTTAGAACCGAAACGTTTCGATTTTTAGGAGGTAAGATTATGCCATTAGTGACATCAAAGAAAATGTTATTAGATACACAGAAAGGGCTTATTGGATAAGTGGGGACGAAAAAATATATCAAATGTCCTTACAAGTGATCACGGATGCTCTGCTTTTAGAATTAAAAGAATCCGGCATCCAAGAAAACACAATTCGCAAAATAATGCAAATTCTGCGCATTTGGAGGTAAGTATGCTAACAGTAAATAAAAGAAGTGAAAGAAAAATTACAGATGTTAAGCGTATTCAGAATGCACTCATTTTATATTCAGATGATGGTATGACAAAGTTGGAACCTAGATCTTCGGAAATCATTCGGGTAGTTTATACCCTTAGGGATAACTTTTCTTCTCAAGATAAACATGGAATATTATATAAGGAATCCTATAGCGAATGGAATTATAGTGAGACGAATGATTCAATATGTGTTAAGACAAATAGCCTTTCTCTCCGTATTGACAAGGAGACTGCATCGATTATATACTATGATAGGAATGGCAAATTACTTCTTAAAGAGCGTGGTTACGAGAGCAGAAATTTAGAAGAATTTGATTCTTTCAAGACTATAGTAGATGAAAATACGAAAATTGAGCGAATTGCTACACCGGATGGTATTAAGGAAGTAGTAAAGGATGCAGCTAAAATTTTTGATCAGAAACTTTATAGAACAAGGCTATATTTGGAATGGCAGGACGAAGAAGCACTTTATGGTTTGGGTCAAAATGAAGAAGGATATCTTAATTTAAGAGGTACGACTGCTTTTCTTCATCAAGCCAATAAAAAAATATCAATTCCATTTTTGGTATCCAGTCTGGGTTATGGTATATTAATGGATACATACAGCCCGATGGTTTTTAATGATAATAATTACGGTTCTTATATTTATACAGAAGCAGATTATGAGATGGATTACTACTTTATCTTTGGTGGAAATATAGATGGGGTAATTCACGGTTACCGTCAGTTGACAGGGAAAGCCGTAATGTTGCCCAAATGGGCATTTGGGTTCATACAGTCTCAGGAGAGATATGAAACAGATGAAGAATTAATACATATTATAAAGGAATATCGTAACAGAAATATAGGTCTAGACTGTGTTGTATTGGATTGGTGTTCTTGGGAGGGAGATTTATGGGGACAAAAAACCTTTGATAAGAAAAGATTTGGGGACCCCAGAGCTATGATGGAACAAATACATGATAATCATGCTAACCTCATGATATCTGTTTGGCCAAATATGAGCAAGGATTGTGACAATTATAAAGAGTTTGATAAAGCAGACCTACTTCTCCCAGCAAGTAGTATTTATGATTCATATCGTGAAGAGGGAAGAAAATTGTATTGGGAGCAAGCAAGGGAAGGTTTATTTCAATATGGTGTTGATGCCTGGTGGTGCGACTCAAGCGAACCATTTACCCCTGAGTGGAATCATATCAAGAAACCTGAACCGTCTACAATGTACCGTGAATTTTATGATGTTTCAAGCCGATATATTCCAGCACAGCTTACGAACTCTTATGGATTATTTCATGCAAAGGCAATTTATGAAGGACAAAGAGGTACTACTAACGAAAAGCGTGTCGTTAACCTTACACGTAACGGTTATACCGGACAGCAAAGGTATGGAGCTATTTTGTGGTCAGGAGACATCTCTGCCGACTGGAATACAATGAAAAGGCAGATTGCCGCAGGTCTTAATTTCTGTGCCAGTGGTATTCCTTATTGGACTTTGGATATAGGTGGTTTCTTTGTTAAAAAAGGAGTAGAGTGGTTTTGGGATGGTGAGTACGACCAAGGTTATGAGGATCTTGGATATCGTGAATTATTTACTAGGTGGTTTCAGTATGGCTGCTTTTTACCTGTATTCAGAAGCCATGGCACCGATTTCAGGAGAGAATTGTGGAATTTCGGTGAAGCAGGCAGTCCTTTCTATGACGCTTTGATTAAAATAAATCACCTAAGATACCAGCTGATGCCTTATATCTATTCCATTGCAGCGAGGGTTTGGAAAGATGATTATACCATGCTTCGATTATTGGCGTTCGATTTTGCGGAGGATGCAAAAGCAAGAGAGATTAATGATCAGTTTTTATTTGGCAGTAACCTAATGGTTTGCCCGGTAACTGAGCCAATGTATTACAGTAAGGGATCGAAACCAATCGAAGGTTCTTCTAAAGTAAGAACAGTTTATCTTCCTGAAGGGTCAGGTTGGTATGATTTCTGGACAAACAGGTACTATGAAGGCGGGCAGGAGATTACTGCAAATGCTGCTATTGATATAATTCCTTTATATGTGAAGGCAGGAAGTATTCTTCCGATGACATGTTTTATGCAATATGTGGATGAAATTCCGGACGCTCCGATTGAAGTTCTTGTTTATCCTGGAAAGGATAGCGAATTTGAACTTTATGAGGATGAAGGTAACAGCTATCGTTATGAAGAAGGCGAATACTCTATAACTAGACTGACTTGGACAGAGAAAACACAGAATCTGGATATAAGTGAACCAAAAGGAAGTTATGCGGAAATGGTAAAAAACAGAGGATTTAAAATTAAGGTAATACAAAAATAGAATAACATAGGTCTTATGGTTTTTTTATTAATTAATAGAAAATAATTAGGGGTTATTGCATTATAAGTTGCTAGAAATAAGGAGCTCTATAGTTTTCTTCTAGCTTAATTTACTATGCAAGAGCCTCTTTTTATTATGTAATCCATATTATTACAGACCGAAAAATGTTAGAAGGTGGCCTACTATGAAGCAAAAAAGAAAAAGATTTTTAAAACTGTTTAAAAAATCAAACGACCATACTATTTTGTATCAGTATATGATGACGTATTTTATGGTATTGTTTATTCCTCTATTTATCTGCTGTGCTTATTATATAAGAATGATTTTGGTGATAAGTGATGACGATATACAGGTACAGAAAATAGAGCTAAAGCATGCGGCGCTTTTAGTGGATACTATGCTTGATGAAGTCTCGTCTTTGGGAGATAGTCTCGCATCCAATACTGGTGTAAATTCATTTAAGAGGCTTTCTGTTGCTTTTAACGGTCCTAATTCTTATAAGGTTTATGAATTGCATGCCCTGCTTCCAGATTTATCTCAGATTAATCAGTCCATTTTTGATTATTATATTTTTTTTGATAAAAGTGAAACGGTGGTGAATAGGCAGATTGCCTACACTTATAAAGATTTCTATAACCTATATCTGCATGAAGAAAAGTATAAAAGTTATGATGAATGGTATCAACATATGAAAGAAGATAAAGTATCTTATGGATTTAGTCCGCTAGAACCTTACATTTATAAGAGGGAGTCAACTTTAAATATGATTTCATATACACGACCAATGATTTATGGGGAATATAACGATAAAAGCAAGATACAGATTCTGCTTAAAGATACCGTGCTGGAAAATCTAATGCCCCCATGTACTGATAACAGTATACAGTATATAAAAGATTTTCAGGGTAGGATACTATATTATAAAGCACAGGATGAGCCAGAAGAAATGGATCAAGAATATGTCAGCAGAACCGTTGATAACGTCACGACAAAAAATAATAATCCTGATCAACGGACAGTAATTCTTAATCGAGAAAAATATCTGGTAATTCGGCATGCATCAGACAAATCAGGCTTAGTTTACTATACACTTCAGCCACTGCAGACTGTTAACAGCAGGAGCATGTACAATACTATTATGTTGACTATTTTCATTTTTGTGGCGGTTGCGGTTGGAATAGTATTAAGCTATTATATGTCCATTAAAAGTGCTACACCAATTAACGATATTATGAAAGAGGTTTATCAAAGTACAGAGCGGTTTAAAGGACATCAAAACGTATTTTTAGGTTTAAAGGAAACCTTCAAATATCTAGTAAATAGAAATACGGATATGGCAAGAGTGATTGAAAGTCAAAAGCCTTTTTTGAAAAATGCTTTTTTTAACAGATTATTATATGGAAAGTTCACAACGGAAGAAGAAGTTTCCATAATGGCAGACAATATTAAACTACCTCACAGAGATAGAGTTTTTGGTATTCTTATTTTTTATTTTAATACAGAGATAGATAAAATTGAAGAAGATGATCTGGAAGTGATTAACTCATGTATTCTAGCATTGATCGAAGTTATAAAAGAGATAATTCCGGACAGTCTTTATACCAATCTTGAAGGAAACCAGGTAGTACTTCTCATGAGTATAGACAAGAAAAATAGAGATTATTTCAGAAAAGAGGCAGAACAGAAAATAATAAAGATAAAGGAAGTTATGTCATACAATGTTTTAGAGCAATTCCTCGTTTATGGAGGTAATGAGGTGGAGAGTTTGACAGAACTTAAGGATTCCTTCAATAATGCAGCGTATATGTTTCAGAATGAGAAAGGACAGATTGAAAACACAATTATCTGGTATAGTAACAATTCTGTAAATATTCCGTCCTATCCTCCTCAAGATTTTTCATTAAAGCTTATGCATTATGTAATGACAGGAGATAATGAGGGACTGCATGATGCTTTAGAGGAAATTATTAAAAAGTATTTGATAGAGAACAAACTGCCTGTTTACCTACAGCATATGCTATTAAATGAATTGCAGACAGTATTATTCCGCATAATCTGCCGGATAGGGGCAGACGAAGAGGAATACAATAATTACTATAATAAATTGGAGAAAAACAGTGATGCAACGTTACTAAGTCAGATTATGATTACGCTTAACCTATACCGTACAGTATGTAAAGATATTGCTGATAAAAAACAATTGCAGAATTCTACAGCAATTATAACTTCCATTGCCGCCTATATTGATATTAATTACGGTGATAAAAATCTGTCTCTGATAAGCGTAGCAGATATATTCAGCATAAGTGAACCTTATTTATCAAGTAGTTTCAAACAATCCATGGGAATTAATTTCTCTTGTTACATGGAAAGAATAAGAATAAATAAGGCGAAGGAAGCTTTGAAAAAGACCAACTTATCAATTGGAGAAATTGCAGATCAGGTAGGGTATGGTTCGGCTAATTCTTTCTGCCGTGCATTCAAAAGGGTAATGGGAATCAGTGCTTCAGAATATAGGAGAAAATAAAAATGTAAAAGAGAGGAATGCCGCATATTTATTTCTTCTTAATATGTGGTAGTAACATATTTTAAAAAATATGTTATTAGTGGGATATAATTATGGGGAAAAAGTGGAAAATATTATGTGTCATAGGAGTATTGGGGGTGGCAGTATGGTTGCTTACTGTTATTCCCTTCGTTACAAGTTTATTAAAACCATCGATAAGCTGGAATGGGGAAGGTAAGGATGCCGATAAGATCAGAGTGGAACTATTTTACAATAGCCCCTGCGAATCCTGTAAAGAAAATGTAAAATTTGAAGAAATCGTAAGAAAAAAGATTCTAGAGAAAAATCAGAATGCAAAAACGACCTGTATTGCCTATAATATTTTCAAAGAAGCGGACAGGCAATATATGAAAAAACGCATGAAAAGCCTGGGAATATCAGATTCTGCCGTAAAAGTACCATTCGCTTTGATAGACAGTAAGTTATATGAAGGGAATTATGACGAAATTGGAAGTCAGATCCAAAATGATATAAATACAGAAGAAGATGTGTGGAGTATAATAGATAGTTCAGACGATACAGACAGTATTATTCTGCTTTTTACTACATATTCATGTGATAGTTGTACGGAAGTAAAGAAATTTATACAAAGCTCTATACGGGAAGAATATTTAATTAAACAAAAACAGGGTAATACGGTATCCAAAGTAAAACTGATAGAATGTAATATTATAAATCCAGATAATCTGAAATTACTCAATCAGCTTATGAAACAATATGATGTGCGTGGGGATGAGCAGCAGGTTCCGGTTGTTTTCTATAAAAACGGTTTCTTATCAGGAAAGATAGCTATAAAAGATGGTTTAGTGCAGATTATTGAGAGTGGTAGTGCTATGGGTTTTCAGTGGAAGGAGGGAGTAGATTCTGGGGAAAAGAAAAAAATAGAAGGAACTGATTTATGGAAGCTTGTGGTTACAGGATTCCTAAATGGCCTGAATCCTTGTTCAGCATCTATGTTAATGATGGTTTTATCACTACTACTTGTAACAGGCAATAATTTTCTAAAAGGCAGTCTCAGCTATATGATTGGAAAGATATTTGCTTATTTAGGAATGGGAATGGGGGCTTTCTGGATTTTTGTAGTAATTAAGGAATCTTATTTTGCCCGCATGGAACAGATTCTTACGGTATGTTTTGCTATTCTGGCACTGGTTTTAAGCATTTTAAATTTTATTGATTTCTGGAATGTCAAAAAGAAGAACTACGGAAGGATAATTGTTCAGCTACCGAAAAGATTAAGACATTTCAATCATACAACAATTCAAAAACTTGAAAAGATATCAAGCACTTTCTTTCTACCAGTTCTGTTTGTACTCGGGTTGATTATTTCAGCAGGTGAATTTTTCTGTACAGGACAGCTCTATGCAGCATCTATTTTTTATATGGTAAAACAAAAACAGGAGATGACCTTTTTGGTATTTTTGATGCTTCTGGTATATGTACTGGCAATGTGCATCCCACAGGGAATTATTATCTTAATTATAAATAAAAGCAGAAATTTGCTAGCAGTATCCAGATTTACCTTACAGAGAATGAGTACGGTTAAATTAATATATGGATTTGTATTCCTATTTATATTTATACTTTTATTATTTTTCTAAGAATTCTACCCGCGTTATATGTGATATTCCCGTCAATACCGATAATTTATATAACCACTGCTGCGGAATGGTATGAAAATTATTATTTATTTCTGCTTCCAATTCCGCTAGCAGACGGATTCTGACTGCATCCCTGTGGATGTAGCAGGGTTCCGGATCATTAAAATAAAAGATACTTTTGTCAATAATAATATTCTCTTGAAGTGGAAGATCATCCCATCTACCCTTGTATATCAGGTTCTCACTATTGTAAATTTCTACATGTCTTTTTTTTATAATCTTATTTCTAAATGTAAACATATAAATTCCCCTTTGTTTATTCTCTGATCATCAATTCCAGTTTTTAATAGATTATCGAGGTTGATGCAGTTATTATATCATCAACTGTTTTGGTACGCAAGTTGTGCAAATAGCCGGAAAGGCCTATAAATAGCGGGTTCTTAAAAAATGAATAATACATAAAAAGTATTGCATATATACCTTTGGTAAATTTTGTGTAATGATTAAAAAAAAAGGAAGAGGTGAATGAATTGATTAACAAAAACAAGGCTGTTGCAAATATTCAAAAAAAAGGAAGCTTCATGAAATATTTCACTGTTCACTGGCAGTTATATATTATGATAGCCCTACCGCTAATTGTATTGTTACTTTTCGCCTATGGTCCCATGTATGGTGTTATACTTGCTTTTAAAAATTATAAGGTAAGCTTGGGAATATGGGGAAGCCCTTGGGCTGATAATTATGGTTTTAACAATTTTATACGATTTTTTAAAAACTATAATTTTAAAGAGTGCCTTCGCAATACGTTAGTTATTTCTATTTATTCGATGGTCGTTAGTATACCATGTTCTATTTTTTTAGCACTTTCCTTAAATTATGCAAAAAACATTGTATTTAAAAAAACCGTTCAATTGGTTACATACTGTCCTTATTTTATTTCTACTGTTGTATTTGTAGGAATCATTAATCTTGTAATGGATAATAGAATGGGAGTTATCGGAAGCTTTCTTTATAATCATTTTGGAATTAATGTATTGGGAAGTGCAGGACTGTTTCCATCCCTCTACGTATGGTCTGGTGTTTGGCAAGGGATAGGTTTTAGTGCAATTATTTATATTGCTGCCTTGGCAGGTGTGGATATGCAACAGCATGAAGCAGCCATTATTGATGGTGCAACACTTTTGCAGAGAATACGTTTTGTTGACATACCAGCTATCATACCTACAGTGGTTATTATGATGATTTTAAACATGGGAAGCCTTTTAAATGTCGGATATGAGAAAGTTCTCGCGATGCAGAACCAGAATAACTTGGCAACATCGGAGATTATAACAACATATTCATATAAGGTGTCTTTGGTTTCCACATTCCCTGATTTCCCATATTCAACAGCAATCGGACTTTTCCAGTCACTGGTTGGATTGATTCTAATACTTTCTGCAAATAAAATTGCTAATAAAATATCAGGAAATGGATTTATGTAAAGGAGTAAATTATGAAAAGTAAAAGAATTACCCAAGATAAATTTGTTTATTTTATTAATTATATATTACTTACCTTACTGTTAATTGTTGTGTTGTATCCTATCATTTATATTATCAGTTGTTCTTTCAGTGACGGAAATTCATTGATGACAGGAAAAGTTAAACTGTTTCCAGTAGGATTTACATTGGATAGCTATAAAGCAGTATTTAAGTATAAGGCGATTTGGAGCGGGTTCAAGAATTCGTTTGTTTATACAGTCTGTGGCACTTTAATCAGTATAATCCTTACATTGTTTGCAGCTTATCCCCTATCTAGAGATGATTTCAGAGGGAGAAAAATATTTACAGGGTTATTCCTGTTTACAATGATGTTTTCAGGGGGGTTAATACCTTCATATCTGTTAATTAAGAATTTAAAGATGATTGATACTATGTGGGCAATTATACTTCCGGGTGCAGTCAGTGCTTATAATGTTATCGTTGCAAGAACATTTTTTAATCAATCGATTCCCAAGGAATTGTTGGAAGCATCGCAAATGGATGGGTGCTCTGATTTTAAATTCTTTTCAATGATAGTAATACCCTTATCGAAACCAATAATAGCGGTACTGTGTTTGTGGGTAACGGTTTCTATATGGAATTCTTATTTTAATCCTATGATTTACATCAACTCAGTAGATAAATATCCATTACAGCTGGTATTAAGAAAAATTCTTTTGATGTCTAAAGTTGATTTGACTTCTGCGAATGTGGATCCAATTATGGTTGCAAAGAACCAGTATTTAAGTGAAATGTTGAAATATGGAACAATCATTATCAGTAGCTTGCCATTAATGATAGTATACCCTTTTGTTCAAAAGCATTTTGTCAAAGGTGTTATGATAGGTTCTGTTAAAGGTTGATTATGGACCTTTTAAAGTTTATACATAAAAAAGGAGGAATAAATATGAAAAAGAGAAGTTTGTTTAACAAAAGGATGATATCTATTATAGCAGTAATTACTATGGTAATATCATTATTTGGAGGTTGTGGTAAATCGGAGACAGATGATGCAAGACCGACTTCTTCTGTTGAAGACCCTTTTAACTTCAAATCTGTTAAGGATGTAACTTTTCCATTGAAGGAAAAGCTTGAACTAACTGTATTTGTATATGCTACTTCAACGGGTGGTGGCACATATCAGGATAACTACGTAACCGATTGGATTGAAGAAAAAACCAATATCCATTTGAATTATGTATATGATTTAGATGGTGATGATGCAAAAACCAAATTAAATCTTATTATGACAGATCCATCCAGTTTACCTGATATTTTTCTTGCTACAAACTGGACCAAATCAGAAGTTCAATCTTATGGACAGCAGGGGCTGATTCTACCTTTGAATGATTACCTAGAAGATTCGCCAAACTGGAATTCCCTAAATGAGCAGAGTCCTACTAGGAGAGCGGATATCACCATGACTGATGGTAATATCTATACATACGGTGATGAGAATGAATGCTTTCATTGTATGTTCCAGAACAGAATGTGGATTTATATGCCTTGGGTAGAGAAATTTAATGATGGCAAAGTCCCTCAGACAACAGATGAACTGTATGATTACATGAAAAAAATTAAAACCCAGGATCCTAATGGCAATGGTATTACAGATGAAATCCCGATGACTGGTTTTATAGGTGGCTGGGCAACTGATCCTACTGTTTGGATGATTAACTCTTTTGTTCAGTGCAACAATCCATTAAGTAATACAAATCCTACGATAGCATCTGGGCTGGTTGTTAATAATGGTAAGATTGAATATTCCGTAATGAAAGATCAGTATAAAGATGCACTTAAGTATATGAATAAGTTATATAAAGAAGGTTTATTGGATAATCAGACATTTACCCAGGATGATACTCAGTTTAATTCAATTCTAAATGCTGACGAACACCTAGTAGCGCTATATGCAGGTGGAGGTGTCAATGCAGATGGAGAACATTTTTGGGCGAAAGAGCCTGGTGAATGGCAGGACTGGGAAGTCTTAGAGCCTGTGGCTGGACCTGATGGTGTAAGACTGGCGGCTAGAAGTATTACCACATATTTTGGTTCTTCTATAGGAAGTATATCAGCAAATTGTAAATACCCTGTAATTGCTGCGGCATTATTTGATTTTCTAGCTTCGGAAGAGGGTACAAATGTCCAGATGTTCGGACCAGAAGGCTTTGGTTGGGCTTGGACAGAGGAAGGAACCTCATTAGGTGGTGGTACACCTAAATATGAAACATTAGGAATGACAGAGGATTTTGATTGGCTTGGAAATGGTTTTGCAAAGAAATATGATCATTGGTACTATACAGCAGATGCATGTTTTAGAGCTAGTACTATTGATTTCCGTGCAGGACAGAAAGTAAATAACCCAGAAGTTGATGTGGAATATACTTTTCAGAATGCAGCGGAAAAATATGAAAAGTATTCACCAGATATAAACTCTCTAATTCCTAATCTTACATTTGAAGGCGAGGATAGTCAGGCTATTTCTGAATATACCCTGACAATCGGTGGATATGTAAACCAAGCTACGGTTCAGTTTATTACTGGTAATCTGGATGTTGATAAAGAATGGAATAATTATATCAGTAAATTAAAAGATATGGGAGTAGATGATTATATTGCACGTTACCAGAAATCCTATGATTTATATATGAAAGCAGCTGGTGAGCAATAGAAGAGATTGAATATCTGGCGGGATTATATCCTGCCAGGTATTTTGGGGTTAATTTAACTAAAAAATATTTAACAAATAGAGGAGTTAATATGAAAAAACAGGCTTATAATCCTTATTTGCCATCATGGGAGTATATTCCAGATGGAGAACCTTATGTATTTGGAGACCGTGTATATGTATATGGTTCCCATGATAGTTTCAGGGGCAATGCCTATTGTTTAAATGATTATGTATGTTGGTCGGCACCAGTAGATGATCTTGGTGATTGGAGATATGAAGGGGTTATTTATCCTAAGGTGTCAGATCCTCTTAATAAGGACGGTAGTATGTGTCTGTATGCACCTGATATTACAGTAGGTCCTGACGGACGTTATTATCTGTATTACGTTTTGGATAAAGTAAGTATCGTATCTGTTGCAGTTTGTGATGAACCAGCAGGAAGATATGAATTTTATGGATATGTACATTATAAAGATGGAACAAGGTTGGGGGAAAGAAAGGGTGATGAGCCTCAATTTGATCCGGGGGTACTTACAGAAGGTGATAGAACCTATCTATATACTGGGTTCTGTGGTGTAGGCGACAAGTCCAGAAGTGGACCCATGGCTACGGTACTTGGTGCAGACATGCTTACCATACTGGAAGAACCAGTATTTATTGCACCAAGCGAGCCTTACAGTGAAGGAAGCTCTTTTATAGAACATGAATTTTTTGAGGCACCTTCTATCCGAAAAAAAGGGGATACCTATTACTTTATATACTCTTCCATTGTTATGCATGAATTGTGCTATGCAACTAGTAAATATCCTACAAAAGGTTTTGTTTACGGCGGAGTAGTCAGCAGTAATTGCGATATGCACATTCATTCCTATAAGCCAGCTAGAAAACCGATGTATTATGGATCTAATAACCATGGAAGTATGGTAGAAATCAACAATCAATGGTACATTTTTTATCATCGCCATACGGATGGTACAAACTTTAGCAGACAAGGCTGTGCGGAGCCAATCATGTTTAGGGAGGACGGATCTATTATACAACCTGAAATGACATCCTGTGGGTTAAATGGCGGACCTCTGACTGGTAAGGGGGAATATCCTGCTTATATAGCTTGTAATCTTTTTTGTAAAGAGGAAGAAATCTATACTCCGTTAGGAGGCTTGTGGATGGACAGCCGATTCCCTAAAATAACACAGGATGGAAAAGACGGAGATGAAGAAGCCGGTTATATTCAGAATATGCGTGATTTTGCAACAGCAGGGTTTAAGTATTTCGATTGTCAGGGAATTAAAAAGATAGCAATTAAAGTGCGTGGATATTGCATGGGTGAATTTGAGATAAGAACATCCTGGGATGGGAAGGCTCTTGGAAGTATTCCAGTTGGGTTCTCTAATATATGGAAGGAGTATGCAGCTGATATTTTAGTGCCTGACGGAGTGCAGGCTATTTATATTACATATCGTGGAGAGGGTAGTGCATCCTTAAAATCTTTTACTCTAATTTAATATGGAGGATATTCATATGCAGAGAAATACTTTATTATATGACAGACCAGTTCCTTACCAAAGATACATGCCGGATAGTGAAGAAGTTTGGAATGAAGCTACACCGATTGGCAATGGAAGTATGGGAACTATGATTTTTGGAGGTGTTCAAAAAGAGAAATTACAACTGAATGAGGATACAATTTGGTATGGAAATGGCGCTAGAAACCGTGTGAATCCGGAAGCCAGGGTCAATTATCTTAAAGTCCGCAGTTTGTTGTTGGATGGTATGGTTTTTGAAGCTCAGAAATTGGCAGAGGATACGATGATGCCAGTTCCTGATCAGCAGAGAAATTACAGTACTGCAGGTGAAGTATGGTTTGATTTTCATGAGGGAAAGGAGGAGTACAATACTTATAGTAGGTGTCTGAATCTTGAACAAGCAATTGTAACTATGCGGTATACACTTGGAGCAGAGGAGTATCGAAGAGAATATTTTGCAAGTGCTGTACATCAGGTAATTGCCATTCACCAGGAGACTGAAAATAATGGAAAGGTAAATGGTTGTCTGACGCTAACATCTTTTCGAAGTAATGTAGAAAAAATCGAAAAACTTACGGATAATATATTAGCTATGACGGTAAAGGAAGGTGCAGATGGCTGCCGGTATTGCATTATGGCTGCAATCAAACATGAAGGTGGTACAGTTGAGATTCACAGGGATCAGATAAGCGTAAAAGAAGCGGATTCCTTTGTTATCTATCTGTCAATCCGGAGTGACTTCTATCAGGAAGATCCGATTGTTTGGTGTAGGGAAAAACTAGAGTCTGTATTGAAACTTTCTTACGAGAAAGTAAGGTCCGATCATATAAAAGAGTATCAAAAGTATTATGACCGTGTTCAATTTAGCTTAGGTCAGGAAAATGCACAAGAGGAAAGAACGATTCCTGAAAGGCTGACGGCGATGCAAAATGGAGAACAAGATTTGGGGTTGATATCAGATTATTTCCAGTTTGGAAGATATCTGCTGATCTCAAGTAGCCGCCCGGGAACACAGCCATCAAATTTGCAGGGAATCTGGAACCGTAATGAACATCCAGCATGGGGGAGTAAATATACAATTAATATTAATACAGAAATGAATTACTGGCCAGCTGAGAACTGCAATCTTTCAGAATGCCATCTACCATTATTTGACTTAATACGAAGAATGTTACCAAATGGACAAAAAGTCGCAAAGGATATGTATGGCCTTTCAGGCTTTGTAGCTCATCATAATACGGATCTGTTTGGAGACTGTGCACCACAGGATACGGTTATGTCGTCTACAATCTGGCCAATGGGAGCAGCTTGGCTCTGTATACATATCTGGAATCACTATGAATATACCCTTGATACTGATTTCTTGAAAGAGAATATTGACCTGTTAAAGGAGGCAAGTCTCTTTATGGTGGATTACCTCTTTGAAAACCATCAGGGAAAGCTGGTAACAGGACCGTCTATATCACCGGAAAATACATATGTCCATCCAAGTGGACAAGAGGGACAGCTTTGTATCGGTCCTTCCATGGATACTGAGATTATCAGGGATTTATTTCATGCCTGCATTAACGGGGCAAAGATTGTTGGTTGTGAGGACGAGTTGACGGAGAAGTTAAAAACGCTTCTTCCACGTTTACCAGATCTATCTGTCGGTAAGTATGGGCAATTAATGGAATGGGCGGAAGATTATGAAGAAGTAGAATTGGGGCATCGTCACATATCTCACTTGTATGCACTATATCCGTCTACCCAGCTTACTTATGAAAAAACTCCGGATTTAATGGAAGCTGCAAGGGTAACCCTTGAAAGGCGTCTTAGGAATGGAGGCGGTCATACTGGATGGTCGAAAGCTTGGATTATTACTATGTGGGCGAGACTGAGGGACGGAGAGAAGGCATGGGAGAATGTCTATGATTTGCTGACGAAATCGACTTATCCAAATCTCTTTGATTGTCATCCTCCGTTTCAGATCGATGGCAATTTCGGTGGGACAGCAGGAATTGCTGAAATGTTATTACAATGCCCGAACGGTGAAATTATTCTTTTACCCGCATTGCCGAAAAGCTGGGACTGCGGAAGTATCAGTGGACTAAAAGCAAAAGGCGCTGTAACGGTTTCCTTTACATGGAAGGATGGTCAGGTTACTTCTGGTAGTATTATTGTAGAAAAAGGTGGCAAGTGCTGTTTTATAAAACCTGACAGGATTAAGAAGATTCTTTCAGGACATAATGTAAGCATTACCTATGAGGGACGAAAGGTATTCTGCTTTAGTAAAGACGCGTATAAAATCGATTTATCTGAATAAATAAAACGGCGGTAATATTTATTTACGGTTTAGCTGCTAAAAGTGATAACCTGGTTTCCTAAACTTTGTTTAAGGAGGGAGAAAGTATGGAATATTACATAGAATTGAAGTTAAGAAATGATGCTCACAGCGGTGGTTTTTCTAATGGCCTTACCTTATGTGGAAGTGAATCAACGATAGGTCTTGAAAAGATTTCCGAAAATAGTGGATCAATTATTTATAAAAATAGTTACAAGCAATATGCAATACTTAATATGGAAAAAAATAATGATGTAATTGAAATCAGTACATCCTTTGAGAATAGAGGAGATGACAAAGCAACTTTAGAGATGTTGTCTTCTTTTGCGCTAAAAGGCATAAAGGCTGATAAAATCCACAGGCTTCAATCTTTTTGGAGTGCTGAGGGAAAACTCAGGACAGAAACAATTGAAGATTTACATCTGGAACCCTCTTGGAATGGATGCGCTATACGTGTTGAGAAATTCGGCAATTTAGGCTCTATGCCGGTACGTAAGTATTTTCCTTTTGTCGCATTAGAAAACAGTGAAACTAAAGAATTTTTAGCAGTTCAGTTATATACCCCGTTCTCTTGGCAGATAGAAATTCTATGTAAGGAGGATGATACCCTTTCACTTGTCGGAGGTATTGCAGACAGGGATTATGGGCACTGGTTTAAGAATATTGCTCCTGGCGAAGTGTTTACTAGTCCAAAGGCAGTGATTGCCAAAGGTAATTCCCTGTATGAGGTATGTGATAAACTGGTGAAGGCACAAAAACCTGAAATTTCTGATGTGGATCAGAATATGGGAGTTATGTTTAATGAATATTGTACTACCTGGGGTAACCCAAGTTTTGAAAACATTAAAAAAATCTGTGATAAGCTAAAGGGAAAGGGAGTCAAGTATTTGGTAATTGATTCCGGCTGGTATGGCAAAAATGAAGGCTGGTGGAAAAGTATCGGGGACTGGGATATTAACTATGAAAAGTTTCCTGGAGGCTTAAAAAAAGCCGCTGATTATATCAAAGCATGTGGTATGATACCCGGTTTATGGTTCGAACTAGAGTCCGTAGGTAGGTTGTCAAAACATTGGGACGATACAGAACATTTATTAAAAAAAGACGGTGTTGTACTAACGGTGGGTGATAAACGTTTTTGGGATATGTCTGATTCTTGGGTGATAGATTATCTGAGTAATGCGGTGATTAAAACCCTGAAGGAATGTGGGTTTGGTTATATAAAAATAGATTATAACGAGACTATTGGTATTGGATGCGACGGCGCCGAAAGTCTAGGGGAGGGTTTAAGACAAAGAGTTATAGCAAGCCAAGAATTTTTTAAAAAAATTAGAAATGAGATACCGAGTATTGTAATTGAGAACTGTTCAAGTGGAGGACACAGGTTGGAGCCCTCTATGATGGAACTGGTAAGTCAGGGAAGCTTTTCTGATGCCCATGAAACCACTGCCATACCGCTTATTGCTGCAAATATGCATAGAGTAATTAAGCCGTCTCAAAGTCAGATATGGGCGGTAATGCGTGAGGATGATAGTAATGAAAGAATTTATTATTCCATCATCAGCACTTTTTTGGGAAGAATGTGCATAAGCGGAGATATTTATGATTTGACGGACAGTCAATGGAGCCTTATAGAGGAAGGAATTAGTTTCTACAGAGAAGTATCTGATATCATAAAGTACGGAATGACAATAAAATGTGAAACCTCTACGAAAAGCTATAATAAACCCGAGGGGGAGCAAATTGTGATCAGAGAATACAAGAATAAATTATTGGTAATTGCACATCGGTTTGAAAATTCAAGAGATATCAACATGGATTTTATCAAGTGTCATAAAATACTTAAAGAATACGGTGTTCTTGAAAGTGATTTTAGTGCAAAGGCCTGGCTTCTTACAAAATAGTTGAACCTCTTAAGGTAATGTGCGAGGATATTGGTAATATTGGTGGATAAAACTCTAATCGGATTTAAATTTCATGCTGAGAAAGGTAAATCCTACAGAATGATTCCTTATGTTAAAAAAATCAAGCGTTATGAAAGGAGATTATATGTATGAGAGAATATATTTTATTAAATCGCCAGTGGAAATTTACATATGGAGATATAATAAATGCAAAAGAAGAGGAATATGATGACGTGGCATGGTATGATATTGACGTACCTCATACTTTCTCTCAGCCCTATTTTATGGAAGATGAATTTTATACAGGTTATGGGTGTTACCGGAAAAAAATCTATATCAAAAAAGAATGGATGAAAAAGGAAATAGCACTGGAATTTAAGGCTGCCTTTCAGGAGACCGAAGTTTATTTAAATGGAATACTGGTAAATACACATCAGGGTGGTTATACTGAATTCTTGGTAAATATAACCGATTATGTTAAAGAAGGAGAGAATCTTCTCTTTATACGTCTTAATAATTTGTGGAATGCTAGGATTGCACCTCGCGGAGGAGAGCATGTTTTTAGCGGGGGAGTCTATCGAGATGTAACGCTTATTGTAACCGATAAAGTGCATGTGGACTGGTATGGGACTTTTATCACTACTCCAGATGTTTCCAAGAAAAGGGCGGATGTAAGCATTTCAACGGACATAGTGAATGCAAATGAGGAAGCTGTTTCCTGCAAGGTAGAATCAAGAGTTTGCAGACATGATATATGTGTATGGAAAGAGGAAAGAACGGTCTTGCTTCCACCGAACTCCGTTGTTACTTTAGAACAGGTAGGATATATTTTAAATCCAGATCTATGGTGTCCCGAAACACCGAATCTTTATAAACTTATCAGCAAGGTATATATAGAAGATAGCCTGTGTGATAAATATATTACAGACTTTGGTATACGGTGGTTTGAATTTACGAAGGATAAGGGGTTTTTCCTTAACGGCGAACACTATGATATCTGGGGAGCTAATGTACACCAAGACCATGCCGGTTGGGGGGATGCTGTTACAAGATCGGCCCTCAGCCGTGATATCAAAATGATAAAGGATTGTGGAATGAATTTTATTCGTGGTTCACATTATCCCCATCATACACACTTTGCAAGGGAATGTGACAGACAAGGCATCTTATTCTGGTCTGAATTATGTTATTGGGGAACGGCGGGGGAAAAAAATGATGGTTATTGGACCGCTTCGGCATACCCGATTCATGAGGAGGATGAGGTGGACTTTGAAAAGAACTGTATGGATACCCTTAAGGATATGATTCGACAGAACCGCAATAGTCCCAGTATTATTATCTGGAGTATGGGAAATGAAATCTTCTTTTCCAGAAGTGACGTAATAGATAAGGCGAAAGCACTGGTTAGGCAGCTTGTAGACCTTGCACATCAATTAGATTCCACAAGACCAGCTGCTGTCGGAGGTACTCAAAGAGGCGGTTTCGATATACTGGGGGATGTTGCCGGATATAACGGAGACGGTGCCACTTTATTTATTAATCCGGGCATGCCGAATATGGTATCGGAATATGGCAGCTGCGTAGCTGACCGTCCGGGAAAATTTATACCAAATTTTAGTGATAATGTAGAGCAAAATTATGAATGGCGTTCAGGAAAAGCTCTTTGGTGTGCATTTCATCATGGTAGCATTTTTAAGGACATGGGGCATATGGGAATGATTGATTATTACAGGCTTCCGCTGGCTACCTGGCATTGGTACCGTAAGGAATTACTTGGAATTGAGCCTCCAAAGTCTAGAGTACCAGGTATTCCTTATGCTCTTTCCATTGACGCGGATAAAAAAGTTATAAGAGCAGATGGAACAGATGACGCTTATCTGACCATATCTTTGCTTGATGAGAAGAAGAATATTATCTCCAACCCGATGGATATTACACTTACTGTGACAGAAGGTGCTGGATATTTTCCTACAGGGACTTCTATTACGTTTAGTTCTGATACAAACAGTTTTCTGGATGGACAGTGCGCTATTGAATTTAGAACTTATTATAATGGTATTAATAAAATCGCAGCAACAGCATATGGTGTAAAGTGTGGTGAAATAATTATTATGGGTAAAGATGGCGAGAAATGGAATAATAGACCTCGAATATGGCAGCAGGGACCACCTTACCGGACCTCTATGCCCAAATTTGAAACAGGGGCGCTTCTTTCTGAACATAAACCAGTTTTTTGTAGCACTTTTCGCAAGGGTTATCCATCTGGCAATCTGACAGATACAAATGAAAAGGTATCTTGGCTGCCAGAAACAGACGCAAACGGAGAATGGGTTATGGTTGATTTAGAAGGCAGTAGAGATGTAGGATGTATCAGTATTCATTTCAGGAAACCGGTTATAGTACCATTCCATGTTTCAATTTCTACAGATCGTGAGGAGTTTACGGAAATATCAAACGTACAATTTATGGAAGATAGAAAAACAATTAAAACTTTTCTATCCTTCTGTACGCTTCGTTATGTGAAAATCTTTTTCCCTGCGAAAACTCAGGAATTGGAAGAAATCAGGATATTTGCATAATATAATTATTAAATATTTGATGGAGCACCGGTTATTTTTTAGCCGGTGCATAGTTTGTTAATAATTTGTGGTTATATAGTAACAATAATATTAGTTCCGAAACGTTTTATTAAAAATCATTGACAAAACATAATATAGACAGTAATATTTAATATATTAACCGAAACGATTCGCTTTGAAGGAGGTAATGATATGCCATTAGTAACATCAGAAAAAATGTTATTCGATGCTAAGAAGGACAGATACGCAGTTGGAGCATTTAATGTAGAGAATATGGAAATGGTAAAGGCAGTTATAAAGGCAGCAGAGGAATTGCATGCACCAGTAATGTTACAGACCACGCCATCGACAGTTACATATGGAGGATTGAAAACTTATTATTCTAATGTAAAGGCAGCTGCAGAGGAAGCAAGTGTACCAGTTGCACTTCATCTTGATCATGGTAGTAGCTTTGAATTAGCAGTGCAAGCTATTAGAGAAGGTTATACCTCCATAATGATTGATGGATCACATAGTAGTTTTGAAGATAATATCGCTGTGACTAAAAGAGTAGTAGATGTGGCAAAACCAAACGGAATTCCGGTAGAGGCTGAGCTTGGTAAGGTTGGCGGGAAGGAAGATGATCTTGAAGCAGATGCAGATATGAATACAGATCCATTACAGGCAAAAGAATTCGTAGAACGCACTGGTATTAGCTCTTTAGCTATAGCAATAGGAACTGCGCATGGATTCTACGAGGGAACTCCTGTATTAGATAAAGAACGCCTATCTGAAATTCGTAAGGTGGTAGATATTCCACTGGTATTACATGGGGCATCAGGATTATCTGACGAAGACATAAAAGATTGTATAAGAAGAGGGATTTGTAAAGTGAATTTTGCAACAGAGTTAAGAGTTGCTTATTCAGATGGAATTAAGGCAGTGTTAAAAGAAAAGCCTCAGACCTTTGATCCAAAGGCATTTGGTAAGGCAGGGATGATAAATGTCGTGGAATTAGTTAAAAATCGAATGAAAGTATGTGGTTGTGATAAAAAAGCTCTAGACTAATCAAAGTTTATGCATCATAATTGTTTCTAATAGAACATAATTGATTTTGAGTAAAGGGGTAGAAGCAATTGGCAGCAACGATTAAGGATATTGCAAATAGAACAGGTTTAGGATTAGCAACCATCTCTTCTTATTTAAATGGCGGAAACGTTCGAGAGAAGAACCGTATCAAGATTGAAGAGGCAATTAATGAGCTTCACTTTGAAGTAAATGAAGTAGCAAGAGGACTAAAAACAAATAAAACGAAGACGGTTGGAGTCGTGATTCCTGAACTTCAAAATCTATTTCATACAGAAATTATTGCTAACATGGAGGATATCCTTCGCAACCATGGTTATGCAACCATAGTTTGTGATTGCCGTAATGATAAGCAGTTAGAGAAGAATGCAGTAGATTTTCTCTATAAGAAGAGAGTAGATGGAATTATAAATATTCCAGTATCTTCAGATGGGCAGCATTTGATGCAGTTTATGGAGAAAGAGAAGCCGGTTGTCTTGATTGACCGAAAGATTAGTGCTATTCATTGTGATAGCATCTTGGTAAATAATGTTAAGGCAGCAAAGGATGCTGTGGATATATTACTTTTGAATGGTCACACAAGGATAGGTATGATTGGTGGTCCAGAAGATATCTTTACAGCACAGGAGCGTATGTTAGGCTATAATTATAGTTTACTTGAGGCTGGAATTACTCCAGATAGGAATTTGATTGTTCATGGAGATTATACAATTAAGAGCGGTGTTAAGTGCATAAAGGCATTAATTAAGAATAATCCAGATATTACAGCCGTATTTGTGGCTAATTATGAAATGACCATGGGAGCAGTTATTGGGCTAAATGAACTAGGAGTAGCAATCGCAGATCAGATATCTTTGATTGGATATGATAATATAGAATTTGCAAGAGCCATCAAACCGAGCTTAACTATTGTAACTCAACCAACGGTAAAAATTGCAGAGCAAGCTGCAAATTGTATGCTCCGAAGACTAGATGGTAATGAGGATGAATTTGAGGTAATAAAATTAGATTCAGCAATTATAGAAGGACATTCAGTACGGAGAATCTAAAAAATAGAGCATTCCGCAATTACATAGCGGAGGCTTCTATTTTTAGCTTACAACCGAAACGTTACGGAGGGAATGATGAAAGACTATTTACTTAGTATTGATATAGGCACATCTGCCTGTAAGGTAATGATTTTTAGTACAGACGGTGAAGTAATGGCAAGTGCAAGTAAGGGGTATGCAGTCTATTATCCACAGGAGGGTTATGCAGAGCAAAACCCAGAGGAATGGTATGAGGCAGTATGCAAGGCAATTAAAGTGTGCTTAGCGAACAGTGCAGTCAATGCAAATGATATTGCAGGCATTGGTATCGATGGACAGAGTTGGTCAGCAATTGCTTTGGATAAGAATGGCAAGGTAATCTGTAATACACCAATTTGGATGGATACAAGAGCTTCTGATATCTGCAAGCGTCTGAATCATGCAATTGGTAAGAATAAGATATTTGGACTTTGTGGAAATAACCTACAACCATCCTATACAACGCCGAAGATACTATGGTATCAGAAGAATATGCCACTGGAATATAAGAGGATTGATAAGATACTGCAATCCAATAGCTATATTGCGTATTTACTAACAGGAAAGATTACACAGGATATGTCCCAAGGATATGGGTTACATTGTTTTAATATGCATACTGGTACATGGGATAAGGATATGTGTAAGGAACTCGGATTTTCAGATGAGTTACTTCCAGAAATCTATCCATGTCATCAAGTGATTGGATGTGTGACGAGAGAAGCTGCAAGTCGAACTGGCTTAGTAGAAGGGATTCCTGTTGTAGCAGGAGGATTAGATGCAGCTTGTGGAACATTAGGTGTTGGAGTAATAGCAAATGGGCAAACACAAGAACAGGGTGGCACTGCAGGTGGAATGAGTATTTGTACCGAAGAATACATTGCAGAAGAGTCTCTTATTTTAAGTCACCATGTTGTTCCAGGTAAATGGCTTCTTCAGGGAGGCACAGTCGGTGGTGGCGGTGTTATGAAGTGGTTTGAGGAACAATTTGCAGATTATGAGAGGGTTATGGCAAAAGAGCTTGGAATGAGTTCCCTTCAGCAACTCAATGAGATAGCTGAGAAAGTTCCAGCTGGAAGTGACAAACTTATTTTTCTACCGTATATGGCAGGAGAACGTTCTCCAATTTGGGATGTCAATGCAAAAGGAATTTATTATGGTCTCGATTTCTTAAAGACCAAGGGGCATATGGTAAGAGCTACAATGGAGGGTGTTGCATTCTCGTTAAAGCATAATATTGACACCGCAAAAAAAGCAGGAGCAAAAGTTAGCGAATTACGTGCGATGGGTGGTTCTGCTAATTCATTATTATGGACACAGATTAAAGCTGATATTACAGGTACTAAGATTAAGGTCCCTGCATCGGATACCGCTACAGCCTTAGGAGCTACGATTTTAGCAGGTGTTGGTGTTGGAATTTATAAGAGCTTTGAAGAAGCGGTAGAGAAGACTGTCACAGTAAAACGAGAACATGAGCCAAATCAAGAGAATTTTGAAGTGTATCAGACAAACTATAATCTATATTTAGATATTTATCAAGATTTAAAAAATACAATGAAGAGTTACGGGAGGTAGGGTAATGAAAGCAGCAGTCTTATATGGAAATGAAGACATTCGTTATGATGATTTTAACACACCAGGAGTAAAACCACATACAGTAAAAGTTAAGGTAAAGGCAACTGGAATATGCGGTTCTGATGTACCTAGAGTCTTACATAATGGAGCACATTTTTATCCGGTGGTGCTAGGACATGAATTTGCAGGAGATGTTGTTGAAGTAGGAGAAGGTGTTACCTCTGTTTCGGTTGGTGACCGTGTGTCAGGGGCACCTTTGTTACCTTGTATGAAATGTGAGGATTGTGAGAATGGTAATTACTCCTTATGTAAACACTACAGCTTCATTGGTTCTAGAGAACAGGGAAGCTTTGCAGAATATGTAGTTTTACCAGAGGTAAATGCAGTTAAATTTGATTCTAGCATCCCTTATGAACAAGGAGCAATGTTCGAACCTTCTACCGTTGCTTTACATGGTTTATTACAAAATGATTACCAAGGTGGTGAATATGTTGCTATCTTAGGTGGTGGTACAATCGGGATGTTTACAATGCAGTGGGCTAAGATATTTGGTTCAAAGAAGGTAGTCGTATTTGATATTAGTGATGAGCGTCTTGGCCTAGCAAAACGTCTTGGAGCAGATGAGGTAATTAATACACATAATGAGAACTTTATGGAAGAAGCCTTAAAGTTAACCGATGGTAGGGGGTATAAATACATCTATGAAACTGCAGGGAATGTAGTAACAATGCATATGGCTTTCGAGCTTGCATCAAATAAATCACATGTTTGCTTCATTGGTACACCAACAAAGGATTTAGTATTTACACCAAAGATGTGGGAAAATATGAACCGTAAGGAATTCAAATTAACTGGCTCTTGGATGTCCTATTCAGCACCTTTTCCAGGAAAAGAGTGGGAACTTACAGCACATTATTTTGCGACAGGGCAGCTTAAATTTGATGAAGGTTTTATATTTAAGAAATTCCCAATGAATGAAGTAGATAAGGCATTTGAGTTATATAAGAATCCAAGTTGTGTAAAGGGAAAGATTCTTTTAATGAATGTATAAGAGTAGAAAGAAGGAGAGTTAAATTATGACAACATTTATTGATCCAAAGACAGTTCCACAGAGAACGTTCTATAACGGAGGTACTATGCCTGCAATTGGTATGGGGACTTTCGGTTCTGATCGTTTTACGCCAGAACAGGTATCTGAGGCGGTTTTAGGAGCTATAAAAGTGGGATATCGCTTATTTGATTGTGCAGCTTGCTACGGAAATGAAGACCAGATTGGTAAAGTATTTGCAGAGGCATTTGAAAGGAAATATGTAACCAGAGAAGAGTTATTTATCACAACAAAGGTATGGAATGATATGCACGGAAAAGGAGATGTTCTTATTTCTTGCGCTAAGAGTCTAAAGGATTTGCAGCTAGAATATATTGATCTGTTCTTTATACACTGGCCATTTGCAAATTACCATGCACCTGGTTGTGATGGGGATTCGAGAAATCCAGATTCTAGACCATTTAGTGTAGATGCCTTCATGGAAACTTGGCGCCAGTGTGAAAGACTTGTGGATATGGGGTTAGCAAAGAATATAGGTATGTCTAATATGACCATTGCTAAGTTAGAAGCAGTATTACCGTTATGCCGTATCAAACCAGTTGCTATTGAGATGGAATTACATCCATGCTTCCAACAGCCTGAGTTATTTGACTATTGTATTGCTCATGATATTCAGCCAATTGGTTTCTGTCCAATCGGTTCTCCAACAAGACCAGACCGTGATAAGACGGATACGGATGTGGCAGATATCCAAGTGCCAGAGTTAGTTGAGATTGCAAAGGTACATAATGTACATCCTGCAGTTATTTGTCTAAAATGGGCAGTTCAAAGGGGTCAGACACCAATCCCATTCTCTATTTATGAAATGGAGTATACAAGTAATCTTAGATGTACGACAGAAGACCCGTTAACAAATGAAGAGATGGAGATATTAAAGGGTATTGATAAGAACTGTCGATTAATTAAGGGGCAAGTATTCCTTTGGGAAGGTGCCAAGGGCTGGGAAGACCTTTGGGACTTGGATGGTGTAATAACTAAATAAATTTCTGCAGGAGGGGGGCTCTATAGTGAAGGCTTTGTTGAACCTCGTTCCTTTTCAGCCTACAATTTTCAATTTAGTTTTATTACGATATTTTAGTTATTATAGGTAGGCAATTGTTACATAAGTGAAGGACAATTACCTACCTATATTCTAAAGTAAAGTGTAAGATTTCGGATTTGTTATATTTTGAAGTTATTAATAAGGAGGATGGAATAATGTTAAAAGGAATACCGAAAATTCTTTCACCTGAGCTGCTTAAAGTTTTGTGTGAAATGGGACATACAGATGAACTGACGATTGGAGATGGTAATTTTCCAGGTCATACCTATGGTCAAAAAGTTATACATTTAGATGGTCATGGTGTACCAGAAATACTTGATGCAATTCTACAAGTATTTCCATTAGATACCTATGTCGAAAAACCAATTACCTTAATGAGTGTAATTGCTAATGACACAGTAGAAACACCAATCTGGGATACATATAAGGAAATTGTTACAAAGTATGATAAGCGTGGGTCTAATTGCTTTGAAGAAATTGACAAATGGGATTTTTATAAAAAAACGAAGGAGAGGTCAACTGTAGTTATTATGTCTAGTGAAAGTGCGTTATATGCTAACATTATTTTGAGGAAAGGAGTGATTTGACTCTGCTTTGGTAAATAATGCACTGTGATACTAGGAGGATATTGTATGAACTACATACTTAAAAATGATTCCTTTTGTAGCGATAGAATCCTGGTCGGTATCGACCAGGATTTTTTACGGCTATGTAACGGAGATATACGGTCAAGATTAGGCTTGTCTAAGACTGTTTTGATAAAGCTTCTTTCCGATACTGTCGAGGTGAAAGACCAGTTATAGACTGAAAGATACGGTTAAAGGTACGCTGGCTTTCGAATCCACTGTCAAATGCAATTTTTGTTATTGAATCATTCGTAGAACGGAGTAACGTTTGTGCATAACTTACTCGGAGATTTCCAAGATATTCGTTGAAACTGGTATGTATTCGCTGAGTAAAAATACGAGAAAGATGATACTTACTGATACCTACTTCTTTAGCAACTTGTTCAAGTGAAAGAGGAAGAAGATAATTTTGCGAAATATAGTTGACAATGCGGTAGGTCAAATCCAGATAATCGGAATCTTTGTTGGGAATCAATTGATAGAAAGGAAGTACACGTGCCAGAATCAGCTTCAAATAGACATAGATTACAGAAGAGTTAGGGGCGGCACAATGATATTCTCCCAGAATATTTTTCATAGCGTAGGCGACATCAAAGTGAAGGTCTGCCTTTTTGATAACAGGATCTTCTGGGTGATGTTTCTGAATCTGGCTGGAAAATTCACCTGCTAGGTTTAAAGCTGCGATGACAAGTATAACACTACCAGATTGAGGATTCATATGATAACTGTGAATATTACCTGGGAAAATTGCCACAAAATCTCCTTCTTCTAGTGTATAGATCGTTCGATTAATTTGTACCTCCAGATTTCCTTCTGAAAGATAAAGCAGTTCCAACTGAGGGTGAAGGTGAAGAGGATAGGTCATTTGTGAAGACTCAATAATGCGAAGTGGACTGTTCTCATTCTCGTAAAAAGCAATCATTTTATCCTCCTTTCTAATAGCGCAATATTTGGCTATTTTAAGTTGGGTTTTGACTAGTATTTTATCAGATATCATCGTACAATTCAATCATAAAAGGGTATTACAATATATTAATTATAGTCATATAGGATAAAGGAGGTTTTATATTGAAACACACACTAGCGATTATTGGATTTGGAGGAATGGGAAGCTGGCATTATGAGAGTATTACAGAACGAGTTTGTGAAATTTCTGTAAAGGGTGTTTATGATGTTCGAAGTGAGGCTATACAGAAAGCGACTGAAAAAGGACTTCATATTTATCAAAGTGTTGATGAAATTCTTGCAGATGGGGAGGTGGATTTAGTTACAATCGCTACGCCTAATAATTTCCATAAGAATCTGGCAATTCAATGTCTACGGGGTGGCAAAAATGTGGTTTGTGAAAAGCCAGTTACCATGAATGCCTCTGAACTAGAAGAAATTATAGCAGTACAAGAAGAAACAGGCAGATTATTTTCCATTCATCAAAATCGAAGGTGGGATAGGGACTATGCTATTATCCGAAAAATTCTAGAGGATAATACTATTGGAACTCCATATTTTATTGAAAGTAGGGTGCAGGGCTCGCGTGGATCTATGCACGGCTGGCGAGGTTATAAAGAAAACGGTGGCGGTATGGTGTTAGACTGGGGTGTTCATTTAGTTGATCAGCTAATGGATCTAATTCCTTCGCCTGTAGTTTCAGTCTATGCAGATTTGATTCGTCTTTTTTCCGGTGAAGTAGATGATAATATTAAGATCATGCTTCGATTTGGAAATGGTATTTCCGCACTGTTGGAAATGTCTACAAACTGTTTTATTAATCTTCCACGCTGGCATATGTCCTGCAATAATGGAACCGCAGTAATTGAGGATTGGAGCTGTAAAGGTGAAATGGTTCAGCTGAATACAGATGCTAAGATGGAATGGGGAGATGATATCGTTTATACAGAAGCTGGTCCTACTAGAACGATGGCACCCCGACCAGTGCAGACAACGCAGAGGATAGAATTACCAGAAGTACATGTGGATTGGTCTGACTTTTATAAGAATATTCTTGCTACCTTGGACGGAACGGAAGAACTGATTGTAAAACCAGAACAAGCACTTCGGGTTATGAAGGTAATCGATTTGATTTTTGAATCGGACCGTACTGGAACAGGAGTTTCTTGCTACATATAAGTAAAGATATCGAATAGAAAGAAAGGAAGGGTATCAAATGAAAAAAGCATTGATTTTGCAAGGGGGCTGGGACGGTCATGAACCGCAACTCACTTCCAAACGGTTTGGTAAGTTGTTAGAAGAGGCTGATTTTTCAGTAACAATCAGTGACACCCTAGACGTATTGAGTGATGCAGATGCATTGATGGAATTGGATTTAATCGTTGCATGTTGGACGATGGGACAAATCAATCATGATTATGTAGTCAATCTATCTAAAGCAGTTGGTGCAGGCGTTGGATTGGCAGGATGCCATGGGGGCATGTGTGATTCTTTTAGAGAGGATACGGAATGGCAGTTTATTACAGGGGGACAATGGGTTAGTCATCCGGGTGGAGATGGTATTGAATACACCGTTAATATATGTCATGGCTCCAGCCCAATAACGGAAGGTTTGGAGGATTTTCCGGTAAAAAGCGAGCATTATTATCTACATATTGATCCTGCCATTGAGGTACTAGCAACAACGAGATTTCCAAGTGTAAATTACTACCATATTAGTAATAAGCCAGTTGATATGCCGGTTGCATGGACGAAATACTGGGGCAATGGGCGAGTATTCTATACTTCTCTTGGACATCATGACGACGTGTTCGACCATTCGCCAAATGCACAGGAAATGATGCGTCGCGGTATGCTGTGGGCAGCAGAAGGTAAGGTTTATGCCAAAGAGCATAATCTGACTACAGAACGGTTTGAAAATACTGCAAAAATGTATTAATTAGAAAGGAAAGTAGATATAATGGAAACGATTAAAATTGCATTAATTGGTGTAGGTGATATCAGTGGAATTTATTTGGAAAATATCACAAAGTTATATCGAGAGATTGAAATAATCGGTGTTTGTGACTTGATTCGAGAACGGGCAGAAAAAGCAGTAGAGCAATATAAAATCCCTAAGTTATATGAAACCATGTATGATGCGTTTGCGGCTGAAGAAGTTGATATTATACTAAACTTGACTAGGCCGTATGAACATTTTGAAGTATCAAAGGCAGCTCTTGAGGCGGGGAAACATGTTTACTCAGAAAAGCCCTTAGCAGCTACACTGGAAGAAGGAAAAATTTTGGCAGCTCTTGCAAAGGAAAAAGAACTGATGTTAGGTGGTGCGCCAGATACCTTTATGGGGGCAGGAATTCAAACTTGCCGCAAATTAATTGATGATGGTTTTATTGGAGAGCCAATTGGCGCGGCGGCATTTATGGTTTGTCGTGGTCATGAAAGCTGGCATCCAGATCCAGAATTTTATTACAAGCATGGTGGTGGTCCGATGATGGATATGGGGCCTTATTATTTGACAGCGTTGACTAATCTTTTGGGTGGTGTTTCTGCGGTGACTGGAGTGACCAAAACGTCTTTTCCAAAGAGAACAATTACAAGCCAGCCAAAATGTGGTCAGGAAATCACGGTGGATGTCCCTACCTATATAACTGGCATAATGCAGTTTGAAAGCGGTGCGGTAGGAACTATTTTCACCACGTTTGATGTCTATTATGAGACGCAAGCTAGACTAGAGATCTATGGTTCCAAGGGTACTTTGATTGTACCAGATCCTAATGGTTTTGGTGGACCTGTAAAATTATTGAGACCTGAACAAGGTGGAATTATGGAGATGCCACTTGTATTTGATTATAAAGAAAATAGCCGTGCCCTGGGATTGGCGGATATGGCCAAAGCATTACAGGTAGGCCGGTCGTTCCGTGCGAATTATCATCAGACGTATCATGTTCTAGAGATTATGGAGACATTTCAAAAAAGTAGCAAAGAAGGTCGTACAATTCCATTAGAATCTCATTTTGAACGCTTAGAGCCAATGAAGAATAATCCCGTTCATGGTATTCTTGATGATATATGGAGTTAGTAAAAAATGTTAGACACCGCTCTTGGTAAAAACTAATACCATATGAATCCTGGCCGTTATCGGCCGGGATTTTTTGTATATAAATGTAGTCTACTATTAATCACCTTAATAAAATCAGCTTGAAATAACTGAATATTACTATAGTAAGAAATTAATATTGATTGTATTACAGCTTTCTGATATATGATAGGATAGAATGGAATCTTATTCCCCGTATGAGAATGGTGTAGGGGAATATTTGGTACTATAAAGTTAAGATACATAGGTAAATAGATCATAAAAGTGCAGTCAAAAGCTGAGTTAAGGAGAAGCATATGAAAGTTGGAGTGGTTTATTATCCAGAACATTGGGATAGTGAGTTATGGGAAAAAGATGCCGATTTAATGGTGGAAACAGGGGTTAAGGTTGTGCGTCTAGCAGAATTTGCATGGAGTCGTCTTGAACCGGTGGAAGGGCAGTATAATTTTACTTGGTTAGATAAAGCTGTGGACATATTTGCTCAGAGAGGGATCGAAGTTATTCTTGGCACACCGACCAATTGTCCACCGCTATGGCTATATGAGAAGTACCCGGATGCAATTCTATGTGATGAACATGGTAATAGGGTGAATATTGGAGTGAGAGGTCACAGATGTTACAATAGCCCTTCATTAATTAAGAAGACAATTCAGATCGTCACGGAGATGGCAAAACATTATAATGATAATAAGGCGGTTGTTAGCTGGCAAATAGATAACGAATTAGAAGCAAATCATTGTACATGTCCAGCGTGTACAGATAAGTTCAGAAATTGGCTTAAGAAGAAATACACAACATTAGAGAAATTAAATGATACATATGGAAATGTTATGTGGAGCGGAGAATATAGTGATTGGTCACAAATTACGCCTCCTCTTGGTGATAGACAGAATTGGTTAAATCCCTCTTATCTTCTAGATTATTACCGATATGCATCGGAATCTATGGTTGAATTCGTGAAATTACAAGCGGATATTATTCGCTCGTATTGTGAGGATGTAACTATCACAACTAATATGTATCTAGGTGATATGACGCCGGACTTCTACAAGACGTTTGAAGATTTGTCGTATGCATCATATGACAATTATCCGGTTGCTGTAATTCCGGAAGATCATGCGGAGATTTATTCTCATGCATTTCATCTAGACCTAACAAGAGGGATCAAGCGAAAAAACTTCTGTATTATGGAACAACTTAGTGGCGCACCGGGATGTTGGATGCCGATTAGAAGAACGCCGAGACCGAATATGATTAAGGGATATTCTTTACAAGCATTCGCAAGAGGTGCCGACTGCGTACTTCATTTTAGATGGAGAACTGCAACAAAGGGAGCAGAGATGTTTTGGCATGGAATACTTGATCATAACAATAAATTAGGTAGAAGATATGAAGAATTTCGGTCCTTGTGTGATACAGTGAATGAAGAGTTGCAGATGTTAGAAGGAACAACAATTCGCAATAAAGTTGCTTTGTTATTCTCACATGAGCAAGATAATGCCTTCAAATTCCAACAACAAGCAGATGGATTTCATTATTACAATCAGTTGAAGCTATTCCACGATGGAGTAACTAGACTTGGAGCAGGGATTGATATTATTAATATAACGGATAACTTAGATCAATACGAAGTAGTGATTGCACCGACCGTATACGTAGCTTCCAAGGAGATTGTGGATAATCTAACTAAATATGTGGATAATGGTGGAAAACTTATTCTAACAAATCGTTCTGGTGTAAAGGATGAAACAGGCGCTTGTATTATGGAATATCTACCTGGACCATTCGCTAGTTATGTAGGAGCAGTTGTTGAAGAATATGATGCACTTGGTAATGATACTAATAGGATTCGATTGAAGAATGGGAAAACATATCGGTGTAACCAGTGGGCTGATATCATGCAATTAGATACAGCGCAGAGTATTGGAACTTATATGGAGGACTTCTATAAAGGTAAGTCTGCAGTTACTAAGAATACCTTTGGAGATGGTGAAGTATATTATGTAGGAACTATTCTTGAACGGGATTTTTATCGAGATTTTATGAATGAAGTATTAGAGGGGACTACTGTAGAAGTATTCAGTGGTTTACCAGATGGGGTAGAGGTAAGCGTTCGGGAAGATGATTCTTCAAGATATTTGCTAATATTTAATAATACAAATCATGCACAGGAAGTTAATTTGACTAATTTTAAAAGTAGTACACTGTATCCCTTTGATCTTAAAGTGTTGCCATTAAAAAGCTAATCTGGTAAGCATTATGTTGTATCTAAAAAACATGCTGAATAAACAATGGAGTTATTAATTGTTTATTCAGCATGTTTTGCTTAATTATATATTAATTTTGTTATTATTTTAATTTACTATCTTGATTGGCAATTGAAGCACCGATAAATCCTTTAAATAATGGATGTGGTCTGTTTGGTCTTGATTTAAATTCAGGATGAGCTTGAGTAGCAACAAACCAAGGGTGATCCTTTAATTCGATCATTTCAACAATACGACCATCAGGTGATAAACCAGAAAGGACAAGACCATGTTTCTTGAAATCATCACGGTAGTAGTTGTTTACTTCGTAACGATGTCTATGTCTTTCTTTGATATCTGTTGAACCGTATAATTCATGAGCCTTTGAACCAGCTTCTAATACACAAGGATATGAACCAAGACGTAGAGTGCCACCAAGGTCTTCGACACCATCTTGTTCTGGCATTAAGTGAATTACCGGATGAGTAGTTCCTGGATCAAGTTCTACACTATGGGCATCAGCAAAACCAACTACATGTCTTGCGAATTCAACAATTGCTAACTGCATACCAAGACATAGTCCTAAGTATGGAAGTTTGTTCTCACGAGCATATTTAATAGAAGCAATCATACCTTCAATACCACGGTGACCAAAACCACCTGGAACGATAATACCAGATACGTCTCCAAACATTTCTTCTACGTTATTAGGAGTAATATCTTCCGAGTTAATCCATTTGATATTAACAGAAGCATTGTGTGCAACAGCGCCATGTTTTAAGGATTCTACTACACTGATATAAGCATCATGTAAAGCAGTGTATTTACCAACTAAAGCAACAGTAACTTCTTTCTTTGGATTTTTTAGAGCATAAACCATGTTTTCCCATTCTGCTAAATCTGGTTCTGGACAATCAAGTTTTAAACACTCGCAAGCCACATTGGCAAGATGTTCATTTTCCATAGCAAGTGGTGCTTCGTATAGCGTGTCCACATCAAGATTTTGCATAACATGATTACTTGGTACATTACAGAATAATGCAATTTTATCTTTAATACCTTCTTCTAAAGGAACTTCAGTTCTACATACTATGATATCTGGTTGGATACCCATGCCTTGTAATTCTTTAACACTTGCTTGTGTTGGTTTTGTCTTCATTTCACCAGAAGCTCTAAGGTAAGGAATTAAAGTAACGTGAATAAGAATTGCATTTTCACGTCCTATATCATGTTGGAACTGACGGATTGATTCTAAGAATGGCTGACTTTCGATATCCCCTACTGTACCACCAACTTCGATGATTGCAATCTGAGTTTCGTCACAGCCATCGTTGCGATAAAAACGGCTCTTGATTTCGTTTGTGATATGAGGAATTACTTGAACAGTACCTCCACCGAAATCTCCACGTCTTTCTTTTGAGAGAACGGACCAATATATTTTTCCTGTAGTTACGTTTGATTGTTTTGTAAGACTTTCATCAATAAATCTCTCATAGTGACCAAGATCAAGGTCAGTCTCCGCACCATCATCTGTAACAAATACTTCTCCATGTTGGATTGGATTCATTGTACCTGGATCGATATTAATATACGGGTCGAATTTTTGCATTGTTACTTTATAACCACGAGTTTTAAGTAATCGACCTAATGAAGCAGCAGTAATACCCTTTCCAAGACCTGATACAACACCACCTGTTACAAATACATACTTGACAGCCATAATTGTTCCTCCTTTAACGTAAAATGTGTAAATTAGTTATTTAGTTCCACGATTGAAAAATCGTTAATGTTCCTGAATTATTGAAATATATGTGAATAGAATATGTGAATATCCTATTTAAAAATGTTTTTAAACATTAACCAAAATATTATACATTAATCCTATATATAAATCTAGAAGGAAAATAGAAAAATGCATAATGTTCCAAAATCAATGAAAATAATTATTATTCTTAAGTGAAAGTAATAAAAATATAGGATTTATTAAGGAAAGCTAAAAAGAATCTAAGGAGTAATTGAAGGAAATGTAGAATAAAAAAGGATGCAAGAAACATATTTATTAGGTTTATTTTGTTCCATTATAATAAGATTTGTGGTATTATAGATAATTATTTTAATAATAATATTTATAAGAAATTTATGGAGGTAATTTCATGAAAAAGGTTGCTGTTTTTTTTGCAGATGGATTTGAAGAAATCGAGGCATTAACAGTGGTTGATGTACTAAGAAGGGCGAAGATGGATGTTACTTTAGTTTCTATGAAGGGAATTAAAGAAGTATATGGTGCACATAAAATCGCGGTTGTAACAGACAGATTTTTTGACGATATAAATTATGAAGCAATTGATATGCTTGTACTACCAGGTGGCATGCCAGGAACATCACGCCTTGCAGAGAGTAAGCCATTACAAAAATTAGTGAAGAAATTCTATGATAATGGCAAATGTATCGCTGCAATTTGTGCTGCTCCAAGTATTTTAGGTACACTAGGGTTATTAGAAGGTAAGAAAGCTGTTTGCTATCCAGGTTACGAAGATAAATTACGTGGTGCTACTATTGTTAATGAAGGAGCAGTTATTGATGGCAATATCGTTACTGGAAGATCAATGGGATCAGCAGTAGAATTCGCATTAGCTATCGTTGAAAGATTAGAGGGCAAAGAATTATCTGATAGCATTGCTAAGGCGATAGTATTTTAAGTTTTCTTGGTATATTTAGGTACTAATTTATATAGAAGGAGAAGTGCTATTAAGTTAGGGAAAGCCATGATAGCATTAACTAAATCAGAGAGTTCCCAAACCAAATCAAGGGATAGTACTGCTCCGACGTATATCATTACTATATAGAATACCTTATAGATTGGTATACCTTTATCACCGAAGAGATAATAAGCTGCGCTTTCTCCAAAGAATGACCAACCGATGAGTGTTGCAATGGCAAATGCAATTAGTGAGAAGCTTAAAAGGACTTTACCGAAGGGAATGACAGTAAATGCAGCGGTCGTTAGTTCCGCATTGCTTAGTCCGGCAGTGGAGTTTGGATAATGTAATATATTACTAACAATAACCAAACCAGTAATTGCACACATCACAACAGTGTCCCAAAAAGTTGCGGTCATAGATACAAGAGCTTGGCGGCTTGGATCTTCTGTCTTGGCACTTGCTGCAGCTATGGCAGCAGAACCTAAACCTGCTTCATTGGTGAAGAGACCTTTAGCTACGCCCTGTCTTGCAGCAATAATTATTGTACTACCAATGAAACCACCTGTAGCTGCGTGAGATGAAAAGGCAGAGGACACAATAAGATTAATTGCCTGTAGTAAAAAATCACGATTAATTATTAGTATTATGAAGCAACTAATTATGTAGAAAAAACCCATTGCTGGTACAAGTCTTGTACATACAGTGGAAATTGATTTCACACCACCGACAATAACCAGTCCGCATATGATTGCCGTTATAAATCCAACAGTAGAAGGTGACAGGTTCCATGTTGACGAAGTTGTGGCTGTTATGGAATTGGCTTGGGTGGTACAACCCACGCCAAAAGAAGCTGCTAAAGTGCATAAACTGAAAATGATAGCAAGGCCTTTAGAATGAAGACCTTGTTCAAGTACATACATAGGGCCACCAACGTAGTTACCATTTGGTGTTTTTTTTCGGAATTTTATACTGAGATAACATTCTGCATAAGAAGTTGCCATACCAAATATTCCAGTAATCCAACACCAAAAGATTGCGCCTGGTCCACCTAAAGCAACCGCCGTTGATACACCAATGATATTGCCGGTACCTAATGTGGCAGCCAAGATTGTAGCAAGAGAGGCGAAGCTACTGACTTCTCCTTCCTTAGAGTCATCTTTTTGCAATGATAGACGGATACCTCGAAAGGTAAACCTTTGAATAAAACGCAATTTAATTGTATAGAAAGCATGAGTTCCAAGGAGCAAAAGAATCATAGGAAGTCCCCAGACTACTTGATTAATATTTTTTATAAATTGATAAAATGCGTCCATTTTAACTCCTCAGTAATGTAGTGAATTATAACAATCTATGTTCGAAAAAAGGCAAATATGATAATAGAAGGGGACTGAATACAAATGGAGTTTTGCAATTATAATATTGACACTAAAATCTTAGAAAATAAAGAAAAAAGAAAGTTCTTTGATTTTACTCTTATTTTTGATTTTACTCTTATTATAGTATAGTTATTTATGAGTTGTGTAATACTAGCAATAAGATGAGTAGCGAAATGCATCGTTTTGAAAAGGATGACTTAACAAGAGCGAAACCTAGATAAGCGTATGTTAGTAGCCGCTTATCGATTAGTGTAAATAAAATAGGTATATTCAAGAGCAGAATATCCTCATAGAGACACTAGGATAGAGGTTGGTACGTATCATACTTATAATGATAGTACCGACCTCGAAGTCCGTCTAGAAGTAAAAAAGAATGTTTAAACCATAACTTACCATAATATTTTTTTCGTAATGGGTCACAATAATATTACAGACATCACATACGGTGTCTGAAACAAATCCAACGGACGATTTTACAAAAAATCAGTCCTATATATTAACCACGGAGGTGCATTATAATGGCAAACAATAATAGCGGTTCTAACAGAATGGAAGTACCACAAGCAAAAGAAGCTATGAACAGATTCAAAATGGAAGTAGCATCAGAACTTGGAGTACCTTTAAAAGCAGGTTATAATGGAGATTTAACAAGTGCTCAAAATGGTTCTGTTGGTGGAGAAATGGTTCGTCAAATGATTAAAAAGCAAGAAGAATCTATGTCTGGTTCTTCAGGCCAATAATCAGAAACCTTTCTGGTTGAAAAATGTGAAGCTTTAGCGTAATAACGGTGTAGCTTCACCATAATGAAAGAAACATCGCCATGTATTTATGATTGTGTTGAGAAAGCACCTACAGCAATGTACCGGCTTTACTTAGTGCTATGAGAGAAGAAATGATCAATTGCCTCAATCGTACGTATTTGGTGATGTTTTTTTTGTACATAGAAGTAGATATCAGATTTGTAATTACTGGCTACACTACATATAAAGGTTGTTAATACTTGACTTGATTTGTAATTATGTTAGAATACAATAAAAACAGTAATTATATACTAATAGAAGAACAATAAAACATATTGTCGTAATTGTAGTAATTTATATAAATATAAAATAGAAAGGAGCCATGCACTGTCAATTGCAAGATAAGTCTTGTAGTATGCGATGTATGGATACAAAGATGGGAAAATATTTTGGTACTGATGGTTTCCGTGGGGAAGCTAATGTAGATTTAACTGTAGTTCATGCTTATAAAGTAGGACGTTTTTTAGGATATTATTATGGAAAAGAACATAAAGCTAAGGTGATTATAGGAAAAGATACCAGAAGATCAAGTTATATGTTTGAATATGCTTTAGTTTCTGGTTTAACAGCAAGTGGAGCTGATGTCTATCTACTACACGTAACACCTACTCCAAGCGTGTCTTATGTAGTGCGTAGTGAGAATTTTGATTGCGGTATTATGATATCTGCTAGCCATAATCCTTATTATGATAATGGAATCAAAATTATTAATGCTGATGGATACAAACTAGAAGCAGAAATAGAACAATTAATTGAAGAATACATTGATAAAGAAGTAGATGATATTCCATTAGCAACGGGTATAGATATAGGTCGAACTGTTGATTATTCAGTAGGAAGACATCGTTATATTGGATATCTTATGTCTCTTGCTACACGTTCTTTCAAAGGAGTTAAAGTTGGTCTTGATCTATCTAATGGTTCCGCTACAACTGTAGCTAAGGGAGTATTTGATGCACTTGGGGCTAAGACATATACAATCAGTAATGAACCAGATGGTACGAACATTAATAATAATTGTGGCTCAACCCACATTGAAGTTTTACAAAAGTATGTGTTAGACAATGGATTAGATGTTGGTTTTGCCTATGATGGTGATGCAGATCGCTGTTTAGCAGTGGATGATAAAGGGAATATTATTGATGGTGATTTAATACTATACTTATGTGGGACATATCTAAAAGAACGTGGTGAACTTAATAATAATACAGTAGTAACTACAATTATGTCTAATATTGGTTTATATAAAGCTTTTGATAAAGAAGGAATTCTTTATGAAAAGACTACAGTAGGAGATAAGTATGTGAATGAGAATATGGTTGCCAATGGTCATTCATTAGGTGGAGAGCAATCAGGACATATTATCTTCAGTAAACATGCAACTACAGGGGATGGTATTCTAACATCTCTTATATTAATGGAAGTTATGTTAGAAAAGAAACAAAAGCTATCCGAATTGGTTAGCAGGGTGAAGATTTATCCTCAATTACTAGTTAATGTAAAAGTGTTTGATAAGCCAACTGCAAAGAATGATGAAGATGTACAAAAAGCAGTTGAAAAGATAACAAAAGAACTTGGAGATGACGGTAGAATCCTAGTACGTGAAAGTGGTACCGAACAAGTATTACGAGTTATGGTTGAAGCTCAGACAGAAGAAAAATGTAGAAAGTATGTATATGAGGTAATTGACATATTAAAAGATAAGGGGTATGTCAAAGGAGAATAATTACTGTACGTCCTATTGGCAACCCTATAGGATATATGGTGACAAAATTAGTTTGTAATTACTAATTTTATATGATATAATATAGCAATGCACAAATTCACTTGCTTGCAAGGGTGAATTTGAAAACAGACAATAGACGAAGTCTATTGTATAGCAATGCACAAATTCACTTGCTTGCAAGGGTGAATTTGAAAACAGACAATAGACGAAGTTTATTGTATAGCAATCACGAAAGCTGTGTATTTATGCAGTTAATTAGGAAAGTGTTAAATACAGGAGGACATCTTATAATGAGTTTACAAGTTGAAAAGTTAGAAAAGAACATGGTAAAGCTTACAATTGAAGCTACAGCTGAAGAATTCGAAGCTGCAATCCAAAAAGCATACCTTAAGAATAGAGGAAAAATGACTATTCAAGGATTTAGAAAAGGAAAAGCTCCAAGAGCTATCATTGAAAAAATGTATGGTGTTGGTGTTTTCTATGAAGATGCAGCAAATGCAATCATCCCTTCAGCTTATGAAAAAGCAGCATCTGAAAGTGGTTTAGATATCGTTTCTCAACCAGATATCGATGTAGTTCAAATTGAAAAAGGCAAACCATTCATCTTTACAGCTGAAGTTGCAGTTAAACCAGAAGTAACTTTAGGTGATTACAAAGGTGTTGTAGTAGAAAAAGCTAGCACAGAAGTAACAGAAGAAGAATTAACAGCTGAATTAGACAAAGTTAGAGAACAAAACGCTAGAACTGTAACAGTTGAAGATAGAGCAGCTGAATTAAACGATATCGTTACAATTGATTTTGAAGGATTTGTAGATGGTACTCCATTTGAAGGTGGAAAAGGCGAAGCTTATCCATTAACACTTGGTTCACATTCATTCATTGATACATTCGAAGATCAATTAGTAGGTAAGAAAGTTGGAGAAGAAGTTGAAGTTAATGTAACTTTCCCAACTGAATACCATGCACCAGAATTAGCTGGAAAACCAGCAATGTTCAAAGTAACAATTAATGAAATTAAAGCAAAAGAATTACCAGAATTAAACGATGATTTCGCTAAAGATGTATCTGAATTCGAATCTTTAGATGAATATAAAGCTGATATCAAAGCATCTTTATTAGAGAAAAAAGTAGCAGCAGCTAAGAACGAAAGAGAAGACAAGATCATTGAAACAATCATTGAAAATTCAACTATGGAAATTCCAGAAGCAATGATTAATACACAAGTAAGACAAATGGCAGATGATTTCGCTGCTAGATTACAACAACAAGGATTATCAGTTGAACAATATTTCAGCTTCACTGGTTTAACTACAGAAAAATTATTTGAACAAATGAGACCACAAGCTGAAAAACGTATCCAAAGCAGATTAGTACTTGAAGCTATCGTTAAAGCTGAAAACATCACTGTATCTGAAGAAGATTTAGATGCAGAAATCGCTAAGATGGCTGAAATGTACAAGATGGAAGTTGAAAAATTAAAAGAACTTCTTGGTGATGGAGAAAAAGAACAAATGAAGATGGATATGGCTGTACAAAAGGCTGTTGACTTCGTTGTTGAAGCTTCAAAAGAAGCGTAAATAAAATAACCGTGGTTCATTATATCTATTCTAATAAATGCTGATTTTGAAATAAAATCAGCATTTCCACGATATAAGAGTAATAAGTAATATAGATAAGGAGGATTAAGTATGAGTTTAGTACCTTATGTCATTGAGCAGACAAGTAGAGGAGAGAGATCTTACGATATTTATTCCAGACTTCTTAAAGAGAGAATTATATTTTTAGGAGAAGAGGTAACAGACGTTTCTGCTAGTCTTATTGTATCCCAATTATTATTCTTAGAAGCTGAAGATCCAGGAAAAGATATTAGCTTGTATATTAATAGCCCAGGTGGTTCTGTAACTGCTGGTATGGCTATTTACGATACTATGCAGTTTATTAAATCAGATGTTTCTACAATTTGTATGGGTATGGCAGCAAGTATGGGAGCATTCCTTCTTGCTGGCGGAGCAAAAGGAAAGAGATTCGCACTTCCTAATGCAGAAGTAATGATTCACCAACCATCAGGTGGTGCAAGAGGTCAAGCTACTGACATTAAAATCGTTGCAGACAATATCTTACGTACAAAGAAGAAATTAAATGATATCTTAGCTCAGAACACTGGTAAACCAGTTGAAGTTATTGAAATTGATACAGAGCGTGATAATTATATGACTGCAGAAGAAGCTAAAGAATACGGCCTAATTGATAGTATAATTACAAATAGACAGTAGGAATGTTATAGTAATTTAGTGCCATAACGACAGATTTGTATTGTAATTTGTCGTTATGGATTTACTAATATTACTAAAATGGAGGTGTATTGCATGGCTAATCGAGCAGATGAAAGAAAGCAACTGAGATGTTCTTTCTGCAATAAGACGCAAGATCAAGTAAGAAAATTAATTGCAGGACCAAACGTATATATTTGTGATGAATGTATAGAGATTTGTTCGGAAATTATTGAAGAAGAGTTTGATGATACAATTCAAGAGAATGGTATTAATTTGTTGAAACCAGAAGAAATTAAAGATTTCTTAGACCAATACGTTGTTGGTCAAGATGAAGCTAAGAAAGTATTAGCAGTATCTGTGTATAATCACTATAAGAGAGTACTTGCAGATAAAGATTTGGATGTAGAACTACAGAAAAGTAATATTATCATGGTAGGACCAACAGGTTCTGGTAAAACATATCTTGCACAGACATTGGCTAAATTGATTAATGTACCATTTGCGATTGCAGATGCGACTACATTAACAGAAGCTGGTTATGTTGGTGAAGATGTTGAAAATATACTATTAAAAATAATACAGGCAGCAGATTACGATATTGAAAGAGCAGAATACGGTATTATATATATCGATGAAATAGACAAAATAACAAGAAAATCAGAGAATACCTCAATTACAAGAGATGTATCAGGTGAAGGTGTGCAACAAGCTTTACTTAAGATTGTTGAAGGTACAGTAGCTAGTGTTCCACCTCAAGGTGGAAGAAAGCATCCACATCAAGAATTTATTCAAATTGATACTTCGAATATCTTATTTATCTGTGGTGGTGCATTCGATGGTTTAGAAAAGATTATCGAGTCCAGAATTGGCAATAAGTCAATCGGATTTAATGCAGAAATTGCTGCAATCGATAAAGATAATATCGGTAAGTTATTCAAAAAAGTATTACCTCAGGATTTCGTTAAATATGGATTAATCCCAGAATTCGTAGGTCGTGTACCTGTAAGTGTTGGACTTGACTTACTTGATGAAGAGGCATTATATCATATCTTAACAGAGCCTAAGAATGCGATTGTAAAACAATATAGAAAATTGTTTGAATTAGATGGTGTTGAGTTAGAATTTGAAGAAGATGCAATCAGAGAGATCGCAAAACGTTCTTTTGAAAGAAAAACTGGAGCGAGAGGATTGCGTGCTATTATGGAATCTATTATGATGGATTCTATGTACAAAATTCCATCTGATAGTAAAATAGCGAAGTGTATTATCACAAAACAAGCTGCGCAAGGTTTGGAAGAACCAACTTTTGTTTATTCAGAAGAGGGTGCGGCTAAGAAGACTACTACAAAAAGACTTCCAAAAAAGAATAGCAATGAAATTGCATAATTATAAAAAAGTCTGCTGAAGGTAATACTTTAGTGGACTTTTTATCTAATGGTAGATTTACTTGTATGTAAATAAGGAGTTTGTTACAGATAGAGAAAAGTTGAAGGAATACAAAATCTATGAAAGGAGCCATGCACAAATACCCTTCAACTCATAAATATTGGCAGTATCACAAGCCGGCTTGTGATATGCATGGGGATAAGTATGACTAAGATACGAAAAATAATGCCAATCGTAGCGTTGCGTGGAATGACAATCTTACCAGATACATTAATTCACTTTGATATTAACCGTAAGATTACCATCAATGCTGTAGAGACGGCCATGGAACAAGATCAACAAGTATTGTTGCTAATGCAAAAGGAACCTAATGTTGAAGATCCGAAATTAGATGATTTATATAGTGTTGGTACAGTCGCTGAAATCAAGCAATTAATCAAACTTCCTGGTGATATAATTCGCGTCATGGTACAAGGACTAGAGCGTGCGGAGGTTTGCGAATTGTATACGGATCAACCTTATCTATATGGTGAGGTTGAGGTGAAAGAAGAGACTGGACTAGATGAGCTAACAGACGTAGAGATTACCGCTTATCTCAGGGGGATTAAGAGTATTCTTGAAGTATACGCTATCGAGAATCCAAGATTAAGTAAAGATGTCATGAAGACTATGTTGCTAGATGAAGATATTAGGCATCTGTTGAATGCAATTGCTTCGAATATCTCCTTTAGCTATGAGGAAAAACAAGAATTATTAGAACAAAGTGATATCTCAAATCGCTATGAGAAAACTTGCATAGCTTTAACTAATGAGATTGAGATTCTAAGAATTAGAAAAGACTTACAGGCTAAAGTGAAGGAAAAGGTTGATAAGAACCAAAAGGAATATATCATGAGAGAGCAACTCAAGATTATTCGTGAGGAACTTGGAGACAAGGATTCTCTTACCGAAGCGGAAGAATACCTAAGTAAAGCAAAAAAGTTGAAAGCTCCAAAGTCTGTGAAAGAACACATTGAGAAGGAAATAGAGCGTTATAAGAACTTGGGTAATAATTCCTCTGAAAGTTCTGTATCGCGTGGTTATATAGAGACGTTATTAGCTCTTCCTTGGGATAAAGTGAGTAAGGATAACAAGGATATCAAGAATGCTATAAAAGTGCTAGATGAAGATCATTATGGTCTTAAAAAGGTAAAGGATCGCATAATTGAATTCTTAGCGGTACGAAGTCTAACTAAAAAAGGCGAAAGTCCAATTATCTGTTTAGTAGGCCCTCCTGGAACTGGTAAGACTTCTATAGCGCGTTCTGTAGCGAAAGCGCTTGATAAAGAATACGTAAGAATTAGTTTAGGTGGCGTACGTGATGAAGCAGAAATCAGAGGACATAGAAGAACGTACATTGGTGCAATGCCAGGCCGTATTGTTAATGGACTTAAGAATGCGGGCGTTAAGAATCCTCTTATGCTATTAGATGAGATCGACAAGGTAAGTAATGACTACAAAGGTGACACATTCTCAGCTTTATTAGAAGTTTTAGATTCTGAACAGAATAAACGTTTTGTAGACCATTATATTGAACAACCAGTTGACTTATCAGAAGTTCTTTTCATAGCTACAGCAAATTCGGTTCAGACAATTCCTCGTCCGTTATTAGATCGTATGGAATTAATTGAAGTGAACAGTTATTCGCAGAATGAGAAAGAGCATATTGCGAAAGAACATCTCATTACAAAACAAATTGAGAAGAATGGATTGAATGAAAATCAGTTAAGTATATCTGATAAAGCAATTAGCCATATTATTAATGGATATACAAAAGAAGCCGGTGTTCGTAATCTTGAGAGAAAACTCGGTGAAATCTGTAGAAAGGTTGCACGAGAGATCTTAGAAGGTGACAAGAAGTGTGTTAAGATTACTGAGAAGAATCTTGAAAAGTATCTTGGTAAAGAACGATTTACATTTGATGAGATTAACAAGGAAGATGAAGTTGGTATCGTACGCGGACTTGCATGGACAAGTGTCGGTGGAGACACACTTCAAATCGAAGTGAATGTAATGCCAGGTAAAGGTAAATTCGAACTAACAGGAAAACTAGGCGATGTAATGAAAGAATCTGCGAGAGCTGGAATTAGTTACATTCGTTCTATTAGTAGTCAGTACGGTATTGCTCAAGACTTCTTTGAAAAAAATGATATCCATATTCATATTCCAGAAGGCGCTGTACCAAAAGACGGTCCATCAGCAGGTATAACTATGGCTACTGCAATGTTATCAGCTATAACGAATACGAAGGTACGTGCAGATGTTGCCATGACGGGAGAGATTACGCTTCGTGGTAGAGTTCTTCCGATTGGTGGATTGAAGGAAAAAATACTTGCAGCGAAAGCAGCAAAGGTTAACTTAGTTCTTGTGCCTAAGAAAAACAAAAGCAGTATAGAAGAATTAGAAAAGGAAATTGTTACAGGTATTGATATTGAACTAGTAGATACCATGGAAGAAGTGTTATCTTTTGCACTTGTGAAATAACATTTTAATTATAACTTAAACTTCGCATATGAAAACTTTATTTACTTATCGGGATATCTACGTGCGAAGTTTGATTAAATAACAAAAATACACATGGTGGTTTATCGTGTGTAGATGGGAGTAGTGTGAAAGATCATCTTTCACACGGCGATTTGTGCCTTGCACAAAGTCGCCAGACTTTTGAAAGGGTATGGTAATAGATATGCATATTAAAAGTGTGAACTTGGAAACCGTTTGTGGTGTAACAAGTGTACTACCGGAGAATGATAAAGTTGAGATTGCATTTGCTGGAAAATCGAATGTAGGTAAATCATCACTCATTAATGCGTTGATGAATCGTAAAGCCTATGCAAGAACATCCTCACAACCAGGTAAGACACAAACCATTAACTTTTATAATATTAATGAAGAGGTATATTTTGTTGACCTTCCGGGATATGGATATGCTAAGGTTTCATTAGCATTAAAAGAAAAATGGGGTAAATTAATCGAGAAGTATCTTCGTACTTCTAAGCAACTACGTATTATTTTCTTATTAGTTGATATTCGTCATGAGCCTTCAGCTAATGATAAGAATATGTATGATTGGATTGTTCATAATGGGTATAATCCAGTTATTATAGCTACGAAGTTAGATAAGATTAATCGAAGCCAGAGAGATAAACATATAAAGATGATTCGTAAAGGATTGAATACCGTAGAAGGAACACCAATTATTCCATTTTCTTCTGTATCAAAACAGGGCCGTGATGAAATATGGGAACTGATTGAATTCACAATGAATGGTGGATTTGACGAAATGGATGGAGAAGATGATGAATTTGTAGATGAAAATCTTGGATCTGAAGAGAGTGTGACTACAATAGAGCATTTTGAAGCTGACGAGATTTCAGAAGAAGAATAGCTATAAAATTTAGCAAAGAAAACGCTATGTGAGAAAATCGATATAAGATTCGATTCTCACATAGCGTTTTTTATAACAATAGAAAGTCCACATAGTTGCTATTGTATATCTGTATCTTTCTGTTCCTTACTAGTCATAAGCGTTCTTACTATGAAAGAATAAACTTCTTGGCTTTTGCCTCTCCAATTGTTGCAGATGGTAGTCGCTTCTTCTTCGGAAGGAACCGTTAGATTAAGCTCAATAACTGAACTGTCTTTTTCTTTTACTTGACAACGCACGATGTATTCATTTGGTTTACTTTGGAAGTAGTCCGATAATGTAGAAACTTCCTCGCGTAACGTATATTTGTTTTCTTTTAAGTACTCAATAATATCCTTTTTAATCGCATCAGAAATTTGACTATTAAAGTATTCAAGAGTTTCTCGTCCAGCATCTGCTACTCTGTAAAGTGTTGTGTTACGTATTGTTTCGCAATGAATTAAATCAGATTCGATTAATTCTGAGATTGCTTGTTGGATGGTAAAATAATTTGTATACTCTTTCTCTAAGATAAAGTTCGAAACCTGTGAATTGGAAAGAGGAAAATCAACTTTTTCAAGGATATATAAAATGATTAATTTATATAAAGTTAAAGCTTCTGATTGCATGTACTTACCTCCGTAGTATCGGCTATGTGCATACGATTCTTACCTTGCCAAGAATCAAGTGTTTTCATGGCGTGTTGAATTGTATTTAACACAAGTTTCTTATTTGTGCTCCATAGTGGAGCGAGTAATAAATCTCCTGGTCCGTCACCAGTAATACGATGTATTACAATATCTTGGTCTAGATGTTCTAGACATTTAACAAGAATTGTAACATACTCATCTAGAGTAAGGATGTGCATGGAGTCAAGGTACGACTCCAAATCAGTGTTTTTTAAAACATGAAGGAGCTGCAATTTAATGCCTTGTATTCCAGAATTATTAACATAATCAATGGACTTTAAGATATGTTCCTCGGTTTCGTAGGGAAGTCCAATTATAAGATGTACAATAACATCAATGTGTATATCCCGTAGATTCTTAACTGCGATATCATAACAAGATAAAGGATACCCTCTACGAATACGAGTTGCAGTGTCTTCATGTATTGTTTGTAGGCCGAGTTCCACCCAGACGGGCTTTATTTGATTAAGTTCATCAAGCAAAGAAAGTACCTCAGTGCTTAGGCAGTCTGGTCTTGTTGCAATTGAAAGTACCGCGATGTCAGGATGGCTAAGCGCTTCGGTAAATATTTCTCTTAGATAGGGAACTGGAGCATAGGTGTTAGTAAAAGCTTGAAAATAAGCGATATATTGCGGTGTATTCGGTATTTTCTTAACTTTATGATCGATGAGAGCTTTTGCTTCTTCAATTTGGCTTGTAATTGAGAGTTTTGCACTAGTTGCAAAATCACCAGAACCACCTGCGCTACAGAAGATACAACCTTTTGTATCTAGAGTACCATCTCTATTTGGACATGTCATACCACCATTCAAAGATAATTTATATAATCGATGTCCGAATTGCTTCTTTAGGTAATAATCAAAGGAAAAATAACGCTTGTCATTCCACATTCGTTTGCTATTCAAGTATGTCAAAACTCCTATCTAATTTTGTAATTACTATGTTAAATTTGTTGCTGTGATTAGTGATGTTAATATTCGACCTATCGAACAATATGAGTTTTAACAGCATTGCTAACAACCTCAGCAACTCTTGGATCAAAAGCTTCCGGCATGATGTTATCCTCATTCAAATCTTTATCGTCTACAAGGCTTGCAATTGCTTCAGCAGCTGCTAGTTTCATCTCTTCTGTAATTTGTGAAGCGCGTCCTTCTAAAGCACCTTTGAAGATACCAGGAAAGGCAACTACGTTATTTACTTGATTAGGGAAATCAGAACGTCCTGTTCCAACCACCTTTGCACCGGCTTCTTTAGCTATGTTTGGCATGATCTCAGGCACTGGATTTGCCATTGCAAAAATGATAGAATCTTTATTCATGCTAGCTACCATTTCTCCTGAGACAATATTAGGAGCAGAAACCCCAACGAAGATATCAGCACCTTTTAAAGCGTCAGCCAAGGAACCTTGTTTTTGTTCTAAGTTAGTAATGTCCATCATCTGTTCTTGCATCCAGTTAAGACCTTCAGCACCTTTACATAGTATACCAACTTTATCGCACATTATTATATTCTTGAAGCCATAAGTTAGAAGTAATTTTGTGATTGCAATACCAGCGGAGCCAGCTCCATTCACTACAACTTTACAAGATTCTTTTTCTTTACCAGTGACCTTAAGTGCGTTGATAATACCAGCAAGTACAACAATAGCAGTACCATGTTGGTCATCATGGAATACAGGGATGTCTAAGAGTTCTTTCAAACGTTCTTCAATCTCAAAGCAGCGAGGAGCGCTAATATCTTCTAGATTAATACCACCAAATGCTGGTGCAATATTAACGATTGTTTTAATAATTTCTTCTGTATCCTGTGTATCTAAACAGATAGGGAATGCATTTACATTACCAAATTCTTTAAAAAGAACTGCTTTTCCTTCCATTACAGGCATGGCAGCATAGGGACCGATATTTCCTAGACCAAGTACCGCACTACCATCGGAGATAACAGCAACCATATTGGACTTAATTGTATATTTATACGCTTCTTCCTTGTCTTCTGCGATTACTTTACATGGTTCGGCAACTCCGGGAGTATAGGCTAGTGCAAGATCTTCTCTTGACTTAACAGTACATTTAGAAACAGTTTCAATCTTACCATTCCATTCTTCATGTAGTATAAGTGCTTTTTCGTTGGTTGTCATAACTGTAATTCGTCCTTTCTATTCCTACATCACATATTCTGGTATACCAATTTCTAACCAGTGCTGAAATTAGTAAATATGTATAAAATTATTCAGCAATTATATTAATCATAACACTAACAAAATGGGAAATCAAGGACTAAGGATTTTGAAGATGGTACCGTTTATATAATATGATTCATATGTAGAATATGTAAATCAATAAAAAAGCTTTCTTTTATATAAAAATGGATGTATAATAGAATAAATTCTATTGTTCTGACAATCTTGTATATCCCGATGAAAGTTTTAATGTAACTATTTTAATTCTCAAGCACAATACTATGATATCAATCCATTAATAGGAAGCGTACAAGGGAGCTTTTTATAATCATGAATTAAGCGTAAAGAAGATCAAGCATCATTTGTGTAATTGGATTTATGATATTAGTGTTATTAGCTTATGATACTGAGAACTAACTGTTACATTTTAAAATAGAATAAAGAATAACAAATAATATGTATCAATGGATCTGTTGGTGATATGGGGGCAGAGAAATAAGTTGAGTAAAGGAGCATACATATGGAGAATAATTACGCTACAATGTCTTTGGCTGAATTAAAAGAGATAGCCAAGCAAAAAGGTATTAAGAATATATCGATATTAAGAAAAAAAGAATTAATTGATATTCTTACAGACGTAGACAAGAGTAAACAGACGAAAGAAGAAAAGTTAGTAAAAGAAGATAATATAGTAAAAGAAATCAAAGAAGTTAATGAGTATAAAGAGGTAAAAGTAGTAAAAGATACTAGAGATAGTAGAGATTTTTCTAATATGGATTCACAAGGAACAAAACGTCCATCAGCAACTAATAACAACGAGATAGAACAGCTAGACAGTGGAGAAACGAAAGAGGGAATCTTAGAAGTTCTTCCAGATGGATATGGTTTTATTCGTTGCGATAACTTTTTACCAGGTGAGCATGACGTATATGTTTCTCCTGCCCAAATCAGAAGATTTAATCTTAAGACAGGGGATATTGTAGTAGGTAATACTCGTATCCGTAATCAGAATGAAAAATTCAGTGCTTTACTTTTTGTTAAATCTGTAAATGGAATGCATCCGGCAGAGGCACAAAAGCGTAAAAAATTCGAAGAGCTTACTCCAATTTTCCCAAATGAAAGAATACATCTTGAGACACCGTCAGCAGGTATAGCAATGCGTATGGTGGACCTAGTATCCCCTATTGGTAAAGGCCAAAGAGGTATGATAGTATCTCCACCTAAAGCAGGTAAAACTACCTTATTAAAGCAAATCGCAAAATCAATTACAGTTAATCATCCTGATATGCAATTAATTATCTTATTAATTGATGAAAGACCGGAAGAAGTAACTGATATTAAAGAATCAATAGAAGGTAAGAATGTGGAAGTTATCTACTCTACATTTGATGAATTGCCTGAGAATCATAAACGTGTATCAGAGATGGTAATTGAGAGAGCGAAGAGATTAGTAGAACATAAGAAAGATGTAGTTGTTCTATTAGATAGTATTACGAGACTTGCAAGAGCTTATAACCTAACAGTGCAAGCAAGTGGTCGTACATTATCGGGTGGTCTAGATCCCGCTGCTCTTCATATGCCTAAGAAATTCTTCGGAGCAGCAAGAAACATGAGAGAGGGCGGAAGTTTAACTATTTTAGCAACTGCACTTGTTGAGACCGGTTCACGTATGGATGATGTTGTTTTTGAAGAATTCAAAGGTACTGGTAATATGGAACTTGTTCTAGATCGTAGTTTATCAGAGAAGAGAATCTTCCCTGCAATTGATTTAGCAAAATCAAGTACGAGACGTGATGATTTGTTGTTAGCTCCTCAAGAGACAGAAGCAAATTATCTGATGCATCGTGCTTTAAGTGGAATGAAATCAGATGAAGCATTAGAAAAGATCATAGATTTATTCTTGCGTACAAAATCTAATTTTGAATTTATCGAAACAATTAAAAAGACAAAGCTGGTTTAAAAAAACATTGCATATATAGAAATCTTATGCTATAATGAACAAGCTGTTTATAAAACTACGGCATATCCATTCTATGGATTATGTCTTATGTTAATACGATTGGCAAAATCCAATCCAATATAATTAACGATAAGAAGAGGTGAAAAAGATGAGAGAAGGAATCCATCCAAATTATTACCAAGCTAAGGTAGTATGTAACTGTGGTAACGAATTTACAGTAGGTTCAACTAATCAAGATATCCATACTGAAATTTGTTCTAAATGCCATTCATTCTACACTGGACAACAAAAAGCTGTTGCTGCTCATGGAGCAATTGATAAGTTCAACCGTAGATACGGTTTAAAAGAAGAAAACTAGATAGAGAAGTTTTAACTTTCTATTTAAAAAACAGGTTGAGGTTATATAATCTCAACCTATTTTTAAATAGAATTATATATAGTATTACATTCGCATACAAGGTACCCATGTTATGTAGGGGATAACATTACATGAAACAAATTGTGAGGGATCATGATAAAAGAAAGGGAAGGTACGAGAATGAAGTCATCAGGAATTGGTGGACAGGCTGTATTAGAAGGCATCATGATGAAAAATCAAGATGAATATGCAGTAGCTGTTAGAACGCCCAATAATGAAATTGTTATTCAGAAAAACAAGTATGTTAGTATTACGAAAAGATATAAAGTATTGGGACTTCCGATTGTTCGTGGAGTTGCTAATTTCTTAGAGTCTATGGTAATTGGTACGAAAACATTAACATATTCCTCATCTTTCTTTGAAGATGAGGAAGAAGAACCGAAGAAAAAAGAAAAAGCGGATAAAAAGAATACTAAAAGTTCAGATTCAAAAGATGGTAAGGAAAAGAAGAAAGAAGAATCAGGCGAAGGCTTAATGATGGCACTTACCATATGTGCATCTGTTATTCTAGCTGTAGGTATCTTTATGGTATTACCATTTTTTATAGGTAATTTATTGTCTGGTATTATTAAATCAACAGTATGGCTTGCTGTGATTGAAGGGGTTATTCGTATTGCAATTTTCATTGCGTATGTAGGGTTGATTTCACAGATGAAAGATATTAAACGAGTATTTATGTATCATGGTGCGGAACATAAAACAATTAATTGTATTGAAAACGGTTTAGAGCTAACCGTTGACAATGTACGTTGGCAGTCAAAAGAACATAAACGTTGTGGAACAAGTTTCTTATTAATTGTTATGATAGTAAGTGCAATTTTCTTTATCTTTATAGATGTAGAATCGATGTGGCTACGAGTACTTTATAGAATCTTACTTGTTCCATTAATTGCAGGAATATCATATGAATTTATTCGTTTAGCTGGTAGAAGTGATTCTAAATTAGTAGCGATTTTAAGTAAACCAGGTCTAGTAGTCCAAGGTCTTACTACAAGAGAACCTGATGATGATATGATCGAAGTGGCAATTAAATCAGTTGAGGCTGTATTTGATTGGAGAAAATATCTGCAAGATAATGCAGAACAATGGAAAGATAATAAAAAAGGAACCGTATTAGAAGAAAAGAATGAAGAGGCGATAGAAGAATTAGCGGTTTCTTCCTCAGAGTCAGAAGAAGAGACTTTGCGAGAAGCAATGGTTAATTACGATGATGATGAAGAAGATGATGATATTCTTCGTGCCCTAGATCGTTTCTTTGATACTCCTAATGCGAAAGTCCTTGAACAAGATCAAGAGGATTTAGAAGAGGTTTAGAATATGATTACCTTGGCAGTAGTATTACAAGAAGCTGAGAATCAACTCCTTACTGCAGGAGTTGAGGAGGCAAAATTAGATGCATGGTATCTAGCTGAAGAGTGTTTTGGTATCAGTCGTACAGATTATTATATGAATCCGTATCGTGAGATTGGTGAAGAGCAATATGCTAGATATCAGGCATTGATTGAGGCGCGTGCAAGACGTATTCCTTATCAATATCTAATAAACCAACAGGAGTTTATGGGATTACAATTTTATGTAAATGAGAATGTATTAATACCGAGACAGGATACAGAGGTACTCGTTCAGTTAGCGATGAAACAAGCAGATAATGCAGATATATTAGATGTGTGTACAGGCTCTGGTTGTATTATCCTTAGCCTAGGTAAGTTATGTAAAACAAAGAGTCTTACCGCAGTAGATATCTCAAGTAAGGCTTTAGAGGTTGCAAAACTAAATTCAATAAATCTTGAAGTGCCTGTAACTTTTATAGAAAGTGATGTATTTGACAAGGTAACAGGAACATATGATATAATAGTTTCAAATCCACCCTATATACCGACGAAGGTAATTGAGGAATTAATGCCAGAGGTTAAGGAGCATGAACCGATGTTAGCGTTAGATGGGTTAGAGGATGGATTGCATTTCTATCGTATCTTAGCCAAAGAGGCAAATAAGTATCTGAGAAAAAATGGATATATCTTTCTGGAAATTGGGCATAATCAGGGTGAAGATGTGAAAAGCTTACTCTTAGAGGCTGGTTTTACAGAAGTTAATATAGTTAAAGATTTGCCTGGGCATGACCGTGTTGTAGTTGGAAAAATACCAGGTTAAGCTTTACCAGGTTAAATCACCTTGCTAATCAGGAGCTAGCGTATGTTAGAGGCGGATAGCTATATTGTTATAAATGTAATTTTTTATGGAGGAATACTAGATGTTTGATAAATTAGAAGAATTAGTAAGTCGTTTCCAAGAGATCATGGATGAGCTGAATGAACCTACAGTTACCAATGATCAAGCTAGATTTCGTAAATTAATGAAGGACCAAGCGGAACTTGCGCCAATCGTTGAAAAGTTTACGGAATATAAGGAAACAAAACAAGGAATCGAAGATAGTCTTCTTATCCTTGCGGAAGAAAGTGATGAAGAGATGCGTGAACTTGCAAAAGAAGAGTTAGCGGAATGTAAATCACGTGTTGAAGGAATTGAGAATGAATTAAAGATATTACTTCTTCCAAAAGATCCTAACGATGATAAGAATGTTATCGTGGAAATCCGTGCAGGTGCAGGTGGGGATGAAGCAGCATTATTCGCAGCTGAAATCTATCGTATGTATGTACATTATGCAGAAAGCAAGCGTTGGAAGATTGAAACTATGGAATACGAAGAAATTGGTATCGGTGGTATGAAGAGTGTAAGTTTCATGATTTCCGGACAGGGTGCTTACTCTGTTATGAAATATGAATCAGGTGTACACCGTGTACAACGTGTTCCAGAGACAGAATCAGGTGGACGTATTCATACTTCTACAATTACAGTAGCTGTTATGCCAGAAGCAGAAGAAGTAGACGTTCAAATCAATGATAATGATATCCGAATTGACGTAATGCGTGCGTCAGGTAATGGTGGACAGTGTGTTAATACAACAGACTCAGCTGTACGTTTAACTCACTACCCTTCAGGTATCGTAGTTTATAGCCAAACTGAAAAGTCACAGTTACAGAATAAAGATAAAGCGTTTGCGTTATTACGTGCTAAATTATATGATATTGAATGTCAAAAAGCACACGATGCAGAAGCAGAAGCAAGAAGAAGTCAGATTGGTACTGGTGATCGTTCTGAAAAAATCAGAACTTACAACTTCCCACAAGGACGTGTAACAGATCATAGAATCAACCTTACTCTTTATAAATTAGATAAAATCATGAATGGTGATATTCAAGAAATTATCGATGCTTGTATCGCAGCTGACCAAGCGAAGAAGTTAAGCAACATGGAAGATAATCAGTAAGACGGGTAATTGTTTTAGTGAATTAAAGAATTAATAGTGAAGATATAAGTTATATGTCCCATGTTGGCTTAATAGGCTAATATGGGACTTTTTTGTTAGAGAAAGCGTGAGTCGGTTAAGCTCGATGATTAAGAATAGAATTAATATCGAACGTCGATTCCTTTTAGAAATTAACTGTATAAACGTATAATCCCCTCTTGTCAGATGTGACAAAAGGGGATACTTCACGTTATGTATGGATTCTTACAAGCTTAAGCTTCTAATAAATCTTTACGTTCGCTAAATTGTTTGGTCAAATTAGAATAATAGCGATCTACAACCATTAAAGAAACAGCAGCATATTTTTTCGCTTCTTCTAAATCGTTGCCTGTAGTAGGGTAGGAACATTGGAAGTTTCCATTCGGATTACTTAAATCATCATAGATTTCAGCTAAAGTTTTAAAATATTCTGTACGATTCATTTTTATTCACATGCTTATCACAAGTTAACTTGTGACACTGCTATTATATTGGTTGAAAGAAAGCAGTGCATGGTCCCTTTCGTAATATTTTTAATTCTTTCAACCTAGATTTCGTGTATTATGCAAACTTGTATAATGCACATTTAATAGAGTGTGAACAGTAAATGTTCACACTTTATTTAGTTTGTATACGTTTTAAGTGAAGTCGCGGATACCAAGCATGGTTCCACAGCTCTCACGTATTACTAATTCTGGAGTAAATGTGTATTTGGCAGGTTCTGCGAGCCCCTTAATAGCGTTAATCAATGTCGTAACCACAATACGACCAAGGAGTTCGTGATGTTGATTAACTGAAGTTAATCTAGGGTAATAATAATTTCCATTTAAAAATTGATCACAACTAATGAATGCTTTATCTTGTGGTACTTGAAGTTTCATATCGTATAACATGCGAGCAGCACCAAGTGCAACACTGTCATTGATGGCTAGGAAAGCGGTAAAATCAGCACCGCTATGGAGTAGACGATTCATAGCAGTATATCCATCCTCGATGTAATAGTCAGACAAAGCAATTAGGTTTGGATCTTCTGGTAATCCTAATTGTTTTAGGGTATCCCTATATGCCTTTAATCGGATTTCGGTAATTGTAACGTTCATTTGTCCACCAATAAAAGCGATTTTACGGTGGCCAAGCATATAAAGATAATTCAAAGCAATTGAAACGCCATTACCGTTTTCATGCTCAATAAATATACAGTCTACATCTGGAATCTTTCTACCAATTACAACAACTGGTAGATGACTTGATAATCTTTGTAATTCTTGTTTATATGATTCGGAGATATTAACTAAATCTACTTGCCCACCAATAATAAGTATGCCATCTACCTGCTTATCAATAAGCATCTGAAAGTAGTCAGATTCTTCTTTTGTATTATGAATTCCGTGCGAAGACCCGCCAAATAGGGTGTTGCACAAGATAATTGAGTAACCAGCCTCTAATGCAGCGCGTTCTATTTCAAGGAACATGGAGGAAAAGTATGAATTTGATATATCAGGTATAACAACACCAAGTGTTTTTGTTTCTTTAGAAACCAAACCTTTTGCGAGCGTATTTGGTGTGAAATTGTACTTCATAATTACCTTCTCAATACGTTCTTTTTTCTCTGGAGAAACACGGACGTTTCCGTTAATAACTCGAGATACGGTTGATATAGAAACACCACATTCTTTTGCAATCTCTGCAATTGTAATATGTTCTTTCATTTTTCACATATTTCCTTTCTATATTGTATTATTAATATCAAATAGCAGATATTTATAAATATTTCTTTACTAAAGGAGTATATCATATAAAATATAATATTGCAAGAATTATGAAAAGGATTTCATAATATGTATGATAAAGAGCATAAATAATAAAAAATATACAAAAAATGAGTTTTTATATATTAATTATAATTATAAATGACCAAAATAAATAGCTATTGACATTAAAATGTTGAATGTGCTATCATGTGTAAATGAAAAAGGTTTCATAAATTGTGAAAACAATTCAAATTGCAGTGTGTTAGTGCAATAACTGAAAGGAGTGGTAAAAAGAATGCTGTTCACAAGAAAATCAAGTGTGGCACATACCAAGGTTAAAGGAGGGGGTAAAGGTGAGTGGAGAAAATCCTTAAGGAAAGATAGGCCGTTTCTGATAATGTGCATACCGGCAATTTTATTTTTCATAATATTTGCTTACCTACCTATGCCGGGGATTTATGTTGCTTTTACAAATTTTAATTACCAAAAGGGTATCTTTGGGAGCTCGTTTGTCGGACTTGATAATCTCAAGTTTATAACAATGTCGGGAAAATTAGGTATGTTGATACGAAACACATTACTGTATAATGTAGTATTCCTGGTAACGAGTCATCTTGTGCAAATTACGATAGCAATTCTTTTGAATGAAATCAGTAGAAAGAGATTCAGGAAAGTATCACAAACATTACTTATTCTTCCTAATTTCATCTCTTATGTATTAGTTGGTTTATTTGGTTTTGCAATCTTTAATAGTGGGAATGGAATTCTAAATAGTGTAATGGTGTTTTTTGGAATGCAACCTATTGAAGTATATTCGATGCCAGAAGCTTGGCCTTTTATCCTGGTTTTTATTAACCTATGGAAAGGTGCTGGATATGGTTCTATTGTTTACTTTGCTGCACTAATGGGTATGGAACAAGAAGTTGTGGAAGCTGCACAAGTAGATGGAGCCACAACATGGCAAAGAATTAGATACATAACTATACCAAGTTTAAAACCTACAATGGTAATCCTTATATTATTATCAATTGGTGGAATTTTAAGAGGAAACTTCGATCTATTCTACAACATGGTAGGTAGTAGTAATATTATATTACATAATTCGACGGATGTTCTTGAAACATACATTTTTAGGGCAATGACAAGCAATTTCCAATTTAGTACTGCCGCTGCTGTTTCTTTTGTACAATCTGTATTTGGTTTTGTATTAGTCCTTACAACAAATAAGATCGTGAAGAAATTTGACCCTGACTATGCATTATTCTAGGAGATAAGAAATGAAAAATAAGAAAAAAATGAACAATAAGGAAAAAATAAATAACGATTTTTCAGGAAGGTTAATTCGTACCATTGGCTATATTTTTATTACCTTGTTTGCTTTATCTTGTCTAATACCATTTATTTTTATGTTATCAGCTTCTTTTGAAAATGAAAAGGTTTTAGTTATGGAAGGATATAGTTTGTTACCTCGTAATCCGACAATGTTTGCCTATAAGACGATTTTTAATAATTCTTCTGAAGTTCTTGGTTCTTATGTGGTGACAATAGCTATCACTTTTATCGGTACGACTTGCGGACTTTTCTTAACAGCAATGACAGGTTATGTATTACAAAGACCTGATTTTAGAAGTAAGAATATAGTTTCATTGTTTTTATATTTTACAACACTATTTTCAGGCGGTCTTGTGCCCTTTTATCTATTAATAACAAGATATTTAAACCTTAAAAACAATTATTTAGCCATCTTGTTACCAACATTGATTAGTGCTTGGAATATTATCATGATGAAAAACTTTATTAGAAACAGTATACCTCATTCTGTAAGTGAGGCAGCTGAAATCGATGGTGCAACTCCGTTTGGTACTTTTATAAAGGTAATACTTCCAATGTCAAAACCTGCATTAGCTACGATTGGTCTTTTCATCGGGTTAGGATATTGGAATGAATGGTACAATTCTATGCTTTTTTTGGATAGCAGTGTGAAGTACCGACCACTACAGTTATTACTCTATAACTTAATCAACCGTGCTGAATATTTGAAAAACTCATTGGCTGGTCAAAATATACCAATGCAAGATATGCCTCTTGAAACAATCAAGATGGCGACCGCTGTTATTGCTACTGGTCCTGTTATACTTGCTTATCCAATGGTTCAAAAATATTTTATTACAGGTATTACAGTTGGTTCAGTAAAGGGATAACAAAATATAGGAGGTAGTATGAAAAGGGTTGAGAGAGTAAGAAAATTATGAAAGGAGCCATGCACTGCTTTCTTTCAACCTGTATATTTTAGCGGTGTCACAAGCGAGTTGTGATATGCATGGGTGTAAAATGAAAAGAGTTATTAGTGTATTATTAATTTGTGTCTTACTTAGTATGTCTTTAGTCGGCTGCGATAAGAAAAATGTTACAACAACAGATGGAACAAATGAATACGAATTCAAAGGGCCAAGTGGGAATACTCCTGTAGTCGATGGAAAGCCTGATACGTCTAAGTTTGTTACAGTAAAGATGTTAGTTCTTGGTGATCCTCCAGCAAGTGGTGCTGACAAAAAAGTATTAGAGGAGTTAAACAAGGTATTTAAGGAAAGGATTAATGCGGAGCTAGAAATTCAATGGATTGAATGGAATAACTATTCTACAAAATATCAAATGGAATTGGTTTCTGGTAGTGATATTGATTTGATCTTTACATCATCAACTTGGTTAAATCTATGGGAAAATGCAGAAAAAGATGCATTCATGGATATGACCGAAATGTTACCATATTATGCAACTCAACTTTGGGCAGATACAAAAGAAGAAGAGTGGGAAAGTTGTAAATACAAAGGCGCAACTGTTGCTTTACCAGCTCACAGAAAGTGGCAATTATCTACACCAGTATTTGCATATAGAAAAGATTGGGCGAATGAATTTGGTATCGAAGAAGTTAACTCAATAGAATCTTTGGAAGCATATTGCGATGGCATTCTAGCGAATAAGTCTGGTGTTGTTCCTTATAATGTAGGAGCAAGTGCAGGTTCAAACGAATTATATAGTATGTGGTTGCGCCAGAATACAGATTATGTACTTGGTCCAGGTAGTGTAGGTATGGCCTGTCCTACTGCAAATAAGAGTTATGATGAATGTTGGAAAATGGCATCACCTGTATTAGATGAGAAATTCCTTGAATTTGCTCAGTTAATGAAAGAATGGGCAGATAAAGGATATTGGCCAAAAGATGTAATGTCTGCAACAATTGATACAAAAACAGCATTTTTAACAGGTACATCTGGTTTGTATAATGCAAATATTGCTAACATTTATCCATTATTCGAGGAAATGGCAGAAGAAAATTCAGATGCAGAAATCGGCATTTTCTATTTTGATGAAAAAAGAGGATTTTGTATCGCTGATAGTTTGACACAAGATACTTGTTCTATTACAGCAAATGCAAAGAATCCTGAAAGAGCACTTATGATGTATGATTTATTCCAATATGACGAAGAAGTCTATCGTTTAACACAATACGGTATTGAAGGCGTTCAATATGTTATTAACGAAGACGGTTATCGTGAAAAGCCAGAAAGCTACAATGCGGAAACTGATGAGTATTATTGGAATCTGTGGAGTACTACAAATGATGCTTTAACGCTTCAGGAATTTAACCCATATCAAGAAGAAAGAGATTTAATTGATGAAAAAATTAAACCTTGGACACGTATGAGCCCTTGGGGATCCTTTATATTAGATACCTCTGATTGGAATGCACAATATACAGCAATTAATGAGGCGGGGACTACATACCTACCAGCAATCCAATTTGGTAAAGCTGGAGACCCTGTTGAAGCGGTTAATGAATATCGCAAAGCACTTGAAAATGCAGGAGTGAATGACTTCATGGCTGAAGTTGAAAGACAAATGCAAGAATATTTACAAAATAATCAGTAATTCCAGATAGATAAATGTTATAGTGTATGAACTGATCTTCACTTAACCTTATTAACCAAAAGTTAAATCCCCCCTTATGGGGGGGATTAGTTCATACACTAGTTAAAAAACGATACTAAGTACAGATAGGAGTATGATATGAATACGTATATTGGCATTGATTTCGGTGGTACAAAACTTTTAATCGGTGAAATTGATGATAAAGGTAATGTATTAAGCAGTAAACGTTATGCCACTGGAATAAATAATCAAGAGTATGCTACCAATTACATCTTAGAATGCCTAGAGGATTACAAAGAGCATGTTGGATTCATTGGAACCCCACTTGCTGCTGGCGTTGGTATCGTCGGTATTGTTGATCATATTCATGGAATCTGGAATTCCATGGATCATACCGTAGTTAATCCCATTCATTTGGGTGAATTGATTACTGAAAAACTAGGTATACCGGCAGTAATTGATAACGATGTTAAGAGTGCTACATGCGCAGAACTTTTGTTTGGACAGGGAAAGATAAGTGATAACTTCATATATATTAATGTAGGTACAGGGTTGGCTGCCGGATTTGTTATAGATGGAAAGATACTACGAGGAGCACATAACAACGCAGGCGAAGTTGGTCATAATGTTGTAGATATTAGTAGAATGGAGACTTGTATTTGCGGTAGAAAAGGTTGTGTGGAAGGAGTAGTATCCGGATTTGGATTTAATGCTCAAGCGACGAGCTTATTAGGAAAATACGAAACTAAATTAAATATATCAGATGATAGTAAAGTTAATGCACAGGAGATTTTTGAATTAGCAAAACAAAATGACCCATTGTGTACAGTACTTGTTGATCAAGCAATTAAGAACTTAAGTGCATTAATTATGAATCTTGTTCGTGTAACAGACCCTGATGCCATTATATTAGGAGGTGGGGTAGTTCGTGATGGAGAGTTGTTATCGTTAGTTGAGAAAGAATTATGTCCTTCTGCAATGCGTGGAGTAGTAAATGGTATTAAGTTATCAAATTTCGATTCTGCGTACGTGGGTTTAATCGGTGCAGGAGCTATTGCTTATAGATATATTACAACTATGAATAGTGATGGAGGGATTTTGAATGAAAATAACAGTTGCAAACGATGAAAAACAATTTGATCAAATGGCAGCTTGGAGAATAATAGGTCAGATGTTAGAAAAGCCAAATGCGGTAATAGGGTTATCTACGGGACAAACAACAGGGAATATGCATCGCATAGTTAGTGACATATATCAAATGTGTCCATTCCCAACAGAAGATGTTTATATATTTAACGTTGATGAATTGACTAATTTACCAAGAAGCTATGCTGGAAGTTGCTATGCTATGATCAAAACACAACTTTGTGATGCTTTAAATATCAAAGAAGATCATTTCATCATGCCTGCTACAATGTGTGATGATTTTGAACAAGAATGCGCGAATTTTGAGGAAGCAATTACGAAAGCTGGTGGAGCAGACTTACAAATGCTTGGTATTGGCTGGAATGGACATATTGGCATTAATCAGCCAGGAACACCTTTTGGCAGTGATACTTGGGTATCACCGATGGATCCGATTTTCGAAGAAAGAGTTAGAAAAGAAACTGGAGTAGCGCCGGATTATACTCTTGGTGGTCTTACAAGAGGGATAAAAAATATTATGCAAACAAAGAAAATTGTCTTAATTGCTAAAGGAAGTCATAAGGCTGAAATCGTTCGACAAGCAGTATATGGAGATGTTACGGAAGCAATACCAGCGTCAATTTTGCAACTACATCCAAACTGTGAGGTGTTACTAGACAAGGAGGCAGCTAGCCTATTATAATTAATTAGTACAAGAAAGGGAGGCAGTATATATGGAAAAGTATAAAGTTGTATTACTCGTTAGTCCTATGGGTCATGATGTGAATCGAGTAAGTAAAATTGTGAAACATTGGTTAGAGAAAACAGATATTTTTGAAGTTCGTGTTGCAGGTACGAGTAATGAGGCAACTATGTCCATTCCTACTTATATGTTAAATCAAGAATTAGTGGATAGTACCGATTTGTTCTTTTTCTTGTGTTCTGATGAATATTGGAAGGAACCTGGTGTAGAAGAGAGTCTGGCACAGGCGGTAAGTGGTGGTAAGGGCGTATTGTTCTATCATGGACTTCATCCATGTTTTCAAGAAAATCCTGAGATTGAAAAGATGGTTGGTTTGCTATGGAGAGAAATTGCAACACACGGAGATTTTAATTATTTTGATGTATCTATAACTCCAGAAGAACACCCAATTACAGAAGGAGTTACACCTTTCCAGACACAAGAAGAATTATTTTGTTTATTAACAAATCCATGGAATGTTCCAGTGAAAGTATTGGCAACAGCTTATTCAAAGCCAGAACAGATTTCAAGATGGGGACATAAGGGCACTGGACTCGATGAACCAGTCTTAACAATTGGTAATTATGGTAAGGGTAATACGGTTAACTTTATACTCGGGCATGTTTGGCCTTTCTATACAGGTCATGGATTGATGGAAAATACTACCGTTTCTATGGAAGCGCCACAATTCAAAACGTTGTTGTTAAGAAGTTGTGAATGGGCAGTAACTGGAAAGGTTGAAGCAACAAAACACGTATAGGAGGCAATCCAGTGGAGAAACGATTTTGTGATGAACTAATTCGAACGGGCTTGATACATAGACCGTTAAAACTGGAAACAGTTGGTTCGGTAGAGGATGAGTTATTAAAGAAAGAAGTGCGAAATCATAGAATTTTATGGGGGAAAGAAACTTCGTTTTCACCAGTTCATACTGGTCAAGGCAAAATTCTAACTGAGAGCACTTCTTGTGACCAAATTTTAGTATTAACAGGAGACAATATAACATACTGTTGGCCTGAAACAATGAGCCCTGATGGTGATTGTGCATTCTACGGTACAGTACATGCAACATTTCCTTTTGATAATGAAAATTGGGAAGAGTATCATCGTATCACTTTCTGGGTAAAACCAGAGTGTCCGGGAATGCACGTTGTGAATATTAATGTTGGTATATGTAATGATGGAGAAATAAAAGTACCAGATGAATATTACCGAGAGGGGACTCATGTAGTTAATTTGGTTAACCATGAATGGAATCAATGTGTATGGGAATTTGGTTCCATGGCAAGAGATTGTATAACGGAATTGGATTTTAGCTGTCGACTGAATGGAAAAGATACAACTACTGGTGATTACGTACGCTACGAGATAAAGAATGTATGTCTTGAAACTTGTAATGAAAGTGAACCAGACACGGGTTGGTTATGTAGGCCAGAGGAGATTGCATATTCTAGTACTGGTTATTTTCTTGACGGAGATAAAATTGCAATTACTGGTCAAAACGTAAATACATTTAGTATCAAGGATGCTGTTACCAAGCAAACGATATATACAGGAAAAGCAAAGAAACAATGCTTTCAAGATCAAGAATACAGCATACTGGACTTTTCTTCAATAGATAAAGAAGGAAAGTATATTCTACAAGTTGGTGATAAAGTAACAAAACCATTTCGTATTAGTGAACATGTGTATGAAGAAGCGTTATGGAAGGTTATTAACTTTTTGTTCTGCGAGCGTTGTGGGTATCCAGTTCCTGAGAAACATGGCTTATGTCACTTAGATGTAGTTGTAGAATTCAAAGGAAATAAGTTATCATTCGGAGGTGGCTGGCACGATGCAGGTGACATGTCACAACAGATGATTCATACGGCGGAGGTCTCATATTCGCTATTCGAGATGGCAAGAACACTAGAAGAAAAAGTCAAGGATAATGCATTTTATGAACTTCTATATGGACGTTTATTAGAAGAAGCCAAATGGGGCTTAGAATTCGTATTACGTACAAGAATGGAAGATGGTTATCGTGCAACGAGTGCGGGCTTAGTACGATGGACTAATGGTGTTATTGGTGATGAAGATGATGTAATCGTAAGATGGCACAATCATGCATTTGAAAACTTATTATGTGCTGGAATATGTGCTGCATCCGCGCAGACATTAGAAAAAGATGATAAAGAACTTGCCTGTAGGTGCATGGAAGTTGCAAAAGAGGATTTCCAATATGGTATAGAAAGATTTGAAACAGTAGGAATGGAATTGCCTATTATGTGGGAGCATACATATTCCTCATCAAAATCTCAATATTATGCATGTATTGTTTGGTCAAGTGCTTTAATCTATCAACTTACCAACGATGAATGTTACAAAGAATATGCAGTAACATATGCAGATAAATTACTAGAATGTCAAGAACAAGGTAGTAATCAAATCATAAGAGGCTACTATTATAGGGATGAAACAAAGTCAACAATTGTGCATTATAGTCATCAATCAAGAGAATATATGTTTACCGATGCATTTAGAATGTTATGTATCACTATGCCTAATCATGAAAAACTAAAACAGTGGGAAAATGCTATGAAGTTATATGGAGAATATCTGAAAAAACTAATGTTTTTCGCGAGTCCATATAAGATGCTACCTGCGGGGGTTTATCATGAGTCTGAAATAGAAGATAAGGATACTTTCTCAATCCTACACCTTTTAGTTGATTATGAAAAACAAAAAGAACATTATAGAGAGCAATTAAGACAGGGAATACATCTAGGAGATGGATATTATATAAGAAACTTCCCGGTATGGTTTTCGTTTAGAGGGAACACAGCTATCCATCTTGCGATGGGTAAAGCAGCTGCAACTATTGGAAAATACTTTAATGATTCTGAACTTACTCAAATTGCAAGAGAGCAACTTTATTGGATTACAGGTAAGAATCCTTTCCATCAATCATTAATCTATGGTGAAGGTGAACGATATGGACAACAGTATGCAGTTATGCCAGGAGAGATGGTCGGAGAGATGCCAGTGGGAATTCAGACCAATGGAGATGAGGATGTACCTTACTGGCCCCATAATAACAATGCAACGTATAAAGAAGTCTGGACATCATCGGCTTGCCGATGGTTAATGGTACTATCGGAGTTAAGTTATTAAATTAATACATTGAAAGGAAGGTATTATGATAAAAATAGGATTTGTTGATGACTATCTTGATAATTGGCATTCGAATCATTATCCAGAATATATTGAGAATGCAGCAGCTCTATACGGGATAGAAGCGAAAGTAACACATGCTTGGGCAAAAAGAGATACACCAGATGAATACGGGATGTCTTCGGAAAAGTGGTGTGAAACGTATTCATGTGTGCTTTGTGATACATATGAAGAATTGATTGAATCAGTAGATGCAATTATGGTGATGTGTGCAGATAATTGTCTACCTCATGAAGATTTGGCACAACTAGCATTGTCTAGCGGAAAGCCAGTCTATTGTGATAAAACATTTGCTCCAACACTAGAGGCAGCTAAGCGTATGTTTGAGAGAGCAAAAGAACATGGTACACCTATATTCACTTGTTCTGCACAACGTTTTTGTAACGAATTATTAATTTTTCAAAAACAAGAACAAGACACAATAATGTATTGTGGTTCAACAGGTCCTGGAGATATGGTTAATTATTCGATTCATCAATTTGAGATGTTAGAAGCTTTAATGGGACCAGGTGCAAAACGCTGTCAAGCATTTGTCAGTCCCGAAACGGTACAAATCGTATATCAGTATGATGATCATCGATTTTGCAGCTTTACTCAAGGCCTAAAGATGCCATTTCGTCTATTTGCATCTGCCAATGATGGCGTTGTGAAAGAAATTGCAGTTGCTGACTATTATATGATTTTCATGCTTAAGCTATTAGAATTCTTTAATGGGGGTACATGTCCAGTTAGTGAAGAGGATACCCTTGAGATAATGGCTATGCAGCAAGCTGGACGTAAGGCACTAGAACAACCAGGAATATGGATTGAACTATAAGGAGGATTATCCGGATGCAATTAATACCTAGGCCCCATGACATAACATTAGGAAATATGGAGGCAGTATTTACGATTGGATATCAGTGTCCAATTGTTTATAATGAAGAGTTATCCAATGAATATATGTATTCTATGAAATTGTTACAAACACATATTAAGAATTGTCTTGGGTATATAGTTCCTATTCGTAAAGGGAAAAAAGAGTCTGAGCAGATATATATAGAAGTATGTGATGAATTATCTGAGGAAGAGTATCATTTGATAATCAGTCAAAAAATAATTACCATTGTAGGTGGTGGTTATTCAGGTGTTTTATATGGGATACAAACGTTAAGACAAATGATAAACAATTATGGAGCTATATTGCCGGAAGTAACGATAAAAGATTATCCAGATATGAAACATAGAGGATTCTATCATGACGTAACAAGAGGAAGAGTACCTACGTTGGATTCATTAAAGTTATTAGCTGATAAATTAGCATACTATAAAATTAACCAATTGCAGCTATATGTAGAGCACAGTTTTTTATTCCGTGAGTTTAGTGAAGTTTGGAGAGATGATACACCTCTTACAGCAGAAGAAATTATGGAACTAGATGTATATTGCAAGAAGCTTAATATTGATTTAGTACCATCAATTGCGAATTTTGGTCATCTATACAAAGTACTTTGTACAAAGACTTATGCACATTTATGTGAATTACCAAATTCGAATGAAGCATCATTTTCTTTCTTTGACCGTCAAGATCATCATACCCTTGATGTTAGTAACCCAGAGAGTATGAATTTTGTTATCCGTATGTTAGAAGAATACATGCCGTTATTCTCATCGAAGTTTTTTAACTTATGCGGTGATGAAACATTTGATTTGGGTAAGGGGAGAAGTAAGGCATTGGCTGATCAAGTTGGAGAGAGACAGATATATATTGATTTTTTAAATAAGATATGTGAATATCTAATTCAAAAAGGTAAGATTCCAATGTTTTGGGGAGATGTGATTAGCGCTTTTCCGTCTGCTATTAAAGAACTTCCAGAAGAGACAATTTGTCTGAACTGGGGGTATGAAGCGAATCAAGAAGATACTGATGCTAGACAACTTAAGGAAGCAGGGGCAAAACAAATTCTTTGTCCAGGTGTAAATGGCTGGAATCGATTAGTGAATGATAACATTGATGCATATGAGAATATTAAAAGAATGTGTACCTATGCATATCAATATGATGCTATTGGTGTATTGAATACAGATTGGGGAGATTTTGGTCATGTAAATCAGCCTGAATTTTCAATGATTGGAATGATTTATGGTGCAGCGTTCTCATGGAACAAAGAGATACCTTCTTTTGAAAGTATTAATGAGGATATATCTATGGTTGAGTATAGGGACCAGACTAAAACCTTTGTTTCAATAGTGGGACAATTATCGAAACAGACAAGATTTCCTTGGTTTCATATCGTTGGTTATAAGGAAACGAGTGAGAAGAGGATTGGTGATAAAGGATCTGCAGAGTTAATTGAACAAATGGATGATTGCGATGTTTCTGAAGCAAACAAGAAGTTAGCCCAGTTGATCGCACAACTTTATGAGAAAATAAGTTATATGGAATCATCAAAAAGACCTTTGGTTAAGGCTTATGTAATTGCAGCTGAGGGAATTGCATTGTGGAATGAGATTTCTTTAGCCATAAAGAATAGGCAATCAAGACCTGATCTATCAGTTCGATTAGAATATTGGTATCACAGTTATAAGGAGTTATGGCGCGATGGCTGTAAAGAATCTGAGTTATATCGTATCGGTGAAGTTATATTTTGGTATGCAGACCTTTTACGATCTTTTTAAGTTGTCGTTAAACTATAGTAGATTAAAATAGGGAGATTTGCATACAGCATTTCTCTCTATTTTAGTTAAGTGGAGGATTAAAATGAAATTTATATGTACAGAAGACTATATTCATATGAGCAGAGTAGCGGCAAATATTATATCAGCTCAAATTATTATGAAGCCATCGTGTGTACTTGGCTTAGCAACAGGATCAACACCGATTGGAGTCTATAAACAGTTGATACACTGGTATCAACAAGGAGATTTGGATTTTTCGGAAGTTATTTCAGTAAACTTAGATGAATATAAAACTCTTTCGCCAGAGAATAAGCAAAGTTATCGTTACTTTATGAATGAAAATTTATTTAATCATATTAATATCAAGAAACAAAATACTTATATTCCAAACGGTTTAGAACTTGATGAGGTCAAAGCTTGTACAGAGTATAACAAAGTGATACAATCAGTTCAGGGTATTGATTTACAATTACTTGGTATTGGACATAATGGGCATATTGGATTTAATGAGCCAGGTGATGCCTTTGAGAAAGAAACACATTGTGTGGATTTAGCTCAGAGCACAATTGAGGCAAATGCAAGATTTTTTGATTCCTATGAAGAAGTTCCAAAACAAGCTTACACAATGGGAATTAAATCAATTATGCACTCAAAGAAGATTATTGTTGTTGCTTCGGGTGATGATAAAGCGAAAATAATAAAGGAGGCCTTTTTCGGACCAGTTACACCAAGTGTACCGGCGTCTATATTACAAATGCATCCAGATGTTACAGTGGTGGGAGATCGAGATGCCTTTAAGGAAATAAAGAGCGCTAAGGCACCATGGAAGATTGGTTAATTATTGATATAATAGAAGATGTAGATATAGGAAAAAGCATTCCGTGTAACTATGAAAAGTCAAATTTTAACGTATCAGATTTGTATATAAGGTTACAGGTCGAGAAGGTTTTTGTACAAACAATGATAAAAGGACAGATGTCTATCAAAGCATAGATATCTGTCCTTTTTGCTGTACTTATGCGTACAGTATTGGTTTGTAAAAGTATAAATATAATGATTGAAGAGAAGAATTATGCTATACTTAAAATCTAATTATTCATAGAATGTGAGGTACACTGAATGAGAAAAGTGGTTTTATATATAGCGATGAGTTTAGATGGGTTTATTGCCAGTGAAACAGGAGGTGTAGAATGGCTTGTTGGACAGGATGCTACAAGTGAAGAGATGGGAAGCTATGAAGGTTTCATACAAACAGTAGATACAGTTGTTATGGGCTATACGACATACAATCAAATAACTACGGAATTAGCACCAGGAGATTGGCCTTACAAAGGCATAAAATCTTATGTATTAACACATAAGAATGAGAAATCAAAAGAGGAAATCACATTTACAAACGAGAATGCTAAACAGTTAATTGAGAGAATAAAATCGGAACCAGGTAAGAATATCTGGATTTGTGGTGGTGCAAATGTGGTAAATCAATTGATAAAGGAAGATCTTATTGATCGATATCATATTACGGTAATACCGACTATACTAGGAAAGGGAATCCGTTTGTTTCATGATAATAATGATAGTATTAAACTTAAACTTTTATCGAGTGAATGTTATAATGGAATGAACGATTTAATATATGAGAGAAGATAATAAGAATATATCTAAGAAGAAAAAGAAAATTCCTAAATCTATGAAAGTTGGTATTATTATAGGTGCTCTTGTTTTCTGTACATTGGCACTATGGCAAGGGCTAACAGTAAAACAATATACTGTTAGCAGTGATAAAATACAGTCATCGGTTAAGATTTTGGCGATAACTGATTTGCATAGTACGATATACGGTAACAAGCAAAAGAGATTAATTGATAAGATACAAGAGTGCGATCCGGATGTGATTGTTCTTGTCGGAGATATTGCGGTTGATGATGTGCCACATAAGGGAACTGAGTTACTGTTATCTGCAATAGCAAGGGAATACCCTTGTTATTACGTGACGGGAAATCATGAATTTATGTCTGGAGAAGTTACATACATAAAAGAAATGATTCAGTCATATGGTGTTACAATTCTTGAAGGAGATTCATCAATCATTGAGGTGGGGGGACAGCAAATCCGCTTTGCAGGCGTAGATGACCCAGATGGATTCTATGGATCCGAGTACTTTGAAGGTGGTATAACGAATGGCTGGAATGAGCGATTTAATAACTGCAATGAGGTAACTGGCGACGGAATCTATTCTGTTCTCTTATCACACAGACCTGAATTAACAGAAATATATAAGAATAGTGGCTTTAATTTAGTTATTGCAGGACATGCGCATGGGGGGCAGGTGAGAATACCAGGAATATTAAACGGTCTGTTAGCTCCGAATCAAGGTCTCTTTCCAAAATATGCAGGAGGTCTTTACGAACTAGATAACACGACTATGGTTGTTAGTCGTGGACTATGTAGAAACATAATCCCTCGAGTATTTAATCCTCCAGAGATTGTTGTAATTGATGTAGTACCATCAAAATAGTATAGTAATTACTTATTTTAGTAGGAGACAATTTCATGAAGATTGAACAAATATTAGATAATAAGAAAAAGTATATAGAATTACTTCTTCTAGCGGACGAGCAGGAGAGCATGATAGACAAGTACTTAGAAAGAGGAGATATGTTTGCCCTCTTTGATGATGATTTGAAGTCAATCTGTGTTGTCACCAATGAAGGTGATGGAACTTTTGAAATCAAAAACATTGCAACAGAACCTAAGTATCAAGGAAAAGGATATGGTAAGAAGTTAATTGAATACGTAATCGAGTATTATAGTGATAGATGCGAAACGTTACTTGTAGGAACAGGTGATAGTGATCTTACAATTCCATTTTATAAGAGTTGTGGGTTTGTGGAATCACATCGTATTAAAAACTTTTTTACAGATAACTATGATCACCCGATCTACGAATGTGGGAAGCAGCTAGTTGATATGGTTTATTTAAAAAGGAATTTATAGAGGAGAACTAATGATTAGAGAATACAACACAAAAGACTGTGAAGAAATAGCAGCCTTATTTTATGATACAGTACATACTATCAATGCAAAAGATTATTCAAAAGAACAATTAGCTGTATGGGCAACTGGTGAGGTAGATATTGAAGCATGGAATCGTTCCTTCTTAGAACATTATACCTTGGTAGCTGTAGAGGAAGATAGAATCATAGGTTTTGGTGATATCACGGAAGATGGGTACCTGGATCGTCTTTATGTACACAAAGATTTTCAACATAGAGGAGTTGCAACTGCAATCTGCGATAAGTTGGAAACATATTATTCTCCACAAAGGTTATCAACTCATGCATCGATTACAGCAAGACCTTTTTTTGAAAAGAGAGGTTATCAAGTGATTAAGGAACAACAAGTCGAGAGAAATGGTATTTTATTAACTAATTTCGTAATGGAGAAGAAGAGAGTATAAACGAACAATCGTGTATGAACTAAGGCTTCATGGCGGAAAAGTAATATAGAATATGAGGTGGAAAATGAACATAGAATTTGAACAATTAATTGCAAATCATAACGATGAAATTAAGAGAATGTTTGTCCAAATAAGTGAGCTTGTAGGGGATAGTGTTTCAGTAGAAGTTCAGGAAAAATTATGGGCTAAGTTACCAAGTTTTTATGTTGGAGAGAATTTTGTTAGATTGATCCCTTTTAAAGATCATCTGAATATTGAGGCAAAAGAGGTCGTTACATATAAATCAGAATTATCAGGTTTTAAAATTACACCAAAAGGGATGTTACAGATCTACTTAGGGCAAGGGATACCAAAAGAGATTTTAGGAAAAGTATTTAATAAAACATTACAGCCAAGATAAAAATAGCAATTTCGGATAAGACTTTTTGAATATAAATGTTTTAATATAAATCCAATAGGAGGTTGTGATATGGATTATACTTGTGTATTGAAAATTAAAGGATATATTGAGAAGCATTATTCAGAAGAGATTAGTCTTGATCTGCTAGCGAAAGAATTCGGATATTCAAAGTATCATATGAATAGAATGTTTGCTGAAAGTACTGGTAAAACAATACATGCTTATATTATGGAGAGACGTTTGTTCGAGGCAGAATGGCTTTTACTGAATACGGGTACGCCAATTATTGAGATTGCACAGGTGATTGGTTATACATCACAACAATCTTTCACGAAAGCATTTGGTCAAAGGTTTGCATGTTCACCAGCAAGTTATCGGAATAATCATTATGTAATGACCCAGGCACCGAAGGTAAGATATATCCATTCGCAATCACATAATCCTAATACAATTATTATGAGATTGGAGAGGATGGCAGCGTGAGTTATATACCATATGTGGTTCAGCAAACCGGAAATAGCGAAAGAAGTTATGATATCTATTCAAGACTTCTTAATGACAGAATTGTATTCTTAGGAGAAGAGGTTACAGATGGAATAACAACCTCAATAGTTGCACAATTATTATATCTAGAATCATTGGATTATAAGAAGGATATCAGCTTATACATTAACTGTCCGGGTGGAAGTATATCTTCGGGGCTAGCAATATATGATACCATGAATTATCTGAGATGTGATGTTTCAACCATTTGTATTGGTGTGGCAGCAAGTATGGGAGCATTTTTACTTGCCGGAGGGACGGATTTTATCGCAAAATACAGGTAAAGATATAAAGCAAATAGAAATAGATTGTGAACGTGATTATTATATGACAGCACTTGAAGCTAAAAGTTATGGTATAGTAGATTCTATTATTGAGTAGAGTGTATCAGAGAGGTTAAGAGGTATTTTAATGAATATAAAAGAATTAACAATAGAAGAAATGAATCGAGAGTTATTCAATCATTTTATACGTCATCAGGAAGTTACAAGATGCTATAGAAAGATAGATGGAGAATGGGTAATTAAAGACGATCCCTTTATTGATGAATGGACCGAAGAAGAGTATCAACTACTAGTTGATTGCTTAAAGAATACCATTGTAACTGGTGGAGTTGTTTATGGTGTATTTGTAGATGGTAAACTTAAAGGCTTTACATCTGTAGAACCAACATTATTCGGAGTAAATAAGGAATATCTTGATTTATCTAGTATTCATGTTTCACAGGATATGCGAGGAAGTGGGCTTGGACGTAAGTTATTTGGCCTAGCAGCAGGTTGGGCAAAGAACCATGGTGCCAAGAAATTATATATATCAGCACATTCAGCGGTAGAAACCTGGGAATTTTATAAAGCAATGGGCTGTGTTGAAGCTGTGGAATATAATTCTGAACATGTGGAACAAGAGCCCTGTGATTGTCAATTAGAGTGTATACTTCGGTAAGAATTTCATAATTGAGTTTAAGAAGGAGACTTGACAGTCTCCTTTCTTTTTAGTAATTTAGTTAAGTAATAATAATTATATTTGCTTAACTAATTGGTGGTCTTACAAGAAATATGTTTGTTAGAAGGGAGAAAAGTATGGATTTAAAGAAGATGGTGGATCGGTTCTATTTGGATATGGTTATTAATGAATTACAGTTAGCCAATTACAATCATTATCAGCAAGTGACCTATAATAGCCTTTTGTATCTTGACATAATAGCTTATAAAGAGCATTGTACAGTGAGTTATATTGCAGATGTTTTACACGTCGCTAAATCTGCAGTAACATTAAAGATAAAGGAATTAGAAAAGTTAGGACTTGTTGTAAAGAAGCAAAGCGAAGAAGACAAACGAGTATATTATCTTTATGTGAATGAAAAACTTTTAGAGGAGTATAAGTCATATGATCGAGTGCTTTATGCAGCACTAGAAGAGATTCAAGATACTTATCCAAAGAAAGATATAGAGAATCTATGCAATATGTTAGGAACCATTAACAAACATTTTAAGGAAGAGCAAATTCGAGTTAAGAAAGCAAGTATCGACAAACAAGAGTGAGGTCAGTAAAAATGAATACATTTGAGAAAAAAATAACCCCAGGTTTCCTGTTGAAATTCACGCTACCTAGTGTGATTATGATGGTTTTCAATTCATTCTATACTATGGTAGATGGGGGATTTGTATCAAACATGGTTGGGACAACTGCATTGTCAGCAGTAAATATCTCTTATCCGTTGATAAGTTTAGTATTTGCTATTGGAATAATGCTTGCAAGTGGTGGAAGTGCAGTAGTTGCAAAACAGATGGGAGAAGGACAGCAATTAAAAGCTAAGCAGAGTTATACCTTCATTGTAACGTGTGGAGTTGTGGTAGGTATTATTATCGCTGCTATAGGGTTGCTCTTTACCAAAGAAATCTCGTTATTATTAGGAGCTAATGAAGCTATTTATGAATATTGTTACGATTATATTTTATATATTAGTATATTTATACCGTTCGCAATTCTTCAAGTGCTTTTCCAGTTCTTTTTCGTTACCGCAGGAAAGCCAAACTTAGGTTTAATATTAACCGTTCTTGGTGGCGTAGCTAATATTTTCTTAGATTATCTCTTTATGGGACCGATGAATCTAGGAATAAAAGGTGCTGCAATTGCTACAGGTATTGGATTTACAATCCCCGCTGTAATTGGTTTGATTTGGTTTACGAAGAAGGAAGATCGTTTGCTATGCTTTACTAAGCCAAGTTTTGATGGTAAGGTACTTTTAAGAACATGTACGAATGGTTCTTCAGAGATGGTGTCTAATTTAGCTGTTGCAGTGACAACATTTTTATTTAATAAATTAATGATGAGATATGTAGGAGAAGACGGGGTTGCAGCATTAACAATTGTGCTATATGCTCAGTTCTTATTTACAGCAGTTTTCCTTGGATATACATCAGGTATAGCACCTCTATTCAGTTACAATTACGGCGCACAGAATGAAAAACGACTAAAAAAATTGTTCAAGCTAAGTATTATATTCATAACTATTTGTTCTATAGGCGCTTACGCATTTTCATTGCTACTAGCAAAGCCAGTTGTAGCATTGTTCTCTGAGCCAAATAGTACGGTTTATAATCTTGCTATTCATGGTATGGATTTGTTTGGGATAAGCTTTTTAATCATGGGATTCAATATTTTTGCTTCTGGATTATTTACATCATTTTCAAATGGTCTAATATCAGCCATACTATCATTCCTTAGAACTTTCGTATTTATTATTCTAGCAATTATGATTTTACCTAAGTTCTTAGATGTAAATGGAATATGGCTATCAATTCCGGTAGCTGAAATAGTAGCTCTATTTGTTTCTGTAATATTTATGTTAAAGTACAAGAAAGTATATCAGTACTAATTTCTGATAGGTCCTAGAAAAATGGTAGAATTAGCGATGAAGCAATTGATGGAATCGTTAGAATAATAAGGAGCAAATAAATGCAATTTGAGTTTTTTAAATTAGAGATTTTTATACCAGAAACACACCTAGAAGTGTTACAGAAGGCATTAATGGAAGTTGATGCTGGGCATATTGGAAATTATGATTGTTGTCTATCATATAGTAAAGTTATTGGTTGTTGGCGTCCTTTAGTTGGGACAACACCTTATATTGGATCCGTGGGTGAGATAAGTTCAGAACCAGAATTAAAGGTTGAAGTCTGTTGTAAAGCAGAACGATTACAGGAAACTAAAGCAGCAATTAAGAAGGTTCATCCATATGAAGAACCAGTAATTAATATGATACCATTATATGGAACTGGATTGTAGCGAAATCTAAACGTGTAAGTTTATTGCATTCTCCGAGCAAGAGAGTTATAATAATTGATAAAATTGCAAACTATTAGTATAGATAACTATATTGATCGTTTGCATTTTTATACGATACGAAAATGTTCTCTTGATGGTTGGAGGAAATCATGAAAGAAAAATTAAAGAAGATTAAGTTCTCGACGACTCAAATGATTGTATTTGGTTTCTTGGCAGCAATATTGATTGGAACCGCACTTTTAATGTTACCAATTGCAACAAAACCAGGGGAGACTACGACCTTGATTGATGCTATGTTCACAGCGACAACATCAATCTGTGTTACTGGATTAGTTACTGTGAATACACTCTCTCATTGGACAACATTTGGTCATGTTGTAATCTTAATTCTGATTCAATTTGGTGGTTTGGGAGTTATAACATTTACAACGACTATATTATTGATGATGAGAAAGCGCATTACATTACGAGAGAGATTACTAATTCAAGAAGCTTATAACTTAGATACCTTAAGAGGTTTAGTGCGCCTTACCATTAAGATTATGAAAGGTACATTTATAGTAGAAGGTATTGGAGCTCTATTATATAGTATTGAGTTTATTCCAAGATATGGATTTATATCTGGGCTTGGAAGATCAATATTTAATTCTGTATCAGCCTTCTGCAATGCCGGTATGGATATTCTAGGGGATAACAGTTTGGCAGGATATGTAACTAATCCGTTGGTTAACTTTACAACAATGGCACTTATTATTCTAGGTGGTATTGGATTCCCAGTTTGGTGGGATGTTATAACGAAATTAAAGAAATCGATGACAGATAAATTCAACCTCAAATCTTTTGCACGTAGCCTTAGACTACATACAAAGATTGCAATTGGTACAACAGTTATATTAATCACTCTTGGTACGATTGCGTTCTTTATTATGGAGTATCATAATACAGGAACAATAGGAAATCTGAATTTTGGACAGAAGATTATGGCTTCTATGTTTCAATCGGTTACTACAAGAACCGCAGGTTTCTTAACGATTCCGCAGGAGAATCTATCGAGTGATTCTGCATTTATATCAATCATTTTGATGTTCATTGGGGGATCGCCATCAGGTACAGCAGGTGGTATTAAGACAGTAACAATGGCAATGATTTTCTTGGCTGCGTTCTCTATTATTAGGGGAAAACAAGATGTCGAACTTTGCAGAAGAAAGATTGCAGATTTTTATATTAAGAAGGCACTGGCAGTTATTTTAGTGAGTGCATCGGTATTATTTGTTTCAACAATATTACTTTCCGTTGTTGAGGGAGGCGAATTCCTTGATATTCTGTTTGAAACAACGTCTGCATTAGCAACTGTAGGTTTATCAAGAAACTTAACTCCATCACTTAGTACGTTAGGTAAGTTTATAGTTATAGTAACAATGTATCTCGGACGTATTGGACCTATGTCCATGGCGTTAGCTTTTAACATAAGAGCTGTTAAAGAGAATTCAAGACATTTACCAACGGAGAATATATCAGTAGGATAATAGATAAACTGGGAAGTGGATTGTATATTACAGGTAGTGTAGCAAATCGCGGATAACCGCGTGATTAAGATAAATGTGTCAGAAGGGCATGGTGGATAGAATGGCAAATAAAGAATTTGTAGTATTTGGATTAGGAAGATTTGGGAAAAGTGTTGCAACTACATTAGCAGATAGTGGCTGTGAAGTATTAGTAGTTGATGATAGTGAAGACAAAATTCAAGAGATGGCTGATATTGTAACATATGCTGTTAAAGCTAATGTTACAGATGTTGATACTATGGAGACTCTAGGAATTAGTAATTTTGATGGTGCTATCGTAGCAATCGGTGAAAATCTAGAAGCTAGCGTTATGGTTACGATTCTGGCAAAAGAACTTGGAATCCCTTATGTTTTAGCAAAAGCTCAAAACGACTTACATGCTAAGATTTTGAAAAAGGTTGGAGCTGATATGGTTGTATTCCCAGAGAAGGAAACAGGAATACGTATTGCAAACAACTTATTATTAGGCAATTTCTTTGATGCTGTAGAGCTTTCTTCCACATTCAGTATGATGGAGGTTGGAGCATTACCAGAGTGGGATGGTCATAGCCTAAGAGAATTAAATCTTCGTGCTAAGTATAAAGTTAATGTGATTGGGATGAAGAAAAATGGAGTATTAGATATTAATCCTGATGCAGATTCAGCTGTTTCAAAGAATGATATTCTTGTTATGATTGGAAAGAATGAAACATTGAATAAACTTGCAAGTATGCACGGTAAACGGTAAGGAGAATGTATGATTACTAGTTCAAGCAATAGTCAGATTAAGAATCTGATTGCTCTTCAGAAGAAGGCAAAGACAAGAAACGCTCAGATGGAATTTGTTATTGAAGGTATTAAGATGTTTGAGGAGACTGATTCTGATAATTTGGTTAAAGCGTATGTAACAGAAGCTTTTTATCAGAATAAGCTGCAAGAAAATCCTTCGTATTTCGATTCATTTGAATACGAAATTGTAGCGGATAAGGTATTATGTGATGCAGCAGACACAACTACACCGCAGGGTGTACTAGCAATTGTAAAGCAACCATCATATAACTATCAGGAATTAATTACACATAGTGAAGCGAATTTATTATTACTTGAGAATGTTCGTGACCCAGGAAATATGGGTACAATAATACGTACAGCAGAAGGTGCTGGTATAACTGGAATTATTATCAGTAAAGAATCTGTGGATATCTTTAATCCCAAAGTAGTTCGTTCAACAATGGGAGCATTATATCGAATGCCGTTTGTCTATGTGGAAGATTTTGCTGGATCATTAGAAGAGATGAAACAACATGGCATTACGATTTATGCTTCGCATCTAGCTGCTAAGAATTATTACGATGAAGAAGAGTATACGAATAAAACTGGAATTATCATTGGTAATGAGGCAAATGGAATTTCTGAAGAGGTAAGTAGAATAGCGACACGACTGATAAAGATTCCGATGGAGGGAAAAGTCGAATCTCTGAATGCAGGTGTAGCTGCATCTATACTTATGTATGAAGTTTATCGTCAAAAGCGAAATCGTAAATAGAATTGATGATTAGTTGTTGAACAATTAATATTAGAATTTGATTAAAAGTAAAATATATGTTTATTAAAAGTGCGAAAAACAGCTTGTTTTTCGTATTTTTGTTAATAAGGATATATTGTAATTAGTGGAGGTATGAAGTACAATAAAGATAACGTGTGGAGGAGTTATTGAGTTCACATTAAGAATGTAGAAAGGGGATAAGATATGGAATCTTTTTACTGGCTGATTGCAGTAGCGGTACTCTTAATTATTGAGATCACTACATTAGGGTTGACAACAATCTGGTTTGCTGGTGGTGCATTAATTGCATTCCTCGCATCCATATTAGGGGCTGGCTATTTAATACAATTTATACTCTTTGTTGTAGTTTCAGTGATTCTGTTGTGCTTTACAAGGCCAATTGCTTTAAGATATTTTAATAATCATAGAGCAAGAACCAATTATGAGAGTATCATAGGGCAGACGGCAAAAGTTACATCAAAAATTGATAATTTCAACCAAACAGGGTCTGCAGTCGTGGGTGGACAGGAGTGGACAGCGAGAGCTGAACAAGACGATGATATTATCGAATCAGGCACACAAGTAAAGATTGTTGCAATTAAAGGTGTTAAATTAATTGTAACTAGGTAACTATTAAAATAGAGTGTTAATGAATGGAGGAAATAAAGTATGGATCCTTGGCAGTTAATTAGTATAGGTTTTGTGATTATAATTTTAATTATCCTTGCATCTTGTATCAAAATTGTACCACAGGCTCAAGCATATGTTTTAGAAAGATTAGGTGGATATCAGGGAACTTGGAACGTTGGTGTTCATGTTAAAGTGCCATTTATTGATCGTATAGCTAAGAAAGTCGTTTTAAAGGAACAAGTTGTTGATTTTGCACCTCAACCTGTTATTACGAAGGATAATGTAACTATGAGAATTGATACCGTTGTATTCTTCCAGATTACAGATCCTAAACTATTTGCATACGGTGTTGAACATCCAATGATGGCTATTGAGAATTTAACAGCAACAACATTAAGAAATATAATAGGTGATTTGGAACTTGACCAAACACTTACTTCAAGGGAAATTATTAATACTAAGATGCGTGTATCACTTGATACAGCAACAGATCCTTGGGGTATCAAAGTTAATCGTGTAGAACTTAAGAACATAATTCCTCCAGCAGCTATTCAAGATGCAATGGAGAAACAGATGAAAGCAGAGCGTGAACGTAGAGAATCAATTCTTAGAGCTGAAGGTGAGAAAAAATCTACTGTACTTGTTGCGGAAGGTAAGAAAGAATCTGCAATTCTTGAAGCAGAGGGTGAGAAAGAAGCTGCTATTCTTCGTGCAGAAGCTAAGAAAGAAGCTACAATTCGTGAAGCTGAAGGTGAGGCACAAGCAATTGTTGCTATACAACAAGCAAATGCAGATGGTATTCGTTTCTTGAATGAATCAGATCCTGGAAACGCAGTACTTCAATTAAAGAGTTTAGAAGCATTTGCAAAAGCTGCTGATGGTAAAGCTACTAAGATCATCATTCCTTCAGAAATTCAAGGAATTGCAGGTCTTGTGAAAAGCGTAACTGAGATTGGAAAAGAAAGCTAGTATCTATTGAGATAAATATAAAGAGGTAATGATATTAACAGGTAATATGTTAAAATCGTTACCTTTTTAGCATGTAAAGGACTTAGTAAGGAAGAGTTACAAAAATAGTTCTCGAAATCAGACATCCTTTGTGGTATAATATTTTTGAATATTTATTGGAGGTGAATCGATGCTTGACAATAATAAGATAAAGTTAATGACAAAGCTTGCCATATATGAGAAAAATGAAGGACAAGAAGATGTGAAATTAAGCAAATATTACAAAATGGATTTTATTCGATACCAACTAATTAAAACAATTGTTAGCGTAACAGTTGCTTATCTATTATTGTTATTAGTTGTAGCCTTTTACAAATCGGAGTATCTTATTCAGGAAGCAGTAAAGCTAAATTATAAAATGATAGGTACGAATGTATTAGGAATCTACGTAATACTTCTAACTATCTATATATTTGGAACTATTGTTGGGTATTCATTCAAATTTGATTCATCAAGAAAAAGACTTTTTAAATATAGAAAAAATCTTAAAAAACTTCGTCAATTTTACCGTAGCGAAGAGAATGAACTGAAATAGGGAGAGTATAATATATGATGAGTTTACTCGTTTTGAAAGAAAGACTAATTACAATATACCAAAGGATTGAAGTGTATGCAAAACCAATTCTTCGATTCTTGATGGCACTTGTAGTATTTATGGTGATTAATAGCTCGTATGGCTATGATTCTCGTTTTAAGAGTATACCAGTTGTATTATTATTATCAGCAGTCTGTGCTTTTTTGCCAACATCAGTTATGATAATAATTGTTGCACTCGTTTCTTTTTTCCATTTTTACTTTGTGTCAAAGATATTATCGATTTTAGTAGTGGTTGTATTTTCAATACTATATCTATTATTTGCGCGTTTTACGCCAAAACAAGGTTACGTATTGGTTTTAATGCCAATTTGTTTTATGCTAAATATACCGTATCTATTACCAATTTTACTAGGCGTCATAGCTACACCGTTATCCATTGTGCCTGTTAGCTGTGGAGTATTACTTTATTTTTTCATTGCTGTTGTGAAGCAAGCGGCACAGATAACAGTAACTTTAAGTGTTGAAGATACTTTACAAGTCTATACTTATGTTATTGATAGTTTGAAAAATAATAAAGAAATGATGTTAACGATAGGTATTTTTGCTATTGTTATAATAGTGACGTATGTAATTCGAACAAGAAAAATCGATCATGCTTTTGATATTGCAATTGCGAGCGGCGTTGTTGTGAATATACTTGTATTCTTAATAGGAGATTTACGTTTAGATATTGAGGATAAGATTTTAACGTTAGTTATAGGTTCTCTTATCTCTGGTATACTTGTTTATATCATACAATTTTTCCGTTTGACATTAGACTATACTGCCGTAGAGTATGTGCAATTTCAAGATGATGATTATTATTACTACGTAAAAGCAGTGCCAAAAATGAAAATAACGGTACCACAAAAGAACGTAACTAAGATTAATGAGAAAAAAGTTACAGCGGATAGTGTTAATATTAAAGAAGTTGTAAAGAATGATTTATATGATGATATTGACGATAAACATGATGTAGCAGATTACGATGATTATGATGATTATCTTGATGAAGATAAGAAGAGATAATATATAGATTTTGTTGTAAAATATGAGGCAAGGGTGCGAAGTAAATGGAGACAATCAAGAGTTTTGTTAATGATTATTTGGTATGGCTATCAATTCCAAAGTTAACACTAACCGATATTCTAGAGATATTAATATTGGCTTTTTTAATCTACCATATTGTTAATTGGATAAAGAGCACAAGAGCATGGATGCTAGTAAAGGGGATTATTGTACTTGCCATTTTCAGCCTTATTGCCTATGTTTTGAATTTTAATGTAATTCTTTGGATTATATCAAGAACAATTAATGTTGGTATTATTGCAGTTGTTATCTTGTTCCAACCTGAACTAAGAAAAGCGTTAGAACAGTTAGGAAGAAAAAATATAGTATCTTCTTTTATTACTTTTGATGATCAGAAGGAGAAGAATGAACGATTTTCTGATAAAACAATATCAGAAATTGTAAGAGCAACTTTTGAACTATCGAAGACAAAGACGGGAGCGTTAATGGTTATTGAACAAAATATTATGTTAAATGAGTACGAAAGAACAGGAATTACTATAGATTCCGCTATGAGTAGTCAGTTATTAATTAATATTTTCGAACACAATACACCACTTCATGATGGAGCAGTTTTAATTCGAGAAAATCGTATCGTAGCTGCAACTTGTTATCTTCCATTATCAGATAATATGGAATTAAGTAAAGATTTGGGTACAAGACATAGAGCTGCTGTAGGTGTTAGTGAAGTATCTGACAGTTTAACCATTATAGTTTCGGAAGAAACAGGTAAAGTATCGATAGCTATTGGTGGTGTTTTAATTCGCAACGTAGATGGAGATTATCTAAAGAATAAATTACAGTCGTTACAAAAGAGATCAGCGGAAGTGAAAAAAATAAAACTATGGAGGGGAAGACTAAAGAATGAAAAGTAAATGGACTAAAAATTTAGGACTAAAAATTCTATCTTTGGGTCTTGCCGCACTTATATGGTTTATTATCGTAAATATTGACGACCCTGCAATTTCAAGAACATTTCGCTTGTCTGTAGAAAAGCGAAATGAAGATGTAATTGCAAGTCAAGGAATGTGTTACGAGGTATTAGAAGGTGATGCTGTTACGATTACAGTTAAGGGTAAGAGAAGTGTTGTAGAAGCATTAACGACATCGGATTTTAGTGCATATGCAGACCTATCTAAACTATCAAGATGGAATGCTGTACCAATTAAAGTAGAGCTAACAAAGTACCTTGCAGAATCGGATACACCAAGTATAACGCTTGGCTCAGTGGATACTTTAATTGTTTCTCTTGAAGAGACAGAGACGAAGCAATTTATAGTAACTGTTGTCAAGAAGGGAACAGTTGAAGAAGGATATTGTATAGGTGATTTGAAAACAAAACCAAATATTATACAAGTTACTGGTGCTAAGTCACAGATTAGCAAGATTGATGAAGTAAGAGTTGAGATTGATGTATCCAATGCTTCTGAAGATTTTACGGCTAGTGGCGTACCTAAGGTATATGATGTAGATGGTAAAGAAATTAATTCTTCTAAGATGACGTTCAGTTCGGCAGAGGTTAAGGTTGTTGGCACGTTGTTGAATACTAAGACGATACCGGTTGATATAGAGATTCAAGGAAATCCACTACATGGATATCGTTATATTAGTACGGAATATGAACCTAAGAGTGTTACAATTGCAGGAGAAATGAATGCGTTAAGTGGAGTTAGTAAGATTGTCATACCTATTGATATATCAGGGCAATATGAAGATATTGAAACAGAGATTAACCTTGAAAATTATTTACCAGATGGTGTTATACTTGGAGAAGAAAGTCTTTCCGTGATGGTGAATATCGTTATTGAGAAGCTACAGATCAAAGATTTTACTTTCGATGTAGATGACATTCAATTTAAAGATTTGAATGATAATTTAAGATTCAGTTACACAAACGATACAACGTCGAGTGAGTTGGTTTTTAAAATTATGGGTAGAGAAGAAGATCTTAAGAAACTTAAGATAAGTGATTTGAATCCATATATTGATTTGAAAGGAAAGAATAAACCAGGTAACTATGTTATTGAAGTTCAATTTGAAACGATTGAGGGAATTGATATCTTGAACAAACCAACGGTCTCTATTGAATTAACAACTGAGACAAGTAACGAGCCTGAAGATGAAAATCAAGGTGGAATCATAGATACAACGCCAGAGGAAGATGTGGACAATAACGGAAATGGAAATAATAATTCTGTAAACTCTGGTGGTACAGATGACAGAGAAGAAGATATTGGAGAAGTGTCTGACTCTGAGGATAATAACGAATAATGGAAATGTTACAATAAAGTAACATGAGGAGGCACTATGGTAAGTCGAAAGATAGTAGTTCGAAGTGCATATGGACTACATTTACGACCAGTTAGCTTACTATGTCAAGAAGCATTGAAATATACTTGTCACATTACGTTGTTAACAGAAACTAAATCAGTGAATGCAAAAAGTGTATTAGGAGTACTTGGTGCCTGTGTCAAACGCGGAATGGAAATCGAGTTACAATGTGATGGGGAGGACGAAGAAGAAGCCCTAGAAGCAATTATAAGCTTGCTAAATTCGATTTTTGAAGAAGAGAATAGAGAATAGATAGCTTGACAAATTAGAAAATATAGTATATACTAAATCGCCCGCCATTTAGGCGGGCGATACTTATGACTCGAGTTAACAGAAGGTTCTACTAATGTACTTTCGATTATTTAAGGAAAAGATAGGTGATTATTATGAAATATGATGTTGTTATAATAGGTGCTGGTCCAGCAGGAATCTTTACTGCGCTTGAAATGATCAAGAATAAATCGAATAAGAAGATTGTTATTGTAGAGAAGGGATGTTCGATTAGCAAAAGACGTTGTCCAAAAACAACAACGAAGAAATGTGTTAATTGTAAACCATTTTGTCATATTACCACAGGTTTTTCAGGAGCGGGAGCGTTCTCTGATGGTAAATTATCATTAAGTTCAGAAGTAGGTGGAGATTTACCTTCATTAATTGGAGTAGATGTAGCAGAAGAAACAATCAAATATGCAGATGATATATATTTAGAATTTGGCGCTGACACGAAAGTGGAAGGTGTTAATGTTGGAGAAAAAGTTAAAGAAATTCGTAAGAATGCTATAAAATCAGGACTTAAATTAGTGGATTGTCCGATCCGTCATCTAGGAACAGAGGCAGCTCAAGAAATCTATCTTAAGATTGAGAACTACTTATTAGATAATGGTGTAGAAATCAAATTCAATACAATTTGTAAAGATATTATAGTAGAAGATTATACTTGTAAAGGAGTTATTCTTGCTGATTCAAGAAAGCAAGAAGAAGTTGAAACTCTTGAAGCTGATGAAGTCGTTGTTGCAACAGGACGTAAAGGCGCTGATTGGTTAGAGAAAATGTGTGAAAAACATGATGTAGAACATCAACCAGGTACTGTTGATATCGGCGTGCGTGTAGAAGTTCGTAACGAAATCATGGAAGATGTAAATAATGTTCTATATGAATCTAAATTAATTGGTTATCCACTTCCATTCAAGAATAAAGTAAGAACGTTCTGCCAAAATCCTGGTGGATTTGTTAGTCAAGAAAACTACGATAATAACTTAGCCATTGTTAATGGACATTCTTATAAGAAATTAAAGTCTGAGAATACTAATCTTGCTATTCTATGTTCTCATAACTTCAGTGAGCCATTCAATCAACCGATTGAATATGCTAAGAGGGTTGGGGAATTAGTGAACATGTTAGGTAATGGACAGATCCTAGTACAAAGATTTGGAGATATTCTTGAAGGTAAGAGAACTTGGCAAGAAGAGTTAACTCAATCAAATGTAAAACCATCTATGCCAGATGCAGTAGCAGGTGATATTACTTCAGCAATGCCTTATAGAACAATGGTTAATATTATTAACTTCATTAAGGCTGTTGATACAGTTGTTCCTGGTTTTGCAAGTAACGAAACACTATTATACTCACCAGAGATCAAATTCTATAGTAATCGTATCAAGATGGATAAGGAATTTAATACAAACATCAAAGGATTACATTGTCTAGGCGATTCAAGTGGTTGGACAAGAGGATTAATGATGTCATCTGTAATGGGTGTATTAATGGGAAGAGAGTTAGTATAATATAAACTATCTACGAGGCATGTAATATAAAATAGTAATATTTAATTTAATAGAGTAAATGATGATAAAACACCAGCAAGAAGATACCATAAGATCTTTTTGCTGGTGTTTTAAAATATCTATTGATAAAGTAAAGTGCTAATGTTATAATGTAAAACAAAACTGCGTAACTTACATAAAATAGAAAAGGAATGATAAGGATGGGGCTAGAGTAGACAGAGCAAAATTGTTTATAATCAAGCGATATAGCGTGATTTATCGACTCCGTAGTTTGGAATGTTGCGAGGCTTTATAATGAACCGAATGTAGTGTTAAAGTTCAACAAATTCTAAATTAGGAGGAACATATTATGTTAAATTATAAAAAATATCAAAGAGTACCTGTTGTGAATTATCCTGAGCGTGAGTGGCCAAATAAAGAGATTGAGAAAGCGCCAATTTGGTGTAGTGTTGATTTACGTGATGGTAATCAAGCATTAATTGAGCCAATGGTCGTTGAAGAGAAGATCGAATATTTTGCTATGCTTGTTAAATTAGGTTTTAAAGAAATAGAAGTAGGATTTCCATCTGCTTCACAGATAGAATTTGATTTTTTAAGACAATTGGTGGAACGTAATTTGATTCCAGATGATGTTAGTGTTCAGGTGTTAGTGCAATGTAGAGATCATTTAATCAGACGTACATTCGAAGCATTAGAAGGAATTAAAACAGCGATTGTACATATCTATAATTCTACATCAACACTACAACGAGATGTAGTGTTTGGTAAATCTAGAGAAGAAATAAAGCAAATTGCAATTGATGGTGCGAAGTTAGTAAAGGAATATGCAAAAGAGTTTCCTGGTAAGATTATCTTAGAATATTCACCAGAAAGTTTCACAGGGACAGAGCTTGATTTTGCATTAGAAATCTGTTCGGCGGTTCAAGATGTTTGGCAGCCTACAAGTGATAATAAGATTATATTTAATTTGCCGTCTACTGTGGAGATGAATACACCTAATGTGTATGCAGATCAAATCGAATGGATGTGCCGTCATTTTCAAGATAGAGAGAATATTATTCTTAGCGTACATCCTCATAATGATAGAGGTACAGGAGTTGCTTGCGCGGAACTTGCATTACTTGCAGGTGCTGATCGTATAGAAGGAACGTTATTTGGTAATGGAGAAAGAACAGGTAATGTTGATATCGTGAATATTGCTTACAATATGTTCTCACAAGGTATTAACCCAGAACTTGACCTTACTCATATTAATGAGATCGCAGAAGTTTATGAAAGATGTTGTAAACTTCCTATTCACGCAAGACATCCATATGCCGGTAAGTTAGTATTTACTGCATTCTCTGGTTCACACCAAGATGCCATTAATAAGGGTGTTAAGGCAATGAAGGATAGAGATAGCCAGGTTTGGGAAGTTCCATATCTTCCAATCGATCCAAGTGACATTGGGAGAGAATATGAACCTATCGTTCGTATTAATAGTCAATCAGGCAAGGGTGGCGTTGCATTCGTTATGGATACATACTATGGTTTCAAATTGCCAAAAGGTATGCATAAGGAATTCGCTGATGTAATTCAGAAGATATCTGAAAAACAAGGTGAGGTTGCGCCAGACCAAATCATGGAAGAGTTCAAGAAAGAGTACCTTGATCAGAAAGAACCGCTTCATTTCAAGCGTTGTAAGATGGAAGATATCTCAGATGGAGATAGTGATTTTGATACAAAGGTTGTATTAACATATAGTTTCAAAGGTGAAGAAAAGGTTATTGAGGATTATGGAAATGGGCCAATTGATGCTGTGCAAAGAGCAATGCAAGATTCATTGGGAGTTAAGATAAAAGTATTAGATTATTCAGAGCATGCGTTGAGAGAAGGATCTAATGCACAAGCAGCAGCCTACATTCATATGCTTGATCAAGAAACTAACCGTGCAACTTTTGGGGTTGGTTTAAGTTCGAATATCACGAGAGCATCTATTCGCGCTATTTTTAGCGCAATTAATCGTTTGAGATTAAGAAATATTTAAGAATTTTCAATCTTAAGAGTAGCACGTGTTTAAAAACTACGAATTATTATTAAAGTCAGTAAAAAAGGATAATACTAGTATAGAGGAGTCTATACATTATGTACATTTTGATTCCGTATATAGAAATATATGGGCATTAGTTGTATATAATGTATAGATTCTTTTGTTGAATTATGGGCTTTATGCAATTCGTGCACGTTGACTTGAATGTATAAAAATGCTATAATTCTTTGAATGGTTTAAAAAAGAGTTTGGAGGAAAATGATAGAAATGAAGGTAAGTGTAATTATTCCGTTTCATTATGGAATAGCATTTTTAGAGGATTGCCTTAGTAGTTTAAGAGAACAGAATTATCGTGATCTAGAGACAATTCTAGTATGTGACCATATTGAAGAGAATATAGATGGATTGGTAGCTGAATATAAGCAAGAGTTGAATATGAGCGTTTATCATCTTGATGAAACGACAGGAGTGGCTGCAGCGAGAAATCTAGGCCTTGATAAAGCACAAGGGGAATATGTATATTTCTTAGATTCCGATGACTATTTATATATAGATACATTGGCATTACTTGTTGAATCAACAATTGATACAGATGCTGACATCGTTTATGGTAAGAAGAAAAGATCTTGGTTTAAACGTAGTGTATATATGAGTACTTGTATTGAAAATGCAGATGAAGAGAATTCAGAAAGCGATGAAGACAGTAGTGCATTTGAAGATGCAGAATTGAACGCAGAAAATGGAAACGAAAGTGAATCTAAGAGTTCTATCGAAGATGAAAATGGAGATGAAGGTGATGAGTCTTCTGAAGATGAGAACGAAGAGAAAAGCGAGGAAGAGTTATTAGCTGCGGAAGAACGAAGAATCAAGCGTAAGAGAGAACGTGCTCATCGTACTATGGTTACGACTAGAAAAGGTATCCGTAATGTATCCGTATTAAATATCTTGATGAAACGAAGCGTTATTGAAGAACATAATATTCGCTTTAACGAGAAGTTTAAATTCTATTCTGACCTTTCATTTTTAGTACAAGTATTAGAATATGCTCAGATTTTTGAGAAAAAGATGCGTGCTGTATATATTAAGAGAAAACACAATGATTCTATTAATATGCCAGCGTTGTCACAGATAAAAGAACCAGGCAAGTTTGAAGAGTATATTGAAGCTTATTACTACACGATATCATTAATACCAGAAGATAGCACGTTAAGAAGACGTGTAGATCGTAAGATAATCAATTACTATGTTAAGACATTTGCTCCAAAACTACGTAGAAGTACAAATGATGCATGGAGAACAGAACGTTTTGAGGTTCTTCGTAAGATTGTTAATAATATGGATCCTGCAGTTATTAAAATGCAAAAGGGTTATAGAAAACGATTAGTGAAAGCCCTTATGAAAGGTGACTTGAAGAAATCACAACGTCTAGTTAACTGGGATCTTGGTAAAAAGAAACTTAAGAGAATTATTACCAATAAGAGAGCGTTAGCCAAATTCTTATATATTCACAGTTTCTTAAAGAAACCTATGATGGATAACTGGGTTATATGTGAAAGTTTCTTTGGCAAAAGTTATTCAGATAGTCCTAAATATATCTTTGAATATTTATCAAAGACATATCCAGGCAAATACAAATTCATATGGGTAATTAATAATAAAAATACAGATATTCCGTATCCACATAAGAAAGTTAAGCGCTTTAGTATACGTTATGCATATTATCTCGCTCGTTGTAAATATTTCGTGTTTAATGTAAGACAACCTCGTTGGGTACGTAAGAGAGAAGGAAGTATATTCCTAGAGACATGGCATGGTACACCTCTAAAGAGATTAGTGTTTGACCAAGACGAGGTATGTGGCGCATCTCCACAACATAAAATCCAGTTTTATAAGGATTCAAGAAAGTGGGATTATCTAGTATCTGCAAACTATTTCTCATCTGAAGTGTTTAGAAGTGCCTTTATGTTTGATAAAGAGATGTTAGAGTTTGGTTATCCAAGAAATGATATTCTCTATGCAAAAGACAAAGAGGAAAAAGCAATTGCATTAAAGAAAAAATTGGGTATACCATTAGATAAGAAGACAGTATTGTATGCACCAACATGGAGAGATGATGAATTCTATGGTAGCGGACAATATAAATTTGAGTTAAAATTAGATTTAAGAAAGATGAAGCAACAGTTAGGTGATGAATATGTAGTATTACTTCGTACACATTACTATATTGCAGATTCTCTAGATACTACTGGTGTGGAGGACTTCGCTTTCAACTTAAGTAAATATGATGATATCGCGGAGATTTACTTAATCTCTGATATATTAATTACAGATTATTCATCAGTATTCTTTGATTATGCTAATTTACAAAGACCTATGTTATTCTTCACTTACGATTTAGAAAAATACAGAGATGTATTAAGAGGATTCTATATCGATATGTTAGAAGAAGTACCAGGACCTCTTTTATTTACTTCAGATGAAGTATTAGAGGCAATTAAGAATATTGACAAGATTGAAAGTGAATACAGTGATCGTTACCATGTATTCTATGATAAATTCTGTAGCTTAGATGATGGACATGCTTCAGAACATGTAGCCGAGACTGTTTTTAATCCAAAAAATAACTAATAGTTAAAGGATGTTTATCGACAATGAAAAATCATATAACTAAATTTTTTCAGTACAAGTTCTTATTAACAGAATTGGTAAAGAAAGATATCAAATTAAAATATAGAAGATCCGTTCTTGGGCTTTTTTGGACTTTGTTAGAGCCTTTACTAACTATGATTGTATTAACGGTCGTATTCTCAAAATTACGTGGTAAGAGTGGAGGGTACTTCCCTGTATACATCTTAACAGGTAGGTTACTGTATACTTTCTTTTCCAATTCAACAAAGGCTGCAATGAAGGCAATTCGAACCAATAGTGGAATGATTAAGAAGGTATATATACCTAAGTATATCTATCCTTTATCAAATGTAATATCCAACTTTGTAATCTTCCTATTATCATTGCCGGTTTTAGCATTGGTTGCAATTGTGCTTAAAGTACCAATTACATGGCATGTGATAGAGGCAATCATTCCGTTGGTATTGTTATTCATTATGTCACTTGGTGTAGGAATGATTTTATCTGCAATGGCAGTATTTTTCCGTGATATTGAATATTTGTGGTCAGTAGCATTAATGTTAATTATGTACTGTAGTGCAATTTTCTATGAACCGGAGAGTGTAATTGAAAATGGATACGCATGGGTATTTTCATTGAATCCATTATATGCTATTATTACAAACTTTAGAAACTCTATAATCTATGGTACTTCTATGGATATGAATGCATTGATTTATTCAACGGTATTTAGTTTTGGCTCCTTAATTATAGGTGTATGGTTCTTTTATAAGAAACAGGATAAATTTATCTTGAATATATAGATAAGATTATTATTGTAAAACTCAAGTAACGAAACAGTTGAGAGTTTCAAAATTGCTTATTAGTAAAGGATAGTTGAAAGGAGCAATAAATGAAAGACGTAGTTTTAAAAGTTGATCACGTTGGAATGCAATTTAATCTAAGTGCTGAGAAAGTTGATGATTTAAAAGAATTTATAATAAAAAAGTTAAAAAAACAGATAACATATAAAGAATTCTGGGCATTAAAAGATGTAAGTTTCGAATTAAAAAAAGGAGAACGACTTGGAATCTTAGGTTTTAATGGTGCTGGTAAAAGTACTTTGCTTAAAGTCATTGCCGGAGTTTTAAAAGCAACGGAAGGTTCTGTAACGACTAAGGGTAAGGTTGTGCCATTACTTGAATTAGGTGCTGGTTTTGATAAACAGTATACAGGTAAAGAAAATATCTTTCTATATGGTGCAATGCTTGGCTATACGAAAGAGTTTATTACTCAGAAGTATGATGAGATACTTGAGTTTTCTGAGCTTGGTGATTTTATTAATGTTCCAGTTAAGAATTATTCTTCTGGTATGAAAGCTAGATTAGGTTTTTCTATTGCAACAATTGTAGAACCTGAAATACTAATTCTAGATGAGGTATTATCAGTAGGTGATGCCAAGTTTAGAAAGAAGAGTGAAAAGAGAATTAAGGATATGTTTGATAAAGGTGTAACCGTTTTATTTGTATCCCATTCCCTAGAGCAAGTAAAGCGTCTATGTGACAAAGCTATTATATTAGAACATGGACATATTATTGCAAATGGTACAGTAGATGAAGTAAGTGCAATATATGAAGAAAAACTAAATAAATAATGTAGCAAGGTAGATGTTTAAACAAGTAGAAAAATTTAGTGCAATACTAAGAGTTGCCATTTTCTAAGAAAGGTAAGGGTTTAAGATGAAAAAAGTTATTACTTACGGTACGTATGATTTATTACATGTTGGCCATATTAATTTATTAAGAAGAGCGAAAGCAATGGGAGATTATTTATTAGTTGTATTATCTTCTGATGAATTCAATGCTTTAAAACACAAGACAGCTTATCACTCTTATGAAGATCGTAAAACAATATTAGAAGCAATCAAATATGTTGATGAAGTAATTCCTGAATATACTTGGGAACAAAAAATCAAAGACGTTGTTGACAACAATATTGATATCTTCGTTATGGGCCATGACTGGGAAGGACAATTTGATTTCTTAAAAGATTACTGTGAAGTTGTATATCTTCCTCGTACAGAAGGAATATCAACAACTAAGATAAAAAATGACTTAAATATTGGAGCAACCAACCACGAAGAGGGAAAATAAAGGACAGCCAATGAAAGCGATTACTAAAGACATTAAAAATAAAAAGTTATTTCTCCTCGATATAGATGGCACTGTTTCATTTGATGCAACACCTATCGAGGGTGCCTTAGACTTCCTTGAGGAAGTAAAGGCACGTGGTGGTAAATATGTGTTTATAACCAATAATTCCACAAAGAGTATTGAAGATTATGTGATTAAATTTACGAAGATGGGAATACCGGTTGACGATAGTAGTTTTTTAACTTCTACAACTGCAACAGCCTCATTTCTAAAGCAAAGATATGGCGAACAATTATTGTACGTACTTGGAACGAAATCGTTCGTTAAAGAGTTACGTAAATATGGATTAAATGTTACGGAAGAGTCTGATGAACCTTTAAAGAGTAGTATCGTTGCTGCAGTTGTAGGCTTTGATAGTGAATTAAACTATACAAAGATTGAGAACATATGTGAGTTGCTACAAACAACAAATATTGATTACTTTGCTACAAATCCAGATTTAGCATGTCCTGTATCATATGGATACATTCCGGATTGTGGTGCAATCTGTAATCTACTTAAAGAAGCAGTGAAACGAGAACCCATATATCTTGGAAAGCCAAATCGTCTTATGGTAGATATGGCTTGTACATCAAATGGATATACGGCTGAGGAAACAATTGTTATAGGTGACAGGCTTTATACTGATATTGCTTGTGGAATCAATGCAGGTGTTGATACAGCTGTAGTATTCACTGGTGAAGCAAAGTATGAAGATCTTACTTCAACAGAGTATCCACCAACATATTATTGTGATAGCATTAAAGATTTATATATTGCATTAAGAGATTAGAATAGGTTGCCGCACAAAAGTATTTCATAATGAAGTTATTTGTGTGGCACTTTGTTTTGTATATAGGAGGAATTGGTATTGGGTGTTAGTATAATTATTCCATATCATAGAGGGGAACATTTTTTAAGAGATTGTTTGGATAGTATAATAGAATCAAGACTTGAAGATTATGAAGTTATTATCGTTCGTGATCTGAATACTCCCTGTATTATGAATGCCATCCATATTACAGTGGGAGAAAAAAAGGAAGAACAAATATTTGAACAGTATAAAACATTATTACCAATAAGGGATTTTGTTCTATCTGATAAATCAGGTGTTGCAGCAGCGAGAAATCTAGGACTAAGTAAAGCAAGCAAAGAGTATGTATATTTCCTTGATAGTGATGATTTTCTAATACATGATGGTTTAAACAAGATGCTACAAGTTGCATATTCTAGTGAAGCAACCGTAGTATATGGAACTATGTGCCCAACATGGTTTAAGCGATATACTTTTTTGAAATCAGAAGAACAGGAAACGTATAAGGGTTCTAACGATACCAATATTGATAAGGCTAAGAGATATGATGTATGTGATGTAGCAGAGCAGTTATTTAGGGAAGAGATAAGTGTACTGAATATGTTAATTAAGAGATCTTGGTTAGAAGAAAGTGGCTTACAGTTTGATGAGGCAAATGAGTTCTACTCAGATCTTTCGTATGTAACAGGCATGCTAGTTAGAAGTACTAATGATGATATTTGGATGTGTAGCCGATTTAGAACTTATGCAAAAAGATATCATAACGATACAATTCAATATCCTTCTTTATTACAAGTAAAAGCAGATAACCGTATGGAACAATTCTTAGATGCTTATGTTGCTTCTAAGGGGTATATAGGAGCTAGTAAAGAGGAAATAAAACATCTGTTAGATGAGTATTGCTGTAAGGTTCTGTTACAAACCTACGAGAAATCCTATCATAATAAGAAGGCTCACGTATTATCAGAAAAGACTTTTGAAGCGTATTCCATAGCATTGCATGATATGAATAATCGTGTGTTTATTAACTTTAATAAACAACAACAACAAATCCTTATTGCTGTTAGGAATAATAAGCAGGCTAAGGCTGTTAAGATCGCGAATAAGATGATTATGAAGCGTAAGAAGAAAGGCATGTTTGGGAATACCATTCAACGTGCGAGAGCACTGGATAAACTTATCTTTCGTAGATTGCCCGTGAAGCAAAATTGGGTTATGTTTGAGAGTTTTGGTGGAAAAAGCTATTCTGATAATTGTAAATACATCTATGAATATATGCTAAAAAACTATGGAAACGAGTATAAATACATTTGGGTTATGCGAGACCATAACATAGTCATACCAGGAAATCCTACTGTTATTAAACCAAATGCGTACAAGTATCTCTATTACCTTGCAAGGGCCAAGTTTCTTGTGTTTAATAGTAGGCAACCAATCTGGTACAATAAGAGGAAAGAGAGTGTATTTATAGAGACATGGCATGGTACCCCTCTTAAAAAACTAGTATTTGATATGGAAGATGTACATTCTGCTTCAGTAACACATAAGGAAGATTTTTATAAAGTGTCGAGAAAGTGGGATTACCTGTTGTCCGATAATACCTTCTCAACTGAGGTTTTTGAGCATGCATTTTTATTTGATAAGAATAAGATTGTAGAGTATGGTTATCCAAGAAATGATTTACTATATGCCTCTAATGCTGACGAGATTGCAAGAAAAGTAAAGCAGAAGTTAGGTATACCACAGGAAAAGAAAGTTATACTCTATGCACCTACATGGCGAGATGATGAATACTATTCCCACGGTAAATATAAATTCTCTCTAGCTATAGACATTGAACAGATGAAACAGGCTTTAGGAGATGAGTATGTACTTCTTCTACGTACCCATTACTTTGTTGTAGATCAAGTTGATTCACTATGTGGAGATGGATTCGTATACAATGGAAGTCGTTATCAAGATATAACGGAATTGTATCTTGCTTCTGATATCTGTGTAACGGATTATTCATCTGTCTTCTTTGATTATGCCAATCTAAGAAGACCAATTTTATTCTTTACGTATGATTTAGAAAAATATAGAGAAGAATTACATGGATTCTATATTGACATGGAAACAGAAGTACCTGGCCCTCTACTACAGACAAATGAAGAATTAATACAGGCAATCAAACATATCAATGATATTGAAGAAACATACAAAGAACGGTATAATACATTTTATAATCGTTTCTGTGAAATCGATGATGGACATGCCGCTGAAAGAGTAGTTGAGAAACTGATTCGTAAGTAAGGGCGAAACTCTTAGACTGTTTTAACATACTTCTCACCTCGAATGCTATGCACAAAACACGCTACGTAACTATGTTACTTCTAAGTGTGTGTGGAAGTATGCTCAAGTTATACGGACACGCCTTCAACACGACATCCTGTCGTGTTCAGGCTGACTCGGCGTATGCCTCGTCTTCCTTTGTTATCTAACACACACTAAGAAGAGCTATAGTTACTGCGCTATCGTTTCTTAGCATAGTATTCGAGCCGAGAAGTATGATATAATGTGTAGATGAGTTTCGTTTTTACTTGAATGGTGCGTTTTAGACGGTAGTTTGGTTTTTACTGAAACAGTATCGTTCTTAACTAGTACAGTTTTGATATTAATTAGAAGTATTTTGATTCAAACTAGAACAATTTCAATTTGAACAAGAACAATTTTGTTATTAACCAGGACAGTTACTTTAATAAGGAGTTTTTATGAGGAAAGTATTGCAGTTAGCTCGAAGCATTGTTAAGAAGTGTGTCGTTCTAATATATAGAATATTGAATAAAATATTGCCATTACAGAATAAGACCATCGTGTTTGGTAGTAATTTGGGTAGAAATTATTCGGGGAACCCAAAGGCAATCTATGAGAATATGGTGGAACAGGGGTTAGACCAGATCTACCATATTGTATGGTTTTTTGAGAATGAGAATATTAAGATACCTGGTAATGCTAAGATTGTAAAGTATGGGCGTTTTAAGTATCTTTATTATATGGCAGTAGCTAAGGTGTGGGTCTTTGATTGTAGACAACCCAAATTCTTAATTAAGAGGAGGGGGGTTACGTATATTCAGACATGGCATGGTACACCCCTTAAGAAGTTAGCGCTTGATATGAAAGAAGTAACCATGGCAGAAGGAAAGGATACTGACGAATATAAGAAAGACTTTTATGATAATGCTCAGACTTGGGATTATCTATTATCGCAGAATTCTTATTCTACAGCAATCTTTCGTAGAGCATTTGCCTTCTATAAGACGATGATAGAGGTGGGATATCCAAGAAATGATATCTTATTCACTGGCAATAATGAAAAGACGATTACAAAGCTTAAAACAGAACTTGGTTTGCCACTAGATAAGAAAGTCATCTTATATGCTCCTACATGGAGAGATGATGAGTTTTATTGTCAAGGAAGTTACAAATTCAATCCAAGTTTAGCCTTCCATATGTTTATGGAGAAGCTAAAAGATGAGTATGTATGTATTGTCAAGTATCATTACCTCATTCAGGATTCCATTGATTGGGGTGATTATAAAGGATTTATCTATGACTGCGATAAGAGTTATGATATAGCCAATCTTTATCTTGTATCAGATATGTTGATAACAGATTATTCTTCTGTTATGTTTGATTATAGTTTGTTAAATCGGCCTATGTTCTTCTATGCGTATGATTTAGAGAAATATAAGGATACCCTTAGAGGTTTTTATTTTGATTTCGTCTCTGATGTACCAGGTCCAATTTCTCTTAAGACGGAAGACTTAATTGATGATATTCTACATTATGATGCTAACGATTATAGAGCAAAATACGCAAGATTTCTTGAAAAATACAACCATCTAGATGATGGACATGCTTCAGAAAAGGTTGTAGAAATCATTAAGTCTCATATTAAGTAAGAATGGAGAGTAGATTCATGAAACAATTAGCAAAAAAAATAGGATATTTGCTCTTTGCATTTTTCTTCTATATCGATCGTATCTTTACTAGAGTTAATAAGCATAAAGTATTCTGTATTATGACACATGATAGTAGTATGGATAGTAATGTTGGTATGATTATTCAAGAAATGAAAAAGCAAAATCCAAACTATAAATTCTATTATATTAAGAAAGAAGATACCGCCGAAGTTAAGAATGGAGGTAAAATTAACGGCATTCTTAATTTCTTTTTGGTGAAACCATTCCATATGGCAACAGCCGGCTATATCTTTTTGGATAACATATTCCTACCGATGTCATATCTACACTTTTCTTCTAAGACAAAGGTAGTGCAGTTATGGCATGGAACGGGAACAATTAAGAAATTCGGTCAAGATGCTAACGAAGGTAATCTCAAGAAACTAGAGAATCACGCAAACAGGACAATTACTCATCTAATAGTGAATGCTGAGGGGATCAGGGAGCAGTATGCGGGTGCTTTTGGTATAGAAATGGATAAGGTTTATGCGGTAGGTTTACCTAGAACTGATGTCTTGTTTAATATTGAGAAGCAACGTAATGATAAGAAAGCATTTTATGGTCAATATCCTGAATTAGAAGATAAGAAAATTGTATTATATGCCCCTACATTTCGTGATGATGAAGTAGTGAATCCAAAGATGGAACTTGATTTGGACGCATTCATTAATGAACTACCAGATGATCTAGTATGTATAATTAAGCTTCATCCATTTGTAGCAAGACAATATATATGGACAAAGGAACAACAAGAAAGGTATAAGGGAAGGGTTTACAACCTGTCTTCTTATCCTGACACAAATACCTTGTTATTAGTTGCAGATGCTCTTATAACAGATTATTCTTCGATTATATACGAATATTGTTTAAGAGAGAAACCGATGATTTTTTATGCATATGATTTGGAAGCCTTTGAGAGCAAAGGAAGAGGCTTTTACGAATCATATGAAGCCTTTGTGCCAGGTATGGTGGCTTCTACAACGGAAGAAGTAATTGAAGCAATTAAGATGAATATATATGAAGATAAATATGACCTAGAACGAATCGAATGGTTCAGAGATAGACATTATCAATATTTCGATGGGAAATCTACCGAACGTGTAATTGAATTAGTAAGTTCGAAGGAAGAATAGAAAAATAATCTCAAAAAGTTAAATGCCGTGGCGAAAGTTCGTATTCACCAACGGTGCATTACTTATTGAGATTATTTTTTAATTTATAGGGAATTGTGTCCTATAAATTAAAAAAATGTGGAATATTTATACATGATAAAAGCATGAAAACAAAAAGGGGAAAGATAATTATATTATTCTTGATTGTGGTTGTTTTAACTGGAGTGGCATGCATGTATGCGGTTTATAATGGATATTTATGCTTTAAATAAGGCTACTGTCGAGTATTGTGCGTCAAAAGCCCTCTATAAACTTGCCTTCGTCAATTTGCACATCAACAGATTTGGTTAATGTGATGCAGAACATAGTTTGGTGAGCAACTGTATGAAGTCGTTGGTACTTAGGCGCTGTATTTTAGAGCCTTACGTACCACTACGAACTTCATCCAAGCGAGAGCGGGTTGCGAATCAACTATGGTTTGCATTGCATATTGATCCGTAAATCGTGCAAATTGACGAATCAAAATAATAAATGGGCTTTTAACACTAGACACATAGTAACTACCTAGCAGCTATCTCAGCACTATAGCCTTTTACTGTTTTAGATGGTTCATAGTCTTTTTGGTTAAACAAAAACTCATGCAGTTCTGAAACATTAGATGAAAGAGTATTAGCTAATACATAAGATACCCCACCAATATTCTTAGCAGTCTTTTCAAATGGGAAGCCTGATTGGTCTTTTATATCATATGCGAATACATCTTTACCTAAGCCGAGCATCTCTGTATTTGATAGACTAGTATAAATTTGAGGAATCATTTTATTAGCAACTTTAGCAAGTGTGAATGGATTGGCTTTCTTTGCTTTTTTGAAAATCTGATCCATTACCGTACGTTGTCTTTCGGCGCGGGTAAAATCCCCACCTGCGGTGTAACGTACACGACAATATGCGGTTGCTTGTGTTCCATCTACAGTCTGTTTACCGGCTTTCTTTAGATACTTATAATCCGTGCCATTAATTTTAGCAACGTCACGAGTATAGTTGTTTACATGCCTTAATTCATCTTCTTTGATGTCAAGAGTAATACCGCCAAGTAAATCAACTACATTAGTAACAGCACTGAAATTAACTGTAACAAAATCCGTAACATTTAAGTCAAAATTCTTATTAATGGTGTTAATGGCTAATTCAGGTCCGCCGTATGCATATGCATGATTTAATTTGGTATAGCCATGACCCTCGATGTATACATAAGTATCACGATATATGGAACATACTTTAACGTCTTTCGTCTTCTTATTGATACTTACAATCATGATGGAGTCACTTCGGGTGTTCTTCTTTAAGTCATTTGCTCTTGAATCAACGCCAAATACAGCAATATTACGATAGCCATCTAATTTTTCTAAGTTAATATTATTGAATTCAATATTATCAAGGTTAAGTTCTTGTCTTGGGATACGACCAAGTTGGAAGTATAGGTAGACAACTGGAATTAACACTAGAATAACAAGTAATTCAATAATAATCAGTCTACGTAGACGTTTTTTCTTTTTCTTCTTCACTTTTTTCATTAGTTCTCTTTGGTTTTCATAATTCCCTTGCTTGTTTTTCATAAGCGCCTCCTAGATATAAAGTCGAGATACAACTCAAGTTTTGCTTGAAGGTATCCCGACCACTTATGTTGACGAATGTAGAAGTTATGGTTACATTCGTATATTAGTATGCATTTTTGTTAACAAAGCCCTTAAAAAAAGTCATAAATAATATTTTAATATCAAGTCCAAGGGTCCAGTTTTCAATATAGTATAGATCGTGATCAATACGTTTTCGAATGGAAGTATCACCACGATAACCATTTACTTGGGCCCACCCAGTTAAGCCTGGACGAACTTGATGTTTTATCATATAACGAGGAATCTCTTCCTTGAATTTTTCGACGAAATAAGGTCTTTCAGGACGAGGGCCAATCAAACTCATCTCACCTCTTAGGACATTGAATAACTGAGGCAACTCATCGATACTCGTTCTACGTATGAACTTACCAATAGGAGTAACACGTGGATCATTTAAGGTTGTCCACGCCTTCTTTTCAACAGATTCCGGTTGAATCTCCATAGAACGGAATTTAAACATCTTGAATTCCTTGTTATGAAGACCAATGCGCACCTGAGAGTAAATCAATGGTCCTTTTGATGTTGTTTTAATTGCAATAGTTACAATCAACATTGGGATGGAGAAGATAATTAAAGCAACTAAGGCTCCGAATATATCAATACATCGTTTAATTGTCTTGTTGAATGTGTTACTAAGTGGAACGCGACGAATATTGATTATTGGTAAACCATTTAAATCTTCAATGTATGGTCTTGTAGGTATAATATTATTATAATCTGGAATAAATAAAGTGTGTACACCAGATTTCTCACAAGCAGCTACAAGATGTTCTAATTTAGAGTATTCGCTAATACTTAGTGTAATAGCAATTTCATCGATATCATTCTTTTCAAGTAATTCGGTTAATTTATTGGTATCACCAAGAATTTTGATATTCTTGTACATAGAACCTTCTTGCTTAGTATCATCAAGGATACCAAGTACATGATAGCCCCATTGAGGATTGGCACGTATTCGATCGATGTATCCTTCAGCGGTACGACTATAACCTACTATTAATATGTGCTTCAAATTGAAACCATGTGATCTGATGGAATGAAGTATTTTCATCAGAATTCTTCGATAAAGGTACATAATGATCACATTCATTATAAAGAAGATACTTAAAAATGAACGAGAAACATTAATATCTTTTTTGAAGATATATAGGATTAGGATGAAATATATTGTACCTATAATATTTGATTTAATGATGTTAAAAAATTCTGTCTTTTGTCCTTTACTTCTCTTTGGTGCATATAGATTACAAAAATAGTAAATTATAGAATATGCAGGAACAAGGTATATGAAGTAATATAACATGGTTGACCATGGCAAGAACCCCTTGTCTGGCTTAAAGATAATAAAACGTGTTACGTAACTCAATGCGTAAGCGATAAATAACGCAATTAAATCCAAGATACCATGAAACCTATTAAATGTTTTCTGATTATCTTTAATCATGGAAATAAAATCACCTCTGTATTCTCGTAATGTATAAATAGAATTGGTATTCAGAATACCCATTAGAAATTGGATCACTGAATTGTTATGTAATAACCATAGATTGGAATGCTATGACATAACCTCCTTATTATAATACATTACCAACTTTTAATCTACAACAAAAAAATTCTTAATTATTTCTTATTATTCACATTCTTTACACATTTTTATGTTATGATAACAAATAAATAAATAATTAATTTTATAATGTATTTACTAACGATGTTTTTATCAAGAAGGGAGATAACATATGGATAAGGATTACGATAACAATAATATAAATTCTAATAATAATTTCAATAATCATGAAAATGAGTATACAAACAATGATGTAAACGCTTACCAAGATCAGAATCAGAACTTTGGTAATCCAGATGTAAATCAATATAATAACGGATCTTATGATACACAAGGTTATTATGATTCGCAGTATACAGGTGATCAGTATACCAATGGTCAGAGCTATGATACCTATCAATATCAAGATACATCATATCGCTATGTTAAGGAAGAAATCCCACAAGATGATTTTAGGAATAATGGACAAAACTTCTCAGAGCAACATATACCTCAGAGTGAGGATGAAGTGAAGAAACCAAAGAAGAGAGGCAAGAGAGTTGTAGGGTTCATAGCCAAAGCAGCAGCTTTCGGCTTAATAGCAAGCATAACTTTCTTAGGAGCGAATGAGATATATTATGTAATTAATCCAGATGCCAGACCTGTAGAGGGTAGCTTAGCAGGAGGTAATAATTCTGATTCATTGAATAACAATCAGGGAAATGGTAATAACACCATAGCAACAACAACGATTTCCAATGGTGGAGTTGTATACAATACAGATGTATCCGATGTAGTTGATGAGACAATGCCTTCTATTGTGGCAATTACTAGTACCGTGACACAATCTTATAACGATTGGTTTGGTCAAAACTATGAACAAGAGGTTGAGGGTAGCGGATCTGGATTTATCGTTGGAAAGAACGATACAGAATTATTGCTAGTTACCAATAACCATGTAGTAGACGGTGCGAAAGCAATTGCTGTTAAATTCATTGACGATGAAATCTATCAAGCAGAGATTAAAGGTACAGATAGCACAGCAGATTTAGCTGTAATTGCAGTTAAGTTAGATGATATCAGTAAAGATACAATGGGTAAAATTAAGATTGCCACTTTAGGTAATTCTGATGATATCAAAGTTGGACAAATGGCTATCGCTATAGGTAATGCATTAGGCTATGGCCAATCAACAACGGTTGGTTATATTAGTGCTACTGAAAGAGAAGTTTCTATTGAAAATAATACAATGACATTATTACAAACAGATGCGGCAATAAATCCAGGTAATAGTGGTGGTGCATTACTTAATATCGCGGGCGAAGTCATTGGTATTAATTCTGTAAAATATGCAGATAGTGCTGTAGAAGGTATGGGATTTGCTATTCCAATTACTCGTGCTATGCCAATCATCAATGAACTTATGAATCGTGAGAAGATTGAAGAAGGGGAAGAAGGTTTCCTTGGAATCGCTGGTAGTACAGTAGCTTCTGATATGATTAGTGGTTACGGTTGGCCAGAAGGTGTTTACGTTGCTTCTGTAGTAGAAGGTGGTCCAGCAGAAAAGAGTGGAATCTTACCTAGAGATATTATAACAAAGGTTAATGATACAGATGTTACTTCTATGGAAGCTATGCAAGAAAGAATATCAAGTTATCGAGCAGGAACGGAAGTAACAATAATAGTTCAGAGACTTGAGAATGGACAGTTCGTTGAGAAAGAGCTGAAGGTTAAATTAAAGAAAAGATCACAGGTAATTCAGCAAGATACTACGACGTCAGACAATACTGACTCGAATGAATCAACTACTCCAGACAAGAGTAATGAGGATAATCAACAGACAGATCCATTTAGTGAATTCTTTGGTGAAGATGGAACCTTCCAAATTCCGGGATTCGGAAATTAGATATATTAAGGGACTATTGTAAAATACTTAATTGAGGTGACCCCATAAAGACTAACTTTTAGGGGGCACCTCAAATTTTGCAATAGTCCCTTTTTTTTGAGTATTGAGATAGTTATAATCTTAGAAATCAAAAAAGCCCCTACGGAGCTTTTAATATAAAACATAATATTCATTTTGCTTAATTAGTCAATAGAATCAATTGTTAATTTGAAATCAGCATCAACTTTTTCTACTTTACCATGCATAGCAAAGAAGTTTTCACAATTAGGGCATTCCATTTCATCAAAATCGATGTCGAAAGAGTTTTCGCCCTCTAATTCTTTTTCATCTTCTGCTTCTAAATCTACATTAATTTCAAATCCAATTTTACAGTATGGACACTTTACATCTGCTGTGATATTAGTCATTGATATCCTCCTTAGGTGAACAGGTTTGTACTATTTAAACTTAAAGTTTTTAGTACATAAATAATTAATTATACAACTTTATTATAGCATAGCTAGATAAGTGATACAACTTAATGTTTCTTAAGATTCTAAAAACAAAATATAAAGTTGGTAGATTTGTACTACTTTTTGTCAAAATTATCGTAGCAGTCTTTAATAAAAATTGTTATAGTTAGATAGGGTCGACAGCGCCAATTAAAAAACTTATAATTGGAACTGTGATTTATTTAACGAAAAGATAAAGTAATCTGGTAAAAAATAATTGCAGATTTACAAATGGGAAAGGGAGAAAGTTATGAGAAAGCTAATTGGAGACAAAAAATTCTATCGTATGATACTAGGAATAGCGATTCCGATTATGATACAGAATGGAATTACTAATTTTGTTGGAATGATAGATAATATCATGGTAGGTAGGGTTGGAACTGAACAGATGTCTGGAGTTGCAATTGTAAACCAATTAATTTTTGTGTTTAACCTTTGTATCTTTGGAGGTGTATCGGGAGCAGGAATTTTTGGAGCACAGTTTTACGGACAGGATAATCAGGAAGGTGTAAGAAGTGCATTTCGTTTTAAGGTTATTATCTGTACAATAATGCTTGCGATTAGTATGATTGTATTCAATGTATTTGGAACGTCATTAATTTCAATGTATCTTCATGAAGGAAGCAATGTTGGGGATATAGCATTGGCACTTTCCTACGGGCAGAGTTATATGAGAATCATGTTAATTGGGCTTATACCTTTCATAATGATTCAAATATATGCGAGTACATTGCGAGAAACGGGACAAACACTACTGCCTATGATAGCAGGGATTTTCTCTGTTATTATCAACACTACACTTAATTATATTCTTATATTTGGGAAATTTGGCGCGCCTATGCTTGGGGTGGAAGGAGCTGCTATAGCAACTGTTATTGCTAGATTTATTGAAGCAGGAATTATTATTGTATGGACGCATATTCATTATAAAAAGAATCAGTTTATTGTGGGGGTATATCGTACATTACGGATACCAGCAGATTTGTTTAAGCAGATAATGGTAAAGGGGATGCCGCTATTAGTGAATGAAGCTCTATGGTCAGCAGGTATGGCAATGCTTATGCAGTGTTACTCTGTTCGCGGCATTGCTGTTGTCGCAGGGTACAATATATCATCAACCATTTCTAATATGTTCAATATTGTATTTATCGCAATGGGTAGTACGGTATCTATTGTCGTAGGGCAGCTTCTTGGTGCAGGTAAGATGGAAGAAGCAAAAGATACGGCTAACAAGATGATATTCTTTTCTGTTATGTCAAGTATTGTAGTTGGACTTTTCATGGGTGCAATTGCACATGTATTTGTTAATATCTATAAAACAGATGAAGAAGTGAAATATCTTGCTCGATCTTTTATACGCATTGTTGCACTTATGATGCCTATACAGGCATTTTTAAATGCGGCATATTTTACGTTACGTTCGGGAGGAAAAACAGTAATAACTTTCCTTTTTGATAGTTGTTTTATATGGGTAGTAAGTATCCCTGTGGCCTTATGCTTAACTAGACTTACAAGTATGTCGATTTTATGGATTTATTTTATTTGTCAATTTGCGGATATAATTAAATGTATTATTGGTTACATCTTGGTTAAAAAGGGAGTTTGGCTCAATAATATAGTAGAATAAAAAAAAATTTAAAAAAAGGTGTAACTTTTTCTTCTCATTTACGAATAATAAGTGTAAGCAAAAAAACAATATTATTATGAATAAGAATAGCGCTATATAAAGCGCAATATCGGAGGAGAAAAATATGAGAAGAATGAAAAAATTATTTAGTTTAGTTATGGTAGGAGTTATGGCATTTTCTTTGGTTGCATGTTCAACTAAAAAAGATGACCAAGGGGCAGGTAATATAAAGGATGTACCTGTAAGTGAGATTCAAACAGCAGTTAAAGAAGCGTATGGAGAAGCATATATTCCTTCTATGGATTATGATGCGCAAGCATTAGAAAGTATCTTTGGTGTAAAAGAAGACTGGTATGATGAATTCATTGCGCAAGGACCTATGATGAGCGCACATGTGGATACATTTGTTGCAATTAAAGCCAAAGAAGCAAACGTACAAGATGTAGTAGATGCCCTTAATTCATATCGTGAGTATTTAGTAAATGATTCTATGCAATATCCTATGAATCAAATTAAAATTCAAGCTTCAAGAGTTGAGCAAGTTGGCAACTATGTTTTCTTTATCTTATTAGGCGAAATACCTACAGATGTGGAAGAACAAGGCGAAGATAAAATGCTAGAGGCAGCAAAAGAACAATCACAAATAGCTGTTGATGCAATTAACAAAGTTCTTACAAAATAAGGGCGCATTACCAGATGTAAAAGACAGGTATTGAATTATATGTTCAGTACCTGTTGTTTATCAATTACCTAACGTGGTATAATAAAGGTTATGTTACCTCGGAGGGAATTGATTAATGAATTTAAATGAAAACAGTAACGACATTAATGAATTGGATAAAGAACGGTATAAAAGATTTATCAATGGAGATGTTAAAGGATTTGAAGAATTAGTCCTAGAATATAAAAATGTGTTAATATATTTTTTAAATCGGTATGTGCAAGATCTAAATATTGCCGAGGATATTGCCCAGGATGCCTTTGTAGATGTATATGTTTATAAAGAAAGATATAATGGTAAGACAAGCTTTAAAACGTATCTATTTACCATAGGCCGCAATAAGGCTGTCGACTATATTCGAAAAAATAAACATATGCAATATACAGTCAATATAGAAGAGCAGACGGAGATATCTAGTGTAGAGAATGAATTAATTGATTATGTTATTCAGAATGAGAACAAAGGACTAATAGCCCATGCACTAGAGAGAATGAAAGAGGAGTATGCTAGAGTACTTATATTAATTGATTTTGAAGACTTTTCGTATAAAGAGGCAGCTAATATATTGGGAAAAACCACATCCCAAGTAAAAGTATTGGTTCATCGGGCCAGAAAATCTCTGCGAAAAATATTGGAAGAGGAGGGCTTTACGTATGAAGAGTGATAGAGAGTTTATAGATGGAATATACGAAAAAGCTCGCATGTTAGAAGAACAAGAAACATATAACGGTCAAGAAAGAAATTCAATAGTAGAGAAATCTTGGTTTCGAAGGAATTTTAATACGAATAAATTTCGAGCAGGTATGGCTGTTATGGTAATGGCTGTAGTAGCGGTTATTATTATACCACGTGTAATTATGGAGCAAGGAAAATCAGTATCAGACAATGCTAATGAGTATTCCATTGAACCTGCAGCTTATGGAATAGATGACAAACGTACATTTTCGGTAGATATAATGAGTGGGGAAGGAATCCTTGTGGATTCTTTTATTAATAATGGGGAATGTTACTATTTAATAGAGTTAAGTGAATATACAGCAGCAGATGCAGCTTCCGCGTATGTTGTTTTATATGATAATGGTTTTAACAGCGAAAAGTTAGAGAAAGCTACTGTAGGTACGAGTATATCGTATACTTATGTTGAAGCTCCTGTGTCTTTGTTAGCAAATATTCAAGATGCCTTGAATAAACAGTTTGAACAAGAGTTATCAGGAAAGCACGTTGGAGATACAATCGCTGTTTATTCCATCGATACAATACAGATAAAGGAGTAGAATTATGGTTTTTAGTAGTTTATTGTTTCTGTTTCGTTATCTACCAGTAGTTTTAGTATTGTATTATATCGTGCCTCGTGCATATCGTAATGCAATACTATTTTTTACAAGCTTACTATTCTATGCATGGGGAGAACCTGTTTATATCCTGTTGATGTTGTTCTCCACAGTAGTAGATTATACAAATGGTAGATTCGTAGATTATTATATTAAGAAAGGGCAGAAAAACAAAGCAAAAATCTTTCTTATTTTAGCAGTTGTCATTAATTTAAGTCTATTAGGATTCTTTAAATACACAGATTTTGTAATAGATATTATTAATAAGGTTGCAGGTGGTACTCTTACGCCATTGTCGTTAGCACTACCTATTGGTATATCATTCTATACTTTCCAAACTATGTCGTATACGATTGATATCTATCGTGGTGACGCGACAGTTCAGAAAAATATCATTAGCTTTGGTACGTATGTAACGTTATTCCCACAGTTGATTGCTGGTCCAATTGTTCAATATAATCAAGTGGATAAGCAATTAAAGAGCAGAAAAGAGAATATAGAAGAATTTGCATACGGTATTCAAAGATTTGTAATTGGCTTAGGTAAGAAAGTATTATTAGCCAACAACATTGGTCTGCTTTGGGATAATATCAATGCTATGAATATTGAGAATGTGCCTGTTGCCACAGCATGGATTGGAATATTTGCTTTCGCATTCCAAATCTACTTTGACTTTTCTGGATACTCTGATATGGCCATTGGACTTGGGCATATGTTTGGTTTTACATTCTTAGAGAACTTTAATTATCCGTATATTTCAAAGAGTATTACAGAGTTCTGGCGTAGATGGCATATATCATTAAGCAGTTGGTTCCGTGATTATGTATATATTCCACTTGGAGGAAGTAAGAAGGGACTAGCAAAACAGATTCGTAATATATTTATCGTATGGTTATTAACAGGTATCTGGCATGGGGCAAGTATGAACTTCTTATATTGGGGATTGTATTTTGCAGTATTATTAATGGTTGAAAAGATCTTTCTACTTAGATATCTAGAAAAGGCACCTGCATGGGTATCAAGAATTTACGCCCTATTCTTTATATTATTAGGTTGGGTGATATTTGCTTTTGATAATGTATCTAAAGGAAAGGCTTATCTTGCAGCGATGTTTGGTGGATTAAGTAATTCATTTATTAATGGAGATACGATATATATACTATATAATAATGCAATATTACTCATAATTCTAATACTAGCTTCTACAGGTGTAATAACTAAACTTGTTAAGAAGAAGATGGAGAAGGTATCAATGTCAACAACGATTATTAGTAACATCTATTATGTATTGATATTGTTCTTATCAGTGGCATATCTAGTTGATGCGTCCTATAATCCATTTTTATATTTTAGATTTTAGAAAGGAGTAGTCTTTATTGTGAAAGATAATAAAAAACGACTAAACATAATAACTTGTGCGATATTTTGTATGTTTATCTTCGGATTTACAATAGCCAGTTTGGTAACAAAGCCAAAAGACTATTCTGAGAGAGAAAGAAGATATTTAGAGCAGATGCCTAAGCTTTCTAAAGAAGCAATCTTAAATGGTGAATTCACTTCCAAATATGAAACATATATTACCGATCAATTCGTTGGAAGAGATAAATGGATTCGTATTAAAACCGTAGCGGAGAGGTTAACTGGTAAACAAGATATTAATAATGTATACTTTGCAAAAGATGGTTATCTAATTGAAAAAGTAGAAGAACAAGATATAGATATGGAACAATGGGAAAAGAATAAGAAATGGATTGCACAGTTCTTATCTAAGTATGAAGAAAAGTTAGGAAAAGAGCATGTAAGAGCTTTGTTGGCGCCTACTGCGGGATATATCTTACAAGAGAAACTACCACCATATGCACCATTCTTTAATCAAGGAATTATTAATGAAGGCTTACGTGAATTGTTAGAAAAGGACGTCACTGAAGAAGTAGCAAATGAGTTGGTGGTTGATGTGAATCAGACACTTAAAGATAAGAGTGATGAAGAAATCTATTATAAAACAGATCATCACTGGACTAGTCTTGGTGCTTATTACGCATATGAAGTTTGGGCTAAATCACTTGGTTTAACACCAAAACCACTAGAAGAATATAAGCAGATAGTAGCCACTTCTGATTTTTATGGAACGGTCTACAATAAAGTCAATACTAACGTTTCCCCTGATAAGATAACACTCTTTGATGATGGAGGAAAATATAGTGTTAACATTAACATGGGGGAAAAGAAATTAGATTCCATGTTTGATTATGAGCAATTAGATGGTGTAGACAAATATTCTATATTTTTAGGTGGCAACAATGCAATGGTTCAAGTTACTTCAGAAAATAAGAATGGCAAGAAGCTTTTAGTTGTCAAGGATTCTTATGCGCATACAATGGTACCAATTCTTGCTCATCATTTTGAAGAAGTCGTTCTCGTAGATTTAAGACATCTTAATATGGGACTTGAGGCAATCGTGGACCAATTCGGCATAACAGATGTGTTAGTATTATATAATGATAGTACGGTTATGTCAGATAAGAATCTTGTTAAACTAACGAAGTAGGTTGCATCTGAGTCATGATCATACTCCGAATACTTTGATATAAATATGGCTTGTATTCATCAATTGTTATAGGAGTGCTATTAAGTATACAGTTATAGCAACTAGCACCGACTAATTCAATAATCATAAAGAGCAGGATTTCAGGATTATTTAAGGTTACGTTACATTCTTTGGCGAGCATAAGGTATCGATCATAAAAATCGGTGTCCATATGCTCGTCATTGCTTAATAGAGCGGATTTGAAAATCCCCCAACTCAAATCTTTTGCAATAAAACGTAGCAGATTTTTGTTTTCTTCAAGTTGATTAATAATATGATCTACTATAAAGATCATTATATCAGAAAAATCAGTAAGCGCTGTATCGTCAAGTGCATGAACAGCTTTACTGAATAAAGAACTTGCTTTGTATGCAATTAGTTTATTCTTAACATCATATTTATCCTTAAAATATAGATAGAAAGTTCCTTTGGCAACACCTGCCTGCTGAACTATATCTGATATAGACGTCTTATTAAAGCCTTGTGAGGTAAAAAGATCAAAGGCTGTTGTAAATAAGGTGTCTTTTTTTTGTTTCTTTTTTTCGTCTAATTTTCCCATTAATTTCACCTTCTGATTAATATTTAATAATCATTCTCATAGTAGCATAATCAGTTCTAAATGTAAACAGGCTTACAAGATAGGAAGCTAACTAGAAAAAATAACTGTATAAAATAAATATATTGACCAGTGGTCACTTTTGTGATATAACAATATATGTTTAATATGACTGATGGTCATTTTTGAAGAAAGTTTAACAGTTAGTTAAATAATAAAAAAGGAGTGAAGTGTTATGATAGGGTTTGGGAAATTTATTACAAATCATAAGAAGTTAATCGTAATTATATCCGTATTGCTATTAATTCCAGCGGTATTTGGTTTCATCAATACGAGAGTGAACTATGATATCTTATCTTACTTACCAGAAGATATTGAAACAATGGTAGGTCAACAGATATTAGTCGATGATTTTAAAACAGGAGCATTCTCTATGGTGGTTTTAGAGGGAATGGAAGAAAAGGATGTCGCTGCTTTAAAGTCTAAGATTGAAAAGGTAGACAGTGTAAGTAACGTAATTTGGTATGATTCTTTATTAGATATATCAGTTCCAATGACGATGCTTCCAGATAAAATTAAGGATGCATTTAATACAGAAAACACTACATTAATGGCGGTTACATTCGAACAATCTACTTCAGCTGATGAAACAATGTCTGCTATAAAAGAGATTAGAAAACTAGCAGACAAACAAGTATTTGTTAGTGGTATGTCAGCTATTATAACGGATACAAAAGAATTATCAGAGAAGGAAACACCAATCTATGTTTTGATTGCAGTTGTCTTATCTATGATAGTACTTGGTATAACAATGAATTCGTTCTTAGTACCAATCTTATTTATGTTAAGTATTGGTGTGGCTATTATATATAATCTAGGAACCAATATCATATTTGGAGAAATATCCTACATAACAAAAGCGTTAAGTGCAGTACTGCAGCTTGGTGTTACAATGGATTACTCCATCTTCTTGTTGCACAGCTATGAAGAAAATAAGGAAAGATATCCTGGAGAGAATGACCGTGCCATGGCACATGCAATCTCAAATACGATTAGTTCTGTAATTGGTAGTTCTGTTACAACAGTAGCCGGCTTCTTGGCTCTATGCTTTATGAGTTTTACTCTTGGTAAAGATCTAGGTCTTGTTATGGCGAAAGGTGTTGTAATGGGGGTTCTAACTTGTGTAACTTTATTACCTGCCTTAATTCTTCTATGTGAGAAAGCAATTGAAAAAACTACTCATAGAGATATTATTCCAAATTTAGATGGTGTATCAAGGTTTGTAACAAAACATTATAGAGTATTTGCTATAGTTTTTCTTATCTTATTAGTACCAGCTGTATACGGTAATAATCATACGAAAGTTTACTATGACTTAACAGCTTCTCTACCAGATAGTTTGGATAGTGTGAAAGCAAACAAGAAATTACAAGATGAGTATAACATGAACACGACACATATGCTGTTGATTAAGAATGATGTAAGTACCAAGGATTATCGCGATATGATGAACCAAATCCGTAATCTAGATGGTGTTGAATGGGCTATCGGACTTGATAGTATAGTTGGTCCTGCTGTACCTGTCAGTATGTTACCAGAGAGTTTAATAAGTACAGTAAGAACTGATTTATATCAGTTGGAACTAATCAGCTCAAGCTATAAAGTAGCAAGTGACGAGGTGAATGAGCAGATTGATGAGATAAACACGATAGTAAAATCCTATAGTGAAGATTCTTTAGTAGTAGGGGAAGCACCTCTAACCAAAGACTTAATTGATATTACTGATATCGATTTCAAGAATGTAAGTATAGTTTCGATCGGAGTTATCTTCTTAATTATATTAGTATTATTCCGTTCCATATCCTTACCAATAATTCTTGTATCGGTAATCGAGTTTGCTATATTTGTGAATATGGGTATTCCATATTATACGGGAACTACTTTACCATTTATCGCTTCTGTTGTAATCGGTACTATCCAACTTGGAGCAACAGTTGATTATGCAATTCTGATGACAACGAGGTATAAGAAGGAACGTAACAATGGTAATAATAAGCAAGAATCAATTACAATCGCACATCAAGCATCTATTAAATCGGTCATTGTTAGTGCGCTTAGTTTCTTTGCAGCAACGTTCGGAGTTGGATTATATTCCAATATCGATATGATTAGTGCTCTATGCTCGTTAATGGCAAGAGGAGCGTTAATCAGTATGGTTGTGGTAATTTTCGTATTACCAGCTATGTTTATGATTTTTGATAAGGTGATTTGTAAAACATCAATGAAGTTCGGTGTGAAAGGAAATTAAGGAGGTATTTATTATGAATATGAATAAGAAAATAGCAACTAGCGTTATTATCGGAACATTAGGAATAACCACTATCTTTGGGGCAACTCATATACCAGTAAATGCTAGCACATATAAGAATGTATTAACCAATGAAAGCTATAATCAAATTGTAAATGAAGTAGCAACTACAAATGGAGCGGTTACAAGAACTGGTGAAGGTATTGAAAAAGAGGAAACCGTGTATGCAAAGGCTGATGCAACTGGTCAAGTAAACCAAATAATCGTTAGTGATTGGATTAAGAACTTCAGTGGAGATGCAACTATTACGGATAAAACTACTTTGAATGATATTGTTAATGTGAAAGGCGATGAAACATTTACACAAGGTGCTGATGGTGAACTCGTATGGCAGGCAAATGGAAATGATATCTATTACCAAGGAACCACAGATGCCGAATTGCCTGTTAAGATTCAGGTAAATTATAAATTAGATGGTGTAGAGATTGAGCCATCTGAACTAGAAGGGAAAAGTGGCCAATTAACCATTGAATATATCTATGAAAACAATTCCAAGGTAGCAGGAAGTGATATGTATACTCCATTCACTGTAGTAGCAGCTACTATGTTAAAAACAGATAACTTTACCAATGTTACAGCAGAAAATGCAAAAGTGATCTCTGATGGGGATAAATACGCTATAGTTGGTGTCGCAATGCCGGGTTTAAAAGATAGTTTAGCATTAGGAGATGAAACTAAAGTACCTGATTCTATTACAATTACAGCAGATGTAACTTATTATGAACCAATAACAGTATTAAACGTTGTGACAGCTGATCTATTAAATGAAATAAATCTAGATGATACTGATCAACTAAAGGATCTTGCCGATTCAATGGACGAATTAGCAGATGCCTCTAAGAAATTAGTTGATGGATCATCTGATTTATCAGATGGATTAGATGAATTAAAGGATAAGACTGGAGATTATACAAAAGGAGTCACAACCTTAACAAGTAGTCTTGATGAATATATCGCTGGTGTATCTAAGGTCACATCAGGTATTAAGACCTTATACAATGGTGCAGGAGAATTAACAAAAGGAGTATCAAGTCTTGCAACTGGAGCGAAATCTCTTAATTCAGGTTTAGCACAAGCAAGTGAAGGTGTAGATTCCCTTGTTACTAATTTTGATGCATTGGAAACAGGTGCTGGTACTATTAAGAGTGGTGCTGACTCTCTTAATACAGCATTAAAACAATTAGAAGTTGGTAAACAAGCTGAGAACGAGGCATATGCAGCTCTTTCAGCAACAGTTGAGAACAATGAAAAGATTATAGCAGCGTTAAAGGCAGCAGGTGTAGATGAATCAATTGTTGGAATGCTTGAAAAGAATACAGCTGGACAAAAACAAATTGCAGAGGGGTTAACAGCTAGTGGGGCGCAAATTGAAGCAGGTTTGTCAAAAGCTGCTACTGGAGCCTCTTCACTAGCAGATGGATCTACAACGCTATCATCAGGACTTACTAAGATGAAGAAGGGAGCAAAATCTCTACAATCTGCTATGGGAGAATTGAAGACAGGAAGTAAAACGTTATTAGAGGGAGCTAATAAGTTAAATGCAGCATCTGGAAATCTCAGCTCAGGTATAAAGCAGTTATATGATGGTAGCGTAAGCCTTGACACAGCAAGTTCAAAAATCAAGAGTGCTACACCAAAATTAAACGATGCAAGCTCCAAATTAGATGACGGTGTTAAGTCAGCAGCAGATGGAGGTAAGACACTCAAAGAAGGTATGGAAGAATTCAACCGTGAAGGTGTTTCTAAACTAATCGATGCAGTTGATGGCAAATTAGGCGATGTGATTGATAAGTTTGATGATCTACAAGATGCAGCAAGTAAATATACAACATTCACAGATACAAACAGTGAATTTAAAAGTAGTGTTAAATTCATAATTGAATTAAACTAATAGATATTTTCCACTATCCATAATATATAGATAAAAAATTCCCAAGTTGATACTAACATCAGCTTGGGAATTTTAGTAATTTACTTGCTGTCAGCTTTAGTAATAATATATTCATTACCACGCTCAGCTTCTGCTTTAGCAATTGCATCAGTGATACGTTTCTCAACGATAGCTGCTATTTCAATTGTTTTAAGATCTTTGTAATCTTCGAAGTAAAGAGGTTCAAGATAATGAATCTGAACAGTTACTTTCTTTATAGAATTTGTATCAAATACCTTGTAAGAATCAAGTAGTGCTACTGGTACAATAGGGCACTTGGCATAAACAGCACTCTTAAAACTTCCAGGTTTGAAATCACCGATGTAATTTCCTCTTTTACTGCGGGTACCTTCTGCAAATAGAATGAAATTACGGCCTGTCTTTGCTTCTTTAGCCATGTTGTGAATGACTGTCATGGATTGTTTCACATCTTCACGGTCAATAATAAGACATTGAAGAAGTTGAATAACTTGTTTTATTAGGAAGATATCTTTTACTTCCTTTTTCATGACTGCTGCGAAAGGTCTTTCATGTGTTTCAATAAATGCTAGTGCATCAAATAAACCTTGATGGTTAGGGAAGAGAATATATCCTGATTCTTGTGGTAAGTTTTCAAGGCCGTCACATACAACTTTTATTCGACCTGATTTATTTGCACGTTTCGTTACCTTACGTAAATAAGAATAACGTGTATTTGCATCGTATTTCTCAAAGTGGTTACCATATTTAGTGATATGATATAACCAAAAAGGAAATAAAAAGAGATTTCGTAATACCATTAATGCAATTCTTCTCATTATGTTCGCCCGCTTTCTTTGAACTCAAGTCTTGACAACTTATGACTCCTAACGGAGTTACGAGATTACATGAAATGTAATCTCTAAGTATATCAGGATCACTGCGTGACCTGATAAGCTCTAGAACTTCGTTCTATCGCTAACTTATCGGGTGAAATCAAATACTCGCTTTGCTCGTGCTTGATTTCCTTCCGATAAGTTACATTATACCACATACAATATCCATATGAAAGAACATAAAACTTTCCTTAATAAAATATTAAAAATATATAACGTGCTTGAAAAGATAAAACTTTAGACAATAGTTACGATTAGTGTTAGAATAATTAATAAAAGTTATTATACAGTAGATTGGAGTAAGGATTAAATGAAGTTTAGTGAATTAATTACACAGGACCAATTAGTGAAAGCGTTAGAGGTAGAGAAGATAACGGAGCCAACTAGGGTTCAAGAACTTGTGTATCCTATTATAATAGAAGGAAAAGATGTGATAGCTGAATCGGAAACTGGATCAGGGAAGACACTCGCGTATCTTGTTCCTATTTTTGAAAAGTATAAAGAGATCCAGAAGACAAATCAAGTGATTATATTAGTACCAACGCATGAATTAGCGATGCAAGTACACGCACAAGTAGAAAGATTATCAGAAAACTCAGGTATCGAATTAAAATCTGCAGTTATCATTGGTAATGTAAATATCATGAGACAGATAGAAAAGCTAAAAGAAAAACCACAGATTATTATTGGTACTGCGGGAAGAATACATGAATTGATTAAGAAGAAAAAGATCGCAGCACATACGGTTAAGACAATTGTAATAGATGAAGGAGACAAGCTATTAAACCCAGATAATATAAAGGGCGTTCAAGAAGTAATTAAGTGTACGATGAAAGATCGTCAGTTATTAGTATTCTCAGCTAGTGTAACGAAAAAAGCAACCGATGCCGCAATGGATATGATGAAAGAGGCTAAAGTAATTAAGACAGAGAAGACACAGACAATCCCTAGCAATATTGATCATATCTGCCTTGTTGTTGAGCGTAGAGATAAGTTAGAGGTCTTACGTAAATTAACTAGAATTATGAAAGTGAAACGAGCAATGGTATTTATTAATAAAGTAAGTGATATAGAAGAAGCAACTTACAAATTAGTATATCAAGGGTTAAAAGCAGAATGCCTACATGGCTCAAATGTTAAAGAGGATCGAAAACGTGTGATAGAACAATTCCGTGCCAATAAGATTAACTATCTAATAGCTACAGATATAGCGGCCAGAGGTTTACATTTTGATGGTATAGATACAGTTTTCCATATATCAATTCCAGAAGATGAGATGGAGTACCTACACCGTGCAGGACGTACCGGAAGAAATGGACAACCTGGAAGAAATGTACTAATTGTAACAAAAGAAGAATTACCACTCCTAAAGAAATACCAAAAGAAATTTGGTATAAACATTGTAGAAAAGAAGATGTACCAAGGTAAGTTAGTGAAAGGGTAAACAAGGGGATAGTGTAGGTATTTATTACAGTTAAAGCACTGAGTTAATTGAATTTAAATAGTTTTATAGAAAGTGTATAGTCGGTTGCAAAAGCCCTTTGTATAAAGTAAAGTTTTTTGAAATCTAAATGCGACGATATGCGACATCAAAAAAACACTCTCCACCGAAGTTGTGTGTCAAGGGCGGATATGAAATATCCGACAGTGACATACAACAGATGGAGAGTGTTTTTATTGCTGGCGTGTGAGGCATTTAGATTTCAAAAAACATAGGAATATTATTTTGCAACCGTTCAATAATCACACTATATAATTTCATAGCCTTTTAGCATTCTTGCGCGGCTAGGATGTCTTAATTTTCTAAGAGCTTTTGCTTCGATTTGACGAATACGTTCTCTTGTAACGTTGAATTCTTTACCTACTTCCTCTAGAGTTCTTGTACGTCCATCTTTTAGACCAAAACGTAGTATTAATACACGTTGTTCTCTTTCTGTTAAGGTATCAAGAAGTTTAGAAATCTGATCTTGTAATACAGAATAAGCGGCTGCATCTTCTGGTCCAACGATAGTTTCGTCACGGATGAAATCACCAAGGTGACTGTCATCTTCTTCACCGATAGGAGTATCAAGAGAAATTGGATCTGCGGAAACTTTAAGGATTTCACGAACTTTTTCTAAAGGCATGTTCATAGCATCTGCAAGTTCTTGTTCCGTAGGTTCACGTCCTAACTCTTGTAATAAACTTCTAGAAACGCGGTATGTTTTATTAATAACTTCCGACATGTGTACAGGGATACGGATTGTACGAGATTGGTCAGCAATTGATCTTGTAATCGCTTGACGAATCCACCAAGTAGCATACGTACTGAATTTGTATCCTTTTGTATAGTCAAATTTATCAACAGCTTTGATAAGACCAAGGTTACCCTCTTGAATTAAGTCAAGGAAAGAGAGACCCCTACCAACATAACGTTTCGCAATACTTACAACAAGTCTTAGGTTAGATTCTGCTAGAGTTTGTTTTGCCATCTCATCGCCTTGTTCAATTTTCTTAGCCAATTCAATTTCTTCAGCGATTGAAAGTAATGGATAGCTACCAATTTCCTTTAAGTAAAGTTTGACAGGATCATCACTCATAACACTGGTAGTATTAGCGATATCATCAACCAATGCAATTTCTTCGTCATTCTCTAATTCAAGAAGAAGATCTTCATCTGGTTCTTCATCTGCATCATCTACTAGATTGATTACAGCAATATTATGATTTTCAAGATATTCATAAATCTTGTCAATTTGGTTTACATCAAGATTTAACTCCTTGAAGAAGTCGTTAACTCTTTCAACTTCAAGAATCCCTTTGTTTTTTTTGCCAAGAGAAACTAATTCTTTTAACTTCTCCTCGAAACTATTAATTAAATCACTCATTATTAGTATCTGTCCTTTCTTGGTTGTAAGCGAACATTGTATATAATAATCCCATAAATGGGCGAAAATATCACCAAGTAGCATTATATCACATAAAGTGCGATAATGCTACAAGAATTTAATAAAAACTACAGGTATGTGTAAAATAGAAAGTCAAAATCCGCAACATTTCCAATGGGAGTATGGTAATTTAGAAAGTGCTGTAGTATAATTATATTTGTATATATTAGTTAGGATAAATTGTCTATACCAATTAATAATATATGAGAATAGGAGACGAAATTATGAGTGAAAATTGTACAAGCAACTGCTCGTCTTGTTCTTCAAATTGTGCTTCTAGAAAGCCATCTAGAGAAGAACTCTTCGAGAAGTCGAATGAATATAGTAATGTAAAGAAAGTAATCGGTGTAGTAAGTGGTAAAGGTGGTGTTGGTAAATCCTTAATTACTTCATGCTTTTCTGTATTAATGAGACGTAGAGGTTATGATACTGCAATACTTGATGCAGATGTAACTGGTCCATCTATACCAAAGGCATTTGGTGTACATGAGAAAGCATTAGCAGATGAACATGGAATAATTCCAGCAGAAACTAAGATGGGTACGAAAATAATGTCTGTCAATCTGCTTTTAGATAATGAAGAAACACCTGTTGTTTGGAGAGGACCGGTAATATCAGGTACGGTAAAACAATTCTGGTCTGAAGTAAACTGGGGAGATGTTGATTATATGTTTGTTGATATGCCACCAGGAACAGGGGATGTACCTTTGACTGTATTCCAATCTATTCCACTTGATGGAATCATTATCGTAACATCACCACAAGAGTTGGTTTCCATGATTGTAGCGAAAGCAGTTAACATGGCAAAGACAATGGGAGTACCTATATTAGGTTTAGTCGAAAATTATAGCTATTATGAGTGTGACGATTGTGGCAAGAAATTATCCATCTTTGGTGAAAGTCATGTAGAAGATATTGCTAAGAAGTATGATTTAGAGATATTAGCCAAGATTCCAATAAACCCTGAAATTGCGAAAAAAGTAGATGCAGGAAGAATAGAAGAGATTGAAGCTGATTGGTTAGAAGATGCAGTAACGAAGTTAGAGAGTAAATTAGTTAAATAATGTTAATTAAATAAAAAAGGTTGAAGCACCATATAGGTGTTTCAACCTTTTATTAGTGAATCATAGAGACGTCTACGCCTAAGAAACTTCTTACGGTTACACTGATACCACCAAGTAAAACAGAGCCTTCCTGAAGAACGGAAGGAACAATCTTTTGATAATTATTCATACGGCTAGACAAGCTATCAATAATTCGAGTTAACAAAAGTGGATCTAATACAATAAATCGACTGTTAATAATAACAAGATCAGGATTGAACATAGTAAGAACGTTGTTCACGCATATAGTCATATAGCGAACGAAGGTATCCATTATGGAAAGTGCATCAGAATCTTTTTGATGATATAGGTTAGAAAACGATGCGAAATCCATTTGTTCAAGACCTTTTTTGGTAGCTAGCTCTTGTAATAATGCTCGTTCAGAAACATATTGTTCCAAACACCCCTGATTACCACAAGGGCAAGGTTTACCATCTATATCAACAATTGTATGACCAATTTCGCCAGCATAACCCTTGCTACCAGCATATAGGGTATTATTCATAATAATACCGAGACCAACACCAGTATGTACACTAATATTAGCGATATTTGGATAGTCATATTCAAAGGTTTTCTCACCAATTACAGATAGATTAGCCTCATTCTCTAATAATATGGTGGTATGAAAATTCTCTTCTAATGCCTTGATAAGATTGCAACTTGTAAAATCATAATAAGGAGTAAAATGAATTACGTTATCTGAAGTGACACCATGAATCCCTAAAGTTATACCAACTATACCATATGGACGTTCAGAAATGTCAGTGGTCATAGATCTAAGTAATTCAATTAATGCAGGGCATAAATCAGCACTATTCTTTGGTGTAGCAATTTGCTTTAATTGACGTTCATCACCTTGTAAATCAGTAATTAGGGCAGAGATCATTTGCTCACCAATATCAACAGATACAGCATATCCAGCTTTACGATTAAAACTTAAGAGGATTGGTTTTCGTCCTAAGCTCGTGTCGTCACTACCTATCTCTACTACAAGTTTTTTTACTAAAAGGTCGGCAACAATAGCGGATATGGTTGCTTTGGTAAGGCCTAATTTTTTTGCAATTGTGGATCTCGATATTGGACTATAGTTAACGATCTGAGTTAATACAAGGTTACTATTAATATCACGAATTAATTCTTTACTTCCAGTAATCATAAAAAACCTCCAAGCGTGGTTGTTTAATTATCAGTGTAGCATAATTAATTCAGTTTGTCACATGAGAATAAAATTGATGCTATGAAACCGAAGGGAGAATAGTAATAAATAGTGTATTAATTGATGAATAGCACGCATTTAATTTAATAAAATTTAAGAAATATAATCTTGTACTATAAGAATCAGTACGTTATAATAACATGTACATAGTTGGAAGTTGATAAAAGAGTAAATTAGTTACTTTAGGGCTACAAATGTTCGTAGTGGTAACTATACTAGAGGAGAAGATAATTTATTAGAGGAGAAGATATTTATGTCAGATGATATGAATAAAGATAAAGAATATAATCTAACAGAATCAAATAAAGATGATAAAAAAGTAGTAAAAGATTCTGAAAAAGATAAGAAGGCAATTGATAGAGAAAAAGAATACAAAGACGATTATGAGGATATCTGCTACATTTGTCGTAGACCAGAGAGTAAAGTTGGTAAGATGATTCATATACCAAATAATATTTGTATATGTTCAGATTGTATGCAAAAGACATTTGATTCTATTAATTCTGGTAGCGTACCATATATGGATATGATGAATCTAGGGCCTATGATGAACTTTAGTGGGATTCAGAATGAAATCCCAAAGAGTCAGAAATTAAAGAAGAAAAAAGAAGAGAAGAAAGAGGATACGAAAACAATAGATCTTAAGAATATCCCAGCTCCTCATATTATAAAGAGTCAGTTAGATGATTACGTTATTGGACAGGAACATGCCAAGAAAGTAATATCTGTAGCGGTTTACAATCATTACAAACGTGTTGCAGCTAATGCAATGGATGATATAGAGATTGAAAAATCTAACATGCTTATGATTGGACCAACTGGATGTGGTAAGACATATCTAGTTAAGACATTGGCCAGATTGTTAAATGTACCATTGGCAATTACAGATGCTACAGCATTAACAGAAGCAGGGTATATTGGTGATGACGTTGAAAGTGTAATCTCTAAATTATTAGCAGCAGCTGATAATGATGTAGAGAAAGCAGAACGTGGCATTATTTTTATTGATGAAATAGATAAAATTGCGAAGAAGAAGAGTACAACAAATCGTGATGTTAGTGGCGAAAGTGTTCAACAAGGTATGTTAAAGTTACTAGAAGGTGCTGAAGTTGAAGTCCCTGTGGGAGCAACAAACAAGAACGCAATGGTTCCACTCACTACTGTTAATACAAAAAACATCTTATTTATCTGTGGAGGTGCATTCCCTGAACTTGAGAAGATCATCAAAGCAAGATTGAATAAGAAATCATCAATTGGTTTTGGAGCCGAACTTAAGGATAAATATGATACAGAATCAAATCTTTTGCAAAAAGTTACTGTAGATGATCTTAGAGAATTTGGTATGATACCTGAATTCATCGGACGCCTTCCAATTATCTACTCTTTAGAAGGATTATCAAAAGAGATGTTAGTGGAAGTATTAAAAGAACCTAAGAATGCAATCTTAAAACAATACAAAAAATTACTTGCATTAGACGAGGTAGACTTAGTATTTGACAATGGAGCATTAGAAGCTATTGCTGAAAAGGCTTTAGAGAAAAAGACTGGAGCAAGAGCACTACGTGCGATTATTGAAGAATTCATGCTTGACATTATGTATGAGATACCAAAGGATGATAATATAGGTCGAGTTACTATTACAAGAGACTATATTGAGAAAAAGGGTGGACCTGTTATAGAGATGAGAGGTTGTATAACCCCTTTAATAGCTGAATAGGCTTATAATTATAGTAAGGCAATTTCATTTTTGTGAAATTGCCTTTTTCTTATGAAACAAGATTCAATCAAATTGATATCGAATAGAATAATATAAAATACAATTCGAGGTAACGTTAACTATGGCAACTGATTTAGAAACGTTTCAAGCATGCCAAGATATTATATACTCAAATGACTATGCAGATTATATTATACAGGCAATTGGAGAATCAGAAGAACTTAAGACCTTGTACAATTATGAGTGTATTAAGCGAATCAGTAGTAGGTATCAAGCAATATATGTAGCAAGAAGAGGAGATGTAATGCATTCCTTTGAAAGATTTGGGTATCGATCATTTCCTAAAGTATATGGGCTAATGGATCAGTCTGCATTAGAGGCTATCGGAGTGAATAGGGTGAGACGTCAACCTTATCTGAACTTACGAGGTCAGGATGTAATTATTGGTTTTATAGACACTGGAATTGATTATCAAAATCCCATCTTTAAACAAGGTGATAATACCACAAGGATAGTGGGAATCTGGGATCAGACGATTCCCGGAAGTGATCCTAATAATATATTTGGATTTGGAACAACCTATACTGAAGAGGATATAAATCGAGCACTTTTAGGTGAGGACCCATTAAGTATAGTTCCAAGTGTTGATACCATTGGACATGGTACTTTCTTGGCAGGGGTAGCGGCAGGGAATGAAGATTCAAATAATGATTTCTCTGGAGTGGCGCCTGATTCCAGTATAGCAATGGTTAAATTAAAAGAATCAAAAGAATATATAAAAGATTTTTATCAGATACCAGATGGAGTTCCTTGTTACCAAGAGAATGATTTAATGTTAGCCATTAGTTATTTATTGGAGTTGGCAGAACAGTTAGTGCGGCCACTAGTGATATGTATTGGGGTAGGAACAAGTCTTGGTGATCACAATGGTGATTCTTACTTAGAGGACTATGTGGATTCCTTTTCGGCATTTGTAGGTTTATGTACAACCATAGCAGGAGGTAATGAAGGAAATCGTGGACATCACTATCATGGTAATTTTGCTTCAGGCCTTGAGTATGAAGATGTTGAAATTAATGTTGCCGAGGAAGAGAAAGGTTTTGTAATGGAATTGTGGGCGGGACCATTACATACATTTTCTATTGGTTTAATTTCGCCTGGGGGAGAATATATTGACCGAATTCCAGCAAGACTAAATCAAAGACAACGAATTAGTTTTCTACTTGAACCAACGAAAGCTTATGTATATTATGAACTCTCAGAAATGCAAAGTGGGAATGAATTAATTCTAATACGCCTTGTTACCCCTACTGTTGGTATATGGAAGGTACGAGTATATAGAGGGAATGATGGGGATTTGAATTTCAACATGTGGTTACCAATTCATGATTTTATTAAAGATCAGACGTATTTTCTTAAACCGAATCCTGAAACAACCATTACTTCGCCTGGATATGTAAGAAGAGCGACTACATTGGGGGCATATAATCATATAACAGACAGTTTGTATGTGAATTCTGGTCATGGTTTTTCTGCCGAAGGATTTGTAAAACCAGACTTAGTTGCACCAGGGGTAGAGGTATATGGCCCTGCGGAAAATGGTAGATATACATCAATGTCAGGAACTAGTATATCAACGGCTCTAACTGCGGGATCTGTCGCCCTTTTATTAGAATGGGGGATTGTTTTGGAAAACGATGTATCAATATCAGGATTTAAGATAAATCGTTTCTTAGTACGTGGCGCTAGAAGAGGTAATATGAGTTATCCAAACCCTGAGTGGGGATATGGAGAATTAGATGTCTATAATACTTTCAATTCCCTACGTACAACGGTGTGAGAATACAGTAATTACTTACTCTTAATGAAGTTTTTTAAGTGTAAAGGTTGAGTAAATTCATATAAATTTAACAAAACTAAGTAAGGAATGAATTGAAAGTACTGAAAAAAAAGGATATAATAAAGATACAGGCTTGGACGAAGGAAGGAAAGTGAGTATGGAGAAATATAATATTCCTGAAATTGATGGTAACCTTCGGAAACATATGGTTCGTGTACCTCAGGTCATTGAACAGGTAAGTGGAATACGAATTTTTGGTAAATTGATTAAATCGTTGGTCTTTACAACGGATGTTGCAATTATACGTAATTGTAATGCGAATGCAGTAATAGCAGTTTATCCGTTCACACCACAGCCAATAATTACGCATTCTATTATTAACTGTTCTGATGTTCCAGTGTTTTGTGGAGTAGGTGGAGGAACAACAACTGGAAAACGAGTAACAAATCTAGCAGAGGATGCGGAATTCCAAGGCGCAATGGGGATAGTAGTAAATGCACCAACACCCAATGAAACATTAGAATACTTGAGCCGTAAAATCGATATTCCAATTGTAGTAACCGTAGTTTCAGAAAAAACAGATATTGAGAAAAGATTAGAGAGTGGAGCGTCAATACTGAATGTGTCAGGAGCAGCGAATACAGCCAAAATAGTTGCAGATATTCGAAGAGAGTTTCCGGATGTCCCAATCATCGCTACTGGAGGACCTACACAAGATAGTATATTAAGAACAATTGACGCGGGAGCGAACGCAATTACATTTACGCCACCGAGTAGTGGCGAGATCTTTAAGAAGATGATGAATAATTACCGAGGAGAAAAGTACATTATTTAGATGAGGGATGCAATACGGGAGAAGTTATGAGATTTCTATGGAAGAAGAGAGAAGATAAGTCGAGTCGTTTGGAAGGAAGAAAGAACTTAGAACCTAAGTTCGCAGCAACAATTGAATTGAAGAATAATTGTGCAAGAGATAACAGTGAAAAAACAGAAGAGTATGAAGTTGTGGAACGTGTTATATATCCTGAAAAAATCATATGTCCTGATTGCGGAGGTTTAACACTTGAAGGGCTCGACTTCTGTGATAAATGTGGTGGAGAGATTCATGACATGGGAGAATAGTAGCCAATAAACTTAGAATAGAGAAAATAGAAAAGGTTATCAAAGTGGCTGAGAGTAGTGCTTTGATAACCTTTTCCACTTGTTTATATTGATGAGAAATATTGATTATTACATGGATACTGTGCTATACTAAAGTATAATCATAGGTAAATAATTATATAAACATAGAAAAGAGGAAAGTGATGATTTCAGAAAAGATGGTAGGCCAGGTACAGAATAGTTCCATCATTCGTGCAATGTTTGAAGAAGGTAAGAAATTAGCAGACATATATGGAGAAGAGAATGTATATGATTTTAGTATCGGAAATCCAAGTGTTGAACCACCTGCGGAAGTAAAAGAAGCAATTATAGATATCATTACAAATGAGAGCCCTAATCTTGTTCATGGGTATATGAATAATTCGGGCTATGAAGACGTAAGGGCAGTAGTAGCAAAACATATTAACAACATGCAAGGAACATCATTTGTAGAAGAGAATATCGTTATGACAGTAGGTGCAGCAGGGGGACTCAATGTAATCTTTAAAGCACTTCTTAACAAAGAAGATGAGGTAATTGTATTCGCGCCTTACTTCGGAGAATATCGTAGCTATGTAAGTAATTATGATGGTGTATTAGTGGAAGTATCCCCAAATACGGTAGATTTCCAACCAAACGTAGAAGAATTTAGGGAGAAGATTACTGCCAAGACGAAAGCTGTAATAATAAACACACCTAACAATCCAACAGGTGTTGTGTATAGTGAAGAAACAATTTGTAAATTAGCAGAAATCCTTGAAGAAAAGCAGAAAGAATATGGGACAAGTATATACCTGATTTCAGATGAACCATATAGAGAGCTTGTTTATGATGGAGTTGAAGTACCGTATTTGACCAAGTACTATAAGAATACGGTTGTAGGCTATTCTTATAGCAAATCCCTATCATTGCCTGGTGAGAGAATTGGTTATCTCGTACTTCCAAGTGAAATGGACGATTACGAGAATGTTATAGCAGCTGTTAATGTTGCAAATCGTATCTTAGGATATGTGAATGCTCCTTCACTGATGCAGCGAGTAATTGCAAGATGTATTGATGCTAAAGTAGATGTAGAGATATACAATCGCAATAGAGAAGTGTTATATAACAATTTAACTGCATTTGGATATCGTTGTGTTAAACCACAGGGAACGTTCTATCTATTCATTGAGGCGTTAGGTGGTGACGATCTTGCATTTGCTAATGCAGCAAAGAAACATAATATATTAATAGTACCAGGAAGGTCTTTTGGTTGTCCAGGATATTGCAGAATTGCATACTGCGTGGATCATAGTAAAGTAACAGGAGCATTAGAGGGATTTGAAAAACTAGCGAAAGAATATAAGTAAGGGGGGAGAGCAGGATGAGAGCATGGGAGAAAAACTTTAGAAAAGTAGAACCATATGTACCAGGTGAGCAACCTAAACTTGATAAGATGATTAAACTTAATACGAACGAGAATCCATATCCACCAGCACCTGGTGTGTTAAAGGCAATGAATGAATTTGACGTAGACAAGTTACGTCTCTATCCAGATGATAAATCAGATATATTAGTGGAAGCTTTAGCGAATTATTACCAGGTGGACAAAAACCAGGTGTTTGTGGGTGTTGGATCTGATGATGTATTAGGAATGGCTTTCCTAAGTTTTTTTAATTCAGACAAGCCTATTCTGTTTCCAGATATCACGTATTCTTTCTATAAAGTATGGGCGGAGCTATACAAGATCCCTTATGAAACACCTACACTTGACGAGAATTTTCGTATAAATAGAGAAGATTATTATAAAGAAAACGGAGGAGTCGTAATAGCAAATCCGAATGCTCCAACGGGTATTTATGAGGATTTAACATTTATAGAAGATATAATACAACATAATCAGGCGAGTATAGTAATTGTTGATGAGGCTTATATTGATTTTGGAGGAAAATCTGCTATTGAATTAGTTGATAGATATGATAATCTTCTTGTTGTACAAACCTTTTCAAAAGCTAGATCAATGGCAGGTATGCGTATAGGGTATTGTATAGGGAACAAGGATTTGATAAAGGTTATTAATGATGTTAAATATTCGTATAACTCCTATACTATGAATCAAATTTCATTATATCTAGGAGTAGAAGCTGTTAAAGATGATGCGTATTTTAGAGAAAATCTTGAGAAGATTATGAAGGAAAGAGAACGTACAATTGTAGAGCTTAAGAAACTAGGTTTTACATGTACAGATTCTAAAACAAACTTTGTTTTTGCATCACATAAAACAGTGACGGCAGCAGAGTTATTAGAAATGTTAAGAAAACAGAATATATTTGTTAGAAATTTTGCAAGCAATCCTCGTATTAGTAATTATTTACGTATCACAATTGGAACTAGAGAAGAGATGGATTCGCTTCTTGTGGCGATACGAGAATACGTTATGTAATACATAGATTAGGTATAGCACAGAAGATAGTGTGCAATAATCTAAGTATTCATAACTCTCAATAAAATAAGCAGTAACTTATGCTGTAAGTGTTGAAAGGTAAATTAGGTTTATGAAATTTATAAAAGAGATTTTAAAAGGTGTTATAATTGGTATAGCCAATATTATTCCTGGAGTTAGCGGCGGTACAATGGCAGTTTCTATGGGAATCTACGACAAGATTATATATGCGGTTACTAATATTAGAAAGCAATTTAAAAAGAGTATGCAGTATCTGTTTCCTTATATAATAGGAGCACTTATTGGCATAGCAGCACTAAGTGTTGTTATCGAGATGTTGTTTGAAAAAAGACCATTAGAGACGTCACTTGGATTTATAGGACTTATTGTTGGTGGTATACCAATTCTTATTAAGAAGGTAAAGAATAAGGGATTTAAGATTTCGTATGCAATTTCTTTCATCTTTTTCTTTGCATTAATAATTGGCCTTCAATTGCTACAAGGAAATGAAGGTACTACAGTTGTATTAAATTCATCACCAAAGATGATTATTACGCTATTCTTCGTTGGCATGATAGCCTCGGCAACAATGGTTATACCAGGAGTTAGCGGTTCAATGATACTTATGCTAATTGGCTTTTATCAACCAATTATTGATATGGTAAGTCAATGTGTATCTGCTTTAAAGGATTTTGATCTAGTTTTGATATTGAATAATGGAATCATCCTATTACCTTTTATAGTAGGTGTGCTTTTGGGAATTATAATTATTGCTAAGTTAATTACATTCTTGTTTGAGAGGTTTGAAACTGTAACATTCTATGGAATTATAGGCTTAGTTGCAGCATCGCCTTTTGCAGTATTAATGAGTAGTGGTGTAAGTAGTCCAAAGGCATCAAATATTATTATTGGAATTATAGCTTGCATAGCAGGTATTACAGTATCGTATTTTTTAGGCGGCGGAGAAGCTGAATGATAGGAGTTAATCTAGGTGTCGGGTCGTTTTAGACCCTTCCCTAGGGACTGGGAGTGAGAAGATGAAGAATCCTAATATCTATAAGAAGATAGCAATCGATTTATTACTTACAATAGCAATCGCACTTTTATTAATCTTTGTAGCACCTAAACTAATTGCATTCTTCTTGCCATTTGTCATAGGGTATGTTATTGCTTTAATAGCCAATCCTGTAGTTAAATTTTTAGAAAAGCGATTGAAGATTGTTCGAAGACATGGTTCAGCAATTGTTATTATAGTTGTATTAGCACTTATTATAGGAGCGCTCTATCTAATAATCAGTATGTTGGTTCGAGAGAGTGTATCGTTTATAACTGATTTACCAAATCTATATGAAACACTTAATCTTCAGATAAAGGAAGTTCAAAACAATCTGCAGGTTGTATATAAGGCTTTTCCGGTTGGTTTACAGAGATTTATTGATAACTTAGGAAATAATATTGGCACATATGTTAATACGTTTGTACAGAAGATGGAATTACCATCAATAAGTGATGCTGGTCTGTTGGTTAAGAATGCGGCTGAGTTTTTATTCATGATGATTATAACAATCATGTCGGCATATTTTTTCATTGCAGAAAGAGAAAGAATGTCGCTACAGCTAAAGAAGTTTATTCCTGAAGCATGGGGAGATAAGATTAGGATGATAGCTGACAATTTTAAATTAGCATTTGGTGGATATTTTAAGGCACAAATTAAGATTATGTTAATTATTACCTTTATCTTGTTTCTAGGTTTTGAGATTATGAACATTGGGTATTCAATATTATTAGCACTTGGAATTGCATTCTTAGACTTCCTTCCTTTCTTTGGAACTGGAGCGGTTTTGTGGCCATGGGCAGTTGTAGAATTAGTAACGGGTAATTATGTTCGGGCAGTTGTATTTCTAATTATCTATTTTATATGTCAGGTTGTAAGACAGATTCTTCAACCTAAATTAGTAGGGGATAGTATAGGAATCAGTCCTATGGAAACTTTGATATTCATGTATGTAGGATATAAGATAAAAGGATTACTAGGTATTATCTTAGGTATACCAATTGGTATGATAATTGTTAATTTCTATAAAGCAGGTATGTTTGACGGTATTATTGATGACATACGTTATATCACCAATGATATTATTAATATACGAAAACATAAGGAATATAATGAAAAGAAACATCAGTAATCAATAGATGTAATAAAATACAAAAATATGAATATTTTGATGAAAAATGAGGGAAAAATGTGGGCTAGTACTTTAGACCCGCATTTAAATTCTATTATTTGTAAAAAATAAAAAGAAAATAGAAAAGAAAATTTTAAAAAATATTAATAAAATAAAAGATTGGTAAGAATTATTGGGTATAATTATCTTAACATAGAATTAATTAGTAATAAATATAAAAAAATATAGGATTATAAGTAAAATAATATCAGAAAAATACTTTATGCATAATTATGCATAATTTTGCAGCTTGACCAAATGGAAAATATTATATATTATATAATTGGTAAAGAAGTAAGAAATATAACAAATCGCCACTTTTTCAGTAAGGGAAGGGAAGGGAAAGAAAAGAATGGATAATGAACTTTTGCCAGATATACAAGTTGCTGTATCAGTCGACGATATCCAACAAATAATAACAAACTATAAAATTGGTAAAAAGCCACTTGCAAGATTACTTGGTTGGGGAGAGACAACTATTATACGTTATCTCGAAGGGGATGCTCCGACTACAGAGTATTCTGATAAATTACGTGCAATACTTGGAAACCCGACGTATTACTATAGTATTCTTATGAGAAACAAAGGAAATCTAACAAACGTAGCATTTAGAAAAAGTAAGAAGGCAGTACTTGAGAGGCTTATGCAATCTAAGATTGATGTAGTTGCACAATATATAATTAATCTTAAAGATTCAGAAATAAGTCCTGGTTATATTCAAGTGCTTTTATTTTATATTCAAGCTTTTTCTCTTGCATTTCATGGTAAAGAAATGTTTGATGATGAATGCTTTGCAATTGGAAACTCTTCGCCTTATCCAAATGTATATGAGAATATGAAGAAATATGGAATGGTTAAACTCGAAATTGATGACACAGTGTTATCAGAAGAAGAAAAGGATTTAATTGATGCAGTGCTTGAAGGGTTTACATGGTATGGACCAAAAGCATTGTTTGCGCTATTAGATAGAGAATGTAAAGTATTAAGTGAATCTGCTGAAAATCGTAGTAATAAGTATATAACAAAAGATGTATTAAAGAATTATTATAAGGAAGCATTAATCCAATATAATATCAGCAATATTTTAGAGATAGGTAGATATCCAGATATAACATTATCAGAATTGCGAAGAGATATGATTTATGCTATTTAATAATATTAAAAGAGAATAATGAGATTGTAAGTTACATAAATAAAAACAGGCGGTTTGATTAAACCGCCTGTTTTTATATTACTACGAATCTAATTATAAAAAGTATCCGTTGTATTATTTACCATTTCTCTTTGCACGCATTCTTTGTGTAGGATCTAGGATCTTCTTACGAATACGAAGATTTTCTGGTGTTACTTCTAGTAACTCGTCAGTATCAATGAATTCCAAAGCTTGCTCTAAGCTTAAGATACGTGGTGGTGATAATTTAAGGGCATCGTCAGCACCAGAAGAACGAGTATTTGTTAATTGTTTTTTCTTACATATATTAACTTCGATATCTTCTGCTTTACCATTTTGTCCAATAATCATACCAGCATAAACTTTTTCACCAGCGCCGATGAATAAAGTACCGCGTTCTTGTGCGTTATATAGACCGTAAGTGATTGATTCCCCTGTTTCGAAGGAAATTAGAGAACCTTGTTTTCTATACTGAATATCGCCTTTGTATGGACCATAGCAATCAAATACAGTATTAATGATACCATTACCTCTTGTATCAGTCATAAATTCACCACGGTAGCCAATTAGGCCTCTTGCTGGTATAGAGAATTCTAATCTAGAATATCCACCAGTAGCAGTAGACATATTTTGTAATTCACCTTTACGTTGACTTAACTTTTCAATTACTGTACCAGTATATTCTTCAGGTACATCAATGATAGCTGTTTCCATTGGCTCAAGAAGTTTACCATTTTCATCAGTATGGTAAAGAACTTCTGCTTTACTTACTGCGAATTCATAACCTTCACGACGCATATTTTCAATTAATACAGAAAGATGTAATTCACCACGTCCAGAAACTTTATAACTTTCAGTAGAATCAGTTTCTTCAACACGTAAACTAACATCTGTGTTTAATTCTCTGAATAGACGTTCTCTAAGGTGTCTTGAAGTTACAAATTTGCCTTCTTGTCCAGCAAATGGACTATCATTAACGATGAAATGCATAGCAATTGTTGGTTCAGAAATCTTTTGGAATGTAATTGGAACTGGATTCTCTAAAGAGCATAAAGTATCGCCAATATGGATATCAGGAATACCAGAGATTGCAACAATCGCACCAATATCTGCTTTCTCTACTTCTACTTTCTTAAGGCCATCAAATTCGTATAATTTTCCGATTTTAACTTTCTTACGTTTTTCAGGGTCATGAGCATTTAATAACATAACTTCTTGATTTAAACGAAGAGAACCGTTATCTACTTTACCAACACCAATACGACCAACATACTCATTATAATCAATGGTACTGATTAGAACTTGCGTATCAGCATCTGGATCTCCTTCTGGAGCTGGAATGTAGTTAATAATTGTTTCGAATAATGGCTTCATGTTTTCAGGTGATTGATCAAGTTCAAGAATAGCAATACCTTCTTTAGCAGAAGCATATACGAAAGGAGCATCAAGCTGTTCTTCAGAAGCATCTAATTCAATAAATAAATCAAGAACTTCGTCAATAACTTCTGAAGGTCTTGCTTCTGGTCTATCTATCTTATTAATACATACAATTACAGGTAACTCAAGCTCTAAAGCTTTTTTTAGTACGAATTTGGTCTGAGGCATAGCACCTTCATAAGCATCTACTACAAGAACTACTCCATTTACCATTTTAAGAACACGTTCAACTTCACCACCGAAGTCAGCATGTCCTGGTGTATCAATAATATTTATTTTAATATCATTGTAAAATACGGCTGTATTTTTTGCTAAAATTGTAATCCCACGTTCTCTTTCAATATCATTAGAGTCCATAACTCTTTCTTGCACGGTTTGATTGGAACGAAATACACCGCTTTGTTTTAATAGTTCATCAACCAAAGTTGTTTTTCCATGGTCAACGTGTGCAATAATAGCTATATTTCTAATATCTTCTCTTTTTGTTCTCATTGTTTCTCCAATCTGCATCAGACTGTTTTGCCTGTATACGAAAAAAACTAATGTGAAAGTAAAATTTCACACTTATGTCGATTATTTATAACTGTCTGTCAACGTAGATTTATAACTGTCAACGTACAACTAATATATTTTATCACAAATCTTGTAATTTACAAGCAGTTATAAGAAAAGTGAATAACTTTGGGAAAAATGTAACATTTCCTTATAATTATTATCTATATGCAAGGAATTTTTACTCAAAGCTTAAAAAGAAAAAAAGTAGAAATCTATTGGTAAACGTTTATAAAGACAAAAATATATCCTGAAATTTGACAAAAGTTAAAAAAAACAACTAAAAATATGTACAAAATGTTAATTTTTAAAAACTAATATTTACATTTGGATTAAAATGTACTAAAATTGGAAATACTTTATTGAATTACAATATTTTACTTCTAAAAATAGAAAGTACAGCATAAATATATTAGTGAAGCAATCAATATACAATGTTGCTATTTTTAGAGCAGGATTAAGAGAGGAGTCGTACCATATGACAGATAAAGTATTTGATAATAATCAAGTAAGTATTGCAGGAGAGGTAATCAGTGAATTTGAGTACAGCCATGATGTGTTTGGAGAAGGATTTTATACCATTGATGTATCCGTAGGCAGACTTAGCAATTCAGCTGATGTAATCCCACTAATGATTTCAGAACGTCTCATGGATGTGAAAAAGAGCTATGTAGGTAAGTATATCGAAATTCTAGGACAATTTCGATCATACAATAGGCATGAAGAGAATCGTAATCGTTTAGTTCTTTCTGTGTTTGTAAGAGAAGTTAAAATTTGTGATGAGGGATATGAAAGTCCTAAACCAAATTATATCTTTTTAGATGGCTATGTATGTAAGCAGCCAATCTATAGAAAAACTCCATTAGGAAGAGAAATCGCGGATATTCTATTGGCTGTAAACAGACCTTATGGTAAATCTGATTATATCCCTTGTATTTGTTGGGGAAGAAACGCTAGATTTGCAGAAAACTTTACCGTAGGTGGACATATTCAAGTGTTTGGTCGTATTCAAAGTAGAGAGTATCAAAAGAAGGTCGGTGAAGAAGACTTCGAAAAGAGAGTAGCATACGAAGTTTCTGTTAGTAAACTAGAATGTATTGAAGATAATTAAAATGATAGCTATTTACAATTTAAAAATAATGTTGTAATATGGTATATCTAAAAGCAATGTGTTTTTTTAGTAATAGGGAACTTGCTTTTTCGAGTTTGCCAGTTATATTGTGAGCATCCAACTAAGAAAAAGTAATCTTTTTGTAAAGGTTGATAACTGGACAGTTACGTTATAAGAAAGGACATGGGCAAGATGGATAAAAAGATTGTGCAAGTATATTATGGCAACGGTAAAGGTAAGACAACTGCAGCAGTAGGCCAATGTATACGAGCAGCAAGTCTAGGCTATGAAGTTATTATTATTCAATTTTTGAAGGGAAGAGACGCTGAAGAATTCTCTTTTTTAAGTAAATTGGAACCAGAAATCAAACTTTTCCGTTTTGAAAAAGCAAAGGAATCTTACATTGACCTCACTGAAGAAGAACAATTAGAGGAGAAAAAGAACATATTAAATGGTATGAATTTTGCTAGAAAAGTAATTGAAACTGGAGAATGTGACGTCTTAGTATTAGATGAGATTCTTGGCTTAGTTGATCTTGGATTGATAACCATTGAGGACATTATTAAACTAATTAATTTAAGAGATGATTATTATAAATTAGTATTCACTGGACTTAATATGCCAGAAGAACTAATTGATCATGTTGATATGATATCGAAGATAGAGCAAATTAAGGGGTTCTAACTTAAGTATGAGAGGCAACTTTTTACGTGTATAATTAATGTGAATCTATAATTTACGTTAAACATATTACGCTAAAAAGTTGCCTCTTTCTATTTTTGGTATATCCAATGCTTTAATTTGTTTGCATTTTATCTATTGACAAAGGTAAAGTAAGGTGCTATGATAAACGCAATAAAAATATATTTGGTAGAGGCGCATTTTTTATCAGTATACTGTAGGATATGTCAGGCATAGTCGATTACAGTAGAAAGGAAAAGATGCCGAAGTTCTTATAACCTGAATAATAAGAGCTGGGCATATAGTTAATAGTTATATGACTGTCATCAATGCAATGATGGAGTGCTACCTAAAGAATTTTTTCGCATATCAAAGAAGATATACATATGCAGTATTCTTTAGGAGTCGACCATGTTGTCGACTTTTTTTAGTTATACGAAATGTATTCATAATTTCATAAAAACTAAAACTCTCCGCAAACACTGGTACGGCGGAAAAAGATGAGATATACCTTAAGAAAGTGAACCTTAAGTACTAATATATTCTCATTTTGAAAAAACAGCACATTTATTTTGAGAAATTTTGTAAAAAGTATTTCAAGGAAGTAATGATAGAATATAATGATTATATAAGTAATTGTGCTGGTATAAGAAGCCGTGTAATTAATTATAATATTAGGAGGGCTTAATTATGGCTATTTTTACAGGAGCAGGTGTTGCAATCGTTACACCATTCAAAGAAAACTTAGAGGTAGATTACAACAAATTAGAAGAAATCATTGATTATCAAATTGATAATGGAACGGATAGTATAATAATTTGTGGAACGACAGGTGAAGCTTCAACATTAACACACGAAGAACATCTAGAATGTATCAAAGTAGCTGTTACCAGAGTTAACAAAAGAATCCCAGTTATAGCTGGAACAGGTTCTAACTGTACAGAAACAGCAATATTTCTATCTAAAGAAGCCTGTCAAGCAGGTGTAGATGGCTTATTACTTGTAACACCTTATTATAACAAAGCAACCCAAAAGGGTTTGGTGGAACATTTTACAGATATAGCGAATGCTTCAGATGCACCAATTATTTTATATAATGTGCCTGGAAGAACAGGATGTAACATTGCTGCGAAGACAGCTGCTACACTTGTAAACAATGTGGAAAATATCGTTGGTATCAAAGAAGCAAGTGGAAACATGTCACAGGCTGCTGAGATGATGTTATTAACGGAAGGAAAACTAGATTTGTATTCAGGAAATGATGATCAGATATTACCTATCTTATCGCTGGGTGGTAAAGGTGTAATTTCTGTATTATCAAACATTGCCCCTAGAGATACTCATAATATGGTAGTTAGATACATGGAGGGTGATCTTAAAGGAAGTCTTGAATTACAATTAAAATATTTACCATTAATTCACGAACTCTTCTGTGAAGTAAATCCAATTCCTGTTAAAAAGGCAGTTGAGTTAGCTGGTTTAGCGCCAGGTGGAATGAGAAGACCTCTGACAGAGATGGAACCCGATAATGCAGACCGTCTTATGAGAGAAATGAAAGCATTAGGTATTATTTAATTAACGAATAAACTGAAATAATTATAGAGTTACATAGGATAGAACTTGGAGGCAATATATATGATAAAGATTATTATGCACGGCTGCAATGGTAAGATGGGTCAAGTGATTTCTGAAATTGTAAGAAATGACGATGAGTTAACAATTGTAGCAGGAATTGACCCATATACCATGAGAGAAAATGAATATCCTGTATTTGATGATATTAACAAGTGTGATATTATCGCGGATGTAATCATTGATTTTGCTACAGCGACAGCGGTAGAAAAATTACTTGCTTATGCAAAGGGAAGAAAGATTCCTGTAGTCTTATGTACGACAGGGTTATCCGATGAACAACTTCAAGTAGTTGAAGAAGTAAGTAAAGAAGTGGCTATTTTGAAATCTGCTAATATGTCTGTTGGTGTGAATCTGCTATTCAAATTAGTACAGGAAGCTACAAAGATGTTAGCGAAAGACTATGATATCGAAATTATTGATCGACACCATAATCAAAAAGTCGATGCACCATCGGGAACTGCACTTGCATTTGCTGATAAGATCAACGAAGTACTAGATGATGAATATGAATATGTATACGACCGTTCTACAGAGCGAAAGAAACGTTCTAAGAAGGAGATTGGTTTTAGTGCTGTCCGCGGTGGAAGTATTGTGGGAGATCATGATATAATATTTGCTGGATTAGACGAGGTTATTGAATTTCATCATAGTGCATATTCAAAGGCGGTTTTTGCAAAAGGAGCTGTAATAGCAGCAAAATTCTTAGCTGGTAAACCAGCCGGAAGATATGATATGAGTGATGTAATAAAATTCTAATAAAGAACACTGTCAATGGGGCTTTTTATCTACATTGGCAGTGTTTTTTATCATTTTATAATTATGACTGGAATTGGTCTGTCTATATTTATTTTGGTCATTAAATATTATGAATTTTTTTGATTTATAAAAAAGGACACAAACAATTGCTTTGCAACATATATAATTTAATGTATAATCTTATATACGTAGACCGTTGATAAAAGGTTCGTATAAGGTGGGAAGGTGATTCTATGTTGAGGGTAGCTGTTTGCGATGACGACCAAGCAATATCAAATTCATATAGGGATCGAATTAAAGCTTTGTTTGAGAGTAAACACGTAGATGCAACTATTTTTAATTATACTAAGGGAAGTAAGCTGATTGTTGACTGTGGAGAGGAACCGTTTGATCTGATCTTTCTGGATATTGATATGCCTGAAATGTCAGGATTTGATGTGGCAGTAAAGATTAATGAAATAAGTGATGATCCCGTTATTATCTTCGTTACAAACGAAGAGCAATTGGTGTATCGTTCTTTACGATACAGCCCTTTCCGTTTTATTAGAAAGACGTATTTTGTTGCGGAATTGAATGAAGCAATCGTTTCTTTTCTGGATTTGCATTTTAAAAGAAGCAAAACTCAAGTATTTAATTGTGTTAATGGAGAATTAGTAGCAATTAATATTAAAGATATTATGTACATAGAAAGTAATAAACATAAAGTAACTGTCCATACACAAAAAAAAGATATTGTTACGAAAGCAAAGATAAGTGAACTAGAAGATAACCTGAAGAATTTCGGGTTTATTCGCGTGCATATAGGATACTTAATCAATATGAAATATATATTTACTATAGAAAAGACGGAGATAATATTTATGAATCAAACAAGTGTACCAATGAGCCGCCATAGAACGGAACAAGTGAAGACGGAATTTCAAAAATACATAAGGAGTGGATTTTAGTGATTGAGGATATCGCTTTTGATTGGCTACCAAGTTTAATCGAAAATTTTGTTATGCTTTATTTTATGGCATATTATTTAGGATTTAAAGATCATATTGCTATAAAATATAGGAAAATAAGCCTTTGCGGTTTTACAGTATTATTATGTTTGGTTAGTGATATGGGTACATACTTCGCGGATTTCGAAATTTTGTTTATGATATTAGCAATAATAATATGTATCTTTTATGGACTATTCTTTTTGACAGGCTCATTAATTAGTACTGTATTTACTTCAATGATTCCGTTTGTTTTTATAGTGGTTATTAACTCAGTTTCATTATATGTTTTTTCAATAATTACTAATTCATCTATGAATACATTAATATTTGAACGAAATGCTACGAGGGCTCTTTTATTAGTTATTACAAAGGGGAGTCTTATATTAAGTATGTCTTTAATTGCGAGATTAAGTCCTAAGAGTAGTTTTGTTTTTAAGAAGAATGAAGTTGTTGCAATCATTTCAATATTTTTTTCAAGTTTACTAATTTCGGTTTTTATATTTGATAAGGAGACAAAATTAGGAATCGAAGAATATAACAGTAGCAATATATACTTTATTATGGCTGTTTTGGGACTTATCATAATCAATGTCTTAACTTATGTGTCTTATTTGAAAATAGAAAAGGATAACAAAGAAAGGATACAGTATGAACTTGTCAAATTACAATTAGAACAGCAGAAACTAGCGTATGAAGAATTTGAAAATAGAAATCTGGAGATACGAAAAATACGACATGATATGCGAAATTATATGGAAGCCTGCCTTGCATTAATGCAATCAGGTGATTATAGAAGTGCCGAGGATTATCTTCATAATATCTGTACTAATGTTATTAAACCAATAAATTACACTATCGTTACGAATAGTTCATTGATTAATGCTGTTTTAAACAATAAATTACATCTATGTAATAGTAATGAAATTAAAGTTGATTATAAAATATTATCTGACTTTGATGACTTTGATGAACTAGATATCTGTGTTATGTTGGGAAATCTTTGGAATAATGCAATAGAAGCAACAAAGGATCTAGAAACAGAAAAGAAAATTACATTTGAGGTTATGAAAAATAAGAATTATCTAATAATCATATTACGAAATACTATAAAGGAATCAATAATAAAGAAAAATCCCAATTTTTTCACAACCAAAAAGGACAAGTTAAATCATGGATTAGGTATAATAAGTATACGAGATATCGTGGGAAAATATGACGGATTAATGGAGATTTCGGAAAATAACAGCGAAATTAAGTTTCAAATAACACTGAAAACTGGACTAAAGGAATTATAACTACCAATTATGTGCTGAGGGATACCAGTCGTGTCTCAAGTGTTGAAAAGAATAGGGAAAAAGGTTAATATATGTCTATGGGAGGAAGTCAAATGATTACCAAAATAGCCAATAAATTAACCATTTTTTTAGTTAATAGAGAGATTATATCTTGGGAGGATATACCAATCTATATATATGGTTATGAAGCATTAATTGCTTCGTTGGTGAATTTTATCCTAATAGTTATATTGGGCGTAATTTTTCACCAAGGCTGGCATTCAATCGTGTTTTTTGTGGTATTTGCTTTGACTCGTGTTCATAGTGGTGGTTACCATGCACAGTCGTATCTGAAGTGTAATTTGGTTTTAGCTTTAGTTTACATAGTTACAATAACATTAATTAAAGCGATTATTTTTTCTAAAACAGATTATACAATTGTAGTATTTGTCCTATTTTATTTATCTGTTATTCTTAAATTTGCACCCGTACCAGATTCTAAGAAGCAGATAAGCAAAGCAGAGGAAGTAAAGTTTCGGGAGAAAATTTTATTATTATCTGCAATATGGACAATCTTAATTCTAATCCTAAGCTTTGTTTGTTTCAGAATTGCCTTAACTATGGCTATTACACTGTTTGTTGTAGCAGTGCTTATAGTGATACAACAACTTCTTAGTAGAGAGGAGGAAATATACAATGAAGAAAGTACTTAATACGGTAGCAAAAGTTGGTATGATGTCAGCTAAGAGTGCTAGTAGCAACAAATCATGGTTTGGTTGTTACCAACCTCTAGAACCAGTTGAATTAAAAAAATTTAAGAAATAATAAGTAAAATATTCATAAGCACAATGGTTAACCACCATAAGTAGTAAATCATCCTAATTATGACGTTAGTCAACTTTGCATTTCTTAGACAAAAAAGAAGGACAATAACAAATGTTATTGTCCTTCTTTTTTGCTTATAGCAAATAAATAAGTGTGTGATGTGTTTTTAAATTAACAACACTACTATTGTAATAGTTTAATGTGATAAAATCAAGAGACTTACTGAATTAACTAAGAATCAACATCAAAAAGCCAATATACTACATTTTAATAACAAATTAGTAACCTCAATTTTAATTCAATTGTTATCATAATCAAATGGGTAATATAATATATTTACATATGTGGACGTGCAGTATAGAATATGACTTAATGGATGAAAGTCAGCTGAGAATTGTGTTAGCATAATTTCTCCAGAGATTGAAAGGAGCATGGGTAGTTGTATGAAACGTAAACTAGTATTAATTATACTTTGTATCATAATAATATGTGGTATCTTTTTAAGAAATGGAAAGTCAGGTCCGATAGATACCAACAATAGTGGGAATGATCAAGTTCAAAATCCGTTGGAGGAAACAATAACTCGTGCACAAGTTGCCAAGATGATCAGTTTTGCCGCATATACGAGAGAAGAATGTGAACAATTAGATCGAGTTATTACATATAAAGATACGGGTGTGGATAAATGGTATGATAAATACATCAATGCAGTTACCATATTAGAATTAATGGAGGAAGATAAGAATTTTCGCCCAAATGATGCCCTTACATATGGCGAAGCAAAACAAATATTAGAAAAATTACAATTGACGGACTATAAACGTCTTCGATTTAATCTAACTGATGATATCTTAAGTAAGAAAATAAGCGCTACCAATTGGTTATCTGTATATGAATATATTTGTACCGAGATATACAATTATGTTCCTAGTGAGAAGGATATCTTCGTTGTAATGGCTGGTAGTGATAAGAAGGAAGATAAGTGGAAAGTCGTAGGAGAAGATGAAACGTATCAAAGTGATGGAATATCGCTAGAAAGCTGTCTAAATCAAACGGTAACTGCTATCGTTAGAGGAGATGAGATCTTAGCGATTAAGCAAGTTAAGGAGGACACAATATCACTTGAGAATGTTTGGATTATTGATGGTAAAAAGAAGAGTGTATCAGTTTTTATCAATGGTGTAGAGAAAACTTTTCAAACAGAGAATGTATTAGCAGAAGAGATTACGAATGTCGCGGGTGACTTAATAATAAGTAATCAAAAGATTACCAAGGTATCAGTTAAGCCGAATAGAATCACAGGAAAAGTTCTTGCTGCTACCAAAGAATATATTGAAATAGAAGATTACGGAAAGGTATATCTTGAAGATAATTATAGAATCTATAAAATCTACGGTGATATTGAATCAAAAATTAGTAGCGCAGTACTTGTAGGGTACTCCGTGACAGATTTTGTTATATCTAACGATAAAATCAGTGCAGCGTTAATTAAAGAGAGTCCAAAAGCTGAGAATATCCGTGTATTATTAAAGACTACGGGATTCAAAGACATCTTCCATAGTAATGTTGTGTTAACCTCCGACGAACCATTTACAATCACATATGGTAAGAAAACTAAGAAATATGATGCGAAGGAGAAAGTGACAATCAAGCCAACGAGTAAGATGTTAGATGAGGGAAGATTACGAGTGGAAACTACGGAAGATGGTAAAATAACGGTTTCTTCTATTGAAAGAGCATATGGTACTCCAAGTTACAGAGGATCATTAGAAATTGTCTCCTATGATCAAGGTTTAACTATTGTAAATGATTTACCTTTAGAAGAATATTTATACAGTGTAGTTCCAAGTGAGATTCCTACTTCATATGGAAAAGAAGCTCTGAAAGTGCAAGCCGTTTGTGCAAGAAGTTATGCTTATAATCAATTACTTACTAATCAGTATAGTGAATATGGTGCACATGTCGACGATAGTACATCGTTCCAGGTTTATAATAACGTGGAAGAGAATGAGTCTTCCATTGCAGCAGTTAAGGATACTTATGGTAAAGTATTAGATTATGATGGAGAGGTTATCACAGCTTACTACTTCTCAACTTCTAGTGGGTATACATCAAGTGCAAGCGAAGTGTGGATGAACAATACGCCATTAGAATATCTAACAGGAAAATTACAAGTTGATGAGGATAAAACGGAAGAATTAGATTTGACGGAAGAAAAGAATTTCAGAGACTTTATTATCAATGATGATTACGATACATATGATAGTGATTTCGCTTGGTATCGTTGGCAGACTAAGATATCTTTAGATGATATTAAGAAAACGATTGATTCTAAATTAAAATCAAGATATAATGCAAACAGTAGATTGATTCTAACACTTGTTGATGGTAAATATGTAAGTACCCCAATTGACACAGTAGGTAATATTAATAGTATTACTATTACCAAACGTGCAACAGGAGGTGTAGCTACAGAAATTATTATCAAAGGTTCTAAGAATACTATAAAAGTAATATCTGAATATAATATACGTATTTTGTTATCACCAAGTGGGAATGATGTAGTTCGCAAAGATGATAGTAAGATTTCTAATATGAGCTTATTACCAAGTGCTTTCATTATTATTGATGAAATTAAGAGCGATGATAAGCTAACAGGCTATAAGATTCGCGGCGGTGGTTATGGACACGGCGTTGGAATGAGCCAGAATGGTGTTAAATCAATGGTTGAAGAAGGTTTCAAATATGAACAAATATTAGAACATTATTACACAGGAGTTAATATTGCTTCTATATATGAATAGTTAGATAACAATCAAAATGTAATAACAGCTAAGTGAAGGGAAGTAAGAGATAAAGATGATTTTCTTACTTCCTTTTTCATGTGGGGAGAAATTAAATATTTCAAATAATTAAAATATTTAAAATAATTCAATAAATAATATTGACAAGGAAGCTCACAAAGGATATAATATTTCTCGTACTGATGAGCAGTTGTGGCGGAATTGGCATACGCGCTAGACTAAGGATCTAGTGAGCATTGCGCTCGTACGGGTTCAAGTCCCGTCAACTGCAGTAAGAAAGATTAGGATCAAACCGTGAGGTTTGGTCCTTTTTTGGGCTAGGAAAGAGTCAATGAAACGGGTGATACCATTATGCAAGTAATCAAAGGGGCGTTCGGCATTTGTCGGGTGCCTTTTTGACTGGAAAAAACACTTGTAATGTAGTAGTATATATTTTGTTTAGATGTTACAGGTTTAGAAGAATAATACAAGGAATTGAGGTGTACATATGGCAAGTGAACTACAACCATTGTCGTTGTTATTTCAGAATAGATTATTTCGTATTCCTGATTATCAGAGAGGCTATGCTTGGCAGCAATCACAGCTAGCAGATTTTTGGGATGATTTAATAAATCTACAAGAAGGAAGATATCATTATACAGGACTGCTCTCCTTTTCTATATGTGTAGGCGGATTATTAGTAATCTCAGGTGTAACAATGCTTATAATCTTAAATCAAGAAGAAAAGAAACTAGGTTTAAAGAAAGAAAACAATACATACATACATTTAAAACCATTACCAACGAAAAAAGGGGGAGGCTGTGAATCGTGACAATTTTTTTTGCAGGAGTTATTGTCAGCGTTGCACTTTATTTAGTTGTGGGTTTACTAGCAGGTCGTAATGTAAACAACTTAGACGATTATTATGTTAGTGGCCGTAATGCGTCTACTCTTTTAATATCAGGTACTTTGTTTGCCTCCATGTTGTCGGTAAATGGTTTTATGGGGGATCAAGCATTTTGCTATACTGGGAATATAACTTCGTTGGTACTCTTAAATTCCATTTGTGCTTGCGGTTATGTTTTCGGTCCACTTATCTTTGGCAGATTTTTAAGGAGATCTGAGTGTTCTACAATGCCAGAGTTTTTCGGTGCTCGGTATAATGACCCTAGAAATCGCCGTGTAGCGGGGATTATAACCATAATCTCGTTAACTGCTTACTTACTAGCCTCACTTAATGGGGTAGGTATCTTGATGCAAGAGTTAACTGGCTTACCACAAGAAGTTTGTTTATTTATCGCTTGGTTTTGCTTTACTGTCTTTACCTTTTATTCTGGATCTAAGGGTGTTGTGTTAACAGATACTATGATGTTTTTAGTGTTTATTGGTGCAACTATTATCGCTGGTCCTTACATATTTAAGGCACAGGGCGGAATTGGGGAACTGTTGCATAATCTTATGAAGAATCCTAACGCTCCTGCTAATATATTAGATTATCATGGTAATATTTCGGGTACAGGTGCTAATGATGTGTTTGGTGCTGTTATGTACGCAGTTACAAGTGGAGTAATATGGCTCATTACTGTGTCTATTTCTCCTTGGCAAGCTGGTCGTAATTTAATGGCCAAAAGTGAGCATGTTACCTTTCGAGCAGGTGCTGTTTCAGCAATTTGTACTACTGTATTTTTACTATACTTAAACTTGCAATCGATATCTGTAATAAACTTAAACCCTAATATGGAAGATCCACAAAGAGTACTTATTTGGGCTGCCTTTAATGTAATGCCTAAACTTGTAGGAACTCTTGTATTAGCAGGCATTATGGCTGCCGGATTATCATCCGCCTCTACTTTCTTGTCGGTAGTAGGATTTTCAATTACTACAGATATTGTTTCTATTAAATTTAAAAATGACAGACAGCAATTATGGTTTAGCCGTCTTACCATGCTAATAGTTGGTATTATATCTTTGAGCTTAGCTTATGCTGGGATTGGTGGAGTACGTATTATTTCATGGTTTGCCTCCACAATCATCGCTGCATCTTGGGCTGTGCCTGGAATAGGTGCAATAATAAGTAAAAAATTATCATCTACTGGAGCACGATGGTCGATGATTGCAGGGTTTTTAGGGTTTTTAATATCAAAGTTTTTAGTAAGTTTTAAGGTGGCATCTTTCGATCGTATTTGCAGTAACTTTTTAGATCCATTTTTTATTGGAATTTATCTAAGTCTTTTTTTTGCAATTGCTGGTTCCATAATTTGTCCAGTTACTGAGCAAGAAAAAATTTATCGGTCAAATATACTAATACTCCCACAAAGCGAAAAAGTTTCCAAAGATTACAAGATAGACCGATACTATGCCTACATTCTCATTTGTGCAGGAATAGCAACATCAATATTTTTAATTTATTTTTGGGCTTTGCCTTATAATGGATATATTAAATAATTAGTAAAATTTTTATAAGAATTATGAACTAAATTTTTTGGACCAAAATTATAATAGAAGAGGAGATATAACGATGACCAAAACAAGAAGTGGAAATTCGAAATCACAAAAATTTATAGTTCTATTACTTATGATTATTTCTCTATGTACTATCTATATTTTACCATACTTAAGATATTCTTTTTTCACCCCTCTACAAGAGGCAATGGGGTTAACAAATAATTCTGCAGCTTTTGGAAGCTTAATATCTGTATATGGAATTATCAATGTAATTTGTTATTTACCAGGCGGCTTTCTAGCTGATAAGTATGATCCTAAAAAATTATTAGTATTTTCTATGGTTTCTAGTGGTATACTTGGTTTGTGGATGGGAACATGGCCTTCTTATAACGCTCTTATGATTATCCATATACTATGGAGTATTACTACAGTATTAACCTTTTGGTCTTCCTCAGTAAAATGTGTCAATATACTAGCATCATCAGATGAGCAAGGTGAGATGTTCGGATTTTTAGAAGGTGGTCGAGGTTTAATTGGTTTAGGAATCAATGGGATTTTTCTTGCTATTTTTGTTTACTGTTCCGCTAAGGCAGGTGGGGATGTAGCCGGTATCACACTTGTAGTAAACTGTGTATCTATACTTATGATTCTAGATGGTATTGCACTTGCATTTTTACTTCCAAAAAGTGATACATCAGTGGCTGTCAATTCAAGTGCAAAAGATAGTATACAAGCTATGATTAAGAGCTTTAAACAACCGATTACTTGGTCACTAGCAGGTATTATCTTTACCTGTGCTGCACTTGCTGCAAGTGGTGCATATTTTGCTCCTTATTTACAAAGCTTTGCAGGTATGACAGTGGTTATGGCTTCTACTTTTGGTGTTATTAGATCAAATGGTACTGCCATTATTGCTTCTCCTATAGCTGGTTTAATTTCTAAAAAAATGGGGAGATCATCCGTTGTAATAGTGGCAGCATTTGTAGGATTACTTACACTTTGTATTTTCTTACGCATTGTACCAGCAACACCAAAACTTCTGTGGCCACTAATAATTGTTATGTTATTATTTTCCGTTCTCTATGCTGCAAACCGTGCAGTATACTGGGCACTAATTGACGAATCAGGTACTCCTAAAAATATGGTAGGTAGCGTTATTGGTGTTGCATCAGTAATTGGTTTTCTACCGGATACATTTATTCATACTCTATTTGGTAATTATTTAGATAAATATGAGCCGATGGTAGCCTATAATAAAATTTTCATGTTCTGTATAGGTTGCGCTATTCTAGGTTTAGTTACATCTGTTGTAGCTGAACGTATAATTAAAAAACAGCAAGCTTCGAAAGCTTCCGTTTCTTCCGAATCAACTGAAAACTAATAACTAATCTTATTCTAGAAGATGATAATGAAAAGGAGATAAAATTATGAAATATAACTTTGATACCGCTCCAGCTAGAATTAATATGGAGTCAGCAAAATGGGATGCCATTGGAGAACAAAGCGTGTCAGGTGTAGTACCTCTATCCGTCGCCGATATGGAACTGCTTTCACCTCCTGAAATTATTGAAGAATTGAAAAAAACAGCGGAATTTGGTATGTGGGGTTACACATGGTGGGGAGAACGCTATGCCAATGCAGTTAAGCATTGGATGAGTACTCGTCATAATTGGAATATAGATCCTAATTGGATTGTTCAGCTCAACGGAGTAGTGCAGGGGCTTTATGCAGCAGTAAGAGCATATACACAGCCAGGAGACAACGTTCTAATTCTTACTCCAGTATACTATCCTTTCTACAGATCAATTCGGCTTAATCAAAGAACAGTAATAGAATGTCCTCTCCAAGAAGTCAACGGCAAATATGTCATTGATTTTGAAGATTTTGAGGAAAAAGCAAAGCAATGTAAAATGTTTTTACTATGTAATCCGCACAATCCTGTAGGACGCGTATGGACTCCAGAGGAACTAAGACGTATTGGAGAAATATGTAACAAACATAATGTTTTGGTAGTAAGCGATGATATTCATTTTGATATTATTATGCCGGGTTACACCCATACATGTTATCCAAGTTTGGCTGAAGAATTTGCGAACAACTGTGTATTCTTATCTTCTTCTAGCAAAACATTCTCTTTAGCTGGATTATGTGTTGCCAATGCTATTATTCCTAATGAAGATTTACGAGTAAAATTTGACAATGAGGTTAATGTATCTGGATGCTATACATATAGTATTTTTGGATGTCGTGCACTGGAAGTGGGATATACCAAATGTGCAGATTGGGTACAGCAGCTCAATGAACATATATATGCAAACTATCTTTATTTTAAAGAATTTATGGAGAAGCATTACCCTGATGTTAGAGTAGCCGATTTAGAAGGTACATATTTATGTTGGTTTGATTGCAGATGCTTTAAAATGCCTGGAGAAGAACTTGCAAACTTCTTACAAAAAGAAGCACAACTTTATTTAGATGATGGCTTCATTTTTGGAGCTGCCGGAGATGGATTTGAACGTATTAACCTGGCTTGTTCCCGAGAAGTATTGGTAAATTCACTTGAACGTTTTCACAATGCTATGCAAAAACATTACAACAGTATAAGCAATTAATAATCAATATAAAAAATCTATGTCATGCAAAAGAAACTTTGTTTTTTTTGCATGATAGATTTTTTATATTAAGTTTTAAATATCACTTTGAAATCTCGAATACAAATTCATTAAAAGTATTCCCAATGATATATATGTATGATAGAATACCTATATCATTGGCTGAGCACTTGTTATCAAACTTTCTGTTTAGGTGTATACCATCTTTTCATATTCATACTTCTCAACATTTAAATAAAAGTGATTAAATAAAGAATGCACATGTACTCTACTACTAAATAAATGAAGGAGACTTATTTTTTGTTTATTGAATCCGAATCTACATAGAAGGAGAACAATTATGGAATTACCTGCAAATAAGCAACTTATTGATCAAACTTACACAAAACTCAGCAAAAACGCAGATAAACTTTATAAATTTGTTATGTTATACCATGATTATATTTATAAAGCTAAGGATTATGGAAATGGGGATGTAATCAAAATGGTGGAAGTTCATACATTGGCTATGATTGAAGATAACCCAGGCATAACCGTCAGTAATCTTGCAAAACTTTGGGAGCGCAGCAAAGGAACGGTTTCACTTAATGTGGCAGCTCTTGAGAAAAAAGGATATATATACCGTAAAAAAGAAGATAATAACGAAAAAGTTATACATCTGTATCCAACCGAACGGGGGATTGAACTAAGTACGGTACACAAAGTATATGACAACGTAGATATCATGCAAACACAGGCACAATTATTAAAATCTTGTACTCCCCAAGAGTTAGACTGTTTTTATAAAGTGTTAGATGCTTATCTAGAATTATTCATTGATGATACTACACTTTAGTTTTCTCAACTGTCTACCGTTGGAATTTTTTTGGTAGAGCATCGTCTCATGCATAGTTTATTGGGGATTTTAAAAGCTGTTAGTTTTTAGGGAAGTTCAAAAGCTATCGGATTACTGTTAGTAAACATTCGTCTCAATCCTTCGGGGTTGGGATTTTTTTTGCTCTTACAATGTATTGGAGCCTGATGGTCGCAAGGAATCCTGAAATATCTATACTGTCAGATGAATATATGGAGCGATGTGAAATGTAATGGTATGCCAAGCGACAATACGTGTGACAGGTGGAACGGTTTATTAAAAAATCAAGTTATCAATTCGGCAGGAAATATGTTATTATATGATAGAACATAATAGATAAGGTGACGCAATTTATTTGTGACAATACAATAATGCAAGGGATAAAGGAGAAGCTAGAATGAAATTGGATTTACAAACATTGGAATCTAAATTGTGGAGTTGTGCGAATGTGCTTAGAAGTTCATTAGACTCAGCGGTTTACAAAGATTATATTATAGGGTTAATGTTCCTCAAGAGAATTAATGATGAATTTCTATCGGAGCGGAATAAGTTACAATCCCAATATAGTACATTACCTACAGAAAAGGTTGAAAAGATGCTAGAGAATCCAGGGCTTTACAATAACTTTTTTGTTCCAAAGGAAGCTAGATGGGCTGAATATAAGGATTTAAACTTAAATATTGGTCCTGTCTTAGATAAAGCTTTTAAGATGATCGAGGATGAACCGAAAAACTCCGAGTTAATAGGTGTATTATCCACTACGAATTACAATGATAAAGAAAAAGTTCCAGATGAGAAATTAGTACAACTAATGCAAATTTTTGATTCTATAGAATTAAGCAATGACAGCTTGGAAAGTCCTGATGTACTTGGGGATGCATATATGTATCTTATTAAGATGTTCCAAGATAGTTCGGGTAAAAAGGGTGGCGAATTTTTCACACCTAATGAAGTAAAACAATTAATCGTGCGTTTACTAAAACCATCTGAAGGAGATTCTGTATACGATCCAACATGTGGTTCAGGTGGTTTTCTAATTGAAACAATAGCTTACTTAAAAGAGCAGAATAAGAATTATAAAGATATCCAATTGTATGGGCAAGAAAATAACATATCTACTTGGGCAATGGCAAAATTAAACATTTTGATGCATGGAGTAAAAGGTGCAACAATTTATAAAGGGGACACTATACGTAATCCTCTTAATCTTAATGGTACAAGTCTAAAAACATTTGATAAGGTTATGGCAAATCCCCCTTTCTCTCTGAAAGAATGGGGAGTCGATGTTGCAGAGAAAAATACGTATAATCGATTCAATTATGGAGTACCACCAAAATCATATGGAGATTTTGCATTTGTTGAGCATATGCTTGCTAGTTTAAATAGTAATGGGATTATGGCAACGGTAATTCCCCATGGAATCTTGTTTAGAGGCGGAGCAGAAGGAAAGATTCGTAAAGCAATGCTTCAAGATGATCTTTTTGAAGCAATTATTGGACTTCCACAAAATCTATTTTACGGAACAGGTATCCCAGCTGCAATTATTGTACTAAATCACCATAAAGCTGAGCAACATAAGGGAAAAGTTTTGTTTATTGATGCTTCTCAAGGGTTTGAGAAGGCTGGAAATAAGAATCAGTTGAGACAGCAGGATGTTGATGACATTGTGGCTGCATATGAAGCATATGAGGATAAAGAGAAGTATGCAAGTATTGTTGACATGAAGACTATTGAAGAGAATGATTATAATCTGAATATCAGTCGTTATGTGGATACTAGTGAGGAAGAGGAAGAGATTGATATTAATGCTGTGATTGAGAGAATTTCTGCTCGTAAGAAGGAAATTGAAGAAACTGAAAAGCAGTTAAATGTTTACCTCAAAGAACTTGGATTTGAGAGCTTGTAGGAGGTAGTCATGGTGGCGAACGAAAATAGAGAAGGATATAAGAAGACAGAATTAGGATGGATACCTGAGTATTGGAATGTGGTTGAATTAAAGAGTGTATGCACAGAATTTAATGTTCCAATGCGTGATAAACCGAAAGTATTTGATGGAAACGTACCTTGGTGTAGAATAGAAGATATTCAAGGGAGATATATTTATGGGACAACTTCAGAACAGTATGTATCAGCAGAAACAATTACAGATATGAATCTGAAAATAAATCCAAAAGGAAGTATTATTTGCTCGTGTAGCGCTTCTTTGGGAGTTGTAGCAATGGTAGAAAATCCGTTGATAACAAATCAAACTTTTATTGGAATTGTACTGAAGGATAGTATATGTAGAGAATATTTATATTATTATTTATTAAGTTGTAAGCAAAGATTTAAGAGAATCGCGGGTGGTACAACAATACCATATATATCAAGAGAAAAATTTGAAAACTTTAAAATTGTATATCCATCTATTATGGAACAAGAAAAAGTTGGTCGTATTCTAAATACTGTCGATTTAACTATAGAGGAAATTGATAAAAAACTTTTTGCTCTTACTGAACTAAAGCGGGCTTTAGCCAAGAAACTATTATCAGAAGGAATTGGTCATGAAGATTTTAAAGATAGTGAAGTTGGAAGGATTCCGTTATCTTGGAGTATAAAAGACATATCTCAAATATCATCTAGTTGTAATAATGGATTTGTAGGGACAGCGGCACCATTTTATACTGATGAAGAAACGGGTATTCCGTATATGATGGGGAATAATGTCCGTGCTAATCGACTAGATTTGAGGGATAGGGTTTTTATTACTAAAGAGTTTACAGATTCTAATCCGAGAGCAAGAATTAATACAGGAGATACTTTGACTGTTCAATCGGGGCATATTGGAACTACATGTGTTGTTCCTGAAGAATTTAATAATGCATTTTGTCATGCTCTTATTATTACAAAGTATAAAGAGAGTGTTAATTCAGATTATGTAGCATATTACTTAAATTCGGATATTGGTATGAAACGATTACAGAATATTTTTGTTGGTACAACAATTAAGCATATAAATACAAAGGATTTTGTAAAATTTAAAATACCGATTCCTGATATTAATGAACAAATAAAGATTTCTAATATACTGAAAGATTTTGATAAACAAATTTCGCAATATCAACAACAAAAATCCGACTATACTCAACTAAAGGCCGGTTTAATGCAGCAATTACTAACAGGAAAAATCAGAGTAAAGTGTGATAAATAAAAATAAGAAAGCCTATGGCAACAGGATAATAGTCCTGTTGCCATAGGCTTTAATTCATGACATGATTAAATGTTTGTTGCATTGAGTCATTTGATAATTTAATATATCTAGTAGTTGTTGTAATGTTGGTATGGCCTAAACTGGCAGATGCTTTATATATATCATTAGTTTTGCTATAAATAGCTAAACCGTGACTACGTCTGAATGTGTGTGGTGTCACCCGAAACCGGTCAATTGAGGCTTTTATTGCGATTTGTCTTATGATAAATTCAATACCAGCTTTAGAGAGTCTGTTATACGGTTTTTTTAATGTTACAAAGAGGGCCGTGTTAGTATCGGTTCTAGTAGCGATATATTTGTTGATTAATAGAATAGCACGATCTGAAAATCTAACTATGCGTTCTTTATTTCCTTTTCCATTAATAATGGTTCGTTTATTATTAAAATCGATAGAGGATATGTCTACTTGTCTTAATTCACTTACTCTCATTCCTGAAGAATATAAAACTTCTACCAAACAAGAATCACGAACATTTTTACAAGCTAAGCGAATCTTTTCAAACTCTTCATTTGTTAAAGGTTCTAATATTTTAACACAACATTTGATGGGTTTAATACGAGAAGCAGGATTTTCTAGTATTTTATGCTCTCGAAACATCCATTCGAAAAAACAATTTATCACAATTCGTTTGTGTTCTAGAGTGATGTCTGACACTTTATGAACCTGTTTACAAATGTAAATATATTTCATAATATGAGCGGATGTTACTTGAGTAAGAGGCATTTGTACAAATTGTTCAAATAAATGTAATTCCAGTTTATAATTAGCTAAAGTGTTAGGAGATAGACCGCTAACTTTTAGTGTAATTAAATATTCCATTATATCAGGTGAAATTTTATCAGGTGAATAAGAAACTAGTTCAAAAGATTTTCGTGATATTGTGTAATCGGATAGTATGACAGCTAGTTGTTTTTCAAGTACTTGTAATTGATGAGTTGAAAGATTTTGCATTATCAAGAGTTCCAATAGTTTATTTAATAATTCATATGATTCCATAAATAACCTCCTTAAGTTTTTTAGATTATTAACAAAATCACCATAAAGCTGAGCAACGTAAGGGAAAAGTTTTATTTATTGATGCGTCTCAAAGCTTTGAAAAAGCAAAGACAATGAATGTATTAAGTGAAGAAGATCTTGATAAAATTGTAAATACGTTTACTGCTTATAGTGAAAATGAAAAATATTCTCGTGTTGTAGCGATATCTGAAATTGAAGAGAATGACTTTAATTTGAATATAGCACGTTATATTGATATGACAGAAGAAGTTGAAGAGATAGATATTAATTCTGTATATTTTTCAATAAGAAATAGAGAAGAAGAAATTAAAGCAAGTAGTGAAAAATTGGACAGATTGTTAAATGAGTTAGGAATATAGGAGGGATATTATATGATGAAGAATACTATCCCAGAAAGATGGACAATAAGAAAGATTGAAGATATAGCAACAAGAGTTGAGAAAAATAATACAGGCGAAGACATACCAGTACTAACTATTTCCTCGCTGTCAGGTTTTTTACTGCAAGAAGATAGATTTAGTAAAGTTCAGGCGGGAAACAGCCTTAGCAAATATGTTAAACTCAAACGTGGAGAGTTTTCATATAATAAAGGAAATTCAAAAACTTATCCATATGGTTGCATTTTTAAACTTGAAGATCATGAAGAAGCATTGGTACCTAATGTATATATTTCTTTTAAAATCCATGGACAAAATTTAGATTATATGCAGTATTATTTTCATGCGAGAATGCTAGATAAACAATTGAGAAGATTGATTTCATCTAGTGCAAGAATGGATGGATTATTAAATATAAATGTAGATGAGTTCTTTAAGTGTAAAGTATTATTGCCTCCTATAGAAGAGCAAAATAAGATAGCAAGTGTGTTACAAGAAATAGATAAACATATATCTTTATTGAATAATCAAGTTGAAGAGCTAACTGAGCTTAAGCGGGCTTTAGCTAAGAAAGTTTTAACCGAAGGTATTGGACATACAGAGTTCAAGGAGACTGAAATTGGACAATTGCCGTTGTCTTGGAAGGTAATTAGCATAAATGAATTATCTGAAAAAATAGTTGGAGGGGGAACACCTTCTAGAGATGTTAAGGAATACTTTGAAGGAAATATTCCTTGGGCAACGGTTAAGGATATGGATGATTCTATAATGAAATCAACAACTACAGAGTATATTACTGATCTCGCAGTCCAGAATAGTTCGGCAAGAGTCATAGACGCTTATAATATAATAGTATCTACACGTATGGGATTGGGTAGAGGGTTCATTAATACTGTCAATATGGCAATAAATCAAGATTTAAAGGGTATTTTTTTGAAAAAAGATATAGTATTGACAGAATATTTTTTATACTACTTTAAGTTTCTTGCTACCAAGATTGAAAGTATGGGTAAGGGATCTACTGTTAAAGGTATTGTGCTTGATGAATTAAAGAAAATTTATGTAGCAATACCTGATATACAGGAGCAAAAACAGATAGTACAAATACTTAACTCTGTAGATGGAATGATTAGTAGTTACAATGATCAAAAATCCGACTACACTCAACTAAAGGCCGGTTAAATTTAGAATGTGACAAAAAAAGTTAATGAAAAGATAGATAATATAAGCTAATTATGAACAGAAAGAAAAGCATTATAATGTATATAAGCGTTTCTTTATTATGTACAGCAAGATATTAGTTTTATGATATCAAATGTAGTACTTATTATTGCTTTAATTCAATATGAATGATATTCTGATAGTATTGGATATATTAAAAGTTTGTACAATGAGAGGAAAACGTGTAAATGGCAAATATATTGGGTAATGAAGCAACGTTGGTTGAAATACCAGCTGTAGAGTATATAGAGAAAAAATTAGGGTATAAGCAAATTCATGGAGAATTATTATCGCCAGATAGTGGGGAACGTGATTCATATAACGAAGTACTATTGAAAAAACGTTTGACTAGTTACATAAAGAAACTTAATCCAGAGTTTAATGATGATAGTGTATATACAGCGATTAAGATGATTACTGATTTACAAGAAGTAAGTCTTTTTGAGAAGAATGAGAAGGTGTACAACTTAATTGTGAATCAGCAAGGAACGGTAAGACAAGATGGAAAAAATCTTACCATACAATACATTGATTTCAATGAAATTAAGAACAATGAATTTTTAGTAGTAAGACAATTTCGTGTTGATGGTATCAAGAAAACTTGTTATCCAGATATTGTCCTTTTTATTAATGGAATCCCTGTCGTAGTAATTGAATGTAAATCACCATTTAAGGGAGCAAACTCTGAGGTGATTAGTGGTAAGTCAGATGCATTCAATCAATTACAGAGATATATGGATGCGCGTTCACAGGAGATTCAAGAAGGAATACCTAGATTATTTTATACAAACTTCTTTCTATGCATTATGGACAAGTTTCATGCATATGCAGGAACGATATCTTCGAAATATGAGCATTTCCTAGAGTGGAAAGATCCATATCCAATGAAGTGTAGTGAGATGGAGGATATAGATAATTACGGTCAGAATCTATTAATCCAAGGGATGTTTGAAAAAGAGAACCTATTGAAATTGATGCAACACTTTATTTTGTTCGAAGACGATGGATCTAATCGAATTAAGAAGATTTGTAGATATCAGCAATTTCGTGCAGTCGACAAGATTATGTATCGACTGAGTGAAGGTGAGACTCCTTTATCACGAGGTGGCGTAATTTGGCATACACAAGGTTCTGGTAAATCTTTGACTATGGTGATGTTATCTAAGATGTTACGAAGAAGTGAGAAATTTAAAGACCATATGATTGTTGTTGTTACAGATCGTATAGATTTAGATGATCAACTTTATAAAACATTTTGTGGTTGTTATTCAACTACGTTATGGACGGCAGATAATTCGCTGAATAAGGTATTAACACAAGCAAGGAGTGTAGCTGAATTAAAGGAGTTACTTGAAGGTGGACAGCCAAAGATTATCTTGACAACGATTCATAAGTTTCAGACTGGAGAGGAAGATGAAAATGTATTTGAGGACCAGGACGACTTCATGAATCTTGAACCACTGAAAAATGATAAGCAAATGGAAGTCCTCAATCCATCTGAAAAAATAATTGTAATGACAGATGAAGCTCACCGAAGTCAATATAGTAATATAGCTGCAAATATGAGAAATGCATTGCCAAATGCAACATTTCTTGCATTTACAGGAACGCCAATTGATAAAACACAGATTAGTACTTACCGCACTTTTGGAACAAAAATAGATGAATACAAGCTAACAGAGGCAGTTGCAGATGGTGCAACGGTTGCCATCGTATATGAGGCACGTCGTCCAGATCAACATATATTGAAGGATGGACTAGAAGAAGATTTTGACCATACATTTGCAGATAAGACAGAAGAAGAGAAAGAAGAAATAAAAAAGAAATTTGCTACACGTAAAGTAATGGCTGAGGCTGATGAACGTATTGAAGAAATCGTAAAGGATATGTTGAAACATTACAAAGAGAATATCTATATAAATGGATTTAAAGCTCAGATTGTATGCGTGAGTAGAGAAGCCTGCGTCAAATACTATAATTATTTTAATAAATATGTAAAAGAGATTATAGGAGAAGAGATAAGGGCTGAAATAATCTTCTCAGCAGGCAATAATGATAAGGTTGAGTTAAAGGAACATCAGAAGACGAAAAAGGAGCAGGAGCAGATTATTAAAGAGTTCAAGAAGCCAATTACTGAGAGTAATCTATGTTTCCTTATTGTAAAGGATATGCTGCTAACAGGATTCGATGCTCCAATTGAACAAGTAATGTATCTAGATCGTTCATTAAAAGAGCATACATTACTGCAGGCAATTGCACGTGTGAATCGTACATATTCTAAGGAGACTGGTGTTAAGGATGATGAGGGAAATTATAAGGTACAGACAAAGGCATATGGTTTTGTAGTTGATTACTATGGTATTACGAACAATTTAACAGATGCATTAAAAATTTTTGATTCAAATGATGTTCCGGTAGAGGAGCAGATGAAATCTATCAATGATTTAAAGGGATTATTGAGAGATTATAAAAAGAAAGTGTTCCAGATTTTTAATGGTGTTGACAAAAAGAATTTGGACGCGTTAATGAATCATCTTGCTCCAGAAGATAGAAGAGCGGAATTTGATGTGGCATATAGAAAATTTGCAACTGTTATGGAGGCACTTATGCCAAACTTTGTTACTGTAGAAGATAAAAATGATTTGAAATGGGCAAGTTATGTGCGTGCAGCAGCAAAAGCTAGATTCGATCCTACCAACACATTAGATCTTGGGGATTGTGGTGAGAAAGTTCGGGAACTTATCTCTAAGTATTTACAGACGGAAAAGGTATACTCATGGATACAACCAATTACCTTATTTGAAGATGACTTAAATAATCGTTTGAGTTCTCTGGGAGGTAGTAAAGCCCAAGCTTCTGCAATGGAGCACATTATGAAGCGTACAATTTCAGTTAAGTGGGGAGAAAGTAATCCTGCTAGATGTCAGTCACTTCTTGAAAAGTTAGAGCAAATTATTGAGGAAACCAAGGATAATTGGGAAGAACGAAAACGTCAATTTGAAGAGTTTATTCGTCGTGAGATGGATGAAGGTGAAGAAGAGGATATGGCAAAGCATGAATTTGAAACTAAGGGAGAGCTTGCTGTTTATGAAACAATAAAGAAAACTTATGAGGATGATATTGAAGGTATCATCGATCCTGAAGATATTATGACTATGACTTATAAAGTTGTAGATGTAATCAGAGAAAATCTAGTGACTGGTTTTAAAGAGAATGTGGCAAAGCAGAATGCAATGGAATCAGAACTATTGAAAATGATGTATATGGATTATACTGATACATTTGAGCTTGATAAGATTGATCGACTCTCACAGTACTTTATCCAGATTGCAAAAAATAATGACTTTAAAAAGTAGAGGAAAAATATATGGCTACATTTGTTTATGGGACAAAAGAAATAGAATACGAAATCGAGCGTGGGAAAAGAAAAAATGTTTCAATTACTGTGGAGCCGAAAAAAGCTGTTTTGCTCAAAGTCCCAGAACAGATATCAGAAGAAGAAATTCAAAAGATTATTTTAAAGAAGGCATATTGGATTGTCCAGCAACAGTTTCTAATGAAGGAGATTGATGTACAAAAGAGTGTAAAGCAATACATTAATGGTGAATGTTTTTTATACCTAGGAAGACGATATACGTTACAGCTAGTGATAGATAGGGCAGCAGAGAGACCTGAAGTCAAATTGTATAGAGGAAAGTTTACGGTAACAACGAATACAAAGTCACAGGAAGTAATAAAAAATGCCATGGTCCGTTGGTATAAAGAACATGCTCAGTTAGTGATTGAGAAAAGAATAGAATATTATTTGAAATTTTTTGATCAAAAGAGGGGAAGAATTATCATCAAAGATCAGGAAAAACGTTGGGCAAGTTGCAATAAACAAGGTGATTTAATGTTTAATTGGAAGATTGTGATGGCTCCAGCCAATATAATTGATTACGTAATTATCCATGAAATGTGCCATTTGATTTATCTCAATCATTCTAAGGAATTCTGGGAAGAGGTCGGTAGAGTACTACCGGACTACGAGGAGCGGAAGAATTGGTTGATGAATCAGGGGGTGGAGTTGGATTTGTAATACCAATCTATATGTATGTAGGAAGATTAAAAGGTAAACTCCAGAAGGAGAGGGCTTTTTAATCTTCTTTTTTGCCTTGTAGATAAGTTTTTTTAGCAAATGTAATTTAAAGACTATTCTTGGAATCATAAATGTAACTATAATTAAAAGAACATTTTGGGGGTATAAAGTATTTAGCAGATAGCGTAAGATAGAGTTCTATTAAGAATACAAAAGAAGTTTTAGAATTAGATTCAAAATCAATTAAATATAAACAACTTACTAGCTACTAAAGCTAGAATTATGCTATAATAAAAAATAACTACAAGTTGAATAGGAGAATATGTATATGTTTTTAGGAATAGCAATTTTAATTTTAGGAATAGCAGCTAGGTGGATTATTTTTGATAAGGCAGGTGTGGAAGGTTGGAAAAGTATAATACCGCTGTATAACACATATATATTCTATAAAATTACGTGGGGAAATGGTTGGTATTCGTTGTTACTTCTCGTTCCTGTTGTAAATGCAGTAATTGGAATTGTAACTTTTATAAAATTAGCAAAGGCATTTGATAAAGGAATTGGATTTGCCATTGGGTTGATATTTCTAAATGTTATCTTTTTACCTATACTTGCATTCGGCGAAGCAGAGTATGTAGGCGTATATTAGGAGATGCACCAATTTCGATTTACTTCAAATTGAATAATTTTATTGTAAAAGCAGATAGTAGGGATAAGGTCAAATATATGGCATTATCCCTTTTTTTATTACTTATAGGTGAACACTATTATATATAATTGTAAGTAATAGTGTCCTGTTATAATTTACATAGCTAAAATAATATGGATATATGAGACTCCTCAATATTGATATAAAAGTCTATTTAAACAGGGTGATATATTTTTTGTTGATATTCTTTTGGGGTCATGCCTACGTGCTCTTTGAAGATTCTTCCGAAGTGACTGGGGTTTCTGTAGCCAACTGATTCACTTACCATGGTTGCTTTGAATTCGCTAGAAATTTTTAGATAAGTAAACACTGTTTGCAATGTCATCAAGACTACAGTTTGTTGCGTTGTTTTGGCGGCAAAATTCTTTCACACGTTCGACTGTTCGACTGTTACTTTGTAAATATATAGATTCAATGTGGCTGAAATAATGATTTAGCTGTAGGAGCATATATTCATATATTGCATCCAAAGTGGTAAGATTCTGCAATTTGCGAAGCGTAATATTTTTCGTATAATCGGTTATTCCACTGTCTTTGTTTGATTCTTGTAGAAAATTCAGAGCCATAACGAGAAAGTCATAAAATAATTGCTGTACTACATGGGGATTGGCATTCATGTGTTCGGATAATTGGTGGTAAATTTTTTGTAGTTGTTCAAAGGTTTTATTTTCATCTCCAAGTTTTAGATATTCATGTAGTCGGTCAAAATGAGGAGCTAACGTTTTCATAGAAACCATCTTAATACTTTTAATATCAGAATAAGAGATATAAGGCTTATGAGAAAGATAAAAATAGTAATTCAAAGAAGCAATAGATTCCTTATAAGCCAAAGGAAGTTCCTCCCAGCTTGTTTTCTTATTACTAAGTGAGAATACTAGGTAAGCTAAGTAGTATTCGACAGAACACTGCTGTGTCTCTTGAATCAGGGACTGTATATCGGTTGATTCGATCTCATCACTAATAAGAAAAATCATTTGGTTTGCAGCACAGGGAATCTAGCCAAGTTCCACACACTCCAAGGTAAAGGCTGTGGGAAAATTCTCAGGAGGGGGACAGTGCATTAACATTAATTGATAGGAATCCTGGATATGAAGTTCTTCAATGGGATTATAATTCATTTTGCAAAAAGTTGAACAAAGCTATTTGACGTTCCTGAAGCAGGGTTTGCATAGAACCTTGTCGCAGAAAATTTTGTTCTTCTATCTTTACGTTCGCTTTTTCAAGTGCGGTCATTAATTTTTCTTGGGAAATTGGTTTTAAAAGATAGTCATTGGCACCATAATGAAAAGCTTGTCTTGCGTATTCAAAGTCGCGGTATGCGCTTAAAACAAACGGAAATCCCTGCCCAGAGGATAAGCCATCCATACATAGATACAACGGAAAATATTACCTTACACATTCATCGTTTTACGCTGTCTCGGATAATGTCTATGGCCCATATGATTATATAGGGAACACAGGATGCAATATGGATCATGGAAGCTTCTTTTCTTATCAGAATCAAACATATTTTGCATCTGGAGGTATGGATAATCCCAATCAGTATATACGCGCTTCCTATTTGGCACCATGTCATTATCAGCAGAATGGAGTAATTGTGATTGAGCAAAAAATGATGGAATATGGTGTTGGGCAGTATGATGCGGTTTGGGAAAGAATTGAAGCAGAGTGGTATTTTGCTGCGTCAAAAGACTGTAAAATTGAACTTGGGGAAGCGGAATTCGCAGTAGGGGGAATGAATCATGGAGATTTTTTATTTTATCCTAATATTAGTAATGTAGAAGAAAATTGTTTGCTAAAATTTGGTGTTGCAGCAGGAAATGGAGATGCTTATATAGAAATCAGAGATGGAAGCCTTGAGGGTGAAGTACTTGGTAATTGTCATGTTGAGGGAAAAGTCAATTGGGATACATATCAAACTGTCTACTGTCCTTTGAAAAATACAGCAGGTGTAAAAAATATTTATCTGGTAGTTAAAGGGGAAAATGAAGGGGAGTTACTGCGTATTGACTGGCTAACTTTTGATTCAGACACCACACGTTCTACCATGGAACCAGCATTGTAAATTATAGGAAGAGGGGCTGTACTAGTAAATGATCCTTATGCTAGCTGTTGCCAGTCACTTAAGAATATGAACTTGAAAAATACATTTGTTTCAGGCCTGGTAGATGGTCATCAAGGCGGTGAAGGAACGCTATATATCTATTATGCGGCACAAGGAGAAGACCTAAGTCTGAATCTTTATGTGAATAAGGAAAAACAACAGAAAATAGAATTACCACCAACTGGAAGTGATTATATACAACCTATACCGTATAAAGTAAGTGTGCCCGTAATACTACGTCCGGGTGTAAACCAGATAACTTTGGCATCAGAAGAAAAATATCAAAATGGGAAATTAACATTAGATCATTTGACAGTAGAACAGGAAAAAAGCAGATATAAAACCTATGCAGCAGCGAACGGTCTTATGGAGCCAATGGGAAATGGATGCTGGGAAGGCCTTCCACAACGTGAATCAGATATATATGCTTTTAGTGGCAGAGTAGTAAAATATCTGGAAAAAGAAGGAGACAGTATTACGGTATTTAATGTGGATGGAGGTCTTGGAGGAAAGGCAATACTGAGGATTCGTTATAGCAGACAAGAGAAAGAGGAAACACAATATGGACTTTACATTAATGATATGTATCAAAAACCATTACTATTTGCAGGGACTGGAAGCCATTCTATGAAAAGCTCAGAGTACTTTGATACAGAAGTTGAATTGGAAAAAGGAAGGAGCAATAGAATATCACTTCGGAAGGAAGGAAAGAATCCGACAGGAATTTTTGTTGATGCATTTTCAGTAATTCCTTTTGACACTTCATACTATTGATGAACCGCTTGTAAGTATTGGGGAACGTTCTTTACTGAAATAATTAGAAAGACACTATTGCTTATAGAAAAAGCAGTAGTGTCTTTATCTAATGATATATCCTTCCCTAGCAGGATATGTGCTCTTTTCCTATCTATTCAAAGCTTTTATTGGTTTTTTAAGTTTTGGTAAGTGCAGTATTATTTTTCTTAACATACTGTGAAGGTGTAAAACCACTAAATTGTTTAAAAACCACAGAAAAATAGTTGCTACTAGAAAAACCAAGACTCATCGCCGTATCTGTTACGGAGTTTCCTTCTAATAACATCTGTTTAGCAACTTCTATCTTTTCGTTATTTATAAATTCTCTGGGGGTGATGCCTAACTGTGCTTTGAATTTCACTTTAAATCTAGATATGCTTAGCATGGATATTTCAGCTAATTGTTCGAGTGTTATCTCATCTTCTATATGTTCTAATACATAATTAATAGTGTTAAGAATATCTGGGGTCAATTTAAAAGATTGTATTTCCGAATTGTCTAATATTCGATAGAGAAAAAATACTAATAACATTCCGCCTTCTTGACGTTTGTAAAAGGAGGAAGATGATAACAATTGAAAAATAGCACTTAGTGTTGCACTAGCTTCTTTTGCATCAAATTTAATCACTCTTTCTGTTATTTCATTTAATCTATTTATTAGATTCTGAGCGATAAGTGGTTGTAAGAAGAAAAAGGAAGAAGGATTGCTTATATCAATTTGGAACCAGAACATTTCATGCAAAGAGAGTGGTTTTGAGCCTGTGTGATGTGTTTCGTTGGGGTAAGTTAGGAAGACGTCTCCGCCTGATATTTTGTAACTTAAGTCGTTAACACAGAAAGTTATGTTACCTTTCATGATACATGTAAATTCAAAACAATTTGCATGGTAGTGGATTTTGAGTGCAGGAATAGCCTTTGATGTAGCATGTTTACCGAACATTCTTAACCCCGGAATTCCTAATTCTCTTTCCGTAAATATAACTCGTTCTTTAGTATGAATGGCTTCGTCTATCCAATTTATAGGTTCCATGTACGATTCTCCCCTTTATTTGAATTTGAATGTACGAAATTGTATTACCTATATTATTGAATGCAATACAATTTCTGGTAATATATAATAATTATAGTCAATATTAACAAAAATACAATATGAAATTAGAAAAGGAGCGACAATATGACGCCTAGAGAAAAATTTATTTCAGCACTTCGCCGAGAAAAGATAGTAGGGCATGTTCCTCATTTTGAATTAGTTTTCTTTCTTACGATGGAAGCAGTTGGTCGAATTCATCCGATCCACCGTAACTATTCACAGTGGTATCAGATGTCTAGGAAGGAGCAGAAACTGCATTTAAGAGACATGGCATTAGCATATATTGAGGTTGCTGAAAAGTATGACCACAGTGCAATTTTTGTTCACCCTAATCCTAGTCCGATTGGAGAATTGCCAGATGACATCAATGCAACTCGTGAAATTTTAGAGACAATCCGTGATATTTCAGGGGATAAGTATTTTCTAATGATTCATGGGGATCCTACATATCCAATTCCAACTGGAGATACGATGATGGAGTTTGCTGCACAGATGTATGAGGAACCAGAAGTGATTCATGAAGGTACAAAGAAGAATATGGAGTTTGCCATGAAATTATGTGATGAGATGAACAAGCATGATGGATTACTAGATGGGTGGGCACTTTGTTCGGATTATTGCTTTAATGTGAATCCATTTTATAATCAAGAAATGTTTGCTGAACTTGTTCAACCTTATCTGAAGGAGATTCTATCTTATTATCGAAGCAAAGGCTACTACTCAATAAAGCATACAGATGGCAATGTAATGCCAATCTTAGATCAAATCGTAGATTGTAAGCCAGATGCGGTACATTCTCTTGATCCACAGGGGCATGTTGACATGAAAGAGGCAAAACGTCTGTATGGTGATAAAGTATGTCTGATAGGTAATGTAAATTGTGGTTTAATGCAAACGGGTACGATAGAAGAATTAGAGGCGGATACACGCCGTGCTCTTAATGAGGGAATGCCTGGATATGGGTATATCTTCTCAACTTCCAATTGTGCATATACAGGTCTTGATTTAGAGAGGTATGAAATTATGCATAATATATGGAGAACGGAAGGGATATATCGTTAAGTTTGATTCATAAAAGATAGATAGAAGAGGTGAGATGCTATGACAGGAAGAGAACGAGTATTGAATGCGTTGGAATTCAAGGGAACAGATAAAATTCCCGTTGATGTATGGATATTACCCGCAGCCAAGCTAATGTATGGGGAGAAGTTAACAAAATTACAGGAAAAGTATGAGACGGATATTGTTTCGATTACAGGGCCATTAGATCATGGATATACACCAGAGTATTATCAGATTGGTAAATACACTGACCCTTGGGGAAGTGAGTGGACGAATATCCAAGAAGGGGTCATTGGTGAAGTGAAGAATCCAATTTTCTCTGACTATGATAAGCTTATTAATTACGTATCCCCTAAGGAGAGATTTGTAAAGGAATTTGAAGAGCAGAAAAGAAATATTGCAAACTGTATTGAAGATGCGCGTAGTAAACAGAAGTTTGTTATCGGCGGGTGGATTAGCATATTTGAAAGGATGCAGTATTTACGTGGTACAGAAGATTTGTATTGTGATATTGCATTAGAGGAACCAGAGCTTTTTACTATGATTGAGTTAGTCATGGATTTCATGCGTCAATATGTGAAATCTTGGTTGGAGATGGACATTGATGCGATTGCATTTGGTGATGATTGGGGTACACAAATTAGTTTATTGATTTCTCCAGATACTTGGGTTAAGGTCTTTCAACCATTATATCAAGAGTTAATAACCATGATTAAAGCAGCTGGGAAAAAAGTATTTTTTCATAGTGACGGATACATATTTGACCTATATCCTTATTTTATTGAAATGGGTGTTGATGCAATCAATTCACAGCTATGGTGTATGGGTGTAGAAAAGGTTGCAAAAGAATATGCAGGCAAGATTACTTTCTGGGGAGAAATCAGCAGACAGACTATTTTACCTAATGGGACTCCTAAAGAGGTTGAAGCTGCAGCAAAGACAATGATACAACATCTCCATGTAAATGGAGGAGGTTTAATTGGTCAAAGTGAATTAAATAAAGATGTGCCGTTGGATAACATTGAAGCTGTATATAGAGCTTGGAATTAGAGGTGAGAAATGAAGTTTGAACCGAATTATGAGAATGTTGTTAAGGCTGCGAGAAACATAGAAGTACCCCGAATTCCTTTGTATGAACATATAGTAGATCCAATCATTATGGAGCAAGTAATTGGAGTCAAATTTGCTGAGCTTTATAATGGAGATGAAAAGGAACTTGATGAGTTCTTCTATCATTATTGTCAATTTTATAAAGAAATGGGATATGATACAGTTTCCTATGAGGAGGTTATTGGACCGGCAATGCCAGGTAGTGGGGCACTTGGCGGACATGTGAAAGGAATCATTGAGACGAGGGAGGACTATGAAAAGTATCCCTGGGATGGAATCTGTGATACCTATTTTCAAATGAATGGACCTAAATTTGATGCCTTACGACGAAATATGCCAAAAGGTATGAAGGCTATTGGTGGTGTAGGAAATGGTATCTTTGAATGTGTGCAAGACTTAGTTGGATATGAAAATCTATGTTATATGCGTGTGGATGATCCAGAGCTCTATGAAGATATGTTCTCTAAGATTGGAGAGAATAATCTTAAGATATGGAAGCGTTTTCTAAGAGAATATGGAGATCTATTCTGTGTATGTAGGTTTGGGGATGATTTAGGATTTAAGTCTACCACATTACTTGACAGTGAGGACATACGGAGTCTTATTATTCCACAATATAAGAAGATTATAGATGTAGTCCATTCTTATAACAAACCATTTTTATTACATTCTTGTGGTTGTATCTTTGATGTTATGGAGGATTTGATCCAAGTCGCTGGAATAGATGCAAAGCATTCTAATGAAGATCAAATTGCCCCATTTCCATATTGGGTAGAGCATTATGGAGATCGAATTGGGAATTTTGGCGGAATTGATACAGATGCAGTTTGTAGACTGGACCCTGAGACGATGTTTGAATACATACAAGATGTAGTTAGGAAGTCAATTGGACATGGAGGATTTGCATTTGGATCAGGTAATTCTATTCCTTATTACGTGCCGGTGGAAGGGTTCCTTAGCATGAATGAAGCAATTCGTAAGATACGTAAGGAATGAGATTATGAGGTTGATACAAAGTTCGGTAAATTGTAACGACAGATATAAAACTGTCACCATTAAAAAGAATATTAGGAGGATAATATGAAGAAGATTGTAGCTCTAGGTTTCGTGATGTTAATGTTAGTGTCCATGGTGGCTTGTGGAAATTCAAAAACAAATACTCCAGCTGACACCGCAAGCACGAATGGGACTTCAAGTGACGATTCAGAAAAAGGGAATCAAGATTCTGGCAGTAATAAAACGATTGCAGGTCTTGTATTCCAAGAGGATCAGTTCTTCAAGATGATATCAGCAGGGTATGCTGCGGCAGCAGAGGAGTTCGGCTATGAAATTCAGCTTGCCAATACTACGAATGATCAGTCCAAGGAAACCGAAATTATCAATACATATGCAGCACAGAAGCTTGCAGGTATCGCCGTTTCACCAATGAATACACAGGTATCTCCCGAGATATTAAAGGCAGCTAATGAGAGCGGGTTAAAGATAGCTATATGTAACGCTGCGATTGATGCCTTCCCTTATGCAGTAGCAAGCTATAGTGCAGATAATAAGGCTTTCTGTCGTCAAACAGGTGACATGGCAGTGGAGTTTATCAAAGAAAATTATCCGGAGGATCAAGTGATAAAAATTGCAATCGTGCAATTTAAAACTCAGGTTCCAGAACAATCTGCAGACCGTGTAGCTGGATTCTTTTCTGCTTTAGATGAAGCTGAGATTCAATATGAAATAGTGGCTGACCAAGATGCATGGCTTCAAGATATGGCTGTTGCTAAGGTTGGCGATATGTTAGCTGCTAATTCTGACATTGATTTGATCTATGCTGCAAATGATGGTGGTACTGTTGGTTCTGTAATAGCAGTTGAAAATGCAGGGCTTGCAGGAAAGACGTATGTATTCGGTACGGATGCATCTGAACAAATTGTTGGGTTATTAAAAGATGATACGAATATTTTACAAGCAGTAACAGGACAGGATCCATATGCAATCGGATACAACACAGTGAAGGCATTGATTGATGATATTGAAGGGAAAACAGTGGAAGGTGCTGGGAAGACTAATATCATACCTGGTATTCCATTAAAACGTGGAGATACACAGAAATTAGATGAGTTTCTTTCTGATCAGCAATCGAAAATGTAATGCCATATTAGTATCATTTAGAAAAAGCGGAAGTCATATTAGATTTCCGCTTTCTCTTCCTATTAGAATATACAATATAATTTGAGGGTGGAGGATGAATGTAGAATGAGTATTTTACGTACACAAAGTATTACCAAGGAATATCCAGGAACCAGAGCTCTTGATGATGTTACTGTTTCGTTCGATAGTGGAAAAGTACATGCATTCATAGGTAAAAATGGTTCGGGAAAGTCTACGTTAATTAAAGTGTTCTCAGGCGCAATTCTGCCTACGAAAGGCACATTTTACTTAGATGATGAGGAAATGAATTTTGAAGCACCAACCGATGCTTTTCATAAAGGAATTGCTACGGTTTATCAAGAATTAAGTTTAGTACCTTATCTAACGGTCGCTGAAAATATCTATTTAGGCAGACTTCCTAAAGAAGGCAAGATTGTGAATTGGAAGAAGACGTTTGAACAAGCAGAAACTCTTTTAAAAAGTATGAACGTCGATATTGATCCTCACGAAAAAGTATATAAGCTAAGTATGTGGCAAAAACAAGTGGTAGAGATAACAAAAGCAATGAGCTTTAACCCAAAAGTTCTGATGCTAGATGAGCCGACCTCTGCACTTGCTGCAAATGAGACACAGAGTTTATTTGAAGTGATACGTGAGCTAAAGAAGAAGGATGTTATTATTATTTATATCTCCCATCGTTTACAAGAACTATGGGAAATTGCAGATGATGTTACGGTACTACGAGACGGCAAATTTATTGGGCAAGAGTTATTAACGAATCTAGAACATAAGGATATCATTCATATGATGTTTGGTGATGTGGAAATTAAGACAAGGCCAGAATTAAAGGTGCATGACGAAATAGTATTAAAAGTAGAGAATCTTAATCGTATTGGGAAGTATGAAAATGTTTCATTTGAACTGCGAAAAGGAGAAATACTTGGTATAGCAGGCATGTTAGGTGCAGGGCGCACAGAATTGCTACGAGGTATTTTTGGTGCAGACCCATACGACAGTGGAACGGTAATTGTAAATAATAAGAAGGCACATCGGCGTGCTACACCAGTTGATATGAAGACAATGGGGGTAGGATTAACTCCTGAAGAGCGCAAGAATCAAGGGGTAATTTTAATCCATTCCATACGTGATAATTTATGCAATGCTAACTTAGATAAAATATCCAAGTTTCATATAATTGATAACAGCAAGCGTATGGAAGCAACGCTTAAGCAGGTAGATGATTTGCAAATAAAAATTCCAAACGTTAATGCAGCTGTAGGCTCTCTGTCAGGTGGGAATCAACAAAAAGTCGTTATCGGTAATTGGCTGAATACAGAGCCACAAATAATGATGTATGATGAACCGTCACGTGGTATTGATGTGAATGCTAAGCAACAAATATTTCAGATTATGTGGGATCAATCCAAAAAAGGAGTATCGAGTATCTTTGTTTCATCAGAACTTGAAGAGTTACTTGAGGTATGTCATAGAATCCTCATTATGCACCTAGGAAAGATTATAGGTGAGGTATCACCACAGGGTTTAAAGATAGATGATTTATATTCATATTGCATGGGAGGAGAGATAAAATGAAATCGGTGAAATTAAAGTATCCAAAGATGGAGCTATTTTCAAAAAAGAAAACAGGGAATTTTATACTGGATCATATGATAGAGATGATGTTGTTATTATTAATAATAGGAGTCAGCCTATCATCACCAGCTTTCTTCACAACAGCAAACGTTCTTAATATTCTACGAAATGTTGCTATGAAGGGGGTAATTGCTTATGGAATGTGTATTGTTATTATATCTGGTGAAATAGACTTATCAGTTGGCTCACAAGTGGCTCTTTGTGGAGTTATATCAGCATGGGTTTCTAAATTCCTTGCAGATCATGGAATACTTCCTATTGAAATTGGTGCATTAGTTGGTATAGTATGTGCATTAGTAGTTGCGCTATTAGTAGGTTTATTTCATGCATGGGCAAGACATAAATTTAACATGCCTACATTTATCATAACACTAGCAACACTAAATATCATGTATGGCTTAGCTGCAATTATCTGCGGAGGATTTCCTATTGTGAATGCATTTCCAGAGTGGTATGTATTCCTAGGAACAGGAAAGGTATTTGGTATTCCATTTCCTGCAATTATGCTTATAATTGTATTCTTTGTATTTTGGTTCTTAACAGAAAAAACGGATTTAGGACGTAAAATCTACGCAGTAGGTGGTAATGCGGAAGCAGCTAGATTAAGTGGTATTAGTGTATGGAAAACCCGTATCTTTGTACTTTGCACCATTCAGATTATGTGTGTATTGTCTGGAATTATGAACTCGGCTCAGGTACGTTCTGCTACATTCGGATTTGGCCGTGGTTGGGAAACACAGATTATCTCATCTGTAGTAATTGGTGGTACAAGTATGCTAGGGGGGATCGGTACTATATGGGGGACTTTAATCGGTGTATTATTTACTGGGGTTATTGCGAATGCTATGACACTATTGAATGTAAATGAATTTATGCAGTATGTGGTGAATGGATCGTTAATGTTTTTTGCAGTAATGTTTAATACTTATATGACGAGAAAGAGAAATTAATTCATAAGGTTTGCAGGAGAAAGATATTTGAAAGCATTTATGGGAAAATAGTTTAGTACCAACTAGGTCTAGCTGTAGTCATGTGGTCGTATGACTTAATGTCAGCTTGCCTAATGCAGTATAGAATAATTTTATTATAAAAAGCTAAAAGTAGGGATAAGGTCAAATATATGGCATTATCCCTTTTTTGTAAAAAATATTTTAAAGAAAGAAATTATTAATGTAGACTTAAAACAGTGATAAATGCAATGAATAATTGCATAATAGTAGGTAAAGGGTTGCAAGATGTGTGCTATATGAATAAACTTGATGAAAAACAGAAATAATATACAAAATAATTAATATTTATTCGAAAGTGTTTGTAAATAGTTAGAAAATTTTGCAATTGTGTTGATATTATTAGAATTTGTGCTATAATATTAGCATAATTGTATAAGAATTTTTCCGAAAAGAGTAGGAGTGATGGAATGGGTACATCAGCAAAACAGTTTGATGATTGGAAAAGAGTTTTAATTGGGGAATACAAAGATGTAATTAACTCAATTCAATCATTATCAGAAAAAGAGATCGTTGATTTAGATACTTTGAAATTTCTCTTATCATGTAAGAGAAGTTTGGAACAACAAATCGATAATTATGAAGGAGATTTATCCTTTTTTCATGTATAATTATCCGTTTACATTTTTATGAAGAATTAATTCGGTTCTAGGAGCTGTTACATTAGGGAATTGTTATTCAATTGCCTAATGTAACAGTTTCTTTTGTCTTGACTTGAGATATAGAACTGTTAAACTAATAGATGGTGACATATTATTAGTTCTGTGTAAATTCACAAAATAGGAGGGCAATTATGGAATATAGAAAGTTAGATAAGCTAGGAATTGAAATTTCATTACTTGGATTTGGATGTATGAGATTTCCTCTTTCAGAGGATGGTAAAATTGATGAAATAGAATCAGAGAAGATGATTGATAAGGCTATTGCTGAAGGTGTAAATTACATAGACACTGCCTATCCATATCATAATGGTGACAGTGAACCCTTTGTAGGAAAAGTTTTAAGTAAATATGATCGTTCTACATATTATCTAGCAACCAAACTTCCTTGTTGGGAGATTAAATCAGTTGCTGATGCTAAGCGTATATTTGATCAACAGTTAGAACGTTTGGGACAGGAATATGTGGATTTCTATTTGTTACATGCACTTAATAGAGATAGATTCAATGAGATGAAGGAACTGGGAATTGTTGAGTTTTGTGAGCAATTAAAAGAAGAAGGGAAGATTCGATACCTAGGATTTTCTTTTCATGATGATTATGATGCATTTGAAGAAATCATCACTTATAGAGATTGGGATTTTTGTCAGATACAATATAATTACATGGATACGGAAGAACAAGCTGGTGATAAGGGGTATGAATTAACAGAAAAATTAGATATCCCTGTTATTATTATGGAACCAATTAAAGGAGGTTCTTTAGCAGAACTACCAGAAGATATAACTGCTATATTCAAAGAAGCTGATCAAAAAGCATCGGTAGCTTCATGGGCACTACGTTTTGTAGCAAGCCATAAGAATGTAAAGACAGTTTTAAGTGGTATGTCAACATATGATCAAGTAATAGATAATCTTGATACATTTTCAAACTTCAAGGCTTTAACTTCAGAGGAAGAAGCTGTAGTTGAGAAGGTAGCTACTACAATTAAGAGTAGAGTTAAGAATGGTTGTACTGCTTGCAGATATTGTATGCCATGTCCAGCGGGAGTAGATATTCCAAAGAATTTTGCTATATGGAATCATCATGCTATGTATGGGAATGATGGTCATGCTAAGTGGGATTATTTCTCTAACTTTAGTGAGGAGAATCGCGCAGATCGTTGTATCTCTTGTGGAAAATGTGAAACGGTATGTCCACAAAAAATCAAGATACGTGAAGATTTGAGAAAAGTTGTATCAGATATGGATAAAATCAAATAGATATCGAATTTGTTTACATTTTTCATAGAAAAAGATATAATAAACGGTATTGAATAAAGATAGTAAGTAACAGATTGTCCAAGTTGTTACAATAGGAGATTAGAATGGTACGTGAAACGTTTGATAAGATTGTTGATAATGTCGAAGTTAGACAAAACCTTAGTAAATTAAGACAAGAGATTAAAGATGAATCAAATAAATATGCATTGTTATATTATATAGGTGAAAGAAAAAATTTAATTCCTGCATTATTAGAGAGTGAAGATGCAAAGACAAGAAAGAACGCAGCTTTATTAATGGGAGACCTTGCGCTAGAGGAATATCTTCCTTGTATTATTAAAGGATATCAGAATGAAGAACAACGTTTTATTAAGAGTTCTTATCTTGTAGCGTTAAGAAATTTTGATTATCGAGAGTATCTTTCCTTCTTAAAAGAGTGCTTAGATAAATTATTAGCTGTAAAACTAACAGATGAAAATAAGAAACATACGGAAGAAGAGATTAGAGAATTAACAGCATTGATTGTATCTATGGAGGGTGTTAAGAAACATACTTTCACAGGATTTCATAAATTGTCAAAAGTCTTGTTATTAACAAATCGAAATCATATACCTGTTACACTTAAGCAAGTGCAGATGATTACACCTACAGCAAAGGAATTTAATGCAGGGGTTATGGTCAAGACAGATAGATTAGATGAGATACTACCTATAAGAACCTATCAGGAAATTCTATTTGCACTAGAAGGTGCACAGGTATGTCAGATGAATCCAATTCAAGCTGCTAAACTTTTGTATGCGGGGGATCTACTTGAATTCTTAATGGATAGACATAGTGGTGATGCACCTTTTTACTTTAGAGTAGAAGTTAAGAGTAAGATGGAATTGAGTAAAAAGAGTGAATTTGCTAAGAAGTTTTCTAGTGAACTAGAACGTTTAACAAAGAGACAGCTGATTAATTCTACAAACAACTATGAATTTGAAATTCGTTTCATTGAGAATAAAGATCAAAATTTTAATGTTTTATTAAAATTATATACCATTAAAGATAATCGTTTTTCTTATAGAAAGAATGTAATTGCTTCAAGTATACGACCTGTTAATGCAGCGCTAACAGTGGCTTTAGCAAAAGATTATATGAAGGAAGACGCACAGGTTCTTGATCCGTTCTGTGGAGTGGGAACAATGTTAATTGAACGTCACAAGGAAGTTAAAGCATATTCAACATATGGAATTGATATCTTCGCAGATGCCATTGAATTAGCAAGAGAGAATACTCAGGCGGCAAGACAAGTAATTCATTATATTAATCGTGATTTCTTTGATTTCAAGCATGAGTATCTCTTTGATGAGATAATCACAGATATGCCTTTTTCAAACTCGAAAAATCGTGAGCAAGAGATTACTGATTTGTACCAGCTTTTCTTTAAGAAAGCAAAGGTACATCTTAAGGAAGATGGCGTAATTATTATGTATACCCATAACCGTGAACTTGTACTTAAGTTTGGTAAGGCTGCGGGATATCAGGTACGAGAAGATTATGAGATTTCAAGAAAAGAAGGAACCTATGTAATGATTTTATCAAGATAATGGCAGATAAAACAGAAAATATGTTCGAAAAATAAATTGACGCTATTTTAATAATAAGCTATAATGAAGAATGTTTTAAGGACAAAGACCTGTATAGCTACAGTATATTATGAAGTGAGGTAGAGATCGTGAAGATAAGTGTAGTAATACCTTATGTTAATGGTCCTCATTTTCTAGAGGATTGTTTAGTAAGTTTGAAGGACCAGACATGGAAAGATTTTGAGGTATTGTTAATACAAGATAAACCAAGCAAGTATCTAACGGAAAAGGAAAATGTAAATGTGGTGGAAGAACCTACCAGAATTGTGGATAACTATAAGAATTTCTTTCCAATCCGTGTATATCATACAACTAATATGCAGGGGGTAAGTGCTGCTCGTAATATTGGAATTGAGAATGCGGCTGGTGAGTATGTATACTTCTTAGATTCAGATGACTATCTGTTTCATAATACATTAGAAAAACTAGTAGAAGCAGCAGGTGAGGGACAAGCTGATGTCGCTTACGGAACAATTGTTGATACATGGTTTAAGAGGCTTGTATTTTTCGATTCCTATGAAGAAGAAGCTGAACAAGTGAATACAGCATCGGAAGAAGCTACTATGAATGCAACGGAAGGTGATGATGAAGAAGATTATTATAAGAAAGTTATTACAGAACAGAAACCTTCTGAAGCGGTCTTGGATTTAATCGGAAAAAAGCGTGGGTTTGTAGCTATATCAGCATTGAATATGCTTATAAGACGCGAACTGCTTGTGGAGAATGAGATTGGTTTTGATGAACAAGTGTTATTCTATGCAGATATGTCCTTTGTAGCAAGAATGTTGAAGGTAGCAAAGAGTACAATTTCAGTGGCCGATGCTAGATATGTTAAGCGTAAACATAATGATCCTATTCATTATCCTGCAATTACGCAGATAAAAGCAGAAGACAAATTCAGTAATATGTTACATGCATATGAAACTTCTGTTAATGCAGTAGGAGCTCATGATGTAATTGCTTATCTACTAGCATTCAAATTAATTAATTACTATACCAATTATCACGCAACTAAGATTAGAAGAAGTGAACAATCCTACTGGCAAGGTGAGAGGTTTACTTCTATGCAGAAATTAATTACAAAGATTCCAACAGAGATTACTAGTAGTTTATCGGGATATAAGAGAAAATTAGTTAAGAATTTAATAAAAGGCAATTTGTCAGCTACCAAACGTGCGGTTAACGTACATCTTGGATCAAAAAAAATTCGTAAGATTAAATCAAATCCAAGAGCATTTGCATGCTATCTATATTTTCATTTGTTTACGAAGATGAAGATGAAAGACAACTGGGTTTTGTTTGAAAGTTTCTTTGGAAAAAGCTATTCGGATAGTCCAAAATATATCTATGAATATCTAAATCAAGCTTATCCAAACAAGTACAAATGTATATGGGTAATTAATAATAAGAAGACGAAGATTCCATACGGTGCAATTAAAGTAAAGCGATTTAGTATTCGTTATGCCTATTATTTTGCACGTTGTAAATATGACGTACTTAATGTTAGACAACCAAACTGGATAAGGAAACGTAAAGGAAATGTATTCCTTGAAACTTGGCATGGAACACCACTTAAGAGATTGGTTTTTGACCAAGAAGAAGTATGTGGTGCATCACCACTTCATAAGCAACAATTTTATCGTCAATCAAGAGATTGGGATTACTTAATATCAGATAATGGATTCTCTACTGAGACATTCAAGAGGGCATTCTTATTCCATAATGAGATAGTAGAATGTGGTTATCCAAGAAATGATATTTTGTATGCGCCGGATAAAGAAGATAGAATTATCAAATTAAAAGACAAGCTAGGTATACCAAAAGATAAGAAAACAATTCTATATGCACCAACATGGAGAGATGATGAGTACTATGGTAAGGGCGAATATAAATTCGCATTAAAGTTAGATTTACATGAGTTAAAGAAACAGTTAGGTGATGAATATGTAATATTACTTCGTACCCATTATTACATTGCTGATTCTATTGATACAGCAGGAATTGAAGATTTTGCATTCAATGTAAGTAAATATGATGATATTTCGGAATTGTATTTGATTTCTGATATACTTATTACGGATTATTCATCTGTATTTTTTGATTATGCAAATCTTAGAAGACCTATTCTCTTCTTTACGTATGACCTTGAGAAATATAGAGACATGTTACGTGGTTTCTATCTAGATATCGAGAAGGAGATGCCAGGTCCATTATTGTTTACTGAAGAGGAAGTTATCGCTGCGATTAAGGATATTACTGATATCGAGAAGCAGTATCAAGATAGATACGATGAATTCTATGAACGATTCTGTCATGTTGATGATGGTAATGCATCAAAGAGAATTGTCGAGCGAGTATTTAGTGACAAACAAGGAGTTTAGAAAGGAATTATCAGGATATAATGCAGTTTGATACGCAACAAGTGGAACAACTAATCTTGCTGTCAGCAGCTATTGTTGCGGTTATCTTCTTACTGAAGTTTATTAAGAAATGTCATAAGAGAAAAAAATTGCTTCAAAGCAATATCTACGATATTGATCTGTTGTCAGGAGAAGATTTTGAATTATTCCTTTATTATTTTTATAAAAAACATGGTTATCGGGTAAAATTAACACCATTAACTCATGATTTTGGAGCCGACTTAGTGATCAAGTTTCGTGGAAAACGAATTGTAGTTCAAGCTAAACGATATAAAGATCGAGTTGGTATTAAAGCGGTTCAAGAAGTCATTGGTTCAATGGCTTACTACAAAGCAAAACAGGGAATGGTAATAACAAATAGTTACTACACACAAAGTGCATATGTATTAGCAAAAGCCAATGGAATCACCTTAATTGGGCGAAATGCATTGATTAATATGATCCAAAAAGATATGGTATTATTACCATAGAGTTTAATACGAGTGTTGCAAAACTCATACCACATTTACACAGCTTCTCTGCTAACGTACTATAACACAAAACACGCTACACATCAAAGTACTTCTAAGTGTGTACGGGAAGGTATCGAAACAATGCGGAACCGCCATCGATGCGGCATCCTGCCGCAGCTCAGGCTGGCTCGGCGTCCTTGTCTCGCCTTCCTTGATTATCTAGTACACACTAAGAAGTACTATAGATGTTTCGCTATCGTTTTTTAGTCATAGTACGTCAGCAAAGAAGCAAGGCTATGCGATTAAGAGTTTTGCTATTACTACATTTAGCTAAAACATAATACAGAAATATTAGTATAGAAAAGAGACCACTAAATTGATGTAATTATATCAATTTAGTGGTCTCTTTTCTATACTAATAATACTTTTATTTCATATACGCAAATATCAAATTATTTATATAGTTTTAATCTTGAGCCATCTAAAGGACTCTCATCTACTATATACACGTCTATTATATATTTTTCATTAGAGATAAATACATCACGCTCTGTTTTACCATTATGAAGAACATACTTAGTATACTTATTCCCAGTATTAGTCCCATATACTATCAATAAGTTGTGCTTATAATCAGTTAAGAAACAAGTTCCAATATCCTTCTCTATACAACTATATTGACCTGATTTTATTTTGTATAAAGACTTGAATATGTTATCTTGATCTAAAATGCATAAAGAGTTTTCATTGCTTCCTTCATTCGTATATAAAATAAATAAATGATTTCTGTCCACTTTACTATCCAAAATTTTTACATGTCTACTATTAGTGTGTTCTTCAATTAGTTTAATTAATCTGTTCTCATTAGATACTGTAACTCTATTTTTATAGTATACAAAGATTAATAATATTAACAGTATAATAGTAACTAAAACTATTTTTTTTTTCATCTCAATACTTTTTAACAAAATTTATATTGTCAGGACAAGTACAAAACAAATAAATTTTCTAAAACACTCCTTTTCTTCTAGGTATACATATTTTAACATATTTGAAGCATTTTGGATATAGTGTTTTGGAGGGATAGGGTTTAGGATTATACGATATAATACGCTATTGTACCAATTACCCCCGAACCGAGTATAACTAATATAGCATTGGCTTTAAACTTTCTAAGAGCGATAATTCCACCGACGAATAATAGGGCTTCAATGATATGGAAGTTAGATAGTACAATATCAGTCTTTTGCGCTTGGAATAAAGCAAGACTTAAGATTGATAGTCCGGCACCGCTGATTAAAGCGACGACAGCAGGTCGAAGACTGGCCAATAGTGTTTGAACTCCACTAAAATTACGGTATTTGTAATAGAAGTAAGCAAGGAGTAAGCAAAGAATGAATGCAGGAAGAACAACTCCGAAAGTACATAAAAGAGCACCAGGAATACCGGCAAGTCGATTACCTACAAAGGTTGCAGAATTTATTGAGATAGGACCTGGAGTCATCTCAGCAATAGTGATTAAATCCGCAAATTCATCCATCGTCATAAGATGATGAACATCAACAATTTGGTTTTGAATTAAAGGTATTGCAGCGTATCCACCACCAACACTAAATAATCCAACTTTAATAAAACTAAAGAATAATTTTAATAAGATTAACATCCTTCTTTACGCTCCTTTCTCAAATCAAGTAATACAGTACATATACCAAGGAATAGGCAGGTTAGGATTATAAGCATCGCACTAAAACCAAGGAAATAGTTCATAATGAATGTAACAATCATTAATAGGATATAGAATTTATTTTTTGTTTTTACTATGTTTGAAGCTAAGTTATAAACAACATCGAAAATTACTGCAGCTACACCAGCTCTCATAACTTGAAGTGCGGTAGCAATTACTTGATTTGAACGGAACTCCTCATAAAAATAAGAGATTGCTGTAATAATAATAAGTGGTGGTAGTGATGTTCCGATGACTGCCACCAAAGAACCAAGTATACCTTTCATTCTGTATCCTAGAATTACAGATGCGTTAATAGGTAATGGACCTGGACTGGATTGAGCCATTGCTGTTATGTCAAGCATCTCTGCTTCATCAAGCCAACCAAGTTCCTCCACGAATTTTTTCTTCATTAATGAAACAATTACGAAGCCACCACCAAAGGTGCAGGCACTAAGTACAAACATTGTTCTGAATAAATTCCACAGAATATGTTCATTATTATTAGATGTATTATTTTCTATAATTTTATCTGCAAGAGATGTCTCATTTATCATAATTTTGTTTTACTCCTTTCACATTAGTTTACCATTTTACATTTTAGACTACATCAGCGCCGATGTTCTTATTATAGTTAATTATAATACATAAGTAAAATATATGATTTCTATATAAAACATAGGTAATACCTATATTAACATCAATAATAAAAGTATAGCTGCAAAACTCTTGAAATATATATCTACTTTTTTGTCAGCTAGAGAATATTTATCAAAAATGTACATATTCTAACTGGGTAACCATAAAACAAGTCGAAGATATTAGTTTGATATCGTCGACTTAAGTGAAGATAGGGTGATATCACATGAAAACATTTGAAGTTAAGACCAAAATTGTGTTTGGTGAAAATGCACTTGGATACATCACCTCACTGGCGAATAAGAAAGTTTTTATTGTAACCGATCCATTTATGGTAAAGTCAGGAATGATAGAGAGAATAACTTCTAAGTTATCTAGTGGAAGTTATCAAGTTTTTAGCGATGTTGTACCTGATCCTCCGATGGAACTGGTTGTTCAAGGAGTGAGTGAAGTAACTGCATATAAGCCAGATGCAGTAATTGCCCTTGGTGGTGGTTCAGCGATAGATGCAGCGAAAGCAATCATGAACTTCTCTAAAAAAGCTGCAAATCTACCAGATATGCAATTCATTGCAATTCCAACTACAAGTGGAACAGGATCAGAAGTAACCAATTTCGCTGTAATTACAGACAAGGAAAAAGGTGTGAAATACCCACTTGTATCTAGCGAACTATTACCAAATGTAGCAATACTAGAACCAGAACTTGTAAAGAGTCTCCCATGTCAAATTGTAGCGGATACAGGTATGGATGTATTAACTCATGCAGTAGAAGCATACGTTTCAACCGAGGCCACGGATTTCTCGGATGCGTTGGCTGAGAAGGCAGTGAAGCTTGTATTTGACTATTTACTCAGGTCTTATAAGAGCAGTGATGATATGGAGGCCAAAGAGAAGATGCATTCAGCGTCTTGTCTAGCAGGTATGGCATTCAATGAGGCTTCTCTAGGGATTAATCATGCCATTGCGCATAATATCGGAGGGAAACTCCATATTCCTCATGGAAGAACGAATGCGATTCTGTTGCCACATGTTATTGAGTACAACAGTAATATGGAAGGGTATAATCCTAAAACTTATACTAAAGCAGCTAAGAAATACGGGGCCCTAGCGAAATTATGTGGAATTCAAGGAGCAACAACAAGGGCGCTTGTTAAGGGATTGATATCGGAGATTGTAAAATTAGAACGAGAGATGAAGATGCCACGCACACTAAAAGAATGTGGAATCAAAGAAGAGGAATATCTAGAAGCTAAGAAAAGTATGGCAGAGGGTGCTTTAGCAGACGCATGTATGGATACTAATCCAAGAAAGACTACCGTATCTGAGGTGTTAGAGATTCTTCATCTAATTAGGTAATGGCGGGTAGGTGAGAACAATATCATTACAATTTGAGGAAAAACAAAGAATTATTCAAGAATTTGTACCAGGTAAGCAGATTACATTGGCACATATTATTGCAAATCCTACAGAAGAGATCTATCTAAAGATGGGTTTGATTACAGATGAGATTAACGCAATAGGAATTATGACAATAACACCAAGTGAGGGAGCAATTATTGCTGCAGATATTGCTACTAAGGCATCAGATATCAAACTTGGCTTTATTGATCGATTTAGCGGTGCTCTTGTAATAACTGGTGATGTAAGTTCAGTTGAAGCTGGAATAAGAGATATTGTATCTGTCTTAGAGATGCAGCTTGGTTTTACTCCGACAAAGGTTACTAGGACTTAGTACTGCCAGATAAATAGGCATGTATTTTGACATAAAACTAGGAGGTAAGGCTGTGGGGAAAATCATATTTATGGGCAGAACAGGTTGTGGAAAGACAACCTTATGTCAAAAACTAAGTGAACTTGAGATACGGTATAAGAAAACACAGGCTATTGAATTATATGATAATGCAATCGATACACCAGGAGAATATCTAGAGAATCGGAACTATTACCGTGCTTTAATTAACACAGCTGTGGATGCAAAACTAATTGCCCTTATTGCAGATCCAACGGCTCACGATAATTATATTCCACCCGCTTTTGCTGGAACATTTGCTAAAGAGTTAATTGGAATTATCACGAAGATTAATCTTGTGAAAGATGAATCAGCTATAACGAAAGTTGAGAGAAGTCTAAGAGAAGCAGGAGTAACGCGGATATTTAAAGTAGATACGATTGATGACGTTGGTATTGAAGAGCTTTTTGCTTATATTCATGAGAAAATCGATGATTAGAAGGAGGTGGAGTATATGAGAGAAGAGCTACTTAGTGTAGGAATTGATATTGGGACTAGTACAACTCAATTAGTATTTTCAAAGTTATACATTGAGAATATGGCATCTAGTTATTCTGTCCCTAGAATCGTAATTGTTGATAAAGAAATCATATATCGTAGTGAGATATATTTTACTCCACTAAAATCACCAACAGAAATCGATGGACCTAGAGTAAGACAAATTATCGAGCAGGAATATGAAAAGGCAGGAATCAGCAAGTCAGGCATTGATACAGGTGCAGTAATTATTACTGGTGAGACAGCGAGAAAAGAAAATGCTAAGGAAGTGCTTGAATCACTCAGTGGGTTTGCAGGTGATTTTGTTGTAGCTACAGCAGGACCTGACCTTGAAAGTATTATTGCAGGTAAAGGTGCTGGTGCACATGCATATTCGAAGGAGCATTCGACTAGTGTTGTGAATATTGACATCGGTGGTGGAACAAGTAATTTGGCATTATTCATGCGTGGAGAAGTGGTTGATACCGGATGCCTTGATATTGGAGGGCGATTAATAAAGATTAATCCAACTACCCATGAGATTACGTATCTATCAAAGAAAGTAGAAAAGCTAATTGCAAAGCATAACCTAGATATTCATATAGGAATGGTAGCAACCAAAGAAAACCTTGATCCAATTGTTAAGTTGATGATTAAAGGTTTAAAACAAAGTGTTGGACTAGCACCACTTGATGATGACTATGAGATCATGATCACGAATAAGAGTATTGCTCCAAACCAGAATATTAAGAACATTTCATTCTCAGGTGGTGTAGCAGATTATATTTATCGTGATAGAGAAGGTAAAGAATATTTTTCATATGGTGATATGGGAGTGCTACTAGGCGAAGCAATTAGACATTCCGAGTTATGTACACAGCTGAACTTGATACGAAGCGTAGAAACAATACGAGCCACAGTAGTGGGAGCTGGTACACATACAACAGAGATTAGCGGAAGCACGATTACGTATACGAGTAATCCATTCCCAATCAAGAATCTCCCAATTTTGAAGATGCGAAGAGAAGAAGAAGAGAATATTGATTCTTTAAGTGAAGCGCTGAAGAAAAAATTAGATTGGTTCAAATTAGAAGGAAACCTTCAAAGGGTAGCAATAGCAATTGAAGGAATTCAAAATCCATCTTTTACCCAAGTATCAGATTATGCCAAAGGCTTGGTGAAAGGGATACAAGAGTTAATAAGTAGAGAATTACCACTGATTATCATCGTGGAGCATGATATGGCAAAAGCGTTAGGCCAAGCGATGTATCATGAACTGCAGTATCAAAAAGATGTTATCTGTCTTGATAGTATAAAACTAGACAATGGGGATTACATTGACATTGGAAAACCTGTGGCAGAAGGAACCGTTTTACCGGTTGTGGTAAAGACACTTGTATTCAACGAATAGAGATAAAGAGTAAGTTTAGAAAAAAGTTTATGGAATAAAACCTAATAATAGGAGGCGTATTATGATTTTAAAGACCTTGTTATTTGGCCATACGTATGAGTTTAAATCACTCAAAGAAGTACTGGCAAAAGCAAATGAAGAGAAATCAGGAGATTTACTTGCGGGTGTTGCAGCAGGTTCTGCGGAAGAACGTGTAGCAGCTAAGATAGTTCTAGCTAATATTACATTAGAGCAATTAAGAGAAAACCCAGTAGTACCTTATGATATCGATGAAGTTACAAGAATTATTCAAGATGATGTAAATGAAAAAATCTACAATGAGATTAAACATTGGACTGTAGCGGAATTTCGTGAATGGATTCTAGATGGAGAAACAAAAGGTACAGATATTCGACGTATCAGCCGTGGATTAACTTCGGAAATGGTAGCGGCAGTTGCTAAATTAATGTCGAATATGGACTTGATATATGGAGCTAGTAAAATACGTGTTACTGCACATTGCAATACAACAATTGGTGAACCAGGAACTCTAAGTTCACGTTTGCAACCAAATCACCCTACCGATGATCCAGATGGTATCATGGCTTCCTTATTAGAAGGTTTGACTTATGGTGCTGGTGATGCACTTCTTGGACTAAATCCTGTAGATGATTCAACAGAAAGTGTTGTACGTGTATTAAAACGTTTTGAAGAAATTAAACAAAAATTCAAAATACCAACACAGACTTGTGTTCTTGCGCATATTACAACACAAATGGACGCCATTAGAAAGGGTGCACCTACAGACCTTATCTTCCAATCGATTGCAGGTTCTGAAAAAGGTAATGAAGCATTTGGTTTTAATGCATCAACAGTAGAGGAAGCAAGGCAGTTAGCATTAGCGGAAGGTACAGCAGAAGGACCTAACGTAATGTATTTTGAAACAGGACAAGGTTCAGAGTTATCATCTGAAGCTCATCATGGAGCCGATCAGGTTACCATGGAGGCAAGATGCTATGGTTTTGCAAAACACTACGACCCATTCATTGTTAATACAGTAGTTGGTTTTATTGGACCAGAGTATCTATATGATGGTAGACAAGTAAACCGTGCAGGTCTTGAAGATCATTTCATGGGTAAATTAACAGGGGTTTCAATGGGTTGTGACGCATGTTACACAAATCATATGAAAGCCGATCAGAATACAATTGAAGATTTGTCAGTACTTCTTACTACAGCAGGCTGTAATTATTTCATGGGTATTCCACATGGTGATGATGTTATGCTTAACTATCAAACAACGGGATTTCATGAAACAGCAGCGTTACGTGAGATGTTTGGCTTAACAGCTATCAAACCATTCCATGAGTGGTTAGTTAATATGGGATTCGTTGATGAAAAAGGTAAGCTAACTAAGCGTGCTGGTGATGCTTCAATATTATTCTAGAAGGAGGGAAGAACATGAACGAGCAAGACTTAAGAAAAATGGTAGAACAGATGGTGGAACAGATGGTGAGCAAAGATACTTCTAGTACTTCCACTTCTTATAAAAGTAATTCTTCGTCATCGGTGAGTTCTATGGTGAGTGGTGAATGTCTCCCCGATATTACGAAGATTGACTTACGAACACAATTTCTAATTAATGATGCAAAAGATAAAGAAGGTTATCTAGCAATGAAAGCAAAAACACCTGCCAGACTTGGTGTAGGAAAAGCAGGAGCTAGATACAGAACAATAAGTATGTTACGTGTACGTGCCGATCATGCGGCTGCACAAGATGCAGTATTCTCAGATGTATCAGAGGAATTTGTTAAGAAAAACAATTTTGTAGCAGTTAAGACATTATGTAAAGATAAAGATGAATATCTAACAAGGCCAGACCTTGGAAGAAGATTTTCACCTGAAGAAATAGAAGTAATTAAGAAAACATGTGGTCAAAATCCTAAAGTACTAATTATCGTTGGTGATGGACTATCCTCTTCTGCAATTGAAGCCAATGTTGAAGATATGATTCCAGCTATCAAACAAGGTCTTAGTATGTACAGTATTAATGTACCACCTATCCTATTCATCAAATATGCTAGAGTTGGTGCAATGGATGATATTGGACAGGTTACAGATGCAGATGTTATCTGTATGTTAGTTGGTGAAAGACCAGGACTTGTAACAGCAGAATCTATGTCAGCTTATATCGCTTATAAGCCAAAGCATGGATTAGCAGAAGCTAAGAGAACGGTTATCAGTAATATACACAAAGGCGGTACAACTCCTGTTGAAGCAGGTGCACATGCAGCAGAATTAATCAAGAAGATGTTAGATAAGAAAGCATCTGGTATCGATTTAAAATAAACGTGTAATGAATTAAGGAGGAAATCATATGAAGAATGATAAATTGCGACCTAATATACTTGCGGTTCGCATTATCTCAAATGTAAGTCCTGATTTAGCAGAAAAATTAGAATTAGGCCCTAGGAATAAAAGTATCGGTATAATTACAGCTGATATTGATGATGTAACGTATACAGGACTTGACGAAGCAACAAAAGATGCTGACGTGGAGGTTGTATATGCAAAATCTATGTATGCAGGTTCTGCCAATGCATCAACAAAACTAGCAGGTGAAGTAATTGGTATCTTAGCTGGACCAAGTCCTGCAGAAGTAAGAAGTGGGTTGAACGCTTGTATAACATTCATGGAAAATGATGCGTATTTCGTAAGTGCAAACGAGGATGATTCTATTGCATATTATGCTCATACAGTATCGCGTACAGGTTCTTATCTATCCAAGGTTGCAGGTATTCCAGAAGGAGAAGCTTTAGCTTACTTAATTGCACCTCCACTTGAATCTATCTATGGTTTAGATGCAGCGATGAAAGCTGCTGACGTTAAGTTATGTGAATTCTTCGGACCACCTTCTGAAACAAATTTTGGTGGCGGGCTTTTAACTGGTTCACAATCTGCTTGCTATGCTGCTTGTTCTGCATTTGCCGAGGCTGTTCGCAGTGTTGCAGAACGTTCAAAGGAATATCAATAATAGATGCAAGCACTTGGCTTAATTGAAGTAGTAGGATATCCACCAGCTGTAGAAGCGGCGGACGCAGCATTGAAAGCAGCCAATGTTACGTTACTTAGCATAGCCAAAGCAGATGCGGGTATTATGACAGTTGAAATTATAGGAGACGTTGGAGCAGTAACTGCTGCAGTAGATGCAGGTGCTAGAAGTGCTGCTAGAATTGGATTTGTCCGAGCAAGGCACGTTATATCAAGAGTCGAGTCAGACTTGATTGGTAAAATGATTCCATCAGAAAGTATTTACAAAGCTGATGTAGTGTCTGAATCAAAAACAGATGAAGGAATGCAAGAGCCAGTAACTGATGAGACTTTAGAAGAATCCCCAGGCGTTTTTGAAGTGACAGAGAAGGAAGAAGAAAAATCACAAACAATTGATTTTTCGCAAGAACAATTAAATAAGCGAAGTAATGCGAATCTAAGGAGTCTTATTAGGTCATTAGGTATTCAAGTAACCGCCGAGCGCTTGAACTCAATGAAGAAGCAAGATTTAATTCGATTACTTCTTGAGTATAGTAAGGAACACTAGAAATAAAGGAGACAGCGAATGGAAAATCAAGATAAAGACCTACGCTCGATACAAGAGGTACGAAACCTTTTAAGGGAAGCTGAGAAGGCACAAAAAATAATAGTAACCTACGATCAAGCAAAGATTGATAATATTATAAAAGTTGTTACCGATGCTTGTCTACAAAACGCGGTGCGCTTAGCAAAGATGGCAAATGAAGAAACCGGATTTGGAATATGGCAAGACAAAGTAGTTAAGAATGTTTTTGGTTCAAGAGTTGTTTATGAAGCCATTAAAGATCAAAAGACGGTTGGTATCTTAAAGGAAGACAAAGAGAATATGACCATTGATGTTGGTACAGCAGTAGGAGTTATAGCAGGAATCGTTCCATCAACAAACCCAACTTCTACAGTAATGTACAAATCCTTGATCTCATTAAAAGCAGGAAACAGTATTGTATTCTCACCTCATCCTGGTGCTCTAAAATGTATTTTAGAAACAGTTGATATAATAAGAAAAGCTTTAAAATCAGCAGGTTGCCCTGAGAATGCAGTATCTTGTATTTCTATTCCAACCATGGAAGCAACGCAGGAGTTAATGAAGAATGACATTACGAAATTGATTCTTGCAACAGGAGGATATGCGATGGTTAAATCAGCATATTCATCTGGAACTCCTGCTATAGGTGTAGGGGCTGGTAATGGTCCAGCATTTATTGAAAAGACAGCAGATGTGAAGCAAGCAGTTAAGCGGATTATGGATTCTAAGACCTTCGATAACGGAACAATATGTGCATCGGAACAATCCGTTGTTGTTGAAAGATGTATGGAAGATGCTGTTAAGAAAGAGTTTCTAGCACAAGGGGCTTATTTCTTAGATGAACAAGAAGCAAAACAATTAGGTAACTTTATTCTAAGAGCAAATGGAACAATGAACCCGCAAATCGTAGGTAAATCCGTGAAAAAGATAGCTGAACTAGCAAGTTTAACTAGAGTTCCGGATTCAGCAAGGGTGTTGATTGCAAAGGAATGTAAAGTAGGACATACGGTACCTTACTCTCATGAAAAATTAGCGCCAATCCTAGCTTTCTATGTAGAAGATAATGCGGATACTGCCCTAGAGCGTATCTGTGAGATTCTATACTTTGAAGGTATGGGGCACACATTCTGTATGCATTCAAAGGATGAGGAATTGGTAAAACGCTTTAGTTTGAAAGTACCAGCATCAAGAATATTAATCAATACACTTGGTTCACTTGGTGGTGTCGGAGCAACTACTAACTTATTCCCTGCCTTAACCTTAGGTTGTGGCGCAGTAGGTGGAAGTTCCTCATCTAATAATATTGGCCCACTTGATTTAATTAACGTTAAGCGTGTTGCTTATGGAGTTAGAGAAATAGAAGAACTTCGAAAAGAGGCAGCTCTAGATGGTTGTAATGACGGTGGTTGTTGTTCAAGTACAGCAGATATATCACAACTGGTAGATACTTTAGTGAAAAGAATTATGCAAGAATTGGTTTAATTAATAAGTGTTTTATATATAGGAAAGCACTTCTAAGAGCTTTATGCATGATATTAAATATAATGTAGAATACTAATTTAGTAATAATGAAATAATAGGAGGTTTCATATTATGGCAAACACAAATGCACTCGGTATGATTGAAACAAAAGGTTTAGTAGGAGCAATAGAAGCAGCAGATGCAATGGTTAAAGCAGCTAATGTTGCACTTGTAGGAAAAGAACAAGTTGGTGGTGGTCTTGTAACTGTAATGGTTCGTGGTGATGTAGGTGCTGTTAAGGCAGCAACAGATGCAGGAGCAGCAGCTGCGGAAAGAGTTGGTGAACTAATCTCTGTTCACGTTATTCCAAGACCTCATTCAGAGGTTGATGTAATTCTACCACATGCTAAAGGTCAAATTCCACAGGCATAGTATAGAAGATGGCAGTATTAACGGAGAATGACATCCGTAAGCTATTTGGTGAGAAAGTGTTGATGGAAAAGGGTGAGTTCTACCTGGAAAAGGATATGATACTCACCCCATCAGCAAGAACGTATCTTGCGGATAAAAACATTATTATACGAACCGACCACCTAGAAAGAAAAACACGTTATCAGAATGAATCAGTACGAATGAAGAAAGAAAAGGAAAATATAGAGAATAAGGAAAAAGAGATGGAGAAGCAACAGGAAGAAATCTATGAAACGCTCTTCGGAATAACCTTACATGAAAAACCAGAGCATATGACCCATCTTAGAGGTAATTTACTCGTATTCAAAGATAATGGAAGAATTGCATTACGTGGCGCTATTGATACTCTGGAATCTGAGATTATTCTTGCTCAAATTGTTGCGCAAAAAGAAGGATCTATAAAACTGGTCGATGATTTAGAAGAAATCATTCGATTCGTTCGTAGATTGTTAAGAAGTGAAATTACAGGTGAAGTCGTTGATGATTTCTGCTTACAAGGATTAAATCCCAAAGATATGCGAGAACAATCGTATCATCCTAGTAAATATTTTGGAATCAAGCATTTCTTGCCAACTTACAAACATGGCGAGATGGTTGCTCATCTGAATAAGTTAAGAACATTGACGAGACGTACTGAATTGATTGCATTTAAAGCTTTCAAAACTGATGAAAACAAGGTTGAAAGAGTCGATATTATTCGTGCCTTTAACCGATTATCATCCTTATTCTGGATTATGATGTTTAAGTATATGACAGATAAATACAAAAACTAATTATTAATTTCTATAAGAAATTTTTTTAATAAGAAATTTTTTCAATAAGAAATTTTTCAATAAGAAATTTTCAGTCAGGAAGGAGGATATATATGAATACTTGTAATATGGAAGTAATCGTAGAGAATGTCATTAAAGAATTGAAAAGTAAATTGTTCGTAATGGTTGAAGCTTCCGGACGTCATATTCATCTAAGTCAAAACGATCTATATGCTTTGTTCGGAAATGGATATCAATTAACACCAACAAAAGACTTATCACAACCAGGTCAGTATGCTTGTGCAGAACGAGTAACAGTTACTGGACCTAAAGGATCTTTACAAAACGTAGTCATATTAGGTCCTACAAGACCAAATTCGCAAGTAGAAATCTCTTTAACAGATGGACTAGTGCTTGGAGTTAAACCCCCTGTGAGGTTAAGTGGTGATATTGATAATACGCCTGGTATTACTATTACAAACCCTAAGAATGGAAATAGTATTACCATTGATAAGGGAGTCATCGTTGCGAAGAGACATATTCATATAACACCAGAAGATGCACAGAGATTTGGTGTAAGTAATGGGCAGACAATCAAAGTAAAAGTCTTTGGAGAGCGACCAGTTGTTTTTGAAGATTTAGATGTTCGTGTTAGCGAGAAATTTAAAACAGCTGTACACATTGATTATGATGAAGCTAATGCATGTGGATATACAAAAAACAGTATGGGATTAATTTTATCTTAATCGAGGTGGTAAGATGGATAGAGAGAGTTTCATTCAGGATATTGTAACTGAATTAATGAATCGTTTACGAAAGGACTCTAATAGAGTATGTGTAATCGGTGATATTCCGGAAGGAAACTATAGTAGTCAAGGTATTGAGTTTATAACTTGTACTTCTTACAGTACTGATGATGATATTGTATTAGTTACAACAATGGCTCCTGCAATGTTAGCCAATCTAGCAAATGGAATGGCAAACACAAGAGAAGAAGAAATTATTCTAGATCGTCTCTTAAATGGCAAGAAAGTCTATATCTTAGAAGATGCATTTGAATATCAAAGATATAGACGAATTGCTTATAAAGCTTTATTTCATCTGTACCAAGATTATGAGTTGAAACTTAGAAACTATGGAATTCAAATAATTCAAAATCCTGTAGAAATATTCAAAGAAAACATTTATTATAGTAAAAAGCAATATCAACAGTTTACAGATCAAAATTATAATGGGAATGATGTATCGAATACTGTAATCGGAAAAGTGGATTGGAGAAAAAAACATCTTCTACTTGAAAAAGATTTTATAAATAGTAGGTTGGATAAAAACCGTGTGGTATTAATTACACAAGATTGTATAATTACTCCAATGGCTAGAGATTATATTAGGGAGCATCAAATTCATATAGAACGAGGATAGTGGAGGCGGCAAATTTGGAATTAGGCAAAGTAATTGGCAGTGTATGGGCAACGAAGAAAGACGAGAATTTGAATGGACTAAAGCTAATGATTATTAAAAGTATGAATGAGTATGAAACATTGAATGACCGTATAACTGTTGCTGCAGACATTGTCGGTGCGGGAGTGGGAGATACCGTACTCGTTGTACGAGGCGGTTCTGCCAGATATGCTATTCAAAGCTCCGATACTCCTATTGATGCTGCAATTATTGGTATTGTTGATTCAATCGAGGTGCTTAAGTCATGAGTAAGAGTATCGGAGCTTTAGAATTTCAAAGTATCAGCAGAGGGATGTATATAGCTGATGCTATTGTTAAGAAAGCAAACGTAGAAATTCTCTATTTTCGCACAATTTGCCCTGGAAAATTCCTTGTTATCATAACTGGAGAAGAGGATGGCGTAGATGAAGCAATAGATTGTGGTGAGGACCTAGCGGAAAAGAGCCTTGTGGATAGCTTTCGGGTCCACAATGTATCTCCGGAAATAGTAGATGGCTTTCGCAATCGATACGTGCATCCAAGTTATATTGATGCAATTGGGATTATAGAAACAAGAAAAGTCTGTACAGGTATCCGAGTACTTGATATTGTCTTAAAGGCAGCAGATGTATCCCTTTTGAAGACATATATGGCTTTTGCTATTGGAGGAAAACTGGTTTTTCTAGTGACGGGATCAGTTAGTAGTATCCAATATGCATTTCAGGAAGGTAAGACTCTATTGAGTGAATATGAAAGTGCGAATATCGCAATTATCCCATCACCAAGTGAAGAAATGATAGAACAACTAGTGCATGGGAAAAAGGAGGTAAACGAATGAGCGTTAATGAGATAATTGTCTACATTATGGTTGTTTTTGCAGTTCTAGGTGCAATAGACCGTATTATTGGAAATAAGTTTGGTTTAGGAGAAAAGTTTGAGGAAGGTATACTAGCAATTGGATCCCTTGCAATTTCTATGGTGGGAATCATTGCTTTAGCTCCAGTTCTTGCTGATTTATTAAAACCAATTGTTGTACCAGTGTATAGTTTTTTAGGTGCTGATCCAGCTATGTTTGCAGGTACGATACTTGCGAATGATATGGGTGGTGCTCCATTAGCACAAGCACTAGCTTTAACAGAAGATGCTGGTAAATTCGGCGGTTTAATTGTCGGAGCTATGCTTGGACCTACAATCGTATTTACAATACCAGTAGCACTTGGTATTATTGCTCCTGATGATAGAAAATACCTTGCAACTGGCGTATTAGCAGGTGTTGTAACAATTCCAATTGGTGCCTTTGTTGGCGGATTAATTGCAGGTTTTCCAATTATGATGGTTTTAAGAAATTTAGTACCGATTATTATAATTGCAGTATTAATTGTACTAGGTCTATTAAAATTCCAAAATGGAATGATAAAAGGTTTTACTATATTCGGTAAAATAGTTGTTGCAGTTATTACAATTGGTTTAATTGCAGGTATTGTTGAGCAACTTACAGGTATTGTTGTAATTAAGGGGATGAATCCTTTAAGCGAGGGTTTTGAAATTGTAGCAGATATTGCAATAGTGTTAGCTGGTGCATTCCCATTAGTATATGTAATCACTAAAGTGTTCAAAAAACCTCTTATGGCATTAGGTAAAGTATTAGGTATGAACGATGTTGCAGCAGCAGGTTTAGTTGCTAGTTTAGCAAACTCTATCCCTATGTTTGGTATGATGAAGGATATGGATAATCGTGGTAAGATTCTAAACGTTGCTTTTGCAGTTTCAGCTGCGTTCGTGTTCGGTGATCACTTAGGCTTTACAGCTGGTTTTGATTCAACTATGATCGTTCCAATGATTATTGGTAAGTTAGTTGCAGGTATAACAGCAGTTATCGTTGCTATATTTATTGCCAATAAAACATTAGGAAAAGAAGTCTAAGGAGAGTAAGAATGGAAGTAAATCGTTATACAATAGAATCGATGATTCGTGATATATTAAATGAGAAACTGTCTAATATGACCAGTGGATGTGCAGTGGATTCAAAAAGAGAGTGTACCAAAGAGGGAGTAATAGCTGTTCGTGTTCCAGGTATTAAAGTAACTGAAGAAGATAGAATGGATACTGGAAAGCCAGGAGATATCGTATATACGAAAGACCTATTCTCACTTGGAGAAAGTCCTCGTCTTGGTTGTGGTATCATGGAGATGAAGGATACCACTTTCGATTGGACATTAAACTATGATGAGGTTGATTATGTGATAGAAGGTAGTCTTAGTATCATTATCAACGGAAAAACAGTTACTGCTGGTCCAGGAGAATTGATTTTAATTCCCAAAGGTTCCTCAATCAAATTCTCCGTACCAAATTATGCAAGATTTATCTATGTGACTTATCCAGCAGATTGGGCAAACCAAGCATAGTTAGGATATAATAGATGGTAGTAAACAACTAGAAAAGACAATTTACTAAACATGTAAATTGTCTTTTCTCTTAATTTGTTGGATATGCTATTGAACTTCGAAATTCTTTTGGTGTTAATTTGAATTTTTCTTTAAATAATTTGTTAAAATAAGATATGTTATTAAAACCAGTCTCTAAGGCTACTTCCATAATAGAATGATTTGTTGTACTTAATTTCTTCGCAGCTATGTCGAGTCTGTAGTTATTAATATATTCAATACAAGTGACTCCAAGATGTTTCTTGAAGAAACGCATAAAATGATATTCACTAAAATTAAGTTGTTCCGCCATATCCTTTACTGTCAGTTGTTCCGTATAGTTTTCTTTGATGTACTTAAGAATAACCTTGATTTTATCGGTAATAGCATCATCTACATTAATAGGGTCAGGGACTTCAACTGGTATATTAGTAAAGAGAGTATGTAAGAATAGATATAGATAAGCTTTCAATTCTAGTTCAAACCCTTTATGTTTATCAATATATGCAGTTTTACATTTTGAAAAATATTCCTTAAGTAAGGGGTAACCAGGCGTATCTGGTTTGAGTATGAATGGAAAAATTACTTTGTTCTCAGCAATTGAATTAATATACTTGATAGAACAACTATCATGATTTGTATCTAACATAGATAAGTTTAATACAAATGAATCCGCCTCATATTCTTCTTGCTTGTATTGAGAGCAAGAATGTAATACATAAGGATTTAGCAACAAGAAATCCCCTTCGGTTACTGTATACGGTTTCAAGTCAATATAAAAGATACCTTTTCCCCTTGTAATGAGAACTATTTCAAGCTCTTCGTGCCAATGAATATTAATATCGGTGAAGTAATCAGGAACTTTCACTTGATAAAGCTTAATCGGTAATAAATAATTCCCATGTTTTTTGTTCTCGTGTAATTTAGTGTATTCTTGTGGGTTCATTGTTATCCCATGTATATCACATGTAATCTTGTGATATTAACAATGGCTCCTTTCTTCTAGAAATTAAATTTAGCAATTGTAGAGCAGTTTTGTATTAGTTAAGGTTTCTTTGAATGAAGATTTTGCTCTTTTTTAGAGATATAATGTTGATATTCCGTTAGATAAAAACTTTCCCAAAGAGTTATTATATCCTTAGCGGAATAACATCTATATTTATTATAAAGGTATCATTCAAAAATGCAAGTGTATCCCTGACATTTGCGTAAGGATATCTTCATACTGGATTAATTATATCCCAAAAAAGCCTAGTAACGAATAGTTACTAGGCTTTCCTCATAATTAAATATTTTATTTATATATATATGGTTCAGTATAACTTAAGACTAACTTATCGTCACCCTTTTGACCAACTTTGATTACATCACCAGAGTTTAGTGTAGTAGTGGCGATAGCTAGGTTTTTTTCATCTACATAAGTTGTTTCTAATTCCGTATCATTCAAGTAAACTTTACTATATTCCGTGAAGTTTTCTCCTTGAATATACATATTCTCTCCAGAGTTTAGAATACCATCAACTTTAATTTCGTCAACACCCATTTTTAAATCAGTTGGAACGTATGGACTTATTCCATTGAATATTGTTTGGTCTCCATATAACATATCATATTGAAGTAATTTTAACTCGTCAAGATAACTTTCTGTAACAGATGCATTCTGATGTAGTTTAGTAATATATCCATTATCGATATTCAGACGTTTTAGTATAGAAGCAGAAATCTGATAAGCTTCCATATCTGTATCAATCTCAGGTAGACCCATGTTATCCCAGATAATATATGATGTTTGATAGATATTATCGTTTTCTAGGTCACTAGGTTCAATACCTAAACTAGGTAAATGATCGCCATAAAATACCAAAACAACATCTTCATCTAATTTTTCTAACTCTTTAATTAAATTACCGATGAAAGCATCCATCTCATGAATCTGGTTTACATAATATTCGAAAGCACAACGTTCTTCTTCAGATATTCCTTCCACTGTAATAGCATCTTCAGATGGGATATAGCCTTCTTTTAAAGTATATTGATGTTGGTCTTCTTCATCTCCAGTAACACTTGAACCTGAACTAGATAGTGTTGCGCTATCTGTAACTGAGAAATCCTCTTCACTTCCAGGATATTTACCATGGCCTTGAACGGAAATTGAATATATAAAATCTTGTTCTTTGGTAGATTTCAATGATTTTAGTATTTCTTCTATCAGAACTTTATCTTTTGCCCAACCCATTGGGTTTAGTTCAACATTGTGCATATATTCTAATGATGTGAATGTATCAAACCCTAAATTACTAAATACTTGATTACGACCATAAAAAGTACCGTCATTATTATGAATTGCATGAGTTGAATAGTTAAGTTCTTTTAGGTTATAAGCTATACTCTCGCAAGTTGCTTCTTTTAAGATTGTTTTATATGGATATTCACCAGGGCCAAAGAAATCTAAGTTCATGCCAGTTATTACTTCGAATTCTGTATTCGCTGTACCTGCACCAACAGAAGGAACATTGAGGAATCCATGACTGAATTCTTTTTGTAATGCATGATAATTTGGTAGTGGATCTTTGGAATATGTGTAATCCTTCATAAGCGTAACATCGTACAATGATTCAAGTTGAATCATGATGATGTTAGGAGTTTTCTTTTTAACTTCTTCGACTTCTGGAGTTGTAGTTAATGTATCTTCTGCAAGTTCCGTTATCTTTTCTTCTGAGTAATCCTTTGGTTTATCAATACCTGTATTAACAACGCTGTTAGTAAAACAGTATACAAATCCATAATCTTTATAGGCATCAGCAAGGTTACCGAAGTTCTTTGCTAATGCATTAGTGCTAATACCAAGACTAGTAAGAAATAAAATTGTACCGAATAATAAAACTAAACACACTGAATTTCGAATACGAGCTACACGTTTTTGATATTTCGGTGCAAATATAAATAATAATACAACGATTGTAATAGCGGCAATAGCAGCTATAATAATAAGTACGATTTGCCATTTAGTTAAGTATACATTAATCATTGGTAATGCTTCATCCATTAAGGATAAGTCAACCGCTGTAAATGGTGTTACACGCATTGATAATAATACGGCATTCGTTATAGCAAATCCTATCCAAATGATGGATACAATGCTTGTAACAAAGAGTCTTCGTTTCACTAGAAAAGCTATGGCTAACGTTAGAAATACAATCAAAGAATTGTATATGAATACAAGTGGATTGGTTAGAACATGTTTTAATGCTTCTATTAGTGAGGCTCTGTTTAGAATTTCTATTAGTAAATTTATAGCTAATGATAAATAAATGAATTGTAGTAGATTTTTCAATTCTTCTTTTGAAAATAGATTCTTTAATCTTGGTAACATCGTTATCCTCCTCCAAATGGTGATATCATCAATATAGCCTATGGCAACCATCGACCTTGATCCCGTATCCCCAAGTATATATAAACATAACTTAATAAAGCGAATGGTCAAGTTATATTATAATTCAAAGCTTTTGCGGTATTATGATATAACATTTTGATATGATTTGCAATGTTAAAAACAAATAAAATTTTAGTGAATTTCACTTGTTTTTTAGTATCTTTATGAATATCAATTGTAATTGTTGATGAGTAGAAAAGTCAATAAATTATTATAGAAGAAACCCTTAAGTATTTCTTAAGATACATAGAAGAAATCAGTAAAAAGTCGTTATCTATATTAAATTGACAAGTAGTGTGGGGATTACTATACTTTAAGAAGAATCAATAGGAAAGGGGAAGATAACAAGAATGAATATTATAGTCAGTGCATGTTTATTGGGGGTAGATTGTAGATACTGTGGAGATGACTGCAAGAGAGAAGAAATACTAGAGTTAAGAAAAGAACATAATTTGATTCCAGTATGTCCAGAGCAGCTAGGGGGTCTACCTACACCTAGGGTACCGTCAGAACGAAAAGGAGAGTACATAGTCGGTAAAGATGGAACGGATGTAACAGAAGCTTTTAGAAAAGGTGCAGAGCAAGCACTTTATATTAGTGAGCTATATCAGTGCGATACAGCCATTCTTAAGAAGAATAGTCCTTCTTGTGGATATGGTGTGATTTATGATGGTACATTTTCAGGTAATAAAGTACCGGGAAATGGTGTTACAGCAGAACTTCTTGCTAATAAGGGAATTCGTATTCTAAATGAAGATAACTTTACAGATTTTTTCAATGTATAGATGAAAACAATGCCAACAAAAAAAGACATTCTAAGATTTTCTTTTTTTGTTGGCATATTGCAATTTTATTTAATTCATATAATAAAGTTGGGGAGCTTTAGTTGGGAATTATTTGCACATTTCACAAGCAACTTGTGCAGCAAGCTTAGCGTTGTTATATACAAGTTGGATATTGGATTGTAAGCTGTTTCCGCCTGTGATTAATTGAATTTCATTAAGTAAGAAAGGAGTTGTTTCTTTACCTTTGATACCTAACTCATTCATTTTTTCAATTGCATCGTTGATAGCTTTGTTAATTGTATCGTAGTCCATAGCGTATTCTTCTGGAATTGGGTTAGTTACTAACATACCACCGCTTAATCCAAGATCTAATTTAGCAGAGAAAGCATCTGCTAATTCTTTAGGAGTATCCATTCTATAATCTACTTTGAAACCGCTTTTTCTTGTATAGAAAGCAGGTAATTCTTCTGTTTGGTAACCTAATACTGGAACACCTTTTGTCTCTAAGTATTCTAATGTAAGACCGAGATCTAAGATTGATTTAGCTCCGGCGCATACAACCATAACGTTAGTCATTCCAAGTTCTTCAAGATCAGCAGAGATATCCATTGTAGTTTCAGCACCACGATGAACACCGCCAATGCCACCAGTAGCGAAGATTTTAACACCAGCTAAAGAAGCAAGAATCATTGTTGTAGCTACTGTTGAAGCACCATCTTCACCTCTTGCTACAAGAATAGGAATATCACGACGGCTAGTTTTTGTAACTGCTAAGCCTTTCTTTCCTAAATAATCGATTTCTTCTTTAGAAATACCAACTTTTAATCTTCCTTTGATAATTGCTGTTGTAGCAGGGATAGCACCATTATCACGAATGATTTTTTCTACTGCAAGAGCAGTTTCCACGTTTTGTGGATATGGCATACCGTGAGAGATGATTGTAGATTCAAGGGCAACAACTGGTTTTCCTTCAGCAAGAGCTTGTTGCACTTCTGGTGCAACGTCAAGATATTTATTTAATTGATTCATGTGATAACCTCCTAGTTATTTTATCTTATCATTATGTGTCTATATCTTCATATCAATTCGGGCTCTTGTAAGTGCAGCCTGAATGGTAAGAGATTCATTAATAGTGTTTTTGCCTTCACAACAGATACTTGAAGTTGCGAGACCTAACTTCGTACTTTCGGTCAAAGTAAGACCGTTTAAGTAGCCCCATGCTATAGCAGCCATGAAACTATCGCCAGCACCTGTAGTATTCACAAGATTTGTCTTCAAACAAGGTAGAAGGGCAGATTCATACTTATTAGCACAGAAAACCCCATCTTTACCAAGTGAAAGGAATACTTGACTCATACCCAAATCTAATAGGTACTTAGTAGCTTTTTTCATACTTTTTTCATCTGTAATTCTGATGCCCGTTAATAACTCAGCTTCAATGCGATTTGGTTTAATAGAGTGAAAATTACCTAAAGAGGTAAGTAATTTTCTAGCCTTTGTGGAAGAAACAGGGTCAACGAATATAGGAACAGTACAATGCTGTGCCAAATAATTGATCGCTCCTTCTGAAAGGTTTGTATCAATGATACAAATGGAGGCATTATTAATAATGTCCATTTTACTGGAGATATAATCAGGAGTTAAGTAACGATATATCTCCATGTCAGATACTGCTAATTCCATATCACCGTCATCAGAAGTTATGAATAGATAGCTAGAGGTAACACCATTAGGAACCGTTAATGAATTAGTAGTATCTATACCAAGGTCCATACAATTCTTTGTTATCTTTTGCGCATTCATATCTTCACCAAATGCAGTGATTAGTTTGACGTCAGTTCCGAGAAGACGTAAGTTATGTGCGATGTTTCTTCCAACTCCGCCAAATGTCATTCTTACTTGTCCAGGATTTGAATCTTTGTTTATAAGTGGATTATATGGCCTTCCGAATATATCCATATTCACCCCGCCAAGAACTACTGCATAATTGTTTTTCTGAACAATATATCCCTTACCAAGAATCATACCCTTCTTCATTAAATTAGATATGTGAACTGCAACCGAGGAACGTGTTATTCCTGCAAGGTCAGCTAATTCTTGTTGTGATATTAAGGGGTTTTCTTCAATCCACTCTAACAATTGCTTCTCTCTACGAGTCATGTAAAATGGCACCTCCTAAATATTTGCTTATCTAAGCAATCTTATGTTTATATTATGAGTTAAATATATTTAAATGTCAATGAAAAATTCCATAAAATAAGTATTTGCAATTATGTAAAAAATAATAATAATTCTGGAATAAAGAATAAGTTGATATTGATTTTTATATTTCGTATGATATAATGAAGTAGTTACATACTGTAATGCAGTTATGGCGGAATTGGCATACGCGCTAGATTCAGATTCTAGTTCAGGTTACTGAGTGTGGGTTCAAGTCCCATTGACTGCAATATAGAATGCTCTAAGGTTTTCAAGATATCGGGATATAAGAAGAACTTCGCTAGATTATATTTAAAATTATAATCTAGCGAAGTTTTTTTATGAATAAAATTCCTACATATAGTTATTGTTCTCTATAGAGATGGTAATCATGAATAGTAATCGTATTAATTGGTAAATATATGTCTTATTGAGAGATTTGAACTAAAGTCTTTAGTTAATAAGGAAGGAGACATATATGGAACAGATATCTTGTTTGAATTTTTGTGATATCATGAATTATCTGAACCAAGAACAAGAGTCGATCGAAGCCATCATTAAGAAGACAGCGAATAAAGCGGGATTTGAACATGTTGAGCGAATCTATATCGGCTCTTATTTTTGTGCGCAATATTTCTTGCGCATGGATGATAATTTATTGGATGATATAGTTTCATTTTCAAAGAGAATGAAGATAAAAATAACATTAGTAATACCTATTATACCGCAGAAGGATCTTAATAATGTACTTAAGAAAATTGAAGGTTATTGTGATTATTTTGAAGATTGCATAGACGAGATTACGGTAAATGATTATGGAATGCTCGCACATATTCATGAGAATTACGATGTGAGATTGAATATGGGAAGATTATTTATGAAAGACTACCGCGATCCTAGATACCCGGTTTATTTCAATACAGTATTGAAGCCTAAGATATTCACGAGGTATCTAATTCGTCTGATTGAGCAGTATCAAATTGATGGAATGGAATTCGACTTAACTCATGTGGCGATTAATTTTGAGAATAAACCTAAGGGAATACTGATCGGAGTGCATACACCATTTTGTTATATGACAGTAGGGCAGATTTGCGAATATGCTTCTATAAACAAGGAAATAGAGAAGAAATTCAGACCAAATCAGTCTTGTGCTAAGGAATGCCAAGAGGCAATTATTCGATACGATATGCAAGACAACAGAGAATGGATTCGTGCCGGGAGAGCAATTTATTTTGATAACAAAGAGTGTGAGATTAAAGGAGTAAGTAAATATCGAGTAATTTATTTTCCTGTGGAATGGGAGGGGCTTTTATAATGAAGATTTTAGTTCCACTTAATAATATGGAGCATATTGATGATTATATTGCTGCTGGAGCAGGAGAGTTCTATATTGGATTTTATGATGAGGAATGGACAAACAAGTTTGGCGATTTTGCGGATATAAATCGCATGTCTGGATTTAAAGAGAATGCTAATCCATTTTCCTTAGAAGAGGTTATAGAAATCATTAACGATGTCAAGCAAAAAGGAATATTGATATATGTAACATTTAACGCTAGTATCTATTCAGAAGAACAATTAGGTGAGATTAAGAAATACTTTATTGCCTTGAAAGAGGGAGGCGTAGATGGAGTTATTGTATCATGTTATGAACTAGTAGAGATTGCAGAACAATTAGAGTTACCAGTTGTGGTAAGTACAATAAGCGGCGTTTACAATGCACAAATTGCAAAGTTCTATAGAGACAAGGGTACGAAAAGGATTATAATTCCGAGAGACTTATCGGTTGATGAGATAGAGATGATAGTAAAGGAAGTACCAGATGTCGAATATGAAGTTTTCATGATGCGTAATGGTTGTATGTTTTCTGATGCTAATTGCCTAGGAATGCATAGGAATGAATCGTGTTCAATCTGTGGAAGTCTAGTCAGTGCAGATAGTGAGATTAGATTAAAAGATAATAGTTTTAATAAGCGACACAATGTTGAGTTGAACGATTTGATCTATACCAAGTCTTTTCATGAGTATGCATGTGGATTATGTTCCATTTACCGATTCGTTAAGATGAATATTACAGCATGTAAGATTGTAGGGCGTACAGATGAGTGGAAGAATATATGTAACGATATAAGTTATGTAAAACAAAATATTGAAATTGCCGAGAGTTGTAAATCACAAGAAGAATTTCTTGAACGTATGCAATTACCAGAGGAAAGCCGCCGCATGTGTAAGCTAGGTCTTTCCTGTTATTATCCAGAGATGCGTTTCTGAATCCCGTTTCTGACAGTTGATAATATTACTACAGTGGAAAAAATTTATATGGACAAATATTAACAACTTATGCTATCATTATACATTGTTGTGTAAATGCACATCACAAAATAATCAAGTTGATGAAATCGTCAATTTTAAGAGAAATGTTGACTGAATAGTTACTGGAAGGAAAGAGAAATATGAACAAAAGACAGTTAAAAAAATCTCTCAACAAGAGGAAAATGGTGAATGTTGCTTTAGCAGGTACAGATAAGAAATGTGTAACAAAAACAGCAGTTGAACCAGAAACTAAAGTAACAAAGAAAGAGAAATGCGTTATTAAGAGCATTACGAAAAAACTAGTTGGTGAATTCATTACTACAAAGGAAGAAGTTGTTCCTTCAGGTTCTGAATTACTAAGTGCAGGTGCTTATGCATTAAATGGTGAGATCGTTTTCTTTGCAAATGTTAGTACGAATAAAGAAAATGCTGTAGTTGCAAACAATGAATATGATGCAATTGTGTATTTCACAGAAGAGGTTAATGGCTGGGTATCTAAGAACGCAGAGAAGACTTATACTAAGAAAGATTTAGTAGATGCAATCTATACTGCTGTGAATACTATGATAGATAAGTACAACTTACAATAGGACAAATGAATTTGGCATTCTATTATTATGAATGATAATAGTGTGTAGGCTTATAGGTTTAAATAAGGGCTTGTTGCACGAGGATTTCCTATATTCTCTTAAAGCAAATCATATGATTAGTGCTTTTGGATAGAATATTTGAGAGGAAATATTCGGGCAACAGGTCCTTAATAGCTATTAAACTACAAAAACAAGTCGGATCAGTGTAACCATACTGTCCGACTTGCTTTGTTATATAATCTTCTATTGTTTAGTCTAATCTAGAATCCTAGTGGAATCTTGAATCCGATAAATGCTAGTAATAATAATGTCCAGCTGATTAAGAATGTAATGGAATATGGGAGCATAGCTGTAATTAAGTTACCAACAGTGAAATCTTCTTTATATTTTTTCATATAGATTAGGATAACACCTGCGTAACTCATAAGAGGTGTTATAATGTTTGTTGAAGAGTCTGCTAAACGGTAAGCAGCAGCAACAACGTCAGGAGTCATATTGCTATTCGCTTGATATAACATTGGAATGAAGATTGGTCCAAGTAACATCCATTTTGTAGTAAGTCCACCAACGAAAAGGTTGATGATTGCAGTGATGATAATGAAACCGATGATCAATAATGTTGGCGATTTTGCAAGATTTAATACTTCAAGTAAGTTAGCACCAAGGTAGGTAATATACGTACCTAAATTACTATAAGTTAATAATGCTAAGAAGTTGTAACTAAAGAATGTAAGAACGATTACGTATCCCATTCCACCAATTTGTTTAGACATTGAAGTAACAACATCGTTTGAATTTTTGAATTTACCAATTGCAACACCATAGAATAAACCACTTGTAAAGAATACGAATGTGATTAATAAGATGATATTATCAAGGTAAGGCATTACTTTGCTACCAGCTTCATCTACATAAGTAGCAAGTGGTCCCATAGCTATGAAAACACAGATGGCAAGTGATAATAAGAATCCAAGGCCTGCCCATTTAAGAGCTTTCTTTTCTTCTTTCGTTACACCGTATTCATTGATTTGGAAATCGGCAGGAACTGTGTAACTGATTTTTTCAAATTTAGGACGAATAAAACGGTTTGTGATGAAACCACCAATTAAAACTAATAATACAGTTGATGCAATCATGAAGATATAGTGCATCATGAATGGATTGATTGGTTTGCCTAAGTAAGATACGAAAGGAACGCCTTGGCTTTCAGCAAATACTTGTGCATTCTTTCCTATAATGATATCAACTACAGTAGCTGGTACTAAGTTAGCACTGAAACCTGCTGATACACCAGCGAAAGCAGCGAACATACCAATTAAAGGGTTTTTCTTTAGTCCAAGATATAGTAAACCTGCAAGTGGAATTAAGATAATGTAACCAGCATCTGTTGCAATATTACTCATAATACCTAAGAATACTAATAAGTAAGGCAATAGACGTTCCGGTATATTACCACCAACTTTACGAATTAATGCTGCAAGAAGACCAGATTCTTCAGCGATACCAATACCGAACATTACGATAAGGATGGTACCAAGTATACCTCCTGCATATGCTAGCCAGTTCGTTAGTAATGCATTATTAAAGATCCACAGAACATTTTCTGTTTTGAACATGTTTTTAATTTCATATGCCACTGTGGAACCATCTTGACCAAGAGTTTCGAATGTTGTACCACCGAATAATCCTGTAATTATCATTACAAAGATGTATAAGCAGATGAAGATGATCACGGGATCAGGGATCTTAGATCCAACGCGTTCAATAAAGGATACTTTCGTCTGTTTTGTTTCTTTGTTATTTTTCATAACTATCCTACCTTTTCATTTAATTTATAACAATAGAAGTTATTTGTTATAGACTGTATATATATATAATCAATGAAAACGACAGAATTCGCAATGTGACAATTATTCCAGTTATGCTATATTATGGTAAAATTGGTCGAAAAAAGAAAAAACAGCACGAAAAAGCGTAAAATATAGGAAAAATAAAAAGAAAAAAGTAAAATTAATTATATTATGAGAAAAATTACTATACTATCAAAATGTCAAAATGCAGGAATTATTTTGTGTTCTTGCAAAATGCCGAAGAAATATAAATCATTATGGTAAAATATACGAAAAAACGGTATAATGCAATATAGCATACTATAGTGAATGAGGAGTATAAGATTATAATGAAGATTAGGGATATATTAAGTAAAAATCAACCAACTTTATCATTTGAAGTTTTTCCACCTAAAAAGGATAGTGATTATACAAAAGTGGAAGAAGCAACAATTCAAATAGCTAGGCTAAAACCAGCTTTTATGAGTATAACATATGGCGCAGGTGGTGGAACAAGTAAACACACCGTAGATATTGCAGCTAAACTAAAGAACAGTTGTGGAGTAACTCCTTTGGCACATCTAACATGTGCTTCTTCTACGAAAGAGGAAGTAGCGGTACAATTAGATAAGCTAAAAGAACAAGGTATCGAGAATATATTAGCACTGCGTGGAGATCGATTAGCAGGAAGAGAGATTGCAGGGGCAGATGAGTATCAATATGCTTCTGAATTGGTACATACCATCAGAAATTTTGGAGACTTTAGTATAGGGGCTGCCTGTTATCCTGAGGGACATGTTGAAGCAGCTAATAGAAAGGAAGACATCGTTCATCTGAAAGAAAAGGTAGATGCAGGTTGTGATTTTTTAACGACGCAGATGTTTTTTGATAATAATATCTTATATAATTACTTATATCAGTTAAGAGAAGCAGGTATTACAGTACCAGTGATTGCTGGAATTATGCCTGTGACAAATCCCTCTCAAATTAAACGAATATGTGAGTTATCAGGTACTGTATTGCCACAAAGATTTAAGGCTATTGTAGAAAAGTTCGGTGATAATAAGGAAGCGATGGAACAGGCAGGAATAGCATATGCTACAGATCAAATCATTGATTTGTATGCCAATGGAGTGAATGCAGTTCATGTCTACTCAATGAATAAACCAGAAGTAGCTAGTAGTATTTATAATAATATCTCTAAGATTATTGGATAAAAGGAGTGTTATACTAGATTGGAAATTGTGAAACTCTTTGTAGTAGGCAGCCTAAAAACACAGATATGTTGTCGACATGGAGAAGAGTTATGCATTTTCCTTAGTTAGACTTAATAAAGAAAGGCTTCGAGATGAATAAATATGAGGTTTTAAAAAAATATTTTGGATATGATTCCTTTCGGGAAGGTCAGGAAACATTGATTGACAGTATCCTGAGGGGACAAGATACTCTTGGGATTATGCCTACAGGAGCAGGTAAATCAATCTGTTATCAAGTTCCAGCCTTAGTAATGCAAGGAATTACGTTAGTAGTATCCCCGCTAATCTCTTTAATGAAAGATCAGGTAGGTGCTTTAAATCAAGCGGGAGTGCACGCGGCATACTTAAATAGTTCGTTAACATACAATCAATATTGTCTTGCGTTATCTTATGCTAGACAAGGACGATATAAGATTATCTATGTGGCACCAGAACGATTAGCCACAGAGGAGTTTCTCTCATTTGCAAGAGAAGCTGATATTTCTATGATTAGTATCGATGAGGCGCATTGTGTATCACAATGGGGACAAGATTTCAGACCTAGTTATCTTAAGGTTGTAGAATTTATAGACAAGTTAGCAAGACGCCCCGTGGTAAGTGCATTTACTGCTACAGCAACATTAGAGGTTCGCGAAGATATAATACAGATTCTCAAACTTAGAAATCCACAATCACTAATTACAGGCTTTGATCGTAAGAATCTATCTTATCAAGTTGTGAAACCAGCTGATAAATATGATTATGTCCGGAATTATGTAATTTCAAATTCTGATAAGAGTGGGGTTATCTATTGTCTTACAAGAAAGAGTGTAGAGGAAGTAAGTGAGAGATTGCAAAGAGAAGGTGTTCAGGTTACTCGCTATCATGCAGGTCTTTCTGATAATGAAAGGATACAAAATCAAGATGATTTTATATATGATACGAAACCGGTTATGGTTGCTACAAACGCCTTCGGAATGGGAATTGATAAATCCAATGTTGGTTATGTAATACATTACAACATGCCAAAGAATATAGAAAGTTATTACCAAGAAGCGGGGAGAGCGGGAAGAGACGGCGAACCTGCCGAATGTATTCTCCTATTCAATGGTCAGGACGTTATTATGAATCAATTTTTAATTGATCAGAATCGAGATAATGAAGCTCTTGATTATGAAACCCTAGAATTAGTAAAGAGGCGTGACCGCGATCGCTTGAAGAAGATGACATATTATTGCACAACAACTGAATGCTTACGAGAATATGTATTGCAATATTTTGGGGAGAAAGGGGAGTCTTATTGTGGAAATTGTTCGAATTGTTTGACAGAGTTTGAAACAATGGATATTACGAAGGCTGCCAATGCTATCGTTAATTGTGTAAGAGAATGTAGAGAACGTTTTGGAATAACTGTGATACTTGATACAGTACATGGTAGTAAGAATGCTAAGATTGAACAATATCGTATGAATGAGAATTCGCAATATGCAAGCCTAGCAGATATATCAGTAGCTAGATTACGACAGATTATTAATTATTTGATTTATCGTGAGTATCTGGTATTATCGGTTTCCCAGTATCCAGTTGTTATGTTGGGAGAATTTGCTAATGAGATTATAGAAGGAACAGAGCCGATTTTGATGAAAATAGCGGCAGAGGAAGAGAAGAAACCTTCAAAACAAGCAAAGAAGAAGGTGCATAGTCGCGTTGATATTAGTGATGAATTGTTCGAATTACTAAGACAGATTCGAACAACGATTGCTAAAGAAGAGAAAGTCCCACCATATTTGGTATTTGCGGATAAGTCATTGGTAGATATGTGTAGTGTCTTACCAGAGTCGAAGGAAGAGATGTTGACGGTATCAGGTGTCGGCGAAGTGAAATATGAGAGATATGGTGAAAGATTCTTGCTTGCAATAAAGGAATACAAAAATAGAGCTAAATAACTTTATTAATGAATTGAAACTTTGCACTTGAAGATTTTTAGGAGTAGCTAACAGCTAGCCTTCCAACGTATAAGCACGCTTTATGCATGCAAACAGTTGGGAGGCTATTCTTTATAGTATCAAAACTATATAATTCCGTAATACTACTCATTCATGATGCGCATAATATTGGCTTTCATTAATAAAGGGTAAAGGATTGTAACAGTTATAATCCCGAAAACCGTTTGAGCAATATTTCCTAATACTCCTGAAGCAGCGGCAAAACCGTAACCAAGATAAAGACTTTCATATAAGAAATAACCAACAACAATGATAAGTGCTCCTGCTAAGCCACTAATCATGGTACGAGGAACTGGGTTTTTAATTTTAGCCGTGAGGCTCTTACATAAGAAACCACAAGCCATGGCAGCTAGCATCTTTATAACGAAAGTTCCTAACACATAATGGGTATAACCTGACAGTAAGTCAACAAACATAGAACCAATACCGGCGGCTAATCCACCATATAAAGGGCCAAGTAAGACACCTGATAGGAAAACAAGGCCATCACCTGGATGGATATAGCCATTTGTTGGGCTTGGGATTTGTATAATTATTGTTGCTACATATGTAAGGGCAGCCATCAATGCGGCGAATACGAGTTTTTTTGTTTTATTATTCATATTAATAACCATGCCTTTCTATAGCAGTGTGAAAGATTCATCTTTCACACTATCCTTCTAATTATTTCATAACTACACCGGTAAGTAGTCGCCCCTGGTAAAAACAGGGGTAATTTATATTTAAACTATAATAAATAATTGGCATAATTAAAAGGGACAGAAAAATAAAAAATAACAGTGCCAGATTAATATAAAAAAAGACATAAAACCAATTCGGTTTCATGTCATTTTTTTATTTATGAATTTTCAAAGCAATAGTATCTAAATATTAGTTTGTTCATTTAGGGCATCTGCACTTTGATGAAATTCTCCAGCCCATTCGAAGGCCTTCTTTGATATGATCACGGCAATGACTTCATTGATAACTGCCGCGGCCGCAATGGTACCTTGAATGATTTTAGCAGATTCAGGCGCAGGACCACTCAAAACAGAAACAGCTATCCCGGTAAATACTAGAGAAACACCAGAATGTGGAAGTAACGTCAAACCTAAGTATTTCCTTACCGTTTCAGGGGAATGGGTAATACGCGCACCGAAATAACTACCACCATATTTGCCGGCTGCTCTAGCAAGGATATAGATCGCTGTATACAAGCCTGCACCTAAAATTAAATGGTAATCCAGTGGAGCACCTAGGTTCAGAATCACAACAATCATTGAAAAGCCCAAAATTGGGTTGAAGCTATGCATGATTTTCTCAAGCCTTTTTTCCGTAATCATGTTAGCAAAGGTTGCAGAAAATGCCATTCCGATTAGCATGAAGTTCAATATAGGTTTTGGCAATAATTGTGTATTGAAGATAAAACCAACACACCATGCAATCAAGAGGGTTCCTATAAGTATTGCTAGAGTTGGAGCAGTTGGACGTTCTTTTTTTAATACCAAACCAGCAAGAAGGCCGGTTATTACACCAATGATAATTGGTAGGAGGACAACTAGCAATATCATGTATGCAGGCATCTTGTTTTCAGAAATATTCGCTGAAACAATTGATATTGTTGAAAAGAATACAACAACGCCAACCATATCGTCGAGTGCCGCCATGGGAATCAACGTCCTTGTAACAGGTCCATCCGTTTTAAATTCATTTACAATAGAGAGTGCGGGTGCTGGCGCAGTAGCAAGGGCTATACCACCAAAGATTACACCCAGATAAACTGGTATGCCTGTAAAATAGAAAACGATGCCAAACACCAAGCTTACCAAGAAAAAGGTACCTAGTGACTGTGTCAGAGTTGTGATGATGATTTGTTTTCCCGATTTTTTTATTCTTTTCCAAACTAACTCTGTACCAATCAGAAGACCGACAGCGCATTCTAATAGATTGATTATGGCGTGATACCATGGTGCATCTAATATGGTGTCGTTCATAAGCCCGACTGCGTGTGGGCCGAGCAGCATACCTGTGAGTAGCCAACCTAAAATCGCGGGCAGCTTGACTTTTGACACAAGTTTTCCTATAAGAAACGCAATTGCAATTGCGGACAAAAGCCTAAGTATTGTTAGAATCATAATTCTGAGTCCTCCTTTGCGATGCCATAAAGCATCATATTTAATAGTTTAGATAGTTTCATTTCGTGATCTTTTATGAGAGAATTGAAATCTGTATTTTCATAGGCTTTGCTCTGAAAATATCCATTGAACATTTCTTGGAAGATGAAGAAATATTCCATGGCTTCTTCCTTTGTGATGTTTTCGCGCAGAGTTATATGTGAAAGCGCAGTTTCGTAATATCGTGTATTTTGTACGTCGAAATCTTTTCTTAGTTCTTGTATTTGTTTAATTAAGTGCGTAGGCGGCTGCAAAAACGTACTGAAAAAGAGATGACTATAATGTGGATATTGACGAAAAAACTGATACCTTGCTGCAAGGTAGCTATTAATCCCTCTTTGAAAATCGGTAAAATCATAGTCATCACGATTAAGAAAGCTTGTTAGTTTATCAAAACAGTCCTTCACGCAAGCAAGGTACAATTCATCTTTGTCTGTAAAATAGTGATAAATAATTCCTTTTGATAAATTACCTGTATCACAAATGGTGTTGAGTGATGCTTCGCCATAGCTTTTTTCCCCAAATTCCTGTATGGCAGCGTCCATTATCTTCTGCCTGCTTTGGAGTTTTTTTTCTTCTCTCTTCATTGTTTTCTCTCCATAAAATAATATTGACCACATGGTCTGTTTTTTATTGTAGCAAATACAGACCATGTGGTCAATAATTAAATTGTGAAATTTTTCTTAACACAAACGTAAAAAATGTCGTGGGACTGTTTTGTATAGGGTGTTCCACTATGGAATATTATTACAATATTTGTAAACAAAGGAGACCACCTATTAAGTAATGTACCATTTAAGTGGTACTTCCAAAAAAATAAGAAGATTGTATACTAGATATTAGAAAGAATTTGTATGGAAGCTAAAAAATTGCAAAACTCTCAGTAATGTAGCTATATATTCCAATTGAACTGGAGTTTTGAATTAAGCTAGATAGGAGTGGATTATATGCGTATAGGAGTAATTATGGGTGGAATTTCTTCAGAAAGAGAGATCAGTTTTAAGTCTGGTGCTGAGGTTATGAAATATATGCATCGTGATAAATACGATCAAGTAATTCCCATTATGATAGATGATAAGAAAGATGTTATTGAACGTGTTAAGGGAATTGACTTTGCTTTCTTAGCATTACACGGTAAGTTTGGTGAAGATGGTACAATTCAGGGAGCACTTGAAACATTAGGAATTCCATATAGTGGTTGTGGTGTTTTAAGTAGTGCAATCTGTATGAATAAATCATTGACAAAAACGATTGTAAGACGTTGCGGTCTTGCAACTCCTGATTGGGTTACATGCCGAAGTGTTGATGAGGTAGACTATGAAGAATTGAATCGACTTGGATATCCTTTATTCATCAAACCGAATCATGGTGGGTCAAGTGTAGCAACATTTTTTATTCAGAAGGAATCAGAAGTGAAAGATGCTGTCCATGAAGTATTGAAGTATGATACAGAAGCAATCATAGAACAATATATAGAAGGTAAGGAGATTACATCCTTCGTCTTGAATGGTGAAGTCTTTCCAACTCTACTGATTGAAGCGAGTAAAGGTGATTTCTTTAATTATGAATCGAAGTATCATGAACAAGGTGCTAAGGAAGAGGTAGTGGAATTTGAAGAAGAATTACAAAGTAAAATTAATGAAGCTTCGAAGATAATGTGGAGAGAACTTTATTGCAAATGTTATGTAAGATTTGACATGATTATTGCTAGAGGTGTACCATATGTATTAGAAGCCAATACATTACCTGGTTTAACGAGCGCAAGTTTAATTCCAAAGAGTGCGAGAGCACGAGGAATGGAATATCCAGAACTACTTGATAAAATAATAGAGTATTCAATAAATTAGGTAAAGTAACACTAACTTCGCACTTCAAGATTTCTAGGAGTAGGTAATTGCTATATTCAACGAAAAACCCGCTTCCGCTTAGCTTCACACGTAGTCAGTACAGTGCTGACGTGTTCAGATAGTTTTTCTTATGAATGTAGCGATTACCTACTCTAAATGAAGTTTTATATGTGCGAAGTTTGAGTACAGTAACACAAGTAGGTATGTGATATACAAGGGGGATAACGATGTTATTTCATGACCTTATAATTAATAATGAAAGTCCAATATATGAACAAATAGAGAATCATGTTAAACGTAGTATTCAGACTAATATGATTACACCTGATAGTAAGCTCCCTTCCACAAGGGAGCTATCTCAGGTTCTAGGTGTAAGTAGGAATACAGTATTAGCAGCATATGAGAATTTAGAAGCAGAGAATATAATCTATACCAAAAAGGGAAAAGGGACTTTCATTACGAAAAGTGCCTTTGAACGATATAGCGGGAAAGATTGTGTTGCCAATCAGAAAATGAAGTGGAATGTGGACTGGGAAGCCAAGGCAAATACATATTCTATTGAAGCGGAAAAGATGGATATAATCAAGAATGAAATTCCATGGAGTAAAGATTTAATTTCATTCAAGAGCATTTCTCCAGATGGAGAATTGTTTGATCTAGAAGAGTTTAAGAGATCTTTTCTTTATCGATTATCAGTAGAAGGTAATAAGATATTGAACTATGGCTATGCTAAGGGATATAAACCTTTAATTGATTACTTAAAGCAATATATGCTAGAGAAAGGTGTAAGTGGAGAACATAAAGATATCATTGTAACGAATGGGTTTACAGAAGGGTTTGAGATGATGATTGAAGCTTTCACTAATCCTGGAGATTATGTATTGTGTGAAAATCCTACTCATAACACAGCCTTAAGAATCATGAAATTACATGGAGTTAAAACAATTGGAATCCCTATGCTAGAAGATGGTTTAGATATAGAGAAGTTAGAGCAATGTTTAAAGAAGTATAAAACTCGCTTCTTATATGTAATTCCTTCTTATCATAATCCTACTGGAATTGTAATTGGAGAGAAGAAGAGATTTCAGATATATGAGATGTGTAGAGAATATAATGTTCCTATAATAGAAGATGGTTTCACAGAAGAACTATTATACGGCAGCAGTCATATTACTCCAATTGCCTCACTTGATAAAGAGCATAATGGAGTTGTTTATATTGGTAGTTTCTCGAAAATCTTGTTCCCAGGACTAAGAATTGGTTGGGTTATGGGGGACAATCGAGTGATATCTTTATTAGAGAGCGTGAAGAGATGTAAGAATATTCATACTTCATCTATTGATCAAGGAATCTTATATGAATACCTACAATCAGGAATCTTGAAACGGCAGATGAAACGAATGCGAAAATCATATAAAGAGAGATTTGAATTCGCGAAACAATGTGTAGAGAAATATCTAGATCCTGAGTTTGTGTGGGGAGATGGAGGATTGCATCTATATGTAGGATTGCGAGATATATCTGCAAGGCAATTATTGCAAGCATGCTATGAGAGAAAAGTAATTTTTATGGCAGGCGACATATTTTCATTAGATGACAGAGGAGAGTATACATTGCGATTAGGTTTATCGCGGGTGTCTATAGAAGAAATAGAAACAGGGATTAAGATTATGGGAGAATGTTTGGGAGAGCTAAGAGATAAATAAGATAAGATAGGACAAGATAAGATATCACTGAGCCATCAACCTTCCTATAGGAAAGAATTGAAATGTTACAATTTCTATGATATATTAATGCGATGGATATATCGTTGATTAGGTAATTGCGAAATACGTATATGCTAGTAGAATGTATTATGAGTTTCGCAATTCTCTTATATATCGTTGATAGATGGAAGGAGTACGCATACTAGAATGAGTGAATTAGAAAAGGAACAAGCAAGCGAGATTTGTAAGCAGGAGAATGAAGAAGCTTGGAATCAGCTTACTTATGAAGCTTGGATTAATAAATTTGGTAATTGTGATAAAGCAGCGGAGAGAATTAGTAAGAATCCAGAAAAGCTGTTATCAGTATTACTAACTAAGTTTGGTGATGTAAAAGGTAAGAAGATTGCCAACTTAATGGGGTCGAATGGTACAAAATCCGTTGCATTAGCAATGCTTGGCGCAGAGGCAGTAGTCATGGATTTCTCAGAAGGAAATCGTCGATATGCAATGGAACTAGCTGAGAGTGCAGGGGTATCAATCCGTTATGTACTAGAGAATGTGGTGGAACTTCCTAAAGAAGAATTAACCGGGGATTATGATATAGTATTTGCTGAAATAGGAATTCTACATTACTTTACTGATCTACGTCCATTGTTTCTTACAGCATTTCGGTTATTAAAGAAAGGTGGAATCTTTGTTTTACGTGATTTCCATCCTGTTAGCAATAAGTTAATCACATCCCGTGGGACAACTGCTAAGATCCGTAAACATAAGGTAACAGGGGACTATTTTAGCACAGAATTAGTTGAGAGTGAGATATCCTTTGCTAAATATATGCCAGATAGTGAGACAAAGAAAGTATATCTTCGTAAATGGAATATAGGAGAAATTATTACCGCTATGGCACAAGTTGGCTTTCATATCGAGTGTTTAGATGAAGAACCGAATATGTCATGTGAACAGTTTGATAAAGGAATTCCAAAGACATTTACCATAAAGGCAAGAAAACTTAATAACGAATAGATTTAAATTATAGCTAATGCAAAATCATTGGAAAAATCCAAGGTTGCATTAGCTTTTTTTATAAAATAGAAAACAGGGGAAAATTATACCTTGACAAAATCTTCATCTACAACTATACTAACTGTATTAAGAATGATAGTACAGTTGGTATAGTTGTGCTATTGCCTATATGATAAGGAAGGGAGAGCAGTATGATAGTTATAGATTACAAAGACCGACGACCTATTTATGAGCAAGTTGTAGAACGATTTCAAGAACTTATCTTAAATGGCGCCCTACCAGCCGATACAAAATTACCATCTGTTCGTAATTTAGCAATAGAATTATCGATCAATCCAAATACCATTCAAAGAGCGTATGCAACGCTAGAACAGAAAGGGTATATTTATTCTGTTAAAGGAAAAGGAAGTTTTATAGCGGGAGATGTGGAGCTTATGAATTTTAAGAAGATGGAAGTATTGAAGCAGTTAGAAGATGCCATTAGTCAAGCTAAGAAGACGGGGATTGCTTATGAAGAGATAGAAAAGACCTGTCAGGCAATCTACAAGGAGGAGCAAATCAATGATTGAAGCAATTAACGTAAGTAAGACATTTGATGACATTAAGGCTGTTGATCAGATATCTGCTACTATTAAAGAAGGGAATGTATTCGGTCTTGTTGGAACCAACGGGGCAGGTAAAAGTACTTTCCTTAGAATGATGAGTGGAATTCTTAAGCCTGATAGTGGGGAAATCAAAATAGATGGAATGAATGTATATGAGAATATAGAAGCAAAGGAACGTTTCTTCTATATATCAGATGAACAATTCTTCTTTCCAAATGCAACACCAAAAGATATGAGGGAGTTTTATCGTAGTATATATAAGAACTTTGATGTAAAGAGATTTGATAAGTTATTAAGTCAGTTTGAACTAAGTTCAACAAGAAAAATTAACACATTTTCAAAAGGTATGAAGAAACAGTTATCAGTAATTTGTGGTATCTGTGCAAATACAAAATATCTATTCTGTGATGAGACTTTCGATGGTCTTGATCCGGTAATGCGTCAAGCAGTTAAGAGTATATTTGCAAAAGAACTTTCAGAACGAGAGATGACACCAATTATTGCTTCTCATAATTTAAGAGAACTTGAAGATATCTGTGATCATGTAGGTCTTTTGCATAAAGGAGGAATTCTGTTGTCGAAGGATTTATTCGATATGAAATGTAGTATTCATAAAGTACAATGTGTATTCAAAACACAAGATAGAGTGGAAGAAGTAGAGAACGAATTAAATCTACTAAAGAAAGAACAAAGAGGTTCCTTGTATACGTATACAGCAAGAGGAACATGCGAAGAAATTACAGCTATTATACAGAAGAGAAATCCAATTTTCGTCGAAGTATTACCGCTTAGTTTGGAAGAGATATTCATTAGTGAAACGGAGGTAGTAGGATATGACATCAAGAAACTTATTATGTAGACTAATGAGAGAAGATGTGAAGAGACGTTTATGGGCGATTGCTCTCTCTGCGATAGCATTCTTATTCGTACTTCCTGTATATATTGCTACATCATTAGAGCAAGAATTAAGGTTTTTAAAAGAAGGAATATCTATAGGTGACGAGAAATTTTTTCTTACTAATACTGCTATACATTGTTTGGGAGTAGAAAACATACCGTTAGGGCTACTAACAATTACCATAGCTGTAATATGTGGAATTAGCGGTTTTTATTATCTACAATCCAAGAAGAAAGTAGACTTTTATCATAGTATACCAGTTAAGAGAGAAGTGTTATTTACCTCTTCCTATCTAGTTGGCATTGCAATCTATGCGATCCCTTATCTGTTATCTTTGGCAATTGGTTTTGTTATTGTTGGGGTAAATGGTGTATTTCAAACTAGCGTATGGCTTGAAGCATGGAAAGCATTTGGTGTTAATTTATTAAATTATTGCATTACGTATACCGTTGTAATTATTGCAGTACTATTAACAGGTCAACTTATTGTAAGCATCTTAGCAACAGGGGTGTTATTTGCGTATGGACCAATTGTAGTTATACTTATTGATTCATTAAGTAGTACGTATTTTAGTACGTATTATGGATTGAGTTCCATAACCAATTCTATTATTTTTAAAAGTTCACCAATGAGTGCATATTATAATATGCTTAGAATTGCAGCGGATGGAACATTACAATTATCGAATGTATTGATATATCTAGCTATTGCTATAGCATTAGTAATCATTGCAGTTTTCTTATATCGCAAGAGGTCATCAGAATCAGCAGGTAAAGCAATTTCATATAAAGTATTGCAACCATATATTAAGACAGCAGTAAGTGTACCAGTTGGTTTATTAGGTGGATTAATTTTTACATCATTAATGAATACGAATTCAACGTTCTGGCTAATTTTTGGTATGGTTTGCGGATACCTTTTATGTAGTTGCATAATGGAAATCATCTATCACTTCGACTTTAGAGCGGCTTTCAAAAGTCGTGTCCAATTATTAATTGGAGCTGTTCTTATGTTTGCAATATTTACAACATATAAGTGGGATTTACTACATTATGATCAGTATGTACCAAGTAAAGATAAGGTTGAAAGTATGGGGATTTCCATTCCTAGTATTGATATGAATCAAGAATTTAGAGTGATCTATGAAGATAAAGGGCAAACTAACATTAAGTATACGGATAGAGATGGATATGTTTTCGATTATATGTATTTAGAAGATAAAGATCTTGCTTATGAAATTGCATATAGGGCAGCTAAAGAAGTCGATGCGATTAGTGAAGAAGACGTGAATGATACGAAAAGAAATATGTATATTAATGTATTATACCGATTAAAATCAGGAAGAGAAGTATATCGTAGTTATAAGATTGCGGTAGAGTCTTATTTTGATTCACTAAATCAATTATACCAAACAAAGGAATATAAGGAAGGTGCGTTTCCTCTATATAAACTAAAGGAAGTAACAGCGGTTTCTTGTTATAATGAGTTCCAGAGTCTAGATATAACATTATCAAAAGAAGAGCGAACACATTTATTAGCTCTATATTTAGATGAACTCACAAATCTGTCTCTAGAAGATGTAAGAAATGAAGAACCGTTAGCAACGATTAACTTTGGATATAGTTTTGATCAAGATAGTTACACTAACTACAGTGCATACGTTTATCCTTCATTTGCAAAAACAATCGACTTTTTAACAGAACATGGATTTGATTTTAATAAGACTTATGATCTTGATAATATTGTAGAGCTAAATCTATTCTATAACATTCCGTATGAAGCTTATGAAGACGAACGATATGTTGCATATGCGAAGGCAAATCCGAATTGGAATTACGAGATGAATATTAGTTATAAGGATAAAGAACAGATTAGTGAAATTCTTCCGTATCTTGTTAATAGGGATTATGCATGGAATAATTCTATATTGAATAATTATGATGAAAACTTAAGGATATCTGTAACAAGTAAAACAGATGAATATGGTAATATGGATGAATATCAATATTTAATCGATAGCAATAAGATCCCTGATTTTGTGAAAGAAGATATTATGTATGCAGAACTAAACAAATAAAAGAAATGATAATTGTTATATGTAATACACTAAGATAGTTTTAGAATATAAATGGCTGTAACATATCCGTTAGGCATGTTAATACTTGTCTAACAGAGTTGTTACAGCTATTTTTTGTTAATATGAATTGATAGGAATTTTTGCAATTTTTAAATCAAAACATGCAAAGAAAATGTTAGAACTTGCAATAAAATTGTTAGAATAAAAAAAACGTTTGCCCTATAATGAATAAAGCTTAATGTAATAATTTTAATGGTAACATTTTGTATAGGTCTATGGCACTATTTGAACAGAGTTCGAATTAACACCGTAGTCTAGGGAAAGGAAAGAGGGACATTATGTCAGCAATGCAATGGTTCTACACTTTTGTGAAGAAGTACAGGTATCGATTATTATGTGCATTAATATTAGTAACAATCACATCGATACTTGCAATTATCAATCCATACATTTCAGGTATGTTAATTGATGAGGTAATAGAGGGAGGAAAGCATTCGTTACTCCCAAAACTAATTATGTTATTAATAGGAATAACAGTAATACGTTCTATACTACGCTATATATTCCTAATGATATTCGAAAAGTCGTCACAAGGAGTTTTGTATTCTATGAGAGACGCCTTGTATAAACGATTATTAGAACAAGATTTTCAATTTTATAATAAGAATCGTACAGGAGATCTCATGTCTAGACAGACAGGGGATATGGATGCAATTCGTCACTTTGTAGCCTACGTAATTTATGGTATCTATGAGAATGTAATACTATTTGTAATTGCTCTAGTTATGATTTTTACAGTAGATGTTCGATTAGCACTTTGTATGATTACCGTTTTACCGTTTACTGCGTTGACAACATATTTTCAAATGAAGAATATTAAGCCAGCGTTTCATAACATTCGTGATCGATTCTCTAGTCTTAATACGTTCGCACAAGAGAATATTAGTGGAAACAGAGTAGTAAAAGCATTCGCAAAAGAATATTTTGAAATAGAGAAGTTTGATAAAGAAAACGATGCATATCGAGCTGCAGAACTTGGTGCTACTGCTATTTGGACCAAATACATACCGATCTTTGAATTCTTCTCCAATTTACTATATGCAATATTAATGCTTGTTGGTGGTATTATGGTTGTCAAGAAACAGATGACACTTGGTAATCTATTCACTATTAATGGATACCTATGGATGCTTAACAATCCGCTTCGTATGGCTGGTTGGTTAACTAATGATGTACAGAGATTTGTAACATCAGTTGAAAAGATCTATTCAACGTTTTGTGAGGAGCCAGATATCAAAGAGCCAGAAGCTGCTTATAAGGGAAAACGTATCAAAGGTAATATTGAGTTTCGTCATGTAAGCTATAAAGCACAAGACGATGTAATTCTTAAGGATATTGATTTCAGCGTTAAAGCTGGGCAGACTGTTGGTATTATTGGTGCTACTGGTTCAGGAAAATCTACAGTAATGAATCTACTTTGCCGTTTCTATGATGTAACAAAAGGTGAAGTGTGTATCGATGGCGTGAACGTTAAGGATATGGATCTTCATTATCTAAGAGACCATATTGGTATGGCGATGCAAGATGTATTCTTATTCTCGGATACTGTAGAAGGCAATATTGCATATGGTAGACCGAATTGTTCATTCGAAGAGGTAGAGAGAGTTGCTAAGATTGCCAATGCACATGATTTCATTCTTAAGATGCCAGAAGGTTATGATACAATCGTTGGTGAGCGAGGAGTGGGACTTTCAGGTGGTCAGAAACAAAGAATATCACTTGCTAGAGCATTACTTAAAGATCCGTCAATTGTAATCTTAGATGATACAACTTCAGCAGTTGATATGGAGACAGAATCACAGATTCAACAGGCACTAGGGAATCTAGCGGATGAGAGAACCGTATTCGTTATTGCTCATAGAATATCGTCGATTAAAGATGCAGATTTAATTCTTGTGCTTGATAATGGAAGAATAGTGGAATCGGGTAATCATGAAAGTTTACTTGATAAAAAGGGATATTATTATACCGTGTTTAACCATCAATATGGTGAGTTTGATAAAATTGCATCAATGAAGGAGGGAATCAAGTAATGGCTAGAAATAAATATGATGTAGACGAATCCTTAGAGACGCAATTTGACGTAAACCAAATAAAACGATTATTACATTATATAAAACCATATCGTAATAAGATGTTTTTTGTAATTGTGATCATGTTAACAGCCAGTGCATTAGGTATGCTTGGTCCAAAACTTCTTATGATCGTTATGGATAATTATATTCCAAATGAAAATATCAGTGGAATAGTGAACATGAGTATCTTGTATCTAATTGTTGTCTTGGTAATCGTAATTACACTTAGAATTAAGATTAAATGTATGGCGCAAATCGGTCAAGATATTATTCATCAGATACGTAGAGACTTGTTTGTCCATTTGCAGGAGTTGCCATTTTCTTATTATGACGATCGTCCACATGGTAAAATCCAAGTACGTGTTGTAAACTATGTGAATAATATAAGTGATTTATTATCGAATGGTATTATTAATACGATTACTGATTTATTCAGTTTAGTATTCATCATTATATTCATGCTTACAATCAATGTGAAGTTAACACTGATCTGTTTATGTGGTATTCCGGTAATGGTAACTTTCTTAATAATTATTAAGAAGAAACAAAGAAGTGCATGGCAGAGGCTAAGTAATAAATCATCTAATTTAAATGCTTATATTGCTGAAAGTATGAATGGTATCCGTGTTACGCAATCATTCGTTCGTGAGGAAACGAATTCAAATATCTTCAATACATTAAGTGATAATTATCGTTCAGCATGGATGGAGGCGGTACACTATAACTTTATGTTATCTCCATTGGTGGATAACATATCAGCAATTACAACATCAATTGTTTACGTATTAGGTATATCATGGATAGTAGGTGGAGTAAATGGAGTTACAATTGGTACATTAGTAGCATTTGCTTCTTATATAAGCCGTTTCTGGGCACCAATTACGAATATGGCAAGTTTCTATAATAGTTTATTAACTGCAATTTCTTATTTAGAGAGAATCTTTGAGACTATAGATGAACCTGTAGATGTGAAGGATGCACCAGGCGCTACGACTATGCCTCCAATTCATGGAGATGTAGAATTTAAGAATGTATACTTTAGCTATGAGAAAGGCAATCCTATTCTTAGAGATGTTAGTTTCAAGGTCAAGAAAGGTGAGTCTTATGCAATTGTAGGACCTACAGGTGCAGGTAAAACAACAATTATCAATCTGCTTAGTCGTTTCTATAATCTAGATTCGGGACAGATATTAATTGATGGAATTGATATTAATACAGTAACAATTAAATCATTACGTACTCAGATGGGTGTTATGTTACAAGATAGTTTTATATTCTCTGGAACAATTATGGATAATATTCGTTATGGTAATATGGTAGCAACAGATGAGGAAGTAGTAGAAGCTGCAAAAACAGTTTGTGCACATGACTTCATTATGCAGATGGAAAATGGATATCAAACGGAAGTAAATGAGAGAGGAAATCGATTATCAGCAGGACAAAGACAATTAATTTCCTTCGCAAGAGCACTTCTTGCAAATCCTAAAATATTAATCTTAGATGAAGCAACATCAAGTATTGATACAGAAACTGAGATTGCATTACAAGAAGGGCTGAATCGTCTATTGCAAAACCGTACATCATTTATTATTGCTCACCGTTTATCAACAATTAAGAATTCAACTTGCATTATGTATGTTGATAAAGGAGAAATTATTGAAAAAGGTAGCCATGATGAATTGATTCGTTACGGTGGTGAATATAGAGAACTATATATATCACAATACAAATTCTTATTGTAGTAACTCAAGCTTCGCACTTGAAGATTTCGAGGAGTAGGTAACTGCTATATTCAACGAAAAACCCGCTCTTGCTTAGCTTCACACGTAGCAGTACTAAGATTTTGCGATGCAAAATCAAGTACTGACGTGTTCAGATAGTTTTTCTTATGAATATAACAATTACCTACTCTTAATAAAGTTTTTTAGTGCGAAGATTGAGTAACGCAATTTCAAAAATAACGATGGAACAACTTTCCATCGTTATTTTTGTGCATTTTTATTGATTTTTTATGCATCATTCGATATAGTAAACGCTTTGGCCTAGAAGCATGGATAATAACAGTAATAAGTGGGAGAATGAATTTTGGATAAAAGTAATAATTATACAAAGAAAGAAATGAATATTAAAAAAGGTAAGAATTATATAAAGTTTATAGTACCATCTCTGATCGGTATTATCTTGTTTATGTTTCCTGTAGTTAATGATGGAGAGGTTACGATTCCTATTGCGGTACTATCTAATGCGATGAGAGAATATATCACTCCTTACATTAACTATATACTAATTGGAGTATTGGCACTATCGTTCTTTGGAAGTTTAGTAACACTAATTGTTAACAAATGTTCAAGGAAATTTAAAAGTTCTTTGAATAAAGAAGAAAGTAAAGGACTTTGGAAGAGGTTATTTGAAGTTTCGCCATTATGGCTAGTTGCTAGAGGGATGGCGTTCGTATTTGGCAGTATCGTAATATTTGCTGGCGATATTACTTTTATAGCTTCAACTAATACAGGGGGGCTTGTATTCTATGACTTACTGCCAGTATTATTCACTATATTCTTACTTGCGGGGATTCTGTTACCATTGTTATTGAACTTTGGATTGTTAGAATTCGCAGGTGCCTTGCTAATTAAGGTTATGCGCCCGGTATTTGGATTACCAGGTAGAGCAGCTATTGATGCAATTGCATCTTGGCTAGGGGATGGAACCATAGGAGTACTATTAACAAGCAAACAATATGAAGAAGGTTTTTACACAGAGAGAGAGGCTTGTGTAATAGGAACTAACTTTTCCCTCGTATCGATTACCTTCAGTTTAGTGGTAATTAACACAGTTGGTTTATCTCATATGTTTGTACCATTTTACCTTACCATTACATTTGCATGTATTATAGTAGCGATATTGTTGCCAAAGATACCGCCGCTATCAAGAAAGAAAGATTGTTTTTACGATGGGACTAGTAAGACTGACAAAGAGGAGATACCAAGTAATACAAAATCTTTTCAGTATGGTGTGGAAAAAGCACTTGAGAAAGTAGATGGGATTAATGTATGTAAGAGTGTATTTGTTGATGGATTTACCAATGTACTTGAGATGTGGATCTCAGTTATCCCAATTGTTATGACAATAGGAACCATCGCGTTATTAATTGCAGAATATACACCAATTTTTCGTATCTTAGGTTTGCCGTTCTTACCGATTCTTGAGATTTTAGGAGTACCAGAAGCAGCGGCTGCATCGCAAACGTTGTTTGCTGGATTTGCAGATATGCTATTACCTTCGGTATTGATAGCAAATGTAACTAATGATATGACAAGATTTGTTGTTGCAGCAGTTTCTGTATGTCAATTAATCTATTTATCAGAAGTAGGAGCATTACTAATTGCTTCAAAGATACCAGTTAACTTAAAAGAACTCTTTCTTATATTTATAGAGAGGACGTTAATTACATTACCAATTATTGTGGTTATAGCAAGGTTTTTATTCTAGGGCGGGGGCCTAATAGAACTTACTTAAGATGCATCGTTCTCCAAACTAAAAGACCATTTGTCTAGTGTAGATTGAAAGACACTAGACAAATGGTCTTTTTGCATATGATTCTTATATTTCCTATTTGTAACTGTATTTCCATTAATAATATGTTACGTAAATGTTAAGAAAATGTTACAATACATATGGATCTAAGATAAAGGAGAATACAATATGAAGAAAAAGCAAATATTTAAAATATCAATTCTAGCCTGTTTATTGTGCATTGTAATTAGCTACATAACAATGCCGCTTTCAAGCCAAGGTGTTTGGAAAGCACAAGCTGCCACTTCATTAGCTAAGTCCAATGTAACAATTAAACAGCGGACTGCAACAACGGTTACACTTTCTATGAGTAAGGTATCAGGGGCTCAAGGGTATAGCATCTATCGAGCAACTTCAAGCAATGGAAAGTATAAGCAGATAGCAAACGTGGCGTCAACAACTTATAAGGATACAGGACGTAATTCTTCAAGTAGTTATTATTATAAAGTACGAGCTTACAAAACTGTGAATGGTAAGAAGGTATATGGTTCATATTCTAACGTTGCATATGTTACTTCTACTTTGAAGAAAACAGAGAATGTTAAAGTTTCAAATCTGATAAATGGCCGCAGAGTAAGTTGGAACGGAGTAGCAAATGCAAGTAAATATAACGTATATCGTTCCACTTCAAAGACTGGTGAGTATAAGTATATCGGAAGTTCAACAACATTAAGTTTCACAGATACGACAGCTAGTTCATCTAAGACATATTATTATAGAGTACGAGCTTATAAGAAGAGTCTTAATGTAAAGTATTACGGGGGATATTCGAGCAAAGTTAAAGCAACTAAAGTAACTAGTGGAAACAATAACAATAATAACAATAATAACAATAATAGTAACAATGTAGGATCAGATCAAAATAACGCGAGTACGTCTACTTCAAGTAATGCAGCATTTACAAAAGAAGTGTTACGTCTTGTTAATATAGAAAGAGCGAAAGAAGGATTAAGTCAGTTAACAACCAATTCGACATTAGAAAAGGCTGCTTACATTAGATCGCAAGAAATCAAGCAAAGCTTCTCACATACCAGACCAAACGGTTCTTCTTTTTCATCTATATTAAAAGAAATGAATATATCATATCAAGCAGCAGGTGAAAACATTGCATATGGTCAAAAAACACCTGAAGCTGTTGTGAATGCATGGATGAATTCATCAGGTCACCGTGCGAATATTATGTCAAAGAATTTTAACAAACTTGGAGTAGGCTGTTATATTAGTAACAACGTAGTATATTGGACTCAAATATTTACGAATTAGTCATTTGTAAATAACAATTACTAAAAAACAAGGCACGTATTGTATATTATGATGAAAGTTGTCGAAAAAAAGAAAAAAGTATTTATTATTACTAAAACTATGTTAATATAGTATGCATAAATAGTAGAAGTAATGTGGGGGGGATGTTATGGTTTTAAAAGATAAGTTGTTGCATTATTATAAGTTTAAGTATTACTTTAGTGCACAACATTCTATGAATAATTCAGAGAAAGGCATGCATCCCCACACATTTACTATCCTACTGTATATTGAAACATATGAAAATTATAATATAGACCTATTTTCTAAAGTTGATCGATTTCTAGAAGAGTATTTCAGTAGATTCACAGGAGTGAAATTAAATAGACTAACTTGTTTTAAGGATGTTATACCTACTGTAGAAATTATGGGTGAGTATTTTTATGAAGAGATAAAAGGGAGATTACAAGAGATAGATTTGGACCTAATTCAGATTGACATCTGTGAAAATCCATTACGTATCTATTCGATTTCTGATCGTCTTCTACATTGTTCTGCTCAGGTACAGAATAGTTCGAAACAACTAGGAAGAATATTAGAGACGAAACAAAAGTATCTATAAGGGTCGAATACGGAGTGTTGTTTATGAAAAGAAGTATCGCAGTAATTAGTAGTTTGTTATTAATCACACATGCACTTGCAATGCCTATCAACGCAATTGCTAGTCAAACAGTAGACGTTAAGGAAGAAGCAAGTGGTGGTGAAGAAGAAATTTCTACGGAAGAAGAAAAAGATGATGTAGAAGAAGATGTAATAACAGAAGATGACACAGCGGAAGACGAAAGTAGTAATGAAGAGGAAGATATAACTACAGAAGATGGCTCATCGGAAGATGGAAGTAATAACATAGATAATGATGTTACTGATGATAAGGACGAAGATTTGTTTGATGATTTGGAAGAAGAGATACTTGGTGATTCAGTAGATGAGAATCTTACATATGGTGGGACAATTCAGGTCGACGGTACGTTTTTTGATTGGAAAGGCATTCCTCATACAGACATCTCTTATTATTCTCCTGATCCTGATAAAATTCATCAGGGGGCATTATATCTAGATGGAGATATTCTATATGGGCATTTCAGAATGAACGATGCATACAGAGCGCAGATGGTAGTTTCTTATATGGAACTTACAATAAACAATAGTACAAGTGTAGGACTGACTATTCAAAAGGGAGCAGCAGATAATGATATAGACTGGAGTGCAGATATGTATAATCTCCCACAGGGTGTTAATACTGGTTTGGGTGTTTTTTTCAATGATTATCCTAAGTATTTTATGGGGGAAGCTGTTTTTACGGTATATGAAACAGATCATTCAATTGGTGATGAAGTTGAATTCGCTATTGATTTGAAAGTCATTTCAAAAATCACGGGGATTCCGGTTGAGTCGATGAGAGAAATAAAATTGCACAATCCTAATCTGGGTAATGAAGCGATTGTATTAGCAGGCTCATCCTCTGGGGCTGTTCTAGGGGTAATCTCTATGGCAGTAATTGCAGCAGGCGGAGTGTTTTATCTAAAGCGTAGAAGAACTAAGTCGGAGGTATAACATTTGGTAGGATTATAGGTTCGCGTCGACCGAAATATAAGGTAGTGACGTGTGAATAGTTATTAAGAATTAGAAAGTTGTGAAATAGTATGAATTGGTTGACATTAGTCGCTCTGATTGTTTTTATTTATATATTATCCGTATTGCGACGCGGAAAACTAGACTTCTGGTATTTTCTAATCGGGAGTGCCGGGGTGTTTACGTTATCTATAATCTTTATTCAACCGATACTTACAACACCTTTAATAAGAGCGGTTACTTTGGTTTCCGGCGGTATAGGTAAGGTGTTGAATATGTTTGAAGGGTATCCGGAATATGCCTTACTATTTGTTAAGAATAAGAGTGGTGCAATTTCTTTGATTGTAGACTATGAATGTGCTGGAATCATTGAGATGGCAGCATTCTTTTCTTTGCTTATGTTTTTTCCGGCTTATCTTCGTATGGAGAAGGTATTAGTTGGGATTTGTGGTGGTTTGTATTTGTTCTTTGCTAATGTTTTACGCTTAGTTGTGATCTGTGTTGCAATCGCCATATTTGGTAATGAAGCATATTTTCTTGTTCACACAATAATAGGAAGGATAATCTTTTATGGATTATCTATGCTGCTTTATTACGTGGTGTTTACAAAAGCACAGATTATAAGACAAAAGGTAGGTAGTTTCCGTTATGAAGATTAATGATTTCGTAATAAGTACAATTGTTTTCTATATGGCGTGGGTTATCATTCCTATTATATTAGAAGTGATTCCGGCTATCTTTAATATATTCATATTAATTAAGAAACGGTTCATGAAGAAGAAAGGTGAAGCATTAAAATACTTTCCGGAGATTACGATTATAATACCTGTTTATAATTCAGCGGATACATTAAGGAATTGCATTAAGTCTGTATATGACTCGGATTATGATAATCGATTGATTTATGTTATGGTAGTAAACAATGGTGGAGATGATGAGAGTTTTGAAGTATTTAGTAGATGTCAATTAGAGTTTCCGGGTTTAAATATGAACTGGTTGACGTCAAAACAAGGAAAGTCAAAAGCTTTAAATCTTGCATTATTTAATAGTTCAGGAAAGTATATTATTCACATTGATAGTGATGGTGTACTTCATCCACATGCAATACGTAATATGGTAACTTTTTTTGAGAAGAATGAGGATATTCATTGTGTTACTGGTACAATTCTTACGGATCCTGCATTAATAGATGAAACTGATAACTTTTTACTTAGAGTTTTACGAAAGATTGAATTTGGTGAGTATGCACAAGCATTTCTTGCAGGAAGAAATTTTGAAGCTGAGTTCAATAGTATATATACATTATCAGGTGCATTTTCTGCTTTCAGAAAATCAACAATATTAAAAACAAGGTTATATAATACGGATACTGTTTGTGAAGATACGCAAATCACTTTTCAAGTTAGAGAATGGCTTAATCAGAAAGTAAGCTTATGTGCAGATGCATTTTTTTTTGTTGACCCAATTGAAGATGTAAATAAACTCTACACGCAAAGACAGCGATGGCAACGTGGTGAGCTAGAAGTAGCCCATATGTTTGAACGAGAAAAGAAGACAGTCAAGCATGTGAATAAACCAAAGAAGAAACAGTTTAATGTAATTACAAAATTAATATTATATGATCATACATTTGCCTTACCTCGTATGATATGGTTTTTTGCATTACCGTCACTACTTTTTGTGGGTTATCCACTGCGATTAGTTATTATGTCAATGGTTTTAATCTATTGTCTAAATGTATTGACGTCCTTTTTATTTTACATCTGTATCACGTTATTCTTAAAAGAAAACAAAGAACTAAGGAACTATTACGCTCGTAAATGGTATCTTATATTTTTACTTCCTCCATACAAATCTATGGTATTTTGGTTCCGTTTTGCTGGAATTATTAATGCAATTAACGGGCAACAAGTATGGCGTACGAATAATTTGACTCAGGAGCGTAAACATTTTGTAGAAATTATAAAAAAAGATTTTTCTGTAATTACACGGGTATTCTCTAAAATAAGGAGAAATGCGAATAAAGATGAAAAAAGATGAGAGTAATAAAAAACAGCTTTAAGTAGTATAGTTTTTCGGGCTCATCTAAGAATACAAGAGATGAAGATAAGATAAAGGTAGGAAGCAGTAGGAGAAGAGGTGTAATTTTGAAACATAAAAGAAAGTTAAGGATAAATAAGTATAACACGGCAGTCTTTCTAGTACTCCTTATTATTATCTATTCGATGGTATCTCAAACAATAAAATTAAAAGAACATGAAAAGCAATTTCTTGACAGGTATCAGAATGAATTACAGGTAAAGAATGAGTTGCTTGCAGATAGTGTTTTATTTTACTTACGGGGAAATATTGATGAAGTTAATAGTTGGGATGCAATTTTAGATATTATAAACAGAGAAGATTCTATCGATGACTCGTCGAGGACGTATATAGCATATAATGGAAATGTTCTTTACTATAAAAATCGTGATTTAATAAAGGGCAATAATACGGTTCCATTAGAAGAGTTTGAGAGGCAGTTACAAGAGAACTCAATGATTACAACGCAAAGTTCTTTTTCCTACAATAAGGGAACATTTACTATTGGCTTAGTAGCTGGTGAGAATAGGTTACTCATTGATTGGGGATATAGCAGTTTCTATACGGTAATACTACTTGAAAGTATTGTTGTGGCACTATTGTTAGCTTTAATCGGGATCGATTCTATACGTAAGTCAATGAGGAAATCTAGGGAAGTAATACGCCTAGAAAAGGAAGTAGTAAGTTTGAATTGTAAGGTAGAAGAGATTAGCCAGGAGTTGAATCAGGTTATTATTGAAAAAGAGAGTGAAGGATTGAGTCAATTAAAACACCAATCATATCAATATGATATGGAATTGGTGAACGTATTATTAAAGAAGACGAATGATATTACCTATTTACCTTTTAGTATAATTTACGTACAATTTGATATGGGTGATTTATATTTTACTAAGAAGAAAATGAATGAAATTGAAGAAGAATTACGAGTTCAATTACTTCATAAGTATGAGTTATTTGAGATTGGAAAAGGTGAATTTGTTTTCATTATGGTAAGAACAGGGGTTGATGAGATAATGCAATCACTTGTTGTAGTAGAAGAAAAAGCTGAACAAATTGCAAAAGTTAATGGAATTCAAGTAACTGTTAGAAGTAGAACACTTACGAGCGTAATAGAGGAACCTCTTAGCGAGCTAGACAAGATACGTGAGAGGAAATAGGTAGTATTCGAGGGTCAAAAGTCACATTAGCCATGTCTGTAGATGTACAAATTGACGAAGGCAAGTTTTTGAGAGTTTTTGCCCCGAATCGTATATAGAGTAATTTAGAGGAGAGGATAATACGTGAGATATCACCAGTATAAATTTAAGTTCTATGTGAATGCAAGTCATGCTATCTATATAAATGGAAATTTAGGTGAGAGGCATTCGCATACATGGGAGATAACTATAAACACATTAAAGATAAAGAATAATTTCGTTCAATTTGATCGTCTTGAACAGCAAATTGAAGAATTCTTCAGTAGATACCAAGAAAGCTATCTTAATGAGGTACCACCTTTTCATCTTGTGAATCCGACATTAGAAAATTGTTGTAAATACTTTAAACAAGAGCTAGCTGAATTACTTCGAAAAGAGGGCTGGTTATTACTATTAATTGAGATGAGTGAGACTCCAACAAGAGCCTATGTTATCAACTTATTAGACGAGATGGGGGATAAGCATAACAAGGATATGGAAGCAATGGCCGATGCTATATTGGATAAATTGATCGAGGAATAGTAGATTGGTAGTGTTTTGTCCGCTCGGCTAGATATTAATTGAAGTTACAGAAGTTATTGACAAAAATGACTCGATCTCATATCGGATCAATGGATACAACTACAACTTAACATGACTAAAGGCAACTTTTTCTCAAAAGTTGCCTTTAGTCATGTTAAGGCTTCGGTAGCATACACAATGGTTTGGAATCAGTATATGTAGAAGAGGTGAATAACCGAGTAAAGAGAATATATGTAGATATAATCGCTTCTAATATATAGAAACAAAAAATTATAGAAGAAAATAATTGATAATACGAATATTATATTCATATTATGGAGACATTAAGCAATGAAGCTCAACATAAACGCTGATTAATTCGAGAAAAATGCTGTATTTTAAAGAAAAATAGATTTCTATAAAAAAAATACGATTTAATTGTTGACAAATGTTTGTGTAAATGATAAAATAAATTTCGTCGCTGAACAACGGCGCTTAAATAACTGACAACAAGATGAATAATTTCTACTTGACAAACAATTTGTGTTATGTTAAACTAATTAAGTCTTTTAAATAAGAATTCAACTTAATTAACAGAAAATAATTTTGAAAAAAAGTTATTGACAAACAACTTCAGATGTGTTAAGATAATTGAGCTGAAACAAAGCAAACAAACACTTAATTATGAGAAAATAAAAAATAAATTTTCTGCTTGACAAACAATTTAGAAGATGTTAAAATAATTAAGTCGCTTGAGAAAAGCGAAAAACAACAAAAAGCCGAACATTGAAAATTGAACAGTAAAACAACCCTGAAAATTCTAAACGTGTTTACGGGCTTCGTGCTTGGATAAATGCGAAAAAAGATTTTCAAAAAAATAAACGAACCGTATCATTGTGGTGAGTTAGAAATAACAAATTATATGATACCCAAGCGAATTTATTCGCTAAAAAGTAAAAATGTCGAAAGACATACGGAAACAAATAGCCAGTTTGGTTAGTTGATTCTGAACAAAGAGATCAAAATTTTAATTTGAGAGTTTGATCCTGGCTCAGGATGAACGCTGGCGGCGTGCTTAA
>ERZ781272.23-NODE-23-length-263882-cov-23.376125_pt1 | contig 263882 bp, 248 predicted proteins | sample MGYA00375850_ERZ781272 | MGnify/ENA primary metagenome ERZ781272 (study PRJEB29790, sample SAMN06051246) | human gut metagenome | host: Homo sapiens | place: USA: Cincinnati, Ohio | collected 2013-06-21 | study: EMG produced TPA metagenomics assembly of the Gut...
TAACATCCAGTGCATCCTCGACACCGGTGCAGTTGATGGAAATTTTGCGCCCATCCCGGAGCAGCAGCTCCACACAGCCGGTGCCCATGTTAAACTGACAGGCTCTTGCATCGTACTTCATAATCTTGCGTCCCTTCTGCCTTACGGCACTCTTACTGTTGTGACCTTCGTGATACGGTCTTTCTTCTGATAAGGTTTTGGACACACAGCCGTAAGGGAAGAGCCATTGTTCTCGTTTCCGAAGAAAACAAAAAATCCGAGCCCTTCTCCTATCGAGAAAAGGTTCGGATTTTCATGGTTTGGTGCGAGGGAGGGGACTCGAACCCCCAAGGATAAACCACACGCACCTCAAACGTGCGCGTCTGCCAGTTCCGCCACCCTCGCATACCGTATTGTTTTCGCAGCCCTGAAATCTCTGAGGTGAAAGACCGTGATGCGGACTGCTTGAATATATTACCACGTTCCCGGCAGATAGTCAAGCGCTTTTTCTCTTTTTAAATGAAATTTTCGGGCCGTCATTCCTTAAGAATATGTTGGTTGAAATGCATGGATGGGTGTGATACTATATAACTAACTATCTCTGCTCAGTTGTTTTGGCAGCAGGGAAGAAGATGATAAGGATACGGCGGAAATGCATTTCTGCGCAGGGTGCAGACCGACCGGTTTTTTGAAAGGAATTTGAGTGGACGCAGGAATGAACGAGAAAAAAGAAAATGTTATTGTAAACGGTTTTTTCTGGCGCTTTGCAGAGCGGTGCGGTGTGCAGCTGATCTCAGCGGTGGTGTCCATCCTTCTGGCGCGCATCCTTACACCCGATGATTACGGCAAGGTGGCACTGGTGACGGTGTTCAACAATATCATGTATGTCCTGCTGGACTGCGGCATTGGCACCGCGCTGGTGCAGAAGAAGGAAGTGGACGAGCTGGATTACTCGTCGGCGTTCTTTTTCAGCATTGTGATCAGCTTTGTGCTGTATGGGGGAATGTTTGTGGCGGCACCGTATCTGGCTGCTTTCTACAATGACCCCAGCATGACCCCGATCTTTCGCGGCATCAGCCTGACAGTGGCGGTCTGCGGCATCAAAACGATCCAGCAGGCGCATGTGACCCGGAACATGAAGTTCCAGTATTTTTTCTATTCCGCCTTTGCGGGCGCGATCGTATCCACGGTCCTGGGCCTGGGCCTTGCCTATATGGGCTTTGGAGTCTGGGCGCTGGTGGTGCAGCAGGTATCCAATATCACGGTGGACACGCTGGTGCTGTGGAAGCTGTCCTCCTGGCGGCCTAAGATGGAGTTTTCGTGGCAGCACCTGAAAGGGCTGCTCTCTTATGGCTGGAAGCTGCTGGCCTCGTCGCTGAGCAGCGTCATCTACAACAACCTGCGCAGCCTGATCATCGGCAAGATGTACACCTCGGCGGATCTGGCGTATTACAATCAGGGCGATAACCTGACTTATAATATCGCGTCAAGCGTGGATACTTCCATTGAGAGCGTTTTGTTCCCGGTCATGTCCTCACTGCAGGATGACCGTGCGCAGGTCAAGAACATGACCCGCCGCTCCATCAAGACCTGTACCTATATTATTGCGCCGGTGATGATGAGCACTGCGTTCTGTGCCGAACCGCTGGTGCGCCTGATCCTCACCGAGAAGTGGCTGCCCTGTGTGCTGTTCCTCAGGGTGTTCTGTCTGGGGTATGTGTGCTGGCCGATCATCACGGCAAACCTGAATGCAGCCAAGGCGGTGGGCCGCAGCGATCTTTACCTGAAATGTCAGCTTTTGAACGAAGGGGTGTGCATCCTTCTTCTGCTGGCAACATTCCGTGTCAGCGTCGAGGCCATTGCATATGGTATGCTGATCACGAATATTGTGACCCAGATCCTGGATGCACAGCTCAACAAAAAGCTGATCGGCTATGGCTATCTGGAACAGATGCGTGATATCCTGCCGACCCTGCTGCTGGCAGCGGGCGCGGGCCTGTGCATGTATCTGGTCATTTTCCTGCACCTGCCGGATCTGCTGACGGTGATCATTCAGGTGGTGGTTGGTCTGGGCATTTATCTGACAGGCTCTGCCATTCTGGAATTGGACACCTTTGAATATTTCAAGGATGTGCTGGCTCCGTCCATCCGGCAGAAGCTGAAACGCTGAAACCGGCATTTTGGATCGTGTAAAAATCCGTCGGGCGGGTGATGTCCGACGGATTTTTGTTCTTTTTGTCTAAAGTATACAAGAAGAAACATTAAAAACCGGCAAAGCGACCATTGAAAAAATACAACTGATATACTAGAATATAAGTACAAGAGCGCGGCACACGGCTGCGCGGAAAATGCAAAGCAGAAAATATAAAACAGGAGGATTTTCCTATGCCTATGAAAATGGGTTGGCGCTGGTATGGCGAGGGCAACGATCCCATCAGCCTGAGCGACATCAAGCAGATCCCCGGCGTGACCAGCATCGTCTGGGCGTTGCACGACAAGATGCCCGGCGAGATCTGGGAGATCGACGAGATCCAGAAGGTAGCTGATCAGATCCACGCCTACGGCTTCGACATGGACGTGGTCGAGTCGGTCAATGTCCACGATGACATCAAGATCGGCCTGCCCACCCGCGACAAGTACATCGAGAACTACAAGCAGTGCATCCGCAATCTGTCCAAGTTCGGTGTCAAGGTCATCTGCTACAACTTCATGCCGGTGTTCGACTGGACCCGTACCGATCTGTTCCACCCCGTGGGCGACGGCTCCACTGCACTGTTCTATGAGAAAGATAAGATCAAGGGCGATTACAAGGCTATGGCTGAGTACATCATGTCCTTCACTGAGAAGTATAACATGACCTTCCCCGGCTGGGAGCCGGAGCGCATGGCAAAGCTGGACGAGCTGTTCAAGGCTTACGCCCCTGTCACCAAGGAAAAGCTGTGGGAAAACCTGAAGTACTTCCTGGAAGCACTGATGCCCACCTGCCATGAGTGCGGCATCAAAATGGCTATCCATCAGGATGATCCCCCTTGGGATATCTTCGGCCTGCCCCGTCTGCTGGTGGATGCCCAGAGCATCGACCGCTTCCTGAGCATGGTGGATGATCCGTACAACTGCCTGACCCTGTGCACCGGCAGCCTGAACGCAAACCCCAACAACAACTGTGCCGAGATCGTGCGCAAGCACTGCGACCGCATTGCCTTTGGTCACATCCGCAACATCCACCACTTCCCCAACGGCGACTTCTCCGAGGCTGCTCACCGCGACTGCTGCGGCGAGACCGGCATCATCGAGGTGCTGCGTGCTTACCATGACTGCGGCTTTGAGGGCTACATCCGTCCCGACCACGGCCGTCAGCTGTGGGAGGAAGGCCCCGGCAACTGCCGCCCCGGTTACGGCAAGTATGACCGTGCTCTGGGCGTTCAGTACATGCTGGGTGTCTGGGATCTGCTGGATCGTCTGGATGAAGAGAAAAAGAAGGGCTGATAAATATGAAGCTGTCTGAGATCAAAAACGGCAATCTGTCCGCCGAGTGGGCAGAGAAGGGTTATGAGCTGCCCAAATTCGATATCGAGGCTGTCAAGGCCAAGACCCACGCCGAACCCACCTGGGTGCACTTCGGCGCAGGCAATATCTTCCGTGCATTCCCGGCTGCCATCCTGAACGATGCGCTGAACACCGGCAAGTATGACCGCGGTGTCATCGTGGCCGAGAGCTTTGACTACGAGATCATCGACAAGGCTTATCGTCCCTACGACAATATGAGCCTGCTGGTCTGCCTGAAGTCCACCGGCGAGATCGAGAAGAAGGTGGTGGCTTCCGTTACCGAGAGCCTGAAGGCTGACTACTCCTTCGGCGAGGACTGGGCACGTCTGGTGGAGATCTTCCAGAACCCCAGCCTGCAGATGATCTCCTTCACCATCACTGAGAAGGGCTACGGCGTTGCTCCTGCTGATCTGGAGCGCGGCCTGACCCCCGTGCTGGCCATGGGCAAGGTCACTGCTCTGCTGTACGAGCGCTTCAAGGCCGGCAAGCTGCCCCTGACCGTTCAGAGCATGGATAACTGCTCCCACAACGGCGATAAGGTCAAGAACGCTGTCCACGCCTATGCTGCCAAGTGGGTGGAGCAGGGTCTGGTGCCCGCCGAGTTCCTGGCCTATGTGCAGGACGAGACCAAGATCACCTTCCCGTGGAGCATGATCGACAAGATCACCCCGCGCCCGGATGCCAAGGTCCAGCAGATGCTGGCCGACGACGGCTTTGAGGACAACTACACCATCGTCACCGAGAAGCACACCTTCACCGCTCCCTTCGTCAACGCCGAAGAGACCCAGTACCTGTGCATCGAGGATCACTACACCAACGGCCGTCCTCCGCTGGAGCTGGGCGGTGTGCTGTACTGCGACCGTGAGACTGTGGACAAGATCGAGAAGATGAAGGTGTGCACCTGCCTGAACCCGCTGCACACTGCAATGTCCATCTATGGCTGCATGCTGGGTTACACCCTCATCTCTGCCGAGATGGCCGATGAAGACCTGCGTGCCTTCATCCAGAAGATCGGCTATATCGAGGCAATGCCCGTCGTGGTCGATCCCGGCGTGCTGAACCCCTACGAGTTCATCGGCGCTGTCATCAACCGCCGTCTGCCCAACCCCTTCATGCCGGATGCTCCCCAGCGTATTGCAACCGATACCTCCCAGAAGCTGGCCATCCGCTTTGGTGAGACCATCAAGGCCTACGAGGCACGCGGTCTGGACAAGAGCAACCTGATCCTGATCCCGCTGGTGCTGGCAGGCTACGCCCGCTACCTGAAGGGCATCGACGACAATGGTCAGGCCTTTGAGCCTTCCACCGATCCGCTGCTGGCTGAGCTGCAGGCCATCGTTGCTCCGCTGGAGGTCAAGGAAGGCGAGCAGGACTTCAGCTGCCTGAAGAAGCTGTACAGCCGTGTTGACGTGTTCGGCGTGGATCTGTATGCCGTTGGTCTGGGCGAGAAGATCGAGGCAATGGCCAAGGAGCTGTTTGCAGGCCCCGGCGCTGTGCGCAAGACCCTGCACAAGTATACGCTTGCCCGCTGATCGGCTGACGCAATAACATAAGCTATCTTCGCACCCGCGCTGCGCTTTGCTTTGCCGCAGCGTGGGTCTTTATAAAAGAAAAGAACTGCTGAACGAAATGTCAGCAGTTCTTTTTTTGCGTGTGCATATTTTTTGGGTTTACCCTTTTCTGCAGTCGTGCAGCTTTTCCTTTGGCAGGATGCCGGCCAAAAACTTCCACACCACTTCCATGCGGTCGTTCAGTAAGTAAGCTTTCTCTTTTTCTACGTAGAGGTACACCGCATTGTCCGTGCGGTAGGCGCAGTAAAAGCTGTCCCATGTGTGGCGGCTGGTGGGTTCGGGCTTGTCCTGCTGGCCGTACATCCACACAGCAATGCCGGTGTCGGCCAGCTCCACACGGTAGAAGGCACGCGGCAGGTGCATCTGTTTGATCTGCCGGGAAACGCTGCGAAAGAACGAGTAAAAGTAGCTCACCGGCAGGCCGATGCCCACAATGGCAAGCACAGCAGCCAGCAGCCCGGCACCCGGGCGCTTGCCCAGCTGCGAAAGGCAGACGGCGGCAAAAGCCAGCATGATGGCGGCAAAAACAGCGGGACGCAGCCATGCTTTGCGGTGATGGAATGCATCGAACACGGCAAAATCGCGGAAGCCCTGCTCACCCATGGTGGTGGAAACGGAGATGGTCTGGGACATAAAGTCGCCTCCTTTGTATTTACAGGCATCGTACCACAATTGCGCGGTTTAGGCAAGAGAAAAACATGCAAACCTTGCCAATCCGGCCCAAAGCGTGGTACAATAAATCGTTACCAAACGAAAGGAGGCGGCAGGCTTTGCAGCACCGCAAGCGGCAGATCACCCTCAAGCAGCGCATGGGCTTGTGTCTGGCAGCATTTTTTGCGGCCTTTGCCATGCAGCTCACGCTCAATGGCTACCAGTCCAGAGCAGTGCAGGCAGTACAGGACGCGCAGATGGGCTGCTTCAACGCCATCAGCCGCTTTCAGGGCGGTGTGGAAAGCTCTATTTCCGTGCTGGAGAACTACCGCTGGGAGAACAGCGAGCCGGAGGAGATCATTGACCGGCTGCAGTCGGCATCTTCCACCTGCAACGCATGGCTCTGGCGCATCGGTACCAGCCTGAACAGTCTGGAAAGCGTCAGCGATGAACAGCGGGTGCTCTACAGCGCAGTGGATACGGTCTATCAGACCTACACCGGCCTGCTGGATGAGCTGGAAAACGACCTGCTCAGCGGCAACGATGCCGCAGCTTCCCAGCTGTATTATGCAAAGGTGGTGCCCTGCGGCGATTACCTGAGCCAGTACACCCTGCAATTGCTGGAAACCGCCATTCAGGATTCCCAGACCACCTACACCACCATCTCGGCCCTGAACGAGCGCATCACCATGCTGCAGACGGTGGTGGTGGCGCTGTGCGTGGCGCTGGGCTGCGTTACCGGTTTGATGGTCATGCGTCTGCTCACGCCGGTGCAGCAGATGATCGCAGCCTCCCGCGCCATTGGCAAAAGTGAGTTCGACACCCCGGACATCCCGCTGCCCAAGCAGCCGGAGATCGCTCGGCTGGCCGAGTCCTTCAACATCATGAAGCACTCCATGGCCCAGCAGGTGACCACCCTGCAGGAGAAAAACGAGATCGAGCGGGAGCTGCACCGCCAGAAGACCGAAGCACTGGAGCTGCAGAACCGCATGGAGCGCAGCCGGCTACAGCAGCTGCGCAGCCAGATCGACCCGCACTTTCTGTTCAACACCCTGAATGTGATCCAGCAGACCGCCGGCACCGAGACGGCCTACCGTACGCAGGCGCTCATCATGGCGCTTTCGCACCTGCTGCGCTACAGCCTGATGAGCAACGATGAACAGGTGCCGCTCTCCCGTGAGGTGCGCATCGTGGATGAATATTACTCCATCTACCATGTCCGCTTTGGTGAGCGGGTGCGTATGGAGTGGCGCATTTCCGATTCGCTGGATCTTACCGAGACCATGGTGCCGTCCTTTATTTTACAGCCCATTGTGGAAAATGCCTTCAAGCACGGCATCTGCCCCAAAGAGGAGGGCGGTGTGGTGCGCATCCGCGTGAACCCTCTGCGGGAGAAGGGACTGCTGTGCATCCGCGTGGTGGATAACGGCGTGGGCATCCAGCTGGATCAATTACGACAGCTGCGCGGGGCGCTCAGCCAGCCCGGTGAGCGCTGGGAGCATATCGGCATTTATAATGTTGCGGCCCGCCTGCGTCTGCTGGATCGGAACAGCCGCTTTGTGATACGGTCCCATCCGGGACGCGGTACGGCGGTGGTGCTGTATCTGCCATTGGTGGAGAATGAGGAGGAGTTTGAGGAATGATTCGTCTGTTGATCGCGGATGATGAAGCACTGGAACGGGAAAAGCTGGCGGACATCGTGGCCCGCCGCTTTGAGCACGAAGTGACCATCGAGACTGCCGAGAACGGCCGCAAGGCAGCGGATACGGCGGTGCTGTGGGGCGCAGACCTGATCCTGATGGACATTGAGATGCCCGGTATGAACGGTCTGGATGCAGCCCGCGCCGTGCTGGAACAGCGCCCGGAGTGCAAGGTGATCTTTGTTACGGCCTACAGTCTGTTCCAGTACGCCCACGAGGCCATGCATCTGGGTGCCTGCGATTATCTGCTCAAGCCGGTGAACCCGGACGAAGTGGAAGCTTCCATCCGCAAGGCCATCCGTCAGATCGAGGCGGGCCGCCGCCTTGCAGAGCTGGCTCCGGTGGAACCGGAGCCGGAAGCTGACCCGGAGAGCGATGCCGCCGAAGCAGGGGAGAACGACCGCAATGCACTGGTCATGGCCCATGTGCGCAAGTATATGGAGGATAACTATATGTTCGACCTCTCGCTGGACAGTGTGAGCGAGATCCTGCATATCAGCCCGGCGTATCTCTCGGCACAGTTCAAGAAGTATCAGAAGATGAACTTTCTGGACTGCCTGACCGAGCTGCGTATCAACGCTGCCAAGGAGCTGCTCACCGACCCGTTCCGTTCGGCAGCAGAGGTAGCTTCCATGGTGGGCTACGAGGATTCCAGCTATTTTGCCCGCACCTTTAAAAAACGCACCGGCATGACCCCCACCCAGTACCGCAGGGAAGCGGCCAAGGCTGCACGGGAGGCCCGACTGTGACCCGCCGCCAGATGCTGACCGCCCTGTTTGGCGCAGCCGTGCTGGCACTGCCGGTGGCGGGCTGCGGCCATCAGCCGGTGCAGGACGAGCAGGGGGCGGAACTGATCCTGCGCTATGCGGAGAACCAGCCGGAGGATTATCCTACTACGCAGGCGGCGCTGGCCTTTGCGGATCTTGTGGCCCAGCGCACCGATGGCCGCGTGAAAGTGCTGGTGTACAGCGGGGGAGAACTGGGCGCGGAGCAGAGCGTGATCCAGCAGATGCAGTTTGGCGGCATTGACTTCTCCCGCGTGTCCCTCAGCCAGCTGGCAGAGTACGAGCCGGCGCTGAGCGTATTGCAGCTGCCGTATCTTTACACCGATGCCGACCAGATGTGGCGCGTGCTGGATGGGACCATCGGCGACGAGTTCCTCTCCACGCTGGAGTCGCTGGAGCTGACGGGACTGTCATGGTTCGATGCCGGTGTGCGCAGCATCTACACCCGGCAGAAGGTGACAGGCCTTGCAGATCTGCAGGGCCTGACCATCCGCGTGCAGGAATCGGACATGATGAGCGAAATGATCACCGACCTCGGCGCAAAGCCGGTAAAGGTAGTGTACAGCAAGGTGTATGCCGCCCTGCACAACGGTGAGATCGATGGCGCAGAGAACAACTGGCCCAGCTACGAAGCCATGGGTCACTACGAGGTGGCACCTTACTTTTTAAAGGATGAGCATACCCGCGTGCCGGAGGTGCAGCTTGCAAGCCCTGCTGTGATGGAAAAGCTGGCCGCACTGGACGAGCGCTACCCGGAGATCATCCGCCTGTGTGCCCGGGAGAGCGCCAAGGTGGGGCGCAGGCTCTGGGCGCAGCAGGAGGCGGAATCGGAAAGTGATCTGCGTGCAGCAGGCATTGAGGTGACAGAGCTGGACGAAGAAGAAAAGGCAAGGTTCCGTGCTGCTGTGCAGCCGATGTATGATCGGTTTGCCCAGCAGGGCGAATTGATCGCCCGCATCCGGCAGGCATAAGCCCCACAGCAAAGCCCGGAAAAGATGGGCAAAGAAATCAGGAAAACAGAAAAAAGAACCGGCAAAGCGCTGTGTGCTCTGAACCCCAAAGGGAAGGGCATCCAGCGCTTTGCTTCTATCTGGAATACAGAAATGTATCCATCTGTTAGGCGAAGGTGCACAAACAAAAAGTAAAACACTTGGCATTTTTCACAAAAGAAATTCTGACATTCTTTCAAAAAGCAGGACATTTTTTGAAAGCCCTTGTTTCGTTTAAAAAAATTTGCTAAAGTGTGTACAGTAAATGAACGGTATGCGGGTCCTGTGCAGACCGGGCCGTTCGGGAGATTTAAGGAGGACGATTTATTATGAAAAAGATCACTCGTCGCAGCTTTCTGGCAGCAGCCGGTGTTTCTGCCGCTGCTCTGGCTCTGACCGCATGTGGTGGCTCCAGCAATTCTGCTGCTTCCACCTCTACCGCAGCTTCTTCCACCGCAGCTTCTGCTGCTGGTGATGCTACTGCTGCTGCAAACGATCCCAAGGTGACTCTGGTCTACGCCGAGGTCAACCCGCTGGATACCATCGTTGGCCAGACCGCTACCCACTTCAAGGAGAAGGTCGAGGAGCTGACCGGCGGCTCCGTCGTCATCGATGTGCAGGCTTCCGGCGTTCTGGGTTCTGAGAACGACGTTCTGGACGCAATCCTGGGCGGTTCTACCTCCATCGATATGAGCCGTATCTCCGCTTTCGCACTGACCAGCTATGGCTGCAACAAGTCCAAGCTGCTGTCCATCCCCTTCACCTTCGAGAACCGCGCACACTTCTGGAACTTCGCCAACAGCGATCTGGCACCTGAGTTCCTGAACGAGCCTCAGGAGCTGGGTCTGCCCGTTCGTGGTGTCTTCTACGGCGAAGAGGGCTTCCGTCACTTCTTCACGGTCAACCCTGTTTCCGGCATTGATGATTTCAAGGGCCTGAAGCTGCGCGTGTCCAACGACCCCGTTATGAACGGCATGGTCGAGAGTCTGGGCGCTAACCCCACCGTCGTTTCCTTCGGTGAGCTGTACAGCGCACTGCAGACCGGCGTTGTGGATGGTGCTGAGCAGCCCATCGCAAACTACAAGTCCAATGCATTCCCCGAGGTTGCCAACAACCTGATCCTGGACGGCCACACTCTGGGCGCTGTTCAGGCTGTTATCACCGATAACGCATGGGGCAAGCTGACCGAGAACCAGCAGGCTGCCATCATGGAGGCCGGTGCTGATACGCAGGCCTTCAACGCAGAGCTGTCCGAGACCGCTGAGAACAAGGTTCTGGATGAGCTGAAGAGCTCCGGCTGCAATGTCGTGGATGTTCCCGATAAGGCACCTTGGCAGGAAGCTTGCCAGAAGGTCATCAGCGAGAACACCTCCGATCAGGCTGAGCTGTATCAGCAGCTGCTGGACATGAAGGCATAATTGAAAAAGCCTTTCCTGTTCTGAGATAGTACATAGCCCGGCGGGGGACTACGGGATACGCCCGCAGACCTGCCGGGTTTTTTATATGGAGGAATTCATATGCCGAAAATCTTTACCACTTTGGATAAGATCAAGCCGGCGTACGACATCACCTACAAAGTGGTCCTGTTTATCTGCAAGCTGCTGCTGATCGCAGATATCCTCATCACTACCATGTCGGTCATCGGTCGTTACGTCTCGTTCATCCCGGACCCGGCATGGTCGGAAGAGGTTGTGCTGACCTGCATGAGCTACATGGCTGTGCTGAGTGCTGCTCTGGCCATCCGCCGCGGCGCCCATATCCGCATGACTGCGTTTGACGTGTATCTGCCCAAGATCGCCGTCAAGGTGCTGGATATTCTGGCCGACCTTGCCGTGTGCATTCTGGGCGTCATCATGATGGTGGTCGGCTGGAACTATGCCACCACTCTGGGCGGCCGCGGCTTCTACGTGTCCATGCCCTGGCTGAGCCGCTTCTGGATGTACTTCCCGGTGCCGCTGGCCGGTGTTGCCATGATCATCTTCGAGATCGAGGCACTGTACAACCACATCAAGAGCATTTTTGTAAAGGAGGAAGTGTAATATGACAGTTCAGACACTGGCAATCATTGTCCTTCTTGTCAGCTTCTTTGTAATGATCTTCCTGCGTTTCCCCATTGCATACGCCGTTGGTCTTTCCAGCGTGCTGTGCATGATGGTGCAGGGTCAGGCACTGACCGATGTCTGCCGTTTGATGGTCAAGGGCATCTCTTCCTTCAGCCTGATGGCCGTGCCGTTCTTCATCACCATGGGTGTGCTCATGGGCTCCGGCGGCATTTCTGAAAAGCTGATCGCTCTGGCTGATGCCTGCGTGGGCTGGATGCGCGGCGGCATGGCAATGGTCAACATCGTTGCTTCCTACTTCTTCGGCGGTATTTCCGGTTCTGCATCTGCAGATACCGCTTCCATCGGCTCCATCATGATCCCCATGATGGTCGATCAGGGCTACGATGCCGACTTCTCCACTGCTGTTACCATCACCTCCTCCTGCGAGGGTCTGCTGGTTCCTCCGAGCCACAACATGGTCATTTATGCCACCACTGCCGGCGGCATCTCGGTCGGCAGCCTGTTCCTGGCAGGTTATCTGCCCGGTGCTCTGCTGGCCATCGTCCTGATGATCGGTTCCTACATCATCTCGGTCAAGGAGAATTACCCCAAGGGCTCTCCGTTCAGCATCAAGGGCTTCGTTAAGCAGCTGGGCACTTCCATCTGGGCACTGGCCGCTGTTATTATCGTTGTGTTCGGCGTTGTTGGCGGTGTGTTCACCGCTACCGAGTCTGCAGCTATTGCAGTTATCTACTCTCTGTTCGTGTCGGTGTTCGTCTACAAGGGTCTGGACTGGAAGGGTGTCTGGCATGCACTGGATGAGTGCGTGAACACTCTGTCCATCGTGCTGATCCTGATCGCCACCTCTGCAGTCTTCGGCAACTGCCTGACCATGCTGCATGTGCCGGATCTGGCTGCAAATGCCATCACCAGCGTCACCGATAACCCCTACATCATCGCTCTGCTGATCGACCTGATCATCTTGGTTCTGGGCTGCATCATGGATATGGCTCCCATCATCCTGATCGCTACTCCCATCCTGCTGCCCATCGCAACCTCCATCGGCATCGATCCCATCCAGTTCGGTATCATCGTGGTTCTGAACTGCGGCATTGGCCTGCTGACTCCTCCTGTCGGCGCTGTGCTGTTCATCGGCTCTGCCGTTGCAAAGCGCCCGATGGAAAAGGTCGTCAAGGCGACTCTGCCGTTCTACCTGTGCATGTTCGTTGCACTGCTGCTGCTGACCTTCATCCCCGACATCAGCCTGGCGATCCCCAAGCTGCTGGGCGGCTACGTCAGCCCCATCACCAACCCGCTGGGTCCTGTGTTCATCCACTGATGGCCTGACGGCGTAAGGTAAAACCGTTAAAGTCCTCTGCATGAAAGTGCAGGGGACTTTTTGTATGCTAAAAACTTTATTTTCCCTCTTGCATTCTGTCGAAATCGTGCTATAATAGTAAGGCAATCGTTTCCAAGGCCGCTCGACGGGGTAGCCGATATTGAAGGTTGTGATGGGCACATACATTTATAATATGGCCCCAATAAGTCAGAACCAGAAATGAGGTGAAAAGAATGAAACAGGGTATCCATCCGAACTACGTTGACTGCACCATCACCTGCGCATGCGGCAACGTCATTAAGACTCGTTCCACCAAGCCTGAGATCCACGTCGAAGTTTGCTCCAAGTGCCATCCTTTCTACACTGGCAAGCAGAAGCTGGTTGACTCCGGCGGACGTGTTGAGCGCTTCAACAAGCGTTTCGGCCGTAAGTAATTATGGTTTTCTGAGCACCGTTTCCTTTGGGAGACGGTGCTTTTTTGCTGCCTTTTTGGCATATGAAAGGGCGGCCTTAATCATTCTTAAGAATTCTTTTTGCATCCCGCCACAGGATTGTCTTAATTTTTACACATTTTCGGTCTAAAATATACCAGCATTGAACTAGATGAAAAAGGAGCGTTTGCTGTGATCGAAGTATCGCATCTGAGCAAAAAGTATGGCACGCACCCTGCCATTGAAGATTTGTCCTTTACGGTGGGCGACGGCCAGATCTTCGGCCTGCTCGGCCCCAACGGCGCGGGCAAGTCCACGATCATGAATATCCTCACCGGCTACCTTGCCCCCACCTCCGGTGAAGTGAAGGTGGCGGGCTTCAGCCTGCCGGAGCAGGCCCAGCAGGCCAAGGCCTGTGTGGGCTATCTGCCCGAGCAGCCGCCGCTCTACCCGGAAATGACGGTGCAGGAATATCTGGATTTTGCTGCAGAGCTGAAAGGCATCAAAAAGAAGGCCGACCGCAAAGAACAGGTGCGCAAAGCTGCCTGCCGCACCGGGCTGGAAGAGGTGCTGCCCCGGCTCATCCGCAGTCTGTCCAAGGGCTACCGCCAGCGCGTGGGCATTGCGCAGGCACTGCTGGGCGCGCCGCAGCTCATCATTCTGGACGAGCCTACCGTGGGCCTTGACCCTGCACAGGTCATCGAGATCCGCAGACTGATCCGGGAACTGGGGAAAAGCCACACGGTCATCCTGTCCAGCCACATCCTCAGCGAGGTGCAGGCGGTGTGCAGTCAGGTACTGATCCTTTCCAAGGGGCATCTGGTGGCGGTGGGTGCGCCGGAACAGCTGGCCGAAAAGCTGAATCCCGGCAGCCGTCTGCGCGCTACCGCTCTGGGCGGGGGGCAGACCGTGCTGAAAGCAGTCGGCTCCATTCCGGGCATCCGCAAGGTGGAGATCGAATCCGAGGCCGACGGACAGGTGACCTTTACCGCAGAAAGTGCCGATGCTTCTGACCGCCGCGCCGAGGTGTCCCGCGCCCTTTCGCAGGCCGGATGCACGGTGCTGGCGCTGGCAGCGGAAAACAGGACGCTGGAGGAAGTGTTCCTTGCACTGACCGAAAACGAGTCTGAAACACCATCGGATGAAGGGGAGGAGAAAACGGAATGATCGCCATTTTCAAACGCGAAATCCGCAGCAGCTTTCATGGCATGATCGGCTACGTGCTCACCGCCTTTATGCTGGCGGCAACGGCCATCTATTTTGTTGCCCTGAATCTGGGCTACGGCCTGACGGATTTTGGCTATTACACGCTTTACCGCACCACGTTTGTGCTGCTTTTGTATATCCCGGTGCTCACCATGCGCTCCTTTGCAGAGGAACGCCGCACCCGCACCGATCAGCTGCTGCTTACCAGCCCGGTGTCTGTGTGGGAGATCGTGCTGGGCAAATTCTTTGCCCTGTGCGTCATCTTTGCACTGCCGTGCCTTGCCGATGCGGTCATGATCCTTGTACTGGCCGCACTGGGTGCCACCGGCACGGCCACGCTGGCAAACTTGGCCGCTCTGCTGTGCTATTATCTCATGGGCTGCGCCGCCATTGCCATTGGCGTGTTTCTTTCCAGCCTGACCGAGAATCAGATCATTGCTGCGGTGGCAGGTGTTGCCGCACTGCTGCTGGCCTACATGATGCCCAGCCTGCGCAGCATGTTCACCGCAGGCAGCGCAGTGGCGCTGGCCCTGTTCACCGCCATTGCGGCAGTGCTCAGTGTGGTGGCAGGCCTGCGTACCCGCAGCTTTACGCTGGGCTGCCTGACCTTTGCGGGCTGCTGTGTGGTGCTGACGGCACTGTTCCTGCTGCAGAGCAGCTGGCTGACCGAAGCGTTCAGCGCGGTGCTCAGCGGGCTGTGCCTGTTCACGCCGTTTGAAGAGTTTGTCAACAACAGCTTTTCCATCCCGACGCTGGTGTACTACCTGACCGTGACCATGCTGTTTTTGTTCTTCACGGCGCAGGGGCTGGAAAAGCGCCGCTGGAACTGAGGGGAGGGGAACAACATGAAAAATTTCAAATTTTCTTCCTCCGCAAACGGCAAGGTGTTCCGCAATGGGCTGTACTCCACGGCCATTCTGGCAGCAGCCATCGTGTTGGCCGTGCTGATCAATCTGCTGGTGGGGGCCATCCCGAAAAAATACACCGAGTTCGACCTCTCTGCCGCCAAAATGTACACGCTGGGCGACAGCTCCAGGCAGCTGATGCAGAGCCTGGATCAGGACGTGACCGTTTATTATCTCTGTGAGACCGGCAGCGAGGATGCCATTATCACCAAGCTGCTGGATCACTACGCCGACGAGAGCGGTCACTTCCACTGGGAGCAGAAGGACCCGGCGCTTTACCCGACCTTTGCAGCGCAGTACGGCGCAGAGAATGCATCCACCGGCAGTCTGATCGTGGTCAGCGGTGAGAACAGCGAAGTGCTGAACGCCGCCGAACTTTACGAGTACGATTACTCCGATTACTACACCACCGGCGCTGCCAACGTGACCTTTGGCGGCGAAAAGCAGATCAGCTCTGCCATCTACAAGCTGACTGCCGCAGCAGAAAGTCATGCCTACTACACCACCAACCACGGTGAGCAGGCGCTTACCTCCTCGCTGACCGAGGCGCTCAAGGCGCAGAATATCAATGCCCAGCCGCTGAATCTGCTCACCGGCACCATTCCGGAGGACTGTGATCTGCTCATCATCAGCGACCCCGCTTCGGATTTTGCAGCTGACGGCCTTGTGGATGAGATCGCGCAGCTGCAGGCCTATCTGGAAAACGGCGGCAAGGTGCTGCTGACCACCAGCGGCTACACCGAAACGCCCGATCTGGATGCAGTGATGGCACAGTTCGGCCTTGCGCGTGAGCCGGGCCTTGTGGTGGAGGGCGATGCGGGCCACGCGCTGTACGGCTACCCGTACTCGCTGTTCCCGGACTACGCGGCCGCCGACGAAAGCACCGCGCTGGACGGCGTGAATCAGAGCACCCATGTGATGCTCTCGGTGGCACAGGGCATCACCATTACCGAGACAGACGATGTGACGGCGGAACCGCTGCTGTATACCACCGAGGATGCCTACAGCAAGCAGGACTTTGATGCCAGCTCTTCTTCCGCAAAGGAAGCCGGCGATACCGACGGCCCGTTCTCGCTGGCCGTATGGGCGCGCAATGACTCCATCGGTGCCGAGGTGATCTGGATCGGCTGCCCCAACATGGACAACGAGCAGGTGTACCAGTCCATCCCGGGCAACCTGACCTTCCTGCAGGGCTGTGCCGCTTCGCTGGTAGGGCAGAGCCTGCTCATCGACACCAAAGCACTGGAAGCTGCACCCATCACGGTCCCGGCTTCCGCATCCATGACGCTGGGCATGGTGTTCGTATTCGTGCTGCCCGCAGCAGTGCTCATTGCAGGTGCTGTGGAGGTGCTGCTGCGCCGCCGCAGGTAAGGGGGCACTGCCATGAAAACAAAACAGCGCACCCTTGCGGTGCTTCTGGTGCTGGTGCTTGTGCTGGGCGGGCTGCTGTGGTTTGTCAGCCGCAGCAATGCCGCAGAAGAAGCTGCTTCCAGCGCCGCCGCAGAGGGCAGCATCCTGCTCTCTTCCTTTGCGGCAGGCGATGTGACCAGCATCCGGTATGCCTATGGCGGCGAAACGCTTACCTTAAATTACGATTCCGGCAGCTGGACGCTGGCGGATGACCCGGACTATCATCTGGATGCATCTGCCTGCAATACCATGGTCACGGCGCTGGCATCCCTGAACGCCAAACGTCAGCTCACGGCTCAGCCCGGCGAAGACTACGGCCTTGCCGATCCGGCTGTTACGGTCACGGTGACGGCGGCAGGCAAGACGAACACCTTTGCCTTTGGCACCGAGAACCCGGTCACAGGAGATCTGTACGTGCAGAAGGCAGGGGACGATGCCGTGTACACCGTTTCTGGCAACAAGGCGGCCTGCTTTGAGCTGACCAAAGCGGACCTTTTTGGCGCGTTCAACCCGGCGGGACTGACGGCCTCCGCGCTGGAAAGTGTTTCCATTACGACGGGCAGCGGCACCCTTGCACTGAATGCAGTCTCTGAGCCTGCGGAAGCGGAGAGCGATTCCTCGGAAAGTGCGGCCGATTCCACCACCTATCAGACCGTGTGGCGGCTGGCCGATGAACCCTCTGCCGATCTGGACGACAGCAAGTTGCAGAGCATCCTCTCTGCTCTGGCAGGCTATGTGACCGCACAAATCGCGGATGCCGACCCTTCGGCCTATGGCTTTGATGCACCGCTTGCAACGGTGCGGGCTGCCTCTGCCGATGGGACCGTGACCCTCCACTACGCCGAAAATGCAGACGGCTGCTGGATGATGGTGGAGGGGGACAGTTCCGTCTATGCGGTTGACCTTGACACTGTGCAGGCCCTTCTGATAACGGCCGCTGCCTTAAAAGCGGAATAAAAACCTTTGTGCGCCGTATGCGGAAAGCCCGCTGCGGCGCATGTTTTTTTGTTGCGGCGTGTAAAGCTTCGGCAAACATTGGCAGAGTGATTGACATTTCAGCAAAGATTGATTAAGATAGACGAGACAGGGCAGAATAACTGCGCAATATAAGAGCCTGCTTTTGCAGGTTCTCCGGTCGTCATGGATGTTGTGCGGGGCTGGGTCGCCCTGGTACGAGGGATGGGGCATGGCCCTGTCTTTTTTCGTATCTGAGTTACAAGGAGGATAAAGTAAAAAATGGACAACTCGGTGATCGTTTCACTGCGGGATATCGTAGTGGAATTTGACGGTCAGCGCATTCTGGATGGGCTGAACCTCGACATCCATGACAAAGAGTTCGTAACGCTGCTGGGTCCTTCCGGCTGCGGCAAAACCACCACCCTGCGTCTGATTGCAGGTTTTCTGGAACCCAATTCCGGCAAAGTGCTGCTGAAAGGTGAGGACATTACCGGCGTGCCGCCCTATAAGCGCCCGGTGAACACCGTTTTTCAGAAATACGCACTGTTCCCGCACCTGAACGTGTTCGAGAACGTGGCCTTCGGTCTGCGGCTCAAAAAGATGGACGAAGAGACCATCCGCCGCAAGGTGCGCAACATGCTGGAAGTTGTTGGCCTGAAAGGCTTCGAGCGCCGCAGCATCAGCCAGATGTCCGGCGGCCAGCAGCAGCGCGTGGCCATCGCCCGCAGTCTGGTGAACGAGCCGGAGATCCTTCTGCTGGACGAACCCCTTGGCGCACTGGACCTCAAGCTGCGCAAGGAGATGCAGCTGGAGCTGAAGCGCCTGCAGCGCGAAATGAACATTACCTTTATTTATGTTACCCACGATCAGGAGGAAGCCCTTACCATGTCCGATACCGTCGTGGTCATGAACAGCGGCAAGGTGCAGCAGATCGGCACGCCGGAGGATATTTACAATGAGCCGAAGAATGCCTTTGTTGCAGACTTCATTGGCGATTCCAACATCGTGGACGGCGTGATGCACCGGGATTTTCTGGTGTCCTTCTCCGGCGTGGACTTCCCCTGTGTGGATCGCGGCTTTGCCCGCGAGCAGAGCGTGCAGGTAGTGGTGCGTCCCGAGGATATCGAGGTGGTCTCTCCTGTGGAAGGCCAGCTTGTCGGCGTTGTGAACGATGTCATCTTCAAGGGTGTCCACTTTGAGATGCATGTGGAGTGCGAGGGCCGCGAATGGCTGATCCATTCCACCCGCGCCTGCACCCCCGGTGAGACCATTGGTATGCGCATCGGCCCCAACGAGATCCACATTATGGCGCGTTCAGAGGGGTGAGCCGCAATGATGAAGATTTACGATAAAAAGCTGGCCTATCCGTACTTTGTATGGATGACGCTGTTCACAGTGGTGCCTTTGATCATCGTGGTGTACTATGCATTTACGGATGCAAACGGAGCTTTCACGCTGGATAACCTCACCTCCATCAGCGGCTACGGCTCGGTGTTTGCCCGCAGCCTGCTGCTGGCCCTCATTGCCACGGTCATTTGTCTGGTCATTGCGTTCCCGGTGGGCTATTTTCTTTCCCGCCTGCGGGTGAACAAGCAGCACATCATGCTCATGCTGGTCATGCTGCCCATGTGGATGAACTTCCTGCTGCGCACCTACGCATGGATGGGCCTGCTCAGCATCAACGGCCCGGTGAACGCTGTTCTGGGCGTGTTCGGCCTTGGCCCCTTCAATATACTCAACACCTCCGGTGCGGTGGTGCTGGGCATGGTGTATAACTATGTGCCCTATATGATCCTGCCGCTGTACACCAGCATGACCAAGATCGACCAGAGCCTGGTGGAAGCTGCGCAGGATCTGGGCGCTTCCACCACCAAGACCCTTCTCCGGGTGCTCATTCCCATGAGCGTGCCCGGCATCAGCACCGGCATCACCATGGTGTTCGTCCCGGCGGTGTCCACCTTTGTTATCAGCCGTATGCTGGGCGGCGGCTCCAACCTGCTCATTGGCGATCTGATCGAGATGCAGTTCCTTGGCAACAGCTACAACCTGAACGTGGGTTCTGCCATGAGCCTTGTGCTGATGATCATTGTGCTGCTGTGCATGAGCTTCACCTCCAGCTTTGATGAAGATGAAATGGAGGGCGTGTCCTGATGAAAACGAAACATCTGCGCCTGATGCAGCGCGTCTATATCGTGCTGTTTTTCTGCTTCATGTACCTGCCCATTGCATACATGATCGTATTCAGCTTCAACCAGTCCAAGGGCTATTCGCTCTTCACCGGCTTTACCCTCAAGTGGTACTCCAGCCTGTTGCATAACTCCTCCATCCTGCATGCGCTGCTGGTCTCGCTGGAAGTGGCTCTGATCTCTGCGGTCATTGCTACTGTGCTGGGTACAGCGGCAAGTCTGGGCATTGCGTCCATGGGCCGCGGGAGCCGCCTTGTCGTCACCAACATCACCTATATCCCGGTGGTCAACCCGGAGATCATCACCGGCATCTCGCTCATGCTGCTGTTTGTGGCCTACCAGCGCTTTGCCGGGGGTGTCTCCTGGCTGCCGGATACCATCATGGGCTTCCCGACGCTGCTCATTGCGCATATCGCGTTCAATGTGCCGTATGTCATCTTCAACGTCACGCCCAAGCTCAAGCAATTGGATATCAAGCTGTATGAGGCAGCACTCGACCTTGGCTGCGACCCCAAGCAGGCCTTCTTCAAGGTCATCCTGCCGGAGATCAGCCCGGCCATCCTGTCGGCATTCCTCATCTGCCTGACCTATTCCATCGACGACTTCATGATCTCCTATTTCAACTGCGGCACGGTGGAAACGCTGCCCATCGCCATCTACTCCATGACCCGTAAAAAGGTCAGCCCGGAGATCTATGCGCTGTCCACCATCATGTTCGTGGTCATTCTGTGCATCATTCTGATCTCCAACGCAATGGAGAGCCGCAGCTACCGCCGCGACCAGAAGGCGCTGAGAGGGGAGGGCGTGTGATGAAACGTTTTGCTGTGTTGCTGCTGGCGCTGGCAATGACGGTCTGCTGTGCAATGCCCGCCTTTGCCGCCGGCACCATCGAAGTCACCGAGGATGTCTCGGTGTCGGACGATTACGACTGGACCCGCTTCAAGGGCCAGAACGTGGCCATCAATGTCTATAACTGGGGCGAGTACATCTCCAACGGCTCGGACGACAGCGTGGACGTGGTGGCGGCCTTTGAAAAGCTTACCGGCATCAAGGTGAACTACACCACCTTCGACTCCAACGAGTCCATGTACGCAAAGCTCAAGTCCGGCGCAGCCAACTACGATGTGGTCATTCCGTCGGATTACATGGTGGCAAAAATGATCGCCGAGGGGATGCTCAAGCCTCTGAACTACGACAATATCCCGAACTTCAAAAAGATCGATCAGGAATACGTGGATCCGGATTACGATCCGCAGAATGCCTACACCGTGCCCTACATGCTCTGCACCACCGGCATCATTTATAACACCACCATGGTGGACAAAGCGCCCACCAGCTGGGCCGACCTGTGGGACGAGCAGTACGCAGGCAATATCCTGATGTTCAACAACAGCCGCGATGCCTACGCCATTGCTGCTTTTAAGAGCGGCCACGATATCAACCCGCAGTCCACCGAAGAGGTGGATGAGGTGGTGGAAGAGCTGAAGGCTCAGAAACCGCTGGTGCAGGCCTACGTCATGGACGAGATCTTTGATAAGATGATCGGCGGCGAGGCAGCCGTCGGTGTGTACTACTCTGGCGATGCCATCACCATGATCGACGATAATCCCGACCTTGCATGGGTGTTCCCGGAGGAAGGCAGCGTGCTTTCCGTGGACTGCATGACCATTCCTGCTGCCAGTGAACATCAGGAAGCTGCGGAAATGTTCATCAACTTCATGTGTGAGACGGACATCGGCAAGGCAAACGCCGAGTACATCGGCTACACCACCCCCATGCAGGATGTGTGGGAGGTGCTGGACGAGGATCTGAAGGAGAGCGAGATCGCTTATCCGTCCGAAGAGAAAGCCGCCAAGGAAAAGGTGTTCACTGCCCTGAGCGACGATGTGAACAGCGAGCTGGACGTGAAGTGGAGCGAAATGAAGAGCTACGACGAGGGTGGCAGCAGTCTGCTGTTCCTTGCGCTGCTGGCAGCCATGGTAGCGCTGGCCTGCTTCAACATCTGGCGCAAGGTCCGCAGGCGCAACCGCAATCAGTATTAAACGCAAAGGAGGCTGCTGCACAGAACAACGTGCAGTGGTCTCTTTTTATAGAAAGGAAAAACCATGGAACAGTTCTTTTACACCGAGACCATGACAGTCATGAACGCAGATGCCGACTTCCGCAGCCTGCTCAAACCCAGCGCCCTGCTGCGCTATGTGGAGCAGATTTCGACAGACCACGCCCGCGCCTTTGGTATGGATGACCAGTTCTTCAAAGAACGCGGTGTGACCTTTCTGGTGGGCAAGCAGGCCCTGAAATTTGACCGCGTGCCGCAGCGTGCCGAAACGTTGACCCTTACCTCCCGGGCGCAGGTCAGCAAACACGGTTCGGTCAAACGCATCACCACCCTGACCGATGCCGAGGGCAAAGAGGTGGCTATGGTGGACTGCCGCTGGATCGTGGCAAGCCTTGCCGAGGGCCGTATCCTGCGGGAGCCGGGCTGGACGGTGGAGAATTTCTGGAACGATACGGTGGAGGGCGAGCTGCCTTTGCAGCTGCACAAGTGCAAGGATGGTCTGACCAGCGCAGGGGAGTGGACGGCGCATTATTCCCAGTGCGATCTGAACGGCCATTTGAACAACGCATTCTATCTGGACCTTGTCTGCGATGCGCTGCCGCTGGAAGTGATGCGCAAAGGCCCCGTGACCTTTGCTTCTATCAACTACCACCGCGAGATCCCGATGGGAGAAACGGCAGAGGTGTTTTATGCCCCTTCGGCGGATGGCTGGTATGTGGTCGGAAAGCACAACGGCCAGACCAGCTTTGAGTGCTATCTGGAGGTGGGAAAGACAAACGTGTAAATCGTTGATTTCTCACGAGAACCGCTGCGCCGCTTTTAGCTGAAAATAAGCGAGCAATGCAAAAAAAGCGTCACCCGTGCAGAAAAAACGGCGCATTTTGAGAATTGCATCCTCTGAGGAACAGGGAGTACTCTTTTATTAGAAGGATCTTCTGATTGTCCAAAGGAGGATAAAACAAATGAAAAAACATCTCCGAGTCCTTGCGGCCGTTCTGGTACTGTGCTTCAGTCTGCTGTGCCCGGCGGCATCTGCCGCCAGTGTATAGACTGCGGCCTGCAAGCCGTCCGCTGCAGCCGTTCAGACCATTTCTGCCGGCAAAAAGACGGAGCAGATGGTCTGGGTCCCAACGCACAGCGGCAAAAAATATCACAGCAAGTCTACCTGCAGCAATATGAAAGACCCGGAAAAGGTTACATTATCGAAAGCAAAAGCGGAAGGCTTCACTGCTTGCAAAAAGTGCTATTAAGAAAATAAAGAATGATCTGCAAAGCCCTTGCCGGAAATTTTCTGGCAGGGGTTTTATATGTGTCCACAAAAAGTTAACAAAAGAAATTACAGAAAAATTACAAAACCCTATTGCAAAATGGTTTCAAAAGAGTTACAATATGGTTACAGCAAGGGCACAAGCCCTGCTGAGTGTGAAATCTTTTTCTTCTTGTTTTTTGGGGATATCGGGCACAGGTTCTCCTCCTCCGGCTGTTCTCCTTCACAGTCGTGATCCATGTGCCGCACAGGCGGTATCCCGCTTCGTGTGCAAAAAAGCTCGTCCGTTCTGGACGAGCTTTTTTGCATCCATAAATCACGCAAAAACCGGCTTCTCATGCGGGAAAGTATGACCTTACGCCATTTTGGTGGGCAATTTGCCTGTTTTTCTGCAAAGGACATTTACAAAGTTTGGCGCGGCGGGGGTTTGTATTCCGGCTGGCTTTGTGGTACAGTATATACAATCAATTTATAGGTTGCAAACATGAATCCGATTGATGTTGATGCGTTAAGAGAAAAGGAGTTTGAACATGGCTTATTTCTATAAAGAACCTTCCCGCACTTTCGGTGAATATCTGCTGATCCCCGGCTATTCCTCTGCAGAGAATATCCCCACGGCTGTCAGCCTCAAGACCCCGCTGGTCAAGTACCGCAAGGGCGAGGAGGAATGCCCCCTGCAGATGAATATTCCCATGATCAGCGCTATCATGCAGGCGGTCTCTGGCGATAAGCTGGCCATTGCACTGGCCCGTCAGGGCGGCGTGTCCTTCATCTACGGCTCTCAGAGCATTGAGAACGAGGCTGCCATGGTGCGCCGCGTCAAGAGCTTCAAGGCTGGTTATGTCGTGTCCGATTCCAATCTGGCCCCCACTGCCACCCTGCACGATGTGCTGGAGCTGAAGGCACGCACCGGCCACTCCACCATTGCCATCACTGCCGATGGCACTCCGAGCGGCAAGCTGCTGGGCATTGTTGCATCTCGTGACTACCGCATCAACCACACCCCGGATGATGCCCCTGTCACCACCTTCATGACCCCGCTTGAAAAGCTGGTCACTGCACCGGAGAACACCTCCCTGCACGACTGCAACAACATCATCTGGGATAACAAGATCAACACCCTGCCTCTGGTGGATGCCGAGGGCAACCTGAAGTATATGGTGTTCCGCAAGGACTACGACTCCCACAAGAAGAACGCCAACGAACTGCTGGATAAGAACAAGAGCTATGTGGTGGGCGCAGGCATCAACACCCGCGATTACGCTGAGCGCGTGCCCGCACTGGTGGATGCCGGTGTGGATGTGCTGTGCATCGACTCTTCCGAGGGTTACTCCGAGTGGCAGAGCCGCACTATCGGCTGGATCCGTGAGCACTACGGCGATACCGTCAAGGTGGGCGCAGGCAACGTTGTGGATGCCGAGGGCTTCCGCTTCCTGGCCGAGGCTGGTGCAGACTTCGTGAAGATCGGCATTGGCGGCGGTTCTATCTGCATCACCCGCGAGACCAAGGGCATTGGCCGTGGTCAGGCTACCGCTGTCATCGAGGTGGCAAAGGCCCGCGATGAGTACTATAAGGAGACCGGCATCTACGTGCCCATCTGCTCCGACGGCGGCATCGTCCACGATTACCACATCACGCTGGCACTGGCCATGGGTGCGGATTTTGTGATGCTGGGCCGCTACTTTGCCCGCTTTGACGAAAGCCCCACGAATAAGGTGCGCATCAACGGCCAGTATATGAAGGAGTACTGGGGCGAAGGCTCCAACCGTGCCCGCAACTGGCAGCGCTACGATCTGGGCGGTTCCAGCAAGTTGAGCTTTGAGGAAGGCGTGGACAGCTACGTGCCCTATGCCGGCCCTCTGGCTGACGGTGTGCAGACCACTCTGTACAAGGTCAAGAGCACCATGTGCAACTGCGGCGCTCTGTCCATCCCGGAGCTGCAGCAAAAAGCAAAGCTGACCGTGGTTTCCTCTACCTCCATCGTTGAGGGCGGCAGCCACGACGTTGTGCTGAAGAATGCTACCCCCAATATCATCAACGGTTAACACGTTTGTTCTGAAAGCCGCCCGTGCTGTTTGTGTATGGGCGGCTTTTTCTTACCGGAAATTGACCGGGATTTTCCAAAAATGCTTGCACCGCTCTGCGTTTGGTGATATCATGATAGAAACGCACTGTCAAGACAGGCAGGCGCGCAAACCTTCCCACAGGTCAGAACGGCAGGGGACAGCAAGGAGCCTTTGCCGGGTGTAAAGAAGAGAGGATACTATTCATGGACGAAATCAAGGTTGTGCCTTATATTCCAGATGAGGACTACGACAACCCCGCAATGGTCGTGGATTTTTATGAATTTACAATGGCAAACTGCCTGTTCCTGCACGGATTCAAGGACACCACGCTGGTGTTTGATATGTTCTTCCGCAAGAACCCGGATAATCAGGGTTACTCCATCAGCGCCGGCCAGCGCAAGCTGACCCGTTTTCTGCTGAATTATCATTTCAATGCACAGGATATCTGGTGGCTGCGCACCAAGGGCATGAGTGAGGAATTCTGCGAGTATCTGCGCACCTATCAGTGGAAGGGCGACATGTACGCTCTGCCCGAGGGCACGGTGGCATACCCGCATGTGCAGATGGTGCGCATCGAGTGCGACCTCGTGGGCGCAATTCTGATCGAGACCTACCTGCTGCAGACCATGAACTTCCACAGTCTGATCGCCACCAAGGCTACCCGCGTCACCGGCCTGAACACCCACACGCCCCGCAGCGTGATGGAATTCGGCACCCGCCGTGCGCAGGGCGAAAGCGCTGGCAACGATGGTGCATATGCTGCTGTTCTGGGCGGCTGCGTGGGCACTGCCAACTGTTTGGCCGAGATGAAGTTCGGCGCGGAGGTCAAGGCTGTGGGCACCGTAGCGCACAGCTTCATCGAGTTCTTCCCCACGGAGTTTGATGCCTTCAAGGCCTTTGCCGATACCTACCCGGATTCGGTCAGTCTGCTGCTGGACACCTATAATATCATGGAGAGCGGTCTGCCCAACCTCATTAAACTGGACGATTACCTCATCGAAAAATACCCCAACGACCCGAACCGCCGCGTCAAGAGCGCCCGTATCGACTCCGGCGACCTGGCCCGCGGCTCCAAGCGCCTGCGCAAGGCACTGGATGCGGCCGGTAAGCCTTACATCAAGCTGGTGGCTTCCAATGGTCTGGACGAAAAGAAGATCGCCAACATGGAGCTGTATGAGCACGCTCATTTTGACTCCTACGGCGTGGGCGAAAACCTGATTACCTCTGCTTCCGACCCCGTGTTCGGCGGTGTGTACAAGCTGGTGGCGGTCAAGCAGCCGGATGGCAGCTACACTCCCAAGATGAAGTGCTCGGATTCCGCCAGCAAGGCCATCATTCCGGGCAAGAAGATGCCGTGGCGCCTCTACGATGAAAATGGTCAGGCCCAGTGTGACCTGATCGCCATGGATGATGAAGTCATCGAGGCGGGCAAGCCCGTCACGATGGTCAATCTGGACTCCGATGCCATCGAGCGCACCGTCACCATTACCCCCACCAAGGTCAAAAAGCTGCTGGTGCCGCATGTGCTGAATGGTCAGTTGGCCATTGAGCTGCCTTCGATCGCAGAGAAGAAGGCCTACATTGCAAAGCAGCTCACCGAGGAGACCTGGGAGAGCGAACTGCGTCTGGAGTGCCCGCATAAGCACTATGTGAACATGACCCCGGCTGTGGCCGAGTGCCGTTCCAAGATGTATGCAGAGCTGCACGGCGGCAAGGTGTAAAATAAGCAAAATAAAAAGCCCCTCAAGCGTAAGCTTGGGGGGTCTTTTTATGCCGCCGACGGGGGTCGAACCCGTACTCTGTCTCCAGAAAGGGATTTTAAGTCCCTCGTGTCTGCCAATTTCACCACAGCGGCATACAACGCTAATAATAATACAATAGAATGGCTTCTTTGTCAAGAAAAAGCACGGAGCCCGTCTCTTCATCCTCCATTCACGATTCATTTGTAAAAAGTGCTTTTTCTTTCCGTAGTTTCATGGTATAATAACCTTCAGATACGGTTTTCCGGGCCGTAGCCGCGTGCTTTGGCAGCGCGGCAGAAGAGGGCAGAGCGGGCAGCGTACCGCTCTGCTGGGGCAGTGCCCGCAAGATAGGGCGGGCGGGAAATACAAAAAGAGAGGCGAATCGAGATGTTGGATATGATCAAGTGCAGCACCGGCGGCGCATACTATGCCCGCGGTGAATGGGTGCCTGCAGACGGCGAAGCAAGCGCCGCACTGGCAGCAAAGGGCTTTGACGCCGCAGCCATCGAGAACGCAAAGACCGGCACCATGGCCTACAGCATTCTGCAGGCCCACAACACCAGCGGCGATGCCGAAAACCTGAAGATCAAGTTCGATGCCATGGCCAGCCATGACATCACCTTTGTGGGCATCATCCAGACGGCCCGTGCGTCCGGTCTGGAGAAATTCCCCATTCCGTATGTGCTCACCAACTGCCACAACAGCCTTTGCGCCGTGGGCGGCACCATCAATGAGGACGACCACCGCTTCGGCCTGTCCGCCGCAAAAAAATACGGCGGCATTTTTGTGCCCCCGCATCTGGCGGTCATCCACCAGTACATGCGCGAAAAGTTTGCGGGCTGCGGCAAGATGATCCTTGGCTCGGACTCCCACACCCGCTACGGTGCTCTGGGCACCATGGCCATTGGTGAGGGCGGCGGCGAGCTGGCAAAGCAGCTGCTGGGCCGCACCTACGATGTGGCCCGTCCGGGTGTTGTTGCAATTTATCTCACCGGCTCTCTGCCTGCAGGCTGCGGCCCGCACGATGTGGCCATTGCGCTGGTGGGCAAGCTGTTCAAGAGCGGCTATGTCAAAAACAAGGTGATGGAGTTTGTCGGCCCCGGCGTTGCGTCTCTGCGTCAGGATACCCGCAACGCCATCGATGCCATGACCACCGAGACCACCTGCCTGTCCTCCATCTGGGAAACCGACGAAACGACGCAGAAATTCCTTGCGGTGCATGGCCGTGCCGCCGACTATAAGAAGCTGGCTCCGGCCGACCTTGCTTATTACGACGGTGTGGTAGAGGTAGACCTTTCTGCCATCCGCCCCATGATCGCACTGCCCATGCATCCCTCCAATGCATTTACCATTGAAGAGCTGAACGCAAACCTTGAGGATATTCTCCATGCCTGCGAGCAGGATGTGCAGAAGCTGATCGGCCGTAAGGATGTCAGCCTTGACCTGTGCAGCAAGATCGAGAACGGTAAACTGCGTGTGGATCAGGGCGTAATCGCAGGCTGCGCAGGCGGTCTGTACGACAGCATTTATGAAGCTGCCTCCATCCTCAAGGGCCACACCGGCGGCTGCGGTGACTACGCCCTGAGCGTGTATCCCGGCAGCCAGCCCATCATGATGGAACTGGTGCGCACCGGAGTCATCCACGACCTGATGGCCAGCGGTGCCACCGTCCGCACTGCGTTCTGCGGCCCCTGCTTCGGCGCAGGCGACGTGCCCGCCAACGGCGCGCTGTCTATCCGCCATACCACCCGCAACTTCCCCAGCCGCGAAGGCTCCAAGCCCGGCAACGGCCAGCTTTCCGGTGTGGCACTGATGGATGCCCGCAGCATTGCGGCCACCACGGCCAACGGCGGCATTCTGACCCCGGCTACCGATATCGACTATGATCCCACCGTGCCGGAGTATCAGTACGATCCTTCCAGCTACGATACCCGCGTGTATCAGGGCTTTGGCAAGGGCGATTACGATGCCCTGCTCAAGCTTGGCCCCAACATCAAGGACTGGCCCGAAATTGCACCGCTGGGCGATAACCTGCTGCTGAAGGTGGCATCTTACATCACCGACCCTGTCACCACCACCGATGAGCTGATCCCCTCCGGTGAGACTTCGTCTTACCGTTCCAATCCTCTGGGCTTGGCCGAGTTCACCCTCAGCCGCAAGGACCCGGAGTATGTGGGCCGTGCCAAGGCCGTGCAGGCCGAAGAAAAGGCCCGCCGTGCAGGCGAGGGCAGCGCCGAGGTGCTGGCCCAGCTGCATAAGGTGCCCGGCTGCGAAAACCTGACTTGGAACGATGTGCAGATCGCATCCACCATCTTTGCCGTCAAGCCCGGCGATGGTTCTGCCCGTGAGCAGGCGGCCAGCTGCCAGCGTGTGCTGGGGGCCGGTGCCAACATCGTTACCGAGTACGCCACCAAGCGCTACCGCTCCAACCTCATCAACTGGGGCATGCTGCCGCTGCAGCTGGTGGGCGCAACGCCGTTCGGTCTGGGCGACTATGTCTTTATCCCGAATGTCCGCGAGGCCCTCAAGGGCGACCTGCAGGACATCAAGGCCTATGTGCTGGGCGACACCGCAAAAGAGTTCAGCCTGTACATGGCCCCGCTGACCGCCGACGAGCGCAAGATCCTAGCCGACGGCTGCCTGATCAATTTCTATAAGCACTGATATGATATAAGGCTTCCTCTTTGGGGGAAGCCTTTCTCTGGTTTTCTTGGGAGGTTCATTTTCCATGCCCGGCGATCTTCACAACCATTCCACCTGTTCCGATGGCTCTGTGCCCATCCACCGCCTGCCGCTCATGGCGGCGCGGGCGGGGCTGGACACCATGGCCATTTCCGACCACGACACCCTGCTCAGCGTGAACTACTGCTATGAGCACCCTGTGCAGGACGGCGTGCGCCTGCTCCCGGCCACCGAGCTGACCGGCTATGACCATGAGCATAAGCATCGCGTGCACCTGCTGTGCTACTTCCCGGATCCGGAAAGCCGGGAACTGAAGGAGCACTGCGACATCCTGCGACAGCGCCGCAGCGAGTGCGGCCTGCAAAGCGCAAAGGAGATCGAAGCGCTGTACCCGCAGTTCCGCACGGAACAGGCGCTGGAATACGCAAAGGACAGCGGTGTGCTGTTCAAAAGCGGCATTATGGAAGCGCTGCACCAGCTGGGGCTGTGCGATGCCGTGTACGGCAAGCTGTACAGTTATCTCTTTGGCTGGGAGCCGCGCGGCGTGGTGCTGCATCAGGTAAAATATCCCTCGGTGCAGGAAGTGATCGCCACGGCGAAAGCTGCCGGTGCGGTGCTGGTATTTGCACACCCGACCGTTTACAAGAGCATGCCGCTGGTGCGTCAGCTGGCCAAAGAGGGCATCATCGACGGCATTGAGGTGGAGCACCCCCGCAACAGCCCGGAGGACAGGGCCGAGTGTGCTGCTCTGTGTGAGCAGTATGGGCTGATCCATACCGGCGGTACGGACTTCCACGGTGCAAACCACAAGGTGCCGCACCCGGTGGGTACCTGTACCACGGCGGACGATCAGGTGGCCCGCATTCTGGAGCTGGCCCACAAGCGCCGCGGTATTGATGTGTGACCCGGTCACATTGACATTCCGGCACGCTGCTCTATAATAGAAACAGACGATCTTCGTCGGGATTTCTGTCAAAAAGAGAGGATTTTGAACTATGAGCAAGGAATTCAGCTTCCCGAACAGCGGCACCTGTTCCAAGCAGACCAACTTTGTGCTGAACGATGACCACACCATTGCGTCCATGGAGGTCATTGGCGGCTGCAACGGCAACCTGAAGGGCATCTGCCGTCTGGTCAAGGGCATGAAGGCCGAAGATGTGATCGACCGCATGGAGGGCACGCTCTGCGGTTTCCGCAATACCAGCTGCCCGGATCAGATCGCCAAGAACCTGAAAAAGGCTCTGGCCGAAATGGACTGAAAAAATCAAACAGCGAAGGGGGAGATGCCTGCGGGTATCTCCTTTTTGTTTTCCCATCCCGACAGAAAGAGATGTTTTTTTTCTGTGCTTCGGGGCTATACTTCTTGTGAAAACGAATTTCATCAGCAAGGAGCGGGCAAATGAGTATTTGGGAAAAACTTGGCTTTGGCGGGTACAAGGGCTTTTCGCACGAGTCGGATCAGCTGCTGCGCAGTGCGGTGGAGCTTGCCGGGAACCTTGGCTGCGAAAAAGCCGATACCGGCCACCTGCTGCTGGCGATCCTGCAGCAGGATCACGGGGCGGCAGCACGGTTTCTGGAGGGCAAGCAGATCCGGGAACCGGAGGTGCGCCGTCAGCTGGCCGAGAGCCGCCGCGCACCGGCTTTGCATCTGGACCGCTACGCTCTTGCGCCGGACCTCAAGCGTACCATGGATTACGCCGTCATCGGGGCACAGAACGCGCACCTGAACCGGGCCGAGCCGGAACATCTGCTCTGCGCCATGCTGGAGGATGACGGCTGCACAGCAGGCATCCTGCTGGCATCCATGGGCGTGCAGCTCACAGATGCCGTGCGGGAGTGCCGCCAGCTGTCCGGGCAGTTCGTACTGCCGTATCAGACGCGGGCCACGGTCAGTGCGCCGCGCGGCAGCCGCGCCAGTGATAAGTACTGCCGGGATCTGACCCGCCGTGCTGCGGAACGGGAACTGGACCCGGTGTTCTGCCGGGAAGCAGAGCTGGACCGCATGGTGGAGATCTTATGCCGCCGTCAGAAGAACAACCCCTGCCTTGTGGGGGAGCCGGGCGTGGGCAAGACCGCCCTTGCCGAAGGGCTGGCCCAGCGCATTGCCACGGATCGTGTGCCCCGTGCGCTCAAGGGCCGCCGTCTGCTGGCACTGGATATGGCCAGCCTTGTGGCGGGCACCAAATACCGCGGTGACTTTGAGGAGCGGTTCAAGAACCTGCTGGAAGAGCTGGTGCGGGACGGCAGCTCCATCCTGTTCGTGGACGAGTTCCACACCATCGTGGGTGCCGGTGCAGCGGAGGGTGCCATCGATGCTGCCAGCATCTTAAAACCGGTGCTGGCTCGGGGCGAGATACAAATTATCGGCGCTACCACTACCGAAGAGTTCCGCACCCACATCCAGAAGGATGCCGCACTGGAACGCCGTTTCGGCAAGGTGCAGGTAGAGGAGCCTACGCCTGCGCAGGCGCTGGATATCCTCAACGGGCTTGCGCCGCGCTATGAGCACTACCACAATGTCTGCCTTCCGCCGGAAGCGCTGCAGGCTGCGGTGGAGCTTTCGGTGCGGTATCTGCCGGGGCGCTTTCTGCCGGATAAGGCCATCGACCTTGTGGACGAAGCCTGTGCGGCGGCACGCATCCGGGCCGAGCAGGCAAAGCAGTCAAAGCCCACGCTGATGCCGGACGATATCGCCCATGTGGTGGCGCAGGCCAGCGGTGTGCCAGTGGAGCGGGTAGGTGAGCAGGAGCGGGAACGACTGGACAAGCTGGAAGAACGTCTCAACGCCGAGATCGTGGGCCAGAGCCGGGCTGTGGCTGCGGTGGCAGGTGCCATCCGGCGCAGCCGCACCGGTCTTGGCGAGCCGGGCCGGCCCATGGGTGCCATGTTGTTTCTTGGCCCCACGGGAGTGGGCAAAACGGCTCTTGCCCGGGCGCTGGCGGTCAGCTGGTTCGGCAGCGAAAAGGCCCTGCTCAAATTTGATATGTCGGAGTATCAGGAGCAGCACACCGCTGCCCGGCTGCTGGGTGCGCCGCCGGGCTATCTGGGCCATGACGAGGGCGGACAGCTGACCGAAGCAGTGCGCCGCCGCCCTTACAGTGTGGTGCTGTTTGACGAGATCGAAAAGGCACACCCGGACATTCAGAACATCCTTTTGCAGATACTGGAAGATGGCCAGCTGACCGATGCCATGGGCCGCAAGGCGGATTTCCGCAACACCATCGTACTGCTCACCTCAAACCTCGGCGCACGTTTTTTGGCGGGTCAGAGCACGCCGCTGGGCTTTGCAGCGGGCAGCGAAGCCGTGTTTGAAAAGCAGTCTGCGCAGGCCATTGAGGAGGCAAAAAAGTGGTTCCGGCCGGAGCTGGCAGGCCGTCTGGACGAGATGATCGTATTCCGTCCGCTGGCCGACGACAGCCTGTGCGCCATTGCCGAAAAAATGCTGTGCCAGCTGGAGCAGCGTGCCGCCCGCAGCGGCTACCAGCTGCATCACACACCGCGGGTAGGGCAGGCGCTGGCAGCAAAGGCCCGCTCTGCCTACGGGGCCAGAGAACTGCGCCGCGCAGTGGACAGGGCAGTGGAGCAGGCACTTGCGGATCAGATCGCATCCGGCACGGCCTGCGTGGGCCAGCACTGGACAGCGGACTGCTCGGCGGATGGTGCTATCGTCCTGCGGGAGGACGAAACCGCAACACTGTAAAACATCTGAAGTTCAAAAGGACCGCCCTGAGTTACAAGACCCGGGGCGGTATTTTTTTGTCTGCAGGGGGGAGCGGAGCCATCCGCTCCTTTTTTGTGCGTACGGGGCAGGGACATTGTGAGATTGGCTCTTGCATCCTTTTGGTTTTCTGTTATCATAGAAGCAACAGAATTGCAGGAGGAAGTCCATGCGCACATTATTTCTTTTGAACCCAACTGCCGGTAAGGCCGATTGCACCCGTACGCTGCCGCAGCAGATCAATGCTGCCGCCGCGCGTGCAGGGCTTGCGCCGGAAGAATATACCATTCAGGTCACAAATCACGCCGGTCATGCCCGGGAGCTGGCCAATGCCGCTGCGCAGCAGGCCCGGCAGAGCGGGGAAGAACTGCGGGTCTTCACTGCCGGCGGCGACGGTACCTTCAACGAAGCGCTCACCGGGATCTATGGCTATGCAAATGCAGCCGTGGGCTGTCTGCCCTTTGGCAGCGGCAACGATTTTCTGCGCACCTTTGGTACAAAGGAAGAGTTTCTGGATCTGGATGCCCAGCTGGCCGGTGGGTCGGTGAGCATCGATCTGATGCAGACCAGCCTTGGCCTTTCGGCCACCATCTGCGCTGCCGGTCTGGATGCGCAGGTTGCCTACGGCATCCCGAAGTTCCGGCGCATCCCGCTGTGCGGCGGCGAGATGGCCTATGTGCTTTCCATTGTGGAACAGCTGTGCGGACACATCGGCCGCAGGGTGGAGTACACCATCGATGGTGAAACGCTGGATGTGGACTGCCTGATGTGTGCCATCTGCAATGGCCGCACCTATGGCGGCGGCTTCTGTGCAGCGCCGGAAGCACAGCCCGACGATGGCTGGCTGGATGTATATATCATCCGCAAGGTGAGCCGCGTGACCATTGCAAAGCTGCTGGGAATGTATAAGAGCGGCAAGCACTTCCAGAACGGTCAGCTCGTCAGGGCTGCAGAGCCGTATTTCATTTACCGCCGCGCAAAGCAGGTGAGCCTGCGCGCTGCGGATGGCCGCGGGCCAATCGTTGCCACGGCAGACGGCGAATGCGCACCCAAGGAGCAGATCACTGTACAGGTACAGCCGCTGGCAGGGCGCATCCTTCTGCCAAAGCCTGCTTTTGAGCGCTTTGCAGCGCAGAGGACGGCACAGAGTGCAGACCGAACATGAAAAACCAGAAGAAGAGACAGCTTTTTTGCCCAAGAGAAAGCTGTCTCTTTTTCGCTGTACGGCTGATTTTTTCATCTGTCATAAATTCTTAACAAAAAGAAGCAAAAAAGGTCTTGATTTTTTGGGTCAAGATGAGTACAATACACTTAGCACTCAGAGAAATGGAGTGCTAAAGAGCTGAAGAGCCGACACGAGGCCCTTTGGACACAGCAAAGTTTTAAATTATATTTTTACTATAGGAGGGCAAGAACTATGAAGATCATTCCTCTTGCAGACCGTGTTGTCATTAAGGCTGTTGAGGTTGAGGAGACCACCAAGGGCGGTCTGATCCTGACCGGCAGTGCTAAGGAAAAGCCCCAGGTGGCTGAGGTCATCGCTGTCGGCCCCGGCGGCGTTGTGGACGGCAAGGAAGTCAAGATGACTGTGAAGGTCGGCGACAAGGTCCTCACCAGCAAGTACTCCGGTACCGAGGTCAAGGTGGACGGCGAAGAGTGCACCATCGTCCGTCAGGGCGATATCCTGGCAGTCGTTGAGGACTGAGCAGTTTCCCCTCTGATATTTGAAAATTGAGCTTTAAAGGAGCGATTTGATTATGGCTAAGCAGATCAAGCAGGGCGAGGATGCCCGCAAGGCACTGTGTGCCGGTATCGATACCCTGGCAAACACCGTTAAGATCACCCTGGGCCCCAAGGGCCGCAATGTGGTGCTGGGCAAAAAGTTCGGTGCACCGGTCATCACCAACGATGGCGTGACCATTGCAAAGGAGATCGAGCTGAAGGACGAGTTCGAGAACATGGGCGCACAGCTGGTGCGTGAAGTCGCTACCAAGACCAACGACGCAGCAGGCGATGGCACCACCACCGCAACCGTTCTGGCACAGGCCATGGTCACCGAGGGCATGAAGAATGTCACCGCCGGTGCAAACCCCATGGATATCCGCCGCGGCATGAGCAAGGCTGTTGCCAAGGCTGTTGAGACCATCAAGGCTCACAGCCAGAAGGTGAAGGACAGCAACGATATCGCCCGCGTCGGCACTATTTCTGCAGGCGACCCCGAGATCGGCCGTCTGATCGCCGAGGCTATGGAGAAGGTCACCTCCGATGGCGTTATCACCATTGAGGAGAATAAGACTACCGCTGAGACCTACAACGAGATCGTGGAAGGCATGCAGTTCGACCGCGGCTACCTCACCCCGTATATGGTCACCGATACTGACAAGATGGTGGCTGATTTGGACAACGCCGCTATCCTGATCACCGATAAGAAGATCAGCGTGATTCAGGATCTGGTTCCCCTGCTGGAGCAGGTCATGCAGAATGGTATGAAGCTGCTGATCGTGGCTGAGGATATCGAGGGCGAGGCTCTGTCCACTCTGATCGTCAACCGCCTGCGCGGCACCCTGAACGTCTGCGCTGTCAAGGCTCCCGGCTTTGGCGACCGCCGCAAGGAAATGCTGCAGGATATCGCAACCCTGACCGGCGGCACCGTGATCTCCTCCGATCTGGGCTATGAGCTGAAGGATGCTACCGTCCAGATGCTGGGCCATGCCCGTCAGGTGAAGGTCTCCAAGGAGAACACCACCATCGTTGGCGGCGCAGGCGATAAGGATGCCATCGCAGCCCGCATCGCTCAGATCCGCAGCCAGATCGAGGCCGCTACCAGCGATTTCGACCGTGAAAAGCTGCAGGAGCGTCTGGCAAAGCTGGCTGGCGGCGTGGCTGTCATCAAGGTCGGCGCTGCTACCGAAGTTGAGATGAAGGACAAGAAGCTGCGCATCGAGGATGCTCTGAACGCAACCAAGGCTGCTGTTCAGGAAGGCGTTGTTGCCGGCGGCGGCACTGCTCCTATCAATGCGATCCCCGCTGTGCGCGAGCTGTGCGACACGCTGGAAGGCGACGAGCGCACCGGTGCCAAGATCGTTCTGAAGGCTCTGGAAGCTCCTCTGCGCCAGATCGCTAAGAATGCCGGTCTGGAAGGCAGTGTCATCATCGACAAGATCATCTCTGCCAACAAGCCCAACTACGGCTTTGATGCTCAGAACGAGGTCTTTGTGGACGATATGATCGCTGCTGGCATCGTTGACCCCACCAAGGTCACCCGTTCCGCTCTGGAGAACGCAGCCTCCGTCGCTGAGATGGTGCTGACCACCGAAAGCCTGGTCGCTGATCTGCCGGAACCCCCTGCTGCACCCGCTGCTGCAGGCGGTGACATGGGCGGCATGTACTAAGCAAAAACCGCTGCTCCCAAGAATCCCAATTTATAAAAAGAACGCAGGCAGAACTTTTCGCAAAGGCGAAGGCTCTGCCTGCTTTTTTGCACCCCTGCCGCACTTTTCTCTTCGCCGCAAATGTGCTACAATAGCCTTAGCATAAGGAAAAGGGGAACGCGCATGGCCAGAAACAGGCAGAACCTGAACATCATCTACATCTCGGACCGAATGCGGGAGACGCTGCGGCCCATAGCGTCCTGTGCGCTCACGGCGGTGGTGGCCCCCATGGGCTACGGTAAAACGACGGCGGTGCGCTGGTTCTTGGCAGAGCAGGCCAAGGCGGGGGCCGTGGTGCTGCAAGCCAGCATCTACTCGGATAACCGCTCCATCTTCTGGAAAAGCGTGCAGAAGGCCTTTGCCGCCGCCGGGCTGACGGTGCTGGAGGGCTACGACTGCCCCGCCGACGCCAGCGACGCGGCTTTGCTGCTGGAGGACCTGTGTGCCGCGCTGGGCGGCAAAACGCCCTACTATCTTTTTCTGGACGATTTCCACCTGCTGGGGGACGAGCGGGTGGCGCAGTTTTTGTGTCGGCTGGCCTACCGCCTGCCCGAGAACGTCCACCTTATCGTGGCCAGCCGCAACCGCTTTCTGCCCGGGGAGCAGGTGGTGCGGCTGGGGCGGCGGCTCCACCGCATCGAGGCCGACGGCCTCCGCCTGAACCGGGAGGAGCTGCTGGCCTACACCCACCGCTGCGGCGTGGAGATCACCGCCGCCCAGGCCGAGAGCCTGCTGCGCTCCTGCGAGGGGTGGTTCTCCGCCGTCTACCTGAACCTCCATGCCCTGGCCGAGCGGGGGAGCCTGCTGCAGCTGGGGTCGGACATCTACGCCATGTTCACCGCCGCCATGCTGGAGTCCCTGCCCGAGAAGACCCGGGGCTTCCTCGCTGTGATGGGGCTGGCCGATGAGTTCACGGTGGAGATGGCCCGGGCTGTCACCGCCCTGCCCGACGCGGAGGAGGTGCTGCGGGCCCTCACCCAGCAAAACGCCTTTGTCACCCGCCTGCCGGACGGGGTGAGCTTCCGCTTCCACCACATGATGAAAGAGTGCGCCGAGCGGCTCTTTGCCCAGCTGCCCGCCGCCCGGCAAACGGATGTCTGGCAGCGGTATGGCCGCTGGTATGCCCAAAAAGCCCAGTACCTCCACGCTTTGCAGGCCTTTGAGCACTGCGGCGACCGCGACGCAGCCCTTGCCGTCATCGAGGCGGACGCGGGGGATCTGCTTGCCTCCCTCAGCCCCGCCGAGCTGCTGCAGCGGCTGGACCGCTGCCCGGTGGAAGCGCTGCAGCGCCACCCGCTGGCCATTCTGGTGCTGATGCGCCGGATGTTCACCTGGCAGCAGATCCCCAAAATGATGGAGCTGAAAGCCCTGCTGGAAGCCGCCGTGGCCCAACACCCCGAGTGGCCCGCCGCCGAGCGGGGCAACCTGCTGGGGGAGTGCGACCTCATCCAGAGCTTCTTGTTCTACAACGACATCACCCAGATGAGCCGCCTCCACCGCAGCGCCAGCCGCCAGATGAGCCGCCCCGCCGTCACCCTGCGCAACAGCGGCAGCTGGACCTTCGGCTCCCCCTCGGTGCTGATGATGTACTACCGCGCCCCCGGGGAGCTGGGCAAAGAACTGGCCGAAATGTACGAGTGTATGCCCCATTACTATAAAATCACCAACGGCCACGGCCGGGGGGCCGAGCTTTTGATGGACGCAGAGGCCGCCTACCTGCAGGGGGCGTGGGAGAAAGCCGCCGTGCTGCTGGAGCGGGCCCGGGCCGACGCCGCCGGGCAGGAAAACATGACCCTCTGCTGCGACTTTTTGGCCCTGCGGCTGGCCCTGTGCGGCAAGGGGAAAGAGGGGTACGATTTTGCCGCCAAGCGCGCCGCCCTGCTGCAAAAGCACGACGGGGTGCAGGTGCATCTGCTGGAGAGCATCGCCGCTTATTTCTACGCTTTGCAGGGCAGGCCGGAGCAGGCCCCGGAGCTGTTCCGGGAGCACAAGCTGGCCGAGGTGAGCTTCTTTGGGCCCTGCCGCCCCATGATGTCCCTCATCGAGCAGCAGGTCTGGCTGGCGCAGGGGGAGTACGTGAAGGTGATCGCCCACAGCGAGGGCCTGCTGCGCCGGTGCGAGGCCATGCACTACGGTCTGGTGGGCCTGCAGGCCCGCATCCAGCTGGCGGCGGCGCAGCTGCGCTTTGGCCAGCGGGCCGAGGCCCGGGCCACGCTGGCAGCGGCTTTGCTGGACGCTGTGCAGGACGATTTCTGGGTGCTCTTTGTGGAGCAGTATCCCGCTCTGGCCCCCCTGCTGGAAGGGGAGGACTGGGCCGTGTGCGAGCTGGGGCCTTTCGTGGCCCGCATCCTGCCCGCAGGCCGGGCCTTTGCCGCCCGGCTGGGCCTGCCCGCCCCCGCGCCGGAGCTGCCCCTGACCGACCGCGACCGGGAGCTGGCCCGTCTGGTGGCCGGGCGGTGCACCAACAAGGAGATCGCCGCCGCCCTCTACCTCTCCGAAGGCACGGTGAAGCAGTACATCAACCAGCTGTACGCAAAGCTGGATATGGGCGGCGCCCCCCGCACCCGCCGCGCCCGCCTGGCCGAGTGGTACCAGAAAAACGCCCCCCGGAATTAACCAAAAACTAACCCCGGGTTAATAGCAAAAACCAAAGCTCCACGGTATCCTAAAAGTGAACCGTGGAGCTTTTTTCCTGCAACAAAATTGGTAAAAAAAAGGAGGCTTTTGCAATGAAACGAAGATGGAAGAAATTCCTCGCCGGGGTGCTTTCCGCAGCCCTCGCGCTGAACCTCGCGGCCCCGCTGGCACTGGCGGACGGTGTAGCTTGCAGGGTGACAAAGGTGTTTGTGTATCCGGATCATGTCGGCCGGGTCAATAGTGTGAATGTGAACTGCATTCAGGGTGAGGTATCCTATAACCAGGGCGTTTTGACCTTTGACGGAGACGTGACGCTGGACACAACTTTGGACTCGGAGAATTACTCGCTGGTCAAAGCCCTCAGTGAAGAAAATCTGAGGCTGGTGGCAAACGGCAAAGTAACGGGCAGAACGAAAAGCAACGGCTTTGATGGAGCAAAGGAAATAGTAAGGGGAGAATACGATCTCACCAATACCGATGCGGGAAACCAGTCGAAAGGAATTTTAGGCGCTACAAACGATAAAACGACGATTGCTTCCGATACTAGAACCACGCTGAAGGGTTTCCAGACGGGCATCGGCTGGGGAAGCGTTCAGATCGATGGCAAGGTGAAGATCAGTAGTGCAGCATGCGGCATCGCCAATTTCACTACCATGAACCATGGCAGCGAGCTGTTGATCTATGCGCAGCAGTACATCGGGGAACAGGGTCATCTGACCTACAACGGCGGCCACCTGCTCCTGAATGTGACGACTATCGGTATGGACTTCGGCCTGAGTAGGCTGGGCATCGGAGAGGACGTAAGCAGGTTCTGGTATCGCACCGACGATGACGCGGGTTATACGGAAATCGACACCAGCGTGCAGGAAAAACTTGACAGCTTTTTTGAAGTCAAAGAGACAAACCACGCCTATCTGGAGCTGACGGATGTGGACCCGGACCGGCAGGAAAGCGAAACCTACGCCCTTTTGGTAGCAGGCACGCAGGTCACAAAGAGCAACCAGAACGACGTGCTGGAGGATGGCGGGTCTGTGAAGTTTGACCCGACGACCAACACGCTGACCCTGAACGATGCCGATCTCACGCTGGATGGGGCCGCAGGCGTTTCCAGCTGCATCGATTCCCAATTGGCGGAAGAGCTGACCATTACCGGCACAGCCACCCTTTCCAACGCCGATGGAATCCTTACGGAAGGCCCGCTGACGCTGGATAACGCAACCCTCACCCTTACGGGCAATATCGACGGCGACGTTGGTGATGACGCAATCCGGGCAGGCCGCTCTGACGAGGACATCACCATCGAAAACAGCAAGGTGACCATTGCAGGCACGAACTCGGAGGGCAACTTCTTCCAGTTTGGCATTCGGTGCGGCAAGCTCACCGTGGCGAACAGCACGCTGGATGTGAAAGCCGGCGGCTCGGCCGTCGTGGCAAACGAGTTGGAGGCTTCCGGCGCAGGCACCGTCATCACGGCGGAAACGGATGCATCGGAGGAACAGGATTATTATGCCCTCGAACTGGGACGCCTGATCATGTCTCACGGCCTTGATCTGGTGGAAGGCAAAATGAACGAGAGCAAGAAGGCGAAGATCGCCCAGCCGGAGCAGGCCCCCACGGACTTTAAGGTTTACTGGGTCGTCCGCCCGGGGGACGAACCGGTGAATGGAGGAATGCAGTTCCCCGGTGCAATCACCGGCAGCGAGGAGGAAGCCCGCCTCTTTGAGGGCTGGTTCCTCGAAGACGGCACCCGCTTGGAGGATAGCCCCTACTACATGGGCCCGGGCGCGAACCATGTGGGCAACCTCGACCGGGACGTGACCTTCTATGGCCATTGGCGCACAGCCGAGAGCGGCGAGGGCAGCCCAGACGGCGGAGACGGCTTCGGCACCCTTCTTGCGGTCGGCGCAGTCGTGGGCGTGGCGGGCGTCGTGGCCTATCAGGTGGGCACGGAGCTCATCCTTGACCAGCTCCTGCCTGCAGGGGTGGCCGTGCCCCATACCCGCGCCGAGCTGGCAATGCTCCTCTGGAACACCGCAGGCCGCCCGGCCCCGGCCGCTCTGGCCGCCTTTGCGGACGTAGCCGACCCGGAGCTGGCCCAAGCCGCCCAGTGGGCCATCGAGCAGGGCTACCTGAAAGCCCGCGCCGACGGCAGCTTTAAGCCGGACAAGGGCGTTGCCAAGTGGCGCGTCATCCGCGGCTACCGGGCAGTGACCGAACCATGACCGTGCAGGTAAAATAGCCCCACAGCACAAGGCCCCGCAGACTTTGAAAAAGGTCTGCGGGGCCGCTGTTTGTTTATGCGTGGCGTGCAGGGAAAGTTTGAGAAGGCGTACGGAAAACCTGTTCCGCGCATTACACCTCATGTGCTGCGACACACCTTCTGCACCAATGTTCAGCAGGCCGGGCTGGATGTAAAAAGCCTGCAATACCTGATGGGGCACTCCAATGCCAGTGTGACGCTGGATGTCTACACGCACAGCAGCTTTGAATCGGTTGAAAGAGCCTTTGAACAGAGATCGCCGGCAACCTGTGATTTTCGACGTATGAAGCGGAATTGCTTACTCAATAAGTACCTTATGGAGACGGGATCTCTTCGGAGACCCCGTCTCTTTTTGTATAGAAACCACAGATGCAGCCCACTCTATCAAAAAGGGGTGAGCAGATGTCCGGCAAACGGGTATTGGCGTTGTATGCAGCTGTTCTGCTGGGGTTTGCGGTAGTTTTGTGCCGCCTGTATTTTCTGGCAGAGAACCATACCTATGCTGCCCGGGCCGAAGCGCAGAGCACGGTCCGGCTCTCGCTGCCTGCCCGGCGGGGCAGCTTCTACGACCACAGCGGCCTGCTTCTCACCGGGCTGGAAACGCGGTATCTTGCCCTCTGCTTCCCGGGCGAAAACAACTACACACGCCTGTATGCATTTACGGACAGTGCCGGGCAGGCACTTTTGTACCGGAACCGCAACCGCTCCGCACCGTTTCTGCTGGAAGTGGACCGCGACCTTTCCGGGCGCGGCATACGCTGCTTTGCAACGGCACGGCGCTGCGCAGAAGTTCCGCTGTGCCAGCATCTGATCGGCTATCTGGATGCAGAAGGCCGCGGCACTGCCGGGCTGGAAAAGGCGCTGGACAGCCAGCTGGCCGGGACAAAGGAGCATGACACGCTGGTGTGCGCGGTCACAGCACAAGGACGGCTGCGGGCCGGGGAAACACCGCAGCTCACCCGGCAGGACAGCAGTGCGGTGGGCGTGCAGCTGACGATCTCCCGCCCGGTGCAGCGTGCCGCCGAAGCGGTGGCCGCAGACACCATGACCAGCGGCTGCATTCTGGTTCTGGACACGGCCACTGCTGCGGTTCGCGTCAGCGTCAGCGTACCGGGCTATGACCCGGATGACCTTGCCGCAAGTCTGGATGCACCGGACAGTCCGTTCCTGAACCGCGCACTGGAAAGCTATGCTGTGGGTTCAGTGTTCAAGCCGGTGCTGGCTGCGGCAGCGCTGGAGCAGGGCATCCTGCCGGAGTGCGAATGCACCGGTGCTGTGGTGGTGGATGGACAGATCTTCCGCTGCGCAGGCGGTGTTCCGCACGGAACGGTGGACATGACTGCGGCTCTGGAAAAAAGCTGCAACGGCTATTTTATCCGGCTGGGGCAGCAGCTGGGGGCAGAGACGCTTTTGCAGATGTCTCGGCAGCTTGGCTTCGGGCAGGAGGTGCCGGTGGCAGGTGCGCTGCACGCCGATGCCGGAAAGCTGCCGTCTGCCGGGGAGCTTGCCCAGAGCGGCCAGCTGGCAAATTTCAGCTTTGGGCAGGGCGGTCTGCTGGCATCACCGGTACAGATCGCCGCCATGATGAACACCATTGCTTCCGGCGGGGTGTACCGCACGCCTTTCTTTGTGTGTGGCTCGGTGGATGAAACTGACGGTACGCCGCTGGAAACGCTTGCACATCCGCAGTCAAGGCGGGTGATGAGTGCGGAAAATGCAGCGCTCCTGCGTAAAATGCTGCAGCAGGTGGTGGAAGAGGGCACCGCACAGGATGCTGCCGGGCTGGAAGAAGGGGCTGGCGGCAAGACCGGTACCGCGCAGACCGGGCAGTTCACACCGGATGGCACGGAACGCAAAAACTTGTGGTTCGCAGGGTTTTACCCGGCGCAGCAGCCGCGCTACACCATTGTGGTGCTGCAGGACGGGCAGGTGAGCACGGAACATTCCAGCGCCGCCATCTTTGCCCGGCTGTGCGCAATGCTGGACCTTCTGGCATAAAAATGCACGGTTTCTGCTTGCTTTTTTGCGCTTGTTATGCTACTATATATTTGTATTTCTGCGTAGTTTTTGTTGAATTAAAATAAAGGAGCGTTTCAATCCATGTCTGTTATCGAAATTGTTGGCGGTGTGATCCTGCTGATCGCTTCGCTCGTCATCGTTTTCCTCACTCTCATGCAGCACACCCACGGTCAGGGCCTTTCCGGTGCCATCAACGGCAGTATGGGCGGCGCAAACAATGCCCGTTTGACCCCGGCTGATCAGATGCTGGCCAAGACCACCCGCATTGCAGGCATTGTTTTCTTTGTGGTTGCCATTCTGGCATGTCTGTTTGCAGGCCGTCTGGCAGGTTGACAAGGTTCGTGCAGCCCCGTGTAAAGGACGGGGCTGTTTTTCTGTGTTATGATAGGATGTCGGCGGCAGTCTGACCGCTGGGCAGGGTGGGGCAGCTGGCCCACGATTGGCAGCGCTGCGGCACGTTGGAGGCTGCGGCCATGGAAGAGCAAGGAGAAAAAATATTATGGCAATGCGCGATAAAATTGAGCACGCGATCCAGAATCAGCCGTGCACCGTCAAAGACCTCAAATCCAAATTCGGCGGGGACCGCGGCTCGGACCGCAAGGTGATGGAGGCTGTGGATCAGCTGGTGCACGAGGCGGTCATCTGCCAGCGTCAGGGCGTGTTCTTTACGGTGCGCTCCGGCCGTGCAGACAAGGCTCTGTTGTGCAAGGTGGTAAAACTGGGCAAGAATTTTGCCTTTGTCATGCTGGAGGACGGCACCAGCGATATCTTTATCCCGGGCCGTTTTACCCGCGGTGCCATGCCCGGCGACATGGTGCTTGTAGAAAAGTTTGAGCACCCCCGTGTGGAGGGCAGCGATGAAGGCGAGATCCTGGCCATTCTGGAAGAAAAGAACGATCTGGTGGGCACTGCCCGCCGCATTGATGGCCGCCTGAAGTTCGTGCCGGACGACTGCCCGGCCATCTCCATGCAGATGATGCGTGACTGCGAGGGCGGTGCAAAGGACGGCGACAAGGTGGCCGTGGAGATCCTGCAGCGCGGCAATCGGCAGGAAGATCACCGCGTGGGCGTTGCCATGCGGTTTGGCAGCTCGGACGAAGCAAAGCGCTGCGCAAAGGCTCTGCTCTATGCGCAGGATATTCGCAGCCGCTTCCCGGATAAGGTTCGTGAGGAAGCCAAGAAGCTGGAGAACGCTGAGGTCTCTGAAAAGGACACCGAGGGCCGCATGGATCTGCGCGCCCTGCCCATCTTCACCATTGACAGTGCTGAGACCAAGGACATCGATGATGCCATCAGCCTGACCAAGACCCCGGAGGGCGGCTTTGAGCTGGGTGTCCACATTGCAGATGTTTCCAACTATGTCAAGCCCGGCAGCGAACTGGACAACGAAGCATTTAACCGCGCAACCAGCGTCTACTATGCCGATCAGGTGGTGCCCATGCTGCCCAAGCAGCTTTCCAACGGCATCTGCAGCCTGAATGAGGGCGTGCTGCGTCTGGCCTTCTCCTGCCTGATGCATCTGGATAAGGATGGCAACCTGATCGATTACCGCTTTGTCAAGTCGGTCATCCGCAGCCGCGTCAAGGGCGTTTACTCCGAGATCAATGCCTTGCTGGCCGGCAGTGCTGACGACGAGCTGAAGGGCAAGTACCATGAAGTGCTCAGCCAGCTGCCCGCCATGAAGGAGCTGTACGGCCACCGTGCCCGCCTGCGCAAGGAGCGCGGCTGCATGGATATCGAGAGCGGCGAGGTGAAGCTGATCCTCGACGAGGACGGCCACTGCATCGATGTGAAAAAGCGCACCTCCGGCGAGAGCGAAGCTATGATCGAAGAGTTCATGCTGCTGGCCAACCAGTGCGCTGCCCACTTTGCCCGCGTGAAGCAGATCCCCTTCGTGTACCGTGTGCACGAGGAACCCAATGCTGAAAAGCTGGAGCGTCTGCACACTCTGCTGCAGGCCTGCGGCATCAACGATCACTTTGCCAAGGATGTGCCCACCCCCAAGGAGCTGAGCGCCATTCTGGAAGGTGTGCGCGGCGGCCCGTATGAGCAGATCATCAATACCGGTATGCTGCGCTGCATGTCCAAGGCTGTGTATGAGGAAAAACCCAAGGGCCACTACGGTCTGGTGCTGAAGGACTACGCTCACTTCACCAGCCCCATCCGCCGCTACCCGGATCTGGCCATCCATCGCATCATGACCGCCCAGCTCAAGGGCATGGATAAGGATACCATGGTGCTGCGCTACAGCGACTTTGCCGAGAAGGCAAGCAAGCAGTCCAGTGAGCGCGAGATCATTGCAATGCAGATCGAGCGCAAGGCTGAGGACTGCTACAAGGCCGAGTATGCCCGCCGCCATTTGGGCGAGTGCTACGAGGGCCGCATTTCCGGCGTGACCCAGCGCGGCCTGTTCATTGAGTTGGACAACGGCGTGGAGGGCTTTGTGCCGGCTTCCAGCCTGACCCCCTCCGGTACCATGCTCACCGAGGGCATCCGCCTGTCCGACCCCGTCTCCGGCAAGAACTGGAGCCTGGGCGACACCATGATGATCACCATTGTGCGTGCGGATGTGAACCTGGGCAAGATCGACTTTGAGGTTGCTCCGGCAAGCGCAAAGTAAGCAAAAAAGATCAGAACACCTGTACTGCGTTTTCCTGCATAGGAAGAGACTGTACAGGTGTTTTTTGTCCGCGGACAAGAAGCGATGGAAAAGGGGAGAACGACATGCTGAAAAACGAAACACTGCGCAGAGATGCAGATGCCATCATCCGTGCCAGCCTGAACGCTGTTCTGCCGGACGAAGCGGTGCGCCGCGCGCTGAAAAAATTCCGGCCGCAGGGCGGCAGGGTGCTGCTGGTGGCTGCCGGTAAGGCAGCATGGCAGATGGCCCATGCGGCGGTGAAATTTCTTGGCCGGGTGGATGGCGGTGTGGTCGTGACCAAATACGGCCACGTGAAGGGCACGATCCCCGGCGTGGACTGCTGTGAAGCCGGGCACCCCGTGCCGGATGAGAATGGCTTTGCCGCCACCCGGAAAGCGCTGGAACTGGTGCAGGGCTTAACGGCAGAGGATACGGTGCTGTTTCTGCTGTCCGGCGGCGGCAGTGCACTGTTTGAGAAGCCGCTGATCCCCGGCGCAGAGCTGCAGCAGATCACGGGCCAGCTGCTTGCCAGCGGTGCCGATATCGTGGAGATGAACACCATTCGCAAGCGCCTGTCCGGGGTCAAGGGCGGGCGGTTTGCACAGAGCTGTGCGCCCGCACAGGTGTTCAGCATCGTGCTCAGCGATATTCTGGGCGACCCGCTGGATATGATCGCCAGCGGCCCGGCGGTGCCGGATACCTCCACCTGTGCACAGGCCCTTGCCATTGCGGAAAAATATCACCTGCAGCTTTCGGCACAGGCCAAGGCTTTGCTGGCACAGGAGACTCCAAAGGTGCTGGACCGTGTTGCCACGCAGATCACCGGCAGCGTGCGGGAGCTGTGCAGCGCAGCAGCCAACGCCTGCCGGGAGCTGGGCTATGAGCCGGTGATCTTGACCGACAGGCTCTGCTGTGAAGCGCGGGAGGCTGGCAGCTTCCTTGGTTCCATAGCCCGCACCCACGCGGGGCAGGGCAAAAAGCTGGCCTTTCTTGCAGGCGGTGAGACGGTCGTCCACCTGACCGGAACAGGTCTGGGCGGGCGCAATCAGGAGCTGGCCCTTGCTGCAGCACCGGTGATCGCCGGGCTGGATGCAGCGGTCTTTTCGGTGGGCAGCGATGGCACCGACGGCCCAACCGATGCTGCGGGCGGCTATGTGGACGGCAGCACGGCCGCGGCACTGGCGCAGAACCAGCTGAACGTGTACGATGTGCTGCAGAACAACGATGCCTACCATGCCCTCAAGGCGGTGGATGGGCTCATCATCACCGGCGCGACCGGCACGAATGTCAACGATGTGGCCGTGGTGCTGATCGGAAATCAAGGATAGAACAAAGCCGCCGGGAGTTCTCTGCAAAAAGCGGAAAGCTCCCGGTGTCTTTTTGTGTGATACAGGGAATAGACTTTTTAGAAATTTTCCTCCGGTGCAGCAGACGGGGCGGTGATGTCCCGGTAAAAGATGGCCCACGCGGCTTCCTCATAGGGGCGCAGGAAGAAGTATACACCATGGGCGGCGATGAATTTGCCCTGCTGACCATCGGCGCAATGTCCCCGGAAGAGGCCCGCCGCAAGGTCGAGTTTATCTGTAAGACTGTTGCAGCACCCTATCATGTTGCAGGCAGTCTTCTGACGATCGGCACCAGCTGCGGCTTTGCCCTCTACCCGGAAGAAGGCACGGATACAGACAAAATCACCCGTCTGGCTGACCAGCGGATGTATAAGCACAAGCAAAAGAACCATGCCTTGCAGGATCATGGATTATAGGGGTAAAAAATAAGGTGCTGTCCGCACAGACAGCACCTTATTTTTATGGTTTACATGTGCAGCAGGCTGCGCTGCTCGCTGGCGCGGAACTTGAGTGCCGCAGCAATGAATGCCTTGAACAGCGGGTGAGCACGGTTCGGACGGCTCTTGAACTCCGGGTGGAACTGTGCGCCCAAATGGAAGTCACGGCCGGGCAGCTCTACAGTCTCTACCAGACGACCGTCGGGGCTGGTGCCGGAAATAACAAGACCGGCGTCCTGCATCTCCTGACGGAACTCGTTGTTGAACTCGTAGCGGTGGCGGTGGCGCTCCCAGATCTCGGCCTCGCCGTAGCACTCGGCCATCTTGGTGCCGGGCATCACCTTGCAGGGGTATTTACCCAGACGCATGGTGCCGCCCTTGGGAATGTTGCCCTGCTGGTCGGCCATCAACGCGATCACATTATGCTTGCCATCCGGAGTGAACTCGCTGGAATTTGCATCCTTGTAGCCCAAAACGCCCCGGGCAAACTCCATCACCATGATCTGCATGCCAAGGCAGATGCCAAAGTAGGGAACATGGTTCTCGCGGGCATACTGTGCAGCCTGGATCATGCCCTCAATGCCGCGGTCGCCGAAACCGCCGGGTACGATGATGCCGTCCACATCTGCAAAGGCTTCCTTGCAGGCGGCCTGATCGGTCAGGTCCTCGCTCTCCACCCAGCGGATCTCCACCTGACTGTCGTTCTCAAAGCCGGCGTGGTACAGGCTCTCCATCACGGAGAGGTAAGCGTCGTGCAGCTTGACGTACTTGCCCACCAGTGCAATGCTGCAGGTCTTGCTGCGGGTAGCAATGCGGCTGACCACCTGCTTCCACTCGGTCAGGTCGGCAGGAGGAACGTCCAGCTTGAGTTTCTTCACCACGACCTCGTCCAGACCACCGGTGTGCAGCATCAGCGGGCACTGGTACAAGCTGGGCATGGTCAGGTTCTCGATCACGCACTCCGGCTTCACATTGCAGAAAGTGCTGATCTTGCGGCGGATGTCGCCGCCCACACTGCCGTCTGCGCGCAGGATGATGATGTCCGGGTTCACGCCCATGCCCTGCAGCTCTTTCACAGAGTGCTGTGCAGGCTTGGATTTGTACTCGTCCGAGCCGGAAATGTAAGGCACCAGCACCACATGGATGTAGCAGCAGTTGTCGCGGCCCTGCTCCAGACCCACCTGACGGATGGCCTCGAGGAAGGGCTGGCTTTCAATATCACCGGTCGTGCCGCCGATCTCGGTAATGACCACGTCAGCCTCGGTGGAAGAGGCCAGATTGTAGATGTAGCTCTTGATCTCGTTGGTGATGTGGGGAATGATCTGCACGGTCTGGCCCAGATATGCACCCTGACGTTCCTTGTTCAGCACGTTCCAGTACACCTTGCCGGTGGTCAGGTTGGAGTATTTGTTCAGATTCTCGTCGATAAAGCGCTCGTAGTGGCCCAGATCCAGATCAGTCTCAGTGCCATCGTCGGTCACGAACACCTCACCGTGCTGCAGCGGGCTCATGGTGCCGGGATCCACATTCACATAGGGGTCCAGCTTCTGGCTGGCCACCTTCAGACCGCGGCACTTGAGCAGACGGCCCAGCGATGCGGCTGTGATGCCCTTGCCAAGGCCGGAGACGACACCGCCGGTGACAAAGATGAATTTGGTTTGTTTCTCTGCCATAGAATTTCCTCCTCTATTTTTGCTTTTCTGAATTTTTCCCTTATAAACCTTTGTAAATTTTTTCAGGCAAACGGTCTTGCTTTCTACCTCTCCCAAAATGAGCCGGTGAAAGCAAGGATACTTTTCCCAATCCAATATTATACACCCATGTCCTCATAATTTTCAAGGACTTCCTGTGCAATTTCTGTGCGGTCACGACGGGTATCCATGGCCTGTTTTTCTATGTAGCGGTGTGCCTCGGCTTCGGTCATGTGCTCGTGCTCCACAAGGCAGCATTTTGCCCGGCTGACCAGCCGCACCTGTGCGATCTTTTCCTGTAAGCGGGCGTTCTCCTGCCGGGCACGCAGCAGGCGGTGGTTGCCTGCCGCCGCCATGTGCATGGCCTGCACAAAAAAGGCGGTGCTGAAGGGCTTTGACAGCAGCAATACCCCCTGCTCACTCAAAGGCCCCAAAAGCTGCTCAGCCTGTGCGGCCTTGACCAGAAACACGACACCGGCATCTGTTTTTTCCACAGCATTGATGCACACCTCATGCCCGAATTCATCGGGCAGGGGAGAGTTGACCACGATCAGCTCAAAATCCGATTCCGTCATGCGCCGCCGGGCTTCGGCCCCGCTGGGAATGATCACCGGGCGGCTGTAGCCCATTTCGGTCAGCCGTGCAGCGATATACTCGTTGGAGCTTGCACCGGCACTTACGATCAGTGCACGTCCCATTTCCTTCGCTCCTTTCTCCTACACACTCTCTTTTGCAGGGGTCAGATGGCGTTGAAGTAATGGGTACGCTCGTACTCAACAGGGTCGGACGCGTGTTTCAGTGCTTCGCAGCGCTTCAGTTCTTCCGTAAAGTAGCGGCTGGCAAGCTGCTCGGGCAGCACTCTGCGCAAAAATTCGCTCTCCTCCGCAGCCTGCACGGCCTCTTCCAGACTGGCGGGCAGAGTCTCAAGGCTGAGACCCTCAGCCATGGAGGGGTCGAACAGATTCTTGTTCACGGGGGCAGAGAGCACCATGCGGTTCTCGATGCCGTCCAATCCGGCAGCCAGAACCAGACCAATGGCCAGATAGGGGTTGCAGGCAGGGTCCGGGCTGCGCAGCTCCATGCGGCAGTTGTCGCCCTTTACCTGCGGGATGCGCACCAGCTGGCTGCGGTTCTGGCGGCTCCAGCTCACATAGCGGGGCGCTTCATCGCAGCCAAAGCGCTGATAGCTGTTGGGCAGGGGGTTGGTGAACACGGTCAGCTCCCGGCTGTGGGCCAGCACACCGGCCATAAAGCTGCCTGCAATGCTGTCCGGGGCAATGTCGCCCTCAAACAGGTTGCGGCCATCCATGTAAAGGGACAGGTTGATGTGCAGGCCGCTGCCTGCCTGATCCGGCAGGGGCTTGGGCAGGAAGCTTGCATGGATGCCGCTGCGGGTGGCAATGGCGCGCACGATCTGCTTGAACATCATCACGTTGTCGGCGGTCTTGAGGGGGCCTGCGTGGTGGCAGTCGATCTCGTTCTGGCCGTTGCCGCTTTCGTGATGGCTGTGCTGAGGGCTCATGCCCATCTGCTCCATGGTCAGGCAGATGTCCCGGCGGAGGTTCTCGCCTGCATCCAGCGGGGCTACGTCAAAGTAGCCGCCAAAGTCGATGGGGATACGGGTGGGGCGGCCCCGGTCATCATTCTCGAACAGGTAGAACTCACACTCTGCGCCCACATTGCAGGTGATGCCCAGCTTTTTGAATTTTCGGTTCACGCTGCGCAGAAAGCCGCGGCAGTTGCCGCCAAAGGGCTGGCCGTCCGGCTTTTCCACATCACAGAAGAACTGCATCACCCGGCCCTCGGTAGGCCGCCAGGGGAGAATGGTCACGGTGGAAAGATCCGGCCGCAGCACAAGATCGCTTTCCTCCACCTTCATAAAGCCGGCAATGGAGCTGCCGTCGAAGCAGACACCGTCTTCCAGAGCTTTGGGCAGATCGTTTGCCAGCACGGCAATATTCTTCTGAGTGCCAAAGATATCGCAGAAGGCAAAGCGCACAAATTTGACGTTGTTGTCCTCCACAAAATCAAGGATGTCCTGTTGGGTCGAATAGCTCATAATGGTTTCCCTTTCAAATAAAACGCCTAAAGGCCTGCCCTCAGAATGGGAGCAGGTCTTTAGGCTGGTGTAAGAAATAGGAAAAGGAGAATGGCAATTTTAAATTCCGCAGCCTACGGATGCTATTCTGCTGTTACGCTGATGAAAGATCAGACGTAGTAGAGCATCTTGCTGTAGCTGGGCAGCGGCCAGTAGTCCTCGCCGCACAGGGTCTCGGCGTCGTCCGCAGCGGCACGCAGAGCATCCATTGCAGGCAGCACGTTGTCGTGGAAGGCAACGGCCTTCTCGCTCTCGGAGGGCAGAGCCTTGGCGGCATCCACGGCATCCTGCAGGGTGTCGATGGCGTCGCTCATGGCGTCGGCGTCGGCGGACAGACGGCCCAGGGTCTTGGTCTCACTGCGCACGCTGATGCTCTCGCTGACGGCCAGCTTGGAAGCGGCGGTGTTGGCCACTTCGCTCATGTAGGCGTTGACGGCGGGCAGCAGCTGCTTGCGGGCCATCTCCAGCATGGTCAGAGCCTCGATGTTGATGATCTTGGAGTAGTGCTCCATCTCCACCTCGTAGCGGCTCTCCATCTCTACCTTGGTCAGCACGCCGAACTCTTCCATCAGGGCGATGTTCTTGGGCTCGATCAGGGCAGGCAGAGCAGCGGGGGTGTTCTTCTTGTTGGGCAGACCGCGCTTTGCGGCTTCCTCTTCCCACTCGGCAGTGTAGCCGTTGCCGTTGAAGATGACGCGGCGGTGGTCGCGGATGGTGCGCTTGACCAGAGCGATCACAGCGCTGGTAAAGTCCTCAGCACCCTCCAGCTCGTCGGCGTAGCCCTTCAGTTCCTTTGCAACGGCGGTGTTCAGGATGGTGTTGGCATCACTCAGGTTCTCAGCGGAACCGGGCATACGGAACTCGAACTTGTTGCCGGTGAAGGCAAAGGGAGAGGTACGGTTGCGGTCGGTGGTATCCTTGCTGAACTTGGGCAGGACATCAACGCCCAGATCCATCTTCATCTTGACGGGGCCGGCATAGGGGGAATCGGATGCGATAGCATCGATGACAGCTTCCAGCTCTTCGCCCACGAAGATGGAAATGATAGCCGGAGGTGCCTCGTTGGCACCCAGACGGTGATCGTTGCCGGGAGTGGCAACGGAGGTGCGCAGCAGATCGGCGTACTCGTCAACAGCCTTGATGACAGCAGCCAGGAACACCAGGAACTGCAGGTTCTCCATGGGGGTGTCGCCCGGGTCGAGCAGGTTCTCGTGGGTGGTGGACATGGACCAGTTGTTATGCTTGCCGCTGCCGTTCACGCCCTCAAAAGGCTTCTCATGCTGCAGGCAGACCAGACCGTACTTGGGAGCGATCTTCTTCATCATCTCCATCGTCAGCAGGTTGTGGTCGATGGCAACGTTGGTGGTGTCGAAGATGGGAGCCAGCTCATGCTGGCAGGGAGCAACTTCGTTGTGCTTGGTCTTGGCGGGAATGCCCAGCTTCCACAGCTCTTCGTCCAACTCCTTCATAAACTCGGAGACCTCGGGACGAATGACACCGAAGTAGTGCTCTTCCAGCTCCTGACCCTTGGCAGAGGGGGCACCGAACAGGGTGCGGCCGGTGAGGATCAGATCCTGACGGGCTTCGTAATCTTCCTTCTTAATAAGGAAGTACTCCTGCTCGGGGCCGACGGTGGTGGAGACGTAATCCACATCCTTGCCGAACAGCTTCAGGATGCGAACTGCCTGATTGGACAGTGCGTTCATGGAACGCAGCAGGGGGGTCTTCTTATCCAGAGCCTCGCCGGTGTAGCTGACGAATGCGGTGGGGATGCACAGCACGTCATCCTTCACGAATGCGTAGCTGGTGGGGTCCCATGCAGTGTAGCCGCGGGCCTCGCAGGTGGCGCGCAGACCGCCGGAGGGGAAGGAAGATGCATCGGGCTCGCCGCGCACCAGCTCCTTGCCGGAGAACTCCATGATGGCGGTGCCGTCGCCCACAGGGGAAACAAAGCCATCGTGCTTCTCACTGGTGATGCCGGTCAGCGGCTGGAACCAGTGGGTGTAGTGGGTGGCACCCAGCTCCATGGCCCAGCGCTTCATCACGCTGGCCACAACGTTTGCCACCTCAATGTCCAGCGGAGCACCCTTGTGCAGGGTGTTCTTCAGGCTCTTATAGGTTGCGCTCGGCAGGCGCTCCTTCATCACATGTTCGTTAAAGACCTTGCTGCCGTAGATTTCCATAACATTCGCTGCCATAAATCCTACTCCTTACTTGATCTTATTTTTCTTACCCTTTCGTCTGCATTCTGGTCTGCCGCAATGCCGCACCCAGAAGTACGAAAGCATCTTAACAAAAACGGCGCTGCGAGTCAGGAGGTGACCCACAGCGCCGTTGCTGTCTATGGTTTGATTATAGCCTCTGCCGGGCAAAAAGGCAATTGACAAATCTGACGATTCTGTACAAACGCTCTTTGCGAATTTTGGCACAACTGAGCTTGGTATGACTTTTGAACCTTTAAACCGGAACAGAACGATTTGAAATTGCCTCCGCTTGCGCTCTGGCAATATCAGCGGAAATAATATTTTTAAATTTGCAGTTCCGGCAGGCCTGCGGGCCAGCCGGAACTGTTTTTTCACGGGAGGAGTCGTTACGGACAATTGCATTTGCAAAATCTGGGCTTATCCGTTGCGTGACAGCCGCAGATGCTACTACCCGCTACGACCCCTTTTGTGAAAATGCGTTTGGAGCGGCCCGCAGGCCGCGACAAACGCCAATATAAAAATAATATTTCCTTTAAATATGCCCAGAGCGAAGCGGAGGGCATTCTAAATGGTCAGATCACCTGGAACAAAAAGAACTTCAGATAATTCGTCTCCGGCACGCCCCACAGGATCGGATGATCCGGTGCCTGCTGTTTCACCTCGATCTGCCGCAGCTGGCGGTGCGCATCCTTTGCAGCGGCGCGCAGCATCTTGATGAACAGCTCCTCGGTGGCAAAATGGGAGCAGCTGGCAGTTGCCAGATAGCCGCCGCGAGGCAGCAGCTTCATGGCACGGTAGTTGATCTCCTTGTAACCGCGCATGGCGTTCTCCACAGTGCGGCGCGCCTTGGTAAAGGCCGGCGGGTCCAGAATGATAAAATCGTAGGGGTGTCCCTCTCTTTCCAAGCGGGGCAGCAGCTCAAAGGTGTCCTCGCACAAAAAGTCCATATTGGTCAGACCGTTGCGCTGGGCATTGCGCTGCGCCATGGCAATGGCCTCGGCGCTGATGTCGGCGGCGGTCACACGGGCAGCGCCGCCCGCAGCGGCGTTCAGTGCAAAGCTGCCGGTGTGGGTAAAGCAGTCCAGCACGGTGTGACCTGCAGCAAGGCGTGCCACCGCCCGGCGGTTGTACTTCTGATCAAGGAAGAAGCTGGTCTTCTGGCCGTTCTCGAAATCCACGTGATAGTAAACTCCGTTCTCGCAGATCTCGGTTTGGGTGCTTGCCGGGTGAGTCTCACCGGGCAGCTCAAACCAGCCTTTGTTCTGCTCAAGACCTTCCTTTGCGCGCAGAGCCTCATCGTTGCGCTCGTAGATGCCGTCGATGGTCTGGCCGTCGGCGCGCAGGACTTCTGCCAGAATGGGGAAGAGGATGGGCTTGAGCTTTTCCATGCCCACGCTCAGGGTCTGCGTGACGAGGATGTTGCTGAACCGGTCCACGGTCAGCCCGGGGAACTGGTCGGCTTCGCCAAAAATGACGCGGCAGGCAGAAAGGTCTGCAGGTTCCAGCACGGTCTTGCGGTAGTTCCATGCATATTCCACCCGGCGGCGCCAGAACGCAGCATCAAAGGTGTCATTGGCGTTGCGGGAGATCAGCCGCACGCGGATCTTGCTCTTGAGCGAAACGAAGCCGGTGCCAAGGTAGGAACCTTTGGTGCTGACCACATCGGCCAGCGTGCCGTTTTCCGGCTCATTTTCCGGGGAATTGAGGATGTCGTTCTCGTACACCCAGGGGTGCCCGCCCACCAGCAGGCCCTCGGCGTGTTTGTTGACGGTATACACAGGGTAAGCGCGTTCTTTCATATGGTTCTCCTTATCATGGACGAACTCCCTTCGTCCCGCGTTCGCTCGACACGCTTACCGTGCGGGTAGGCTCCCTCACTGAGGGAGCTGGCTGCGAAGCAGACTGAAGGAGTAAAAATCTACCCTTTATAATAGCATATTTTTAGTGGCTTGTACACTCCGAAATAGCCCGACTTCACGAGAAAATTCACTGCTTTGACTGCTGCAAATTTGACAATTTCGACGGTATTTAGTAACAAATTAGAAACACGTTATCGAATTAGTAACACGCAAAGCACAAAAACAGCTGTAGCGCATTTAACTGCGTGGCAACTGGTTGGTTATCCTCTCACCAGCGCATTGTACAACATCTCAATGAACTGCACCGCGCTGGGCGCACCGGTCAGCGGATAGCCTGCCAGCTGCTGCACATACTCCGGGTTTGTGAGCCATGCACCTTTAGCTGCCCGGCGGACAGCGCTTTGAATCGCTTTTGGCTCACATCTTCTGCGGTCGGCGATAGGGGTATAGATATCTTTCTCCACGGCCTGCAGGCGGTCTTCCTGCTCACAGACCAGCTCAAGACACTGGCACAGGATACTGTAGGCGCTCAGATTGCGTGTGATGCCCATCGGGCGCAGCAAATCATTGACCTGAGTGGACAATTCGGAAACGATCATAGTTGACACATCCTTTCTATGCGTCAACTCTAACCGAAAAATACTTAAAATTTACCAATTACGTCGATATGCGTCGTAAAGCGTCGAAACATGCCAAACAAAAACAGCCCCGAGGAACCGTCAGGCTCCCCGGGGCTGCTGCTATGTATGGCTATTTTGGGCAGGGCGGCTTACTTTCCCTGTGCCTTCAGCTTGTCGTAGGTCTGGTCTGCCTGAAGGGCTGCGGGGGTGAAGCTGTTGTTCTTCCACCACGCGACCAGCGCGGCCACGGTGGTGATACCGGCGGTGACCAGCTGCTCCACGGTCTGGCTCTCGATGGGCAGGACGGGCTTGCCCAGTGCAGACAGCACCTGATTGGTCAGGGCCAGCAGCAGGCAGGCGGTGCGGGCAATGGTGCCTGCGGAGATGGTGGGTGCGTTGTAGGTGTGTGCGTTCATAGTCAGTTCCTTTCTCTTTCGTGTTCGTCTGCTTCTAAATCAGCGATGCGGTGGTTGGCCACCTTCATCTGCTCTTCCAAAATGGGGACGCGGCGGGCAAAATTGTTGTGCTCCCGCACCTCGCGGGTCAGCTCTTCCAGCTTGGTGTCGGTCACGGCCTGACTGCGGCTGTTGGCGATCAGCACGCCGATCAGGGTCACCGCACCGGCAAGGATGGCTGAGATGATGCTTTCCACTGGTCTCACCCCCTCACAGCGTCCACCGGCTCTTGTTCGGGCGGGTGTCTACGTGCACCCAGCCCTTGGCTCGGCCTGCCTTGACCGGGTAGCGGCCCACGCCGCCCCAGCCGGGCATCAGGCTTTCGGCGTAGGCAGCCACAGCCAGCGGGTCGGTATCCTGCACCTGAATGTCTGCGGCGCGGCCCAGCAGGTGCTGGCTGGATTTAGAGCCGCCCACCCTCGTGTTGTGGCTGGCGGTGCGGTAGCCGCTGGTGATGGTCACGGGCTTGCCGAAGTGCTCCCGGAGGCACTGCAGCAGCACCACAAGGCCCTCGTCAATGAGGATGGTGTCGGTGCCGTCGCGGCAGCGGAACTCCCGCACACGGAATGCGGGGGAGAGCTGCTTTGCACCGTCCGTTTTCAGGCTGTACTGCTTGATCGCCATATGGATCACGTCCTTTCACGGCCCGGTCAGGCGCGGGTCTTTTCGTTCAGCATCTCGGTCAGCTCTGCGTACTGTTCATCGGTCAGCTTGGCGGCGGCGTAGAAGATATCCAGCTTCTTCTCCATACCGGCGGTCTGGCCGCGCTCGATCATGCGCTTGCAGGTGTTGTAAAGTGCCATAGTAGTCATTCCTTTCTGTTTATGCGGTGGTTTCATCATCGGTCACGCCCAGCTCCAAAAGAGTTAGGCGGTAGTCCTGGTCAAGGTTCAAAGCGTCTGCGTCGGCCAGAGCAGCCTGCAGTGCCGCCACCGTCTCCGGCAGCTTGTCCTTTGCTTCCTGCTTTTTGCGTTCTTCTTCCTGCGCGGCCAGCTCTTCGGCGGTGTAGCGGATGTATCTCTGGATGGGTACCTTTTCCACCCATTCCTCCTGCGCCTGTACGCCGAGCACATCCACCACCCGCTGCACGTCCATGCCGCCGTTCGGATACTCGGTCACGGTCTCCCAGTGCCACTGCTCCTCCACGCCCTCTACGGCAGGGTGGGTGATCTCTTCAGTGCTGGTGGTCAGATACCCAAGCGTCAGGTCCGGGTTTTCCACGACCGCGCCGGTCTCGTCAAGGATCTTCATTGTGTCACCTCCATGGGGGTCACATATTTGCCGATTCGCGAGTAAGATACTTTTCCGTCAGGACTTTCAGCCGACAGCATCCACTGTCCGCCGGTCATGCCGGAGTCACTGCGGTTTACTTTTACGCATCCATTTTCGTCCAGCTGCATCGGGGGCACAAAGCTACCGTCGCTGCGCCGCAGGTGGAGTCTGATTTTGCAGGTTTTCCACTCTTCCGGGATGGCAAAGTGCAGACTGGTCGGGTGACCCTCACTGCCAAACTGCAATGTTGCCACAGTGTCAAATGTCACAGGGATCATCGCTCAAAACCTCCTTTCTCAGGCCACGCGCCGCCAGATGTGCACATAGTAGGCGGCAGGCTGCACGGTGGCGCTGCGGCCGTAGATGGCATTAGACTTGGACGCATCCAGACTGAACTTATATACATCAGAAAAGTTATTGTATTCGCCCGTAGTTGCGATCGCGCTGCCGGCAGTGAATGCGCCGGATACCTTATGTTCACCCTTTTTTACATCCGCGACAAAAGAGCCTGTGATGTTCGGCAGTCCGGCCTCCACGGTGGTGCCCGCTGCGTGGCCGCTGCCAGCACCCATCAGTACCCGGTTCTGCGCAATCTCCTGCCATGTACCGCCGAACAGTGCGGCAGGGCTTGTACGTGCGGTGCTCTGGTAGATGCTGCCCACGGGAAAAGGATCCACGCTTTTCAAGCTTTTCAACAGCGCATCCACCTCGGCACGGGTGTAAAAGCTGCCACCCCTCATGGATTCGATCACGGCCTTCCACTGCTGCACCAGCGTGCCGGTGGGGATGCCATGCACACCATCCCGCATCACGCCGCAGACGGTCTCATCTGCGCGCGTGTCGTAGATGTCGGCGGCGGTAACGGCGGTGGAGCCTGCAGGGCGCTTGATCTCGGCAAGGCAGAGGTCGTAGATCAGCTCGGTGCGGGTGATGGCCGGGGCAGCAGGCCCGGCAGAATTCGGGACACCTTCCAGCACCTGCAGGCGGGTCTTTTTGGCGGCGGCATCGTAGCGCAGAACCACACGGTCAATGCGGCTGCGTACAGGGTCCGCTTCGGTGAGCACCACGGTGGTGGGCTGCTCCATGATGATGCTGCGGCCCTTGAACCGCGCCGGGCGCACCCATGCCTGACCGGCGCTCACCTGTACGCTCAGGCCGCCCTGTGCCGTGACGGCAAAATCCTCCTCGGCGCTGTATACGCCGCTCAGGCGGGTGGCGAGGTAACCCGAAGCGTCGTCGGCATCGTAGGTGATGCCGTTTTCGGGGTAAGTAATGATATCAGCCATAAAGTCCTCCTTTCAGGTCTTGTGCCATGTGGGTGTGCCCAGCCGGATGGTGCGGGTTGTGCCGCTGTCCTCGCTCTGGGTGATGATGTCGGCTACCCGCACCATGGCAGTGTAGCCCAGCTGGGGCAGGCTGGCGCTCAACACGTCGCCCACCTGCAGGGTGTCGTCGTCCACGTCAAACTCGATGGACCCGGTGCGCAGCTGGGCCAGCAGCTTTTCGCCGCCCCGGTCAGCCAGCTTTTCCAGATAGCTCTGGCTGGTGCTGGTCTCGCCGTCCTCCGGCTGCACGTCACGGGCATCGACGTACATTTCCCGCCGGTCGGAGCCGGTAGCGTTCACATCGCCCACCCAGACGGTGGCGCGCTCGTCACCTTCGCCAGCGCCCTGCACAAGGGCGATGTTGGCGTAGTCGGTGTCGGCAAAGCTCCACCCGGCATTCAGCAGGTTGCCCCACCGGGGGCTGTAGCGGCGGTTTGGGTCGAAGGTAGGCCGGAAGCACTCGAAGAGCAGCTTTTTCTTGCTGCCCTTGCCGTCCAGCACGATGCGGAACCCCAGATCACAGGCCTGCCCGATGGTCTGGCAGTAGTCGAAAATACTGCCGCCGGAGGTCTGCTTTTCAAAGACCGTGTCAAAGCCGTACCCGGTGCCCAGCGCAAGGCGGGGCCACGGCTTTGCGGCACTCACAAGGCTGCGCATGGCGGCTTCGGCGTTCTGGTTCTTGATGCTCACCGCAGACACCCGCTTGGTCAGCAGCCACGTGGCCGGGTAGCCGGACACCACAAGGTTTGCGTCCTCGTTCTGGTTGGTGCGGGAGCAGATGCGCATGGGGATGCGGGGGTTCTCGTCGCTGCGCACCAGCCAGCGCCCTTCCTGCAAAAGCTGCAGATTCTCGGCGGTGGGCCGCACCTCAAGGGTAAAACTGCCCTCGGAGTAATAGGGGCTGTCCCAGTAGAGGGAGTGCCATACTTTTACCCAGCCCACGCGGGCAAGGGTGTCTGCGTCCAAAACGTCTATTCTCATAGCGGTTCGGGCAGGATGCCCGCCTCCATCGGGTAAAAGCTGACGGATGCCTGCAGGTAGCCCGCGCCGTTCTCGGCCTGCATGGAGAACACGTTATCGCCGGGCTGCAGCTCGGTGAGGGTGCTGTCCTCGTCCAGCTTGGAGAAGATGTTCTCGGTCACGCCTGCCCGGGTCAGGGTGCAGGCCAGCCGGTCGGATGTGCTGCGGTAGATCTCCAGCGTCTCGTCCGGCTGCAGGGTCAGGTCAAAGCCGATGAAGGCCCCGGTCTGCAGATCCACCACCTTGGGATGCGTCACCGGCATGTCGCACCGCAGGGTGGCCGTGAAGGGCACCGGCAAGCTGCCCTCGTTGCGCAGCACTGCCGCCGTGCCGTCCCGCTTGATGCCGTAGATGTGGCTGTCGTAGCAGACAGGAAAGCGGAAGGCGGGCTCGTACCCGCCCAGCACGCTGCTGACGGCGTTCAGATCGTACCAATAGGGTTTCTCGCTGTAGAGCATCAGCTCACAGCGCGGGTCCGGCGTGTAGCTGGAAAAATAAGGCAGTTTTTGCAGCACGAAGCGGGTGAAGTAGTGGTCGCCAAAGTACAGGGTACCCTTGGTGAAGTAGGGCAGCTTTTTGGTAAAAGCTCTTGCACGGGTCAACGCATCCCTGCCCCAGAACACGACCGACAGGGTGCGGGACACGCCGGAGACGCTCTGCCCCTCCACCGTGTCGCCCACCTGATTGACACCCTGCGCGGTTTTCAAGTCCACGTCGATGCCGTTCAGCGGGTCGAGAAAGTAGGGGGCATCGTAGTCCCAGCCCAGATGCAGGACGGCACCGGCATCTGTCACGATCTTGAGATGATCTTTAAAGAGCATAGTGTCCTCCTTTCATCGTTTGCGGGCCTTGGCCTTGTCAGCTTCCCAGCGGGCTTCCCGCTGCTGTGCGGCTGCGGTGTCGTGGCCGTTGTAGAAGTTCTGGGTGATGTTGGTGTCGCCCTCCCGGTGGTAGCTGTTGGCAGCAGACACCACCTGTGCGGTGCCGGATGCAGCCACGGTGCTGCCCAGACGCATGTTGTCGGAAAGCACCAGCGCCCCCGCCTGCCGGATCATATCGGCAAGGGCAGAGTTTGTCTTTTCCAGCGCCTTGGTGTTGGCGTTGATGGCATCTTCCAGACTGCCGGTGCCGGTGGTGATATCCACGCTGCCCATGCTGCCGGAGCCGGAGGACCCGCCGGAAGAGCTGCCGCGCCCGGACGAACCTTTCTTACTGAAAGAGCCGCCGATCGAGGCAACGATGCCCGCGATGACGGCAGCAAGGGCTACGCCCGCTGCGATCATCAGCAGAGCCTGCGGAGTGCCAAAGCCGGTAGGAAACAGCGCCGCAGCGATGGCATCCAGCATTGCTACGAACGCGCCGCCGATAGACCCGATCAGGCCGCCCAACGAAGCAAGAATCTCCGGGAATGCAGAGATCAGGCCGCCTTTCATGCCCTGACTGATGGCAAGGGCCGCATTGCTCAGCGGTGTTTTCAGCCCGCCGAAGATTTCTATCAGGGTGGAACCAAGGCCCTGCGCCTGCTGCCAGACCTCAGAGAAGCCGCCGGTCAGGCCGTTCACGATCTGCCCGCCAAGGTCGATAGCTCCCTGCACCAGCTGATCGCGGGCACCGCCCAGCGCTTCGTTGAGCTTAGTCACGATGCCAAGGGCGAAGGACTTCACCTGCTTCTTCTGGTTGGCAGTCAGACCGCCGTAGATGGTGTTTGCCACCCACTTGCCGATGCTTAGCCAGTCCTGATTCTTGACGGCGGTGTACAGGTCATCGAAGGTGCCAAGCACGCCGGTATCTGCTTCGGTCTGGATCTCCTTCCACAGGCCGTCGAAGGTGTCTGCGCTGGATTTTTTGATCTGCTCGGCCACCTGCACGGTGCCGTCGGCCGCGATGGTCTTGACCCGCTCGATGGTCACGAGGGCACCGTCCACGATGTCGTCGTAGACCTCGGTGATGACCTGCTTCTGGGTCTCGGTGCCGTCGGTCAGGGTCTCGGTGACGGTCTGGGTGGTGGTCTTGACCCCGTCTGCCAGAGTCTCGAAGGTGGAGGTGACCGTCTTGGCGGTCTCCCGCACCGTCTCCATGGTCTGCTTGACGGTCTTGGTGCCGTCCGCAGCCACCTCTGTGATGGTTTTGATGTCCTTCAGCACACCATCCACCATCTGCCGGGAAGTCTCGGTGATGACCTGCTTTTGCTGGGTCTTGCCGTTGGAGAGCGTTTCGGTGATGTTTTCGGTGGTGCGGGTGATCTTGCCGTCGATTTCGGTCGTGGTGTCCGAGATGGACTTGACGACTTCTGCGGCGGCCTGCTTCGTGGCCTTGCTGGCCTTCTTGGCTCCGCTGGTGATGGCCGGGTAGGGGTTCGCGGCTGTCTGGCTCCCGGCACGGCTGCTGCCGTTGCCGGAGCTGCTTGTGCCCTTCGGGACCCATCCGTTGTCATCGTCCCATTCGAGGTCTTTGTGGGAGCTGTCCCACTGTTTCGCGTTCTTGCGCTTGTTATAGTTGTCCATGTAGCCGTTGTAGGCGGCATTGTAGGCGTCCTGTGCCGCACCGACACCGTTTTTCAGGTTTGCCAGTGCAGCCGCCGCGCCCCTGATTTTGGCGACCAGCTCATTGATCCAGTCCACCACCGTGCCGATGGCGTTCTGTGCGATCTTTTTCACAGACGCAAATGCGGAGTTGACGGCATTGCGGAAGGTCTCGCTGGTCTTGTAGGCCGTCACGAGGCCTGCCGCCAGAGCCGCCAGCGCCGCCACTACAAGACCGATGGGGTTCGCCTTGAGAACCGCGTTCAAACCTGCCTGCGCGACTGCAAGACCGGTCGCCCCGGCTTCTGCCGCTTTGTGGGCAGCGGTCATGGCCGTGGTCGCGGCTGTGTGGATCACTTCGATTGCAGTAGCGGCAGCCACATAGCCCTTGTATGTCAGGAATGCCGTTCCGGCAGCGGCCACAACAGCAGTCGCAATGCCGATGGTCTCCTTGAGCTGGGCCATCTTCTCGTCGCTGTCGAGGAAGGAGACCACCACCTCGTTCAGCTTGACAACCAAATCACCCAGAGCCGCAAACAGGCCGCTGGTCAGCTCACCGGTCAGGGCGCTGACATTATCCTTCAGGGTGGACATGCGCCCGCTGAAGGTCTGGCTGGCTTCCAGCATACCGTTGTAGAACTGTCCGCCCTGACTGGTGGCGGCTTCCACCGCTGCTTCCAGCTCGCTGAAGCTGACCTTGCCATCCGAGATGCGCTTGTACAGGTCGGACATGCTCTCGCCGGTGGCATCGCAGATCTGGTTCAGCGGGTTGAAGCCCGCATCGATCATCATGTTGACGTTTTCCAGCGTGACCTTCTGTGCCGAGGACATCTTGCCGTAGGCGCGGGTCAGGGTCTGCAGCTTCTCGGCGTTGCCCAGCGAGATATCACCCAGTCGCTGCAGCACGCCGGTGGTGTCGTCTGCCGCAATGCCGAACTGCAAAAGGGTCTGGGTGCCGCTGGTCAGGTCATCCAGCGAGAAAGGCGTGGATGCCGCCATTTTGCGAATTTCGGAAAGCTTCGTTGCGGCGGCTTCCTCGCTGCCCAGCATGACCTTGAAGTTGGTCAGGTAGCTTTCCATGGTGGCGTTGTAATCCACACCGCTTTTGACCACCTCGGCCAGCTTGGACGAAGCCTGTTTTGCAAAGTCCGCGATCATCTGACCGGCGGCTACCGTCCACTTGCTGGTGCTTTTTTCCGCCGGGTCGCTGTTCAGCCTTACTTCGCCGGTGATGCTGAAATCTGCCACTGTGTCCACCTCTCTCCATTCCAAAAGAGCGCGGGCACAAGGGCACAGGCTGTTATAACTTGATCTCTACCTCCCGCTTACAGGCGGGATTTTTGCATTTGACCCACACACCGGCAGCTGTGGCGTGCGGCTCTGCCCACACCGGCAGCGCCCGGCCGCAATAGGGGCAGGGCACCGGGGCGCGGCTAGTGCCGGAACCGCGCAAGGAACGCAGCGTCATGCTCTTCGACGGACACGACACGGGCTGCACCCCCTCTCAGCTCAGCAGGCAGGGCAAAGCGCTCCTGCAGGTCGGCGTAGCGGTCGCGCATACTGCCCTCGTACTCGGACAGGTCCATGGTGCGCCAGCTCATGATCTTTGCCATGAGGGTCTCCTCCGGCAGGGCGGCGAACAGCGCACGGAACCGGAACCAGTGCACCTTTTCGCGGGTCAGGTCGATGCCGTAGGCCTGCTGGAATGCCGCCACGATGTAACCGGCATCACACTGGTAGTCGAAAGCGGGCGAGCTTGCGGTGGTGCTGTCGGGCTGATCGGATGTGCCTGCTGCGGCCTGCTCACCGGCACGGTAAAAATCCACCATGCAGCCGTAAGCATCGGGGAGCTGTTCAGGCGGCACAGGCTTATGATAGAACCGCTCCATGATCGCAAGGGCTTCTTCCGGGTGTTCGCCGTCCAGCCGGCCGTGGGCGTAGGCGTTGGAGAGCCGCACCATGTGCCGGAAATCCGGGTCGATGCGCCTGCCGTGCCAGCTATCCGGCAGATGTGCCGTCAGCAGATCAGCCATTTTCCAGCGCCGCCAGTTCAGCCAGCAACTGCTTGCGGCGGGCGGCATTGTCCACCCGCTCCACCATCTGAGCGGCAGGAGGTGCGGGATAGCTCACGGGCGGCTTGTGCCTGTTCTTTTTGGCCTGTGCCCGGCGCTGTTCGCGGTTCATAGGCTGGGCAGGCTTTGCGGCATAGCGCTGTTTCTCGGCGGCGAAGGCATTGCCCAGTTCCTCGATCACGTCATAGATGGGGGCCATGTTGTTTTCATCCAGCCCCAGACGGGCGGACGAGCCTGCACCGAGGATCTCGTCGATGCAGTCCATCGCAATGCGGGCCTGTGCACGCACGTGGTCGCCCAGACGGATGCCGCCGCGATGGAAGCGTTCGGTTTGGGCTGCATTCCGGGCCTGCATCTTCTCCTGCGCGTCCTCAAAACGGTCAAGATCGTTGGCGTTCAGCACCGAGAAATCGAAATTCTGTCCACAAATAACCATGTTTGGCTCCTTTCAGTTGAGCCGTGCCCCGGTTCTGCCCCGGAGAAATAAGCTTTGTTCACGGCATAAAAAATCCCCGTTCCGGTGTGGAGCGGGGACTGTGTTTGAAAAAATCAGCCCTTGACGGCCTTGGCAGGCTCAGCGGACTGGGTGGCGGGGTTGTAGTCAAACTCGTCTGGCGTGCCGATGGCCTTCACGTCGCAGGCAAAGGTGGCCTTGGAACCGGCTGCACCGCCTACGTCGCTGGTGACGATGATGGCAGCGCGGCCCTTTTCGCCCTTGCCGGTGCGCAGGCTGAAATAGATGTACGGCACGATGATATCGCTGCCGGTACCGTACACGATCTTGTGGCTCAGCACAAAATCCTGAAAATCATCGCCCACGCAGCGGTCGCCGTTGACGGTAAGGGTGCGCTGGGTGCCGGTCTTTTCGGTGACGTTGCCGGTACGGATGTACTGAGCATCCTCGGTGGTGGCGTTCAGGGAGCCGGAATGCTCCTTCACATGGTCGGCGCAGACGATCCACTGGCTTTCCTTGGTCTGGGTGCTCTCGATCTGGAACGCCAGCACAAAATCGTTCGCCGTCTCAATGCCGGTATACGACGCGCTGGGCGTGATGCCGGACTTGGCAATGGCTTCGGATACGGTCATATCAAAACTCCTTTCATTTTGGCATGTAGTAGGTCAGGCGCATTTGCAGCTGCATCTTACAGCTGCCCGCGCTGTTTGTGACGATGTAGCCGCTGTTTGTCACGGCAATGCCTGTAGGGGTCTTGCCCCCGCCGCAGGCCGAGAGGTCGGGCAGGTTGTGCCGGGCGTCCTGCCGCATGACCCACTCGGTGAGCTGCTCGAAAAAGCCGCTGTTCTGGATGTTAACGGCATCCATCTCGCTGTACTCCCGGCGGCTGAGGAAGAGGTAATTCTTCGCCATTTCCCAGCCGGAGATGTACTTGGTGATGATGGGATCACCGGGGCTGTCCTCGATGGAAAAGGCGGTAGATTCTTCTTCCAGTCCGGCAATGCGGAATGCTGCACCGGTGGCTTCCTGCTCGTCGGCAATCAGCGGGCAGGTCTTGAGCCATGCCCGCAGGGCGGCAATGGTGGGCTTTACGGTTTCGCTCATAAGTGACCCATCCCTCCCCAGAATGTGGTGACGGCCTGTGTGGCAATGTAGGCAATGGCTTCACCGTAATCGGCCAAAGCACGCTGTCCCCAGTAAGAGCCGCGCAGCCCATTTTCACCGTGCAGACATTCGCCTTCAGGGTGAAGATAGAACTGCCTGCGTGCATAAGGCGTGTTATAGACCAGCAAGCCTTCGTCAAACTTGCTGGCTTGATTCACGCTGTTTTTCAATATGCCGGTATCGAAGGGCACGTACTGGTCGATGAGAGCGGCGGCTTTCTGCGCGGTGGCGAACTGTGCTTTCTGCAAAGCAGCGGTTTTCTCTGCGCCGAAATTTGTCTGCCAGTCCAGAGACATCTGCACACCGTCTGCCCGGAAGCGATATCCGGCAGGCTGTTCAAAAATGGGCTTGCTCACAGTCTCAGCTCCCTTCCACGTGCCAGTGGGGCAGCAGCGGTTCCCGGTCGTCCGAGACAGCCGACACGGTGCAGCACTGGTGCGTTTTTTCGAGTTTGGCGTACTCGGCTTCGGTCAAGGCAGACACCGCGCCCTGCACCAACTTCCAGCCGCGTTTCAGAGTCCAGTGCTTGGCCTTTTCGGCAGCAGGCAGAGCCGTCCACTGAGCGTAGGGCAGATAGCCTGCCGTGCACACGCTGGCCGGGATGCGGATGTGGGTGGTGCGCTCCGGGTCTTTGGCGGTGCCGGAGCCAGAGGTGGAGCGGCATTCCCGCCAGCTGCACCCCGGGAACACCCAGCACACCGGCTTGTCGGTCTCGGTGGTCACATCGTGGATGAGGTTTACCACGGTCACGGCAGTCTGCATCAGTCAAGCCCCCTATACAGCAGGCCGTGCGGGTCAGCACCGAGGGCCGTGCGGATGATCTCATAGGCTTCCTGCCGGGCGGCGGCGGTCACACTGGCATTGCTGCCAAAGGTGACGCTGTAGCCGTCGTTGGAGACGCTTGCAGCACCCGGCACAGCACCCGCCGCAGACGTAGCGGCCAACAGTCCGATGATCTGCGTGCAGGCATCTGCCAGCGCTGCCCTGCAGGCCTCGCACCCGGCGGCGTGGCTCTCTGCCCGGCCAAAGGTGGCGGCATCGATTATGCGGGAAGCACGGCTGCACAGCACACCGAACGCCGTTTCCGGCACCGTGCCGCCCGCCGCCGCATACTGGTCATAGGTGCAGTAGAGCATCAGTCAGACCTCCTTAGGCATGGCTCTTAACGAGGACGGTCTGGGCCTTGGTGACCTTGTGGGCATAGATCTTGCGGCCCTGCACAGCACAAGCACCGATGAAGGTGCCGCTGCCCTTCAGGTCATTGACGGCAACCGGCTCGCTCCACTCCTCGATGCGGGTGAACCAGTTGGGGTGGCCCGCGATAAAGTCCACCTTCTCGCCGAGGGTGGTATCCTCAAAGACGGTAAAGCCTGCCACACGGCCCACCGCGCCGGTCTGCACCACGGCGTCGCCCAGAGCAGACGCCTTGATGAACTCCGGGCTCTTCAGCAGCAGGGCATAGGTCTCAGGGGAGACCAGCAGCCAACGGCCATCCGTGGGAACATGGGTCTCGGACAGCTTGGTGCGGGCGTCCACGATGGTGTCATAGATGTTGGCCTTGGTCAGGGCAGCAGTGCTGTCCATGGCGGTGCCGCCGGTTACCAGCTCGGCAGAAGCGTCGGTCTCCATCTGCAGGGCCAGCGAGTAACCGGCGCTGTCCAGACGGTCGGCCACCAGATGGCCGGGCACGCTCTCGGCGTCAAAGCCGTCGATCAGCTCGTTCACAGCCTTGTCCTTGTCGATGTTCACGGTCAGGAAACTGGTGTCGCCGTGGGTCATGGCGGTGCCGGTCTTCTTGTTGTAGTCGGCCACCGTCACTTCGGTGTCGCGGACAGGCACCTTGACGGCACCGGCCTTGGGGCTGCCTTCGTAACGGTTGTTGCAGATGACGCCGACGCGCTTCACGATGGTGGCGCGCAGCTTTGCATCTACCAGCTCAGAATAACGCTCTCTTGCAATATGGGGCATGAAAAATCATCCTTTCCTTAAATTTTGATGTTGGGGTTCATGGCTTTGAAGGACGCTTCCACCGGGTCCACATCGTCCTCGCCGTGCATCGGGTCGCCGTGTTCGGCACCGGTGGAGTAGGTGCCCGCGTTCTTCTTTTCTCCGTCCTGCACATCGCCAAAGGCCCACGGGTTCGCTTTGGCGGCTTCGTCCAGCGCCTTGCCAATGTCGGTGCTGCGGTCGGCAGAGCCCTTCAGGGCGTCCAGATCCAGCAAAGCCCGCACTGCCTTAACGCTGCGGCCCTTCTTGCTCATGATGGCGGCATTCAGGGCGTTATCGAAGGCAAAGCCCTCGGCCTGCGCCTTCATGTCGGCCTTCAGCTTTGTGACCTGCTCCTGCAGGCCTGCCACATCCACGCCGTCAAAGGCTTTCAGGCCGTCCTGTGCGGTCTTGAGCTGGGCGTTTGCGTTGTCCAGCTGGGTCTGCAGGGCGGTGGCTGCAGACTTCTCCCGGTTGATGTCTGCGCCGTTCTCCTGCATGATCCAGCTCAGCTGTTCATCGGTGATGCCGGGGATCTTGTTCTTCACGTCTTCACGCTTCATGGTGGAAACTCCTTTCGTGTGTGAGACCTCAGTTTTTTACACTGTTCTCTGTCAGTTATCCGGTCTTGGGCGGGGTACGCGCCGCCCGCCGCATGGTGCCGCTTGCGGGAGTTGAACCCGCCACCCCCGGATTAAAAGTCCGGTGCTCTGCCAACATGAGCTAAAACGGCATGAAAAAACCACTATGAAGCCTTTTTCTGGGCACATAGTGGTTAAAATGGAGGATTTCCGTGAATGAAAGCTTACTTTTTGGGGTGCGGGTGTGGCGTGTATTTATCGTCCTGCGCTGTCTGAATTGCAGATACGATCATGAAAAACAGCCGGGCACCGTTCAGCAGAACGATCTCCAGCAGCGCAAGGATCATCAAAACAACAAGAACCGTAGTAACCATAGTGTACCTCCTGAAAAATGGGTAAAAGAAAACCACCGTCCGGGTGGATGGTGGTTAAGGTTATTCGGTGCCGGGCGGGAGCTTGCCAAGTTCTTTCAAAATACTGTAGCAGTCACGAGCATACATCTGACGGTGTACAGTTCTGTCCCACCCATCGTAAAATGAGTTGCAAATATCATCATATGCCGGATCTACAGGAGTTTCCAGAAGAACCCGCTGCATTTCCCTGACTTCCTGTTCTGTATAAGAAGGTTTATTCGTAGAATTTGGCACCATTTTTCTGCAACTCCTTTATGCAGTCCGAAATAACCCCTTCTGCCTTTTCAAGAACCTGTTCATCCGTCAGCGTGGACTTGAGCAATTCATCAATTGCGCAATCCATTTGCCGAATGGCCTGTTTCGCGGAGCTTTCTTGAAAAGTCGAAGTCTTTTCGATTGCGTAAATATGCCCATCATGTCCAAGAGCAGTAAGCAGCTTCAAATTTGCGTTTCGCGTAAATTGCCGCAGATCACCATTTGAAAAGCTACCGCATGCAGGATGGGTATGAATCGCAATATAGGGTACATCCGGGTTTGGTAGCTGAACAGAATGACCATCCGGCAAGCCGATGATATCCTTCGTCAGCGGCTTCATCTTGATGTCGAACACCCTGCCCACTTCAACATTTTCCGGCTGCTTTGAAGCGACCATGAGAAGGCGCTTGTGGGCGTTTTTCAGCTGTTGCTGCCCGGCGGCATCCAGTGTGTCACAGCTGAACGCCTTAACATTTGCGATTGACTGCATTGTAACAGGTTTTGGCTCCATGTTCAAGCTCGAATAAACAGAGGAGTTTTTCTTCGCTGCCCAATTCGCCCTGCTTGCTTCGCTCCTGCCGAACTTCGGCACGCTGGTGCGGGCGCTGTCCACTCTGCCTCCGGTGGCCTGTGCAAACTCTGCAAGGCTCTGGCGAGCCGCTTTCAGGCGCACAGCGCTGTCGGTGGGGTCCAGCCCGGCGGCGTCCTCGGCCAGATACCGCTTTTTCCAGCGGCGGACGTTCCGCTCCCGGGCGCGCTGCATCTGGGAGATCTCGTAGGCGGTGTACTTTTTGCCGTTCCACTCGATGTTCCGGGCGTTCAGCTCCCGCAGCTGCTCCTGCGTCCATTGGGGCGGGTCGCCAAGTTCTGGGAACACCGCGAAAAAGGTGTGGCGGCAGTTCCAGCCGCAAAGGCCTGCGCCGGTATCATAGCCGGTGGCGGCTTCAAAGTCCGGGTAGTGCCTGCCCTTGTAGTCCACCGCGCCGCCCCGGTGAAAGCGCCGTCCCTGCCACTCTGCATGAGAAGGACGCGCGCCGCCATGGGCGGTCGTCTCCACAAATTCGCAGCCCATTTCGTCCATGCGGGCCACCTGCAGCTTGCCAGCTGTCTGGTTCACGCCAGTCAGGATGGCACGCCGTGCGGCCACCTCGATGCTGTCGGTGTGGCCGCTGGGATAGGTGACCATGGGCATCTCGTCCGCAAGGCTGTCCACGGCCTGTTTGACGGCGGTTTTGTAGTCGAAGGCACCGGTGCTCACCTTGAGCCATGCAGCGTCCAGTGTGCGTTCAAAGGCCCCTGTGACGGTGTTTGCCGTGGTAGCGGTGAGGTTCTGCCATGTGCCGCAGGTCTGGCGGGCACCGGCGTCTAACAAATTGTTCAGGGCGGCGCTCTCTTCAAAGGGCGTCGGCTCCATGTCGTAGTGGTAGTAGATGGCGTCCTCCCGCTCCATGGCTTCGGTGGCGGCCTGCAAAAGCAGCCTGCGGATGGCGGCCTCGCTCTTGCCGGTGTACTTCGCCAGCAGCTTCACCACGTCGTTGCGCAGCGCCTCGGTCTGCTGGTAGCGCCACAACTGCCAGTTGGCGGTAGGGGTCACGGCGTCCATCTTGCCGATGCGCCGGGCCACGTCCTGCAGGATCTGCTCTTCGACCTGCTGCCAGAGCTGCACAAAGGCGTCCGGCATCCGGTCAAGATAGCTCGGCGGCAGCATCAGGCACCCCCGAAGGTGAGGGCTTCGTCAGTGTGGCTGTCCGCTTTGGCTTCCTCGGCCCATGCGTGGGCTTCCTTTTCGCTCAGGCCGTACCGGGCGGCGAGGTAGCGGCAGCGGGGCACAAGGCCCGCAATGGCGTCCTCCCGCAGCTGGTTTGTGCGTTCCTGCTCACTGACGATGTAACTGTCGTCCCAGTTGACGGAAATGCTGGTCTCCGGGTCTACCGGTGCGCCCAGCAGGTTCTTTGCCGCCCACAGGATGGCCCGCAGAATGCCGATCAGCGCCGTTTCAATGGGGATCTGGTTCTTGTTGGCGCTCTGCACAAGATCCTGCCGGCTGCCGGTGTACTCGGTGGCAGTGGCCACCTTGCCCAGCTCAAAGCTGTATCGGTGACAACCCAGACCGCACTTGAAGCTGAACAGATCCAGCATATCCTGCACGGCCCGGTGGTTGTCCTCGGTGCGCAGATCCGGGTTGTACTCGTGCCACTCCGGCGCGGCATCCAGACTGGCTTCCTTGCCGGGCAGCGAGAAGAACTGCTGTGCGCTCATGTCGTCGGGCGGGATGTAATGCGGCTGGCCATCGGCACCGATCACCACCTTGCACAGGCTGCGGTCGTAGAAGATCTTCTTGCCGCCAAGGTAAAGGTCCTGCCGGTAATTGTCAAAGGCAAGGTCTACGCCCTGCGCGGCGTCCAGAGCTTCCGCGAACACGGCCATGCCCAGACCCGTACCGCCGTCGATGTTCTTCTCGGCGGCAGGGGAAAACAGGCTGAACCACGGCGGGGAGCCCTCCGGCTGCAATTCAGTCACCGTACCTACAGGCGCTTTGCGCGGCGTGAACACCGGTGCACCGTCCTGCCCCTGACCGATCTCAAACCATTCGTTGGTGATGATGCGGCTGCCGTCCCTGACCGTGTGGGTCTGCAGATAGGCGCAGGTCCTGCCGTCTATCAGACATTCCGATACAAATGCGGCTTCGGTCACGACGCCGCGCTCCACGCTGATGGGCAAGATGCAGGATGCAGGGTCGTAGTCCAGTACGATGCGGGCATCCGGGTCTGCTTCCAGCTGGCCGTCTGTGCCCTTGATGCCATCCACGCTCAGCACGAAAGCGCCGGTGCCGGACCAGTAGGCTTTCTCCACCAGCTTGTTGGCGTTCTCCCAGAAATGCAGCTGCCGCAAAAGACCGCCGGTCTGCTGCTCATCGCTGCCCAGCAGGTAGGCGGCAGTGGCTGCGTCGCCGATCTGGAAGGTGGTCTTGTCGTTGAGCAGCAGATTTGCCCAGTCCTCGCACACGCGCTTGGGCATCCGCAGGGACGCCCGGCGGCGCTTGTGTTCGCCGTCCTCCCGCGTGATCTTGATATTATGCACGCTGGGTACATAGCCCTGCCACCACTGCCGCCATTTTTCAATTTTGGCATAATAGGAGGCGTCGATCTGCAGGTCCTTGGTTTTGTTCAGGTATTCAATAAAAGCGGCAACGTTCATCTTGCAGTCAGTCTCCTGTAATCGCGTTCGATGGTGTACTCGAAGGCATCGAGGGTGTCAATGTCGGTGGTGCCGTCGTCCAGACGCTCATCCACGCCGGGGTGCTTCTGGCTCCACAGGGCGCTGGCAAGGGCGTCCCGCAGGGTGGCGGCTTCCGGCAGATACCAAAAGCGCCCGCCGCCCATCAGGATGGACGTCAGGCGGATGCGGTCGATGATCTGGATCTTGGCGGAGTTGTTGACCCGGTCGGCCAGCCAGCTCAGGCGGGAGGCACGCAGCCGGGTGCGGATGTGGTTGATCAGCGTCTGTTCGGCGCTGTCGCAGAAAAGATAGTGGATCTCGCCATACCGTGCGAACACGGCGGTGCAGAACTCAATGAGCTGCGCGGCGAGGAAGTCTGCATCCTGATTCTTCGGGTCGATGCGGGCGGATGCCAGCCCCACGACCCCCGCGTAATACGGCAGGATACCGGTGGCCACGAATGCGTGCCGGGAGTCGTTGCCGCCGAAGTCCACCCCGATGTGGATGCGCCACGGGCGGCAGGGTTTGTCCGCAGGCCAGAGGAAACGCCCATCCCCGGCGGCAATGCTGTCTGCAAAAGGGCGGTAGATGATGCCGCCCGCTGCAGCCCACTGGCCGAGGATGAAGCGGTTATAGTAGACCGTGCCCGCGTACTCCTTTTTCAGCTGAGCCACGAACTCCGGCGGCAGAGTGGGGTTGTCGTCGATGGTGTAGGCCTGACAGTAGATGTCCGCGTCGCTGTCCAGAAACTGCTTGAACCAGTGCTGGGGGTTATCCGGGTTGCAGGTGCCGTCAAAATGGCTGTGCGGACAGGACAGACGGCTTTTCAGCATCTGAAATACACCTTCGTCCCATGTGGTGATCTCGTCCCCATAGGCGTACTCGAAGGCTGCGCCCTGAATGCGGGCAATGTGCTTTTTGTTGTCGGCACCCAGCACGTACACCTTGCGGCCAAACAGCTGCACGATGTTGCCGGACGCCGAGGTGCGCACCACGCCCACAAGCTCCGGACCCCAGAGGGCCCGCATGGGCTCCAGCACGTTGCGTTCCAGCGTGCCGAGGGTGTTGCCCAGCATGACGCAAAGGCCCTCGTCCCGGGCCGCGCAGATGCGCTTGGGGATGGTAACGGCGCAGTCCAGATAGGTCTTGCCGGAGCGGGTGGCCCCAGTCTTGACGTTCCAGCGGTGGGAGCAATTGCGAAGGAACTCCTGCTGAAACTCAGTCAATGGCACTGTCCACACCTCCCAGCAGCTTGCGGGCAGCTTCCAGTGCATCGGCGGCGGGGTCCTCCTGCACAGTCTCCTCGCCTAGCATCTTCAGCAGCACCCCGGCGGCACGGGCATCACCGCGCTTGGCGGCTTCAGTAATGCCCATGACCACCGACATCTGATTGTCGATGTCCTCATTGTCCACCTCATCCCGCAGCAGGGCATTCACCCGGCGGCGGTCGGTCTCCGGCAGGCTGAGATAGTAGTCGGCGGCTTCTTTCATGCTGCGCTTGCGGCGGCGGGCCGCACCGGAAGCAATGCCGCCCTTCTGGGCGATCTGTCTCTGTTCGCTCTCCGTTCGTTCGTTGAACGGGATGAGATTTTCTTCGTTGGCCACGTCACCACCTCTCTTGCCGTAAAATCAAAAAGCCGCCCGGAAGATCCGAACGGCGGGATATTCAAAAAAACGCCCGGCTGGTACATTCAGGCTGTTGGTCGGGAAAGGTGATCCTCTGTGTCAGCCGGGCAGCACAAAGCCCGCAGGGATGAAGGGAGTAAGTCTTTCCTGCGGGCTTCGGCATTTTAAATTTTAGCAGGGGTTGACAGTATTATCAAGTCCGGTTCGCTCCGGTTCAGTCCGGACTTTTGATATCCAGTCTTTTTATGGCCGCGCTGTGGCGCTGGAACATCTGGCTGCGGGAACTGCGGATGTTGATCGCGATGTCCGGCCAGTCCTCCAGCAGGATGTACCGCCGGAACAGGATCATGAAATCCACCTCGTCGTCCAGCTGGCGGAACACCTCCATGATCTCGGCCCGGATGGCGTCGCACACGGCAGACTGTGCCTCAGCGGCCCGGCGGGCCTCGTCGATGCGTTCCACACTGCGGGGCAGAGCCTGTCCGTCGCCGCTGCCGCCAGGCACAGGGGAAAAGCGCTGGGTGGTGTGGGTGGCATCGGTCTGCAGCGTGGCCAGCTCGTCAAGTTTGAGCAGCTCAAACCGCTTGGCCGTCCGGTACCGCCAGAGCCATGCCTTTTTCTCTTCGTAGGTCATTTACAGTTCCTCCACCCGGACGAACACGCCGCAGGGGTCCGACCAGAATTTTTCTACGATCTCGCTGCACACCTGCGCGTCATCGGCCCAGAAGTGCAGGCGGGTCATTTCGTCCTTGAGGGCCTTTTCCAGATTGTCGGTGTCCGGCTTTGCGGTGCGCCAGCTGCCGCTTTTGCGGCCCTCGGCAGGGAAGCACCACTTGACCAGCAGCCGCACCGGACGGCCTGCGGGGATGGGTTTTTCCGGCGCGTGGGGTGCCAGATGGGCGTGGAGCTTGGCACGGGTCTGTTTCAGTTCCGGGCTGTCGTGGAGCACCGCGTGCGGCTGCCCGCCCTTCATGTAGGCGTGCAGCTGTTTTGCATTGTGGGTAGTGGTGGGCGGCTGCATGGGGAGAAAGAATTGCATGTACATGGGGTTCACCTCGTTTTTCTTTTTTCAGGTTTTAGCGCCAACGTGATGGGGAGGGTTCCCCGAATGGATGGGGGCTGTGGTCGCCCCATCCTTCGGGAGACCCCATCACAATTGCAGTTGCAGTTTTAGCTATTATATATAGGCTATTTTGCACTGCAAAATCTGCAGTCATAGCGGCTATAACTGCAAAATTGCAGTTTTTCGTGTCGTGCAAAATAGCGGCTATTTCTGCATTTTTACAACAGCTTGTAATTGAACTTATTACAGCTTGTTTAGCCTGCGCTGCCGGGTTCCTTGCGACCGACTTTTTCGCCGTCGATCCAGAAACGCCCGTCGTCCTTCAGCCGGGTCTTGATGGTGCGGGGCTTCAGATCCATGTATTCAGCCAGCGCATAGACGGTAACTTCGCCATCCATCATGCAGGCTTCAAAGGCGGTGTCCAGTTCGGCCTTTTTGTCCTTGGTCACCTTGCCTTTATCGCCCCAGCGCTTGGATGCACCGCGGCTGCCCAGCGTTTTGAAATCGTTGTCCGGCTGCAGGTCCTCCAGCAGGCTGGTGTCCTGCTTGTGCACGGGGTAGTCGAACCAGAGGTTCACCGGGTCGAAGCGGGCGAACTCGCGCAGGGTGCCTTCGATGCGCCATGCGGTCATGCCGTCGGCCTTTTTCTCAGCAGCCGCGACATCAGCATCGATGGCCCGCAGATCTGCAAGGCCCAGTTTTTCCTTTGCGATGGTCAGCATCCGGTGGCGGCTCAGGACATCGTCCGGGCCGTAGGCATCCCCATGGCCGCGCCTGTCCAGCATGGCCTTGATTACGTGGCAGGCGGCTTTGTTATGGAGCTGCTCCCGGATGGCATCGGTGGGCACCAGCTCGGTCATGTCCAGCATGGCATCCGGGTCGCGGGCGAACACGCCGGAGCCGGATGCGCGGTCCATGCTGCGCTTGCCGCCTTGGGCACCTTTGCTGTGGTGATGGCAGTAGATCACAGCGCAGTCCAGCGCGCGGCACACAAGGTCGAACTGGTTGCAGAACTTTGCCATCTGGTCGGCAGAGTTCTCGTCGCCGGTGATGACCTTATAAATGGGGTCGAGGATCACGGCGGTGTAGCCTTTTTTCTGGGCCCGGCGGATGAGCTTTGGGGCCAGCTTGTCCATGGGCACGGACGCGCCGCGCAGGTTCCAGATGTCGATGTTTCGCAGGTTCTGCGGGGGCAGGCCGAGGGCGGTGTACACGTCCTTGAAGCGGTGCAGGCAGGAGGCCCGGTCCAGCTCCAGATTGATGTACAGTACCTTGCCCTGTGCGCAGGAGAACCGGCCCAGCCACGGCCTGCCTTCGGCGATGGCGATGCACAGTTCGATGAGGGCAAAGCTCTTGCCCGCCTTGCTGGGGCCTGCCAGCAGCATCTTGTGGCCCTTGCGCAGCACCCCGGTGATGAGGGCATCGGCCAGCGGGGGCAGGCTCTCCCAGTCGTCGGCCAGACTCTCGGTCTCGGGCAGCTCGTCGGTTTCCGCTTCCAGCCAGTCCCGCCACTCATCCCAGCAGGATTTCCCGATGTTCGTTTCCAGCAGCACCTGCCGTTTGTCACCGCGCAGGATGCCGGGCATCCGGGAAAGGCGGGAAGGATTGCGGTTCTGCTGGTCGATGGTCAGGCCGTTTTTCTGGCAGGCGGAATAGAGATAATCCACACGCCTGCGGTACTCGGCGTAGTCCGGGGCATCCACCTTCACGATGGCGTGGACGCTCTTGCCGCCAGAGTAGACCAGCGCCGCACAGGGCAGTTCCAGCTGCTTGATGATGGCCTGCTGTTTGCCCAGCTCCATGTTGTCGCACTCCACGAGGGCGTAGCGGTAGGCAGTAATATTGGCATCCTTGCGTCCGGTGCCGTCCACAGGGTTGAAGCAGATCCATGCACCTACTTCAGGATCACAGTCGCCCACCACCTTGCCGAGGTCACCGCCGCAGGCATCCAGCTCGGTGATGAGCTGCCCTGCGGTGCGGGTCCAGCTGCCTTTTGCAGGGCGGCGGCGGTCGGCGGCCATAAAGCTTTCGGTCACATAGGCCACATATTCATCCGGCTCAAACAGGGCCTGCAGGTAGCGTTTGAGCTGATCCACAGGGTCCCACTGTTCAGGCAGGGCCAGCTCGTGGGCTTCCACCCAGCGCGGGTCTACCAGACGGCCCTCGGTTTGTGCGCCGGTGCCGGCAGAAATATCATCGTTCCAGTCCAGCGCATGGCCTGCGGGGCCGCTCCATCCGTGGGAGTAGGCCAGCTGAAAAATGCTGCTGGCGGTGACGGGGCTGGCCCCGCCCCCCTGAAAGCTTTCCCCTTTCTTGACGCACTCCCCCCTATGTTAGCGGCCCGCATCGCGTGTGCTCCACTGTTCCCAGATGGTAACGGGCAGACCAGCATCCTTCAGTGCCATGCCCACCATGAGCCATTCGTCATAGGTCAGGGCGGACGGGGATACGAAGTCCAATGCTTCCTTGAGTTCATTTTCATGTTCCATTCGCGTTACCATCCAAAGTTAAAAGGACTGTCCGGCGCAGCGGGCGGTTCCGCAGGCGGGACATAGGTTCTGGGATTCACGCCCTTGGGCACACCGCGCCAGCCCTGCACCGCAATGCGGTCGATCATGTGTTTGGCTGCATCGAAGCTCCACCTGCCCACGCTCTGGAAACCGTAACGTTCCAGCACGCGGATCTGCTTGGGTGTGGTCAAGCCTTCAGCGCGGCGTTTGTTCAACCGGTCCAGCAGCAGGGAAGCCTTACCAGCAGATTCTACAGCGTCCGGCAGGATGCCCATTTTCTCAAGAGCAGCAGTCTGTTCAGCGCTGGGCGGGCCTGCTTCCCAGCCAAAGGCCGGCACATATCCGGCAAGGTCCTCGGCCTGAATACTCATCTCGTACTGCAGCGGGTCCACGAGACGGGCTTTTTTGCGGCGCTGTTCTTCCAGCTGTTTTGCAAGTGCTTCTTCCCGCTGGGCCACCACGTCCTCGCTGGCCTGCACGGCTGCTTTCTCGATGTCCTCCGGGCATCCGGTCTGGGCCAGATTTTCGGTCATCTGCCGGGCCACGGCGCGGTCCTCACAAACCAGATCAGCCGGGCGGCACAGCTCGTGTTTGTCGGTCATCCACAAAAAATCCAGCAAAAGCAGATCGCTCTTGCCCGGGGAGAGCCGGGTGCCGCGCCCTACCATCTGGCTGTACAGGCTGCGCACCTTGGTGGGCCGCAGCACCACCACGCAATCCACAGACGGGCAGTCCCAGCCCTCGGTGAGCAGCATGGAGTTGCACAGCACGTTGTATTTGCCTGCATCGAAATCCGCCAGCACTTCCTTGCGGTCGGTGCTCTGGCCGTTGACCTCGGCGGCACGGAATCCATGGGAGTTCAGCAGGTCGCGGAACTTCTGGCTGGTCTTGATGAGGGGTAGGAACACCACCGTTTTGCGGCCTTTGCAGCGCTGGGCCATCTCGGCGGCAATCTGTTCCAGATAGGGGTCAAGCGCAGTGCCGAGGTCTCCCACGGCGTAGTCCCCGCCGCTCATGGTGACAGAAGAAATGTCCAGCTTCAGCGGAATGGTCTGGGCCATGATGCGGCACAGATAGCCCTCTTTGATGGCATCGGTCAGCTTATACTCAAAGGCAAGGCTGTCGAACACCTCGCCCAGATTGCGCATGTCGCCGCGATCCGGCGTGGCGGTCACGCCCAGCACCTTGGCGCTGCCGAAGTAGTCGAGGATGCGGCGGTAGCCGTCGGTAATGGCGTGGTGGGCCTCGTCGATGATGATAGTGCCAAAGTAATCATGCGGAAAGCGTTCCAGCCGGGCGGTGCGCTGCAGGGTCTGCACGCTGCCCACCACCACACGGAACCATGTATTCAGACAGGTGGCATCTGCCTTTTCCACCGCGCTGACAAGGCCGGTGGAGCGCTGCAGCTTGTCCGCTGCCTGTTCCAGCAGCTCACCGCGATGCGCCAGAATGAGCACCCGGTCACCGGCGCGCACCTGATCGGCAGCTACCGATGCAAACACGATGGTCTTGCCGGTGCCGGTGGGCAGCACCAACAGGGTGCGGGTGTGGCCGTTCTCCCACTCGGCGTGGATGCGTTCACGGGCCTGCTGCTGGTAGGGTCTCAGTTCCTGCCCCATCAGAATGCCCCCTGCGTCCAGCCCTGAGAGGGTGCGGCCTTGGGTTCCGGCGGCGGCAGGAAGCGCTGCACGTCGTTGCTCTGGCCGGTCTTGCCCGCGTTGGGGCCGCTCTGCTTGGTGTACTCCCGGATGCCCAGACGGCACCAGCCCCGGGCACCCACCACTTCGTTCCAGCGGGGGCGGAAGGTCTCGCCGCGCTTGCACTGGCCGATGCTCTCGAAGAAAGCGCCCAGCAGGCCCTGCGTTTTAGTGTGCAGGTACAGGCGGTGGGTGACGGTGGTGTCGCCCTTGGCCCCGCCGAAGATCTTCAGGGTCAGCTTTGCCATGGAGCAGGGCGGGAGCTTTGCGCTGCCCTCAAAGCGGGCACGCTCCATGCCGGTGACCTCAAAGGCATACTCGCCCTCGGGCAGGAGCACGAACTCCTGCTGCTCGTTGGTAAATTCGTCGTCCCAGCTCAGGGCGCGGTCGGTGGTGTTCATTTCGTTCATAATATATCTCCTTTATAATGATTCCTTGATTCTTGGCTCCCCCTTCGGGGGAGCTCCGGGGCTGCGCCGCCGCAAGGCGGACGGGCCCGGTGAGAGGGTTTGCTCCTTAAAACGGGATATCACGGTTATCCAGCACCATCTGGAACACCTGCGGCCATGCGGCGATCAGACAGCCCTCTACGAAATCGGCCGGATAGTCCTTGATGGGCATATCCTCCGGGAAATAGCCCCGTTTGCCCACAACGCCCTGCAGTTCTTCACAGCTGACCTTGTTGGCGCTCATCAGAGCGGCCAGCTTTTCGGGCACGCCCAGACTGAGCAGAACATTTTTCTCAGAGCTTTCCTGCAGCGGTGCGGGCTGCGGCTGAGCCACCGGCTTTGCTTCCTGCTGCGGGCTGGGCAGGATGTCGGCTTCCGGCTGGGAACGCGGCTGCGGTTCCGGTTTCGGTGCCTGTGCAGACATTGCGCCGGGGATGCAGGCGGCAATGCTGGCATAGTCAAAGGGTACTTCTTCCGGCAGGTCAAAGCGGTTTTTGGCATCCCAGCAGGGGTGATGCGCGGTGTACAGTACACGCCTGCCGCCGCTGGCCTTGCTCTTGGCGTTCTTGCCGTCGCCCACCTTTTCCACAACGGTCTTGTAGTTGGCAAACAGCAGCATATCGCACCACTCGCGCAGCAGCGGGGCCACCTGTTTGGAAGTTTTCATGCTCCAGCGGTCGTAGTTGCCCACGGCATCCGGCTGCTCAAATTTGGTAATAGCGGCATGGGCCAGCACCACCACGTTGTGCCCGGCCTGCAGCACCTCTTCCAGCGCGTCCAGCAGCTTGCCGAACTCTTCCTTAACATAGGTGTAGCCCTTGCCGTAGCCGAAATCTTCGATGCCGTTCACCTTGGCTTTGGCACACACGGCCTGAATGCACAGGCGTTCAGCCCAGTCGGCGGTATCAATGACCAGCGTGCCGCAGGGGACACTGCCCTTGCGTACCTCGGCCACCTCATCCAGCAGCATGGCCCAGCTGGTGGGCTGGGGCAGGCGCTTGACGTTCAGCCGCTTGGTGCCGCCCTCGGTGTCGATGAATACGGGGTCCGGAAAGTAAGAGGCAAAGGTGCTTTTGCCGATGCCCTCGGGCCCGTACAGCACGGTCTTGACCGGCGCATTCTGGATGCCGGTGGTAACTGCATATTTGCTCATTTAGAACGCTCCTTTCGTCCAGCTTTTCTGCTGGGGCTTTTCGGTGACGGGCGGCAGGGAGGTTTCGGCATCCTTCACCATGCCGTCTTCAATGATGATCTGGCACTCGCTGCCGGTGGAGACCCGGGTGGCAATGGCCTGCAGGTGTTCTGCTTCCAGCCATGCGGAAAACTCCTGCAGGGTGGTCATGTCCATCTGTTCCAGCTTGTCCAGCAGCACGAAACCGCAGTCCGGGTTCAGGCGGCGGACGATGGCAGCGGCCACCCGCAGCTGGTCGCTGCCGGACATATCCCGCCAGTGCTTGCCTTTATAGGTAAGGGCACCGTCCTCTACGCCAAGGCCCGGCAGGGGCAGGTCAGCACCGTTCAGCAGGGCCATACGGTCGGCACGCTTCTGCGTGATAGCTTCGGTCAGGCGCTTATATTCACTGTCATACTGGGCGGCTTCGTCCTCGGCCCGGGATTTTTCCAGATTGGCCCGCACCTTCTGGTTGATCTCCTCAATGTCCCGGATGGAAGCTTCCAGTTCGGCGGTGGATTCGTCCTGCAGGTTCTCGGCTGACTTCCGTGCTGTGTAAAGCAATTCGTTTACTTCGGTCTGCTCCTTCACCAGCAGCGCAAGGGTTTGTTCCAGCTGCGTGCGGCGATCTGCCAGCACACGGGCTTTCTCTTCCAGCCCGGCAAGATTTTGGCGCAGCCGCTGATTCTCGCCGTTGCGGGCCAGGATTTCCTGCTGCTGGCGGATGAGGTCGGAGGCGCTGACCGGCTCCTCCGGTGCATCCGGGTAGGAGATCAGCTCCTCGGCAAAGTGTTTTTTCTGCGCGGCCAGCTGGCCGGTGAAGGTGCGCTTGTCGTACAGGGCCTTGATCTCAAGATCCCGGGTGTGCAGTTCGGTGCCGATGCCGATGATCCGGAGCAGGATGTCGGCTTTCTCCTTGTCGGATGCTTCCATGAAGCGGGGCAGATCCAGCGCCAGCGGCTCGATGAAGGCGTTGAGCAGCTGCTGGCCGCTGCGCCGTCCGGTGGGGTCGGTGACGGTCAGGGTGCTGTTCTTGCCCTTGCGTTCCACCACCACGCCGTTGGAGAGCTTGACCTTGAGGTGGGCGGGAGCCACGGCCCCGTCCCGCTGGGCGGCGTCCGGGCGGAAGCGGTCGCCGCCGAGGGCCCACGCCAGCGCGTCCAGCACGCTGGTCTTGCCCTGATTGTTGTTGCCACCCACGAGGGTGAGCCCGGTGGGCGACGGCGTGAGTGCAACGGCCTTGATGCGTTTGACGTTTTCGGCCTCTAAGGCCATGATCTTTACAGACATGCGGATACCTCCCCTTGAGCGGATGCGAGTGTGTGCACGAACTGGTTGATTGCGGTCTCCCTCTGGTCATCCGGCAATTTGCGGAACTGCATTTTGGCGGACTGAACGATGCTTGTGATGGAGCGCCCGGCCAGAATGATGCTGTCGTAGGCATCGCGGGCATCCTGTTCCTGCTGTGCCTTATAGTTTGCAGTCATTCCGGCCGCAATCTCGTAAGCTTTTTCGCCTGCCCGCCGGTCTACCTCTTCCTCATCCACCACAGCGGCGATGGGCTGCTTTTTCAGGGCCGCATTTTCTTCCTGCAGCTTATCCGCCCGGAGCTTGGCCGCTTCGGCCACCTGCCGGGAGCCGGAAAGCTGGTTCTCAGCATCCTTGGCACGGGCTTCGGCCTTGTCGCGTTCCGCTTCGGCTTTCTGGCGCTGGAGGTTGGCCGCAATACGGCTCTCGTCTGCATCGTGGTAGCTCTGCTGTAGCTGGGCGTTCTGCTCTTTCAGACCGCTGATGTCGGCAAGAGCGGATTCATAGCGGCTTTCTGCTTCTTCCCGCTTTTCCGCGTCCTTATGGGTCTGGGCTTCGGCGCTTTTCACCAGCTCCTTGAAATAGGCATTTTCCTTGCGGGCGTTCTGAGCGGACTTCTCGGCAGCGTCGGCACGGTCTTTCTCGGCCTTGAGCTGGGCCATAAGCTCCTGATACTCTTTGTAAGTAGTGATGTCACCGGTAAAAACGGCTTGCTTGACCACCTCCGGGGTGCTGGGCTTGGCCGCAGCATACAGCAGTTTCAGGGGCTGCACGTCCAGAATGGACTTGCCTTCCAGCTGGATGTTGCCGCACTGTGCGGCAACGCTCACCATGCGGTCACCGGTGTCCCGGCTGATGCCGACGGCGGCACACCACTTGCCCCAGCTGCCCTGATAGTGGTTTGCGGTTAGGTCGTGAGCGTGCTTTGCGGCCATGATACGGGCCATGTTGCCGGTGATGAAGGTCTGCGCATCCTGCAACAACAGGGCGTTGGTCTGGTCGTCTGCACCAAAGTCAAAAGTGGGAGCGGTACTCGAGGGCACAGGCGCGTTTTCGTCTGCACTGACCGGAACACCGGGTGCGTCGGCAGCAGTCGCCAGTTCCGTCGTAGGGCTTGACCCCTCCGGTGCTGCCGGGGATGCCGCAGTTTGGTTTTCCGCAGCAGTGGCAGCATCCGAACACTGCGCGGATGGGGTAGGGTGTTCTTCCACCGGTTCAATGGGGGCGTTCTTGCAGGGCTTGGCCTCCCTGAGGGCCGTCAGCATCTGCTCCGGGAGCTCGTAGTCGTCCATGGGGATGAACTCGTCGCTGGTCAGAAACGCTTCCGGGGTCAGATATTTTTCAGCGGCCTTGGCTTTGCCGAACTTCTGGGTCAGCAGATGGCTTTCCTTCCAGACCCGTGCGGATTCGTCCCAGCGCCAGAAGCGCCCACGGGTATAGGCGTAGTAAACATCGTTGCTGTTCTGGCTGATGATCATACCCGCACCTCCGTGTCCTTGAGGCGGTCCAGCATCTCGGCCTGCACATCCTTGCTCATGGGCTGGATGTTGTTGCCCTTCCAGCCATAGCAGAGGATGGGTCCGTAGATATGCTGGCCGCGATAGATACGGTTCAGGTCTCTGCCCATGATGCCGTACACCAGCACTGCCGGGGTGCGTGGCAGGACTTTCTGCTCACAGGGGCACCGCAGCAGTGCTTCGATGCCCTGCAGCGTGTCCGGCAGGGTGGTGACTACCGGCTCTTTGCCCGGTTCAATCAAAATTCCTTTCATTGTAAAACCTCCGATTTTGTGATATCATCGGGGTGATGAAGTCGTTCAAACTCATCATCCCTTGCAGCTCGTCGGTGTTGGCGCACCGGCGGGCTTTTTTCGTATAGTGCGTACCGGCGGCAGGCTGTCCACCTCGCTGCGGTCGATACGTTCCCGCGCAAATGTGTACTTGTAAGTTCGATGGCTGCCGCTGAGCCCATGGCTGACGGCAGACGCAAAGCTGTTCGCGCTCTTGTAGCCCAGCCGCCGGGCACACATCTCGGACGTGCCGGATGCCAGCAGATCGCCGGTTTTGGCATCCCAGACGGTGTACCACATGACGCTGGCAGCGTTTTCATTACGCGCCCTATAATCCCTGCAATATTGGTTGTGGCGCTCTCTGCGGCAGGAAGCGCAAAAGCGCAGGTTGCCAGCAACATTTTCCATCACCTTGCCGCAGTCCAAACAAACGCGGGTAAAGTGCTTTCCTTTATTCATGGGTGGTGTCAGCCCGCCTTCCTTCCGCTCTTCACGGTGTTCCGGGGCTGCCGGTGCACCTTGCGGCGCTCCTGCTGCTCCCGATCATGGGCGGCAAAGCCCAGCCGGGCAAAGAACACCGCCAGCAGGATCAGCACCATGGCCGTGATGAACGCGCCGTCCGAGACGGTGCCGCCGGTCTGAAAGCTGCCCTCCAGCCCCATGCCGTACAGCAGGCCCACGGCCCCGCTGGCCACGGCCAGCCAGTACCACACGCCGGATTTGATCTTCATTGGTGGGTTTCCTCCATTCTGTCCATAAGATCGGCGGCAGCTGTCATGATGTTGATGATTGTCTCTGCTGGGTCTTTGCTGTCCATACAGATTCCCGCGACCAATGCGGTGCAAAGAGCCACTTGTTCCATCTGTGTGCCGCAGGCGTAAATTTTGGGGTTGCCATCCGATCCTAGCTGGATTTTCAACTGAGCGTTCGGGTTGATTTTCATGCTCCTACCTCCTGATAGTCAGTTGCGGGGCCGCAGCTGTCCAATGTCCATCCAATGACCGGGTGCCATTCGCCATCTGCAAAAATCTGCAGGCCGGTGTGGTTTTCGTCCTTGACCTGCCCGCCCAGCTGGTAGCAGCCGGATGCCCGGCTTCCATCCCAGCGGAACCACTTGTTCCAGAACGTCGGTGCCACGTATGCGCATCCGGTGGGTGCGTCGGCCCGCTCGGATGCAAGGGTGTACTGTTTGCTCATGTGGATTCTCCTTCCTCGATTTCAACGCCTTCGATCTGTGAAAAGCGGTCTGCGTTGATGATGTACCTCCAGCGGTTTGCAGATGTCTTGACTCCGTACCCCCACGGGAATACGCCCTGCTGCAAGCCCTTGCCGACCGTTTCCTTGTCAACGCCAAGCAGGGCGGAAGCCTGTTTAAGGCTCAGCTGCCGGATGCCGCCGTGTCGTTTGGGGACAGGATCGGTGTGCTGGGGCGCATCCGGCGCGGTAAAGTATTCGGCATCCAGCCCAAGGGCCGCAGCCATGTTGCGCTGCACGGAATCGGGCGGCACTTGAGCACCGGCCAGATATTGACAAATGGATGCTCTGGATCTGCCGGTCATCCCGGAGACCTGAACCTGATTCAGTTTCAGGTCTTTCATGGCTTTTTTCAATCTGTCTTTGAACATGTGGTGTCCTCCTTCTTTTCGGCGGGTAGCCCATCCAGCAGGCTGTCCATCAGGGCGGCGTAGAACGGGTAGCCTTTGGCAACGATGGTCAGGCTGTCAATGGCGTTGGTAAGGAAGCTCTGGGAGCCGCGCACCACGTTCTCCATGCACTGAAAGAAAAGCGCAAGGCTCATCAGATCTTGCGTTGTCCAGCAGGAAAGCCGTTCTTTCCAGCTGGGCTTTTTATTGTTCTCCATGTAGTTCACTTCCTTTGCTTCCTCTTGATGAGTTTGTAAGTCTACTTTAAGTAGACTTACTGGCGAAAAAAATTTGGTCGATGGGAATGCCGACGACCTCGCTGATTCTTTTCGCGGTGGCAACGGTGGCATCTTCGGGTGACTGCTCAATTTTGCGGTATGTATCGCGCGAAATGCCAAGCTTTTCCGCCATTTCGCGCTGCGTGAAACCAGCGTACTGGCGGGCTTGTTTAACGGTGAATCCCAAACTTACACCTCCTTTCATTTTGGGCTCGAAAACACTATACTCCACTTTTAGTAGAATGTCAAGAACTTAAAGTAGAATATTTTAGGTTGGATGTTGACAATTCTCTACTTTTGGTGTAATCTCTACATATAAGGAGTGATTCAATTGAGCATCGCTGAAAATATTAAAAAAATCCGATTGGAGCACGGCCTGTCACAGACTGAACTTGGCAAGATTGCAGGCGTCAGTGACAAAGCGGTGTCCACATGGGAACTCGGAACGAAAATTCCGCGCATGGGTGCTGTAGAGAAGATGGCAAATTATTTTGGCATCCCCAAAAGTGCAATTGTGGATGATGCGCCCGCTGCTACGACCTCCCGTCCTATTCCGCCGGGCTTCCAGCCTATGCCGGAGATGGACTGGGTGCCGCTGGTAGGCCGGATCGCCTGCGGGACACCCATCACGGCGGAAGAAAATGTAGAGCAGATGGTTTGTGTGCCTTCCCGCTGGCACTCCACCTTTACGCTGACCTGCAAGGGCGACAGCATGGAGCCCCGCATCCACGACGGTGATCTGGTGGCGATTCGCAGCCAGCCGGAGGTGGAGAACGGCGAGATTGCTGCTGTGCGGATCGGAGAAGAAGCTACCTTGAAGCATGTCTATCTGCACGAGAACTTCATTGAACTGCGGCCGGAAAATCCGGCTTTCAGCAGCATCATCCTCAGCCGGGAAGATATGAATGCCGTTGTCATTGAAGGCAAGGCCGTGGGGCTCTGCCGGGATATATGATGTTGGAGAGGAGTCTGTCATGTCAAGTAGAAAATCTGTTGGGCATTCCAAAAAGTATGCCCAGACCATGAAGTCCTTTGATAGGAGCGTGACCAGAACGACCAACGCTGTCTCGCGCGTGGCTTTCGGTCAAGCAAAACGGGGAAGAAGTCGGCAGAATATCGACACAACCTCTGACAGCTGGGAAAGAACCAGCCTTACGAACAAACAATTGATTGCTTCGTGTGTTGTGGGAGCGATTCTTCCAACTATGTTTCTAGTTGGAAAGGGCGCGGCAACAGAAACAACAGGAATGTTTCTGCTGATCTTGTTCTTCTTTTTTACGATTCCGTTCTTTGTAATGGTTTTGATATTTATGGTGTTCAATACCATTACTCGTCCGAGATCGAAATGCAATGCAAAGCAAAGCTGCGTGACAGAAGAAAATGTAAATGAAGTGAATGAGCCTGCGCAACTCTACTCGCCAAATCCCGAATGGATGGGGCAGACTGGCCTTGTGGATTCTCGTGCGAATGCAAGGGTCTTGGCTCCACAGTTTCTGAAGCAGGCTCAGGAAAGCGCCAAAATCCTTCAGACGACCACGGAACCGGCCACCTTTTTTACAAGATATGATTTTTGCGTTGGACGCTTGATGGAACTTGAAAAGTGCAAAAAGTACGGTGCACCGGTAAGCGCTACAGCTGATTTGAAAAAGTATCGCAGCCTTAGCTTCCGGGATGATGCTGTAAAGGAAATCATTCACCGTACAGAAGAAAAGTATCAGGCAAAAATCGAGGGCCTGAAAACAGCAAAAGCAAAACAGAACTGGGCCGAAAAATATCATCAGGCATTTGAGCCGTATTTGCCTTACATGACAGACGGCCAGAAGTCTGAGCTTGGAGAAGCAAGCGCATATCTGTTTGATCTGGCTCAAAAATAAAAAATCCCGCCCATGCTGGAACATGGACGGGTAGCAATAAAAAACTCCCCCGGCGCGCCAACACCGGGAGAGTGAATCTGCTTGCCGGATGGCATCACAGACCGTACAGTTGGGGAACCGTACAGATTTATGATACCACCTCCGGGCAGGCTTGTCAAAGTGTACCTTTTTTGAGGTGGAAACATGGGAAGAAGAAAACCGAATCATTATGGCTGCGTAACCAAGCTGAAGGGAAACCGATCACGGCCGTGGGTGGTAAAAGTTACCGTGTACGATGCCGAAGGGCATGGGAAGCAGGTACCGATCGACTACGCAGAGACCGAGGAGCAGGCGAACATCATCCTTGCTCAGTACAACGACAACCCATGGAGCATCGACCGGAACAAGGTCACATTGGTGGACCTGTACCAGCGCTGGGCGAAGATCAAGCTGCCAAAGATGGGACAGGCCAGTCAGGGCGCGATGAAGTCGGCCTTCAAGCACTGCCAGAAATACTACGGTATGAAATACCGCAGCATCCGGGCCTACCAGATGCAGGACTGCATTGACAACTGCGGAAGGGGATACAGCACACAGGCTCAGATCAAGGTTCTGTGGGGGCATCTGGATGAGTTTGCCTTTGAATGTGACATCATCAGTAAGATGTATTCTCAGCTGACCACAGCACCGCCCGTTCCAGAAACCAGCCGGATGCCCTTTACGCCGGAACAGATTGCTGCCCTGTGGGAAATACAGGATGAACCGTGGGTCGATACCGTGCTGGTGTTCCTTTACACAGGATTCCGCTTGATGGAACTGCTGAACATGCAGACGGAACAGGTTGACCTTCAGCAGAAGACGTTTCAGGGCGGCATCAAAACAGCGGCTGGCAAGGGTCGTATTGTGCCGATCCATCCGAAGATCTTGCCTTTTGTGCAGGCGTGGGCTCAACATGGCCATAAATACCTGATAACTGCAGATGGTAAGAAACTGAGTAAACAGAAGTATTATGAATGCTGGGCTGAGGTCATGGACAGAATCGGTGCAGACAAGACCCCGCACGAAGCGAGGCATACCTTTGAAACGTCACTGGACAACGCCAAGGCCAACCGTAAATGCATTGATCTTCTGATGGGGCACAAGTCGAAAGATGTAGGTAATCGTGTGTACAATCATAAAACATTGGAACAGCTGCGGGAGACGATTTTGCTGTTGGAATGATAAATTTTAGGATGAATCAGTAACAAATTAGAAACAAAGCACAAGAAAACAATCGAAAAATCGAAAGTTTTCTTGTGGGCGATTTTGCAATAGCACAAAATCATGTTATTATAAATAAGAAATGCCAAAAAACCGCATGAAAGAGGGATGCATTATGGAAATCGAACGCAAATGGATGGTGAAGGGCTGGCCGGAGGGGCTGCCCCTCAGGGAGGAATTTGCCATGCGGCAGGGCTATATCAGCGTGCGGCCCACTGTGCGCATCCGGGAAGAAGCCCTCACCGGCGGCAGAACGGACTACATCCTCTGCTTCAAATCCGGGGGCGGCCTTGCCCGCGAGGAGATCGAGCGCAGCATCGACAAAGAACTGTTTGATGATCTGGAATACAAGATTATCGCTAAACCTCTCATCCCGAAGCTGCGCCGCAGCTACACCCTGCCGGACGGTTCTGTGCTGGAAGTGAACCATGTGGACGAAGGCCAGCCCACCGAGTTCTGGTATGCCGAGGTGGAGTACCCCACGGTGGAAGCAGCCCTTGCATGGCAGCCGGAAAGCTGCGGCCTTGGCGATTACCTCAAGGATGAAGTGACGAACCAGCCCGGCCAGAGCATGGGCGAATACTGGGTGGAGACAAGAGGATGAAAAAAGTAAAACTCAAACTGGAACTGCAGTACAACTCCCCGGTGATCCTCACATTTTTCCTGCTGTCACTTCTGGTGCTGTTCCTCGACCAGTGGACGGACGGGTGGACGACGATGCATCTGTTCTGTGTCTACCGCTCCTCGCTGAAGGACCCGCTGTTCTACATCCGGCTGTTCGGCCATGTGCTGGGCCATGCCAGCTGGGACCACTTTCTGAATAACATGCTGCTGCTGCTCGTTGTTGGCCCGCCAATGGAAGAAAAGTACGGCAGCAAGCCGCTTTTGTGCGGCATGGTGTTCACCGCTCTGGTCACCGGCGTGCTGCAATGCGTGCTGTTCCCACGTTCGGGGCTGCTGGGCGCGTCCGGCATCGTGTTCATGCTTATCATGCTTTCGTCGCTGGCGGGCTTCTCCGGCGGCATCCCGGTCACCATGCTGCTGGTTGCAGCGCTGTACTTTGGTCAGCAGGTGTACGATATCATTTTTGTGCATGATAATGTAGCAAACTTCATGCACATTGTGGGCGGCTTATGCGGCACTGCCTTTGGCTACTACAGTGCGTTGCACAGCCGCCGCAGGCCGGCAAAAGCGGTGAAGTTTTCCAGCACGAACAGCCGCCGGAAGCGCTGAACCCACTGTGGACATAGGCTGATTTTGAAAAATTTGCAAACAGGTATTGACAAACGAAAAATCCGTGGTTTAATATAGCCAAATTCAATACACTAAACCGTTGAAGCGGAGATAACGGCGAACCATGCCTGTACAGAGAGCCTGCGCAGCTGAGAAGCAGACCGGAAACAGTTCGTCAAGGAAAGTGTGACTTTGCGTTATATTTTCCCGAAATGGACCGCTGAGGGTGCAGGGAACTGCGGAGAGCTTTCGCCGCACAGTATTCTGCAACGTAGGGCATACGTCAGTTGCCGGGGATGTGTTGGCATCCCGCCAAGTGCATGAGGTCATGCCCATGAAGTCAGGGTGGCACCGCGGATAAAAGGCCAAATTTTATTCGTCCTTGACAGAAGAGAGTTCTTCTGTTAGGGGCGTTTTTCTTTTCCACTCCCTCGGCAGAAGAGCCGGGGGAGTTTTTGTTTTACCGGGAGGGAAAAAGCCATGAAGATACGGCCCACACTGGACGAAGTAAAAACCACAGCGTTAGCAGGCAGTTATAACGTTTTGCCGGTCAGCTGCGAAATTCTGGCAGATATCTGCACGCCCATTGAAGCGCTGAAAGTTTTAAAGAATGTCTCCACCCACTGCTATCTGCTGGAAAGTGCCCAGCCCAGCGAAAAGTGGGGCCGCTACACCTTTCTCGGCCTTGACCCTAAAATGGAAATCACCTGCCGGAATGGCGTGATGAAGGCCGGGGAACTGACCTTTGAAACACAAAACCCCTCGCAGACGCTGCGGGAAATTCTGACGCAGTATAAAAGCCCGCGTTTTGCATACCTGCCCACCTTCACCGGCGGCCTTGTGGGATATTTCTCCTATGATTACCTCGGCTAGGGCTCCCTTGTTTCCGGCACGAAGGCTCATGCCTGCGGCTGCGGCCACGAAACCCTGAACAAAACAAATGCACCCGGTTGCTGCGGTTCTGCCCACAGGCCGGGTGCATTTTATATTTTAGGAAAAATTACAGGTCACTGCGCGGGGAAGCTGCCATGGCCCAGAAGTTCAGCTCGTGCTCCGAGCAGGCATGGAAGATCTCACGGCAGCGGGCAAGGCGCTCGTCGCTCAGGCCTTCGCAGACTTTTTCTGCAAACGCGGCCCAGTCGCGGCAGGCCGCCTCATAGCCCTTGTCAGCATAGTCCACCACCAGTGCACCATAAAGGGTATCCTGCACGGAAGGCTTTTCTTCCAGCAGTTTCTGGAAGATCCAGCCATAGCTCAGCATACAGGGCAGGCAGGCCATCATGCACTCGGCTGCGCCCTCGCCGTTTTTGGCGGCTTCGATCATAGAGTCCACATAGGCACGGTTCTCCGGCCGCAGCGGCAGGCTCTGGATGCCTTCATCGGTCAGTCCAAAGTGCTTGAGATAGTGCAGGCGGGCTGCATCCTCGCTCTCATTCACGAAGGAAAGCAGGGAATAGTAGGTGCGGATGGTCTGCATATCCTTTGCCTTGGTCATGCCCCAGGCAAACACCTTGGCATATTCCCGCAGGTAAAGACTGTCCTCCACGATGTAGCCCTTGAAGCAGGCTTCATCCAGTGTGCCATCCGCAAGTCTTTCCAGAAATTCTGAGTGCAGGCATTTCTCCCACACGGGCAGACTTTCCTGCACCAGCTGCTGCACAAAGGTCTGCTCACTCACCCACAAACTCTCCCTTCAGTGCAAACATATGGTCCATCGGGCCGGAGCCGTGGCCCAGATCCAGCATGGCAGAAAGACAGCCGGAAATGTAGGCCTTTGCGCGCTCCACAGATGTATCCAGATCATAGCCCTTTGCCAGATTGGACGCAATGGCGCTGGACAGGGTGCAGCCGGTGCCGTGGGTATTGGGGTTTGCAATGCGCTTGCCGCGGAACCATTTGCCGCAGCCGTCCCGCCACAGAAGGTCGTCGGCATCGTTGATCTGGTGGCCGCCCTTGCACAGCACGGCACAGTGGTATTTCTCGCTGATCAGCTTTGCAGCGGCCTCCATTCCGGCCGCATCGGTGATCTTCATGACGGAAAGGATCTCAGCCTCCGGAATGTTGGGGGTGACCACCTCTGCCATGGGCAGCAGCTTTTCGGTCAGTGCCTGCACGGCATCGTCCCGCAGCAGCTTGGAGCCGGAGGTGGCAACCATCACCGGGTCCACCACGATATGCTTTGCGCCGTAGGTGTGCAGCTTTTCGGCGATCACACTGATCAGCTCTGCCGAGGATACCATGCCGATCTTGACGGCATCCGGGTAGATGTCGGTAAAAATGGCATCGATCTCCTGTGCCAGAAATTCGGGCGTGGCTTCAAAAATGCCGGTCACACCTGTGGTGTTCTGGGCAGTCAGTGCGGTAATGGCGCTCATGGCGTACACGCCGTTTGCAGTCATGGTTTTGATATCGGCCTGGATGCCAGCACCGCCGCTGGAATCGCTGCCGGCAATCGTCAATGCAGTTTTCATGGTTACAACTTCCTTTGCAAAAAATGCGGAAATGCCCGCAAAGAGGCACCTCCGCACTTTGAAGCAGCAGTATCTCCCTACGTTGGCATTGTCCAAATCAGGTCACAGGTCTGGGCAAACAGCCCACTCTCAGCCTGCTTTTGCAGGCTCCCTTTTTTCTGCGTTCAAGAATACCACAGTGCCGCTGCATTTGCAAGGGGATGGCCCTTTTCAATCGGCCCGCTGCGTGGTAAAATGGAAAAAACAAAGGGGGAAATACCATGAACATCACGGTCTATCTTGGAGCAAATGCGGGCAATGATCCTGCGCTGGCGGAAGCTGTCCGGGAACTGGGCAGCTGGATCGGTGCAAACGGGCACCGCCTTGTGTACGGCGGCTCCCGCAGCGGCCTGATGGGTCAGCTTGCCCAGAGCGCGCTGGACGCAGGCGGCACGGTGACCGGTGTGGAACCGCAGTTCTTTGTGCAGCAGGAGCTGCAGCACGATGGCCTGACCGAGCTGATTGTCACCAAGGACATGACCGAGCGCAAGACGAAGATGATCGAGCTGGGCGATGCCTTCATCGCATTCCCCGGCGGTACCGGCACGCTGGAAGAGATCGCAGAGGTAATGTCCAAGGTCTCGCTGGGCCAGTTGGACGCGCCCTGCATCCTGTATGATCTGAACGGCTACTACGACAGCCTGAAAGCACTGCTTGCCAAAATGATCGAGAAAGGCCTTTCCACGCCGCAGCGCCAGCAGGGCATCCGATTTGCGGCGAATCTGGAAGAGATCACAACAATTTTGAATAAAGCCTAAAAGGAAACGCTTCCCGGCCGGGGAAGCGTTTCCTTTTTATATCATTCTCCCAGTGCAGTGCGGATGTTTGCCAGCACCTTCTGGCTCAGCAGCACAAAAGCCTGCTTGGTGCGTCCGGCAGAAACATTCGCGCAATGCACATTCTCACGGGCAAAGAAGCCTTCACCCACCGGGCCGGCAGCGGCACGGGTGTCACAGAAAAAGTGGGTGCCCGGCAGAGCAAGCCACTGTTCCAGAGCAGCAGAGTCAAAGCCCGGGCCGATGGAAGTGTTGAACAGCACCTTGCCTGCGCCCAGCTGTGCAAATTCGTCCTTGCCCAACAGCAGTACGTTCTTGTTCAGGCAGGTGAACACCACCTCGCTCTCGGTCAGCAGCTGTGCCAGCGGCTTATAGGCCATGCCCACAGCTTCGGCATCCGGCTTGCGGGTGCGGCTGTAATAGGCAATGTCGGCACCCATGAACTGCAGCGCGTCGGCGATCATTTTGCCGGACACACCCAGCCCGATGATGCCTGCCTTCAGCCCGGTGATCTCCACCGGCTCGTCCCGCAGCATGGGCATCCCAAAACCGTGCAGGATGCCGGTGAGCTCATGCAGGACGTACTCCACAACGCCGCGGTCGCCGTAGTCCCGGATGCCCAGCACTTTGATGCCGCGGGTGCGGGCGTAGGCGATATCCACATTGGCGCTTTCCTCAGAATACAGGCTGCAGCACATGCCGATGTAACGGATATTCGGGCAGCGCTCGATCACATTTTTGCCCATGCGGGAGGTGTAGCTCAGAAGCACGGCATCGGCATCTCCGATGCGCTGCACGATCTGGTCATCGCTGGCCGGGATATCGCGGTACAGCACCACTTCTTTTGCGTACTGATGCAGCGCTTCCTCGGCGGAAGGGATCAGGCTTACCGGCTCAATGGCCACCAGTTTGTTGAACATCTGCAAAGCCCTCCTTTAATAGAAGCATACGGGGGAGGAGAGGTTGCGCAGCAGGGAAACTACGCTCCAACCGGCAATGGCGCTGGTGGAAGAGCAGATATCCACCATGGCCTTCACGCCCTCGATCTCAGCGGTGATGCAGTGGTCGTCGCCCACCCAGCCGGGTACCGAGTGCATGGTCACGCCGGTGATCTCCGGGCCGGTGGTGGCCAGCGATGTGGCAACAGCCACATTCACGCGGCGGGGGAAGGTGGCAATGGCCTGCTTGGCATTGCCGGTGAACACGGTGGTCTTTTCGGTATCGGTCAGCAGGTGGTCGGCCCATACCGGCGTGTTGCGGAAGCCCTTGGCTCCGGTGTGGGTCTCAATGCCTGCCGTCTCGGCCAGCTTCTGAGCCTCGGCCATCAGAGTGACGGTCTGCAGCACATCAAAGCCGCCAATGGCACCGCTTGCCAGATGCACCTTGGCACCGCCCTCCACGGCAGCGGCCTTGACCTGCTCGTAAAAATCAAGGTCCGCAAAGGCACCAATGGAAATAATGACCAGATTCACGCCTTTTTTCAGTACAGGCACAGCCATGGCGCGCACAGCCTCCACCGAAGCGGTCTCCACAATGTATTCCGGCTGCAGTGTCAGCAGAGCATCCACATCATCGCAGACGGGACAGCCTACCTCGGCGGCAAGTTTTTCTGCCGAAGCACGGGTGCGGCTGGTCACGCCCACCAGCTCATAGTCCGGCAGCAGACCGTTCTTCCATGCGCTGGCCACAATGCCGCCCAGAAAGCCGCAGCCTACAATGCCAAATTTTGTTTTCATATCCTAAACTCCTTTTTCTGCTTTTTCCAAAGAAAGCAGCATATTCCATTAAAGTATATCATATCAAAACAAAAAATGATATAATAAGGCGCAAGAAAGGAGAAGGCTATGTCGAAAACAAAGGAGCTTTTCTGGACGTTTTTCAAAATTGGAGCGTTCACGTTTGGCGGCGGTTATGCCATGGTGGCTTTGCTGCAGAATGAATTTGTGGAAGAGAAAAAGTGGGTGACAAAAGAAGAATTTCTGGACATGGTGGCAATTGCGGAGTCTACGCCCGGCCCGGTGGCGGTGAACAGTGCCACCTATATCGGCTACAAAATCGAGGGTGCGGCAGGTGCGGCAGCGTCCACGGTGGCGGTATGTCTTCCGTCCTTCGCGGTCATTTATCTGATCTCGCTGTTCTTTGACCAGTTCCTCCGCCTTTCGGTGGTGGCAAGTGCGTTCCACGGCATTCAGGTGTGTGTGATCTATCTGATCCTTTCCGCCGGACTGAAAATGCTGAAGCAGCTGGAACACAGCGTCTTCAATATTGTCATCCTGACCACGGTTGCGGCAGCGATGGTGGGCTGTTCCATTGCAGCAGTGTCCTTCTCTTCCATTTTTTACATCCTGTTCAGCGGTGCGGCCGGGCTGCTGGTGTATGCAGTACAGCAGCTGCGGAAGGGGGAGAAGAAGCCGTGATCTATGTAGAACTTTTCTGGAATTTCCTCATGATCGGTGCGCTGTCCTTCGGCGGCGGCTACGGGATGATCTCGCTGGTGCGGGAAACGGTCTTAGGACACGGCTGGCTGACGGAAGGCGAATTCCTCAGCTTCATTGCCGTGTCGGAATCCACACCCGGCCCGCTGGCCATCAATATGGCTACCTTCATCGGCGCTTCACAGGGCGGCTTCTGGGGTGCGCTGTGTGCGACGCTGGGTGTGGTGCTGCCGTCCTTTGTCATTATCCTGCTCGTTGCATCGGTACTGCAGAATTTGATGAAATATGCCGGTGTCAACGCAGTTCTTGGCGGCGTTCGTCCCTGTGTGGTGGCGATGATCCTGGCAACTGCAGTCAACATGGCGCTTTCTACGCTGGCCGGGTTTGCAGCGGACAAGGCAGGCATTGCACCGGATCTCCGTTCCATTGTGGTGTTCCTGCTGCTGTGGGGGCTGCATGCCCTTTGCCGCCGGAAAAAGGGCAAAGCACCATCGCCCATTGGGATGATCCTGCTCTCTGCAGGACTGGGGATCCTGTTCTGGGGAATATAAGAATAAGCATTGCACGCTGCCTGAGGGGCATCCTGCTTCTGATGACAGCTTCTGAAAAATGCGCCGGGAGGTTCCCAATAAACCTTTCCGGCGCATTTTGCTACAAAAAGCCGGGCACAGGAAAACTCATGGCTCCCTGTGCCCGGCTTCAGCTTTTATTGGAATTTAGGCGCTGTGCGATCAAGCTGCAACGGAAGAAGCAGCTTCGCTGGAAGCAGCCTCAGAAGAAGCGGCCTCAGAAGAAGCGGCCTCGCTGGAAGCAGCCTCAGAAGAAGAACCGTTCTCCTCTGCAACAGCGGAAGAAGCGCTCTCCTCGGCCTCAGCAGCAACAGAAGTGCTGGTAGAAGCAGCCTCGGAAGAGGATGCAGCAGTGGAGGAAGCAGAACCGCCGCAAGCGGTCATGCCAACAGCCAGAGCCAGAGCAACAACAGCAACACAAACATTCTTGAGTTTCATATCTAAAATCTCCTTGCCATACGCAAATGTATTTTGCAGAAGGCCCTACAGGAAGTGCCTTTCTGCAAGTGGATATTCTAGTCTTTTTTGCGAAAAAATCAAGAGCTTTTTTGGCTAAGAAGTGAGGTTTCAATGATAATCTACGATTTTGTTATAATTTATCGCTAAAAGTCAAAGAGTTTTTGTTAAACTGATCGAAGCACAGGGAGACTCAGGAAAGAATTTTTTACCGCGTTGTAATCACTTTGTAATTTCTTTCATTGTTTGTTCACTTGAATCAAGACGGGAATGCATGTTCCCTAAAGAGAAATAAAGAAATGCAAAAGTGAGGATGATGCGGCTCCGGAAACGGAAAAGAGCCATTTGTCACCTGACAGTTGACCTGCGGAGAAAGAAAAGAGGGTAAACTTTGTGCAGCGAACCTGAACAAAAATATCAAAAAATGACAAGTGTTATTTGAAAGTGGTTTTTATTGGACATAAAAAGCGGATAATACAGACAAAGCAGGGGATGAACGGGTCCCCTGAAAATAAAACATGTGTTTTGGAGGAAATAAAGATGAAGTACTATGTTACATTGACCGGACTCAACTACCGCTTCGGCACTCAGCCGTTTGCAGTGGGCCAGAAGGTAAAGCTGGTCAAGGAGCCGGAGAATGACTTTGACCGCGAAGCCATCCGCGCAGAACTGCCGGGTCTGGGCAAGGTGGGCTATGTGGCCAACAGCACTCACACCGTGCTGGGCGACTGTTACAGCGCAGGCCGCATCTATGATAAGATCGGCGCTGCTGCCACCGCAAAGGTGAAGTATGTGCTTGCCAATGCGGTGGTATGCAGCGTAAAGGCGGCGGATATGGGGCAGGCTGGCCTGCCGCCGGTCGATCCGGCTACGGGTCTGCCCTTTGGCAGCAAAGAAGATGCCATCGCATTCTGACAGAAAAGCCCATCACACTGTATTTTGTGTGACGGGCTTTTCTGCACCTTTTTGCTTCGGCGCACATACACCGGGCAAAGGGGGAATGTATCGTGAACCAGATTGTTTTCACTGCGTGGGTGCTGCTGTTCCCGGCGGCGTGCACTACACTGGGGGCAGCAGGCGTGTTTTTGCTGCGGCGGCAGTCGCGGCCCTGCACGCAGCGCATCCTGTGCGGCATGGCAGCGGGCATCATGCTGGCGGCCAGTGTGTGGAGCCTGCTGCTGCCTGCTATCCAGCGCGGACAGACTTTGCCGCTTCCGGCATGGATCCCATCGGCAGTGGGGCTTGTGCTGGGCGCAGTGGGCCTTTTGCAGGTGGAACAGTTTGCCGGGCAGCTGCTGGCAGGCGGGGCCGGGCACGGCGGACGTATGGTGCTGGCAGTAACATTGCACAACCTGCCCGAGGGTATGGTGGCGGGCCTTGCCGCTGCACTGGCATTGACCGGAGAGCCGGATGCCATCAGCGGTGCACTGGCGCTGAGCCTTGGCATCGGCCTGCAGAATATCCCGGAAGGTGCAGCAGTCAGCCTGCCGCTGGCCCATAACGGCCGCACCCGCAGTCAGGCGTTTTTTGCGGGAGCGGCTTCCGGGCTGGTAGAGCCGTTGGGGGCATTGCTTGCCTTTGCCCTGGCCGAATGGGTCAGTACTGCGCTGCCGTGGCTGCTCAGCGCAGCGGCGGGCTGCATGGTGTGCGTGACCGCACAGGAGATGATCCCGCAGGCCGTGGAGGGCGACGAGCCTGCCGGTGTTGTAAGCATCGTGCTGGGATTTGCGCTGATGATGGCACTGGATGTGGCATTGTAAGAAAAAAAGGCTGTTGCAAAATCAATGCCGTTAAAATAACAGGATAAAAGCAAAGCGCAGTACAAAACGCGAAAGCGCAGAGAATGTACTGCGCTTTTTGGATTTTAGAGAACATCACATTTTCTGACTTTGGGCTATCCTATTTGGTCGTTTCATGCGTGGGCCGTGAAATGATACCTCCCACCCCTTGCAATCTGCCTGCGTTTATGGTACAATATTCTGGCATTCAGAAGGATGTGTCGGACAGCGCCTGCTGCGTGGTTCGGCATACGGATGCGGGTCCTGTACGATGGATTCGCTGTGAACCAGGTCAGGTGGGGAACCAAGCAGCCTTAAGCAGTGCGTTCGTGCGTTTCAGTAAGCCTGCATCCGTATGCCGAGTTACGCAAGGCGGGGACAAAACCCCGTCAGCGCTGTCCTTTTTATTTTGCAGGAAAGGGGAGAGAACCATGTACCGTGCCTTGTACCGCAAATGGAGACCGCAGCGTTTTGAGGATGTGGTAGGCCAGCGGGCCATTGTTACTGCGCTGAAAAACCAGATCACGGCAAACCGTGTGGGCCATGCCTACCTGTTTACCGGCGTGCGCGGCACCGGCAAAACCACCTGCGCCAAGATCTTTGCAAAGGCAGTCAACTGCCTGCATCCGGTCAATGGAGACCCCTGCGGCGAGTGTGAGATCTGCAAGGGCATCGATAACGGCAGCATTCTGGACGTGGTGGAGATGGATGCGGCTTCCAACAACGGTGTGGACGATATCCGCGACCTGCGCGACGAAACAGCTTACACTCCCAGCGCCTGTAAATATAAGGTATACATCATCGATGAGGTGCACATGCTGTCCACAGCAGCATTCAATGCGCTGCTCAAAACGCTGGAAGAACCGCCTGCCCACGTCATCTTTATTCTGGCAACCACTGAGATCCAGAAGGTGCCCGCCACCATTCTTTCCCGCTGCCAGCGGTACGATTTTACCCGCATCGGGCCGGAGGATATCGCCCGCCGGGTGGAATACATTGCAGGTGAGGAAAAGCTGGAGCTTTCGCCGGACGGTGCGGAACTGATCGCCCGTCTGGCCGACGGTGCACTGCGCGATGCGTTGTCCATTCTGGATACCTGCGCAGGCGTTACGGCGAAAATCGATGCCGATGTGGTGCGCCGCATGGCAGGTGTGACCGACCGCAGTTATCTGTTCCGCATTTCGGACGCACTGGAAGCGCAGGACGGTGCCACAGCACTGGCACAGCTGGCACAGCTTCGCCAGCAGTCTGTGGATGTCAAGCGTCTGACGGAGGAATTGATCGCGCATTATCGTGCTTTGATGCTGGCAGCATTGCCGGGCGGGCAGAGCCTTCTGTCCGGCGTTTCGCCGGAGGAGGAGGCTTTGTATCTGGAAAAAGGCCCGCAGCTGGGCCAGCGGGAGGCCATTCGTGCCATCCGTGCGCTGGGCAGTGCGCTGGAACATATGACCCGCGGCAGCGACCAGCGGATCGAGCTGGAACTTGCACTGTTTGGCTTATCCGAACCGCCCCAGCAGCCGCAGGCAGTTCCTGTGCAGGCCGCGCCTGTCCGTGCTGCAGCTCAACCCGCAGCGCCGCAGCCGTTTGCCTCGGCAACTGCTGTGCAGCCCTTTGCAAGCGCTCCGACTCCCCAGCCGCCAATACCGTCCGTTCCTGTGGTGCAGCCTGCAGCGGAACCGAAACCTGTAAAGGCAGAACCTTCCGTGCCGTCGGAAATATCTGTAGAGCAGACTTTATCCGTCCAGACCGAAGAGCTGCCGCCGCTGCCGGAGGAACCGCCCGTGCAGCAGGCCGGAATGCTGCCTTGGGACGAGCCTGCCGCGCAGGCCGCACAGCCAGCTGCACCCGTGCCGGCAGAGTTGGAACCTGTTCCGCAGCCAGAACCGCCCAAACCTGCACCCACGCCCGCTGCAAAGCCTGTGCCGGAAAAGCCACAGGATGCCGGGCAGGAAGGGACTGCGCTGTATCCGTACTGGCCGCAGGTGGTACAGCAGCTGCAGGAAAAAGATCCCATGCTCTACACCTATCTGCGCAAGTCCAAGGCTTACTTTGATGGCACCCGCGTGCTGATCGACGGCGGCAAGACCTTCCGCGATTTTATCCGCGCCAACAAGGACAGCCAGCGCCTGATCAAAAAGCTGATCAAGGATGTGTCCGGTACGGCGGTGCCCATTGGTCCCTATGAACCAAAGAGCGCTGGCAAAACGGTCTCCAACGCAGAGCAGTCGCTTCGTGCACTGGAAAAGCTGGGGTTGGATGTGTCCATTGAGGATTCCGCAAGGAAAACGAGATCATAAAAATACATTGCATCAATAAGGAGAAACGATTATGAAAGCAAGAATGCCCGCAGGCTTTGGCCGCCCCGATATGAACGCCCTCATGCGTCAGGCACAGAAGATGCAGGAAGATATGAAAGCCAAACAGGCCGAGCTGGAAGCTGCCGAGTACACCGGCAGCGCTGCCGGTGAGATGGTCACTGTTAAGATGAACGGCAAGCACGAAGTGCTGTCCATCACCATCAAGCCCGAGGCTGTGGACCCGGATGATGTTGAAATGCTGGAAGATATGGTGGCTGCTGCCATCAACGCAACCGTCAAGCAGGTGGACGAAACTGCCGAAGCTGAAATGGGCAAGCTGACCGGCGGCATGAACATCCCCGGTCTCTGATCCGGCAGGAGGGAAGAACATGGGCTATACTGCTGCCCCGCTGGAAAAGCTGATCGAAGAATTCAGCAAGTTTCCGGGGATCGGGCGCAAGGGCGCTACCCGCATGGCGTATCAGGTGCTGAGCATGTCGGACGAAGATGCCGCCGCACTGGCGGGAGCCATTCAGGGCGCCCACACCAAGCTCCATCGCTGCCGTATCTGCCAGAATTATACAGAAGCGGATATCTGCCCCATCTGTGCCAGTGCAAAACGCGATCCTTCTGTGATCTGCGTGGTGGAAACGCCCCGCGATGTGCAGGCGTTTGAACGCACAAGGGAGTATCACGGCTTGTACCATGTGCTGCACGGTCTGCTCAGCCCGATGGACGGCATTACTGCCGAACAGCTGTGCGTCAAGGAACTTCTGGCCCGCCTGGGCGACGGCAAGGTGAAAGAGGTCATCATGGCCATGAACCCCACGGTGGAGGGTGAAGCCACCGCCATGTATCTGGCAAAGCTTATCAAGCCTCTGGGCATCAAGACCACACGTCTGGCCTATGGCCTGCCGGTGGGTGCAAGTCTGGAGTACACAGACGAGACCACCTTGTACCGTGCACTTTCTGGCCGTGGTGAGCTGTGAATTGGGAAAAATTTACAGTTTCTTCAAAAACAGCCCTTGCAAAACCATAAAAAAATGGTATACTGATACAACAAACCACAATGGAGAAAGGAGGCGCGCGGAATGGCACCCACTAAGGAGCGTCCGGCAACAAAAACCATTGCCACAAACCGTGAAGCGCGCCATGAATACTTCGTTCTGGAAGCGCTGGAAACCGGCGTTGAACTGAAAGGTACGGAGGTCAAGAGCCTGCGTGCCGGAGGGGTCAACCTGAAGGACAGCTGGGTCGATATTGAGGATGGTGAACTGCTGGTAAAGGGAATGCATATCAGTCCCTACGACCACGGAAACATGTTCAATCAGGATCCGATGCGCGTCCGGCGCCTGCTGGCACACAAAAGTGAGATCCGGCGGCTGCATCAGCAGTGCAAGCTGCAGGGATATACCCTTGTGCCGCTTTCGCTCTATTTCAAGCATGGCCGTGTGAAAATGGAAGTGGGCCTTTGCAAAGGCAAAAAGCTCTACGATAAGCGTGCCGATGCCGCACAGCGTGACGCAAAGCGTTCCATTGACCGTGCCATGAAGTCCAACGGCAAATACTATTGATCTTTTCAGACCGCTTCCTGAAGCGGAACTTTTTCAAAGCTTTCTGCACACCGCAAGGTGTGCTTTATAAGGGGGCGTAAAGGTTTCGACGGGGAGAGCGAGGTCTGGGCAGCGGGTAGCAGTGGGGGAACTGCTCTATAACTCCTCCAAAAAAATTAACTGACAATAACAATTCTCAGTTGCTCGCAGCCTGAGTGCTGCGCGTTCCGCCCACTCTTGTGTCGTGTGGGGCCGGGGCGTCCTTTAGACACAGCACCTGAACGGACTTAAGCTTTGCGGACCGGCAGGAATTCATGAAGCTACCAATGCGCTAGCCTGACGATCGGCGTGGCGCGGCGGGAATGTTGTAGATCGCCTGCACCCGGAGATACCTACACTGAACTCTTTTCGGACATGGGTTCGACTCCCATCGCCTCCACCAGCAAAAAGCACCTAGATTCGTTAAAATCTAGGTGCTTTTCTTTGTTTATACCACACTATTTACCACATTTTCGGATTTTAGTGTGTTTTTATCCCTGTCTGATCTCGATCTTCCAGCCCTGTTTTTCAGGCGGCAGCGGCTGCCCTTCCTTATCGCTATTCATGCGCTGGTCAATATCTGCCAGCTGCAAAAAGGCCGGTTGGATTTCTTCAAGCCAGTGATAGCCAACGGATGTATGACAGCGGGGGCAGCAGTCAACAAAGCCGTCAAGCTCCACGGCTGCCACAAGCGGATAAACAACAAAGGTCTTTTTGCAATGGGGGCAGGTCAGGTGCATTTCCAGCATGGTTTTACGCTCCTTCGTTCTTGTTGAAGATAAGACGGTCAAGGCTATATGCGGTTGCGTCACAAGTATGATTGTCCCGATCTGGCACACTGGGCAGGAAGTTCCCGTCTTTATCCGTGTCGTATTCATATTGTGAAAACTCGCGGTAGATGTTCGGCGTGCGCCGGGGGTCAACCACAAGCGTCCGTTTTTGTAACCACTTGATGCGGTAGTTCACACAGCCGGGGTGCTTGGTACAGGGCCGCGCCTGCAAGCCGTATGTACGCAAGTCCATGATGCTCTTGGGTTCGGCGCAGTCGCAATAAATAACCTGTTCCGGGGCTGTTTCTGCGCCTGTGATGGGGTTCTTTCTGGTTTCGCCCACATGGTCAAGGCCGTGCGCCCTGATCTCGGCGGCAAGGGCTTCATTTGACAGGCCGCGCTTGTAAATTTCATCTGCAAAATAGATAGTTTCGGTGCTGCGGTCGTAGTACAGCACCACAACGGCAGCAGGGTCAGACGCAAAGCCGAAATCAACACCGACATAGCGGTAACACTGCATTTCAAGCTCTTCGTCCGCGATCTCGCGCACTTCCAGCGTGGTGAATATCTCGCCGCCGCTGCCGGTGGGAATGCCCAGATACTCATGATCGTACACTTTCGGGTTTAGGCTCTGGATGCGCTGGGCTTCGTTCAGAAACACCTCTCCCAGCCATTCCGGGGGCACCTGGGTGTAATCCGTGTGCAGGGTCAATGCTTCCTCGTTGGGCTGCTGGATGAACTTATTTGCCCAGTTATTCAGGGACACAGGCGGGTTGAAGCTGCGGAACACCACAGGCTTCCCGCCACGGCCTACAGACTGCATTACGCTGCGGACGAAATTTTCACCGGGCAGCTCTGAAAATTCCTCAAACCACACCCATCGGAAAAAGCCCTTTGCAGGCTTGATGGACTTGATTTTGCTGTTATCGTCCAGCCCTCGGAAGATGATCTGTGCGCCGGTGGGAATGTAGGTGCAGCGCATGGGTGACACGGTGCAGCTCCACAGGTCAGACACGCCCAGCGCGTCAATAGCCCACTGGATTTGTGCAAACACGGATTCCCGCAAGGTGCTGCCCCACCGCCTGAACACCACAGCAGAGCCGGTGCCGGTGGGGTCTTTCTGAATGCCGTCCACGATCTCCAACGACACAAAAGAGGATTTGCAGGAGCCACGCCCACCGGGCAAATTGTAGTAGGTGTGTGCATCGGCTGCTATATCCTCATGCAGGGCGTGATATACAGCCGCTTCGTGCTCGGTGGGGTCGATGCCCTGCACGCGCTTAAACGTGGCAGCTCTGGCCGCTTTCCGGGCCTGTAGTGCCCGGATGCGCTTTTCCAGTCGGTCAAGCTCCATTCGCTTCCACCTCGTCCAGCAGCTTTTCCAGCTCTGCCAGCTTCTTCTGCTGTTCGTCAATGCGGATGCAGTTTAGAACGCTGTTGCAGCAATTTGTGATAGCTGTTGCCCGCTGCGGGTCGATCTCGTTATTCAGCAGCATATTTGCGATCTTGGACAGCGTGCGGCGTACCTCTGCGGGAGTTGAAAGTTTGATCTTCAAATATACTCACCTCGATACAAAAAGGGCGCACAGGTCAGCCCCGTGCGCCCAGATGATGCCATATCAGGCGATTGCCTGATAATAGATGCCCTTTGCTTTGTTTTCCAGAACAAACGCGTCGTAGTAAATACGGCCCTCCACCAGACTGCCGGACAGGAAAGGCGGGTCAAGGTGAATCTTGTACTCTGCCAGTTTGACCGGGGCCACGGTAGCCACGGGATGCGCGATCATGAAGCCAAACTTCGCGGGCAGGCGGTTAGACGCGATCTTGACCACATTCAGGCCGTCCAGCTGGGCAATAACGCCCTTCTTGCGCAGTTCTGCACCAATGTCCTGATTGTCAAAGGTGGCCTTGGACTGCTTCAGGAGCGTGTAGGTGGTCGGGGTCAGAATGAGCACGCGATCAGATGCGGGCACCTCTGCATCATCCATCTGGGCATTTGCCGTGATGATCTGCGTATAGATGTTTTCAGCGGTCAGGGCTGCGGCTTCCGGCTTAATGCCTGCATTTGCTGCCATCACGCTGTAAACATAGGAGTCAATCTCCGGGAACACCTTCTCACGCTGCTGGCGTGCCAGAGCGCTGGCGGCGGCAACCTGCATCTTGGTTTCGTCCGTGTCCATCTTGTCCACCTCGAAAGTGAACGAACGATCTTTGTTGATCGTGAATGTCTCGGTGGTGGCCTGCAGGGTGCTGATCGTGCCATACTGAGACTTATTCCCCTCGAGAATGGGGCCGTTGCGGTTGAAGTCCTCCATCTCGGTGGACTGCATCTTATACAGCTTGATGGTCTTTGCGCCGTCAAAGCTGAAATCCTTGTTCGTCACAAGGCTGGTTTTGCTTTCGGAGTAAAACTGTTCGTCTGTATATGCCTGGAACTGGGTTGCTAACTCAATAGCCATTTATAGATCCTCTTTCAGTTGTTCAGACCGAAAGCCCGCTTCAACTCAGCGTCTTTATCTTTGCCCTGAGAAAGCCACATCGGCGGGGTGTCCACCTTTGCGCCGGTGGTCGTCTTAGTGACGCTGTACCCATTGCCGGTGACGCTCTGCACCGCCTTTACAGCGGTCTTGAACGCTTCCGGGTCGCTGGTGTCCAGCTTATCCAGCAGTGCCGCGCTGATATGGTTATCAGTCAGATACTGCTTGCAGGCTTCCCGGGCTTCCCACTGGCTGAAACGCTGGCTTTTGGCTTCCAACGCTTCCTCGCGGGCTTTCAGATCTTTTTCTCGTGCGTCAAGGTCGCCCACGCGCTCGGCACTCTTGGAGCGCTCACGGGCAAGCCGGTCTGCAACGATGGTGTTTACTTCGGATTGTGAAAACATCCGCTCAGAGCCGTTATTTTCGGGCTGCTGGGCGGCGCTGGGGGTAGGGTTGGGATTTTCCATTGATAGCACCTCATTTTCCGTATGAGTAGACGTAAAAAGCAGCAGGTGGCAAACCTTATGCCGCGCATGGTGCACCGGGGAAAGGAAAAGTCCGGTGCAAGGGGTATGTCCGCTCCTGCAATGCTGGGCGCTCTGATCGTGGGTCATGGCACACCCACAGCCAGACCGTGCAGCAAAGAGCAGTCAGGAGCCGGACGGCGCTATAATCCGCCTGCTATGGTCAGTATACCACATTCTGTTGTAAAATGCAAATATAATGCTATTCAATGTCAATTTATTGCTACATTGCGTTTCTGCTGAGACAACTGTAAACTGTATGCGCCGTAGCTCATGCCCATAGCATCAGCCATCACAGCAGCTTCGCCCAGTGACAGCCGTTCGCCGTGTTCCGCATGGTATGCAGCCCATGCCAGAGTACGGACGCGGGCCCGTTCCTTTTCGTCCTGGGCTTTCCATACTGCACATTCAAGGCAGCGGCTTTCATTGGCAAAATGCCACATCACAGCGCCGCATACAGGGCACTTCTTGAGCTTCGTTTTCGTCATGGTATAGAATGACCTCCGGCAAATAAAAAGAGCGCACAGCGGCCTGCTGGGCCGTCATACGCTCTCAGGGGTGGGGGTGGCGCTATGTACTCAACGCACCACCGTTAAATTTTACGCGTTGTAATGGTCTGAAAGAGCGTCTGTACTACGCTCATATTGTACCATAAAACGGACGCAACTGCAAGAATATCACCTTGCAATGTCATTCTTCGGCTGCTTCTTTCTCGTAGTCGTCCAGCCATGCTTCCACAGTAGGAATATTCATCGGCGGCGGGGCAACAACGGTGTTGGTCGCTGCATCTGCGATAAAGAAAGTGAAAGTGTGCTCGTCAAAACGAACGTCCAGACCAAAAGTATGGGCACGCTTCATCTGCTCAATAAGCCGGATCATCCCTCGCTGTTCGTCCTCGTCCAGCTTCTCAAAAGCCACGCACAGGGCTTCTAAAGATTCTTCTCTCGTCATGTTGCACACCCCCTTACCGGATGCCGCTGAACCACATCACAGCGGCACCCACGAAGAACATCAGCGCCACAGGGGCGACACAAGAAAATTGATAAGCGGTGTAACCAAACATTGAAAATCCCTCTTCTTTCTGCTAAAATGAGGGCGGGAAACATTACTGCAATGCGTTGTCCCGCCATTTGCCGCCCGTCCCTGTTGGCGCAGGGAAAGGCGGCTTTCTGTTTGTCGGCGGTCTTGGGCTTACTGCTGGGGCAGGTCGCTCACCCTGACAGACAGAACCGGCACGCCTTCAGCGTTCACCATCGGAACAATCTTCAGCTCTGCGCTGGGTTCTTTGGCGTTAGACTTGTCATGGAACAGCAGAACAACGCCCTCGCTAGGGTCGCACCCATCTTCTTCATGCAGCGGCTTCAGCAGGCCGAAGTAGTTGGGCAGCATCGAAGAAATAGAATCGGTGTCAAGATCAACGTCCGGGTTAAAGCCAGGCGTATAGTTGATGTCGGGCAGTCCCAGTGCTGCACGCACCATCACAGGGTAACGCGTAGCCAAACGATAGGCATTCAGCTGCGCCGCGTCTGCACACTTCCGTGCCAGCTCTGCCAGAGTAACCACCGCCTGCCCATCAACTGCCAGCAGTTCCGCTGCGTCCAAGAAGTCGGCGTATGCACGGTGAAACTCTGCACTGTTCTCATAGCGGATAAGATCGTCCATCTTAACGATCTCATTGGCAGCGCACTGGGTATCGTTGACGGTCTGGGGCTGCTGTTCTTCGTCACAGATGAACGTGCCGATCACAGAGCCGTCCGGGGTAATGGTCAGCAGGTCGGAGTAGCCCTCGTAGGCACTTTCAAAGGTCAACAGGGTGTTGCCCTTCTCATTGCGGGATGCATTCAGCAGCTTCTCGCCGTTCAGGCACTCGCCGATGGTGTCAACGCTGGTGGTGTTGAAAAAATGCTTCATTTCGTTCATGGTAAAATCCTTCCTGTGCCCGTACTGGGCACGATCAAAATATCAACGCGCTCTTTTTTGAGCGGGTCGGCTTAGTTGGTGCGGGTCATGCGCTCCACATAGATCCAGATCAGGCGCAGTTTGCGCAGGTTTGCCTTTTCCAGCAACTTGGTGATTGCCTCAACATAGCGGTCACGGTTTACCTGTGTGTCGTTCACAAAATCACCCCCTCACGCGCTCTTGCTGCTGTCGCTGATCTGAGCAGCAGGCTGGGTGCCCTGCGTCAGCTGGGGCGCTGTCTTTGGGGTCTGCAGGGCTTTTGCCGGGGCTTTTTTAATTGCCTGCATGAATGCCGGGCGATAGATGCGGTTCATCTCGCTCACGCTGGTATCACGGGATGCAAGCAAGCTGCGCATTGCGGACGGATTGCCGTAGAGCTTGCGCACAGCTTCCGGCAGAGCGTTAAATACATCCCATGCCCGCGCAAGGCACTTTTCCCGGCTGTTTTCTTCGTCCAGATTTCCACCGTTCCGGGCGCACTCTAGCTCGCTGTCAATCCGTTTGGCCGCTGCCAGAGTGCTTACCCACATCTGTTCCGGGGACGGCAGCGCGTCAAGCTGGATGTCCCGCACAGCTTCCTGCCAGTCAGCAAGGAACTGTTTCGGATAGCGGCAATTACCCAGTGCAGCATAGAAAGCTGCTTCGGCAATATCATCCGGCACAGTGCCCAGATTGGCCGTGTAGGCTTTCAGCTGAGCGGTTATGGTTTCATCAGAAAGGTGCTGCTCGAAGTAGTCCATGCGGGTCTGCATCAGTTCTTTTACCTTTTCAAGGGTCATTTTGTATCACGCTCCATTCTTTCGCTTGAGGTTTTCGATTATTCGGCTGATCTGGTCGCCAGCGCTCTCAAACTCTGGCACGGTGCTGGCGGGCTTGTCCTTGTCCAGCGGATAAAACTTTAACCATCCCTGCCGCGTGGCCTGCTTGATGATCTGCACCCATTCACAGCGGTGAAATTCTTCATCCAGCTGCTGGCACAGGCTGCGGCGCATGGTATCTGTTAGGCTCTTGCGCTTTTCCTTGCGCATTCGGTCGTAATCCTGAAGAGCTTGCAGCAGTTCACCGTCACCATCGGCAAAAGATGTGAAAATATCCACAGGGGGAGTATCAGGCTCACCAGCCGCGGCAGCGGCGTTGCTCTCCTGTTCTAACCTACACTTCTCTACACTATCCTTCACTGTACTATACTGCGGTTCCTGCTGGTTTCCGTTTTGGTTCCTGATTGGTTCCGAAATGGTTCCATTGCCAGAAAGGATGTAACGCTTTGATGCTGATTCTTTCAGCAGTGCAAGCTCGTTTTGAAACATAGTCTTGCGGTAACGGTCACTCTTGAGCGTGTTGTTTACCTTCCAGTCAGTCACAACAAGCACACCAGAACTGAACGAAATCACATAACCAGCGGCTTCCAACTGCTTCAAATCACCAGTAGTGCATCCGATGGTGCGCACGATGGTGCGGGGGCTTGAAACAAACCCGTCATCATCGGCACGCATACCCAAATGAAAGTAGAGCGCCTGCGTTTTGGACGGTAGGTCAAGAAAAGCGTCGGTTTCCACCACGTCCACCGAAAACATTCTTTTATTTGCCATCATGCGCCCTTCTTGCTCTTGGGAGACGGTTCAAAGAAAAACTCTCCGATCTGCTCCCGGGGAATGTTCAAGACAGCGGCCACGCGGGTGATCTCTGCACTTGTCCACGGTTGATAGCCCTTCATCCGGGCGGTCATGGTGCTTTTTGCCATGCCTGCGGCCTGTGCAACATCGCCCTGCCGCATCTCGCATTCAGCAAAGCGCACACGCAACTTGTGAAATGGTTGATACATTTAGTCCACCTCTTTTAATTCGTCCAGCGGCACGCCCAGTGCGGCAGCGAGCCGCTTCGCGTTCAACGGATTCATGGAGCCGCCGCTGCGTGCTTTATTGACGATAGAGCGAGAAATGGTTCCGCGCTCGCACACATCAGCAATACGCAAATCAAGCTGCGCCATACGGGCAATCACTTTCACACGATTCAATCGCATTGTAAAAGACTCCTTTCGTACTATCGCTTACTGTTCGGACTAGGTTCTAAGTTGCTGAGAAACTTTTGTTTCTGTCTGTATTATAGCAGAGCTAAAAGTTACTGTCAAGATGATTGCAGAAATTTTTATTGCTGTTCAAACCGAATCGTGGTACACTATATAAAAAGGGGGGCATTGGGGATGGAGCAAACCATCGGCGCAAAAATTAGAGAACTCCGAAAAGCGCGAGGCTTGACGCAAAAGGAACTCGGAGAAAGGGCTGGAATTGCCGAACCAACGATACGCCGTTATGAACTCGGAAAATTAAACCCGAAATTTGAAACTGTACAGAAAATTGCAAAGGCGTTAAATGTACCGGAAGCGTTCTTTTATCCGATTGACGAACAGATAGAAACAGCCAAAAGGGAAGCTAAAAGCGAACTTTGGGCAGCTGAAACACTTGCAAGGGACAACGGGAAGCCGTGGGACGTTCCGACTTATAATCAAGAGCGAGAGCGTGTCATTCTAGATATGTCGCGGCGTTATTCTGTTGCTCCTGAGATTCTTTTTGCCTTTATCCCACAGCGTACAGATGATGAATATAGCAAAGGTGCGATATATATTGACTCCACCCATGAGGGAAGCGCCAAAAGTAAAGCCCGGAACTTGTTCAACTCGCTGCAATCCGATGTCCAAAAGAAAGCCGCCGTGCAGATTGCAATAGATGATCTGTGGAACCGTTACGGAGAAAAGCCGCTGCCCGTATTTGAAGCAATCCTATCAAAGTGCTACGAAGAAAATGATGCTCACACGCTGAAGCTGGTTGAAGATTTGGAAGCGCTCGTATATGCTCCCGATAAAAAATAAAGCCCACTGCGCAGAGCACAGCAGGCGGGGGGTGTCGCGTTTCACGACACCCACTGACGGGCAATCATTGACATAGAAAGAAGGTGAACCAATGGAATTGACCATAGAGAACCTGCGCACACTGGCTCAGGGCGGGCAAATCTTTCTAACAGCCCATTCACAGGCCCGGCTTTATGAGCGCGGTATCCTGCTGGCAGACATTCGGCAGGCCATCCAGAGCGGGAAGATCATCGAATACCGTCCGGATGATTACCGCTGTCCGTCCTGTTTGGTGCTGGGGGTCAATCTGGCAGGCCGCTGGCTGCACGTTGTGTGCGGTATCCATGAGGGTGCATTGTGGATCCTCACAGCCTACTGGCCAGATCTCGACCACTGGAACGCAACGTATACTGAACGAAAGAAGAAAGGGGAATAAATTATGACTTGCTTTTTCTGCAAGGGCGAAATGAAGCCCAGCACGACCATTCACACGGTGCAGCTGAAGAACTGCGTTGTGGTTATCAAAAATGTTCCCTGCATGGAGTGCGAACAGTGCGGTGAAGTCGTGCTGTCTGCCGATACAGTGGAGAAGATAGAGCGCATTTTGCAGACGGTCGAAAAGGCTGTTGCTGAAATTACCGTGGTCAACTTCCCGGATTGTGCAGCATGAGCAGGCGAACGAACAGCGCCGTTTGGCAGGAAGCTTACAGCCGGTGGCGGGTGGCGGTGCAGAAAGACGGCCAGCGCCGGTATTTTTACAGCAGCACCCCAGGCCGCACAGGCCAGCGGGAAGCGAACCGCAAGGCTGATGCGTGGCTTGAGGACGGCATAGGCGCGAAAGTAGGCCGCGTTGAGGACGTGTATAAACTCTGGCTCGAGGGCTTAAAGCAGACCACCAGCGCAAGCAATTATGAACCGATCGAAAGCCGGTGGCGTACCTGGGTGCTGCCGATCATCGGCAAAAAGCGGGTCAATGCCCTGACGGATGCCGATTTGCAAGCCATCGTAAACAAGGCCGCTGCCGCTGGCAAGAGCCGGAAAACGCTGCAGTCCATTGCCGGTGATCTCCGGGCCTTTTGCAAATTCTGCCGCAAAGCAAAGCTCTCCACCTATCTGCCGGAGGATGTGCAAATACCAGCCAGCGCACGCCTGAAGGGCAAGAAGGTCTTGCAGCCAGATGATTTAATAAAGCTGTTCAGCATCGACACGACATTGTATCGCAACAAGCGCGTGCACGATGATTATATCAACGCATACAGATTTGCGGTGCTTACCGGCTTGCGGCCCGGGGAACTGCTGGGCCTGCGCTGGGCAGATATCAAAGGCAGCACCGTCAACATCTCCCGTGCCATCAACGTAAAAGGGCAGGAGACGCGCGGAAAGAACGAAAATGCTTGCCGGTCATTCGTCCTGCCGGACGTTGCAAAAGCTGTCCTAGAAGCTCAGAGGGCTATCACCGGCCATTGTGAAAGCGTGTTCTGTCTGGAAACAGAGCGCCGGTTTTATAAGCGCTGGAAAGTGTTCTGCGCTGCCAACGATCTGCAGCCGGTCAGTCTGTACGAATTGCGGCACAGCTTTGTCTCCGCAATCAAGACGCTTCCCGCCGGGGAGGTCAAGGCGCTTGTAGGCCACAGCCAGGACATGGACACATTCGGCCAGTACAGCCACGCTCTGACGGGTGAGGATGTGCAGACCGCGCAGGCCGTCAATGCGGTATTTATGAAGCTGTTGCACGGCTGAAAAATACCACAGTTTTTACCACACTTTCAGATTTTAGGGAACTGGGTGCGGTTCTATGTGCAGAATTTAAGCCCATAGCAACGCCACATTTTCAGACTGAAAATTGCGATTTTTTCACGATAGAACGGCGGGAATTGGTTCGACTCCCATCGCCTCCACCAACAAAAAGCACCTGGATTCGTTGAAATCTGGGCGCTTTTCTTTTTGCTGAAACTGGTTTATAAAGCACTCCATATCACAGAACGATTCGCTATTAGGGCGGCTTTTGTCACAATTTGTACGTATTTCCAGCAAAACAGAATGATTGTATAAAATTTATACACCCGCTAAAGTTTGTTTGTTGTCTGCTGCTGCGGCGCGGGGTATACTGTTGCCATAAGGACGGCGCAAGGATGCCGAAAAAAGCAATAAAAAGCAGGGAGGCTTTTCTATGTACTATTCCAGTGGCAACTATGAAGCATTTGCAACTCCTAAAAAGCCGGAGGGTGTCGATCATAAATCTGCATATATCATTGGTTCCGGTCTGGCCGCACTGACGGCTGCATGTTATCTGGTGCGTGACGGCCAGATGAAGGGCGAGCATGTGCATGTGTTTGAGAAAGACCCCATCCCCGGCGGTGCCTGCGACGGCTACAAATACGATATCGGTTACGTGATGCGCGGTGGACGCGAGATGGATAACCACTTCGAGGTCATGTGGGATCTGCTGCGCTCCATTCCGTCTCTGGAGACCGAGGGTGCCAGTGTGCTGGATGAGTACTACTGGCTGAACAAGGAAGACCCCAACTATTCACTGTGCCGTGCTACCGTCAACCGCGGCGAGGATGCCCACACCGATGGCAAGTTCGGCCTGTCTGATAAGGGTGCTATGGAGATCATGAAGCTCTTCTTCACCCCCAACGAGCAGCTGCAGGATAAGAAGATCACCGATTTCTTTGATGATGAAGTGCTGAACTCCAACTTCTGGCTGTACTGGCGCACCATGTTTGCCTTTGAAAACTGGCACAGTGCTCTGGAAATGAAGCTCTACCTCAAGCGCTATATCCACCATATCGGCGGCTTGCCGGATTTCACCGCCCTGCGCTTTACCCGCTACAACCAGTATGAATCTATCATCCTGCCCATGGTCACTTACCTGAAGGACCACGGTGTGCAGTTCCACTATGAGACCAAGGTCGTGGACGTGAAATTTGAGATCAATGGCAAGCGCAAGCAGGCAAGCAGCGTGGTTGTGGAGCACGCAGGTGAGATCAGCACCATTGACCTGACCGAAAATGATTTGCTGTTCATCACCAACGGCGGCTGCGTGGAAAGCTGCACGATGGGCGCACAGGACAAGGCAGCAGGCTTTGATCCCACCATCAAGCCGGGCAACGGCTGGGACCTGTGGAAGAAGATCGCTGCACAGGACCCCGCATTCGGCAATCCTGAAAAGTTCTGCTCCGACCCTGAACATTCCAACTGGGAAAGCGCCACCATCACTACGCTGGACGACAAGATCCCGCAGTATATCCAGAAGATCTGCAAGCGTGACCCGTTCAGTGGCCACACCGTCACCGGCGGCATCGTCACCGTTAAGGACTCCAACTGGCTGCTCAGCTGGACGCTGAACCGTCAGCAGCAGTTCCGAAACCAGCCCAAGAACCAGCTGTGCGTCTGGGTCTACGGCCTGTTCAGCGATAAGCCCGGCAACTACGTCAAAAAGGCCATGCGTGACTGCACCGGCAAGGAACTGTGCATGGAGTGGCTGTACCATATCGGTGTGCCCGAGGATCAGATCGAAGAGCTGGCCGAGCACAGTGCCAACACCATCCCGGTCATGATGCCGTATATCGATGCATTCTTTATGCCGCGTGCGATGGGCGACCGTCCTGATATCGTGCCGGAGGGTGCTGTCAATTTTGCCTTCCTGGGTCAGTTCGCCGAGACCGGCCGTGACACCATCTTCACCACAGAATACTCCATGCGCACCGGTATGGAAGCTGTGTACACCCTGCTGGACATCGACCGCGGTGTGCCCGAGGTCTGGGGCAGCACCTATGATGTACGTGCCCTGATCGATGCAACGGTCAAGCTGCGCGACGGCAAGAAGATCACCGACATGGATCTGCCGCTCATCCCGCGCCTTGCCATGAAGGAAGCTTTGAAAAAGATCGAGGGTACCGACCTTGAGAAATTCCTCAAGGAATACAATGCGATTTGAGCTCGTTGCTCTGATCCATTTTTGAATCCCCTTTGAAAACAGCCCGCTTTTGCAGTCAACGACTGGCTGCAGATGCGGGCTGTTTTTTGCCCCGAAAAGGAATAATGTTGCACAAAAAGTGCGGCTTAGTACCGTGAATTATGAACAAATTGTGCGATTCCGGGTTGTTCTTGGGTGTTTTGTGTGTTATGCTTAATATAATAAGCGTCGGGCTGGTTCTGTGCGCCCGATAAAAACAAAAGAGAGTTTTAAGAGGAGGTCGTTTTTCCATGAAACAGCTTATCTCCCGCCGCAGCTTCCTGAAGGCCGCAGGTGTCACCACGGCCGTTGCTGCCGTAAGTCTGGGCGCACCCGCTGCGTCTGCATGTTACCCCGGCAGCTTTAAGGACATTACGATCCTGTACACCAACGATGTTCATACTTACATCGACAAAAAATCGCCGGAACTGACCTATGCTGCCATCGCAGCTTTGAAAAAGAGCTATCAGGATGCAGGCAAAAATGTCCTGCTGGTAGATGCGGGCGACCATATTCAGGGTACCGCATATGGTTCCATGGACGAAGGTGCCTCTATCATCCAGCTGATGAACGCCGCTGGCTACGATGTTGCTACGCCCGGCAACCATGAATTCGACTACGGCATGGCCCGTGCAAAAGAGGTAATGGCTGAGGCAGATTTCCCGTACCTCTCCAGCAACTGGGTCAATCTGCCGCTGGGCAACCGCGTTCTGCCGGATGTCAAATACTTCACCATCGGCGGCCGCGTGATCGCATTTGTGGGCATCACCACGCCCGAGACCTTCACCAAGTCTACTCCGGCTTACTTCATGGATAAGAGCCAGAGCCGCTATATCTATGATATTCTGGGCGGTGACGACGGCCAGAAGCTGTACAAGGCTGTGCAGAAGTCCATTGATAAGGCCAAGGTTCTGGCTGACTACGTGATCGGTCTGGGCCATCTGGGCGTTGATCCTTCCTCTTCGCCCTGGACCAGCAAGGAAGTCATCGAGCACACCTCCGGCTTCGATGCATTCATCGACGGCCATTCTCACACCAAGATGGAGTGTGAGTGGGTGAAGGATCTGTCCGGCAAGGCTGTCGCCCTGACCCAGACCGGCTCTTATTTTGCAAATGTTGGCGAAATGACCATCAAGGCTGACGGCTCCATTGCCACTCGTCTGATTTCCTCTTACGAAGGCTCCGACAGTGCTGTTGCCGATATCCAGAACGCATGGGTCGCTTCTGTGGACGACATGCTGGGTGAGAAGATCGCTGTTGCCGATACGAACTTCTACATCTCCGACCCCGAGACTGGCAAGCGCCGCATCCGCATGGCAGAGACGAATCTCGGCGACTTCGTGGCCGACGGCATTTACTCCTACTTCAATGAGGTGGAACAGCTGCATTGTGACATCGCTATCATGAACGGCGGCGGCATCCGCGCCGATGAGAAAGCCGGCTACTGGACCTTCAAGACCTGCAAGCAGGTCAGCCCGTTTGGCAATGTGGCCTGCCTGATGTCTGTCACCGGCAAGCAGATCCAGGATGCACTGGAGTTTGCAGCCCGCTTTGCCGGAACGGAAAAGGAGAACGGCGGCTTCCTGCATGTGGCAGGCGCTTCCTACGAGATCCACGCCGATATCCCCAACACCGTGCAGACCGACGAGAAGAATGTCTGGATTGGCAGTGCCACCGGCACTCCGCGCGTGCAGAACGTGAAGATCTACAACAAGGCTTCCGGTACTTATGAACCGCTGGACGAGAGCAAGACCTACGCTCTGGCTGGCATGAATTACACTCTGCGCAATCTGGGCGATGGCTTTGCCATGTTTGATGGCGCAGAGCTGATCAAGGACTATGTGTCTGAGGATTACCTTGTGATGTCTACCTATGCCATGACCTTTGGCGGTGTAGATGCAGAGGGTCTGCCGCATTTGACCACCGCAAACAGCCCGCTGGCCGATTACCCGGGCTATCTGCTGGATTACGAGAATCCCTACGGCGCAGGCCGCATCAGCATCCTGTAATAACTGCATAAAAATGGGCGTACCGTCGCAAAGACGGTACGCTGTTTTTGTATAACAATATAGAACGAAAAAAGCCATCCGGTGTAAACCAGATGGCTTTTTGGTTGGGGATGAGAGAATCGAACTCCCACAAGTAGAGTCAGAGTCTACCGCACTACCACTATGCAAATCCCCAATATTCGATTGCGTTTCGCAGTGTGACCCGCTCAACGTGTGCTATTATACGCGGAAAAGTGATACTTGTCAAGCGTGATTTTGAAAAAAATGCAAACTTTTTTAAAATGCGCGCACCAGCGGAGAAGTTTCTGCTTTACCATAAACTGGCATATTCTGCACCGGTCTCTTCATATACTAAAATGTACAAACCTTCAAGATACACAAAGAAGAGGAGGACGGCCTATGCTGGAACGAACCCATGCCCAGAACACCCAAACTTTGCTTTCGAGCCGCATCCCGCGGGATACCGAGCACGAACGTTATCACCCAGAACTGGAAGAAGAGCTGAAGGAATGTCTGTTCTGCCTGCGGCGCAATGAGATGATGTTTGATCTGGAGGTAGATACAGACCTGATCGAGCAGCGCATTTACGAGCGGCAGGCGCTTTTGTGCCGCTACCGGTACTTACTGGCCAGGGCGCGGGAGCTGGGGCTGCACACCGTCCTGACGAAGTATCAGCCTGCTGGACAGGTTTGAACAGGTTGGCAGCATAAAAATCTTGACAGAAAGCCCCTTGCGTGTTATCATAAGCAAAGATAAATGCGTACTGGGCTTTGTCCGGCGCGATGAAATTTTGAGAGTTAGAGAGGTTTTCTATTATGGAACGTATTAAGACCATTGCTACTCGTGACCTGACCAAGAGCGTTAAGACCGGCGGCTGCGGCGAGTGCCAGACTTCCTGCCAGTCCGCTTGCAAGACCTCCTGCGGCGTGGCTAACCAGCAGTGCGAGAACAGCAACAAGTAATTTTTGCAACCCCCTGCCGCCTTTGCCGGGCGGCATTTTTTTGTATAATTGGAATGGAGAGTAAAATGGTACACCAGTATCAATTGAACGGCTATAACATCGTGCTGGACACCTGCAGCGGCTCGGTGCATGTGGTGGACGATGTTGCATACGATATCATTGCCATGTACCCGGAGCATACTGCTGACGAGATCGTTTCGGCTATGATGGCAAAGTATGGAGACCGCGAGGATGTCACGGAGGAAGATCTGCGTCAGTGCATCGATGATGTGACCAGCCTGAAGGAAGCAGGCAAGCTGTGGACCCCGGATACCTATGAGAATATGGCTTTCGACTTTAAAAACCGCAACACCGTGGTCAAGGCCTTGTGCCTGCATGTTGCACACACCTGCAACCTGAACTGCTCCTATTGCTTTGCTTCGCAGGGCCGCTATCAGGGCGACCGTGCGCTGATGAGCTTTGAAGTGGGTAAGCGTGCCATGGACTTCCTGATCGAAAACTCCGGCACCCGCCGCAACCTTGAGGTGGACTTCTTTGGCGGCGAACCGCTGATGAACTTTGATATGGTCAAAAAGCTGGTGGCTTACTGCCGTGAGCAGGAGAAGATCCACAACAAGAACTTCCGCTTTACCATGACCACCAACGGTATGCTGATCGATGACGATGTGATCGATTTCTGCAACAAGGAGTGCCACAATGTGGTGCTGAGTCTGGATGGCCGCAAAGAGGTCAACGACCGCTTCCGCAAGGACTATGCAGGCCATGGCAGCTACGATACCATCGTGCCCAAGTTCCAGGAGTTCGTGAAGAAGCGCGGCGACAAGAACTACTACATGCGCGGCACCTACACCCACTACAACACCGACTTCACCAACGATATCTTCCACATGGCCGACCTCGGCTTTACTGAGCTGAGCATGGAGCCTGTGGTGTCCAAGCCCGGCGACCCCAGTGCCCTGACCGAGGAAGATCTGCCCATCCTGAAGGAACAGTACGAGATCCTTGCCAAGGAAATGATCAAGCGCAACCGCGAGGGCCGTGGCTTTACCTTCTACCACTACATGATCGACCTCACCGGCGGCCCCTGCATCTACAAGCGCATTTCCGGCTGTGGCTCCGGCACGGAGTACATGGCTGTTACTCCTTGGGGCGATCTGTACCCCTGCCACCAGTTTGTGGGCGACCCCAAGTATCTGATGGGCGATATCTGGAAGGGCGTTACCAACACCGCTGTGCGGGATGAGTTCAAGCACTGCAACGCCTATGCCCGCAAGGAGTGTCAGGACTGCTGGGCAAAGCTGTACTGCTCCGGCGGCTGTGCAGCCAACTCCTACCATGCCACCGGCAATATCACCGGCGTGTACGAGTACGGCTGTGAGCTGTTCAAAAAGCGAATGGAATGCGCTATCATGATCAAGGTCGCTGAGAATCAGGAACTTGCCGCCAAGGGCATCGAGGTGCCTATTGAGCTTGGTTCCACCTGTAACGCCTGTGCTGATGGCGAAGCCTGCGAATGAGCACGACCACGCCTATTGTGGATTTTGTGCGCCGTTACGCACAGTCCGGCACCTCGCGGCTGCATATGCCCGGCCACAAGGGCCAGAGCCTTTTGGGCTTTGAGCCGTGGGACATTACCGAAATAAAGGGTGCGGATGAACTGTATGGGGCTGACGGCATCATTGCCCAGAGCGAAGCCAACGCTACCCGGCTGTTCGGCACGGTGCATACCTATTACAGCACAGAGGGATCGTCCCAGTGCATCCGTGCAATGCTGTGCCTTGCACTGCAGGCTGCGCCCGCAGCCGGACAGCGCCCGGTCCTGCTGGCAGCGCGCAACGCTCACAAAGCGCTGTTGTATGCGGCGGCGCTGCTGGATTTTGATATCCAGTGGCTCTGGCCTGCGCCGCAGGATGCCGGTGCACTTTGCAGCTGCCCGGTGTCAGCTGCAAAGCTGACAGGTGCTCTGCAGGGTTTGGCACAGCAGGGCAAAAGGCCCTTTGGTGTCTACATCACCAGTCCGGATTATCTGGGCGGCGTGCAGGATATTGCAGCGCTGGCCGGAGTGTGCAAGGATTTTGGCGTTCCGCTTCTGGTGGATAATGCCCACGGTGCTTACCTGCGTTTTCTGCCGCAGGGCGGTCAGCATCCTATTGCGCTGGGCGCGGCCATGTGCTGCGACTCCGGCCATAAAACGCTGCCCGTTGTCACTGGCGGCGCATACCTGCATCTGGGCAAAAATGCCCCCATTCAGGACGAAGCCGCTGTGCGCAATGCACTGGCATTGTTTGGTTCCACCAGTCCGTCTTACCTGATCTTGCAGTCGCTGGACAAATGCAATCAGGTTCTGTCGGAGGGTTATCCGCTGCGGCTTTTGCAGTGCTGCGGATATTTGACCCGCCTGCGCCGGGAGCTGAACGAAGCCGCTGCGGCAAAACACTGCCCGGGGCCGCTGGCACTGGAAAGCGAACCTCTCAAGGTTACGCTGGATGCTGCTACACTGGGCATGACCGGCACAGAGCTTGCAGAAGCGCTGCGCAGCGCAAAGGTCGAGTGCGAATATGCCGACCCGCGCTATGTTGTGCTGATGTTCACCCCGGCAAATCCGCCGCAGGACTTTGAACGGCTGACTTCTGCCGTTCTCCACATTGTGGAAAACCTTACAGGACCGTTCCCGCTCCCGGAAAAAAGCGATCGTGAGCTTTTGGAGCTGGAACACGAATTGCACACCTGCTGCAGCATCCGGCAGGCCGTGTTTGCCCCGCAGGAGCAGGTGCCCACAGAGCAGGCGGTGGGGCGTATCTGCGCTATGCCGACGGTTTCCTGCCCGCCTGCGATCCCCATTGCGGTCAGCGGCGAGAAGATCACATCGGCTGCCGTCCGGCTGATGCAGAAATACCATGTAATGCAGGCGGCTGTCCTGCGCAAAACGATCTGATTGTTTCAAAAGGCCCAAAGGCATCGTGCGTTTTGCACGGTGCCTTTTTTGCGCGCATATCCTGCAAAGCATGTGCATACTTTTCCAGTAGAGACGGACAGGGAAAGGAGCACACTGCATGGAACTGAAGATCTTTCGGGATACACTGCCGCAGGCAGGCACGAGCTGCACCGTCAAGGCAGAACTTCCGCTGGAAACCGAGATCCTGATTTCAGATTATCTTCCGCCGGTGTTCAAGCTGGTCAAATGCTTTGCAAAACCGGTGGTGCTGCAAAAGCAGCTGCAGCCCGGGCGGCTTACATTGGAAGGCTATCTGCGCTGCACTGTGTTTTATCAGGGCGAGGACGGGGCCGGGCTTTGCCAGACCGAGCAGAAGCTGCCGTTTACAAAGCAGCTGGAGGTGCCGGAATTCTCCTTCACCAGCTGGATGGCCATGGTAGAAGGGCAGACCGAATACCTCAACTGCCGAGCGGTAAACCCGCACCGCATCGAGGTGCGCGGAGCCTATGGTCTTGTAGTTACTATCCATACACAGGATAAACAGGAACTGATCACGGCGCTGGCCGATGGCGGCATTGAACAGAAATTGCAGACGCTGAACGGCGTGCGCAGCACCGCGGTGCTGGAAAAGCTGGTCACTGTGGAAGGGGAGCTTGTTTTTGCAAAGCCGCCCGCAGCCATTCTGGATATTACCGGCAGCGCCGCCGTGCGGGAGGTAAAGCTGCTGGCGGGCAAGGCAGTGGTCAAGGGCGAGGTACGTGCCCAATGCGCCTGGCGCGCGGAAGGCGAAAGCAGCCTGCAAAGTCAGGCGGCATCCCTGCCGTTCAATCAAGTGGTGGATCTGGAAGGCGTGGCAGAGGACTGCAGATGCATGTGCGTGCTGGAGCCGGTTGGCTTTGCCCTTGCGGAGGGCGAACAGGAAGCCAGCGGCCAACTGACAGCCAGCGTGATGATGCATTTGCACGCATGGCGGCCCTGCCAGCTGCAATACGTAGCGGATGCCTTTTCTACGCAGTTTGAAACCGCCGTCACGCCGCAGGAATTGGCAGCAGAAGATCTTGCCTGTATGCTGAACGAGACAGCATCTTCCACGGCCTCCGGGCCGCTGCCAGATGCGGATGCTCAGCTGCGCGCCTGCTTTGTGTCTTATGGACCGGCGCAGGTAACACCTTACCGCGACGGCTGGGCCTTTACGGTGCGTGCCGTTGCCACCGCCTTTGCCGAGAACAGTCTTGCCGAGCTGGAAAGCTACGAAAAAACACTGGAGCTTGTCTTTCCGCTTGCAGTAGAAGCCCCGCCGGGTGCACAGTTCAGCCCGGAATGCTGGCTGAGCACCGAGAACATCCAGTGCAGCTGCACTGGCGGCACATTGGAAGTGACGGTCACCGCCCGTGCCGAAGGAGCCATCCTCTGCCGGAGCACACATCCGGGCATCGGCAGCATTGAGCTGGGCGAACCGCTGACGACTCCGGACCCGGAGATCGCACTGCGCATCTACTATGCACAGGCAGGGGAGGAGTTGTTCGGCATTGCCAGACGGTTCCATGTGTCACCGGCACAGATCCTGACGGCAAATGGGCTGGAAGCCGGTACGCAGGTCCTGCCGCAGGCGATGCATTTTCTGGTGCCAGGTGCATAAATCGACGAAGAACGCTGCCTTTTCAGGCGGCGTTTTCCTTTTGTGCCGAAAAGAAAGTGAAAAAGCCCTTTCTTCTCTGTGTGCGTGAGAGTATAATAAAAAGCGGTGTTTGAAATAGGAAAGGAGTAAAAAACAAAGATGAATTCCAAAAGTAAGCTCCTTGCCCCGGAGCTTGTCAATGCAGAAAGGCCGGTTTGGGCTTTCAGCAAAAAGATTTTCTGTGAGGGCATGCGGGATGGCGTTCCCATTGCGCTGGGCTATTTTGCTGTTTCCTTCTCGCTGGGCATTGCGGCCCGCCGGGCAGGCTTTACCCCGTTTCAGGGCTTTCTGGTCAGCCTGCTGAACAACGCTTCGGCAGGCGAGTACGCTGCATTTGCCATCATCATGGCCAATGCAACCTATCTGGAAGTGGCCATCATCACACTGATTGCCAATGCGCGCTATCTGCTCATGAGCTGCGCACTGGCCCAGCGCTTTGCGCCGGGCACACCCTTCTGGCACAGGCTGCTCATCGGTTATGATGTGACAGACGAGCTTTTTGGCATCACCATTGCACGGCCCGGCAGCCTGAACCCATATTATACCTACGGTGCCATTCTGCTGGCGGCACCGGCTTGGGCCATCGGTACAGCGTTGGGCATCATTGCGGGCAATCTGCTGCCGCTGCGGGCTGTCAGTGCGCTGAGCGTTGCCCTTTACGGCATGTTCCTTGCCATCATCATTCCTCCGGCGCGTAAGAGCAGGGTGGTAGCTGCACTTGTTGCCATCAGCTTTGCACTGAGCTTTGTGTGCAATTACCTGCCGGGTATCTCCGCTCTTTCGGAGGGCACGCGCACCATTTTGCTCACAGTGCTCATTTCCAGCGCTGCAGCAGTTCTTTTTCCGGTAAATCCAGACGAGCAGGAGGCAGAGCATGACGCATAATCATTACATTTACATTGCAGTGATGGCGCTGGTATCCTATGCCATCCGCATCCTTCCGCTCACACTGATCCGCAAGCCCATCAAAAATCGCTTCATTCAGTCGTTTCTGTATTATGTGCCCTATGTGACGCTGGCGGTCATGACCTTCCCGGCCATTGTCAACGCGACCCAGAGCCCGGCTGCCGGTGCCATGGCGCTGGTGGTAGGCATTGCAGCTGCTTGGTTCGGCGCAAGCCTGTTTCAGGTATCTGTGGCCTGCTGTGCCGTCGTGTTCGTGCTGGAACTGTTCCTTTAAAATTTCTGTGCCCGGCAGGCTGTCATGCTGCTGGGCACTTTTTCATTGCCCTGCAGGAGGAAATTATCATGAAAAAAATTCTTATCACCGGTGCAGGCGGCTTTGTCGGCTCCCGCATTTTGCAGCAGTGGCAGGGAAAGTACGAGCTTTGCGCCCTTCCAAAAGGCTTTTTCTGTACAGCCGATGAAGCTCTCACCCGTGCACAGGTGGAAGCTTTGCATCCGGATGTGATCCTGCACACCGCCGCTCTTTCCGATACCAGTTACTGTGCGCAGCATCCGGCAGAAGCTTACCGTGCCAATGTGGAGCTGCCAGTCTGGCTGGCACGGGCTGCGCAGCAGACGAAGGCAAAGCTGGTGGCATTCAGCTCGGATCAGGTCTATGCTGGTGTGCAGCAGCAGGGGCCGCTGCCGGAAACACTGGCCCTGCATCCCGCAAACATTTACGGCCAATACAAGCTGAAAGCAGAGCAGCGTGTGCTGGAGCTCTGCCCGGACTCGGTCCATCTGCGTGCCAGTTGGATGTATGACCTGCCCGGCTATGGGCTGCCCATCCGGGGCAATCTGCCGCTGAATCTTCTGCGTGCCGCGCTGAAGGGAGAGGCTCTGCGCTTCTCCCGGAACGACCACCGCGGCGTGACCTATGTGCGGCAGGTGATCGAAAATCTGGAGCCTGCCATGGCGCTGCCCGGCGGCGTATACAATTTTGGCAGCGGCAATGCCGAAAACATGGTATGCACCGCCCGGCAGTTTGCCGAAACGCTGGGAATCGCTGTGCAGATCGAGGAAGAAAGCTGGGGCCGAAACCTTGTGATGGACACCACAAAACTGGAACGCTTCGGCATCCGGTTCGACACCACTCAGCATGGGATCCAGCGCTGTTTAAAAGATTACGGGCTAAGAACGCTGTAAAATTTCCATATCGCACAAAAATCAAATAAAACAAAACAAAAAAGCAGGAGTTCTGCGCGAAATTCTTCCGACCAAAGCGGAAAAAACGCACAAAGCGCCCTGCTTTTTGTGTTTCTCAGCGGGAAACAGCCGTTCACGAAAAAGTCATACTTAATTTACAAGGATACGCAGTTTTGCTATAATAAATCCGCTTTTTTGGTAAAGCAGTCGAAAAGAATGATTTTTGTCAAGATTTGAGGAGAGTGGAACATTTGAAGGAAGTCAAGCTCGAAGAGTCGGCGTATCAGTTCGACGCAAAAATGTCCCTGAAACAGGCGATCCCGCTGGGTCTGCAGCATGTCTGCGCCATGTTTGTGGGCAACCTGACCCCGCTGCTGATCATCACCAGTGCCTGCGGCATTGCGGGTGGTGAGTTCGCAGATCTGCAGGTCACGCTGCTGCAGAGTGCCATGTTTGTGGCCGGCGTAGTCACGCTGGTACAGCTGTTCACCATCGGCCCCGTGGGCGGTAGCGTGCCCATCATCATGGGCACCAGTTCCGGTTTTATCGGCGTGTTCAACAGTGTTGTCGGCAGCATGGGCGGCGGTGTGCTGGCCTATGGTGCCATTATGGGTGCATCCATCATCGGCGGCATCTTTGAAAGCGTGCTGGGCTTCTTCCTCAAGCCTCTGCGCAAGTTTTTCCCGCCGGTCGTCACCGGTACGGTTGTGCTTTCCATCGGTCTTTCGCTGATTTCGGTGGGCATCAATTCCTTTGGCGGCGGCAACAGCGCAAAAGACTTCGGCTCCATGGAAAATCTGCTGCTGGCCCTGTTCGTTCTGGTGGTCATTCTGATCTTCAAGCATTGGACCACGGGCTTCCTCAGCTCTTCCGCGATCCTGATCGGCATTCTGGCCGGTTACGTTGCGGCTTTTGTCATGGGTCTGGTGCTGCCCACCACCGGTGTCACTGCCGATGGTGTAGAGTTTACCAAGGCATGGGTGCTCAACTGGAATAAAGTGGCACAGGCCTCCTGGTTTGCCATTCCCAAGCTGATGCCGGTCAAGATCGTGTTTGATATGCGCGCCATTATGCCGGTGATGATCATGTTCGTTGTTACCGCTGTTGAGACTGTGGGTGATATCTCCGGTGTCATGGAGGGCGGCATGAATCGTGAACCCACCGATAAAGAGCTGTCCGGCGGTGTGATTTGTGACGGTCTGGGCTCCTCCTTTGCGGCTTTGTTCGGCGTACTGCCCAACACTTCCTTCAGTCAGAACGTGGGTCTGGTGGCCATGACCAAGGTGGTCAACCGCATGGCTCTGGCCTCCGGCGCCATCTTCCTGATCCTGTGCGGTCTGATCCCCAAGCTCGGCGCGCTGATCTCCATTATGCCGCAGGCCGTTCTGGGCGGTGCTGCCGTTATGATGTTCTCTTCCATCGTGGTCAGCGGCATCCAGCTCATCACCAAGGAAAAGATGACCCCGCGTCAGCTTACCATCGTCTCGGTGGCTCTGGGTGTTGGCTACGGCATGGGTGCTAACAGCGGTATTCTGGCACAGGCTCCGCACGCTTTCCAGCTGATCTGCGGCGAGTCCGGCATCGTTCCGGCTGCGTTTGTGGCGATCCTGCTGAATGTGCTGCTGCCGAAGGATGACAAGGCAGTATAAAGCTCAAAGCTTCTGCCGGGCCAGTGCTTCCAATTGCGCCAGTGCTTCGGGCGTGTCGGCGTCGGCCAATTCATTCCGATCCGCAATGTAAACGGTGTGAACATGCGCGGGATATTTCCGAAGCAGAACACTTCCGCCCATGCCCTGCGGCAAGGTGAGCAGTTCCTGAAAAAGTCCTTTTTCAAACAGAACGGGACTTCCAGTAAGGGGAGACGGGTCGTTACGGACCCGGAATCCCAGACGGAAGATCTCCCGTTCTGTTTCTTTTTGCCGCTCCAGCCGAGTCCTTTGATCCCATCCGGAGATGCCTGCCATGGCTTCCACTGTCTCGCGGCACAAAAGCGGTTGGTCTCCCGGCAGGAACATGCAGCCAAAAAGCTCCGGAACCTGTTCCAGCAGCGCAGAAAGACCCAGCCGCACCGTATCATTTCGGCCAGGCAGATCGTGCAGCAGCACCGGAACATTGCGGGAGCGGCAAAGCTGCGCAACTTCGTCCGAACGTGTCACCACGATGCGGGCCGAAAGCTTTGGAGTATCGGTCGCCGCAAATGCACGGCAAAGCATCGGCTCCCCGCAGAAATCTGCCAGCAGCTTGTTGGAACCAAAACGGTGGCTTACCCCGGACGCCATGATGACACAGCCCACCGGAAGAAGTTCTTTCATATAGTACCACTCTTTCTGAAACGAATTCACAATAGTATTATATCGAAATCTGTGTTAAAATAAAAGAACAGAGAAAAAAAGAGAGAGGAACCTGCATCTATGATGACGATCCGAGAATATAAGCAGGCCGAAAGTCTGGAAGAAGCGTGGCAGCTGAACCAGAAAAAGGCCAACCGTGTGCTGGGCGGCATGATCTGGCTCAAAATGGAGAACATCAATGTCGGTACAGCCATCGACCTGTCCGGTCTGGGACTGGACACCATAGAGGAGACCGAGGGCAGCTTTTCCATTGGTGCCATGGTTACACTGCGCCAGCTGGAAGAGCACGCCGGTCTTGCTGCGTATACCCATGGCGCAGTAAAGGAAGCGCTGCGGCATATCGTGGGCGTGCAGCTGCGCAATCTGGCAACTGTGGGTGGCAGCATCTACAGCCGGTTCGGCTTTTCCGATGTGCTCACGCTGTTTATGGCCATGGACTGTTCGGTGGAGTTGTACAAGGGTGGAATCATATCCCTGCAGGAGTATGCTGAGCGCCCCTATGACCGGGACATCCTTGTGCGGCTGATCGTTAAAAAGGAAGAAGCAGAATTTTTCTATCAGTCCGTGCGCAACAGCCAGACTGATATCCCGGTGCTTACCTGCGCTGCCGCCCGTCTGGAAAACGGCAGCTATCGCATTGCGATCGGTGCGCGGCCGCTCAAGGCTGTGCTGTTTGAGCTGCCGGCAAAGGCGGGTGTTTCTGCGCAGGAACTGGCGCAGAACTTTGCCGATGAAGTAAAGCAAAAAATTGTCACTGGCTCCAATATGCGCGGCAATGCCGAGTACCGCCGCCATCTGGCAGGCGTTCTGACAAAGCGTGCTGTTCTGGAACTGGAAGCACGCACGGCACAGGAGGAAAATTAAATGCAGATCACTCTTACATTGAACGGCATCAAGGTCACAGAGGATGTGGCTGCAGATATGCTGCTGATCGATTTTGTACGTGCCCACGGCTGCAAGAGCGTCAAGCGCGGCTGTGAGACCTCCAACTGCGGTCTGTGCACGGTGTTTCTGGACGAGAAACCGGTGTTGTCCTGTTCGGTACTGGCAGCGCGTGCCAGCGGCCACAGCATTACCACACTGGAAGGCCTGCAGGAAGAAGCCGCGGAATTCGGCGGCTTTATCGCGGATCAGGGTGCAGAGCAGTGTGGCTTCTGCAACCCGGGCTTTATCATGAACGCGCTGGCCCTCTTCCGCGAGAATCCGTACCCCAGTGAGGAAGAAGTGAAGGAATATCTCTCCGGCAACCTCTGCCGCTGCTCTGGCTATGAGGGCCAGCTGCGCGGCATCATGAACTTTCTGGCATGGAAAAAGCAGAAGGAGGCCGCAGAATGAGTACCATCAACAAGCCTTTCCGTAAAAAGGATGCCATGCAGCTGGTCACCGGCCAGCCCGTCTATATGGACGATGTGATCCCGCAGGACTGCCTGATTGTAAAGCTGCTGCGCTCTCCGCACGCAAATGCCATCGTCAAAACGATCAATACGGCTGTAGCAAAAAAGGTGCCCGGCATCGAGGCAATCTTTACATGGGAGGATGTGCCGCAGGATGCGCCGCGCTACACGCAGGCTGGCCAGACCTATCCGGAAGCCAGTCCGCGTGACCGCCTGCTCATTGACCGCCATGTGCGTTTTGTGGGCGATGTGGTGGCCATTGTGGCCGGTAAGGACGAAAAGTGCGTGGATAAGGCTCTCAAGCTCATCAAGGTGGAGTATGAGGTTTTGGAAGCAGTGCTGGACTATCACACTGCCAAGGACAACCCCATTCTGGTGCATCCGGAGGACAACTGGGCCAGTCTGTGCCCGGTGGGAGCCGACAACAAACGCAACCTCTGCGCCCACGATGAGAGTGGTTCCGGCGATATCGATGCTGTATTGGCGGCCAGCGATGTAGTCATTGACCATGTGTACCACACCAAGGCCTGCCAGCAGGCCATGATGGAGACCTTCCGCACCTACTGCTCCATTGATACCTATGGGCGGCTGAATGTGCTCAGCTCCACGCAGATCGTGTTCCATGCACGGCGCAATATTGCGAACGCACTGCATATTCCCAAATCAATGGTGCGCGTGGCAAAGCCCCGCATCGGCGGCGGATTTGGTGCCAAGCAGACGGCGGTCAGTGAGGTATATCCGGCTTTTGTGACTTGGAAGACCAAAAAGCCCTCCAAGATCATTTTCAGTCGTGTGGAAAGCCAGATCGCATCCTCGCCGCGTCACGAAATGGAGATTCATGTGCGGCTGGGTGCCACGAAGGACGGCGTTGTGAAGGGCATTGATCTGTACACCCTTTCCAATACCGGTGCTTATGGTGAGCATGGCCCTACGACCGTGGGCCTTTCTGGCCACAAATCCATCCCGCTGTACGGCAAGGCAGAAGCCTTCCGCTTTATCAGTGATGTGGTGTATACGAACCACATGTCTGCCGGTGCTTACCGCGGTTACGGCGCAACGCAGGGACTGTTTGCCGTAGAATCTGCTGTCAATGAACTGGCTCATAAGCTGAATATGGACCCCTTTGAGCTGCGGCTGAAAAATGCCGTACAGGAGGGCGATGTGATGCCCGCCTACTATGGGGCTGTCAACACCAGCTGCGCGCTGGACCGCTGCCTTGTCAAGGTGCGGGATATGATCGACTGGGAGCACAAATACCCTGCCCGTGATATGGGCAACAGCAAGGTGCGCGCTGTCGGTATGGGCATGGCGATGCAGGGCTCCGGCATTTCCGGCATGGATGTGGGCAGTGCCACCCTGAAACTGAATGACGACGGCTTCTACACCCTGATGATCGGTGCGGCCGACATGGGCACCGGCTGTGACACTACACTGGCGCAGATTGCCGCCGAAGTGCTGGACTGCCCGCTGGACAATATCACGGTCTTCGGAGCTGATACGGATACCTCGCCCTATGACTCCGGCTCTTATGCGTCCAGTACCACTTACGTTACCGGCAAGGCCACCGAAAAGTGTGCCATGAAGCTGCGCGGCCAGATCTGCAAGCTGGGCGCAGAGCTGCTGGAATGCACCGAGGACGAGGTGGAATTTGATGGAAAAGATGTTTTCAAGAGCAAAGATCCCGCACAGAAAAAGTCTCTGAGCGAGATCGCGTATGCTTCGCAGTTCGGCCATATGGTGCCGCTGGAAGCCACCGAAACGCATACTTCGCCTTTGTCGCCGCCGCCGTTCATGGTTGGTGCTGCTGAGGTGGAAGTGGATACCGAGACCGGCGAGGTAAAGCTGCTGGAATTTGATGCCTGTGTGGACTGCGGCACGCCCATCAACCCGAACCTGACCCGTGTGCAGACTGAGGGCGGTCTGCTGCAGGGCATCGGCATGACTCTGACCGAAAACATCACCTACGATAAAAATGGCTACCCGGAAGAGAATTCTCTGTTCCAGTACAAAATTCCGGCCCGCACCGATGTGGGCAAGATCAAGGTTGAATTCGAGAGCAGCTATGAACCCAACGGGCCCTTTGGCGCAAAGTCCATCGGCGAGGTGGTCATCAATACACCGCTGCCTGCCATTTCCGATGCCATCTATAACGCTATCGGCACCCGGTTCTATGAGCTGCCCATCACACCGGAAAAAATCGCCATGGCAGTTGCAGAAAAGCAGAAATGATCGACGAAAAAATTTTTCCGTTTCTTGCGGAGAAGGGACATGTTATTTCTTTGGTGGGCGGCGGCGGAAAGACCACACTGATGTACAATCTGGCTGCGCACTGCGCCCGCAAGGGCTGGCGGGTATTGGCCGCTACCACCACCCATATTATGCAGCCGCCCGGCGGGGTCTGGGCACAGACGGATGCAGAGCTTTTCCGCCTGTGGAAGTGCGGCAGTTATGCCGTGGCCGGAACCGCTGCATACGGCGGCAAATTGACGGCCCCGCCGCAGGCACAGCTGGAGCGCTGGATGACCCTTGCAGATATCGTGCTCATTGAAGCGGACGGCGCAAAACGGATGCCCTGCAAGGCACCCGCTGCGCACGAGCCGGTGCTTTTACCGCAGTGCGATACGGTTCTGGCCGTAGCAGGGCTTTCTGCGTTGAAGCATCCGCTCCGGGAGGTCTGTTTCCGGGCAGAGCTTGCCGCAGAGCTGCTTTGTGTTCCGCAGGATGCGCAGTTGACACCGGAACTTCTGGCAAAGCTGCTTGCAAGTGAAGCCGGTGGAAGGAAGGCTGTAGGGGATCGCAGCTTTTATGTTGTACTCAATCAGGCCGATACAAAAGAGCAGGCTGCTCTGGCCCGGCAGGTGGCTGATATTCTGAAAAAAATTTATCGGATTTCCTGCGCTACGTCTCATTTCGAGAAAGGAGAACGTGCATGAGCAAAGAAGGCAAGATCGTGTTCTGCACCGGTGGCGGATGTACCGCAAAGCTGGGAGCCGGAGCGCTGAGCCGTATTCTGGAAAAGCTGCCGCGCGGTGCAAGAGACCCGAGCCTTCTGGTCGGGTACGACAGCCGGGATGATGCGGCTGTGTACCGCATAACAGATGATATCGCGCTGGTACAGACAGTGGATTTTTTCCCGCCGATGGTGGATGACCCCTATACCTTCGGCCAGATCGCAGCGGCCAACGCCCTGAGTGATGTCTATGCCATGGGTGGCGAGGTTAAGACTGCACTGAACCTTGTCTGCTTCCCGGAGAGCATGGATCTGAACATTCTGGGCGAAATTCTGCGCGGCGGAGCCAAGAAGGTGGCCGAAGCGGGCGGAAGCCTTGCGGGCGGGCATTCCATTGCCGATACCGGTGTGAAATATGGACTTTCGGTGACTGGCCTTGTGGACCCGAAAAAAATGTATACGAATGATTCCGGCAAGCCCGGTGACAAGCTGATTTTAACAAAAGCTCTGGGCGTGGGCCTGATCTGCACGGCAAACCGTGTGGGCGAAGCGGCACCGGAAGATATGGCCGGTGCCATTGCGTCCATGACAACGCTGAACAAAAACGCTGCCGAGATCAGCCGAAAGTATACGGTCCACGCGGCAACCGATGTGACCGGTTTCAGTTTTCTGGGCCATCTGCACGAGATGATGGGCGGAAAGCTTTCCTGTATCATTGATGCACGGATGGTGCCGGTTCTACCGGGAGCCGAAAAAGCGGCAGATGATTTTTTGTATACCGCTGCCGGACAGCGCAACCGCAACCATACCGGCCCATATGTCACTTTTGAAAATGTGCCGTTTGCAATGGAAGAGGTGCTGTTTGACCCACAGACTTCCGGCGGACTATTGCTGGCCGTGTTGCCAGAAGAAGCAAGTGCGCTGGAAGCAGAGCTGCAGGCCGCTGGCCTGCCCGCAAAGATCGTGGGTGAGATCATACCCAAAACCGAACAGGAAATCACTGTAAAATACTGATGGAGGCCTACAATTATGATGCTGAAAGTTGATGCCCGTGGTGACGCATGTCCGCTGCCCGTTGTAAAAGCCAAAAAGGCGATCTCTGAACTGAAGGGTGCCGGTGAGGTGGAAGTGCTGGTGGATAATGAGATCGCCGTGCAGAACCTTACCAAAATGGCCCAGCAGAAAGGTTATCAGTACAGCGCCGAAAAGCTGGCCGAGCGGGAATACCGCGTGCTGTTCACGGTCGGCGAAGCGTCCGAAACACCCACTGAAGAAGCACCGGCCTGTGCACCGGACACCCGCACAGACACGGTGGTTGCCATCAGCTCTGATAAAATGGGCGTTGGCGCAGATGACCTTGGCAAGTCCCTGCTCAAGGCCTTTGTGTTCGCACTTACCCAGCAGGATCAGCTGCCCAAAACAGTGCTGTTCTATAACGGCGGCGCGTCCCTGACCTGTGAGGGTTCGCCCATGCTGGATGACCTGAAGGCACTGGAAGCACAGGGCGTGGAGATCATGACCTGCGGCACCTGCCTGAATTTCTATGGCCTGACCGAAAAGCTTGCTGTTGGCAGTGTGACCAACATGTACACCATCGTGGAAAAGCTGACGCAGGCAGGCAACGTGGTGAAACCGTGATCTATCTGGATAACGCTGCCACGACCCTGCGCAAGCCGCCGCAGGTAGAGCAGGCTGTGCTGGACGCAATGCGCACGGCAGGCAATCCGGGACGGGGTGCTCATGAGCCCACGCTGCACGCAAGCCGTCTTGTTTATGCTGCGCGGTGCGCAATGGCAAAGCTCCTCCACGCACCAGACCCGTCCTGTATTGCTTTTGCGGCAAATGTAACGGAGGCCTTGAACATTGCATTGGGTGGTCTTTTTGCACCGGGCGATCATATCATCACAACGGTATGTGAGCATAACTCTGTTCTGCGGCCGCTCTACCGGCTGCGGGAACAGGGCTTGCAGTTCAGTTTTGCAGGCGTGGATGAGCGTGGACGGCTGCAATATGATGACTGGGATAAGCTGGTTCAGCCCAATACAAAAGCGCTGGTCGTAACAGGTGCTTCCAATGTGACCGGCAACGGAACGGATCTTGCAAAAGCAGCGGGTTTTGCGCACCGGCACAGCCTGCTGCTGATCGTGGATGCGGCCCAGACGGCGGGTTCACAGGCCATTGACGTACAGGCACTGGGCATTGATGTGCTATGCTTCACCGGGCATAAGGCGCTGCTTGGCCCGCAGGGAACAGGCGGCTTGTATGTGCGCCCAGGGCTTTCCATCCAGCCATTGGTAGTGGGAGGCAGCGGCGTACACAGCTTTGATGAACAGCATCCTGCACAGATGCCCACCGCTTTGGAAGCCGGGACGCTCAATGTTCCGGGTCTGGCGGGCCTGTGTGCCGGTGTGGAATGGATTCTGGCTCAGGGTGTGGAAACGCTGTGTGCAAAAGAAACTGCACTGGCGGCGCTCTTTTATAAAAACATTCGAGATCTGCCGAACGTGAAGATCTACGGCGACCCGGAAATGGCGCTGCACGCTCCCATTATCTCGCTCAACATCGGAGACGAAGATTCAGCCCGCATTGCAGATATTCTGTGGGAGGACTACAGCATCTGTGTGCGTGCCGGTGCGCACTGTGCACCGCAGATGCATAAAGCGCTGGGCACGGTGGAACAGGGCGTGGTACGGTTCAGCTTTTCGCATTTCAATACGGAAGCCGAAGTGCTGCAGACCGCAGCCGCTGTTCAGGAGCTTGCACAGGAGATCTGATATGCGCATCAAAAAAACTTATATTGTTCTTTCATTCCGCACAACGCTGGATGCCATGGAATGGGAAAAGCAGTGCCTTGCGGAGAAGGTTCCGGGCAGGCTCATCCCACTGCCGCGCGAGATCTCCGCAGGCTGCGGCCTTGCCTGGCGGATGCTGCCGGAAGAATTTGAGCAGTGGCAGAACCGGCTGGACCCGGCACGTTACGATCAGGCCGCAGCAGTAGAACAGTAATAAAGATAAAACAGGAGAATGACGCATGGGTAAAATGCCGCTTTATACAATGCTGCAAAAAGCCCGTTCTGCGGGCGGCTGGACGATGGTGGCCCAGTTAGAGGGCGATGCCGCGGGGAGCCAGCTGCTTTTGCTGGAGGGCAGGCCTGTGTGGCAGAGGGGAGACAGCACCGTACTGCTGCAGCACCTGACAGAACTGCAGGGCTGCACAGCAGCTGGTATCCACTCTGTTGCAGGCACAGACATCTTTGCGGAGCGCTTTGGCGCGGTGCCGCAGCTGGTAGTCTGCGGCGGTGGACATGTGGCTGCAGCCGTTGTGCAGCTTGCAAAGCTGCTGGGCCTGACGGTCCTTGCAATGGATGACCGCGAGGAATACGCACAGCAGCTGCGGCTGGCCGGAGCTGATAAAGTGCTCTGCCTGCCGTTTGATAAAGCGCTTGCGCAGGTACCTGACGGCGCAGAGACTTATTTTGTGGTCGTCACCCGGGCACATGCATTTGATGTGGACTGCCTGAAGGTGATATTAAAAAAGCCTGCAGCCTATGTTGGCATGATGGGCAGCCGCGGGCGTGCCGCACTGGTGCGCCGTCAACTTCTGGAAGCCGGTATCGATGCCGAAAGAGTGGAGGCGTTGTACGCCCCCATCGGGCTTTCCATCGGCTCACAGACGGCAGAGGAGATCGCACTTTCCATTCTGGCACAGATCGTATCGATCAAGAATGCGCGTCCGCAGACGGAGGGCTTTTCATCTGCCCTTCTGGAAGCCATGGCTCAGACAGATGCCGCCGGGCAGCAGGCGGTGCTTGCCGTGATTGCGGCGCGGCACGGCTCTACGCCGCGGGAAATCGGCGCAAAAATGCTGGTTCGCACAGACGGCTCTATTGTGGGCAGCGTGGGCGGCGGTATTATGGAGCACCGCACCATTCTGGCTGCACAGGAAATGCTGACGGGAGCTGCTCCGGCGTATCAACGGCTGCATTTTTCGGCAGACGGCAAAAATGATGATGCAGCAATTGCTGCCTGCGGTGGGTCTATGGAGATCGTATTGACTCGACTCCAGCCCGGAGAGGAGATCAAATGAAGAAGGATGCACTGATCCTTGTGCGCGGCGGCGGCGACCTTGCTACCGGCACCATTCACCGGCTGTGGAGCGCAGGCCTGCGTGTGCTGGTGCTGGAAGCGGAGCATCCGGCGGCGATCCGGCGGCAGGTTTCTCTGTGCGAAGCCGTTTATGAAGGTGAGACCGCCGTTGAAGGTCTGCGTGCGGTACGGATCGAAACTCTGGCGCAGGAAGAAGAAGTCTGGAAACAGAATGCCGTTCCTGTTCTGGTGGACCCGCAAGGCAAAAGCATTGCGCCGGCAAAGCCGGATGTCCTTGTGGATGCGATCCTTGCCAAAAAGAATCTTGGCACAACGCGGGATATGGCACCCCTGACCATTGCACTCGGCCCCGGTTTCACGGCCGGGCAGGATGTGGATGTGGTGGTGGAGACCAAACGCGGCCACCGGCTGGGACGCATCATTCGGGATGGCAGTGCCATCCCTGATACCGGCATTCCCGGAATCGTTGGAGGCTACGGCAAAGAGCGCGTGATCCATGCCGGCACGGCCGGTATATTTATGGATCTCCGCAAAATTGGAGATATCGTGGAAGCGGGTGAGACCATTGCGCAGATCCGCACGGCAGATGGTGCCATGATCTCTGTGACCACGCAGATCACGGGCATTCTGCGCGGACTTCTGCGCAGCAGTTATCCGGTAACGCCCGGTTTTAAGGTGGCCGATATAGACCCCCGCAAAGAGGAACTTTCCAACTGTTTTCTCATTTCGGATAAGGCCCGCTGCATCGCGGGCAGTGTGCTGGAACTTGTCTGCGCTCAACTGTGGAAATAAAACTGTATAAAGCAAAAACCTCCGCTTCCCGGCGGCAGTACCGACAGGGAAGCGGAGGTTTCTATTTCAGTTGCGGTAGCAGCGGTCCTGACCTACCAGCCAGTCCTCACACAGGCGCTGTGCTTCCTCCAAACTGCGGCTCTCGCAGTCGAAGAATGCACCGTGCATCGAGCGATAGGAGTAGTGAACTCTCGGAATACCGTTGCCATCCTTTAAGCGTTCGCAGCGTTCTTCACCGGGCATCAGAAAAAGTTGTTCCATGGTTCCTTCTCCTTTGATTTCAGCATTCCGGAGCGGCCGGCCGGGTGCAAGCCGCACAACGCTTGCTATTGTAGCACGCAGGGGAAAAGTTTGCTATTGCCTTTTTGGCCAAAGATATGTTTTGTTTTTCTCTGTGGTTGTGGCACAAAAGGTCTTGACAAGATCATTCGTACAGGATGCATTCCTGTTTCTGCATTTTCTTTTTTGCCGCTGACGCTTTGCATGGGCAGCTGCCTTGGCGTATGAAAAAACCGATGGAACGGATGAAAATATTTTGTTTACTTTTCACAGTTTTCTTCTCGAGATTTTGGTGGTACAATAGAAGCATTAAAATATATCCTTTCAGGAGGAGCACATGGCAGAAAAGAATATTGAACTGGATAGTGTAGAGGTCGCCGCAGCTGTTTTTGGCAACTGCGACCGGAACATCCGTCTGCTGGAGAACGAATTTTCTGTTACGGCGGTCTGCCGGGGCACGCAGCTGCGGCTTTCAGGCGAACCGGCCAATGTTGCTGCGGCCAGCCGCGCTGTGGAGGGAATGCTGCTTCTGATCGAGAATCATACACCGCTGGAAGACCAGACCGTGCGCTACTGCATCAGTCTGGCGCACGACGGAGCAGAAAAACGGGTCAAGGAACTGACCGAAGATTTTGTTACCGTAACGGTCAAGGGGCGGCCGATCCGGCCCAAAACACTGGGCCAGAAGGAATATCTCAATGCCATCCGCACCAATGCCATCACCTTTGGTGTTGGCCCGGCGGGTACCGGCAAAACCTATCTGGCCGTTGCCATGGCGGTAAAGGCTTTTAAAGCCAAGGATGTTTCCCGCATCGTGCTCACCCGCCCGGCAGTGGAAGCAGGTGAAAAGCTGGGCTTTCTGCCCGGTGATCTGCAGCAGAAGGTAGACCCTTATCTGCGCCCGCTGTATGACGGCCTGTTTGATATGCTGGGTGCCGAAACTTACGAGCGCCTTGTGGAAAAGCAGATCATTGAGGTTGCACCGCTTGCCTATATGCGCGGACGCACACTGGATGATTCCTTTATCATTCTGGACGAGGCACAGAACACCACACCGGAGCAGATGAAAATGTTCCTCACACGTATGGGTGTCGGCTCCAAGGTGGTGGTTACCGGTGATGTGACCCAGATCGATCTGCCGGAACGCACCCGCAGCGGTCTTGTGGATGCACTGCACGTGCTTAAAAATGTAAATGGGATTGCACAGTGCTATTTTACTGAGAAAGATGTTGTGCGCCACCGTCTTGTGCAGGAAATTATCAAGGCTTACGAAAAGGCTGCACACCCTGAAAAATAAAATCACCAGAATTCATATAAAGACATCAAAAACAGAAAGGAGTGGACTGATTTATGTCCAATAAAGTTTTGATCACCAATTCACAGAAGGCCGTCAAGGTTCCTTCCGGTCTGCGCATTCTCATCCGCCGTGCCTGTAATGCCGTGCTGGAGTATGAGCATTTTGAAGCTCCTGCAGAGATCAGCGTGACCTTTGTGGATAACGCCGCCATTGCTGAGCTGAACAACCAGTACCGCAACAAGCCCATGCCCACCGACGTGCTGAGCTTCCCTCTGGGTGTAGACGGCAAATATGATGTTGACGAGAACAACGGCTGCAAAATGCTGGGTGACATCGTCATCAGTATGGAGCGTGCACAGGAGCAGGCAAACCTCTACGGCCATCCGCTGCAGCGTGAGGTAGCGTTCCTGACGGTGCACTCCATGCTGCACCTGCTGGGCTACGACCACGAAAATGGCGGTCTGGAAGCCATGCGGATGCGTGAGAAAGAGGAAGCTGTTCTGCTGCAGCTGGGCCTGCCGCGCACCGTAAGCTATACCGAGTAATTGATTCACCGTGCGGTTGCCGCACAATACAGACAGGAGCTAGATTTTGAGTAACGCTACACCCATTCAGGGGCATTATGATACTTCTTCCGTTTTTGTGGCTGTCATTGGCCGTCCCAATGTTGGCAAATCCAGTCTGACCAACCTTCTGGTTGGCGAAAAGGTAGCCATCGTCACTTCCAAGCCGCAGACCACCCGTACCCGCATTACCGGCGTGATCACCCGCGGGCCGCTGCAGTATGTGCTGCTGGATACACCCGGTGTGCACAAGGCGCGCAACAAACTGGGTAAACGGATGGATAAGACTGCCAGCGATTCCATTGCAGATGTGGATGTTTCCATGATGCTGTTTGAGCCTTACGGCGCACTGAATGAATCGGAAATGGTGCTGGTGGATATGCTGCGCAGCAGCGGCGGCCCGGCAATTGCAGTCATCAACAAGACCGACCTTGTCAAGGAGCCTGCTGATCTGGAAGCCCGCAAAGAAGAGCTGAAGGCATTGGGTGTATTCGGCGATATCTACACCATCAGCGTCCGTGATAACGACGGCTGCGAAGTGCTGTTCGATGCTTTGAGCCGCTATGCTGTGGAAGGCCCGCATTATTTTGATGATGATGCCTACACGGATATGCCGGAAAAGGAGCTTGTGGCGGAGGTCATCCGTGAAAAGGCCCTGCTGTTCATGCGCGACGAGATCCCCCATGGCATTGCTGTTGTGGTGGAGCGCTTCAAAGAGCGCCCGGGTATCGACCTGATCGATATTGATGTAAATATCTACTGCGAGCGCGAAAGCCACAAGGGCATGGTCATTGGAAAAGGCGGTGCAATGCTGAAAAAAATTGCCAGTGCTGCCCGTGCAGACTGCGAAGAGTTTTTGGGTTGCCGCGTCAATCTGCAGTGCTGGGTAAAGGTAAAATCCGATTGGCGTGATAACGAGTTCCTGCTGAACAACTTTGGCTTCAAGCAGAACACCAATAACCGCTGACACTTGCCAAAGCAGGACAGAATTCCCTTGGATGAACGGTTAAAATAAACCTGACACTATCCGTAACAGGGAAGAGGTGCTGCAAATGGATGCACAAGCAAGCTGGCAGGCGTTTGCCTGCACGGGAAACATTCTTCGTTATCTCGATTATAAACAACAGCGGCCGGAAGAAACCCCGGCAGAGGACCAAGAAAATGGAAGCCTTTGTAACCACGGGTCTGGTGCTGAAGGAGACCCGCTATAAGGAGTCGGACCGCATTCTGACGATCCTGACACCGGAACTGGGCGTGATCTCGGCAGCAGCGCAGAGCAGCCTGCGGCTGAAGAGCAAGCTGTTCAGCGCGTGCGGGCTGTTCTGCTATTCCGAGTTCACACTGGTGCCGGGCCGCAACATGTACACTGTGCGGGAAGCGGAAGTAAAAAATGTCTTTCACGGCATCTCGTCCAGTATTGAGGGCATGAGCCTTGCCATGTATATGGCTGAAATGGCAATGACCCTTTCGCCCACCGGGCAGGAGGCACAGCGGGAGCTTCGGCTGCTACTCAACTGTTTCTATATGATCAGCGAGAGCAAAACGGATCTGCGGGTGATCAAGGCCGTGTTTGAACTGCGCACAATGAGCGAGTGCGGCTTTATGCCGCAGATCGTGTGCTGCCGCGATTGCAGCGCCTATGATGGTGCTGCGTTCTATCTGGATGTGCAGGAAGGCCATCTGCTCTGTGCAGACTGCGCCGCAAAAGCAGGAAAGACCTGCAACCTTGATCAGGGCGCACTGTATGCGCTGCGGCACATCTGCCTTGTGGACGACAAAAAAATATTTGCATTCAAAATTTCTGTGGGCAGTCTGGAAAAGCTTTCCGCAGTGGCAGAGCGCTATGCACTGACCCACATGGACAAGCCTTTGAAAAGCTATGACTTTTTAAAGACCCTGCTGCCCTGAGCATAAAGGGAACCTATGGAAACAAGTTACTTAAAAACTCTGGAACTGGATAAGATCATCGCCCGTGCCGCAGAGGGCTGCGTGTGCAAGGAAGCGCGCGAAATGCTGCTTGCCACTCAGCCGCAGTGCGACCCGGACGAGGTGCGCTATGCGCTGGAAAAGACCGATGCCATCAACACCCTGCTGATCAAAAACGGCTCCCCGCGCTTTGGCGGCGTGGAGAATGTCAGTCAGCTGGCGGCCCGCGCCGTAAAAGGCGGCGTACTTTCAATGGGCGAGCTGTTGATGGTGGCTGGTGCACTGCGCAATTTTCAGAATCTTTCAAGCTGGTATGGTGCTTCGGAGCACGACGCTCTGCCTACAGACGATCTGTTCTATGCGCTGGCACCGCAGCCGGGCCTGGAACAGCAGATCTCCAGCGCCATTCTGGCACCGGATGCCATGGCAGACACGGCCTCTTATACCCTGAACGATCTGCGCAAAAAGATCCGCGCAACGGAGAACAGCATCCGTGACCGTCTGGAGAGCATGGTCCGCAATATGGATACTTCCAAGTATCTACAGGAAAGCGTGGTTTCCATGCGCAATGGCCGGTATGTTGTGCCGGTCAAGAGCGAATACCGCGGTGAGGTGAACGGCATTATTCATGATGTTTCGTCTACCGGAGCCACCGTCTTTGTGGAGCCGCAGGCCGTTGTGGAAGCCAATGCCCGCATTTTGCAGTACCGTGCGCAGGAAGCGCAGGAGATCGAGCGCATTCTGGTGGCCTTTACCGCACAGGTGGCCGCCATTGAGCCGCAGTTCCAGTACAGCTACAAGGCTATGCTGGAGATCGATGTTCTGCTGGCAAAGGCACGGCTGGCTTTGGATCTCAAGGCATTCAAGCCTGCTGTCCGCACCGACGATTCCTTCTCGCTGATCCGTGCGCGCCACCCGCTGATCGATCCTAAAAAGTGCGTGCCTGTGGATATTGCTCTGGGCAGAGATTACGATTCGCTGATCATCACCGGACCGAACACCGGTGGCAAAACTGTCACCTTGAAAACAGCGGGCCTGCTGTGCGCCATGGCGCAGTGCGGCTTCCTGATCCCGGCTGACGAGCGCAGCGAGATCTGCGTATTTGACGAATTTCTGGTGGATATCGGCGATGAACAGAGCATTGAGCAGAGCCTTTCCACCTTCTCCGGTCATATGAAAAAGATCACCGGCATTCTGGAGCTTGCCATGCCGCACACACTGGTGTTGCTGGACGAGCTTGGTGCCGGTACCGACCCCGCCGAAGGTGCTGCGCTGGCTGTGGCCATCATTGAAGAGCTGCGCCGCCGCGGCGTGCTGCTGATGGCCACCACTCATTACGCTGAGCTGAAGGTGTTTGCTCTGGAAACCAAGGGCGTTGTCAATGCCAGCTGTGAGTTTGATCTGGAAACGCTGCGCCCGACCTATAAGCTGAGCGTCGGCGTGCCGGGCAAATCCAATGCGTTCCTCATCAGCGAAAAGTTGGGCATCCCGGAGCGCGTGATCGAAGCGGCACAGCAGCATCTTTCCGCAGAGGATAAGCGTCTGGATGCCGTTCTGGGACAGCTGGATGATCTGAAGCTGCAGCTGAAGGAAAGCCAGAACGAGGTGGAAGAGCTGAAAAATGAAGCTTCCCACCAGCTGGAAGCCGCGCAGAAAAAGCGTGATGAGCTGATCCGTCAGGGCGAAAATGAACTGGAAGCTGCCCGTGCCAAGGCTCGTGCGCTGGCACAGCAGGTGGAAAGTCAGGCTTACGCCCTGACCGATGAACTGCGTCAGTTGCAGAAGGACGAGCGCATGAGCACCCAGCAGAAAGCTCAGCGCGCCCGCGAGATCGCCAAAAAAGAATCGGAAAAGCTGTTTATCGGCTCCGAGGCGGTGCATAACCCCGTCAAGGAATTTGTGCCGCTGAAAGAGGTCAAGGTAGGGCAGGAGGTCTGCATTGCAGAGCTGAACCAGCTGGCCACCGTATTGGCCTTGCCGGATAAAAACGGCGATGTTCTGGTGCGTGCAGGCATCATCAAGACCAAAGTTCCGCTCAATGGCTTGAAACAGCCGGAAAAGCTGGTCAAGGAAAAGAAACCGCAGACTAAAGCACAGCAGCGCTATTCCCGCCTGACCGGCGATGCCAACCGCCCGAACGGCAGGGTAGAGAGGGTACAGCGTTCCGCCAAGATGGAATGCAATCTGCTGGGCCTGACGGTGGACGAAGCGCTGCCGGAGGTGGATTCCTTTATCGACCGTGCCATCCTGAACGGACAGACAGTGGTTTATCTGATCCACGGCAATGGCACCGGTGCGCTGCGTACAGCTATCCACAAGCATCTGCGCGGCAACCGCATGGTCAAAAGCTTCCGTCTGGGCCGTTATGGCGAGGGTGAAAGCGGCGTGACCGTGGTAGAGCTGAAATAAAGAAAAAGCTATCCGAAGGATTTTTCGGGTAGCTTTTTCTCACATTGAAGGAATTTGCAGAGCAGGATCGTATTCTATAAAGAATGCTAATATAAGGATGTAAGCCAAAATGGCAAAACGATATTCCAGAGCCGCGCACTCAAAAAGACGAAAACAGACTTCTCATGTGCTCAAAAATACGGTCATTCTGCTTTTTTGCGCAGTGGGCATCTGGTTTGGCAGCTCACTCTGGCATGCAGCGCTGACTCTGCAGACAGCTCAGCCAGCGGAAAGCATCGCCGGTGAAGAATTCCGTCCGCAGGTCGGTGATCCTCCTTACCGCGTGGTGATCGATGCTGGGCACGGTGGAGCAGACCCGGGCGCAAGGGGAGTGATCGAAGAAAAAGATATGACCGCAGCAACCGCCTCGGAACTGATCCGGTTGCTGCAGCAGGACTCTAATTTTATTCCGCTGCAGACCCGTGACAGCTTTGATGAAACCACTACGCCCGCCCAGCGTGCCGCCAGAGCGGACGAACAGGCACCGCAGCTGCTGCTTTCCATCCACGGCAACTCAGCTGCAAATGGCTCCACTGCATCCGGCTTTGAGTGCTATCCGACAGTGCCGGGCCGGACTTGGCATCAGGAAAGCTTTTACTTTGCGCAACTGCTTGCCAAAGGAATGCAGGCTGCAGGAGCATCTCTGCGTGGGCGCGGGGGAGTCCGATACATTTATTATCTGGAAAACGATCAGAAGCAACTGGTGGAAAGTACCCACACCGAGGTGCGTGCAGAGCGAAGCTTTACGTTGCTGGAAGACGTAAATTGTCCGGCAGTGCTGGCAGAGCAATGCTTTGTAACGAATGAAGCAGATGTTGCACAGTTCGGCAGCGAAGAAGGTTGTAAAAAAACAGCCCGCGTTTATTACGAAGCGATCTGTGCATACTTTGGCACCCAGCCGCAGGCCGAGCAGCTTGCCGGATTCACTTTAAATTAAAAAGTATCAGCATAGCATCACCAAGGGAGAAGAAGCGATAACAGTCTGAACCCAACACCATACAGCCATCAGTATTTTAAGACCGCTGAACTCATAACCAGAAGAGAAGGGCGGTCTTATTTTTTGATTGCGCAATTTTCGTATAATGCACGTTATGCGAAATGCAGGGAAGTGAAAAATCTCTATTTTCCTGAATCTGGCCTTTTTCCGCGACCTGCGGATCTGCAGCCATCTGTAATACCGTATGATTCAACTTTTGCGTTTTTTATATTTTTGTGTCTCATTAGTATTTTGGTGCTACAATCTTTTTATGGACTTACAAATTACAAAGCTGCACAGTCTGCCGCTGCCATGCGCGCTTGCATTTTATTTTTCCAGATTCTCTTTTTATGTTGCTATAAGTTCTGTGGTCATTCTGATCTTTTTATTTTTCTGCGCACGACCATTTGCTCGTGCGATTTCAAATCGCTGGCCAGATCACAGCGTATCATTCCATTATTTATATAAATATATCTATAAAAATACCGCCGATGACATATCCGCACTTTGGACGCGTCACAGACGGTATCGTTCCATTTTATGGGTATTCTTATGTGGTTCAGGAATTTCCGTTTCCAGCGTTCGCATCAGGCTTCATTGCAAGCACGGAAGCATCCAGCCCGATGCCATCCTGAGCCGCACCCTCAAAGGCTTTCATGGGCACAGACGAAAGTTCCTCATCCAGAGCTGAATCCTCTGCTGTCTCCCCTGTTTCCTTTTCTGTTGTATCCAAGATGTGAGAAGATGCTTTGGGCTTTTTAACCTTGCCCAGCGGGTTTTCTTCAATAGCCGCGCGCACCTGAAATTCCTGTAGGTGCGTATAAATTTGTGTGGTAGACACGTTGCTGTGGCCCAAAAGCTGCTTGAGTGTAAGGATATCTACATTGCCGGTCTGATACATCAGAGTTGCGGCAGTGTGGCGCAGCTTATGTGTGGAAAAGCCTTTTAATCCGGCTGCTTTCATTGCACCGGTTACTAGCTGTTCTACCCTGCGGTTCGAGATACGCTCTTTGCGCCGTCGGGTAATAAAGACCGCCTTTTCCTGCGGCAGAAGCCCCTCCATCGTATTGCGTTTGCCCAGATACAGCCGCAATGCTTCCATGCAGGCATCATTCAGATAAACCATGCGCTCCTTGTGGCCCTTGCCAAACAGGCGTATCTGGCGGTTTTCCAAATCAATGTCGTCCAGATTCATGCCGACAAGCTCTGCCAGACGCATTCCACAGTTCAAAAACAGCGTCACCATGCAATAATCCCGCTCCGGAAAATCGCTTTGGGTCTGCGTGCTTTCCAATAACTCCATGGACTGCTCCGCCGTCAGATATTTGGGCAGTACCTTATCCTGTTTGGGTGGGTGGATGGCCGCAGTTGGATCTGTATCCAGCCGGTTGACCTGATTGACCAGGTAATCATAAAAGCCGTGCAGGCTTGCCAGCCGCCGGGCCGTTGAAGACTTTTTGTTGCCGCACTCGCGGTTTAAAAAGTACAGATATTCGTAGATATCCTCCTTTGTTACGGAGGCCCAGAATGCGGTGTCCAGCCCTTTGGGGTCGATATCCTTCATCTCGCTGTCTTCGGGCACAAGCCCACGGCGGCGCTTCATAAAACGGCTGAATCCGCGCAGATCACAGTAGTAGCTGAACGCCGTGTTTGCGCTTTTGCCCGCGATCACTTCCAGATAGCGGACGTATTCTACAATGTCCGGCGCAGCATCATCGAAGGGCTTGTGCTTGCCGGGATTTTTCTCGTCCAGATAGATCGACATTGTTTTTCCTCTTATAAGCGGTCAGATTTCAGGGCATTGATCGCATCGGTGATATAAGCCGCGCCGATCAGCTGCATTCCAGGATAATCTGCCGGACTCAGATGATTCAGGCTGTGCTTCGGGATCACCGCACGTTCAAAGCCGATACGCTCTGCCTCATGCAGGCGCTGTTCCAGATTGGGTACGCTGCGCACTTCACCGCCAAGGCCGACCTCGCCAATGGCGATCAGCTTATCGCTGACGGGCCTGTCCAGCAGCGAGGAGACCATACTCAAGCAGACAGAAAGATCACAGGCAGTATCACGCAGCGCAATGCCGCCCACGATGTTGATATATACATCCAGGTTGCCAAAGAAATACCCTGCACGCTTTTCCAGCACAGCAATCAGCAGATTCATGCGGTTGTAGTCGTAGCCGCTGCAGGCACGGCGCGGTGCTGGAAAATTGGTTTTGGTTGCAAGGGCCTGAATTTCGCTCAAAATGGGACGGCTTCCCTCCATGGTACAGGCCACACAGTTGCCGGAAACGCCAAGAGGACGGCCTTCCAGCAGCATCTGTGAAGGGTTTTCGATCTCAGCAAGGCCCTGCCCCGTCATATCAAACATGCCCAGCTCATTGGTGGAGCCATAACGGTTCTTGGCCGCACGCAGGATGCGGTACGGCAGCATTTTATCGCCCTCAAAGTAAAGCACCGTATCCACGATATGCTCCATGACTTTGGGGCCTGCAATGGCACCGTCCTTGTTCACATGCCCCACAATGAACATGGGGATCTCCTGCTTTTTGGCCACGGCCAGCAGGCGGGCCGCACTTTCCTTGACCTGACTTACCGTACCGGCGGAGGACGAGATATCCATGCAGCGCATCGTCTGGATGGAGTCGATGACCACGAGATCCGGCTTTTCTTTTTCGATCAGGCCGCAGATCTCGTCCACATCATTCTCCGCTGCCAGAAAAATGTTATCCTGCGGCACTTTCAGCCGGGCAGCGCGCAGCTTGACCTGCCGCACCGATTCCTCGCCAGTGATATACAAAACGCTGTGCTGGTTGGAAATGGCACCGCACAGCTGCAGAAGCATAGTAGATTTGCCCACACCCGGCTCACCGCTCAAAAGCACAACGCCGCCCAGCACAATGCCGCCGCCAAGTACACGGTCCAGCTCTGAAATGCCGGTCAGAATACGGCTTTTTTCTTCGGTCATGCTGATCTCAGAAAGGCGTTTTGCGGTCAGGGTGGTCACCCCTTCCGGGCGGGCGGCTGCCGCCTGTTTGGCTGCGGCAGTACCTGCTTTGGGGGCTTCCGCTACAACGTCCTCGTTCATCGTGTTCCAGCTGCCGCAGCTTGGGCAGCGGCCCATCCAGCGGGGGCTTGTCTCGCCGCAGTTGGAACACACATATACAGTTTTCAGTTTTGGTTCCTTCATCAAAAAAGCTCCTGTTACATTGTCTTGGTTTTATTGTTCTCTATTGTAGCATATAACAAGCAAACCCGCAAGAAAAGCCCTTGCTCAAAGCCTGCTTCCAATGCTTGCAAGCGCTGCAGAAATGCCGCACAGCGGCACAAATAACGTCAGCGTCAGCAGATACTGCCGGATGAATCCATGTGTCCGGACGATCTCCCGGTCAGGCCCTGCTGCAAAAAAGGAACAGACGCGGATCTGGCTGCTCACCCGCAGAGAATCTGTGCCGAGCGTGCACAGCCCTGCAGAAGCAGCTGCCGCAGGCAGAAATGCAAGCAGCAGAAGCCACGTTTCTCTTTTCAGTGCCGTGTCGGAAAGCAGCTGCACAAACAGCGTCCCGTTTCCCAGCCCATAGAACATCGTAAACAAAAAGATCAAAACCGGCCCCAGTGCGGAAAAGCCCATCAGGAACAGAAGGGTCGCGGCCGCAGCAAGCGTAAGATATTCCGTTCCGAAAAGGCTGGCCGCAGTATGTGAATCTGCAGCGGCAAACAGGCCGCGCCAGCTTTGCAGGTAATATTGCAGCCAGTCCGGCTGCTGCTTTTCGCAGAAAGCCAGAAGCACGCCAGCTGAGCCAGAGCCGATCAGAAAGGCACAGACGAGCAGCCAGCAGGTTTTCTGCCGGGTTTCCGTGTTATGTCTCTGCAGCGGTGAAGGCACTTCCGGTGCGGATCGTTCTGGCGGCAGTGTTTTCTGCGGCTGCGGCAGAAGCACAGCTTCACCTGTGGGAAGCGGCTGCGCGGCTTCTGGCAAGTGCGCTGGCGTTCCTGTTTGCTGATAGACCCACATGATCGAACCTCCTTGTTTTATTTGTTCAGCTGCGGCGCTTTTTCTCCCGGGTCACCATGCCCAGCAATCCGCCAATACTGCCGCACAGGATCAGCACAGCAAACCGCAGCAGCGGCGGCTCTTCCGTAAGCGTACCGGAAGGAACGCTGAGCACCACGAGCAATACCGCATAAAACAGGCCCTGTACAAGCCCGCACAGCAGGCCGCGTTCCTTTTTGCAAAATGCAGCGATCCAACCGCTGCAAAGGCTCCCTGCACCAACGGCTGCTGTTGCCAGCGGCGGTGCGGCGGCACCAGAATAACCCTGTGCTGTCATCAGCGCTGCCATTGCGGCCAGCCAGCCCGCTGTGACCATAACGCCGACTGTCCCAGCCAGCAGAAGAACCCGGAGTTCCGCCGGGAAAAGTTTTTTCTCAGACATAAAAACGCGCCTCCCTGCCAGTAATCTATGCAGGAAGACGCGTTTGATATGCTCTTAATTGTTTGAAGAAAAAGCTTACTTCTTGTCAGCCTTGTCCATGTTCAGCTTTTCAACAGCGGAAATTGCAGTCTTGGTGAAGCGGATCTTCACACGGTCAGCACCGGTCTCCAGAACAAAGGTATCGTCCTTGATTGCAACAACACGGCCAATGACACCGCCAATGGTGGTGACCTGATCGCCGATCTCCAGGCTGCTGCGCATTGCGGCATCCTTCTTCTCCTGCTTCTTCTGGGGACGATAGATCATGAAGTACAGCAGAACCAGCATCAGAGCCAGTGTGAAGAACAGGCTGATGTAGCCTTCGGAAGTGGTAGTCAGAAATTGCATGGGGCAAAATCTCCTCTCAAAATTCAGATAAGCTTATTATACCTTTTTAAACGACCTGTTGCAAGGCTTATTCTCAAATTCGGGTATCCAGAAGCTTTACATATTTATCGTGGAAAGCCGTGAAGGTGCCTGCATCCAGCTCATCCCGGATGCGCTCCATCAGATGGTTATAGAACCACAGGTTGTGCATGACGGCAAGGCGCATTCCCAAAATCTCCTCCGCTTTGAACAGGTGGCGGATATAGGCACGGGAATAGCTGCGGCAGACCGGACAGCCACAGGCAGGATCAATAGGGCGTTCATCGCGCTCATACTTTGCATTCTTGATGTTGATGATACCGCCCCAGGTGTTCAAGTGGCCGTGGCGTGCATTACGGCTGGGCATCACGCAGTCAAACAGATCCACGCCGCGGGAAACTGCCTCAATGATATTGCCGGGGGTGCCAACGCCCATCAGGTAGCGGATCTTATCCTTGGGCATGTGGGGCTCCACCTGACTGATCATTTCATACATCACCTCGGTGGGCTCGCCCACAGCCAGACCGCCGATGGCGTAACCGTCCAGATCAAGGTCTGCGATCTGCTTCATGTGCTCCACACGCAGATCAGCAAAGGTGCAGCCCTGATTGATGCCAAACAGCAGCTGATCGGGATTCACGGAAATGCCCTCGTGCTTCAGGCGGGCCATTTCAATCTTACAGCGTTTCAGCCAACGGGTCGTTCGTTCGCAGCTGGCCTTGGAATAATCGTGCTGTGCGGGGTTCTCTACGCACTCGTCAAAGGCCATGGCGATGGTAGAACCAAGGTTTGCCTGGATCTGCATGCTCTCTTCCGGTCCCATAAAGATGCGGTGGCCGTCCAGATGGGAGGCAAAGGTCACGCCCTCTTCGGTGATCTTGCGCAGCTTTGCCAGACTGAATACCTGAAATCCACCGCTGTCGGTCAGAATGGGGCCGTTCCAGCGGGTAAATTTGTGCAGACCGCCCATATCGGCTACCAGCTTGTCGCCGGGGCGCAGATGCAGGTGGTAGGTGTTGCACAGCATGACCTGTGCGCCAATGTCTTTCAGGTCCTGAGCAGACAACCCGCCCTTGATGGCACCGGCGGTAGCCACGTTCTGAAAAGCGGGCGTCTGCACCGTGCCGTGCACGGTCTTGAACTCGCCCCGCCGGGCGTCGTGTTCCTGCTTGAGCAGCTTATAGGTCGTCAAAGAAGGCATAGTTTTTGTTCCTTTCTGTGCACGGAAAACAGCCGTGCGATCTTCATGAAAAAGCCCGGGATCAGGCTCATCAACAACAGAATAGCGGGAAAAATAATCAAAGAATCAGCATCGCATCGCCAAAAGAGAAGAATCTATAACGTTCCTCCACAGCCACCTTATAGGCTGCCATGGTCTTTTCGTAGCCATACAGGGCCGACACCAGCATGATAAGGGTGCTTTCCGGCAGGTGGAAGTTGGTGATCAGGCCGTCGATGCAGTTGAACTTCACGCCCGGGTACAGAAAAATGGAGGTGTTGCCGCTGCAGGCGCGGATCTCGCCGTACTTTGCGGCAACGGCTTCCAGCGTGCGGCAGCTGGTAGTGCCCACTGCGATCACACGGTGACCGGCAGCCTTGGTATCGCGGATCATCTGCACCGTTTTTTCGTCGATGCAGTACCATTCGCTGTGCATTTTGTGATCCGTGATCTCGTCCTCCTGTACAGGGCGGAAGGTGCCCAGACCCACATGCAGGGTCACTTCGGCAATGTTCACGCCCTTGGCACGGATGGTATCCATCAGCTCCGGGGTGAAGTGCAGGCCAGCCGTGGGCGCTGCGGCGCTGCCAAGCTCCTTGGCATAGACGGTCTGGTACTGGCTCTGATCCTCCAGCTGCTTTGTGATGTAGGGCGGCAGAGGCATTTTGCCAAATTCGTCCAGCTTTTCATAAAGGGTCTCGGTATCGTAATAGAATGTAACGTACTTGTTGCCGTCCTCCATGGTCTCGTCCACCACGGCGGTCAGGCTGCCATCGCCAAAGCTCACTTTGGTGCCGGGCTGCATCCGCTTGCCGGGCTTTGCCAGACATTCCCACTGGTCACCTTTGACCTGACGCAGCAAAAGCAGCTCACACACAGCACCGGTGGGCTGCTTGACGCCCACGATGCGGGCAGGCAGGACCTTGGAATTGTTTACCACCAGCAGGTCGCCCGGCTCTAAAAATTCCGGTAGATCGTGGAAGATCTTGTGCTGGATGCTGTCGTCTTTCTGGCTCAGCACCATCAGCCGTGCAGAGTCTCTGGGGTCAGCCGGCTCCTGTGCAATGAGTTCTTTGGGTAAATCATACCAAAAATCTTTTTTTAACATAGCGTGCAATTTGCCTTTCCGATGATTGACACGGACACCGTATCAATGATATCATAAAATCTGTATAAACAGTATCTATTATATTGCATCGCTGTCCGGTTTGCAAGCCGTGAATCTATGTAATAGAAATATTTATTGAGTTCGCTTTCACGAAAGGAAAGGTGCTGGAAATGGAAAAACAGTATAAAGTGGGTATCGTAGGTGCGACTGGTATGGTCGGTCAGCGTTTTGTGACGCTGCTGGAAAATCACCCCTGGTTCAAGCTGACCGTTCTGGCTGCATCCGGCCGCAGCGCCGGCAAGACCTATGAGGAAGCTGTCGGTCCCCGCTGGGCCATGACCTCCCCCATGCCGGAAAGTGTCAAGAAGATGGTAGTTTTGGATGCATCCAAGGTGGAAGAGGTTGCTTCGCAGGTGGATTTTATTTTCTGTGCAGTCAACATGCCCAAGGATGAGATCAAGGCTCTGGAAGAGGCCTATGCAAAGGCTGAGTGCCCGGTGGTGTCCAACAACAGTGCAAACCGCTTTACCCCGGATGTGCCCATGGTGGTGCCCGAGATCAACGCCGACCACATCGAGATCATCCCCGCACAGCGCAAGCGTCTGGGCACCAAGCGCGGCTTTATTGCCGTCAAGTCCAACTGCAGCCTGCAGAGCTATGTTCCTGCCCTGCACCCGTTGATGAAGGATTTTGGCGTCAGCAAGGCTCTGGTGTGCACCTATCAGGCCATTTCCGGTGCAGGTAAGACCTTTGACCGTATGCCCGAGATCGTGGACAATGTGATCCCCTACATTGGCGGCGAGGAAGAAAAGAGCGAGCGCGAGCCGCTCAAGCTGTGGGGCCACATTGAGGGCGACCATATCGTGAACGCCGAAAAGCCGGTGATCACCGCACAGTGCTTCCGCGTGCCTGTCTCCGACGGCCACACCGCTGCCGTGTTTGTAAGCTTTGAGAAGAAGCCCACCAAGGAGCAGATTTTGGAGGCATGGGCAAACTTCCGCGGCCCCGCACAGGAGCTTGACCTGCCCAGCGCACCCAAGCAGTTCCTGCATTACTTCACCGAGCCGGATCGTCCGCAGCCCAAGCTGGACCGCAACACCGAGAACGGCATGGCTGTGTGCATCGGCCGCCTGCGCGAGGACACCCTGTTTGATTACAAGTTTGCCTGCATGAGCCACAACACCCTGCGCGGTGCTGCAGGCGGCGGCGTTCTGCTGGCAGAGCTGCTGGCCGCAAAGGGCTATTTCGACTAAGTATATTTTGCGCAAAAGCGCATACAAAGGAGTTTTAGGCTATGAAGAATCCTGTCTTTACCGGCGCGGGTGTTGCCATTATCACCCCGATGTACGAGGACGGAAGCATCAACTTTGACGAGCTGGGCCGCATTATTGAGGATCAGATCGCGCACCATACCGATGCCATCATCATCTGCGGCACCACCGGCGAGTGCTCTACTATGACCGATGAGGAGCAGCTTGCCGCCATCAAGTATACGGTGGATGTTGTCAACCACCGCGTGCCCGTCATTGCAGGCGCTGGCTCCAACGATACCGACCACGGCTGCGCACTGGCCGCAAAGTCTGCCGAATGCGGCGCAGACGCTCTGCTGATGGTAACACCCTACTACAACAAGACCTCTCAGGCTGGTCTGGTTGCTCACTTTACCGCCATGGCTGAGGCTGGCGGCATCCCGGTGATCGTGTACAACGTGCCTTCCCGCACCGGCCTGAACATTGCCCCGGAGACTGCTCTGGAACTGAGCAAGCATCCTCTGATCAACGGCATCAAGGAAGCTTCCGGCAACATCTCTCAGGTAGCCAAGATCGCACAGCTGTGCGGCGACGAGCTGAACATTTATTCCGGCAACGACGATCAGGTGGTTCCCCTGCTGGCTCTGGGCGGCAAGGGCGTGATTAGCGTCGTGTCCAATGTCAAGCCGGAGCTGGTGCACAACTGCTGCAAGGCTTTCTTTGACGGCGATACCGCAAAGGCCCGTGAGCTGCAGCTGGAAATGCTGCCGCTGGCAGATGCTTTGTTCTGTGAAGTGAACCCCATTCCGGTGAAGTACGCCATGAATGTGCTGGGCTGGGAAGCTGGCGAGTGCCGTCTGCCTCTGGTAGAGCCGAGCGAGGCACACAAGGAGTATATTGAAAAGGCTCTGCGTGCAGAGGGTCTTATTACAGAATAAGTTTTTGGCTGCAAAATGCCCGGCGGAGCGCTCTGTCCGGGCATTTTGCGATATGCCGATATGCAAAACGGGCAGGAAAGGATAAAAATTATGACGGATATTGTGATTCAGGGCATCGGCGGCCGCATGGGCCATGTGCTGTGTGATATGATCGCACAGCGCGAGGACTGCCGCGTGATTGCAGGCATCGACATAAAGGATGGCGAACAGAACGGCATCCCTGTGTATGACAGCCTAGAAAAGCTGGACGGCAAGGGCGATGTGATCATCGATTTCAGCTCTCCGGCCGCTGTGGAAAAGGCTCTGCCCTACTGTGAAGCTCACAAGCTGCCCATCGTGGTGTGCACCACCGGCCTTTCGGAAGAGCTGCAGCTCAAGGTGGTGCAGCTATCCCGCACGGTGCCGGTGTTCAAGAGCGCTAATATGTCCATGGGCATCAATGTGCTGTCGGAGCTGTGCAAGCGCGCATCGGCGATTCTGGGTGTGAACTACGATGTTGAGATCGTGGAGCAGCACCACCACAACAAGCTGGATGCTCCCAGCGGCACTGCACTGATGCTGGCCGATGCCATCAACGAGCAAAACAATGGCGAATATCATTATGTTTACGACCGTTCTTCTGTCCGCCAGAAGCGCGACCCGAAGGAAATTGGTATCAGTTCTGTGCGCGGCGGCAGCATCGTGGGTGATCACGAAGTGCTGTTCTGCGGCCCGGACGAGGTGATCACCCTCAAGCACACCGCTTACTCTCGCAATATTTTTGCAAACGGCGCTGTGAATGCAGCAGTTTACCTTGCAAAAAAGGAGCCGGGCCTGTACAATATGGGTGATATGATCGCTGCACTTTAAAAAGCCTGATTGCTCTGCTTTTGGCAGAAACAGGGTGGAAGGATGTGGACGCGGATGAGCAAACAATCCTCGCAACAGCACCGGCGCAGGCCGACTGCAAAACGCCGCGCCAGAAGGCAGGCTTTCTGGACAGCCGGAGCGATGCTGATCGTATTTCTGTTCTGCCTGCCATTGCTGCCAAAGTTCTTTCTGCAGGAAAGCATACCGACGGCAGAACCGGTGAGCACGGAAAGCTCTTCTGCAGGTTCTGCCACTGTATCACAGCCGGAAGAAGCAGAGCCTGCGCCAGAGCCGGAACCGCAGCCGCTGGTTCAGACTGTCTGCTTTTCTGCAACAGGAGATAATCTGATCCACGCTCCCATTTATAAGCAGGCGCAGCGCCGCGCTTCCGGAGAGGAAGCTTACAGTTTCGATTACTGTTACGAACATATTGCGCCTTTTTATGCACAGCATGATGTGAACTGGATCAATCAGGAAACGCTCTGCACGGATGAATTGGAGCCATCCTCCTACCCATGCTTTTCTACGCCGGGCGATTGCGCCCGTGCGCTTTACCGGGCGGGTGTGCGGGTGTTCAGCCTGTCCAATAACCACACCTACGATAAAGGCGCTTCCGGCATTGCCGCTACCCTGCGCTTCTGGGGCAGTATGCCGGAGGATGTTGTAACGATCGGTTTGTGGAAGGGAGAAAGCGACTACGGTCATGTCCCGCTGCAGACTGTCAATGGTGTAACGATCGCATATCTTTCCTACACAGAGCATACCAATGGCATCCCGCAGAACAGCTCCATGCAGGCCAATGTGATCTATACCAGCCAGACCGATGTGATCGAGCAGCAGGTAAAAGCGGCACGTCAGCTTGCAGATTTTGTGGTGGTGGGTGTGCACTGGGGCGTAGAAAACAGCCATGCCATCGCAGATCCGCAGCGAACTCTGGCGCAAAACCTTGCAGACTGGGGTGCAGACTTGATCATTGGCACCCACCCGCATGTGCTGCAAAATGCACAGTGGCTGACTGCAGCAGACGGCAGGCAGGTGTTCACGGCCTATTCTCTGGGCAATTTTATCAGCACGCAGGAAAAGCCCAATCAGCTGGTCGGCGCAATTTTATCGGTTCAGCTTGAAAAAACGACCGAACCGGACGGCACTGTCCGTTGCAGCGTGCTCTCTCCCAGACTTCTGCCGACGGTGACCCACTATGATGCAGGCAAATCCAATGTGCGTACCTACCTGTTCCGCGATTATACCGAAGCCCTTACAAAGGCCCACGGAGTACGGAAGGCGTATCCAGATTTCAGCCTGGAAATGATTCAGTCCATTGCCCGGGAAAATATCGACCCGGAGTTTTTGCAGCTTACCTGAATATTTTTGTATTGTTGAAGCCCGCCTTTCGGGCAGAACGGAGGATCCTTATGTACGGAGTATCGAAGATCAATATTGAGCCGAGCCTCATGATGATCAGTGTGCAGGATGTAGAGTTCAAGGGCAACAGTCTGGCACGTTACCTGCAGATTTTTGCAGATAACGGTGTGGTCGTAGATATGATCAGCCAGAGTGCACCCCATGGCACCACCATTGATTTCAGCTTTACCGCTTCCAGCAGTGATCTTCCGCTGGTGATGAAGGCTATTTCCGTTGCAAATCTGGACAAGGATGCCAAGGCTTCTCCGCTGATCAGCGTGGGTTATTCCAAGCTGAACCTGTTTGGTGAAGAAATGGTCACCAGCTGCGGCGTAGCTGCCCGTGCACTGAATTCTCTGGCAATGGCCGGCATTGAAGTACTGCTTATCACCACCAGCGATCTGGATATTTCCCTGCTGGTCCACGCAGAGAATGAGGATGCAGCTTACGAAGCATTGAAGAAGGCTTACGAGCTGTAAATTCTGCAAGCAAGCGAGCAATCCTCCATCAAGTGAAAAAATGCCGGTGCACTCCAAAACAGAGTACACCGGCATTTTCATGTTCAATATTTTTACAGAGTGACTTTGTGGTAGATCTTCTTGCCCTTCTTGATCACAATACCCTTTGCCAGCTGCTCAGCAGTGAAGCCAACGGTGGGAGCGGCTACCTTCTCGCCATCCACCAGAACACCGCCCTGCACGACCAGACGGCGTGCCTCGCCGTTGGATGCTGCCAGACCAGCCTTGACCATCAGGGTCAGGATGCCGATGGAGCCATCGGTCAGGTCGGCCTCGGTCAGCTGAGTAGAAGGCATGTGCTCGGTATCCATTGCGCTGCCGCTGAACAGTGCGCGGGCAGCATTCTGGGCCTTCTCGGCCTCTTCTTTGCCATGGACCATGCTGGTCAGCTCGTAAGCCAGAATTTCCTTAGCTTCGTTCAGGCGCTGATCCTTCCATGTGCTCATCTCGTCGATCTGCTCCAGCGGCAGGAAGGTGAGCATACGGATGCACTTCATCACATCGGCATCGCCCACATTGCGCCAGTACTGGTAAAACTCGAATGGACTGGTCTTGTTGGGGTCCAGCCAGACGGCATTGCCGGCGGTCTTGCCCATCTTCTTGCCCTGAGAGTCGGTCAGCAGGGTGATGGTCATAGCATAAGCGTCCTTGCCCAGCTTACGGCGGATCAGCTCGGTGCCGCCCAGCATGTTGCTCCACTGGTCGTCGCCGCCGAACTGCATGTTGCAGCCGTAGTGCTGGAACATGTAGTAGAAGTCGTAGCTCTGCATGATCATGTAGTTGAACTCGAGGAAGGACAGGCCCTTCTCCATGCGCTGCTCGTAGCACTTGGCGCGCAGCATGTTGTTCACGGAGAAGCAGGCACCCACATCACGCAGCAGTTCCACGTAGTTCAGGTTCAGCAGCCAGTCTGCATTGTTCAGCATCAGTGCCTTGCCCTCAGAGAAGTCGATGAACTTTTCCATCTGCTTTTTGAAGCATGCGGCATTGTGGGCGATATCCTCTTTGGTCAGCATCTTGCGCATGTCGGTACGGCCAGAGGGGTCGCCGATCATGGTAGTGCCGCCGCCGATCAGGGCAATAGGCTTGTTGCCTGCCATCTGCAGGCGCTTCATCAGGGTCAGGGCCATAAAGTGGCCTGCGGTCAGGCTGTCGGCAGTGCAGTCAAAGCCAATGTAAAAGGTTGCCTTGCCATTGTTGATCAGGTCGATGATCTCTTCATCGGTGATCTGGGCCACCAGGCCGCGGGCCTTGAGTTCTTCGTACAGAGTCATGATTTTTTCCTCCTGTTTGTGGGCAGAGGGAAAAATAAAACACCCCCTGCCAAAAATGAATTTGGCAGAGGGCGAGAAAATTCGCGGTACCACCTCTGTTTGCCGCTTCCTCACAGAAACGACCTCACGAGTGCACACCCCAGAGTAGAGAGACACTCCTGCGTTTGTAACGCTCGCACGCGGCACAGCCTATTAACCTGAACGGCATTCAGCCTGCAGCTCCGGGAGGTATTTCCCCTGCTGCTCTGCGGCCCCTTACACCAACCGGGGTTTCTCTGGGCAGAACACTTCAAGGTACTTGTTCCCTTCATCGCCATTAACAAAGACTACTTTATCACAATGCTTCGGGCTTGTCAACCCCTTATCTGCAGCGGCTTATTTTGGCTTATTTTGCGCCAAGACCCAGCATTTCGCGGGCATTGGCACGCGAAAGCTCGGTAACGTGGTCGCCGGAGATCAGCCGGGCCAGTGCTTCCACCCTGCCCTCCTCATCCAGCGGATGGATCTCGGTATAGGTGCGGTCATTGGCTACATTTTTCTGAATCAGCAGATGGCAGTCGGCCAGTGCAGCGATCTGGGCTGTATGGGTGATGCACAAGATCTGGTGGCCCTGTGCGCTCTGGCGCAGTACCTCACCAATACGCCCGGCGGCTTTGCCAGAAACACCGCTGTCGATCTCATCATAGATCACGGTAGGCACGGCATCCTTATCGGCCATTGCATTTTTGATGGCCAGCGTGATGCGGCTCAGCTCGCCGCCGGAAGCAATTTTTGCAAGGGGTTTGGGCGCCTCACCGGGGTTTGTGGAAATATAGAACTCGATGCTGTCCTGCCCATGGCTTGCCAGCGGGCCGCGGGTATGGCGCAGTGTCATGCGCACGCCCGGCATGTTCAGAAAATCCAGCGTGCCGGAAATACGCTTGTTCAGCTCTTCAAAAGCGCGCAGGCGCGTCTGGGTCAGTGCTTCTGCCTTTTCACGGGCCAGCGCATAAAGGCGGAGCTTTTCTGCCTGCAGGTGGTCATGCCGCTCCTGTGAGGACTGGATGCGCTCCAGTTCTTCCCTTGCATTCTGTCCAAAAGCGATCACGTCTTCTACCGTATCACCATATTTGCGCTTGAGCTTGTAGATCAGATCCAGACGCTGCTCAATCTCGTCCAGCTCCGCATCGTTGGTATCATAGGAATCCAGCCGACCGATCAGATCTGCGGCAACATCCTTTGCATTGTAATACAGATCCAGCAGCTGACTGGATGCACCGGCAAGTGCATCATCCAGCTGCGCGGCAGCATCCACTGCATTGGATGCCTCACCCAGCAGATCGACTGCGCCGGAGGCCTCGTCATCGCCCGAAAGCAATGCATAGCTCTGTGCGATCTTATCCCGGATGGCAGATGCATTGGCAAGGATCTTGCGGCGGCTTTCCAGCGTCTGTTCCTCTCCGGCGGTCAGTCCGGCATCCTCGATCTCCTGCACCTGATAGCTCAACAGATCGATCCTGCGCTGCTTTTCGGCTTCGTCGGTGATCATGGCATCCAGCTCCCGCTTGATACGCACAAGCCCCCGGTACAGGACATAATAGTCCTGAAACTCCGCGCTGTTCTGCGCATAATCATCCAGAATGCCCAGATGTCTTGCCGGGTTCAGAAGGCCCACAGAGTCGTGCTGACCGTTGATATTGATAAGTCCTCCGCACAGCTCCCGCAGAACCGCAGCCGTTGCAGGCATTCCGTTGATGCGGCAGGTGCTTTTGCCCTCGGCTGTGATCTCGCGGCTGAGCATCAGTGCATCCGAGCGCTCGTAGCCCGCCTTCTCAAGGCTGTCCAGCACCGTACCGGGCACCTCCTCAAAGGCTGCACGGATCACCGCCTTGGAGGCCCCTGTGCGCACAAGATCCTTTGAAGTGCGGTTTCCCAGGATCGCATTGATGGAATCGATCAGGATCGACTTGCCGGCACCAGTCTCACCGGTAAGAACATTCAGGCCCGGCTTGAAATGTACTTCAGCCTTCTGGATCACAGCAACATTTTCAATTTGCAGGCTGCTCAGCATATCTTTTCTCCCGCGTTATTTTTATCCAATGTGTCTCGTCAGTTCCGAGCAGATCGTTTTTGCATCACGCTCCGACCGTGCAACGATCAGGAACGTGTCGTCGCCCGAAAGCGTGCCGACCACATTTTTCCACTGCAATGCGTCAAAAACCTCGCATGCGGCGTTGGCCATGCCAGAATAGCACTTTACCAGCACAACATGTCCGGCGTAATCTACCCCCAGCACGGATTCATGAAAGATCGTTTCAAACCTTCCCTGCGTTTTGGGGTTGAAGCTTTCGTTCCGGCTGGAGACATAGCGATACCCCTCTGCCGTGGCAGCTTTTACCAAACACAGCTCCCGGATATCGCGGGAAACGGTGGCTTGTGTTACCTCGAATCCCTCTTTGGAAAGGTGATCCAGCAGAACTTCCTGCCGGCTGATCGGGTGTTCCTGCACAAGCCGGAGAATCACCTGCTGACGTTCTCCCTTGCTTTTTACATCTTCCTTACGGCTGCGCGCCATCGTAAACTCGCCTCCCCTTTATCGTCTGCTGCGAAGCTTCTGGTCAATGGCCTGGAACTGATCTGCTTTTCCGAAGGTGATCAGCTTTACCACCTGATCGGAGAGCCTTACTTCAGCCGTTGCGCCGGCCTTGAGCGGACAGCCAGCTCTGCCATCGCAGCTGATAAACACTTCATCATCGGCCACCTGTCCCACACAGATATTCAGCTTGCGCTCCTGCGCAAACACCATGGCCGGGCTGGCCAGACTGTGCGGGCAGATAGGCGTTACAACAACGCCCTTCGTCTGGGAATCCAGGATCGGCCCGCCCGCCGCCAGCGAATACGCTGTGGAGCCGGTGGGCGTTGCAACGATCACACCGTCCCCACGGTAGTGCTCTACTAAAATATCATCGCAGTAAATGCTGAAATCGATCGCCTGCTGCAGGCGGCCCTTTGTGACCACCACGTCATTCAGGGCGTGGCCCTCCCAGCCATCGTGGCCAAGAACGCGGACATACAGAAGCATCCGGTTGTCTACGCTGAACTCTCCCCGTGCAACAGCGGAGAGCTTGGCTTCCATCTCGCTGACTTCGCAGGTAGCCAGAAAACCACAGCGTCCCAGATTGATGCCCAAGATCGGCTTTGCGTACCGAAGCGAAAGATTTGCCTCATGCAGAATGGTGCCGTCGCCGCCAATGGTCAGGATCACATCTGCCTGCTCAAGGCATTCCTCCAGCGGCAGATAAACCACTCCGGCCGTGCTGCAGCTTGTGCGTGGCTGTTCACACATCAGAACAGCTGCACCATGGTTCATTAGAATCTGCGCCGCGCGCAGTGCAATCTCGTTGGCAGAGGTCTTGCCGGGATTCGGCGAAATATAGATCGTCATGCGGGAAGCTCCTTTTTCTGGTCTGATGGCAGAGCCGCTCAGCGGTCCAGCGTGCTGTGGCTTGCCGCCACCACCTGCTCTGCAACGCTGTCGTCCAGCACGGAAGGTTCACCGCTCTTCTGCACGAACATCAGGTATTCAATGTTGCCCTCAGGTCCCTTTACCGGGCTGAAATCCAATCCGCGTACAGCAAAACCGTTTGCAGCAGCATAGCCCATAGCATTGTGCAGCACTTCACGGTGGGTAGCAGGGTCGCGCACCACACCGTTCTTGCCAACCTTTTCGCGTCCAGCTTCAAACTGCGGCTTGACCAGACAAACGCCCATGGCATCCGGCGTTGTGATTGCCTGTGCCACCGGGAAAATATGGTGCAGCGAGATAAACGAGACATCCACACTGAAAAACTCGATCTGCTCGGCAAGATCCTCCGGTTTGACATTGCGGATGTTCGTGCGCTCCATGTTCACTACGCGCTCGTCTGTGCGCAGACTCCATGCAAGCTGTCCATAGCCGACATCCACCGCATAAACCTTGACGGCACCGTTCTGCAGCATGCAATCCGTAAAGCCGCCGGTAGATGCTCCAATGTCCATGCAGACCTTGCCATTGGGTGTAAGCGGGAAACACTTCATAGCTTTTTCCAGCTTCAGGCCGCCGCGGCTGACATAGCCAATGTCGTGCCCGCGCACTTCCACCTTGGCATCTTCCTTGATCATCTCTCCGGCCTTGTCCACCTTTTGCTCATTGACAAAAACGATGCCGGACATGATCAGCGCCTTTGCGCGCTCACGGCTCTGTGTCAGACCATGCTGAACAAGATATTGGTCCAATCGAATCTTCACAGTAAATTTTCTCCTTTCGTCACGGCCATCTGCACGGCCTGTACAAGATGCGCTGCATCCAGACCGGTTGCCTGTTTGATCTGTGCCACACTGGCATGCGGAAGACATGCGTTCCGCACCGCACAATGGATAAAGCGCCCATTCCATTCGTTTTGCTGCAAAGCATATTCCAGATGTTCACCAATGCTTCCGTTTGCAATGCATTCTTCCGCAAACAGGATTATTTTATATTTCGACAGATCAGCGATCATTTTGTCTGTAAAGGGATACAGCTTTACAGCCTTTATCACATCACACGCAATGCTTTTTTGCTGTAATTCACGTTCTGCCTGCAAAAGGTCGGCCAGTTCGTCGGCGTAACTCACCAGAACGATTGTTGCATCATCCGCCTTGCGCAGGAAATCATAATCTTCGCCGGTGCAGCCAAATTCCGCCAGAGTTGCATCCTGCCCACCGCGGGGATAACGAATTGCCCGTGGGCCATGGAAGCGGTCACTCAACAGCTGCTGCAGCCAGTAATTCAGTTCCTGATAATTGGAAGGCGCATACAGCGGCATTCCAAGCTGGCTCAGGAAAGCGGGATCGTAAATGCCCTGATGCGTTTCGCCATCCGCTGGGACAAAACCGGCGCGGTCGATGGCAAAAACTACATTCTCTCGCAGCAGATTTACGTCGTGGATGATCTGATCATAGGAACGCTGCAGGAAGGTGGAATAAATGCATACCACCGGCAGCATGCCCTGACTTGCAAGCCCGGCAGCAAAGGTCACAGCGTGCTGCTCTGCCATACCGACATCAAAAAAACGCTCCGGGTGGCTGTGTGCAAAAAACTGCAGGCCGGTGCCATACTTCATTGCTGCAGTGATGGCGCAGATATTCGGGTTCCGGTCGCCTTCCGTCACAAGAGCATTGCCAAATACCGTCGAGAACGATTCCTTTGGTGCCACCTCCGGGTCGGGCATTCCATCCGGATCAAATGCCGACACGCCGTGATAGTTGCCGGGGTTTACTTCGGCCGGCTGATAGCCCTTGCCCTTTTTTGTGATCACGTGCAGAAAATGTGGCCCTTGCCGGTTGCGGATGGTGCGCAGTGTGCGTTCCAGCTCTTCTACGTTGTGGCCATCCACCGGCCCGATGTACTGGAAGCCCATATCCTCGAACATGGTAGAGTGGTACATTGCCCGACGCAAAAGCGTCTTGCACTCGGTGATGTTTTTTTTCAGTGGAGCGCCCACCAGCGGTACTCCATCCAAAAAGCTGCGCACATTATCCTTGGCATCAAAATAGGCCGTGGTCGTGCGCAAATGAGTCAGATAGCGGGCAAGTGCACCGACATTTTTAGAAATGGACATCTTGTTGTCGTTCAGGATCACAAGAAGGTTGTCCAGCTGTTCAATGTTGTTCATGCCCTCGTAGACCATGCCGCCGGTAAAGGCACCATCGCCGATCACCGCGACCACAAGCCCTGCTTCATGATGCAGCTTTTTGGCCCACGCCATGCCGATCGCAAGCGAAAGCGCCGTGTTTCCGTGCCCGGCAATGAATGCATCGTGTTCACTCTCGTTTGGGTTCGGGAAACCGGAGATTCCGTCGAGCTGACGCAGCTTATCAAACTGTCCGCGCCGACCCGTAAGGATCTTGTGTGTGTAGCACTGGTGACCGACATCAAACACGATTTTGTCCTGTGGTGTATCCAGAACACGGTGCAGCGCAACGGTAAGCTCTACCACGCCAAGGTTTGAGGCAAGATGGCCGCCCGTCTTGGAAATATTCTCCAGCAGAAACTGGCGGATCTCCGCGCACAGCTGTTTCACCTGCTGTTCATTCAGTTGCTTTAAATCTCTGGGCTGATTGATGCTGTCCAGCAGCAATGCTCCCATAAATCACACGTCCTTCAAATGAAGATTTTCTGTTGCTGCAGTGCGTTCCTGCGTGAAAAAAGAATGTCTCAAGCCAGCGGATACAGGAAGCCGACGGCTGCGCCGACCAGTACGCCTGCCACGACCTGCAGCGGCGTATGGCCGACCATCTCCTTCAGATGCATGTTCTGCAGGAAAGGAGCATTCTTCTCGCTCACTTCGATCCACTGATCGATCATCTGGTTCAGGACCTTGGCCTGCTCGCCAGTCTCATGCCGCACGCCCATGGCATCGTGCATGGTAATGATTGCCACCACGCTTGCCACTGCAAAAATGGCAGAGTCAACACCCACACAGCGTCCGGTTGCAATGACCATGGCACAGACCGTTGCGCTGTGGGCACTGGGCATACCGCCATCACCCCACATGCGTTCCAACTGGAACTTGCCCAGCAGGATAAAATTGATGATGGTTTTAAGCACCTGCGCCACAAGCCAGCCGAGCAGTGAAACCGTAAGGATCTGATTGAAAGACAGGATGTTTTGAATAAGCTGCATAATCTTTTTCCTTTATTCTGTATGGATTATTTTTAGTTTTTACGCACAAGAAGCTGCTGCGCAAGCTGTTCCAGAAACGCAGCTTTTTCGCCAAAATTCCGGTGCAGTTCCGTGCAGGTCTCCTGATTCAGGTCATGTGCAAGCTTCATGGCACCTTCCGCACCATAAAGGGTCACAAAGGTAGTCTTTCCATTTTCGCTGTCGCTGCCAATGGGCTTGCCCAGCTGTTCCGGTGTGCTGGTAACATCCAGTACATCGTCCACGATCTGAAAAACAAGACCCAGACCATAAGCATACTGTTCCAGCGCTCTGCACTGTGCTTCATCCGCTTTGGCCGCAGCCGCACCCATCTGAATGGCTGCATTGATCAGCGCACCCGTTTTATTGCGGTGGATCAGCCGAAGCTGGTCTTCTGTTGCGGCCAACGCTTCGTATTTCAGATCCAGTTCCTGCCCATAGACCATGCCGCGGCTGCCAGCGCCTGCACCCAGTGCCCGCGCTGCCTGTACACAGACAGACGCATCTGCCGGGGCATTGGCGACTGTCTCAAATGCTTCTGTCAGCAGCACATCACCGGCCAGCATGGCAGTTGCTTCGCTAAACGCCTTGTGGCAGGAAGGACGGCCGCGGCGCAGATCATCATTGTCCATGCAGGGCAGGTCATCGTGAATGAGCGAATAGCAGTGCAGCATTTCTACAGCAGCTGCAAACTGCTGTGCCGCCTGCATACTGCCGCCCAGCATATCGCAGACGCTGAGAACAAGAACTGCACGGATCCGTTTGCCGCCGCCCATCAGGCTGTAGCGTGCCGCACGGCACACCTCGGATTCTTCCGGCAGAAAACGGCCGCAGGCCTTTTCCAGCGCGGCCATTGCCTGTGCCAGATAATTCTGATACTGCTCCTGATAGTCCATTAGCTTTCCTCCTGCACTGTGCCCGCAAGCTTTGCGTCGATCTCGTCGATCTGCAGCGATGTTTTTTCCAGTGCAGCATGGCAGTACTCCATCAGAGAAGCGGCCTCTGCATACAGTTTGACCGAATCTGCAAGGGTCGTATCCTCGCTCTGCATCTGTGCAAGGAGCGTATTCAGCCGTTCCATGCCTTCCTCAAAACTTTTGGGTGTTCTCATTGATCTCCTCCACCGCTTCCACCCTGCACTTTGCACGGCGGGAAGCGCTGCGAACATAGATTGTTTTTTCCGGCTGCAGATCATCTGCATTTAAAATAGTGCCGTTGGCTGCTGTGACCATCGTGTAGCCGCGCGCCAGCACCTGGTATGGATCCAGCGAACCAGTAAGTGCTGCCGCATGACCCAGCTGTAATTCTGCAGAATGCAGACGTTTCTGCATCTGCTGACGGATGGCATCCTGCACCTGCTGCAGCTGACCCTGACTTTTTTGCCAGTTTCGGCGTGCAAGGCCCTGCTCCAACACAAAGTTGTATTGTTCCAGACCATTATAGCATAAATCAAAACGTTTTTGCATATTTTTGCGAATATTTTGCTGCAAATCCAGCAATATCCGCTCCTGCTCTGCCCGATCCGGTACGGCCAGCTCTGCTGCAGCCGAAGGTGTGGGGGCACGGCAGTCTGCCACAAAATCCAGAATGGTATAGTCGATCTCGTGGCCGATTGCGCTGATCAGTGGTTTTTTGCAGCGGTATGCAGCCCGGGCGATCATCTCTGCGTTAAAGACCCACAGGTCTTCCCGGCTGCCGCCTCCGCGTGCAACGATGATCTCGTCCACCTCTTTGCGCTGATCCAGCTTTTTGATGGCATCGGCCACCTGCTGCGCGGCTTCAAACCCCTGCACTGTCACCGGACACAGCAGCAGCCGTACCGATGGCCAGCGCCGTGTGAGCACATTGCGGATGTCCTGCAGGGCAGCTCCCGTCTTGCTGGTAACAACACCGATGCATTTAGGAAATTCCGGCAGCGGCTTTTTGTGCTCCGGTGCAAACAGGCCCTCCTGCTCCAGTTTCGCCTTGAGCTGTTCCAACGCCAGCTGTGCGGCACCAATGCCATCCGGGAACATATCGTTCACGTACAGCTGAAATGCGCCGTCGCGCTCATAAAGGGTAGCGCGGCAGCGCACGACTACACGCATTCCCTCTTCCGGGCGGAAAGCAAGGCGGCGTGCATCAGTGCGGAACATTACCGCTTTGACGCTGCAGACATCATCCCGCAGAGAAAAATAGCAGTGCCCGCTGCGCGCATTCTGTATAAAATTTGCAATCTCGCCGCGCAGGGCAAGGTCAAACAAAGCATCGTTGGCATCCAGCAGCGTTTTTACATAACGGTTGAGTGCTGAAACGGTAATCACTTCAGCCATAATCCGGCCTCCCGCGCTGCCAGGATCGAAACACCGATGGCATTATCGCTGGAATACTGTCCCGGCACAAAGTAGACCTGCGGCAGACGTTTCTGCACCCATGCACGGATGATATCGCTGCTCATCACTCCGCCAGCACATACCACCGGCAGGCCGGGGTATTCCTTCTGTGCAGCTTTGGTCATTTTTACCACTGTATCCGCCACACAGAGCAGGCAGTACTTGCACACATATTCCGGCGTTTTGCCTGCGGCAAGCAGGGCATTGCACTGGTTTTCCAGCCCGGAAAGGCTGCATTGCATCCCCTTCACGCTGGATTTTGGCTTGATCTCCTCAGTGCACTGTGCAGCCAGACGGGAAACCTCGGCACCCGCCGGGAAGCCAAAGCCAAGCCTGACCCCCACACGGTCCACAGCCTGTCCGGCATAAAGGTCTGTGCTGGTGCCAAGCGTTGTGATCCGGCGCACCTGATCGCAGAGCAGCAGGTCCGTGGTGCCGCCGGAAATATGGAACAGCAGAACTTTTTCAGCAAACAGCTGTTCCCCCTTAGCTGCAAACAGCGCTGCGGCAGCGTGACCCTGCTGATGGGTCGTCAGCACAAGTGGGATCCCTTTTGCATGTGCAAAGGCCGTTGCAGCATTGACACCTGCAAGAAAGCAAGGCATATAGCTGCCTTCTACCGGGCGGGGCTTTTGCGATACGCCCACAGCATCGATCTGCGTCAGATCAAATTCCTGCGCCAGTTCCTGCATCATCTCCGGCAGCGCGACCGTATGATGAAACAGTGCATCGCTTTGCCGCAGGCCCAGCTGGCCCGCTTTTACCGGCAAAAAGCGCTTCTTTGCGCAAACAACCTCTCCAGCTGTATCAAACACTGCCAGAGAGGTTGCATAGTTGCTTGTATCAATGCCAAGCGTATAACGGCTCACTGTTCGGCCTGCTCCGTATCCAGACCGTGATCCCGGGCCACTGCGCCAAGCAGACCGTTCACGAACTGGTAATCTTCGTCCGCACCATACTTTTTCGTCAGTTCCACCGCCTCGTTGATGGCAACACCGGGCTTATTCTCGCCGCCAAACAGCATCTCGGCAACTGCCAGACGCAGGATGGTCAGGCTGACACGAGGCAGGCGCTCCATGGTCCAGTTGCGCAGATGTGCACGGATCTCATCATCCACCTCGGCAGAATGATCGTAGTATGCGTTCAGCAGATGCTTGCTGAAACCATCCACAGGGTGCTCTTCATCGTTTTCTTCATGGCTGGTAATGGCCTCTGCCAGCGGGATATCACCAAAGGTCTGCGAAAATGCCAGCAAAAATGCATTCTCGCGTGCTTCTCTACGGGGCAAAATATTTTCCATAATGTTCCTCTCGCAGCACGAAGCCTCTCCGGCCAGAGCACAGAGAGGATCGGCTTCCAATTCTGAATTTTATTTTACTTCTCTGCTGCAGTGGTTTCTGCAAGGCCGGCAATCACCAGATTGACGCGGCTCACAGTGACATTGGTCATGTTCTGCACAGCATTCTTCACGTTTTCCTGCACCTTTTCGGCTACAGCAGGAATGCGTGCGCCAAAGCTCATCATCAGGTTCAGAGTGATGTTTGCGGTACCATCCCGCATTTCCACCACAACCGGAGACTGGATGCTGGATGCTTCCAGCAGATCCTTGAGCTTTTTATTTTGTCTGCCGCAGGAAACCTCGGCAACGCCGTCAATTTCCAATGCTGCGCAGCGTGCGATCTTGCCAATGACTTCGGTGGAGATCTGAAGGCTGCCGCCCCGAAGATCTGTATTCTGAAAATCCATTGTGTTGTCCTCCATTCAAAAGCGGGCACAGCCTGCTTTTTCTTGTTTGAAATGGTCCTGCCTGAAACGATCAATGCCATACGCAGGACAACATCATTCTTTATTGATAGAGTTATTATACCATCAAAGCGGGTGCGATTTCAATACTTGTTTCGGAAAACTCTGCCGCACCTTCTTATTTGACCTCCACCACCGTGATGTTCTGGGCAGTCACAGTGCTTTTGTTCAGCACCACATCCCGGATCTGTGCCACCTGTGCCGCTGTGAGCGGTTCACCGGAGGTCATCACGGTAAGGTCTGCCCGGCCGGACTGCAAAAAGCACAGGCAGTCTGCAAAACCTTTGGCTTTGATCAGCGTTTCGATCTCATTCTCCGCATTCAGATCTTCCAGATTTGCGGTCATCTGGGCGGTATATTCCTTCTTTTCCTCTGCGGAAAGCGACGAGGATTTCATCGTTTTCTTGATGGAATCCATCGCCTCATCGTGGGCCTTCTGTCGCTTAAGCCGAGCCTGCTCAAAAAACTTTGCACCGCTGTCACTGGCAACGCTTACAAGCTGCGCTTCACCATAGTTTTTGTTGGCGCTGGACACCGCTTCGGCCTCTGTGGGCAGCTCATCCAGAACCGTCTGCGCCTGTACCGGGACATCCTCAGCCTCTGCCGCGACCATTGCAGCATTGTCCGGCAGTTCCGTGGGCACATCGCTGCGGGCGTACTGCCAGTTCAAGTATACGGCGATCACCAGTGCGGCAGCCAATGTAACAGCTGTGGCCCTGCGGGTATTTCTGGAAAGTGCTCTCATAAATCGTTCCTCCTTATAAAAGCTGCAGGGTCTCAGCCCTTGCGCTGTTCCACACAAATGCGGTTGGATGGCAGATCCAGCAGTGCGCTTACCAGTTCGGTGATCCGGGCAGCAACGCGGATGTCTCCGCCGCCCTCGCACAGCACGGCCACACCGCACACCTGCGGCAGACATACCGTTTCGGTCAGGGCTGAACCATCTTCCAGCAGAACATGGGTCTGCTGGGACTGCATTTCTCCGGATTGTGTATCCAGCGCATAAATGGCTTCTTCCCCAGTCTCCAGCGTGACCATCACGGTCGTTTTGCCCGCACCGCTCATCTGTGAGATCAGATGTTCCAGCCGGTTCTCCAGCTGTGCCTGATATTCCGTGCTGCTCTGGACAGGCTTTGTGTTTTTTGTGCTGCCCGCTGCCGTGTTCTGCGGAAAAAGTTCCGACAGCAGGATCAGCAGCATTGCCAGAACGCCTACTGCCGCAGCAAGCCTTGCTCTGCCCTGTTTCCCTTTGCATTTCCGGGCAAAATCTTTCACGGAATCTCCGAACGAAATGCCCCCTGCTTCTTTCATTCGGTGTCCTCCTGCACTTCCAGTATCGGTGCCATGCCAAGCTCCTGCTGCAGATATGCCGCGATCCGGCTCTGCTCTGCGGATGTGCACGCCGACGGGAGGATCACAAGCACCTTTTCTGCCCGAACGGTCTGTTCTGTCCGGGTCAGTGTGATCTCCAGTTTCACCTTTGTACCAAAGCGCCGCTCACACTCTGCGCAAAGATCCGCTTCCAGCCGTTCCTGCGTTCCCTGTAAGAGCGATGTCTCCGTACTCTGGATGCTGACCGCTGCCGGAGCAGCCGCCGCTGCACTTTTCAGTTCCAGCTTCATCTGCGGAGCCAGCCGGAACAGGATCACTAGAATATATAGCCCGGCAACGGCTTTTATGCATCTGCCCGCCCAGCCTGCGCCCACCAGCAGCGTCGTGATCTCCGCACAGATACAGGCAATGCAGAACGCCGATGCCGCCGTCTGAAATGCGTGCATTTCCTATCCGCCTCCCGTCATCATCAGAAGCCCCACGCCTACCGTCAGCAGTTCAAAAAACAGTGCCGTTACTGCTGCCATGCATTTTACCGCTTCGGCCATGCAGTCAAACAGCGCCTGACAGCGCCGGTTCTCCGCAAGGCCGCACAGAAGCCTGCATCCTGCAAGGAATAGCAAATGGAGCAGAAGCTGCAGATACAGTGGCAGAAATTCGGCCCCGATCACGGCAAGTGCCGCAAAACCCAGACTGCTTTTGAGCAGCTGCATTCCGGCAAGAAATACTTCTGCCGTATCGCTCAGAGCCTGCCCGATCACCGGCACGCCGCCGGTAAGCAGCTGGCCCAACCGCAGTGCAGAACGGTCCAGCTGAACCGTTACCGCTCTTTGCAGCCCTAACAGCACTGCAAAAATCCGCCCAGCCCAGACAAGCCCCCTGCGCAGCAACGCGCCCATGACACGGCACGTTTCCGAAAGCCCCTGCTGGGTGCTGATGCAGCACGCCATGCTTACCGCAAGGTAGCTCTGCAGCAGCGGACTGACTACAAGCACCGTACCCTGTGCCAGAAAGCACAGTCCGGTCAGCAGCAGACCGCTTGCCGCTGTGCTGGCATTCACCTCTCCACCGGCGGCGAGCACACCGCTGTACACCGGAAGAAAACCCAGAAGGTAGTTTTTCCACCCCTCCATCCGCTCACAGATCAGCTGTGCAAGGCTGATCAGATCTCCCCACAAAAGAGTGCCGCAGCCCACAGCCGCAGCCAGCTCCAACAAGGCGCTGTCGGCTGCTCCTCCCACCAGAAATGAAAGCACGATCAGCAACAGTAAAAACAGCAGAACATCCGCATAGCAGTGTGCCATCTGCCGGATCATCTCTGCCGGTGATCCCGGCAGGAGCACGAGCAGAGATTTGAGCGGATCTTTGGCAAAGGACTCTGCGCTTTGCGGAGCTTTTTCCAGATAAGGCTGCCAAAGCTCCTGTCCGGGCAGGCCCTGCAGCTGTGCCGCAGCGGCATCAGGTGCAAAAGCCAGAAAGCATACTGTGCACAATACAAACGCTGCCGCTTTTTGCAGGAATTTTTTTATCATGCGGCAAGCCCCCAGATCTTCTGGCAGATCTCTTCCAGCAGAGGAAATGCTGCCGCCAGAACCAAACATCGGCCCGCAAACCCGGCGCACCATGCCAGAGTGTCCGCACCAGCTTCTTCGCACAGGGTCCGCGCGTAATCGGTCAGCAGCAAAATTCCGGCACAGCGCAGCAGACAGGCAAATGCAGGCCCGTCCACCCGGCGGCTGAAAGCCAATATATTCCGAAGCAGCTCCTGCACCGCCGCTCCAAGCTGCAGCAGCACAAACAATGCTGCGCCAACGGACAGCAGAAACGCATAGGCCGGTGCATCCTTCCGCAGCAGAAGCTGCGCCGCTGCAAAGACGACCACTGCCCCCAGAATGGAAAAAGATGTACTCATAGTGCAAACAGCGACTTGATGGTAACGAACAGTGCGCTGATCTGCTTGACAAGGATGGAAAGCACTACCACAAGACCCGCAAGGGTCGTCATCATGGCCTGATCCTCCCGGCCGGAACGGATCAGCAGCTGGTTCAGGACAGCCACGATAATACCGATCGCTGCAATTTTGAACACAAGGTCGATCTCCAAGTTTTCGTCCTCCTGCCACTACAAAAGAATCAGTGCTGCCACCGCGCCGGCTGCAAGGCCAAGCCTGCACGGTAAGCCTTGCCCGGATGCCGCTTTCTGCTGCGCCTGGTGCAGGAATGCTTCAAAACGGGCAGAGTAATAATCCAGTCGTTCGCATTCCTGTGCCGCTTCGCTTTGGCCAAGGCCGGCAAAGCACTGCTCAAAGCAAAGGCGTTCCGCATCATCAAATCTTTCCGGTGCCGGAATTTCCTGCAGTTTTGGTGCTGCATCGCTTTCCAGCAGCTTCTCCTGCACGAGACACCGCTGCAGCTGTTCCAGATCCAGCCTGCGGTAAGCGATCTCCTGCCGGATGCGCTGCAACAGCTCCACGGTGCGCTGCAGCTGCAGGATATGCTGCTCTGTTCTGACCTGAAATGCAGAGCCGGTCAGCCACCCGCACAGCAGGAGCAGTGCAGCCGCTGCCCAATGAAAAAGCCGCATCATACCGTGCAGATCTGCCGGACTTTTCCCGGCGCTGTGCAGCCGTGTAGCAGTACAAATACACGCAGCATTCCATGCCGCTGCAGCGCCTGTACCTGCGGCCGCCGGGCGGCTTCTTCCACGCTTGCGGCATGGACGCTTGCAACAAAGTCCACCCCGCTGTAAAAGCCCTGTTCCAGCGCTGCAGTTTCGGCAAGCGTGCCCAGCTCGTCCAGCAAAATGACCTGCGGCGAAAGCGTGCGCAGTGCCATCTGCACGGCCCGTTCCTTAGGGATGCCGGACAGCAGATCCAGCGGCGGCATCTTCTCGGAATCACCCGGCGGAAAGATCTCGCAGCGCTCGTCCACCACGCAGGCTCGCCGCTGCATCCCGGCCAGTTCTCGTGCGATCTGACGCAGCAGCGTCGTCTTGCCGCTGTCCGGCTCGCCGACCAAAAGCATCCCAATAAAATGCTTTTTCAGTTGCACCAGAAGTTCGTCCGGCAGCTGTACCGGAACCGCCCTTGCAATGCGCAGGTTCAACCCCTGCACCTGCTGCAGAACCGTCTGGCCGTCGCGATCCACATAGCGTCCTGCCACACCCACCCGACAGCCGGAGGGTGTGGTCAGAAATCCATGCGCAAGCTCCGTCTGGTGTGCATGTACCGCGCCGCCGCACAGGGTGTGAAAGATCTCTTCGATCTGAAACTGATCCAATACACACTCCCTCAGCTGCAGCGGGCACTCCGGCAGGTCCTGCAGCGGGAGCTGCCGACCCGACAGTGTAACAAAAACACCACAGCCTGTCCGGAACCGAAGTTCATGGATCTGCGCTGCCGTCTGTGCTGGCAGCTGTCCCAATGGCCCGGCCAGCCATGAGGGAAGCAGGCGTATCGCCCGATAATACTCATCCACACTGTCCTCTCCTTTTTCAGGCTCATTGCCTGCTATGAGTATATGCCTGTCCCTGCCGGATAGAACCTGCGGACATAAAAATATCCCCGCAGCACAAAACTGCGGGGATATCCATTGGAGCGGTTTTATCAGGTGTTTTCGTCGCTGATCATTGCCAGAAATTCTGCCTCGGTCAGCACCGGGATGCCAAGCGCCTGCGCCTTGGTCAGTTTGGAGCCTGCTGCCGTGCCTGCCACAACATAGGCCGTTTTCTTTGAAACAGAACCGCTGGCCTTACCACCGTTTTTCACGATCAGTGCTTCCGCCTCATTGCGGGAAAGAGTTTCCAGCGTGCCGGTGACCACCAGCGTTTTCCCTGCCAGCTTATCGCCCTTCGGTTCGCCCTTCCACTGCATATTCAATCCGGCATCGGCCAGACGATGGACAAGGTCGGTCGTTCCCTCTTTTGCAAAGAATTCCACGACGCTCTGCGCCATTACGCCGCCAAACCCATCGATCTCGCTGATCTGCTCTGCACTTGCTTCCCGGACAGCCTGCAGCGTACCGAAATGCTCTGCCAGCAGGGCTGCAGCTTTATCGCCAATGTTGCGGATGCCAAAGCCGAACAGGAGCTTATCCAGATTGTTCTGCTTGGAAGCCTCGATGGCGTTCAGCAGGTTATCGGCGCTCTTTTCCTTGAACTTATCCAGCGTCAGCAGCTGTTCCCGCGTCAGCGTGTAGATATCCGCTGCGGAGTGCACCATGTCCTTCTCCACCAGCTGGGTGGCAACTGCTGTGCCAAGGCCCTCGATATCCATTGCATCGCGGGAAGCAAAATGGATGATATTGCGCAGTGCCTGTGCCGGGCACTCGGGGTTAACACAGCGCAGAGCTGCTTCATCCTCCAGATGAACGACTGGTGCACCGCAGGAGGGGCAGACCGTGGGCATCTCATAGGGCTGTGCATCCTCTGCGTGATGGGTAACACCGATCACTTCCGGGATGATATCACCCGCCTTGCGCACCTGAATGGTATCGCCGATGCAAAGGCCGAACTGATGGATAAAATCCTCATTGTGCAGGGTCGCGCGGGCAACGGTAGTACCCGCCAGAAAGACAGGGTCAAAGCAGGCCGTCGGGGTAAGAACACCAGTGCGGCCAACTGCGACCTCAATGCTGCGCAGCGTTGTCTCCTTTACCTCTGGCGGATACTTAAACGCAATTGCCCAGCGTGGGAATTTGTTGGTGGAACCCATCAAATCGCGCTGTGCAAAATCGTTCACCTTGATCACTGCACCATCCATATCAAAATCCAGTTTGGCACGGTTCTGGCCGATCTGCTCGATCTCGGCAATGGCCTGCTCAATGTCATGCACGATATGATAGCGCGGCGAGACCGGCAGGCCAAGGCTCTTGAGGTAATCCAGACTTTCAGCATGCTTGGTAAGCGTTTTGCCGCGGATCTGCTGCACATTGAAAACAAAGATAGAAAGGCCCCGGCTTCCGGTGATCTTTGCATCCTTCTGGCGCAGCGAACCGGCAGCCGCATTGCGCGGATTTTTAAAGGGCGCTGCGCCCTGCAGCTCCTGCTCTGCACACAGCTTCTGGAACGCGCCATGCGGCATATATACCTCACCGCGCACTTCCAGAAATTCCGGTGCATCCTTCAACTTTTTGGGAATGCTGCGGATGGCGCGGACATTGGCGGTCACGTCCTCGCCCACCACGCCATCGCCGCGGGTAGAGGCACGAACCAGCTCACCGTTTTCGTATTCCAGACTGCAGGAAAGGCCATCGATCTTGATCTCCACCACATACTCCGGCTCTATGCCGGCTTCCCGCACGCGGCGGTCAAAATCCCGCAGCTCATCATACGAAAATGCATCCAGCAGGCTTTCCATTTTTACCGCATGGGTCACCTTGGGCAGCTTGCTGCTGGCCGTGCCGCCTACCTTCTGGGTAGGCGACGATGCCGTGACCAGCTGCGGAAACTGCGCTTCCAATTCTTTCAGTTCCCGGGTCAGAGCATCATACTCAAAATCTTCAAGCTCCGGGGCATCCTGATCATAGTAAAGCCGATTGTTTTTCTCGATCACAGCGCGCAATTCTTCCACGCGCTTTTTTGCCTGTTCCAACTCCAAAAGTTCCACTCTCCCGCTATCCGGTTTCTCCCGCGCTGCCGTCCGGCACTACCGCCTGAAAATGCATCGCAGAAAACTATTTTGATTATAACACATCCAGCCGCGCTCTGCAAAGAGAAAGCAGATACAATTTGTATAAGTGCTTTGAAATCTGCGTGTGTAATCGTTTTCAATCATCACTGTGGATTGATTTAAAATCAACGCGTGGAGATACTCTTTGTTTATTCTTTTGATAAAGTAACGTTTTATCGTGTGATTTCTCCACATCCATGACGAGTGAATCGTCCTGTGGTATCGTTAAGTCGCCAGCCAAAACACACACAGAAAGGGCAACGCATTCGTCGTGAATGCTTTAGGCCTTGTCCCCCCGGCATCGTCCTCATGATGGTCGTGTTCCGTTCGTCACCACGGCAAAGAAAGCCGGTGTGGATGAGCATGTCATTAAAAAGATTGCCGGCCACTGTATTGATGATGTTGCCGAAAAGTCGTATACTAAAAGAGGCATTGAGTGGATTCGTCATTTCATGCAATGCATCGTACCATCCTAGATTTTGTACTATTATTTTAGGAGAAAAGCTGTTCCGATTTGTGAATTAAGTATCATACCGTTTCAAGAGGAGATCAAGCCGCCATGGATTGGGAAACATTAAGATCAAGCTGTCTTGCCTGCACCCGCTGCGAGCTGTGCAAGACCCGCACCAATGTGGTGTTCGGTCAGGGTGTGGAAGATGCCGAAGTTCTGTTTGTGGGCGAAGGCCCCGGCCAGAATGAGGATGAGCAGGGTCTGCCCTTTGTGGGGCGCAGCGGCCAGCTGCTGAACAAATATCTGTTTGCCATCGACCTTGACCGCACGAAGAACTGCTATATTGCAAACATCGTCAAGTGCCGCCCGCCGCAGAACCGTGACCCCCAGCCTGCTGAGAGCGAAGCCTGTATGCCCTGGCTGCGGGAGCAGTTCCGCCTGCTGAAGCCAAAGATCGTGGTCTGCCTTGGCCGCATTGCCGCCCAGCGGATGATCCGAAAGGATTTCTCCGTGACCAAGGAGCATGGCCAGCTGTACGAAAAGGGCGGCATCCTGTTCATGGGTACCTTCCACCCTGCCGCTCTGCTGCGCAGCCCGCAGAACAAGCCTGCAGCCTTTGCTGATTTTACTGCCCTGCGGGACAACATTGAAACGGTATGCAAACATACCTATCATAAAGACTGAATCATTCCCGCTGCAAGAACCAAACACCTTCCTTTTGCATACTCTAAAACAAAAAGAGAGGTGTTCGATTATGGAAACTGCACGACATGATTCCATTGATTTCTTTCTGGGTGCCACAACGCCTGCCGGTTTCAAGGGCTATTTTGAACCGCTGCGCCACGAACCCGGTATGCAGATGTACCTAATCAAAAGCGGGCCGGGCTGCGGCAAATCCACCCTGATGAAGCGGCTTGCCCGTGCTGCCGAACAGCGCGGCGAACTGACGCAGCGCATCCACTGTGCCAGCGACCCGGACAGTCTGGACGGCGTGATTCTGCCCGGGCAGCACAGGGCTATCGTGGATGCCACTGCACCCCATGTGGTGGAGCCGGATGCTCCCGGTGCGGACGAAGTGGTGGTGAGTTTGTACCACACCATCGATACAGAAAAGCTGCACCAGTGCACCGATGAGGTCAAGGCGCTGTTTGCCCGCAACGCCCTGCTGCGCAGCCGCGCTGCACGATATATTGCATCGGCAGGCAGCCTTTTGCTGGACAGCCGCCGCGCCGAAGCCTGCAGCGCCAATTTCGACAAGGTGCGCCGTTATGTCAAACGGCTGTGCACCCGGGTGATGCCGCGCACGGAAGGCATTGGCAGCGAAGAGCTGCGCCTGCTTTCCGCCGTCACCCCCAAGGGTGAAATGTTTTATCAGGGCACTGCACAGGCATTGGCGGATAAGTTTATCGTGTTCCGGGATGACTACGGCGCGGTGTCCCGCCTGCTGCTGGAGCTGATTCGTGCCGAAGCCCTGACGCGGGGCTACCACATTATTACCTGTCCATGCGCCATGCACCCGGAGGATAAGATCGACCATATCCTGATCCCGGAGCTGAAGCTTGCCTTCCTGACGGATAATCGCTGGCATCCGGTGCATCTGCCCAGTGTGCAGGCTGTGCGGTGCACCCGCTTCCTTGACAGGGAAAATCTGGCAGCGTACCGGGCACGGCTGCGCTTTAACGAGCGTGCTGCTGCCGAACTGCTGGAACAGGCCAGTGCCCTGATGGCACAGGCCAAGAGCTGCCACGATGAGTTGGAGACCTATTACCGTGCAGCGGTGGATTTTGGCAAAGTGGATGAAGCGGCAGCAGAATGCATGGAGATGTTCGGCCTGAAATAATCAGTTTACGTCGACGAACCGGGAGTTTCTTTAAAGACCGTCCGCTGGAGTGGGACCCTGTTGCCGTGAGGCAATAGGGCGGGCGATGGAATGGTCCGAATCGTGTCTGAAGAGAAATTACCGGTTCGTCAGTGTATCCCAAAAGCGGAGGTGAAATGCTTTGGCAACGGTTCATCTGCCCATCCGGCAGCTGGTGGAATTTCTGCTGCGGACCGGCAGCATTGACAGCCGGTTTACGGGGTTTGACCGTGCACTGGAAGGTGCCCACATCCACCGCAAATTGCAAAAAGCTGCCGGAGACGGCTATCAGGCTGAGGTATTTCTCTCCGTAGAGCGGCAGGCAGAGGACATCACTTTTACCCTTGAGGGCCGGGCTGACGGCATTTTTACCGATGAGACTGGCACGGTAGTCATTGATGAGATCAAGACCACCACTGTGCCGCCGGAAGAGATCACTGAGGATATGAACCCCTGCCACTGGGCACAGGGCATGGTGTACGGTGCCATTTATGCCGCACAGCAAAGCCTGCCGGAACTGAACGTCCGGCTGACTTATTATCAGATAGACAACGATCAGATCATCCGCTTTATCCGCCGCCTTACGCAGCAGGAGCTGGATGAATTTCTTGACAAATTATTGTGCCAGTATGCTCCGTGGGCGCAGCGCCGGATAGAGTGGGATGTAAAGCGTACTCAGAGCCTTGCGGCACTGCAGTTCCCGTTTGCGCAGTACCGGCCCGGACAGCGGGCTATGGCGGGCGAGATCTACCGCGCCTGCCGCGCTGGCAAGACCGCCGACTGCAAGGGCGGTACGCGGCTGTTCTGTCAGGCTCCTACCGGCATTGGCAAGACCATGAGCGCGCTTTTCCCCGCGCTGAAAGCCATGGGCGAAGGCAACGGAGAAAAGCTGTTCTATCTCACGGCCCGCAACACGACCCAAACTGCCGCCGAGGATGCCTTGACCCGGCTGCATACGGCCCAGCCAGAGCTTGCCCTGCGAAGTGTGACGCTGACCGCCAAGGAAAAGGTCTGCCTGCATCCGGACGCAGAGGGACATCCCGCCTGCCTGCCGGAGCTTTGTCCCTACGCCAACGGCTACTACGACCGCATCAAGGATGCACTGACAGCTCTGCTGGACGGTACCGGCAGCTTTGACCGCGCAGCGCTGGCCGGGGCGGCAAAGCGTTTTTCGGTGTGTCCCTTTGAGCTGGGGCTAGACCTGAGCGAGTGGTGCGATGTGGTCATTGGGGATTACAATTACCTGTTCGATCCGGTGGTGCACCTGAAGCGGTTCTTTGATTCTTCCGGCGACTGGTTGTTTTTGGTCGATGAAGCACATAACCTGCCCGACAGAGCCAGAGCAATGTATTCTGCACGCTTTTGTAAAAGCAGCCTGACCGAGGCAAAACGCGCATTGGGCAAGGGCAAAAGTGCTTTAAAGACTGCTCTGACCAAAGCAGACAAAGCCCTGCTGGAAGCCCGGAAAGCCTGCATACAGCTTGCACCCCGGCACAGCAGCCAGACCGATGCCGCAGACCCGGCACAGACCAGTCTTTTGCCTGAAAACACTGTCCCCGCACTGGAACTGCCCGAACCGCTGTATGCACAGGACAGTACTGTATTTTTGCAGGAGCCGCCCTCTGCCCTGCTCAGTCCGCTGCGGGCCGTACAGGCACCTTTGCAGGACTGGCTGGAAGCGAACCCGGATGCCGAAGCACATGCACAGTTGCTGGAGCTTTATTTTGCTGTACAGGACATCACCCGTGCCGCCGAACGATACGACAGCCACTTTGTCACTCAGCTTACCGCGCGCGGCAGAGAGCTTGAATTGCAGCTGCTGTGTCTGGACCCGGCACCTTTTGTGGATGCCAGCCTTGCCGCAGGGCGCAGCGCAGCGCTGTTCAGTGCAACACTGGCTCCGCCCTCGTTCTACCGCAGTGTTCTGGGCTGCAGCGGTGCACGTGCCGTCGCACTGGACAGTCCCTTCCCGGCTGAAAATCTGGGGCTGTATTGCCTGCCGAATATCTCTACCCGCTACCGCGACCGCGAAGCCAGCGTGCAGGCAGTTTCGGATGCACTGGCCCGGCTGGTGCAGGCCAGAATGGGAAACTACTTTGCCTTTTTCCCAAGCTACGCATATCTGCGGCAGGTACACGAAGATTTTGCAGCACGTTACCCGGGCATTCGCACCCTTGTGCAGGAAAGCCGTCTGGATGATGCCGCTCGGGCTGAATTTCTGGCTCAGTTTGTGCCGGACCCGGCCGAAACACTTCTGGGTTTTGGCGTGATGGGCGGCATCTTTGGTGAGGGAGTTGATCTTGCAGGCAGCCGCCTGATCGGGTGCGCCATTGTGGGTGTGGGCCTGCCGCAGGTAAATCCGCAGCAGGAAATGCTGCGCCGTTATTATGACGCACAGAACGGCTTTGGATTTGATTATGCCTACCGCTATCCCGGCATGAACAAGGTACTGCAGGCCGCAGGGCGCGTGATCCGCACGCCGGAAGACAGAGGTGCGGTGCTTTTGCTGGACGACCGGTTTGCCCAGCAGGAATACATCCGGCTGTTCCCTCCTCACTGGCGGCATATCCGCTATCTGCGCAGCTGCGAAGAACTGGCCGCTGCCCTGCAGGACTTCTGGAATAAATGAGACCCAAACAAAAAGGCACTGCCACACCCAAAACAGGAGCGGCAGTGCCTTTGCTTCTTTTTTGTTTTATTTTGCTGCTTTCCGGTTCTGCTGCAGGCTATCCCACGAGGGCATTTCATTGCGCAGCTTTTCCCACATGGGCATTGCCGTGCCGGTCTGCCTGCGCAGAGCATCGAACGCTTCGTCCAGATACTTCATTTCGGACACTGCGTGCATGGCGTGATCCGAAACGCACAATCTGCCCAGCGATGTTTTTGTCATGGTAAACACCATCGCTTCCATCTTACGGCGGGCCGATGTGCCGGGCTGGAAATTATCGGTGTTGTTGGCATCGTTCACCGGGATGCCCGCATCCTTGAGCATCAGGCAGGCTTCATAGGCGGCATCCAGAATGGCGCCGCGCTGCTGCTTGGTGGCCCGGTGCAGATCGCCGTTGCAGGCATAGCACACATAGCACGCCGGCAGAACGAATGCAATGTGGCACTTGAGCCATTCATCCATATCGCCATAGAAGGTCAGCTTGTATTTTGCACCGTCAAAGGCGGTCTTGAGCCGGGTTCGGAAGGTGCCCGAAAGCGGAGTTGTGGCACCGCCCACCGTCATGCCGGCACTGGCGTACACACTGACCACATGGTCGTGTTCACGGCGGCCTGCCGTGCCCTGAAAGCCGAATGCGATCTTATCCGCCGGGCGCTGCATGAATTCCAGCACCTGCTTTGCCTGCGGGTTGTTGCCCACAAACACAAAATACTGGCTCTTGTTGGCCTTGAGCACAGGAAGCACATCCGGCAGCTGGCCCGCCTGCACGACCACAAAGATGAGATCATAATAATCATCCGGGGCAAGAGTGTCCACGGTTTTGATCCGTTCCGTTGTGGTCTTGCGCTGCACCCAGTGGCGGATGACCAAACCCTTCTGGTCGATCATTTCCTTCCACTCTCCGCGTGCAAGCAGCGTGACAACGTTCTTTTTGTTCTGCATCAGCACATGGGCCAGCTCGCAGCCCAAAACGCCTGCACCGTAAACCAGAATCCTCATCCAGATACGCCTCCCTTATGTGTGTTAAGGTTTGCTTACTTTTTCAAAAACGAGAAAAAGCCTTTTTTCTCGTAAGGTTCACTGCTTACGCCCTTGACCTCATAGCCGGTTGCATTGATGGCATCCCGCAGCTTCTGCTCGTCCAGCGGCTGTTCCGAGTGGATCACCGTCTGGGCTTTTGCCTGCGAGGACGACACCCTTTTTACCTCCGGGAAGGCCTTGCGCACGGCTTCGTTGACATGGCTCTCGCACATGCCGCACATCATACCATCTACTTTTACGATCGTTTCAATCATTTTATTCCCCTCCAGATCTTCTGCGCGCATCGGCCCGTTGACGCAGAATCTGTTAGGAAGCACTAACCACAGTTTCAAACAAAACGCCGTCGGGAACTGCCCGGCAGCGGTGCGGAGCGGTTCCCTGTTCTGTGGTGGGTCTGCTCAGAAAATGCACGCATGATTTCTTGTCTTCATCATATCACACCAGTGGGCTAAATGCAAGATGAAAAATACCCCATCCCGGTTTTTGCGCTTTTCACTCATGCACCCGGTATCCTGCTGCCGTGGTCAGTATTCAATGCCCTGCCGGGCGGAAATTCCCCTCTGGTAAGGGTGGCGGTGGCACTTCATCTCCGTGGCATAGTCCGCAGCGTCCAGCATCCACTGTGGCGCAGCATGGGCAGTAAGCACGCATTCCTGCTCTGCCGGGCGTTCCAGCACAGCCTTTTGCAACAGGGCTTTATCCACCATATCCAGTTCCCATGCGCTGCCTGCTTCGTCCAAAATCAGCAGGTCGGCAGGGTCGGCCATGGCAGCTGTGAGGTTCGCATTCTGCAGCTGGCGGGTGGCTTCCTTTTCCGCTTCGTTCATCTGGAACACGAATTTCTGCCCCGCCTTGCCGCGGTACACCTTTGCACCCAGCTGTTCCAGCAGCGGCACCTCGCCGCTTTTGCCGCCTTTGAGGAACTGCAGGATCACCACCCGCTTTCCGCTGCCCATGGCCCGCAAAGCAAGGCCCATGGCAGCGGTGGTCTTGCCCTTGCCATCACCGTAATATAGATGTAACAGCCCTGTACGCTTCATGGTCATTTCTCCTTTTGTCTTTGCGTTTATGGTAACACAAACCCAGCAAAAAAGGAAGAGGAAGCACCCGAAGGCGCTTCCTCTTTCAAACAATGCGATATTTACTGATACAGAGGGAAATCCCGGGTCAGCTTCAGCACACGGTCACTGATCTCGTCCTTCTTCTCGTCGTAGTGCCAGATGCAATCGGCGATGCAGTCGGCGATCACCTTCATCTCGGCCACGCCCATGCCGCGGGTGGTAACAGCCGGGGTGCCCAGACGCACGCCAGAAGTCACGAACGGGCTGCGGGTCTCGCCAGGGACAGTGTTCTTATTGGCGGTGATGTGCACGCTGTCCAGACGTGCTTCCAGCTCCTTGCCGGTGCACTCCTCGTCACGCAGGTCGATCAGCATGAGGTGGTTATCCGTACCGCCGGACACCAGCTTGACACCGCGTGCCTGCAGCTCTGCTGCCAGAGCCTGTGCATTCTCCACGATCTTGCGGGCATATTCCTTGAACTCCGGCTTCAGTGCTTCACCAAAGCAGACAGCTTTTGCGGCGATCACATGCTCCAGCGGGCCGCCCTGGGTGCCGGGGAACACGGCAGAATTGATGCGCTTTGCAAGAATGGGATTGTTGGTCAGGATCAGACCGCCGCGGGGGCCGCGCAGGGTCTTGTGGGTGGTGGTGGTAACAACATCAGCATACGGCACAGGGCTCTGGTGATAGCCGCCTGCCACCAGACCGGCAATGTGGGCCATATCCACCATCAGATATGCACCATAGCCGTGGGCGATCTCAGCGATCTTCTCAAAATCGATGGCACGGGGATATGCAGACGCACCGGCCACGATCAGCTTGGGGCGCACCTTCTTAACCTGCTTTTCCAGCTCAGCATAGTCGATCACGCCGTCGGCATTGACACCGTAAGAGACAAAGTTATAGTTCTTGCCGGACATGTTCACCGGAGAACCGTGGGTCAGATGGCCGCCCTGAGACAGGTCCATGCCCATGACAGTATCGCCCAGATCCAGCAGAGCAAAATAAACTGCCAGATTGGCCTGTGCACCGGAGTGGGGCTGAACATTGGCATATTTTGCGCCGAACAGCTTGCAGGCACGCTCGATGGCAATGTTCTCCACCTCGTCCACATAGACACAGCCGCCATAGTAGCGCTTGCCGGGCAGGCCCTCGGCGTACTTGTTGGTCAGGATGCTGCCCATTGCGGCCATGACGGCGGGAGAGACGATGTTCTCACTGGCGATCAGTTCAATGTTCTGGCGCTGACGGTTCAGCTCGCGATCCATGGCTGCGGCCAGCTCCGGATCAACGGTATTGACCAGACCGATGGTGTCCATCATTTCATTGTACATAATATTCTACCCCTCTCAATTTCCGGAGAAAGCCCCGGATCTCTGGATCTCTTCAAGCCACCCTGCTCCGCGCACGAACCGAATTGCTTTCTTTTATCATAGCAGAAAGCTGCAGAATCTTCAACTTCCATTTTGCCAAAAGGCTTGCTTTTTTCGTCTGAAGTGTTTATTATACTTGTATAAAAATGCAGTGCCGTTTTTGTATATTTTTCAAGTCAGTCAACCTTCAGATGAAGCGAGGTGTTCTCTGGTGACGGTCAGTGAAGCAAAGCAGACCCAGCGCAAAGCGGGCCGTGCCGCACGCAAGGCTCTCGGCCCGGAAGAACGTAAGGCTGCAAATACCGCTTTGTGCGCATTCCTCTGGCAGCTGGCTGCCGTGCAGAATGCGCAGACCATCCTGCTGTACGCAGCGTTTGGTTCCGAAGCCGACCTTTCTGCCCTTGCGGAAAAGGCGCAGGCGCAAGGCAAAACGTTGGCCTATCCGGTGTGCGGCGAGGCGTATTCCCTTACAGCCGCTGTGCCCGGCCCGGACGGCTGGGAGATGGGACAGTACGGCATCCGCACCCCCATCCTGAGCCGGTCGGAGATTCTGCTGCCGGAAGCGCTGGATCTGGTCCTTGTACCCTGCACGGCTTTTGATGCAGACTGCTTCCGGGTCGGTATGGGCAAGGGCTATTACGACCGGTATCTTCCCCGCTGCAAAAACGCGGTGAAGATCGGCATTGCATTTGAGGCACAGCGGGTGGAACATGCTGCCGTAGACGAGCATGACCAGCGGCTGGATGCCTATGTAACAGAGAGGGGTATTTACAAATGGAAATGACTAAGCTGAGCTGCGAGAAATTTCTCGCAGAGCTGGCCAGCAAAGCCCCCACGCCGGGCGGCGGCGGAACGGCGGCGCTGGTGGGTGCTGCCGGTGTAGCGCTGGGCAATATGGTGGGCAACCTGACCACCGGCAAAAAGAAATATGCCGCCGTGGAAGCAGACATTCAGGCTCTGAACACAAAGGCCGATTTCCTGCGCAAAGAGCTGGAGGCGCTGGTGCAGGCCGATGCCGATGCCTTTGCGCCGCTGGCTGCGGCCTACGGCTTGCCCAAGGACACACCAGAGCAGGCTGCACACAAAGCCGCCGTGCTGGAAAAGACGCTGGATGCCGCCTGTGCCGTGCCACTTGAGATCATGGAAAAGTGCGCCGAGGGCATTGCTCTGGTGGAAGAATACGCTGCCAAGGGCAGCGTGATGGCCGTCTCGGACGCAGGCTGTGCAGCCGCTCTGTGCAAGGCAGCCTTGCAGGCCGCAAGCCTGAATGTGTTCATCAACACAAAGCTGATGGCAGACCGTGAGCGCGCTGCTGCGTTGGACGCAAAAACAGACAAACTGCTGGATGAATTTGTGTCGCGGGCAGACGCTGTTTTTGCATCCGTGACGAACAAATTGCGGAATAAGTGAGGAAAAGTATTATGGCAACGATTTTGAAGGGCGCACCCGTTGTAGCCGCTATGAACGAACGCAATGCGGCGCTGTGTGAGCAGCTCAAGGCAAAAGGCATCACTCCCACGCTGGTCGTGGTGCGTGTGGGTGAGCGGGAGGACGACCTCTCCTACGAGCGCGGCGTGATCGCCCGCTGCGGCAAGGTGGGCGTGGAGGTAAAGCAGTTTCTTCTGCCCGCCGATGCTTCGCAGGACGATCTGCTGAAGGTGATCGCCGAGGTGAACGCAGAGGATACCATCCACGGATGCCTGCTATTCCGTCCGCTGCCCAAGCAGTTCAATGACCGCACTGTGCGTGCGGCGCTGGCTCCGGAAAAAGACATTGACGGCATCACGGACGATTCTCTGGCCGGTGTGTTCACTAATACCGATCTCGGCTATGCTCCCTGCACCGCGCAGGCCTGCCTTGAAATCCTGAAGTATTACAACATTCCGCTTTCCGGCAGGCGCGCTGTCGTAGTGGGCCGCAGCCTTGTGGTAGGCAAGCCCGCAGCCATGATGCTGGACCGCGAGAACGCCACCGTGACCATCTGCAATTCCCGCACGCAGAATCTGCCCGCCATCTGCAAGGAAGCAGATGTGGTAGTAGTGGCCATGGGCAAGATGGGTGCCGTGGGTGCCGACTGCCTGCGTGAGGGCCAGACCGTGGTAGACGTGGGCATCCATGTGAACGAAAAGGGCAAGCTGTGCGGTGACGTAAAGTTCAGCGAAGCAGAGCCGGTAGTGGATGCCATCACGCCGGTACCCGGCGGTGTGGGCACTGTGACCACCTCGGTGCTGGTGGGCCATGTCGTGCAGGCTGCAGCAAAAAAGGCCGGGCTGTAACGAATGATAGAACTATAAAATAAAAGACGCTTGATACACTGCTGTATGCTTCCCTGCCGGGAAAACATATTCAGACAAGACCAAGCGTCTTTTTTGATTGCTATATTTTAGCCGCGGACAATGAGCAGCAGCAAAGCCGAAGCCACACACTGCATGATCAGCCAGCGGGCCACCACCTGCTCGTCGCTCCAGCCCTTATTCTTGCGGGCGTGGTCGTGCAGAGGGGTGCGGGTGTTCTTGAGGATGGAAATGTGCAAAAAGCGCTTCAGGCTGATCTTCAGGATGCCCAGACTGCCATCCACGATGAACACGATGGCTGCCAGCAGGAAGGCAAACGGATGGCCGCACTTAAGGGACAGCATTGCGATAAAGAAGCCCATTGCGCGGCTGCCGGCATCGCCCATCAGCAGGCTGGACGGCTTTGCGTTGGACCACAGATAGGCCAGCAGCGCACCCATGAACACAACGCCTGCGGTGCCGTACTCGGCCAGCTCTGTTTTATAGGCCAGCAGGTAGGTGCCGATGGTCACCACTGCAACACTTGCCGAAAGGCCGTCCACGCCGTCGGTGCAGTTGACTACATTGATGCTGGTCCAGATCAGAATAACGATCAGCAGCAGGTACACAGCATACGGCAGAGTGAAGCTCCACTGCAGGAAATTCACACCGCAGCCGTTGAAGTTGAGGTAGGTCACACCTGCAACAATGGCAATGGCAAAATCAATGATACCCTTTTTATACTCGTTCCATGCAGTTTCAGCAGCATCGTCAAAGTAGCCGGACAGCATGGATGCAATGAGCAGGATGGTGTAGATGACGTATTCCACCTTGAACGGCAGGAATGCCAGCGATACCAGTGCGATGCACAGCACGAAGATCAGGCCGGAACCACGGGCCTTACCCCTGGAAAGCGCACCGTTCACCGCAAACTCGCGGCCATGGTCGTGCGGAAGCTTATCGTGAAAAACGGAGTCCATCAAAGCCGTAAGGGCAAACGCCAGCAGGAATGCCAGAGCATCGACACCGCGCTGTCCTACGACCGAAAGCAGTGATTCGATCATATTCAAAGTTCCTCTTTCTTTTATGTTTGTGAGAGAAGTGTATCACGCTATCCATAAAAAATCAATCATTCCCGGAGAAAAATCCATGTTTGATTGACTTTCTGCAGCACCGCACTTATAATAGTATATCAGTCTGTCGAAAAAGTTATTGTTTCTATAAAAGGAGAACTCATGTCCATCTCTCTTGAGCAGCTTTCGGCGCAGATGCGCCGGGGCGAACAGGTGCCGCTGCGGCACACCATGCAGGTGGTGCTCACACTGAGCATCCCATCCATCCTGCAGCAGATCGTGGTAACTGCGGTGGAGTACATCGACGCAGCCATGGTGGGGCATATCGGTGCATCTGCTACGGCATCCATTGGCATCGTCAGTTCCAGCACGTGGCTCATGCATGGAATGCTGGCCGGTCTATATATGTCCTTTGCCATTCAGGTGGCACAGTATCTGGGTGCAGACCGGCAGGACGATGCACGCGGTGTATTGCGCCAATCTATGATCTTCAATCTTGTGGTGGGCCTTGCAGCTGCGGCCTTCGGCATTGGCATCAGCCGCTTTCTGCCCGGATGGCTGGGTGCCGACCCTTCCCTGCAGGCGGATGCTTCGGCCTACTTTGCCATCTGGTCGGCTTCCCTGCCCTTTTTGATGATCATGGGAACCTACTCTTCCATGCTGCGTTCCTCCGGCGATGCCCTGACACCGGGCCTTATCAGCGTGCTGACCTGCGTGCTGGATGTGATCTTTAACTTCTGCCTCATCAATCCCACCCGTGAGATGGTGGTGTTTGGCCGCACAATGACCGTCTGGGGCCTTGGCTGGGGGGTACCGGGCGCAGCACTGGGCACCGCCCTTGCTACCGCTATCAGCGGTGTGCTGACCCTTGCCATCCTGCTGCTGCGGGACGGCCCGCTGTGCATCCGCAAGCCCGGCTCCTGGCACATTACCAAAGCCTGCCTGCAGAACCTGTGGAAGGTAGGCGCACCACTGGCCGCAGAGCGTGCAGTTCTTTCCTCGGCGCAGGTGCTGCTCATCCGCATCGTATCCGGCCTTGGCACCACCGCCATTGCTGCCAACAGTCTGGGTGTGAGCGCCGAAAGCCTGTGCTACATGGCAGGCTATGGCATTCAGGATGCATCCCTTGCACTGGTGGGGCAGGCCGTGGGCGCAAACCGTCGGGATATGGCAAAAAACTTTGCCTGGCTGTGCACCGGCATGGGCATAGGCATCATGGCGCTGACCGGTGTTGGCATGTACATTTTTGCGCCAAACCTGATGGGTATTTTCACCGCAGATGCGGCAGTTATTGCGCTGGGCGCACAGGTGCTGCGCATTGAAGCACTGGCCGAACCGATGTTCGGTGCCAGTATCGTTGCCAGCGGTGCCATGCAGGGTGCCGGAGACAGCACGGGATGCTTTGTGCTGAACCTTGTCAGCATGTGGGGCATCCGGCTCACGCTGGCTTCCCTGCTGGCTCCGCATTTTGGGCTGGTGGGCGTATGGATGGCCATGAGCTTTGAGCTGACCATGCGCGGGGTGCTGTTCCTTGTGCGGCTGGTACGCGGCAGATGGCTGGACAAAGGGGCATTAGCCTGATCGACCGCTGGCGGATATATTTTCCTCTAAATAACAGCTCCCCGGCCGGGAACCGCACTGCGGGACCTGACCGGGGAGTTTTGCTGTGGTTATATGATTTGAGAAGAAGAAAAAATGGAGAACAAGTTACTTTCTGCCGTGCAGGATGGGAGACAGCGGCTTGTAAATCAGCATGCACAGCACTGCATCCAGCAGGCCTTTGACCAGCGTGAAGGGCATATTGAAGATGACAAGGCACTTGATGAGGCTGTCTGCAGAAGGCAGGATGGCCTGATACATGCCGAGGATGGCTTCCAGCGGCATGTGGTAGAACTGCACATAGGCCGGATAGGTGATGAAGTAGTTGGACGGTACGCTGAACACAGCCATGGCTGCAGCGCCTGCAATAGCACCAATGATGGCGGTCTTGCGGCTCTTGTGGTGCTTATAGATAACGCCTGCCACAGCGGAGAAAACCGCACCCAGCATGAAGTTGCACAGCTCGCCCACGCATGCAGTGGAAGTGCCCTTGATAACGATGTGCAGCAGGTTCTTCATAAAGCTGATGACCACACCGTACACCGGGCCGAGAGCAAAGGCACCCAGCAGAGCCGGCAGGTCAGAAAAGTCCATCTTGACGAAGGACGGGATGAGCATCGGAATGGGAAACTCAATGAACATCAGGATAAAGGCCACCGCACTGAGCATGGCGGCAACAGTAAGATTGTGAGTCGTGCTTTTTTTCATGGTAATGATCCTTCCCGGGGTAAGATGCCCCTTACAAAAATTGTTCCGAAAGCTCTTTTCGTATCTTGTTTTTTGGAACGGGAAGGACAAATAGAAAAGCGCCCTGCTGCAACAAAAACACTGCAACAGGGCGCGTAGACAACGATTTGCCTGCCGTTTCTTGCATCCGGACTATACCGTTGGTCCCGGAGTTGCACCGGGTCAGCACCCTTGCGGGTGGTCGCGGACTTTACCGCCAGTGGGGAATCTCACCCCGCCCTGAAACGAACTTTCTGGCACAAAGTATAGCGTGGCAGGCCCAGCTTGTCAAGAGGGCATCTTAAAATTTGTGCAAAAAATGTCAAAGTAATTCTTTCAAGCTCCCTTCTCTGTAAGCTCTTGCCCGGGTGGGTGCGGTATGGTATCATAGATGGGTCGTATAAAATTCAGGAGGTTATCATGATCTTTTCTATTCGTGATCTTTCGTTTGAGTTTGGCTCTGTGCTGCTGGAGGGCTGGTTTGCACTGGCTGCGCGCGCAGGGTGCGCACTGCTCATTCTGCTTGCCGCATGGCTGGTACGCCGCTGGCTGAGCAAAAAGGGCATTCCGGCACTGCTGGCCCGCAAGTGGCACTTTAACGGCACTCCCATCCTGCTGCGCAGCTTTGCGGTACCCATCCAGCGCATGTGCACTGCGGTTGGCGTATATCTGGCGGCAGCTTCCCTGCCCTGGGCCATTCCCGGCATTGCCAAGCTGCTGTTGGTCTGCTTCCGCCTTGTCATGACCCTGCTGGTCTGCGAAGGCCTGTATGCGGCATCGGATCTGGCCGACCTGCTGCTTGCTTCCTGCAGCCCGGAGATCCGCTCTAACAAAACACTCTGCTCTTTGCTGGACACCGCCTACAAGGTGCTGGTGATCGTGCTGTGCGTGGCAGCGTTGGCACAAGAAGTGGGCTTTCCCATCGGCAGCATTGTCGCCGGTGCCGGTCTGGTTGGTCTGACCATCTCGCTGGCCGCACAGGAAAGCGCCAGCAACCTGTTTTCCGGCATCGTGATTCTGCTGGACAAGCCCTTCTCGGTGGGCGACTGGATCACTGTGGGCGATGTGGAAGGCGAAGTGATCGACATCAACTTCCGTTCCACCCGCATCCGCTCGCTGGATAAAACCATCAATGTGGTGACGAACAGTAAGATCTGCTCTTCCACTGTGCAGAACGCCGCCCTGCGCACCATGCGGCCCTACAAGTTCAATCTGGGTGTCACCTATGGCACCACCCGCCCGAAGCTGGAACAGCTGATGAAAGACTTGCAGACCATGCTGGACGCAAGCCCTTACACCAACAAGGGTACCAACATCGTACGGCTTGCAAACTTTGGCGATTCCAGCATCAACATTCTGGTCTCCGCCTACCTGCTGACTAACGCCTATGCGGAATTTTTGCAGATGCAGAACGACCTGAACCTGAACATTATGGACATCATGCAGGCCGACGGTGTGGATTTTGCGTTCCCCTCCACCAGCGTGTATATCGAAAAGAACTGAGCAAACCTGTAAAGGGGCTGTTGCAAAATAGCGCCAACGAAAAGCGGAAAGCAAAAATCTCATCTTTTTCCCTCAAAAAGAGAAGAATTTTTCGGAACTGAAAATGCAAAAAGCTGAGCACCTGCTTTTTCACAGATGCTCAGCTTTTCTATACTCATTTTTTGAAATCTGCCTTTGAGGCCTCAACATTCTGCCCGTTTTGTACGGTGAATGCGGCGGCTATTTTCAATCAGTCAGCTCAAGACTGGCAGGCAGTGATCAGGCTCATCTTGTAGACCTCGTCGGCGTTGCAACCACGGGACAGGTCGTTGATGGGAGCGTTCAGACCCTGCAGGATGGGGCCGTAAGCTGCATAACCACCCAGACGCTGAGCGATCTTATAGCCGATGTTGCCGGCCTCGATGCAGGGGAAGATGAAGGTGTTGGCCTGACCAGCCACCTTGCTGCCCTTGCACTTGACCTGTGCAACTTCGGGAGCAACGGCAGCGTCAAACTGCAGCTCACCGTCCACAGCCAACTCGGGATCCATTTCCTGAGCCTTGATCACAGCGTCATGGCTCAAAGCAACGGTGCCGCCCTTGCCGGAGCCCTTGGTGGAGAAGCTCAGCACAGCAACCTTCGGATCGATGCCGAACAACTTTGCGGTCTTAGCGGTCTCAACAGCAACCTCAGCAAGCTTTGCAGAAGCGGCGATCTTGACCTCGCCGGTAGCCTTATCAATGGTATCGGTATAGTCGATGTTAACAGCGCAGTCGCCCATGGCAATGCGCTTCAGGCCCTCTTCACCGCAGTCACGGTCCAGAATGAAGCAGGAGCTGACCAGATGTGCGCCCTTCTTGGTCTTGACCAGCTGCAGAGCGGGACGAATGGTGTCGGCAGTGGAGTAAGTAGCGCCGCCCAGCAGGCAATCAGCCTTGCCCATCTTCACCAGCATGGTGCCGAAGTAGTTGGACTTCTTCAGCAGAGCGGTGCACTCCTCAGCGGTCTGCTTGCCCTTGCGCAGCTCCACCATGGTGTTGACCATCTCATCGAAACCGGCATAGTTCTCGGGGTCGATGATCTCGGCAGCGGAAATATCAAAGTTACCGGCGGCAGCAGCAGCCTTGCACTCAGCCTCGTTGCCCACCATGACGACCTTCAGCACGCCCTCGGCCAGCAGCTTTGCAGCGGCCTCCAGAATGCGGGGATCATTGCCCTCGGTGAAAACGATCGTCTTGGGATTTGCCTTCAGCTGTGCTACCAGCGGTGCAAACATATCAGCCATTGTGATTACCTCCGAATTTACTTTCCAATATTCACATCCAGATATCTGTTGGACACAAGGATGCCTTTCTCTTTTATTCTAGCACATACGGCAAAAAGTTCAAGACAAAATTGGCTTTTTGTGCTACAATTTTTGCCTCACGCATCATCGTTATTTTCCTGCCAAAGTAGTAAAACACGCCCTGCGTATTCCTTCACAATTTCCCGTAAACCACCTTCCACAAATTTCAATTTTAAGCTATGCACTTTTCATTCACGATTTTTCTTTTTTAAAATGCAGAAAGTTCCAGTCAGCTTATATATTTTTTACGTTAAAACGCAAAAAAGAGCCATCCTCCCGATTTTTCGAGAGAACAGCTCCATAGTATTGGCTTTATAAATATCAGATAGAAATGGTGTTTGCCACGTCCAGCAGCACCGGGTCAAGCGTCTTGGTCATTTCAAGAGCTTCATCCACAGGGTAATCCACCAGCTTTTCGCCCTTCATGCCGACGATGCGGTTATACTTGCCCTGCTCCAGCAGGCACACGGCATGGTAGCCCATTGCAGAAGCGTTCACACGGTCACGCAGAGTGGGAGAACCACCGCGCTGGACATGGCCCAGAATGGTGGCGCGGGAGTCGATGCCGGTGCGTGCCTGAATCTCGTTTGCGATTTCCTGTGCATGGCCGACACCCTCGGCAACAATAATAATGAAGTGACGCTTGCCGGTCTTCTGAGTCTCAGCGATTTTATCCAGAATATCACGCTGCATGTCAAATTCCTTCTCCGGCAGTAGAACAGCCATAGCGCCGGAAGCAATTGCAACATTCAGAGCAATATAACCGGCGTTGCGGCCCATGACCTCGACCACACTGCAGCGGTCGTGGCTCTGGGTGGTATCGCGCAGCTTGTCGATCATCTCCAGCGCAGTATTCATGGCGGTATCGTAGCCAATGGTGTAATCGGTGCAGGAAATATCGTTGTCAATCGTGCCGGGCAGACCGATCATCGGAATGCCGCGGTGGGCCAGCTCACGAGCGCCGCGGTAAGAACCGTCGCCGCCAATGACCACCAGCGCATCAATGCCCAGTTCGCGGCACTTCTCTGCACCCTTGTCCTGACCTTCCTTGGTCTTGAATTCCAGACAGCGGGCGGTATACAGAATGGTACCGCCTGCAGAGATGATGTTCGACACACTGCGCAGGTTCATCTCAAAGCATTCGCCGTTCAGCAGGCCATTGTAGCCACGCTGAATGCCGATCATGCGGTAACCCTTATGCAGGCCGGTACGGACTACGGCGCGCACGGCAGCGTTCATGCCAGGAGCATCACCACCGCTCGTCAATACGCCAATCGTTTTGATCTGCTTTTCCATACGAGAGTTTCCCTCCAATTTGTTTCTTCATTTACCCAATGGTATCACAGCGTTCTCCGTTTTAACGCTGTCCAAAGCACTTCATTTGCCTTGAATCATTATAACACAAACGCCTTATTTTGGAAACAGCCATCCCGCCGGATTTGCGTTAAGATTCGTGCACGGAAATGTCATTTTGTTGCAATGTTGTCCGTTCCGACCAGCCTTTCCAGCTCTTTGAACAGCAGCGGATGGCCGGATGCGTACAGATGGCGCGGCACACGCAGATACTGCTTGGTATCGGTCAGATACAGGAGCACCGGCATATCCCCATCAAAAATGCCAAGCAGATTGACCACCTTTGCATATTCCCTGCTGCTGCGGGAAGGCACACGGATATACAGCTTCTTTGCTGCCGTTTTCATCGGGTCCGGCCTGCCGTTATCCAGTCGGGCCGGATCGTAATTATCGATCGGGACGATGCTCTCTGCCAGCAGCTTGGAAGCTTCATCCTCCCGTACCGACAGTCTGCCATCGATCACGACGACTGCATTTTCGTGCAGTGAATCCCGGAAAGCATCCAGCACCTTTGGGAATACGATCACTTCCATGGTGCCGGTCAGATCTTCTACGCTGGTAAAAGCCATCATGCTGTTGGACTTTGTGGTCATCATGCGGCTTTTTACCACCGCGCACACAATGCGCACTTTTTCTCCATCCTTCACATGGGCATCTTCCCCTGTAAGATCCTTGATGGTGTGGGATGCAATGCGTGCCGATTGTTCCCGGTAAGCATCCAGCGGATGACCGGACAGATACAGGCCGCTGACTTCCTTTTCCTGCTGGAGCAGTTCCTTATGGCTGTATTCCGGCAGCTGCTTTATTTCATAGTTATCCTCGGAAGCACCGCCCTGTGCTTCCCCGCTCATCACCGAGAACAGATCCAGCTGTCCATCCAGATTGCGCCGAGAGTCGGTCTCAATGCTCTTCAGAATGCCCTCTACGGCCTCCACATGGCTGTGGCGGTTGTTGCCCAGATGATCGAATGCGCCGGCCTTGATGAGGCACTCCACTGCCCGGCGGTTCAGTTCATTGCCATGCATCCGCTTGCAGAAATCGTACAGGCTGGTGTAAGGCTTATTCTGCCGCCCCTTCACCACATTCTCGATCAGGTTGCGGCCCACATTTTTGACCGCATTCAGGCCAAAGCGGATCTGACCGCTTCCATCCGCCGTAAAGCCGCCGTTGGAAACATTCACATCCGGCGGCAGCACCTTGATGCCAAGGCGGGCACACTCGCCGGAATATTCAATGACCTTATCCGTGTTATCCAGCACACTGGTCAGCAAAGCCGCCATGAACTCACTGGGATAATGGCACTTGAGGTAGGCCGTCTGGAATGCCACATAGGCATAGCAGGCCGCATGGCTCTTATTGAACGCATATGAAGCGAAACTGGACATTTCATCGTAGATCTCATTGGCCACTTTCTCAGAGATGCCGTTTGCCACACAGCCGGGGCATTCGTTGCCGGGATCGGTGCAGCCGTACACAAAGTGCTCCCGCTCGGCCTCCATGACGGCATGTTTCTTTTTGCTCATGGCACGGCGGACATTGTCTGCCTGACCAAAAGAAAAACCTGCCAGCTCCCGGAAGATCTGCATGACCTGCTCCTGATAGACGATGCAGCCATTGGTCACATCCAGAATGTGGGCCAGCTGTGGGGTCTTATAGCTGATTTTGTCCGGCTCGTGGCGGTTGCGCAGGTAGGTGGGGATCGAATCCATGGGGCCGGGACGGTACAGGCTGATCAGAGCGATAATGTCTTCTAGGTTCTGCGGCTGCAGGCCCACAAGCACCTGCTTCATGCCGGAAGATTCCAGCTGGAACACACCCTCGGTGTCTCCCTGTCCCAGCATCCTGTAGGTATCCGGGTCGTCGTAATCCAGCTTCTGGATGGAGAACTCCGGGTGGTGCTTCTGCACAGCAGTTTCCGCGTCATGAATGACGGTCAGCGTGCGCAGGCCCAGAAAGTCCATCTTCAAAAGGCCAAGTTCTTCGATCTCGGTCATGTTGAACTGGGTCACAGGCAGGCCGTCGTTGGTGGCCAGCGGCAGATAGTAGTCCGTAGGCTCCGGGGTAATGACGACACCCGCCGCATGGGTGGAAGCATGGCGGGGCATGCCCTCCACCTTCAAGGCCGTGTCGATCAGCTCTGTGACCTGCGGGTCGGTATCGTACATCCGCTTAAGTTCCGGCGATACCTCCAACGCACGCTTCAGCGTCATTTTCAGCTCCATGGGCACCTGCTTTGCCACAACATCTACCTGCTGATACGGAATGCCCATCACGCGGCCCACATCGCGGATGGCGTTGCGGGCGGCCATGGTGCCAAAGGTGACGATCTGAGCCACATGGTCGGCACCATATTTCCGGTTGACGTAATCGATCACTTCCTGACGGCGCTCGTAGCAGAAGTCCACATCAAAATCTGGCATACTGACGCGCTCCGGGTTCAGGAAGCGCTCAAAGATCAGGTTATAACGGATGGGGTCGATATCCGTGATGCCCACGCTGTAAGCCGCAATGCTGCCTGCGCCGGAGCCACGGCCCGGGCCTACCGGGATACCCTGACTCTTGGCGTAGTTCACGTAGTCCCACACGATAAGATAGTAGTTCGTGTAGCCCATCTTTTTGACCACGCCGATCTCGTATTCCAGACGGTCTTTGTTGGCCTGCGGAACATTGGGGCCGTAGCGGCGCTCCAGACCTTCCCAGCAGAGCTTTTCAAAAAACGCCTGATTATCCATACCGTTCGGCGCTTTGTAATATGGAATTTTAGTGTGTCCAAAATCAAAATCAAAGTTACACTGTTCGGCAATTTTGGCGGTATTCTCGCAGGCTTCCGGCACCATGGAGAACAGCTCGTACATTTCGTCTGTCGTTTTGACATAGAACTCGTCGGTCTGGAACTCCATTTTATCCGCATCCTGAATGGTCTTGCCGGTCTGGATGCAGAGCAGGATGCCCTGCATTTTGGCATCCTCCTTGCGCAGATAGTGGGAGTCGTTGGTGGCTGCCATGGGAATGCCGGTCTCCCGTGCAAGCTTGATGAGCTGCGGCAGCACAGTATTATCCTCTTCCAGACCATGGTCCTGAAGCTCGATATAATAGTTTCCCTCGCCGAAGAGGTCTCGATACCACAGCGCTGCTGCTTTGGCGCGCTCATAATCGCCCGCCAGAATGGCCTGCGGAACTTCGCCTGCCAAACAGGCCGACAGGCAGATCAGACCTTCGTGATATTTTTCCAGCAGTTCCTTATCAATGCGGGGCTTGGAATAAAAGCCCTCCACAAAGGCGGCCGACACCATTTTGATCAGGTTTTTGTAGCCGGTCTCATTTTTGCACAGCAGGATCAGGTGGTTGTTGCCGTCGATCTTATTTACCTTGTCAAAGCGGGTGCGGGTGGCCACATACACCTCACAGCCGATGATGGGCTTGATGCCAGCCTTTTTTGCAGCCTTATAAAATTGCACGCAGCCGTACATCACGCCGTGGTCGGTGCAGGCAATGGCGGTCTGTCCGCACTCTTTTACGCGATCCATCAGCTGGTCAATGCGGCAGGCACCATCCAGCAGGCTGTACTCTGTGTGGATGTGCAGATGGACAAAAGGCCGGGTATTGGGTAATGCTTCGCTCATGCTTTTGCCTCCTGTTCCAGATTCTGCCGCAGCGTTTCGGCCAATGCCTCCAGCTTCTTCATCCGGTGCGACAGGCCGGATTTGCTCACGGGCGGCTCAAAGCAGCCGCACAGCGCTGTGAGCGAAAGATCCGGGTACTGCATCCGCTTGGCAGCGGCTTCCTGCAGTACCTCCGGCAGAGTGCTAAGGGCATCCTGCTCTTCCAGAAAGCGGATGGCCTTCAGCGTCTGCGCATTGGCACGGGCCGTTTTGCCAAGGTTTGCCGTATCACAGTTGGTCTGTCGGTTGGTCTGGTTGCGCACCTGTTTGAAGGCTTTTTGTGCATGCATTTCCTCTGCAGCGTTTCCAGCGCCCATAAAGCTGAGCAGCCGTTCCACATTGGCCCCGGTCTTGACGTAGATCAGGTTCACGCCGTTGCGGCGGGTGCGGTGCGGTGCAAACTCATGCTCTGCCAGCAGCGCTTCAAAGTCCCGTGCCAGATTGGTGCGGGAGGTAAGAAATTCCAGATTATATTCTTTCTGCGGATCAATGACCGTTCCACTGCACAAAAAAGCTGCGCCAATGTACGCACTGACGCAGGTCTGACAGCGGATAAGGCGGGGATCGATCTGCAGGCTGGTCTCGCTGCCCGTGGTGCCGAACAGCTCGTGCACCCGGGCCACCTGCTCCGGCGCGCGAATGTTGAACTCATACAGCACGCCGCTGGGTCGCTGCTTGTGCAGGATCTCGCCCTGCACGCCGCAGCGTGCGAACAGCTGCTGGGCAGCCTGCACCGTCTCCTGCTGCTCGGTCTGCACCACCAGACCCTTTGCATCAAAATATTTGGCAAAGCACGCAATGCCATAAGCTGCCGCACGCACACAGCAATCCTTCTGGATACTGCGCTGCGCGATCTCCTCCCGCGCGCGGGATGCAAAACTACTCATACTTCCTCGAATTCTGTCAGCGTTTGGCATCGCGGTGCTGCACGCCCGGCTCGTAGCCGAGTTGCGTGCAATACTCCGCGATCTTACGCGCAAATGTAATGGAACGGTGCTTGCCGCCGGTACATCCCACCGCAATGGTCAGCTGGCTTTTGCCCTCCTTGACGTACAGCGGCAGTGCATACTGCAAAAAGTTCTCATACCGCTTGAGCAGTTCCTGCGCTTCCGGGTGGCTCATGACAAAATCCACCACATCCTGATCAAGGCCGGTCTTATGCTTAAGTTCCGGCACGTAGAAGGGGTTGGGCAGGCAGCGCACATCCAGCACAAGGTCTGCCTCCGGCGGGATGCCGAATTTGAATCCAAAGGACATCACGGTCAGGCGCATGGCACCCTTGGCTCCGCCATTTTTTGCAAAAAGATCGCAGATGCGTTCTTTGTTTTGTGCTGTAGAAAGCAGGGCAGTATTGATGACGTAATCTGCACGCTCCTGCAAAGGCTTCAATATTTTGCGTTCCTTTGCAAAGGCCTCCCGGGTGGAAATACCCTCGGCAATGCTGATGGGGTGGCGGCGGCGGGTCTCGCTGTAGCGGCGCATGAGTACATCGTCCGGGGCATCCAGAAATAGAATTTTATAATCCACACCCTGCTCATCCAGCTTGTCAAGCGCACGCTCGATCTCTTCGCTGGTGCGGCAGCCGCGCACATCCATGGAAAGAGCCACCCGCTCCAGCTGGCTGTCGCCCGCTTCCGAGAATGCAGTGATGCTGGGCAGCAGTCCGGCCGGAACATTATCTATACAGAAAAAACCGATATCTTCCAGCGCATTCATAGCCACCGACTTGCCTGCACCGGAAAGTCCGCTGACGATCAACAGCTCCATAATCTGATCTACCGCTCCTTTTTGCTTTTTCCGTTATCGGACGACCCGGATCTCTTTTTCAAGGTCGTAGCCCGTCTTTTCCTTTACGATGGCGCGCACCTCGTCACAGAGTGCCAGCACATCAGCGCAGGTAGCGCCGCCAAGGTTTACCACAAAGCCGCAGTGCTTATCGCTGACGGCTGCGCCGCCGTGGCGATAGCCGCGCAGGCCGCACTGGTCGATCAGCGCAGCCGCAAAAGCACCCGCCGGGCGCTTGAAGGTGCTGCCGGCGCTGGGCTTATCCAGCGGCTGCTTTTCCACACGCTTGGCCATCAATTCATCCATTTTTGCACGGATGTCCGCTGCGTTTCCGGGCTGCAGATGGAACTGTGCCGAGAGGATGCAGCCGCTGTTCTCTTCAAAAATGCTGTGGCGATAGCGGAGATCCAGCTCTGCGGCAGGCACTTCTCTGACCTCGCCTTCTGCCGCCAGATACCGCACTGTGGTGAGCACATCCTTCATCTCGCCGCCGTAGGCACCCGCATTCATATACACTGCACCGCCCACCGTGCCGGGGATACCGTAGGCAAATTCCAGCCCGGACAAGCCATGCTTCAGTGCCGCCTTACACAGTGCCGCAAGGCGGACACCTGCGCCTGCGGTCAGGACTGTATCTTCCACCGCGATCTCTGCGTCCAGTGCCGAAACATCGATCACCACGCCGGAAAAGCCTTCGTCCGCAAACAGGATGTTGCTGCCGTTGCCCAGCAGGTAATAGCGGACAGCCTGCTCCTTGCAAAGCGCAACTGCACTGCAGAGCTGCTGCTCGTTTTCCGGCATGACAAACAGCTGTGCCGGGCCTCCGATTTTAAAGGTACAGTGCGCCGCAAGCGGTTCATTCTCCCTGAACGGGATCGCTGCTGCCTGCAGTTTCTGCTTGAATCGTTCCATGATAACTTGCTCCTTTTGCGGTGTGGGATCAATCCATTTTATCGTCCAGACCCAGACGGATCAGCAGTTCACGCGCTGCGTTGTAACCCATCTTCTTCTGGCGGTTGTTGATGGCTGCAGTTTCCAGCACGACAGCCAGATTGCGGCCCGGTGAGACCGGAATGCTGGTGCTGGGAATACTGACGCCCAGAATGTCGTAGTATTCGTTTTCCAGACCGGTGCGCTGGTAGTTCTTAGTGGGGTCCCATGCTTCCAGCTGAACCACAAGGTCAAGGCTTTCGCTCAGCTTGACCGCGCCCACGCCGTACACACGGGCCACATTGACGATGCCAATGCCGCGCAGCTCAATGAAGTGGCGGATATTCTCCGGGGCAGTACCCATGATCTGGCGGTTGGACACCTTGCGCAGCTCCACCGCATCATCTGCCACAAGGCGGTGGCCGCGCTTGACCAGCTCGATGGCAAGCTCGCTTTTGCCAATGCCGCTGTCGCCCAGGATCAGGATGCCTTCGCCGTACACTTCCACCAGCACACCATGGCGGGTGATACGCGGTGCCAGTTCAAGATTCAGCACACTGATCAGGCTGCCCATCAGAGTGCAGGTGGTCTCGTTGGAGCGCAGCAGTGCAACACCATGCTTCTGGGCCAGCTCCTGCATCTCCGGGAAGGGGGTCAGTTCTTCGCTGCGGCAGACGATAACAGCCGGCGGCTGCTGACGGAACAGCTGATCCAGCGCTTCGTAGCGTTTTTCCGGTGAAAGGCCGGACAGAAAGTTCATCTCGGCCAGACCCATGATCTGCAGACGCAGCTTATCAAAATAATCGTAATAGCCCGCCAGAAACAGACCCGGGCGGTTCACTTCGGCGATCTCCACACAGATCTGATCCAGTTCCTTCGGCGTATAGACAACTTCCATGCTGACACGGTCGGTCAGCGTTTTGAGCGAGACATTGAATGTGCCCATTCTTGTTCCTCCTGTGCTCCCTTTTGCTGCACAGCCCTGCCTGCTGTCAGGTACCGTGCAGGATTCCTTCTTATTATTATAATAGAACGATCGGTAAAAAACAATATTGTGCGGGCGGCTTTTTCGCAGCCCGGCAAGAATGCACGCAGCAGCGCAGCCATGTACTGATTTTTTACATTTTTCTTACCTTTACACGGATTTTACATTCCCTCGATTTTGGATTTTACATTGCATCTGTATACTCAAAATCAGGAGAAACACATCAAAAACACGTCAAACAAAAGTGAGGAAATCTTTATGACCATCTTCAATGTCTTTTCCCTGCTTGGAGGTCTTGCTCTGTTCCTGTTCGGCATGGACATCATGGGCAAAGCACTGGAAAAGCAGGCCGGCGGCCAGCTGCAGAAGATCCTGAGCAAGCTGACTGACAACCCCCTTAAAGGCTTTTTCCTTGGCCTGTGCGTCACCGCTGTGATCCAGAGTTCCAGCGCTACCACGGTCATGGTGGTCGGCTTTGTCAACAGCGGCATCATGGAGCTGCATCAGGCCATCGGCGTGATCATGGGCAGCAATGTGGGCACCACTGTCACCAGCTGGATCCTGAGCCTTTCCGGCCTGCAGGGCGACAGCCTCCTCATCAATCTGCTCAAACCCACTTCTTTCAGTCCTTTGCTTGCATTTATCGGCATTTTGCTGTATATGTGTAAGAGTGAGAAGAAAAAAGGCGTGGGCACCATCCTCATCGGCTTTGCCGTGCTGATGACGGGCATGACCACCATGTCTAACGCCGTACTGCCCCTGCAGAACGAGGCATGGTTCACCAGCCTGTTCACCCGCTTTTCCAACCCCCTTCTGGGCGTTCTGGTGGGTGCCCTTGTTACCGGCATCATCCAGAGCTCCAGCGCCAGCGTGGGTATTCTGCAGGCGCTGAGCGCCACCGGCGTGATCACCTACGGCAGTGCCATTCCCATTATCATGGGTCAGAACATCGGCACCTGCGTTACCGCGTTGATCTCCTCTGTGGGTGCCAACAAGAATGCACGCCGTGCTGCCATGGTCCATCTGTACTTCAACATCATCGGTGTGACCATCTTCCTTGTCGGCTTTTACGGCCTGAATACGGTCTGCCACTTTGCTTTTGTGAACACCACCATCGAGGCATGGGGCATCGCTGTGGTGCACTCGGTGTTCAATATCGTGGCAACGCTGGTGCTGCTGCCCTTTGCAAACCTGCTGGAAAAGCTGGCCATCCTCACCATTCCGGATTCGCCGGAAAAGGAAAGCTTTGCGCTGCTGGATGACCGCCTGCTGAACACCCCTGCCGTGGCCGTGGAGCGTGCACGCTCTGCAACTGCTGAAATGGCAGAGCTTGCCCGTGTGGGCGTGATGCAGGCCATGAGCCTGACTCATGAGTGGAACGACACCCTTGCGCAGAAAGTCCGCGAGGAAGAGACGCAGGTAGACCGTTACGAGGACGCTCTCGGCACCTATCTCGTCAAGCTTTCCAGCCGTGAGCTGAACCATGCCGACAGCCAGAGCGTAAATACCCTGCTGCACACCATCAGCGATTTTGAGCGCATCAGCGACCATTCCGTAAACCTGATGGAATCTGCCGAGGAGATGCACACCAAAGAAATCCAGTTCTCGCTGGATGCCCGCGACGAGCTGCAGGTGCTGGAGGATGCGGTGCAGGATATTCTGAACCGCACCACTGATGCTTTCCGCAAGGGTGATCTGCATCTTGCCAGCAAGGTGGAACCGCTGGAAGCCGTGGTCAACGAGCTGGTACGTGCCATCAAGGCCCACCACATTGCCCGCCTGCAGGCCGGCAGCTGCTCCATTGAATATGGCTTTGTGCTGGACGACCTGCTGACCAACTATGAGCGTGTGTGCGACCACTGCAGCAACGTAGCCGTTGCACAGATCGAGGTTGCACAGGACAGCTTTGATACCCACGCATACCTCAACGAGCTGCGTCACGGCAATGACACCAAGGAAAGTGAGGAATTCCATCGCCGTCTTGACCGTTACCGTGAACGCTATCTCTTCCCTGAAAATCAATCTGCGGAGGATTTTGACAAATGATCTATATTGTTGAAGACGATGCCGCCATCCGGGAGCTGGAACAGTATGCCCTGCAGTCCAGCGGATACGAAGTGACCAGCTTTGAAAGCTCTGAGCCGTTCTGGCAGGCCATGCACGCTGCAGAGCCGGAACTGGTGATCTTAGACGTGATGCTGCCCGGTGAGGACGGTTTTTCCATCCTGAAAAAGCTGCGCAACACCCCTTCCCTGCGCAGGCTGCCCGTCATCATGGTGACTGCAAAATCCAGCGAGCTGGACACCGTGCGCGGGCTGGACTGCGGTGCCGATGATTACATCTCAAAGCCTTTTGGCATCATGGAATTTTTGAGCCGGGTGCGCGCCGCCTTGCGCCGCTCGGCTCCAGAAGCACGTCCCAACGTACTCAGCTTTCACGAGATCCTGCTGGACAATGCCCGTCACAACGTGACTGTAAGCGGAACGCCGGTGGAGCTGACCTACAAGGAGTACAGCCTGCTGCGTTTGCTGCTGGAGAACACCAATCTGGTGGTGACACGCGAGACCATTCTGCAGGTGGTGTGGGGCACCGACATTTCGGTGGAGAGCCGCACTGTGGATATGCATATCCGCACCCTGCGCAAAAAGCTGGGGGATGCCGGCAAATACATCTGCACTGTGCGCAAGGTGGGTTACAAGCTGACCGATGAAGAGGAGGCCGGTGAAGAATGAAGCTGCGCAGCATGGAAGAAAAGATCAGCTACCGCCTGTTCCTGATGGGCTTCCTTGGTCTGCTGTTCACGGCGGCGCTTTGCATCTTTGTTTTTCACAAGGCATTCACGGCTCAGGCATGGACCAGCCTTGAGCGGGAAGCCGATCTGGTAAGCGCCGGTTATGATCTGGTGCAGGACCCGCAGCAGCTTTCGTCCTTTGTTACCAATGATCTGCGCATCACCCTGATCTCGCAGGACGGCAGCGTGCTGTTTGAATCTGCTACCGATCAGCCCATGGAGAACCATCTCTCCCGCCCGGAGATCCGTCGGGCCATGACCGAAGGTGTGGGCCGGGACATCCGCGATTCCCAGACCATGGGCTACGAGACCTATTACTATGCCGTACTGTTGCCCAACGGTGAGATTTTGCGCATGGCACAGGATGCAGAAACGGTCTGGTCTATTTATGATTCGACCCTGCCTGCCATCGTGCTGAGCTGCGTTGCACTCATGCTGGCCGCCGCTGTGCTGGCAGCTCTGCTCACCCGTGCATTGGTCTCCCCTGTGCTGAGCATGACCGAAGATCTGGATCATATTCAGGACAATGTTCCCTATAAGGAGCTTGTCCCCTTTGCCGAAAGCATCCACTCTGACCGCATCCTCCGTGAGAACAACGAAAAGATGCGGCAGGAGTTTACTGCCAATGTCAGCCATGAGCTGAAGACCCCGCTGACCAGTATTTCCGGCTATGCGGAGCTGATTGAGACCGGCATTGCAAAGCCTGAGGATGTGCCGGGCTTTGCCCAGAAGATCCATGTGGAGGCCAGCCGTATGATCCAGCTGGTGAACGATATCCTGCAGCTTTCCAGTCTGGACAACGCCAGCGAAGCCGGTTCTGAGCCAGAGATGGAGACAGTGGATCTGCTTACCGTTGCCAAGGACTGCGTAGAGCGCCAGAAGCTGAATGCCCGCCGGGCTTACATCTCGCTGAACTGTCTGGGCGAAAGTGCTCTTGTGCACGGCAACCGTGCCCTGCTAGACGAGCTATGCCAGAACCTGTGCGATAATGCGATCCGTTATAATCGTCCCGGCGGTAAGGTACAGATCACCACAGCCTGCAGCCGCGACGGACACTGCACCCTGACTGTGGCCGATAACGGCATCGGCATCCCGAAAGAAGCACAGTCCAGCGTGTTTGAGCGCTTCTATCGTGTGGATAAGAGCCGCAGCAAGGCTACCGGCGGTACCGGTCTGGGCCTTGCCATCGTCAAGCATATCGCGCGCATCCACAACGCACGCATCAAGCTGGAAAGTCAGGTGGATGTGGGCACTACCATTACTGTCACCTTCCCCACTGCCAACTGAATCACATCGGTAAAAATCTCACGTCTGCCTGCAATTGCGGGCAGGCGTTTTTTATTGTGATCTTTTCTCTGCCCACACCGTTCTGCAATGCACTGCGCTGCTGCAGATGCACAAGGTCGATGCCCTGCTGCCAGAAAGACTGCACCGTCTGCGTGCACAGTTCTGCCAGCTGTTCGCACTGTGCGGCGCTTGGCTGCGGCGTATCATAGCTGCGCTGACAGTCCAGCCGCAGACTGGCAGTTTCTTCCCGCAGGGTGACAGACACGCTGCATCGGCGGACCGTTACCGGCTCACCTTCCAGCCAGAAAGTATGCACGCCGCCCATTTTCATCAAAAGCCGCGCTGTTTCCGCCTGCCGGGCCTCCAGCTCAATGCTGTTTTCCACTCGCCAGAGGATGCTTGTATCTGCAAGTGCCACTTCCTGTTTCTCTGCCCGCAGCTGCGGCAGAAGCATTCCGTCCTGATACTGGTAAAGCCTCGGCATCTGGTCTGCGCACTGCTTGAGCTGCTCAAGCAGTTTGTTCGGAAATTCCTGCTTTTCCGCTGGAAGTTCCTCCAAAAATCCATCGTCCATTTCCAGCACAGAAACTTTTGCCGATACCCTGCCCTGCCTGTTTTCCAGCACCGTACGCTCATACGCTGCAAGCAGCTCTGCCGATGCATCTTGATCGATCAGCAGATAATCGCACAGACGGTAATCCGCCTTTTGCGGCAGTTGCTTTTGCGCCGCCGCCAGCGCTTTTGCCAGCGTGTCCGCCTGCGCCAACTGCAGCTGCACAGCCCCAGAAGCCTCGGATGCATCGGCGGCGGCTTCCGGAGCCTGATACAGCAGCCCTACGGTGATGGACTGTTCCTTCTGAGCAAGATACAGCGCACGCACCATGCTTTTTTCGGTGGTCTCGCAGCGCAGAAAAATCAGGCACCACCCGATCAAAAGCATCGCACTGAGAGAGCGCAGTTTCTTCTGCTTCATTTTACCGCTCCTTTCCCGCACTGCACCGCGCGCTGCCACACGGTACGCACTGCCGCGCAGAGAAAGCCGGTGCGGAAGATCGCGCAGGTGAGCCAGATGAGCAAAAGCAGCGCATCCATGCGGGAGAAAACATCTGCGCTCCATGCCCGCAGCAGTTCCTGTGCCGGGTAATCCGCTGCGCCAAATACGAGGCACATCCCGGCAGTAAGACCCGCCTGTGCCAGAAAGGTGAGCCATGGCAGCCAGGACATGCTGCGCGGCTCTTCATAACCTGCAAGAAGCGGCCAGAACAAATACTCCGCATACAGCGGAACACGCGGCCAGCGGGCCAGTTGCACAGCATCTGCCGTCAGCAGGTGCGCCCAATCCATCTGCCCGGCAAGCCCTGTCAGACAGACCAGCCCACCCAGCAGCACGAACCACCACAGCACCCGTGCCGGAGCGTCCCAGCCGGAAGGCGGAATACACCACCCTGCCCAGAGCAAAAGCGGCAGCAGGCCGATCAGCGCCATGGAGCGGAACTCCTGCTGGCAGATGTTCTGGGCCTGCATTACGGTTCCAAACAACTCTGCCAGAAACCATGCTCCTGCGGAAAACAGCCAGACCCACTGCATGGCTGCCCGTTGCCAGCAGGCAGAGAACACCCCACTGATGCATGTGAGCAAAAGAGCCTGAACCGCTCCATGAATGATCATCCCACGCGGAGAGATACCGGTCTGCATTTCTTCTGCCAGCGCAGCTGTCCACACGCTCAGTGCCAGCACAGGAGCAGAAAAGCCTTTCTGTTTTTGCATCATTTTCCCTCCCGTTTCTGCCAGATATTAAAGTCGTGCGCTGAAAGACGGCGGTAGTTGCGGCGGATGATGCCATCCTCTTCCATGGGCCGCTGCGGGAATGGATGCGCCGCCAGATATGGCACCTGCAGGCAGGCTGTGCCGGAAAGACTGAGCAGAACTGCAAAAAAAGCCCCCGCAAGGCCCACCGGCCCGGCAAGACCTGCAGCCAGCACCACACCCAGACGCAGCAGCGTAGCAGGCTCGTACAAAGAGGGCGTGACGAACACCGCGATGGCCGTGATGCTTGCCACAAAGATCACCGGCGTGCTCATAAGCCCGGTGGCAATGGCAGCATCGCCGATGATCAACGCGGACACCAGACTGACCGAATGCCCCAGCGACTGCGGCATCCGCAGACCTGCTTCCCGGATGACCTCCAAAATGAGTATGACCAGCAGCATTTCCGCAAACAGCGGCAGCGGTGTGGCCTTCTCCGCCGCTTCGATCTTGTACAGAAGCTGTGGTGGGATCAGCTCCGGCAGGTAGACCGCCAGACAGACGAACACACCCGGCAGAAATACTGTGAGGTAGAACGAAACATATTTGAGGATGCGCAGAAAAGAGGAAAACACGGCGGTGGATGCATAATCGTCCAAGCACTCAAAATTTTCGCAGAAAAGAGCTGGAAGCACCATGGCAGAGGGACTTCCGTTGACCAGCACCACGATCTTGCCCTCACAGATCTTTGCCGCCGCCACGGCAGGCCGCTCGGTGTAGCTTACCGGCGTGAACAGCCGTGCCTTGCCCGGCAGAAGCCACGGCACAAAGTAACTGGAATCCAGCAAAAGCTCCGGCTTTGCAGCGGCAAGCGCTTTGCGCACACGGATCACCATGGCGGAGTCTGCCCTGTTTTTGCAGTAGCAGATGGCGTATTCCGTTTGCATTTCGGTATCGGCCTGCGCCACCTCCTGCACCAGATGTTCGGTACGGATGAGCCGCCGCAGCAGGCTCAGATTGACCCGCAGCAGGTCGGCAAAGCCTTCGCGGGAGCCGCGCAGATTGCCCTCCCCGGAAGGCTCGTCTACCGAGCGGAACTTCAGTCCCTGCACCGAGAAGGCAATGCCCTTTGCGCAGCCGTCCAGCAGTAAGACCGCCATGCCTGCCGTCATTCGTTTGATCAGATCAGCCAGATCTGTTACCGGCTCACTTTCTGCCGGAAATGCTGAGCCGTGCAGGATCAGCTCAAAGACCTGCGGCCCGGTGCAACGCTGGCCTGCCTGCTGCGGCGGTGCCTGACGGCTGGCCGCATCCAGTAAAAGCTCCCACAAAGAATCCAGGCTTGCCATGCCGTCAAACAGCAGGATACTTCCCCTGCAATGATAAATCGTGATCTCCTTGGCATAATAATCCGCAGAGGTGCCAAACATTTTGTCCAGCACCGCAAGATTTGCCGCAAGGCTCTGTGATAACTGCCGCATCCAACCACTCCTTTGCACAGCAGTATGCCCGGCTGCAGCGGCATCCATTCCGCCAGAAACGACAGGAGGTCTTGTTACTTGAAGCTTCTGATCTGCCGCACGATCATCATTTATCTGTGCGTTCTGTTTGCCATGCGGCTGATGGGCAAGCGCCAGCTGGGCGAACTGCAGCCCGAAGAACTGGTGTCCACCATTCTCATTTCCAATCTGGCATCCATCTCCATTGAATCGGAAGAGGTGCCCATCACATCCAGCCTGATCCCGCTGTTTCTCATTGCAGCGCTGGAACTGCTGGGCTCCGTGCTGAGCTTCCGCAGCCAGAAATTCTTCAACTTTCTTTCCGGCAGACCAAAGACGGTGATCTTGGACGGGCAGATCGATCAGAAAGCCTTGCGGATGCTGCGGCTGACCACAGCTGACCTGATGGAAGCGCTGCGCGGTAAAAATATTTTTGACCCACGGGAGGTCTCCTACGCGGTGATCGAGACGAACGGCACCCTTTCGGCAGCACTGCGGCCAGAAAAAGAGCCAGCCCGTCTTGCTGACCTGCAGCTGAAGGTGACCCATACCAACGCCACCATTCCCTTTGTGTTGGACGGACAGGTGCTGGAAGACAACCTGCGCTGGTGCGGCAAGGACCGCGCGTGGCTGGAACGCACGGCGCAGGCCAACACCCTGCTGCCGGAAGAAATTTTGCTGCTGATCGGCAACGAGACCGAGGATTATTTTTTGCTAAAAAAAGAGAACCGCCGTGCCGGCGGCTCCCATTGAGGTGAGCGGATGAAGCGGATCTATGCATGTATCGCCATTGTGGGCGTACTGTTGAGCGTGGCCTTTTACAGCAGCTGGAAGGTGCAGAGCTTTGCGGATGTGATCTCGGCAGACCTTGACACCGCCGCCGAAGCCATCCGCAATGCCGACTACCCTGCCGCCCGGCAGGCGCTTGCTGATGGTGCCGACCGGTGCGACCAAATGCGCACCAAAATGAACCACCTGCTGCGCACAGCAGATTTTACCGAGCTGGAAGCTGCGCTGCGGGCGGCGGACGGACACCTGGAAATGGGTGCCCCAGAGGAAGCCTTTGGTGAGCTGCGCCGCGCACAGGTACAGGTGGAAACACTGGAATGGCTCTCGCACCGGCTGGTATAAACAAAAACACCGGCCCTGCCCCATTGGGCGAAAGCCGGTGTTCTGATGCGAATTATTTCTGTGGTTCCTTGCGGTCGCCCATCAGCTTTTTCAGCTCATTGAAAAAGCTTTCCACGTCTGCAAACTGACGGTAGACCGATGCAAAGCGAACATATGCCACTTCGTCGATCTTTTTCAGTTCCTGCATGGTCAGCTCACCGATGCGCACGCTGGGGATCTCACGGTCGTAGGAGCTGAGCAGCGTCTGCTCAATGCTGCTTACCGCACGCTCCAGCGATTCGTAGCTGACCGGCCGCTTGGCGCAGGCACGCACCATGGCGTTGAGCAGCTTCTGCCGGTCGAACGGCTCACGGGAGCTGTCCTTTTTGATGACCACAAGCGGAACAGTCTCCACGACTTCATAGGTCGTAAAGCGCATATGGCAGCTCAGGCATTCGCGGCGGCGGCGGATGCGCTCACTGTCTTCGGTGGGGCGGGAATCGATCACTTTGGATTCCTCGGCTCCGCAATAGGGACACTTCATGTTCTGTTCCTCCTGTCCGGTCTGACCGGGCTGTGTTTTTAGGCTTTGGTCTTGGGCTTGCGCTCACTCCACAGCACCCACGCAGAGGTGGAAACGCACAGCGAAGTGTACACGCCGCTGATCATGCCCATCATCAGCGGGAACGCAAAGGTAAAGATGCTGTCCAGACCATACAGCTTTGCCACGATGCACATAACGCCCAGCGCCATCACCGTGGTAATGGTGGTGATCAGGGTGCGGCGGGCGGACTGGTTCACCGAGTGGTTCACCAGCTCTTCAAAGGATGCCTTTTTACCCATCAGGGTGCGGTTCTCGCGGATACGGTCGTAGACCACAACAGTATCGTTGATGGAGTAGCCAAGGATGGTAAGCATGGCGGCAATGAAGTTGCCGTCCAGCGCGGTGCGCAGCAGCACAAAGGTGCCAAATACCACCATCAGGTCGTTCACAAGCGCCAGCACTGCCATCATGCCGCCGGTCAGGCCGCCGATGTTCTTGAAGCGCAGGGCGATGTACAGCAGGATCAGCACCAGTGCAAACACCACGGCAACCAGACTCTTCTGCAGGAACTTGGTGCCCATGGCAGCGCTGACGTTGCTCAGCGACAGCCGTTCAAAATTGTTGTCCGGGCAGCTTTCGTTCAGGCTGTCCAGCAGCTTGGCCACCTGCTCGGTAGTCACTGTTTCGGTACCGGGCATCGAGATTTTCAGGGTCTGGCCACCGGTAGCAACATTCTCGCCGGTCTGCAGGGTCAGGCCGTTATTCTCCAATGCAGAGGATGCAACCTTCTGCACATCCGACATGGTAAAGCTGCCCTCGTAGCTCAGGGTGATCATGGCACCGCCGGTGAACTCGGTATCCAGATGGACACCCAAAACCACAGCGCACAGCACGATGGCTGCCATCAGGCAGGAGGAGATCGTCAGGAAGCGCTTGCGCAGGCCCACAAAGTCAATAGGCTTCTTCTCGGTTTTTTCCTTGCCAGGCTTTTCTGCACCGTAGAGCCAAGGGTTGCGCAGTGCCTTGATGGATGCCGCACCGCGGATCATCACACGGGTAGCAAACACGCCAAACACAAAGTTCAGCAGCACGCCGGTGAGCAGCGTGTAACCGAAGGCATAAATAGTGCCTGCGGTGGAGGGACCAAAGGCAAAGAACACAAAGTGGAGTGCCTTTGCAAACATGCCGTCCGAGGGGCCAAAGGCACCCATCAGCACGATGGCCACGATGACGATGGTCACGTTGCCGTCAACGATGGGGGTCAGGCCGCGGGCAAAACCGCTCTTGAGCGCGCCATCCAGAGACTTGCCGTTTTTCAGCTCTTCCTTGATGCGTTCTGCCGTGATAACATTGGCATCCACGCCCATGCCGATGGCAAGGATGATGCCTGCGATGCCGGGCAGGGTCATGGTAAAGCTTTCAAACACCGGGAAGTAACCGGAAACGAACGCCAGTGTTGCTGCCACCTGACCAGCCAGTGCAATACATGCAAGGAAGCCCGGCAGACGGTACAGCATCGTCATGAACACCACGATCAGTGCAAAGGCGATCAGGCCGGCCAGAACCATGGCGCTCAGGCTGTTCTCGCCCAGACTGGGGCTGACGGTGGAATAGCTGTCCACCGTCAGTGCAAAGGGCAGTGCGCCGGAGTTGATCTGGCGGGCCATCTTGACGACCTGCTCCTGCGTGAAAGGATTGGAAGCAGAGCTTGTAATGATGGCAGAGCCATCGGTAATAGCGGTGTTGACCGTAGCCGTGCTCACGTTTTCATCGTCCAGCCAGATGCTGATGGTGCCGCCCGATGCAGCCAGCTTTGTGGTAGCATCGCCAAATGCCTTGGCACCGTCATCGGTGAACTTCAAGGAGACGAAATATTCCGAAGCACCGCCATTGCTGACGGGGCCATACTGAGCTGCGGCGCTCTCGATCATGGAGCCGTCCAGGATCAGCTCACCGTCCGCACTGCTTCCCTCGCGGAAGGTCAGATAGGCGGTGGTGCCGATCTCATCGATCGCAGCTTCCGGGTCAAAATCCGTCTCACCGGACTGCCACGGGAACTCCAGGATCAGGCTGTCGGAATTGTTGTCCACATACAGCTCATAGTCGGTCACGTTCAGCGCCACGAGACGGTTCTCAATGACGAGCTGGGCTGCTTCCAGCTGTTCTTCGGTAGCATCGTAGCCATCCGACGGCACAAAGGTGACGTTGACACCGCCCTTGATATCCACACCGAAGCGGATATCCTTTGCACCTTTGATGTAGGTCGTGGTCGTATCGCCGTACTTGGCATACACACCGAAGAACGCAGTATACACAAATACCACGATCAACAGCACTGTGGCGATCAGATGCCATGCTTTTCCTTTTGTTTTCATAAAATTCAGGGAACCTCCAAAAGCAGCAGTTCTTGCAGCTGCCGCCCGTATTCTAGTGCGGACCGCCTGCTCCGGCGGGCCTTATCATTTCCGCAAGGGGGCCGTCGTGCCGGCTTTCTTGCGACAAAACTCCCCTGACGGCCCAGACGGGCCGCACAGAGGAGATAAAATCAAAAAATGTTAGTCTGCCTTGTCAGCCAGCAGTTTTTCTGCCACAGCCAGACGCACACAGATGCACAGCAGTTCGGAAGCGGTTTCCACCTCGTCCAGACTGGGATAGGTGGGCGCAATGCGCAGGTGAGAATCCTCGGGGTCCTTGTGATAGGGATATGCAGAACCGGCACCGGTCAGGGTCAGGCCCGCATCCTTGCACAGACCCGCCACGCGCTTTGCACAGCCGGGCATCACATACAGGCTGATGAAGTAGCCGCCCTTGGGGTCCGTCCAGTGGGCAATATCCCCGCAGGGGATGAGGTTGTTCTTGAACGCGGTCTTGACGGCATCAAAGCAGGGCACCAGACGACGACGGTGCTTTGCCATGTGGGCCAGCACACCTTCCTTGTTCTTCAGGAAGCGGACGTGGCGCAGCTGGTTCATCTTGTCGTAGCTGATGATCATGACCGAGAAGCGCTTGCAGATATACTTCATGCTGCTCTCGCTGCAGGCAATGGCAGAGACACCTGCGCCCGGGAAGGTGATCTTGCTGGTGGAAGTGAACATGAACACACGGTTTTCGTTGCCGTACTTCTTGCTCTCGTTCAGCAGCACCGGAGTCTCGATGATCTCATCGGTCAGGTGATGGACGATATAGGCTTCATCCCAGAAGATCTTGAAATCAGGCGCAGCGGTCTTCATCTTGGCAAAACGCTCGATGGTCTCATCGCTGTAGGTGTAGCCATCGGGGTTGGAATACTGCGGCACACACCAGATGCCCTTGATGTCAGGATCCTCGGCCACCAGCTTTTCCACAATGTCCATATCCGGGCCATTGGGGGTCATAGGCACGCTGATCAGCTCAAAGCCAAACTCCTCGGTAATAGCAAAGTGACGGTCATAGCCGGGCACCGGGCAGAGGAACTTGCGCTTCTCCACCTGAGACCAGGGGCACGGAGACTCCGGGAAACCGAACACATAGCCGATATTGACGAGGTTATACATCAGCTGCAGGCTGGAGTTGCCGCCCACGAACACTTCCTCCGGCTTTACGCCAAAGACATCCGCAAACAGCACGCGGGCCTCCTGCAGGCCTTCCAGCTCGCCATAGTTGCGGGCATCCGTACCGGCATCGGTGGTATAGTCATTCATCTTCAGCAGGTCCATAGCCAGATCCATCTGGTGAGGGCCGGGCTTGCCGCGGGCCATATTCAGCTTGAGGCCCTTGGCCTGAAATTCCTTGTACTTTGCTTCAAGCGCTGCCTTTTCGGCAGTGAGTTCATCACGATTCATTGCAAGATAATTTGCCATTAGAAACACACTCCTTTATCGTACTTCCTGTTACCCATAGCGCCAGAGCGGCATTTTGCGGAGCATTCCTGCCAGGGAGCGTTCCCCATGCCATTCCAGACCTTAATATTATAGTACATTTTGCCCTCGGAAACAAGAATAATAAAGCAAAAAGCCCTGTCAAAAGCAAAAAGCTTTTGAAACAGAGCTTGAATGCCGGGTCTTTGCTCCCCTGCTGTACGCTAAAAGCGTCAGCTCAGAGCGACCTGATTTTTATAGCGCTTGCGCACCGCGCCGTATTCCAGATGTGCTTCGCCGCCTTCCACGGTATCTTCATCCACAGTTACGCGGATGATGGTAGTATCGGTGGGCACCTCGTACATGATGGGCAGCAGAATGCTTTCCATCACGCTGCGCAGGCCGCGGGCACCGGTCTTGCGCTCGATCGTCTTGCGGGCAATGGCGTGGAGTGCTTCATCCGTGAAGTTCAGTTCCACATTATCCATGCTCAGAAGTTCCTTATACTGCTTCACAAGGCTGTTGCGCGGCTCCTTGAGCACGCGAACCAGAGCGTCCTCGTCCAGATCGTCCAGCACGGTAATGACCGGCAGACGGCCGATCAGTTCCGGGATCAGGCCGAACTTGACCAGATCGTGGGGTTCCACCTTGCGCAGCAGAGCCTTCTCCGCTTCGCTGGAATTATCCTTCAGGCTGCTGCCGAAGCCCAGTGCGGACTTATCGGTGCGGCGCAGGATATACTTATCCAAGCCATCAAATGCACCGCCGCAGATGAACAGGATGTTGGTGGTGTCGATCTGGATGAACTCCTGCTGCGGGTGCTTGCGGCCGCCCTGCGGAGGAACATTGCTCACAGTGCCCTCCAAAATCTTCAGCAGGGCCTGCTGCACGCCCTCACCGCCCACATCGCGGGTGATGGAGGGGTTCTCACTCTTGCGGGTGATCTTGTCGATCTCGTCGATATAGATAATACCGATCTGTGCCTTCTGCACATCAAAATCCGCTGCTTGGATCAACTTGAGCAGAATGTTCTCCACATCCTCGCCCACATAACCGGCTTCGGTCAGGGTGGTGGCATCGGCAATGGCGAAGGGAACGCCCAGCATTTTTGCCAGAGTCTGTGCCAGCAGGGTCTTGCCCACGCCGGAAGGACCCAGCAGCAGCACGTTGGACTTCTGCAGCTCCACATCGCTGCCCTTGCCGCTGAGGATGCGCTTGTAGTGGTTGTAGACCGAGACGGCCAGCACACGCTTTGCCTCGTCCTGACCGATCACATACTGATCCAGACCTTCCTTGATCTCGGCCGGGGTCAGGATGTTGATATCCAGATCGTCCGCAGGCTGGATGTGTGCACGGTTCGCACCGCGGGCCGGTCGGGCGCTTTTGGGCTGATCCGGCTTGTCGGAAAGCAGGTCGTGGCACAGGCCGATGCATTCGCTGCAGATATTGACACCGGGGCCGATGATCATACGCTCCACTTCGTCCTGATGCTTTCCGCAGAAGCTGCAGACCAGATCCTTTTCGTTTTTGTCTCTGCCGGAATTGTTATTTGCCATAGCTGTTTTTCCTTATCCTGGGTAAATTAAATGTCGGCGGCTCAGCGGTGGGCAATGACCTCATCGATCAGGCCGTATTCCTTTGCCTGCAGTGCGGACATATAGTTGTCGCGCTCGGTATCCAGCTGGATCTTTTCCAGCGGCTGGCCGGTGTACTCGCTGAGCATGCGGTTCATCTTATCGCGGATATACACCATGTGCTCGGCATGGATCTTGATATCGGTGGTCTGGCCGGAAAGGCCGCCACCCTGCCCGCCGATCAGCGGCTGATGGATCAGAATTTCCGAGTTGGGCAGTGCAAAACGCTTTCCCTTGGTGCCGCTTGCCAGCAGGAAGGCACCCATGGAAGCTGCCATGCCCATGCAGATGGTGGAAACATCGCACTTGATATACTGCATGGTATCGTGGATGGCCATGCCGGCGCTGATGGAGCCGCCGGGGCTGTTGATATACAGGCTGATGTCCTTGTCCGGGTCCTGCCCTTCCAGATACAGCAGCTGTGCCACAACAAGGCTGGCGGAGGTATCGTTGACATCCTCGCTCAGAACGATGATGCGATCGTTCAAAAGACGGGAGAAAATATCATAGGAACGCTCGCCATGGGACGACTGTTCCACAACGTAAGGAACAAAACTCATAAAGTTCGCCTCCTGAAATGGAATATAGTATTTGCAAAATTGACCGATACGGTTTCCCTGCCGGTTCTGCCGTATCGGTCAATTTTTACAACCTTTGATTGAAACCGTGCAGCATACTGCCCGCTTCAAAGGAACACAGGAGCTGATTACTCAGCGTCTGCAGCCTTCTCTTCCTCAGCAACCTTCTCCACGATGTTTGCGTGGCTCTTGATGAAGTCGATGGCCTTGTTGATGGCCAGATCCTTCTTCAGGTCGTCAACATTGACCAGCTCACGAACCTTGTCCTCTTCCATCTTGTACTGGTCAGCAATGCGCTTGATCTCAGCGGAAACTTCCTCCTCGGAAGCCTCGATGTTCTCAGCAGCAGCAACAGCCTCCAGAGCCAGACGGATCTTGACCTGCTTCTCAGCCTGCGGCATGAAGGAAGCGCGGAACTGCTCCATAGTCTGGCCCATATACTTCAGGTAGTCCTCGAGGCGCAGGCCCTGCTGCTCCACGCGGAATGCAAAGTCGTTGACCATCTCGTCCATGCGGGCATCATACATTGCCTGGGGGATCTCACCCTCCATGCTCTCGATGACCTGATCCACCAGAGCGTTCTCAACAGCCAGATCGTCCTGCTTGTCCAGCTGCTCCTGATTGTTCTTGCGGATGGAAGCCTTGAACTCGTCCAGAGTGTCGTACTCAGAGCAATCCTTAGCCAGCTCGTCATCCAGAGCAGGCAGCTCCTTGTACTTCACTTCGTGCAGCTTGATCTTGAACACAGCAGCCTTGCCAGCCAGTTCGGCAGCCTGATACTCGGTGGGGAAGGTAACATTCACGTCGAACTCTTCGCCAGCGGAGTGGCCCACGATCTGATCCTCAAAGCCGGGGATGAAGCTGCCGCTGCCCAGAGTCAGGCTGTAGTGCTCAGCCTTGCCGCCCTCGAAAGCCACGCCATCGACGAAGCCCTCGAAGTCGATATCAGCGATGTCGCCGTTCTCAGCAGCGCCCTCACGGGTCAGCTCACGGGCATTGCGCTCCTGCACACGCTTCAGCTCAGCTTCAACAGCCTCGTCAGAAACAGTATGGACAGTCTTTTCAACCGTCAGACCATTGTAGCTACCAACCTTGACTTCGGGCTTGACAGCGACCTTGACGGTCAGGGTGACACCGTTGGTCTCATCAGCAGAGTCAACAGTGACCTCCGGACGGCCGACCGGCTCAACGCCAGCTTCCTTGACAGCAGCCTCGAAAGCCTCGGGGAACAGCTCATTGATGGCATCATAGGTAAAGACATCAGCGCCGTACATCTTCTCGATCAGAGCGCGGGGAGCCTTGCCCTTACGGAAGCCGGGAACAGCGTACTTCTTGCCTTCCTTCTTGAAAACATCGGCAACAGCCTTCTTGAAAGCCTCTGCGTCGATGGAGAACTGCAGTTCTGCCATGCTCTTCTCGAGCTTTTCACACTTGATGAAATTCATTTGTTTTTCCTCCACTCAAAAATTCTATTGCGCAGGGCAGGAAGTTTTTGCCCTTTGCAACCGCGCACTGCGTCCTGGATGAACTTGCTTTTGCAATATGCGGGGACGCGCGCGCTCAATTGGGTGCAACAATCGCGTCAAAAACTATTATAGCACGCTCCTGACACAATTGCCAGCCCAAATTGTTAATTTTTATTGGTTTTAACGGTTCAATTGATGCGGTACGGGCAAAAACGCAGCCCATCGGCACTGACCAGCTTGTAGTGGATGCCATCCACATCGCCCTGCACCGCATAGCGGATGGCATTGCCGTGCAGATGGCCATAGTAGCAGGTCCTGATGTTGTATTCCTTTAAGGTGGCCACGATCTCCGGCGCACTGGTGCCGGTATACACCGGCGGATAGTGCAGGAACACCAGCTTTTCCAGCCCGGGTTCTGCGGCATCAAGGCTCATGCGCAGCCGTCCGATCTCGCGGTTCATCACCTTTTCGTCGTGGGCCTCGCCTGCATCAAACAGCCAGCCGCGGGTACCGCACAGTGCATACCCCTCTACACTGTAGGAATTGTTGTGCAGAATGTGCAGGGTATCAAAGCCTTCTGCTTTGAGGTAGGCATTCATCTTGTTCACGGTAGACCACCAGTAATCGTGGTTGCCCTTCATGATGATCTTCTGCCCGGGCAGGCTCTGCAGAAATTCAAAATCCTTACGGGTATCGGTCAGGCGCATGGCCCAGCTGATATCGCCCGCCAATACAATGGTATCCTCTGGTTTGATGAGCTTGCGCCAGTTTTTCTCAAGGCGCTCCACATAATCATTCCAGCCGGGAAAAATATCCATCGGCTTGGAAGCGCCCAGAGAAAGGTGGGTATCGCCAAGCACAAAAAGTGCCATGTTTTTTCTCCTGTTCTAAATGCAGCAGGATGTGTTATTCCTGATAGCCCAGCGCCACCTCGGCGATCTGCGCAGGATCGATCACGGTGTTAAAGCGCTCCGGCTTCTGGCGCAGCGCGGCAAGGCTTGCCGGTGCGGTATGCGCGGTAGCTGCTTCCAGCTGCTGCATTGCTTCAAAATCATTTTCCGGGGCGGTGCGGCCCAGTGCTTCCAGCACACTGCGCGGGAACTTGAAGGGAGACGCGGTGGACAGCACCACCATGGGCACGCCCTCGCGCTTTTTCTGCGCTGCCACATGGAACGCAACGGCGGTGTGGGTATCACACAGGTAATTGTCCTTCTCGTAGCGGACACGGATCTCCCCTGCCACTTCTTCCTCACTGCTCCAGCCGCAGGAGAAGTTCTCCTGAATGGCAGCCAGCGTCTCCGGACGCACAGTATAGCTGCCAGTCTCGGCAAGGCTCTTCATCAGGCTCGCCACCTCGGCATCACTGCCGGTGACATGGTACAGAAGGCGCTCGAGGTTCGAGGACACCAGAATGTCCATGCTGGGCGAGGTGGTCTTGAAGAACTCCCGCTTTGCGGTGTAGGTGCCGGTGGTGAGGAAATCGGTCAGCACGTTGTTCTCATTGGAAGCGCAGACCAGCTTGCCCACGGGCAGGCCCATGCGCTTTGCATAGTAGCCTGCCAGAATGTCGCCGAAGTTGCCGGTGGGTACGCAGAAGTCCACTTCATCACCGAAGGTGATCCTGCCCGCCTTGAGCAGCTGGGCATAGGCGGCAAAGTAATAGACGATCTGCGGCACCAGACGGCCCCAGTTGATGGAGTTGGCGCTGGACAGGCGGATGTTCCGCTTGGCAAGCTCTGCTGCAATGGCAGTGTCACCAAAGACCTTCTTCACGCCGGTCTGTGCATCATCAAAGTTGCCGCGCACAGCGTACACTGCCACGTTGGCACCCTCCTGCGTTGCCATCTGCAGGCGCTGGATCTCGCTGGTGCCGCCCGTGGGATAGAACACTGCGATCTCCACGCCCGGGATATCATGGTAGCCGTCCAGAGCTGCCTTGCCGGTATCGCCGCTGGTCGCCACAAGGATCAGGGTCTTTTCCGTGCGGCCCAGATTCTTTTTGGCTTCCACCAGAAGCTTCGGCATCAGCTGCAGAGCATAATCCTTGAATGCACAGGTAGGGCCATGCCACAGCTCTAAGGCATAGGTATCCCCTTCCACCGGGGCAAGATAGCCTGCCTTGCCGCCAAAGGCCTCTCCGTAGGTCTTGTGGGCAGCTTCGGTCAGGAAATCCTGCGAGTAGTCGGTCAGATATTCTTTGATGACGGCAGCTGCCATGGCCGGGTAGTCCAGCTCGCACAGTGCCTTCACATCCACCTGCGGAAAGCTTTCCGGTACAAACAGACCGCCCTCGTTGGACAGGCCCTGTGCGATTGCTTCCGAGGAAGTCACTTTGCGGTTTTGGTCTCTGGTACTAAAAAACTGCATTGTTGTCGCTCCTTTTTCGCCGTAGAACGTGCAAAGCACGCTCTTCTGCTGTGGCAGAGAAGCCCTCTGCCCGTACATTTTCCCACCGGGGCCGTTGCTTTACGTGAGAAAAGCGCCCCTTATAATATGTACCATCCAGCGCCCGCTGTCAAGAGGGAACACTTCTGCCACGTCAAATCGCACCGGTGCATCGCTCAGGCCGTTCTGCTGCAGATAATACTGTGCTGCACGGATCAGGCGGCGCTGTTTGGGCCGGTCCACCGCTTCTGCCGGGCTGGCCAGAGAGCCTTCCGCACGGGTCTTGACCTCACAGATGACAATGGTCCCATCCGGCTCCTGCACCACAACATCCAGCTCACCCATCCGGGTGTGGAAGTTGTGTGCCAGCAGCCTGCAGCCCTGCTTCTGATACCAGCGGGCCGCAGCAGCTTCTCCCCTGCGCCCTGTCTCGGCGCGGTTCACTTTCCGTTCTCCGGCCAGTAGCCCTGCTTTTTGAGGAAGCTGCGGCGGTAGAACGGCTGGATGCCGTACTGGGCGATCAGCTCATAGTGGAGCTTGGTCGGGTAGCCCTTGTGCTTTGCCAGCTGATACTGCGGATACTGTCTGTCCAGTTCCAGCATATAGCGGTCACGGCTGACCTTGGCAAGGACGGATGCTGCGCCGATGCTGGCACTGGTGGCATCGCCCTTGACCACCGGCTGTGCCGGGACCAGCAGCCCTGCCGGGGTGCGGTTTCCATCCACGAGAACAAGGTTCGGCACGATGTCCAGCTCTTCCACAGCCTGCTTCATGCCGCCCATGGTGGCGTTGAGGATGTTGTCCCGGTCGATGATCTCCGGCCCCACAAAAACAATTTTGTAGGCCAACGCCTTTTCAATGATCTCATCAAACAGAGCTTCCCGCTTTTTCTCGGTAAGCTTTTTGGAGTCGTTGATGCCAAAGACCGGATTCTCCGGGTCCAAAATACAGGCCGCTACGCACACCGGGCCGCACAGAGGGCCGCGTCCGGCTTCGTCCACGCCTGCAAAGCAGCCATACTGACTGCGTACAGCGGCATCGTACTCATACAGCGGAGCCGAGATCTCCTCGTCGGAACGGCGCTTCATTCGTCATCCTCCTCGGCAAAATCAGCCAGATCATCCCGCTGCGGCGGACGCTCCAGCGAGATGCGGCCCCACTTGCAGGCGCGGAACTCGTCCACCAGCATAATGGCGCAGCGCTCGGTGTTCACCTCGCCGCCGCGCACCAGCAGACCGCGCTTGCGGCCGATGGCTTCCATCAGCTCGTAGGGCGGCAGGGCCAGCGTTTCGGCATCCAGCTTGTAGCGCTGGGCCACAAGGTCGGGGTAGTTGCGGCGCACCTCGTCCAGCAGGTTCATGGCCAGCTCTTCCACATCCAGAATATCATCCTTGATGGAGCCGATAAAGGCCAGATTGGACGCAATGGTCTTGGAGTCAAACTTCTTCCACAGCACGCCTGGCATATCCAGCAGATCAAATTTGTCGGTGCTGACCCACTGCTTGCCCTTGGTTACGCCCGGGCGGTCTGCCGCCTTGGCGCGGGCAGAGCCTGCAAAGGTGTTGATGAAGGTGGATTTGCCCACATTGGGGATGCCGCACAGCATCACCTGTGTTTTGGCACCGCCCATGCCGCGGTTCTGGCGGCGTTCCAGCAGGCCCGCCAGTTCTTTTTCAATGGCAGCCTTTACCGCATTGGCACCGCCCTTCTGCTTGGCGCTGATGGCCACACAGCCGGCATCTGCCGCACGGAAATACTTGATCCACTCTTCCGTTACAGCCGGGTCTGCCAGATCGGCCTTGTTCAGCGCGTATAGTTTCGGCTTGCGGGCCGTGATGCGCTCGATCTCCGGGTTCAGGCTGGAAAGCGGGATGCGGGCATCCAGCAGCACAAGGCTGGCATCCACGTGCTGGATCTCCTGCTCCATCATGCGCAGAGTCTTGGTCATGTGGCCCGGGAACCACTGAATATTGTACTGGTTTGCAAAGCGGGTATCCATTTCGTTCATTTTACCACCCCAAAATCTGTAAAGGGCATAAAGCACAAAAGCACCCTGCCCAGAATGTCCCGTTCGTCAATGCAGCCCACATAGGTGGAACGGCTGTCCAGTGATTGGTTGCGGTTATCACCCATCACGAACACCGTGCCCTCCGGCACCGTATACGGGAAAGTTACATCATAGCCAAGATAGGTAGGCTCTGCAATGTAGTCCTCCTGCAAGACCTCACCGTTCACCGCCACGGTGCCGGTCGCATAATCGATGGAGACCGTATCGCCGCCTTTGGCGATGACACGCTTGACCAGCGGTTTACCGTAGGAGGTATAACTGTCCACAATGACCACGTCACCACGCTGCGGTGTATAGCCTGCTCCCCACACGATGAGCTTATCACCGTTCACCAGTGTGGGCACCATGGAGCTGCCGTCCACCTGAATGATGCGGAAGAAAAACGAAAAGATCAGCACCAGCACCAGCGCTGCCGAGATCAATGCCTCGTACCATTCCAGCAGGTTCTGCCCACGCACGGGCTTTGCCTGTTCCTGTTTTTCCATATCCGGTACACCTCACCTTCTGGTTTTACACTGCTGACCCGATTATACCGCAGCCGACAGGCTCTTCGCAAGAACGGTGCCTGCAAAAAGCCGCATTTTTTCCGAAATTTTGATAAAGAAAAAAGGGACAACAAGGTTGTCCCTTTTCTCCCGTTTCAAATCGGGGATGATCAAATATCGCTCTTGACCTTGGCAGCCTTGCCCGTACGACCACGCAGGTAGAACAGCTTTGCGCGGCGGACCTTGCCCTTGCGGACAACGGTGACCTTCTCAACGAAGGGGCTGTTGATGGGGAAGACACGCTCGATGCCAACACCGTAAGCAACGCGGCGAACGGTGAAGGTCTCAGCAACGCCGCCGTGCTTCTTTGCGATCACAGTGCCCTCAAAGGCCTGAATGCGCTCACGGTCGCCTTCCTTGATACGAACATCAACGCGGACGGTATCGCCAACGTTGAACTGGGGCTTTTCAGCCTTGATGCTGCCTTCAGAAATAATCTTCAGTGCGTCCATTTTTGAATCCTCCATTTGTTTTTAGACGTTCATACACGGCACTTTGCCGTCAGAGGACCGCCCGTTTAATGATATTGTCATTAACCCCGCTGTGGTCTCAGCGGACACTAACGCCTAAATAGGATATCACAAAACCTGCGTAAATGCAAGCGTTCTGACCAAAATAAATGCAAAAATTTTCTGTTTTGCCCAACAGACAGTCTTTCACGCTCCGATCAGACAAACAGCTGCTTATCTGCCGTCAAAAACTTTTTGCGCAGGATGTTGGCGCTGACAGCAGGCAGGCCGAATTTTTCTTCCAGAAAGCCGGTCAGCAGCGAGGGGTTCAGGTTCAGCTCCTGCGCAGCGGGCATGCACAGATCCATGTGCAGGCTGTCCCCCTCCGTGGTGTACTCCACCTTGGGCAGATGTTCCTTCAGCTCAATGATCTTGTTGCCCTTTTTGCCGTGCTTTTCCACCGGGGCGCTTTCCAGCGCGTTGTACTGATCCAGCGCCGCAGCCGCTGCCGCCGGGTAGGTGACGCGATAGCATGCGTAGGCAATGAGGTCCGCCTTCATCTGCACCGGGCCAACGTGCGTGATCACGATGCCTGCGGGCATGATGGCATTGAGGGCCGCTTTCCACTGTTCAAAATCCGGGGCTTCCGCTTCGGTCTTGACGTCCACGCACTCGCACTCGCTCTCCTGCCCCAGCGAAAGCGGGCAGGCAAAGGTCATATAGATGTGGGGATTGAAACCCAGCGTATGCCACACCGGCAGGCCGCTGCGCTTGAGCACCCGCTGCATCACCCGCTGCAGGTCCAGCAGGGAGATGTAGGAGGCCTCATTCTTTTTCTCAAACGAGATTCTGACTGTAATCAAAGCAGGGACCTCCTAACAGATGATTTGCACCGCAGCCGTGGCAGGCACGGTTGCAGGGCTGGGTGGTCTGGGCGGCAAGAGCCTTTTGGTACTCCCGTACCAGATATTCGTGGGTGACGCCGTAATCCATGTGGGACCAGGGCGTTACCTCGTCCAGACCAATGGGGCGCTGACAGTAAAATGCCGGGTCGATGCCCAGATCTGCAAAGGTCTGCAGCCAAGTATCGTACTTGAAGCACTCCTCCCAGCCGTCAAAGTAGCAGCCGCGCTTGTAGGCTTCCACAATGACCGGGGCAAGGCGGCGGTCGCCCTTGGCGAACACGCCCTCCAGAAAGCTGGTGGTGCTGTCGTGGTAGTTGACCTTGATCTTGCGACTGCGCACACTTTCCAACAGATGCTTCTGCTTGGCACGCAGCATTTCTTCAGTGTCCATGGGCACGAACTCAAACGGCGTATGGGGCTTGGGCACAAAGCAGGCACAGCTGATGGTCACCTGTACACCCTTGCCCTTGCCGCGCTTGGGCAGCGAATAATAGAGGTCTACCACCTTCTGCGCCGTCTCTGCGATGCCCTCAATGTCCTCCATGGTCTCGGTGGGCAGGCCCATCATGAAGTAGAGCTTGACCGAGGTATAGCCCGCGTTGAATGCAATGGTGCAGGTCTTTTCGATCTCGTCCCATGTGACATTCTTGTTGATGACGTTGCGCAGGCGCTGGGTGCCGGCTTCGGCGGCGAAGGTCAGGCCGCTCTTGCGCACCTTGGTGGTCTTTTCAATGAGGCTCTGGGAGAAGTTGTCCACGCGCAGCGAAGGCAGCGACAGACTCACATGCTCCTTGGGTGCCCACTCGTTCAGATCGTCCAGCAGCTCTTCCAGCTGGCCGTGATCAGAGGTAGACAGGCTGGAAAGGCTCAGCTCCTCATAGCCGGTGTTGGCGCACAGCTCCTGCGCCGCCCTGTTCAGAAGGCCCGCGTCACGCTGGCGCATGGGGCGGTACAGAAAGCCCGCCTGACAGAAACGGCAGCCGCGCACACAGCCGCGCAGCACCTCGATGCTGGCGCGGTCCTGAATGGCACCCACCATGGGCACCACGAAATTCGTGGGCGGGGCAAACTCGTTCAGGTCCTTGATGATTGCCTTGGTGATGCGCGCCGGGATGCCCGGCTCATTGGGGTTGATGGCCTTGACCCGGCCATCTTCGTAATACTCCACATCGTAGAACGCCGGGATATAGACGCCGGGGATCTTTGCAATGCGCAGCAGCAGTTCCTTTTTGGAAACGCCGCCCTCCTTCTTGGCCTTTTCGATCTCGGCGCAGATGCCGGGCAGCTGGTTTTCGCCCTCACCCAGCTGGACCACATCAAAAAAGTCCGCAATGGGTTCCGCGTTGCAGGCGCAGGGGCCACCCGCCACGATCAGCGGCCAGCTTTCATCGCGATCCTTGGAATAGAACGGGATGCCCGCCAGATCCAGCATAGCCAGAATATTGGTATAGGAAAGCTCGTACTGCAGGGTGAAGCCCACTGCATCAAAAGCGGTGAGCGGATCCTTGCTCTCCATGGTGTAGAGCGGCAGACCAAGACGCTCCATCTCGGCCTTCATATCCAGCCACGGCATAAAAGCGCGCTCGCACCACCAGTTTTCGTGGCTGTTGAGCAGCTCATACAGGATCTTTTCGCCGAGGAAGGACATACCTACCTCATAGGTGTCCGGAAAGCAGAACGCAAAGCGGACATCCACTTTTTCTTTGTCCTTATATACACTGCCGGGTTCTCCGCCAGTATAACGACCAGGCTTCTGTACCCGTCCCAGTGCTTCTTTCAGTTTTGGATCAAACATCGAGTCCTCCAATAAACAGTCCATTTTTACACGTCATTTTATTGTACCCGAAATGAGCTGTTTTTTCAATCATTTCCCTTAAACTTTTTGCCTGCACGCCGCATTTCGCACAGGCAGGACGCCAGCTGCGCCCCATCCAGCGGTGGAACGGGCAGCAGATTGAATCCCCCGGTCAGCAGATTTGCCGCCCAGAAGGCACTGCCGCGGATGGTCAGTTCCTGTTCCAGCCGCAGTGCCCAGATGCCTGCCAGCATGAAATTGACCGCCGGGCCTGCAGCAGCCAGCCAGAAGAGCCTCCCCGGTGAAAGGCCCCGGGCCGGAGCGTCCATCCGCATACAAAAGCCAGTCATGGTCACCTCAATGACCGGAAAGCGGCGCAGAAACACACAATACACCAGAATGTGCCCGCACTCGTGCAGGAACGCCGCCAGCAACCCCAGCCGCAGAAAGCCGCTTGCATCAAAGTAGAGCAGAAAATACAGTGCGCTACACAAAAGCAGCGGGTCGCGGAACACCAGCGGCCCCAGCTGCCGGGAATCATGCAGCTTCATGAGGAAAGGCCCAGCGCATCCGCCGGGTCACAGGCTGTTCCCTGCCGGTACAGTTCAAAATGCAGGTGTGCTCCCGTAGCGCGCCCGCTGCGCCCTGCTGCGCCCAGCAGCTGCCCTGCTTCCACCACCTCGCCCGGGCGGACATAGGCGTACTGCAAATGGGCGTAAAGTGACTCGCTGCCATCTGTATGGAGAACACGCAGACAGGTTCCATAGCTTGTGCTGCGGTATGCCTGCACCACCGCACCGCCTTCCGCAGCAAGCACTTCTGTTCCCTCTGCACAGGCAAGATCCATGCCCTTATGGAACGTCCTTTCCCCGGTAAAAGGATCCTGCCGCCAGCCGTATCCGTCCGAAACACGGTACTGTGTGGTGTCCAGCGGGAAACAGAGCTTCCCCGTTTTTTTCTGCGCCCGCACCGGAAGCACCAAGCACACCAGCAGTCCGGCTAAAACTGCCAGAAGAATCACCTTCCGTCTGGGCTGCTCCCTGCCGTGCCCGGCTCGTCCCCATCGCTTTGCCCGCACCTTCTGCCTCCCGCCTTCCGTTTGCTTTTTATTTATGCAGGCAAACACGCAAAAAGACCCGGCAGAGGGTTTGCTCTGTCGGGTCTTGCAAATATTATCTGCGCAACCTGAAGAAATCCAAAATCCGTTTCAGGCGGCTTCTGGGGGCGGGTGTCTCCACCACCACCGGCTTTATCGGCTTGGCTGCAGGGGCAAGCTGCGGCTCTGTACGCTTTTTATGATTGACCATCTGTTCCAGCTGGTCAAAGCGGTCGCCGCTTTCCGGTGCCGCAGCAGATTCCGGGTGAGAAGCTTCTGCCTGTTTTGCAGCGGGAGCCGCTTCCGTTTTCGCAGGTTCTGGCTTTTCTGCTTCGGCAGAAGGTTCAGGCTGTTTTTCCTGCGCAGCGGCAGAAAGCCTCCAAGGCTCCGGCTGCGTCCAGTCATTTTTCAACAGCTCATACATGCCCATCTGGCCGTTCACCAGTGCTTCGCCCTCAGCGGGCTTTACCTTCTGGTAGCTGCCGTCCGGGCGCATCTCGCGGGCATTGACATTATCCCGCAGCTGCAGCTGCAGAATGTCGGTAAGCTTCCGCACCAGCACGGGATCCTCCACGCGCACGCCCACCTCCACGCGGCACTCGGTGTTGCGGGTGAGGAAATCGCCGGATGCAATATAGATGCGGGTATGTGCACCATCGAAGAAGCTGTAAATGCGGCCATGCTCCAGATAACGACCCACAAGGCTGCGGATATGCAGGTTCTCCGTCTTGCCGGGCACGCCGGCGCGCACGCAGCAGATGCCGCGCACGATCATATCAATGCGCACACCGGCACAGCTGGCTTCCTGCAGCTTAAGGATGATATCCCGGTCGCTGATGGAATTGTTTTTCAGGATCATGGATGCCGGACGGCCCATGCGGGCGGCGGCAATGACACGATCCATTTCTTCCAGCAATACGCTCTTGAAGCGCAGCGGTGCTACCAGCATCCGGTCGCTCTCCTCAGTCAGCTTCTGCACGGCAAGGTTCTGGAACACATTGGAAGCTTCCTCGCCAATGCCATGGTCTGCCGTAATGAAGGAGTAGTCCGTGTAAAGCTCACTGGTCTTTTCGTTGTAGTTGCCGGTGCCGATCTGGGTGATATAAGAGTAGCCCTCTTTGCTTTTTTGGGTGATAAGGGTCAGCTTGGAGTGCACTTTGTAATCATCAAAGCCATAAATGACCGTACAGCCTGCGCTTTCCAGCTGCTTCGACCAGTCGATGTTGTTCTGCTCGTCAAAGCGGGCGCGCAGCTCCACCAGCGCCACCACCTCTTTGCCGTTCTCAGCGGCTTCCATCAGCGCCTGCACGATCTGGGACTCCCGCGCCATACGGTACAAGGTCATTTTGATGGAAATGACCTCAGGATCATGGGCAGCCTTTTTGAGCATGGCAATGAAGGGCCGGATGGACTGGTACGGGTAGCTGAGCAGCACATCGTGCTTCTGCACCTCAGCGGCAAGGTCGTAGTCCGGCGGCGGCAGCATGGGCCGTGCAGCCGGGTAGAACAGTTCCGGCCGCCCCTCCGCTTCCATGCGGCCGGTGAGCTTGTAGAAAAAGCTCAGATCCAGCGGGCTTTTCTGCTCGAACACCCGTTTATGGGTGAGCAGCAGACGGTTGCACAGCAGGCGTTCTACCTCCGGGGCCGGGGCAGGCGTGATCTGCAGACGCACCGCAGCCAGCTTGCGGCGGCGCTTGAGCAGCTCGGTCATGATCTCGCGGTAGTCGATATCATGATCCATCATGCCCTCTTTTACGTCGATATCCGCATTGCGGGTCACGCGGAAAAGACATTTTTCCTGAATCGTCTCTTTGCCAAAGATGCTGGCCGCAAAGTGCAGCACCAGCTCTTCGGTAAGTGCAAACTGCGTTTCGCCGTCTTTTTTTACAACGTGCATCCGTTCCATCTGGCTGGAAATGGGAATGATGCCAAGGCTCTGCCCTGCCGGGTGTTTTTCCTTGAGCAGAACGCCAAGGTAAATCTCCTTATTGCGCAGGAATGGGAACGGATGGCGGTTATCCACGATCTGCGGGCTGAGGATGGGGAACAGCTCCGTTTGGAAGTACTTCTTCCAGAAGTGCTCGTCCTCCTTGGACAAGTGGTCAAGATCCACCTTGCGCCAGCCGCACTCCGCCAGTGCTTCCAGCGCCTTTGCGTAGTATTTATCGCACTCCTCCTGCAGCTGTGCCGTTTTGGGCATGATGGCAGTCAGCTGTTCCGCCGCGGACATGTTGGTCTTGTTTTCCCTCTTGACCTTTTTGCCCTGTTCCTGTTCCAGATTGGCGCGCTCCTGCAGAGAACCCACGCGCACCATAAAAAACTCGTCCAGATTGGAGCCGTAGATCGCAAGAAATTTGACCCGCTCTGCAAGCGGAACATTTTTATCTTTGCCCAGCGCAAGAACGCGCCGGTTGAAATCCAGCCAGCTCAGTTCCCGGTTGATAAAAATGGTATCGTCACTCATAATCATTCCCCTTTTTGCTGCGCCGGGCCGCCGGCTGCGGCTCAGCTCACGGTTGCCATTCCTGCCCAGGAATCCACAATGGTCTGTGTCAGGCCCGGAACATTGGCTGCATCTTCTACCCGTTCAAACGGGCCATTCTGCGTCCGGTAATCCAGAATCGTCTGTGCGCGCTTTTCCCCTACGCCCGGCAGTGTGCACAGCGCAGAGAGATCAGCAGTGTTCAGATCCACCAGCACATACTGTTCCAGCCCGGTCGTATCCGGCAGGACCTGCGGTTCGGCAGCCTGCAGCGGCACGGCAAAGCCAAAGGCCAGCACTGTGCACAAAACCACCGCCGCCAGCGACAGCGCAAGAAAGAGTTTTTCCTTCTTTTGCAGGACCAGAAGATGCGTTTCTCTCATTGTACCTGACTTTCCTCCAAAAAGAAAGGCTTCTGCGAAAGAATTTGCAGAAGCCTTGCACAAATTTTACGCCAAATTTTCAGCATCCCGCACCATACGGTACAGCACTTCCACTGCAGAACCTGCCGCAGCATCGGTCAAAGTGACCTTTTGGGCAGCAAGACGCAGCTCAGCCGGGGCATCCGCAGCTGCGGTGCTCTGGCTGGAAGCGCGCACCATGTCCAGCATAGGCAGCCCTCCGGCAAGTACCAGCACATCTTCCGGGTCGATGCCCACCGGCATACACACGGCATCCAGCATTTCACGGCCAGAGACGGTTCTGGGGGTCAGGATCAGCGTATCCGCTGCGGCACGCTCGCCCAGCAGCACCGCTGTGCGGTCGCCCAGAGATTTTTCCAGCAGCGAGATCATGGGCACTGCCTTGCTGTCCTGATACAGCAGCACCCGCAGCACTTCTTCCCCCTTGATGTCTGCCGCGTTTGCCAGCAGATAAGGGGTCCATTCCTGCCGCAGATGACGCTCCAATGCCTCGCTCATGCGCAGCACGCGGGTAGTACCGTCGGTCATCTGCAGGGCAATGCCCACGCCCTCTGCCACCGGCAGGCGGGCGAACAGGTCGGCATCCTGCCCGGCAAAGGTGCACAGCGGCTGGCAGGTGCCATCGGCAAAATGGTAGGCCATGGCACCGCCGCACACCAGCGCAGGAGCGCTGAGCCGCACACTGCCCAGAATGGACCGCACTGCCCGCGGCGTGCGCTGGGAAAACACCGTAAAACGTCCGCCGCGGCGGACGAACAGCTGCAGCACATCCCGCACCACCTGCGTCAGGTTGCCGTCGGCACCCAAAAGCAGATGGTCCAGATCACACAGTACGAGCGTTGAAGAAAGATGGTTCATACCGTTCCCCTCCTGAGCGTTGCAAGAAAACGAGTGAAGTATTCCGGCAATTCCGAATCGAACCGCAGATGTTCGCCGGTGATCGGGTGCACAAAGCCAAGCGTTTTGGCGTGCAGGCACTGGCCGTGCAGGCTGGTGATGCAATTGTGCGGGCCATACACCGGGTCACCCGCCACCGGGTGCTGGATGGATGCCATGTGCACGCGGATCTGATGGGTGCGGCCGGTCTTCAGGCGGCATTCCAGCATGGTAAAGTTGTTCAGCCGTTCCAGCACCTGATAGCCGGTATAGGCATATTTGGTGTGCGGCTCACTGGCCGGGTAGACCGCCATCTTTTTGCGGTCGGTCTTGCTGCGGCCCAGATTGCTTTCCACAAAGCCCTCATCTTGTGCAAAGCCGCCGTACACGATGGTGCGATACGCGCGCTCCACACTGTGCACCGCCATCTGCTGGGAAAGGCCGATGTGCGTTGCATCGTCCTTTGCCACCACCAGCAGGCCGCTGGTGTCCTTATCGATGCGGTGCACGATGCCGGGGCGAATCTCGCCGCCGATACCGGACAGGCTTCCCTTGCAGTGCCACAGCAGCGCGTTCACCAGCGTGCCGTCCGGGTTGCCGGGAGCCGGGTGCACCACCATGCCTTTGGGCTTGTTGACCACCAGCAGATGCTCGTCCTCATAGACGATTTCCAGCGGGATGTCCTGCGGCACGGCCTCAATGGGCTTTGCGTCCGGAATTTCCAAAACGATGGTGTCGCCCGCCTTGAGCTTCAGGCTTTTGGCAACCAGCCTGCCGTTGCACAACACATGACCGTCGGCCACCAGCGCCTGCAGAGCAGACCGGGAAAGGCCGGTGTCCTCGCCGCTCAGGAAGCGGTCGATGCGCTGGCCTGCCGTCTCCTGCTCCACCACAAATTCACGCTGTTCCATGGCTCACTGCTCCTTCGGGGACTGCCCGTTCTCAGCGTGCAGCTCTTCCAGAAAAATTACCAGCACCCAGAGGCCCACGCCCACACACACGCAGATATCCGCAAAATTGAACACCGCAAACTGCATGAACAGCAGATTGATGTAGTCCACAACCTCGCCGTTGAGCACACGGTCGATCAGGTTGCCGATGCCGCCGGCAAGGATCAGCAGCAGCGCAGCCTGCTGCAGGTATCTGCCGCGGCTGCGGAAGAACAGCCCATAGGCCACAAAGATCAGCGCTATGCTGGTAGCGATGATGAGGAACAGCTGCTTGCCGCTGAGCAGGCTGAACGCCATGCCCGGGTTGAGCACGAACCGCAGCTCCACCACATGGGGGATCAGCGGCATTGCACCAATAGGCTGCAGCACATTGGTGGCCCACAGCTTGATGGCCTGATCGATGCCAATGAGTGCCGCAGCCGCGAGCAGATTAAAAACAACAAATGCCATAGGATACTCCCAAAATCATTCAGTATAAAAAACGGCGCTCCCCGGTATAAGGGAGCGCCGCCCTTTAAAACATTGTTTTATGCGGAACGCTTAGGCTTCCACAACGCTGGCGCAGCGTGCGCACAGGGTGGGATGTGCGGCATGGCTGCCGATGGAAGAAGAATACTTCCAGCAGCGCTCGCACTTTTCGCCGGTGGCATGTGCAGCAGCAACGCCCAGGCCTTCAACAGCACTTGCAGCGCCGCCTTCGCCCTTGACCAGCTCTACCTGAGAGACGATCATCAGGTCGGCCAGCTCGTCCATGGGGATGCTGTTGAGCAGGCTGTACACAGTATCATTGCAGTACAGGGTGACGGCAGCCTCCAGAGAAGCACCGATGACCTTTTCGGCACGGGCCTGCTCCAGAACCTTCTTCACCTCATCACGGACGGCGATCAGCTGTGCCCACTTTGCCTTGAAGGCTTCATCGGCGGCATACCGGCCGGCCTTGGGCATCTCCTCAAAGACAACGTACTGGTTCATGCCCTCGGTCTTGGGGATGAAGTCCCAGATCTCCTGACTGGTGAAGCACAGGATGGGCGCAATGATCTTGTCCAGAGCCACAAGGATCTTGTACATGGTGGTCTGAGCAGCCTTGCGGCCTGCGCCGTTGGTGCAGTACAGGCGATCCTTGGTCACATCCAGATAGAAGTTGGACATTGCAACAACGCAGAAGTTGTACACTGCATGATAGACCTTGTTGAAGTCGTACACAGCGTAGCCTGCGCTGGTGTTGACCATCAGGTCATCCAGAGCAGCCAGTGCCCAGCGGTCGATCTCCTGCAGCTGATCGTCAGCCACACAGTCGGTGTTGGGATCAAAGCCGTCCAGATTGCCCAGAATGAAGCGGGCGGTGTTGCGGATCTTGCGGTAAGCCTCGCTCAGCTGCTTGAAGATGTTCTTGCCGGCACGCACATCCACGGTGTAGTCGGAAGAAGCCACCCACAGACGGATGATATCAGCGCCGTAGTCCTTGATGATCTCGCTGGGCTCCACGCCGTTGCCGGCGCTCTTGTGCATCTGCTTGCCCTGCTCATCCACGACCCAGCCGTGGCACAGAACAGACTTATAGGGTGCGCAGCCCTTGCTTGCAACGCTGGTCAGCAGGCTGGACTGGAACCAGCCGCGGAACTGGTCGCCGCCCTCCATATACATATCAGCCGGGAAGCGCAGTTCCGGACGCTCCTCCAGCACAGCGGCGTGGGTGGAGCCGGAGTCGAACCAGACATCCATGATGTCGGTGTCCTTGGTCCACTCGGAAGCACCGCACTTTTCGCACACTTCGCCTGCGGGGATGATCTGCTCGGCTTCGTACTTATACCATGCATCGGAACCTTCCTTGCGGAACAGGTCGCTGACAGCCTTGATGGTGGCATCGGTGATGTGGTAGGTGCCGCACTTCTTGCAATAGAATGCGGGGATGGGAACGCCCCAGGTGCGCTGGCGGCTGATGCACCAGTCGTTACGGTCGCGCACCATGCCCTTCATGCGGTCATGGCCCCAATCCGGCATCCAGGTAACGGTGTCGATGGCCTTGTAGACATCCTCGCGGAACTTTGCGATGGAGCAGAACCACTGTTCCGTTGCACGGAAGATGATGGGGTGATGGCAACGCCAGCAGTGCGGGTACTGATGCTTGATGTGCACCTGACCCATGACAGCACCGGACTCGGTCAAATCGGCCAGAATGGTCTTGTTGGCAGCCCACACGCGCTGACCTGCATACTTACCGGCCAGCTCGGTCAGATAGCCGCCATCGTCCACGGGGACGGTGATGGGCACCTGCGGATACTTCTGGCAGACGTTGAAGTCGTCCACGCCGTGGCCGCCTGCGGTATGGACACAGCCGGAACCGCTTTCCAGCGTGACGTGATCGCCCAGAATGACCCAGCCCTCCTTGGGCAGGTAGACGTGGTTGTAGCGCATCAGCTCGAACTCGGTACCGGGGACCGGCTCGCCCACGATCTCGTAGTTCTCGATGTGGCAGGCATCCATGACGCTCTTGACCAGTTCGGTGGCCATGATGTGGAACTCATCGCCGATCTTGACGAAGGAGTACTCGAACTGGCCGTTCAGGCAGATCGCCTCGTTAGCGGGCAGAGTCCAAGTGGTGGTGGTCCAGATGACGAAGTAGGTCTTGTCCATCGGGATGCCGTGCTTTGCCAGCACACCGTTGGGGTCCTGAGAGACGTGGAAACGCACGAAGATGGAATCGCAGTCGTCCTCGCCGTACTCGATCTCGGCCTCTGCCAGAGCCGTGCGGCAGTCCGGGCACCAGTACACGGGCTTCAGACCCTTGTAGATGTAGCCCTTCTTTGCCATCTCGCCAAAAATCTCGATCTGGCGTGCCTCGAACTCAGGCTTCAGGGTCAGATACGGATGCTCGAAATCGCCGATAACGCCCAGACGCTTGAACTGGTCGCTCATGATATCGATGTGCTCGGTAGCAAACTTTTCGCAGATCTGGCGCAGTTCCAGCTTGGAAATGTCCTTCTTCTTATCACCGACGGAGGACAGAGCCTTCAGCTCGATTGGCAGGCCGTGGGTATCAAAGCCGGGCACATAGGGAGCCTGGAAACCCTCCATGTTCTTATCGCGGATAATGATATCCTTGATGATCTTGTTCAGGGCAGTACCCATGTGGATATTACCGTTTGCGTACGGAGGGCCGTCGTGCAGGATGAACTGCGGCTTGCCCTCGTTGTGCTTCATGAGCTGATTGTACAGGTCGTTGTCGTCCCAATCCTTCAGCATGACCGGCTCCTTCTTGGGCAGGCCGGCACGCATTTCAAACAGGGTCTTGGGCAGGTTCAGAGTACTATCGTACTGCGATTTGTTCTTAGCCAATGGTTTACACTCTCCTCTATATTTCCTTATGGGGTTGCCTTACTCGCTGAACTTGACACCCTGAAAAGCATCGTAGTCCGGCTCGTCCGGCTTAAAATCAGCAGGAGGCGCGGGCGGCGGGTCCAGCTTGAGCTGGCTCTCATCCTTTGCCCAGAAATCCTCGCTGCTGTCAGCTGCCTTGTCGTCGTCATTTTCAACAACGGCAGCAGGTTCTGCATCTTCCTGTGCGGGCTGTGCAGGCTCTGCTTCCGGCTCCTGCACGTCCGCTGCCTGCGGCTGGGCTGCAGCGGCAGGCTCACTTTCCTCTGCAGCAGGCTCTGCCTGTTCGGCATCCTGTGCAGCCGTTTCCTTCTGGAACTCCGGCAGACGGCTCAGCGACTCCACATGGCTGCGGTACAGGTTGAGCACGTCAGACTTGAAGCGGGTCACTTCCAGACGCACGCGGTCATACTCGCGCTCCTCTGCAAGGCGCTTCTCGTTTGCTTCGTTCTCGATCTCGTCTGCACGGTCGTTTGCCTTCTGCAGCAGTTCGTTGGCATCGCGGATGATATCATCACCGCGCAGATTTGCACGATGGATGATCTCTTCTGCTTTCTGGTTTGCTTCGCGGATGACATTTTCGCCCATGCGCTGTGCATTGATCAGCGCGCTCTTGAGCATTTCACCATCTGCCTCAAAGCTCTTCAGTTCATCGTGCAGCTTCTGGTTTTCAGCAGTCAGGTCCGCAATCTGCTTGCGAAGCTGTTCCGCCTGCGCATCGTCGTCCCGCAGCTGTTCTTCCACCTTATCCAGAAAACGGTCTACGTCCTCTGTGCGGTAGCCGCGGAGGTTTTTCTCAAATTGCACAGAACGGACATCCTGCGGAGTCAGCATAGTCATTTCCTCCCGTTGCTTTTAATATTGAAAAAATTCGATGATTGACCGATCTTTTCTGCTTTTACCGGGCAGTGCAGTCAGGTTGAAGCGGCCCTTGCCGCGCACCGTGAACACATCGCCCTCATATACCTGCGCATGAGGTTTATCCGCCGGCAGGTGGTTGATCTCCACCCTGCCCGCCTCGATCAGTTCCGAAGCCTGTCCTCGGCTGCAGTGCAGCATAGCTGCCAGCACAGCGTCCAGCCGCAGGGACGATACCGTTGCACTGTGCATCTCACGCTCCGCCTGCGGAAACTGCGGCACCTCATCCAGCGTCAGCAGTTCCGTGGTCAGCTCCGTGTGTCCAGCCTGAAACAGTTCCCGGCAGATCAGCTGTGCTGCCGGTTCCAGCGCAAACACATAAGCTGTGCCCGGTTGATCCTCCGGCAGAACGATATCTCCCAGCGCCTCGCGCCGCAGCTCAAGGCCCATCAGACTGCCCAGATAATCCTTGTGGGCGGGCAGCGCAGCCCCCGCCTGTGCACAGCATTGCAACCGCACACAGCAGATGGGTGCTTCGCCGCAGCTGTACTCCGGCTCGATACAGAGCACCCTGCGCTCCGCATTCAGCCAGCCGCCCTCAAACCGGAAGCCCTCCTGCACACCGGCACGGCCCAGTGCCGCGCGGGCCAAGTCTTGCTCGCGGTCACTCAGGAAAGCCGAATACCGCGCAATGTCCCGGGAAAAGGCCGTGTGGGCCAAGTCCTCGATATGGCGCATGAGATAGCGTTCTTCATCGGTACGCGCAGGGATGAACCCGCGCGCCGCCTTGGGCTGCGGATCAATAGAACGCGCCATTGTTCTCCAGCTCGTCCAGCAGATCACCCATGATATCCACGTTGTACGGAGTGATGATGAAGGTGCTGTTGGCCACGCGTTTGATCTGGCCATTGTTTGCATATGCAACACCGGACAGAAAGTCCACCAGACGGCGGGACACTTCCTTGTTGGTGGACTCCAGATTGAGCACCACGGTGCGCTTGTTGTTCAGGTGGTCAGCAATGGTACTGGCATCCTCAAAACGCTCAGGCTTGACCAGAACGACCTTGAGCTGAGTGGTGGCATTGATGTTGACCACCTTGCCGTTCTTCTTGGCACCCTCAACAGGCTCTTCATTTTCGTCGTCAGCACCAAGGCCGATGCCATTGTTATTGTTTACCATCTGGGGGCCATCGTCAATGTACTGATCCTCGTAATCGTCTTCCTGGTCAAACAGACCTTTCTTAATGCTGTCAAGCAAAGACATACAATCTGCTCCTTTCATTCGGGCAGCATGGCGCTGCCTGGCGTTCTTTGCAAATAGATGCAAATAATAGCTTTATCTATTATCGGATTTTTTGCCTCAGATGTCAATAACTACAAAAGCTTTCCATCATACAAATTTTGTCCGGAAACGATTATTTCGTCATAAAGCCTCACCTTGCTGACCGAGCCCTCGGTCCCTTCGGGCAGAACAAGGATGTAATCGCCGTCCGTGATGAGGGGATGGTCTGCGTCCACCGGGTCGATCGGGCAGAAGCGGGCAATGTTGCCAAGTTTCACGTACACACCGGGAATGTAGTTTTCGCCCTGCGTTTGTGCCTCGGTGCCATCCTCTTTTAAATAGTGCACAGCCGCAGCAGGCACCCGCAGGCCGCTGCGCTCTCCTACCGAGATGCGTGCTGCAGCCCGGTTCAGGCAAAGCACATCGCCGTTGATGGAGTTGCAGGCAAGCACAAAGCGGGCAAGGCCGCTGTCCTGATCGATCTCCACCTCGGTGACGGTGGCCTTGAGGCTGTTCTCCACCTGACCCGGGAAGCTGATCTCCACCGCTGTGCTCAGCGGCTTGCCGTTCTGACCCAGCAGCTTTTCGCCCTGCTTTGCAGTGCACACGCCCACATAGCGCCATGTGAACCCTGCCACGATCTTACCGGCGCAGCCGTCCAGTGCCAGCACTGGGTCGGACTGCAGATAGCCCTGCAGCTCCTGTGCGTTCAGTGCAAGGATATCATCGGCACTGGCATTGAGCCGTCCGCTGCTGGAAGAGCGCACAAAATAGCCGGTCTGCGGTGCAGTGATCTGCGCCGGGCTGCCCAGCTGCGCCTGCACGCTCTGGGACTGCTGGACCAGCGCAGTGATCTGATCGGTAAAGTTTGCAGCTTCGCCCGTTACCACCCAGAGCTTGTTCTGGGCCAGCAGGTAGGCATTGGCATCATCATCCACCGCTTCATAATCGCTGTCGTCCAGCGTATCCAGCAGGTCATACAGCGCAGAAGAACGTTCTTTTAAAAGGGTATCCAGCTGCAGCGCAGAAGTGTTCTGCGATTTCTGCAGCAGGTCGATCTGATCATTCAGCTGGTTCAGCTGCAGGCGCAGCGAAGCCTGCGAAGCGTTGCTGTACACCTCTGCCACTGCGGTGCCCGCTGAAACGCGCTCGCCGTCGGCAGCAAGATATCCAAGGTTTCCGCTGCCTGCCACATAGCTTTCGTCGAACAGCAGAACTCCGTCGGCTTCCACCGTATCCGAAATGACCGCAGGCAGCGCAGTCTCATAAACATTCTGCGGAAACAGGATATGTGCGGCCTGATACACCACATAAATTGCTGCCAGCAGCAGAAACGCGATCAGCACGCCTGCCAGAGTGGCAAGCACATGCGGCGCATGGCGTTCCTTCTGGGTCTCATCCGGCATATCGATCATCCTTTCGCTAAAAATTCGCTAGTTTTGCGGATGGCAGTCTGCACTGCATCCGGTGCACCGGCATCCAGCCAAACCACACCGTCCATATGGCGGAACCAGGTCAACTGGCGCTTGGCATAGTTGCGGGACGCCTGCTTGAGCTTTTCCGTGCAGGCTTCCAATGGAGCCGTCTGCTCAAAATACGGAAAGAACTCCTTGTATCCGATGGCCTGCGCTGCCGTGCGGAAGCTTTCCCGGTTCTGCCAGACATGCTCCGCTTCCTTTATAAGGCCCGCTTCCAGCATTTTGTCCACACGCAGGTCAATGCGGCGGTAAAGTACCGCGCGCTCTGGGAAATCCAGACCGAGGATCAGGCTGCGGTAGGGCCGCTCCGGCGGGAGAGACTCCGCCTTCTGTTCGCTCAGCTTTTTGCCGGTGGCACGATAATGCTCGAGTGCGCGCAGCACCCGCACCTGATTGTTCGGGTGGATAGCCGCAGCAGCTTCCGGGTCGGCCTGCTTCAGTTCTTCGTACATGGCAGCACCTCCTTTTGCAGCCAGTTCCGCCGCCAGCTGCTCTCGCAGACCGGCAGGTGCTTTTTCCTCTGTAAAGCGCACCCCATACAGAAAGCTCTGAACATACAGCCCTGTGCCGCCCACAAGGATGGGCAGCTTCTTCCGGGCAGAGATCTCTTCTTCCAGCTTTCCGGCCATGGCGGTAAAGTCTGCCACGCTGAAAGCCTTGTCCGGCGTAAGGATATCCACGCCGTGATGCGGGATACCGCAGGTCTCCTCCGGTGTCACCTTTGCCGTGCCTATGTCCAGACCTTTATAGATCTGCATGGAATCACAGCTGATGACCTCGCCGGAAAAATGTTTTGCAAGTTCTACGCCCAGCGCTGTCTTCCCGGTTGCGGTAGGGCCGACGACGGCCACCACGGGATGTTTATACGATGCGTCCAAACTGCTTTTCCAGCTCCTTCCGGGTCAATTTGAGTACGCAGGGGCGGCCATGCGGGCAGAACGGCGGCACCTCGCCGGAAAGGATCTTTTCGGCCAGCGCCAGCAGTTCCTGCGGCGAGGACTTGTCCCCCGCCTTGATGGCTGCACGGCAGGAGATAGAATGCAGCACCCACTCGGTGTGCTCGTTCAGCGCATCATGGCCGCCCTTGAGCAGCTTATTTGCGATCTCCACCAGCAGGCTTTCGGCATTCTGCGGCTCCACATCTGCGGGCACCGCGCGCAGCACCACGGTATTGCCGCCAAAGTCCGCGATCTCAAGGCCCGCATTTTCCAGCAGAGGAATGTTATCCAGCAGGGCCTGCTTTTCCTCCGCAGCAAGGTCGATGGCAGCAGGCTCCAGCAGCATCTGGCTGGGCACATTGCCGTAGTTCGCGGCCAGTTTTTCGTACAGCTGGCGCTCGTGGGCAGCGTGTTTATCGATCAGGCACAGCTCGTCGCCGCGTTCTGCAAGGATATATGTTCTGAACACCTCGCCCACATAGCGCAGCGGTTCCGGCTGATCCGCCGTCGGATCAAAGTTCATCTGCTCCGGCTCGGCCAGTACAGTTTCCTGTTCTGCCGCTTCCGGCGCATCCGGTTCTGTTTCTGCACAGGGTGCACTCTCAGGTTCTTCCTTTGGCGCTTCCTGTGCAGGGTTCCACGCTGCCATATGGTCCTGAGGCGAATGCAGTTTTGTCTCACCAAATTCCGGTTCCACATCCAGCTGTGTTTCACTTGCCGCCGCACGGAACGGCTCTGGTGCCTTTGTCGTTTCCAGCTTCGGGCTGTGAAGGGTCACGAACGGATCCAGCATATCCTCGTTCTGAGCACTGCCTTTCCAGCGCGGCACACTGGGTGCTGTCGGTATTTGCATTGCAGCAGCCGGAGCAGGCTGCTGCGGTGCTGCGGCGGGATTTTCCGGTTCCCAGTGCTGCTGTGGCAGAACGCCCGGGTCTGCCTGTCCCCGAATGATCGCAGAAAGGCCTGTAAAGTTATTGTTCTTTACATCATTTTTGATTATATCAGCGTCTTTTTTTGAATTTTCAGCTTTTTCTTCTTCTTTGTCTGCTTCAAAGGTAAAAAGCCGTTCACCGGTGCCGGGCTGAGCTAATGCCAGCTTGACGGCATGATACACCACATCAAAAACATCATTTTCGCGGGCAAAGCGGGCTTCGATCTTGGCCGGATGCACATTGACATCCACAAGGTCGGCCGGCATTTCCAGCAGCAGAATGCCGCCCGGGAACTTGCCCTGCATCATGGTACCCTTGAACGCCATCTCCATACCGGCCATCATGGTGCGGTTGCGCACATAGCGGCCATTGATGTAAAAATGCTGCATACTTCGGCTGGCACGGCAGCTTTTGGGCGGGGTGACCAGACCGGTGATGCGGTACACGCCCTCCTGATTTTTCAGCTCAATGAGGTCCCGGCTGAACTCCCGGCCCAGCACCGCATAGGCTGCACCGCGCAGCTGGCCGTCGCCGGGCGTGACATACTGCAGCTTGCCCTCACGGATGAACTTGACGCTGACTTCCGGGTGGCTGAGCGCTACATGGGTAACTGTATCCGACACAAAGGTGCCCTCAGAGGAGTCCTTTTTGAGGAACTTCATGCGGGCAGGCGTGTTGTAAAACAGATCCTTTACCCGGATGGTGGTGCCCACAGCTCTGGCACCCGGCTCACGGGAGACCTCTTCCCCGCCCTCAATGCGGTAGACCGTGGCAAACTCGTCCACCTCGGTTCGGGTGGTCAGCTCTACACGGGCCACGCTGGCAATGGATGCCAGTGCTTCACCGCGGAAGCCAAGCGTATGGATGTTGGTCAGATCGTCCGGTGTTTCAATTTTGCTGGTGGCATGGCGGATAAACGCCGTGGAGATATATTCTGCCTCGATGCCGGTGCCGTTATCGCTGATCTCGATCAGCTTAACGCCGCCGGATTCAATGCTGACGGTCACCTGCGTGGCACCGGCATCAATGGAGTTTTCCAGCAGCTCCTTAACAACGGATGCCGGACGCTCGACCACCTCACCGGCTGCGATCAGCTCGGCCGTGTGCTTATCCAGAACATGGATCACTGCCATGGTGTTTTCCCTCCTTGTATGGTCTGGGTCAGGTAGAGCAGTTTCATCTGTTCAGGCTGCCCTTCAGGGTCTTTTTCAGCTCGTAGAGGAAGTTCAAAGCCTCAATGGGGGTGAGTGTTTCCACATCCAGAGCTTCCAGCTTGTCCATCATCTCGCTGGGCACAACCGGAGAGTTATACTCCTGCAGGGCATCAAAATCCATCTGCTCTACTTTATTTTTAGGTGCAGTTGCTTCCAGCGCGCGCAGCACCTCATGGGCGCGGCGGGTCACACTGCCGGGCAGGCCTGCCAGCTTTGCCACCTCGATGCCGTAGCTGTCATCCGCCGGGCCGCGCACGATGCGGCGCAGGAAGGTGATGTCCTCGCCGCGTTTTTTTACTGCAATATTGTAGTTTTTTACGCCGTCCACGCCGCCTTCCAGCTCGGTCAGCTCGTGGTAGTGGGTGGCAAACAGAGTCTTGCAGCCAAGGCCCTTGGCGGGGTCTGCAATGTGCTCCACTACGGCGCGGGCAATGCTCATACCGTCAAAGGTGGAAGTGCCGCGGCCGATCTCGTCCAGCACCACAAGGCTTTTGGCGGTGGCATTTTTCAGGATCTCCGCTACCTCGGTCATCTCCACCATAAAGGTGGACTGACCGGCAGACAGGTCGTCCGACGCACCGATGCGAGTGAAAATGGCATCCACCACACCCACATGGCAGCTGGAAGCCGGTACAAAGGAGCCGATCTGCGCCATCAGTGCAATCAGTGCATTCTGGCGCATGTACGTGGATTTACCTGCCATGTTGGGGCCGGTGATGATCAGGCAGCGGTCTGCACCACAGTTCAGGGTGGTATCATTGGGTACAAACAGGCTGCCTTTCAGCATCTGCTCCACCACAGGGTGACGGCCCTCGGTGATGGTCAGCTCGTCACTGTCGTCCACGATAGGACGGCAGTAGTTGTTTTCCGCTGCCACCTGCGCCAGCGCCGTGAGCACATCCAGCTGGGCCACCGCATTGGCCGTGTGCTGGATGCGGTCCAGCTGAGCGCTGATGCTTTCCAGCAGTTCGCTGAACAGGCGGTGCTCCAGCGTGATGAGCCGTTCGTGGGCACCTAAGATCTTGCTTTCCAGCTCTTTCAGTTCCTGCGTGATGTAGCGTTCGCCGGAAGTCAGGGTCTGCTTGCGGATGTAGGTCTCCGGCACCATGCTCTTATAGGAGTTGCTTACCTCGATGAAGTAGCCAAACACATGGTTATAGCCGATCTTCAGCTTGGGGATGCCGGTCTCCTGCCGCAGGCGGGCTTCCAGCTGCGCCAGAACGCCCTTGGTATTGTCGCGGATGGAGCGCAGCTCGTCCACCTCGGCATGGTAGCCTTTGGCAATGACACCGCCATCCTTGAGGGTAGAAGGCGCTTCCGGGTCCACCGCCGCATAAATACGGGCCTTGATGTCCTCCAACGGATCGATCTGTACTGCCAGTTCAGCAAGCTCCGGGCAGCCGCAGGCCTCAGCCTGCCTGCGCAGGCCGGGCAGCCGGTCGCAGGTCTGGGCCAGCGTATAGATCTCCTTGGGTGTGGCAGAGCCGTAAACCGTGCGGGTCATCAGGCGTTCCATATCCGCAATGTAACCCAGCTCTTCGGTCAGGTCGCCGCGGGCCATGGTCTGCTTGACAAGGCTCTCCACAGCGTTCAAGCGGTGGTTGATGAGTGCACTGGAAATAAGCGGCTGCTCGATCCAGCTGCGCAGCATGCGCTTGCCCATGGATGTACTGGTCTTATCCAGCACCCAGAGCAGCGTGCCCCGCTTTTCGCGACCGCGCAGCGTCTCGGTCAGCTCCAGATTGGCGCGGGTCACGGGCGAAAGACGCATGAACTGGGCCTTATTATAGGTTATGACCGTTTTCAGACGTTCCACGCCCTTGATCTGGGTATCGTGCAGATATTCCAGCAGTGCCGCCATGGCAAAGCGCACAAGGCCGTCCGCTGCAATGCCGGTGGTCTGCGCCCAGTCGCGGCCAAACTGGTTTTCCAGCGATGCCGCCACAAGGCCCGGTGCATAGCGCTCCTCTTCGATCAGCTCCACCGAACAAGTCATATTCTTTTTGATGTACGCCGTCACCTCGCGGCAGTCCAGCAGACCCGGATTCATCAGCACTTCGCTGGGATGGTAGCGGCACAGCTCCGTAATGACCGCCGGGGCGATTTTGTCTGCATTCAGCTCTGTGATATGGGCCGTACCGGTAGAGACATCCGCAAAGCACAAACCTGCTTTCTTTCCTTTGAGGAAGATACTGGCAATGTAGTTATTGCGGTCATCCTGCAGCATACTGCTCTCAATGACCGTGCCGGGTGTGACCACGCGGATGATGTCCCGCTTGACAAGGCCCTTGGCCTTGGCCGGGTCTTCCACCTGCTCACAGATGGCTACTTTGTAGCCCTTGGCGATCAGCCGCGCCACATATCCCTCGTAGCTGTGGAAGGGCACGCCGCACATGGGCGCTCGCTCTTCCATGCCGCACTGCTTGCCGGTCAGGGTCAGGTCCAGTTCCTTGGATGCCGTCAGGGCATCGTCAAAGAACATCTCATAAAAATCGCCGATGCGGTAAAACAGAATTTCGTCCTTATGTTGTTTTTTGATTTCAAGATATTGCTGCATCATGGGCGACAGCTCTGCCATGGTTTACCCTCTCTCCCGTTCTATGGTTCTGTGCACAAGTTTGCGGCTTGTAACCGCTTTTGCAAACAAAACGCGGTCTGTTTTGCACAGCCGCGTTTTGTTTTTGCCGGTTTTAGTGGCAGCCGCCGCAGGTGGAGCAGCTGCCGGTGCAGGAAGCAGAAGGCTCCTGTACCGTCATGGGGTCGCCGCCATTCATGGCAGTGTTGATGATGGCATCGATATAGTTCACGAGGTTCTCGCAGTCACGCTTGGCCTCGTTGTAAGCCACCATGCCCTCGTTGCCCATGATCTGGCCGTACAGGCTGTTCACCTTTTCATTCAGTTCGGCGATGCGGGCATCGTTGCGCTCGCTCTTGCCGATCTCATTGTTCAGATCCATGCGGGCGAGGTTGAACTCGCCGATCAGGTTCTGCAGCTCTTCGTCCTTATCGTTTGCCTTGCGGGTCTGATCCAGAACGAGGTAGCGGCTATCGGTCTGCAGCGCAACGGCTGCGCGCTTGAAAAGATCAATGCAATCCATTTGAATGGTCTCCTTCTTATTTATACGTTCAGGGGCACTGCCCCGGAATCACTCAGGCAAGCTCACCCAGCAGCACAGTCGCCCGTGCGCCCGTGAGATGTACGTTGGCATAGCTGCCCATCAGGGAAGCGTCTGCCGTGAACTCCACCGTCAGGTTGTTGTCCAGACGGCCGGAGAGGGTGCCCTCATTGCGGCCAAAGCCCTCTACCAGTACCTTCACAGTCTGGCCAACCTGCGCCTTGACCAGCGCCATGGCGATCTCGTCCTGCAGCTTGAGCAGGCGGGTCATGCGGTCGGTCTTTTCCTTGCGGGGGGTGGGGTCCGGCATATCGGCGGCCTTGGTGCCGGTGCGCTTGGAATAGATAAAGGTGAACAGCTGCATATAGCCCACCTTCTGCACCAGTTCCAGCGTCTTTACAAAGTCCGCTTCGGTCTCGCCGGGGAAGCCAACGATGATGTCACTGGAAAAGGTGATGCCGGGCACCGTTTTGCGAGCGTATTCGATGAGCTCAAGATACTGTTCCACCGTGTAGTGGCGGTTCATCTTCTTCAGCAGTTCATCGGAGCCGCACTGCACCGGCAGGTGCAGGTGCTTGCACAGCTTCGGCTGGGCGGCAATGGTGTCGATCAGCTTGTGGCTGGCATCCTTGGGGTGGCTGGTCATAAAGCGGATGTGATAATCGCCGGGCACCGTGCACAGCAGGTTGAGCAGATCAGAAAAGTCCACCTTTTCTTCCAGGCCCTTGCCGTAGCTGTTGACGTTCTGTCCCAGCAATGTGATCTCCTTATAGCCTGCCTCCACAAGACCGCGGAACTCGGCAAGGATATCACCGGGCTTGCGGCTCTTCTCGCGGCCGCGCACATAAGGCACGATGCAGTAGGTGCAGAAGTTGTCGCAGCCGTACATGATGGGCAACCATGCGCGGAATTCGCTCTCACGCCGGATGGGGATATTCTCCACGATGACCGGGCGCTGGGCGGGCTCCATCAGCACACGCTTATGCTTCTGCAGCTTCTGGGCAATGAGCTGCGGCAGGGTGTCGATGCCGTCCACGCCAAACACAAGGTCAACGTAAGGATAGCTCTGGCGCAGCTTTTCTACCACGTGCTTCTGGTTGGCCATGCATCCGCACAGGCCGATGATGAGATCATGCTTTTTTTCCTTAAGTCCCTTCAGGGCACCTACGTTGCCGAACACACGCTGCTCGGCATGCTCACGCACGGCGCAGGTGTTGAAGAGGATCAGGTCTGCATCCTCGGGCTTATCGCACAGGCCATAGCCGATGTCCATCAGCACGCCCTTGATCCGCTCGCCGTCGTTCACGTTCTGCTGACAGCCATAGCTGTGCACAAAGGCCAGCGGCGGCGTATCATAGGCCTGCTTTACCAGCTCAGCGGCAATGTTATTATGTTCAAAACTAATGTATTCCAATCAAACCATCCTTCTCCGCCGGGCCGAAGCGCCCTGTGCGGCGAAAATCTACTTGCACTTTCTGAAAAGAGCCTTCTCTATAGTATACCCTGTTTATACGCTCCGGGCAAGAGGTTCCGTGCAAATTTTATGGTTCAGTGGGCGTTTTCCTGCACCTGCTTCTCGCAGCAGGCCTCGCATACGCCGATCAGCACAACAGCGCAGTCCTGCACATGGCCCTTCTGGTTTTTCACCAGCTTCATTACCTGCTTTTCGTCCACCTCGGCATCGGTCACGTTGCCGCACACGGTGCAGTACAGATGGCTGTGCCAGGGCAGCGTGTGGTCAAAGCGGTCAGCCTTGCCTGGAATGGACACCCGGCGCACCCGGCCCGCATCCACCAGACTATTCAGGTTACGGTATACGGTGCCAAGGCTCAGGCCCGGGCATTCCTTGACCGCAGCATCATAAATTTCCTCGGCGGTGGGGTGGTCGCACAGGTTCTGCACCGTCTGCATGACCAGCTCACGCTGTTTGGAATATCGCATATCGTTCTCCTTTTTCTTTGTTTTTGGGTTTTGGGTGTAAGGCGTGGCTCAGACGTTCTCTTCGCCCTTGATCTTTGCCCAGTAGGCACGGGCCGCCTGCTCATTTTTGTTATCGCCAAAGGTATAATATTTTACGTCCTTGATGGCATCTGGCAGGTATTGCTGTTCCACCCAGTGATGGTCGTAGTCATGGGCGTATTTGTAGTTCTGGCCCTTCACCAGAGCATCCTCACCGTCGTAGTGCTTGTTCTGCAGTTGGCGTGGGATCGGCCCGGTGCGGCCCGCCTGCACATCCGCAATGGCCGCGTTGATGGCATCATAGGCACTGTTGGACTTAGGACTGGTGGCCACCAGAATGACGGCATCTGCCAGCGGGAGCCGTGCTTCCGGCAGGCCCACCATGTTGGCGGCATCAATTGCCGCCTTCACAATGGGGATGATCTGTGGATAGGCAAGGCCCACATCCTCGCAGGCACATACCATCAGGCGACGGCAGGCCGAGGGCAGATCTCCTGCTTCCAGCAGACGGGCCAGATAATGCAGCGCCGCATCCGGGTCGGAGCCGCGCATGGACTTCTGGTAGGCTGACACGATGTCGTAGTGGTCATCGCCCTCCCGGTCATACCGCATGGCAGTGCGGCGGGTGACCTGCTGGATCATTTCCAGCGTAATGTGCTTTTCCCCATCCTCAATGGGAGCTGCCGTCACCGCAAAATCAAGACAGCCCAGCGCCTTGCGCAGGTCGCCGCCTGCGCTCTCGGCAAGGTAGGCACAGGCATTCTCGTCCATGCAGACCTTTGTGCTCTCCCCTTCCGAAAGCTTTTTCAGTGCATTGTGCACCCCACGCTCCACATCCGCTGCCGAAAGTGATTTGAACTCAAACACCGTACAGCGGGACAGCAGCGCATTATAAATGTAGAAGTATGGATTTTCGGTGGTGGATGCAATGAGCGTCACCGAGCCGTCCTCAATGCATTCCAGCAGGCTCTGCTGCTGTTTTTTGTTCAGGTACTGGATCTCGTCCAGATACAGCAGGATGCCTCCCGCACCTGCCAGCGTGCCGATATCCTTGAGCACCGCCTTGATGTCCCCGGTGCCGCAGGAAGTGCCATTGAGCTTATGCAGCGTCATACCGCTGTTTTCTGCAATGATGCGTGCCACCGTCGTTTTTCCGGTACCGGACGGGCCGTAGAAGATCATGTTCGGGATGCGTCCGCTCTCGATGGTACGGCGGAACACCCTGCCCGGTGCCAACAGATGCTGCTGACCGCAGACATCTGCCAGTGTTTTGGGCCGCAGACGCTGTGCCAGTGGTTCGTTCATCGTGTTTTCCTCCTCCCGTACCGAGGCGCGATTCCCCCAGCATTTTTCTATAGTATATCGCATTTTGGCAGTAAGAGCAAGGTTTTATCTGAAAATCATTCTCAGATAATTTTTACCCGCAGTTTACAAAAAACGCAAAACATGGTATTATCGTATCAGCTTTTGTCGATGGGAGTGGATGAAATGCCTGTTCGCAAAAAAGCACCAGAAGACCTTACTGCAAAAAAGGCGCTGGCGCTGGAAGTGATTGACCGGTTAAAAAAAGAATACCCAGATGCCGGCTGTACATTGGATTATGACCACGCCTGGCAGCTTCTGGTCAGCGTGCGTCTGGCAGCCCAGTGCACCGATGCCCGCGTGAACATTGTGGTGGAAGACCTGTTTGCCAAATATCCCAATGTTGCTGCGCTGGCTGCTGCGGAACCCGAAGACATTGAAGCCATCGTCAAGCCCTGCGGGTTGGGACACTCCAAAGCGCGGGATATCTCCGCCTGTATGCGGGTGCTGCGCGATAAATACGGTTGTCAGGTGCCCACCACCTTTGAAGAGCTGCTTGCCCTGCCCGGCGTAGGCCGCAAGAGCGCAAACCTTATCATGGGTGATGTGTTTGGCAAGCCTGCTATCGTAACAGACACCCACTGCATCCGGCTGTGCAACAAGATCGGCCTTGTGGACGGCATTAAGGAACCGCAGAAGGTGGAAATGGCCCTGTGGAAGATCGTTCCTCCGGAAGAAGGCAGCGACCTGTGCCACCGATTTGTGATGCATGGTCGGGCAGTGTGCAATGCGCGCAAGCCAGAATGCGAAAAATGTTGTTTGAAGGATATTTGCCGCTTTGCCCGGGAAACCGCCGGGCAGAGCGCAGAGCTTTAAAACTCAGGAGGTAGAATATTATGTTTGGTTTTATTTTCAGTCTGCTGATCGGCGCTCTGGCTGGTTACATCGCCGGCCGCATTATGGGCAGCGAAACTTCCACCGTGCGCAATATCGTGCTGGGCATTCTGGGCGGTTTTGTAGGCAGCATCGTGTTCGGCCTGATCGGTCTGAGCGCTACCGGCATCGTGGGTGAGATCCTCGTTTCCGTTGTGGGTGCCTGCATCTGCATCTGGATCGGCCGTAAGCTGTTCAACTGATTTTTCTTGTGTGCAAGGCTGCTCTTCGAGTTTTTCTCGGAGAGCAGTTATATTTTTGCGTCACAGACTATTTGCACCTGTTCTGCCGCAAAATCAAATCTTGACAGCGCACAGGAAGTATGATAGAATATTTCTCGTTGCAGAACATGCAAGAAAATTTTATCTGCTACTGTGGCTCAGCTGGTAGAGCAGCTCACTCGTAATGAGCAGGTCGCCTGTTCGAATCAGGTCAGTAGCTCCAAAAATCCTACGAATTTACGTTTAGAATCGTAATTTCGTGGGATTTTTTATTTAGTCTCGCAAGTTTTCGCAAAACCGCAACATCGCCCACAAAACAAGACAAAATAAAACGCCCCGTGGCACCATTTCATAGGGCGTTATACGCATTTTTATGCTTTCTTTTGGACAGGCTTCTTGAGTTCACAATGTAGGTTTGTCAATGATGTGTTTCTGTGATGTTTGGTGTAGCAATTTAACTGTACCACAGAACGACTCATTCGTCTTTTTTCACTTTGTGACACATCTATTGTAATCCTACACAGCTTTTATTGTTCAATATGTGAAATTTTATTGAAAATTTTTCATGGTAGTGGTAAAATATTTTTATGTCTTTGTCATTCTGTGCCCCTTCGCGGTAGAGGGAGAGCGCAAAACAGAAAAGACTCAAAAATTGCGGCATCCTTTCCGTGGGTGGGTTTTACAGCACACACTCTTGCGGGCGGTGATGTATGATCAGTAAGCAAAAGCAGCCAACCGCAAAACGATGGCTGTCCAAGAAGTGTGAGGAGGAGGATCGGATGAAAACAAAAACATTGCGCCGCCTATTTTCCATGCTTGCGGCACTGGTGATGGGGCTATCCCTGCTCACCGGATGCAGCGAAAAAAATGCGGAACGAACACAGGAGCAGGAAGACGCTCAGACTATTCAGGTGTATCTGTGGAGCACCAGCCTGTACGAAAACTATGCGCCCTATGTTCAGGCGCAGCTGCCGGACGTGAACATTGAATTCATCGTCGGCAACAACGATCTGGATTTTTACAAGTTTTTGCAGCAAAACGGCGGTCTGCCGGATATCATCACCTGCTGCCGGTTCTCGCTGCACGATGCGGCACCGTTGAAGGACAGCCTGATGAACCTTGCCATGACCAATGAGGCGGGCGCTGTGTACAACACCTACCTCAACAGCTTCAAAAACGAGGATGGCAGCGTGAACTGGCTGCCGGTGTGCGCGGATGCCCACGGCTTTGTGGTCAACCGCAGCCTTTTTGAGCAGTACGATATTCCCCTGCCCACCGATTACGCAAGCTTTGTAGCGGCCTGTCAGGCTTTTGAAAAGGTAGGCATCCGCGGCTTTACCTCCGATTATACCTACGACTACACCTGCATGGAAACCCTGCAGGGGCTTTCTGCTGCCGAGCTTACCACCACCGCGGGGCGCAAGTGGCGCACTACCTACAGCGACCCCGCCAGCACCGCGCGGGTGGGTCTGGACGACACCGTATGGCCGGGGGCGTTTGAGCGGATGGAGCAGTTCATTCAGGATACCCACCTTACAGCAGATGATCTTGCATTGAATTACGACGATGTGACCGGAATGTTCCGGAACGGAGAAGTTGCCATGTACTTTGGCAGCTCTGCCGGCGTGAAGATGTTTCAGGATGAGGGCATCGACACGATCTTTCTGCCCTTCTTCAGCCAGAACAGCGAACCGTGGATCATGACCACCCCCTATTTCCAAGTTGCCCTGAACCGGGATCTGGAGCAGGACACCGCGCGCCGCGAAAAAGCCATGAAGGTGCTGAACGTCATGCTCTCCGAACAGGCGCAGAACCGCATCGTCTCAGAGGGGCAGGACATACTGAGCTACAGCCAGAACGTTCCCCTGCGCCTGACCGAGTATCTGAAGGACGTCCGCAGCGTGGTGGAAGAAAACCACATGTATATCCGCATCGCCTCCAACGATTTCTTTGCCGTTTCCAAGGATGTGGTCTCCAAAATGATCGCAGGCGAGCTTACCGCTGAGCAGGCGTATCAGGCCTTCAATGCCCAGCTCCTTGCCGATGAGGAGCCTGCCGACAACGAGACCGTGCTGACCTCCGGGAAGGCCTATTCCAACGTATTCCACGCAAACGGCGGCAGCGCTGCCTTCTCCGTGATGGCAAACACGCTGCGCGGCGTGTATGGCACCGATGTGCTACTTGCCACCGCAAACAGCTTTACCGGCAGTGTGCTGCAGGCGGATTATAACCAGAAAATGGCAGCTTCCATGATCATGCCGAACGGTCTGATGTCCCGCCAGCGCACCATGACCGGCGCAGAGCTGAAAGAGACCGTCCGCGCCTTTGTGGAAGGCTGCGAGGGCGGGTTTGTGCCCTTCAACCGCGGTTCTCTGCCAGTGGTCAGCGGCATTGCTGTGGAGGTAAAAGAGAATAACGGCAGCTATACCCTGACCGGCATCACCCGGAACGGGCAACCGCTGGGAGATAACGACACCGTTACCGTGACCTGCCTTGCAACGGAAAAGCAGATGGAAGTGCTGCTTGCGAGCGATAGCGGCACGTCTGCGGGCGAAGATATGTGGGTAAAGAACACATGGCGCGATTATGTCTCCGGCGGCGCAACGCTTGCAGAGCCGGAAAACTACATGACACTGAGGTGAGCGGAATGGCAGACGAAAAGCACGAATCCAAACGCAGCTGCTATTCCCGGCACAAGTGGCTGCCTGCCGCCGCTGCCATCCTTCTTTTGGTCTTTCTGGCAGCCGGTTTCAGCTTCCGGTACATCTCGTTTATGTCGCAGACCATCTATCAGGAAAGCACCTCGCATCTGGAAGAGGTACTGTATAAATCCAATAGTATGCTGAAAGAGATGGTGCGCAAAAACCTGACCTATCTGCATCTGTGCAATGGCTTTCTGAAAAACACCTCGAATGAGGATGAAATTCAGGCCTATATCGAGGAAGCACAGCAGGCAGCCGGATTTGTTGACTTCTACTTTCTTTCCTATGACGGCAACTACATGACCGTGACCGGGGGAACCGGCTACCTTGGCCTGCAGACCAATCTGGACGAAAAGCTCTCCGATGGCGAGGATATCGTCGTAAATACGGCGCTGCCCGGCAAAGCCCCGATGCTTGCGTTCATCTGCCCCGAAACGCAGGGCAGCTACCGGGGCTTTGCCTACGATGCCGTTGCCATCACCTATTATAATGATGCTGTGCTGAGATTGCTGGACAGCTCTGCTTTTCAGGGCAATGCCAGCAACTATGTGATCTACCCGGATGGGCGGGTGGTGATTGACAATTCCGTAAACCGCAAGGAAATTATTTACAACTTCATTGCGATGCTGCGCGACCATTCCGACCTTTCCGAGGAACAGATTCTTGCCCTTTCGGATGATTTTGCGCAGGGCCGCAGCGGAAACCTGAGGGTCAAACTGGGCGACACCAGTTATTATCTGGTCTACGAGGATACCGCGGTCCAGAACTGGACGATGGTGGGGCTTGTGCCGGTCAGCATCGTCAATGCCAGTCTGGATAAGCTGTGGTTCCACACGGTGCAGATCGTGGCGGGCATCGCCTTTGGCCTTGCTGTGCTGATCATCCTGCTGATCCTGCGCAGAAGCCATACGACCCTGCGCCGGAAGGACACTGAGATCCTGTACCGGGACGAGCTGTTCCAAAAGCTTTCGCTGAACGTGGACGACGTTTTCCTGATGCTGGATGCAAAGACCTCCAAGGTGGATTATGTCAGCCCCAACGTTGAACGGCTGCTGGGCATCCCGTGGAAAGAAGTGCGGCAGGATGCCCGTGCTCTGGCAGCGCTGCACCCGAAGGATGACCCGGATCGCGACAAGAACTTTCTGGAAGGACTGCTCAGCGGGCAGCAACGCGAATGGGATTTCGAGTTTGAGCATCGGGAGACCAAAGAGCGGCGCTGGTTCCATAACATCGCCATGGGCAGCGAGGTAGAGGGCAGGACCAAGTATATCCTTGTCTTGTCCGACCGCACCGCCGACAGGCAGGTGAATCAGGCACTTTCGGATGCCGTTGCAGCGGCCGAGACTGCCAACCGCGCCAAAAGCACCTTCCTTTCCAATATGTCCCACGACATCCGCACCCCCATGAACGCCATCATCGGCTTTACCACGCTGGCACTCAGCAACATTGACGATAAAGACCGGGTGAAGGATTATCTTGCCAAGACCCTCGCTTCCAGCAATCATCTACTTTCCCTCATCAACGATGTGCTGGATATGAGCCGCATCGAAAGCGGAAAGATCCATCTGGAAGAAGTGGAAGTCAACCTTTCGGATGTGCTGCACGACCTGAAAACCATCGTCAGCGGGCAGATCTACGCAAAGCAGCTGGAGCTTTATATGGATGCCATGGATGTGACCGATGAGGACGTCTACTGCGATAAGACCCGGCTGAATCAGGTACTGCTGAACCTGCTGTCCAACGCCATCAAGTTCACCCCGGCGGGCGGCACGGTCTCGGTGCGGGTGCGGCAGCTTGCCGGAGCGGTGCGCGGCTGCGGGCAGTACGAGTTCCGCGTCAAGGACAACGGCATCGGCATGAGCCAAGAGTTCGCCAAAAAGATTTTTGAGCCGTTTGAGCGGGAGCGCACCTCCACGGTAAGCCGGATCCAGGGCACCGGCCTTGGCATGGCTATTACCAAAAACATCGTGGATATGATGGGCGGCACCATCGAGGTGCAGACGGCGCAGGGCAAGGGCAGCGAGTTTATCATTCGTGTGCCCATGCGTGCGCAGGCAGAGCACCGTCCGGTGGAAAAGATCACCGAACTGGAAGGCCTGAAGGCACTGGTGGTGGATGACGATTTCAACACCTGCGACAGCGTGACAAAGATGCTGGTCAAGGTGGGCATGCGTGCCGAGTGGACCCTTTCCGGCAAGGAAGCGGTGCTGCGTGCACGGCAGTCCATCGAGATGAGCGATGCTTACCATACCTATATCATCGACTGGCGCTTGCCGGACATGAACGGCATCGAGGTCACCCGCCAGATCCGCAGCCTGAACGATGATACGCCCATCATCATCCTGACCGCCTACGACTGGGCCGACATTGAGGTGGAGGCAAAGGCTGCCGGTGTGACCGCCTTCTGCTCCAAGCCCATGTTCATGTCCGACCTGCGCGAGACGCTGATGAGCGCCATCGGCCAGACACAGACGGATGCGGCGCAGGAGCTTCTGCCGAAAAAGAACATCCACTTCAAGGGCAGGCACATCCTGCTGGTAGAGGACAACGAGCTGAACCGTGAGATCGCGCAGGAGATTCTGTGCGAGTACGGCTTCCGGGTCGATACGGCGGAAAACGGTGCCGTGGCGGTGGAAAAGGTAAGCACTGCCGCACCGGGCAGCTATGATCTGGTGCTGATGGATGTGCAGATGCCGGTGATGGACGGCTATACCGCCACCCGGCAGATCCGCGCACTGGGCGACCCTGCACTGGCAAAGATCCCGATTCTTGCCATGACTGCCAACGCATTCGATGAAGACCGCCGCAATGCCTTGGAAAGCGGCATGACCGGCTTTTTGTCCAAACCCATCGTGATCGGCGACCTTGTGCAGGAGCTGCGCAAAATTTTGTAACAAGCCACCTGTCAGGCATAAAAAAATAAAGCACCCGCAGCAATTTGCTCACCGGAGATTCAAAACCTCTGTGGCGATTGCTGTGGGTGCTTTTGCTTTTGGGCGCTGTTTATTTCAGTACATCTGCAAGGACCTGCAGCAGGTGTGGAATATCCAGCGGCTTTGCAATATGGCCGTTCATACCGGCCTTCAGTGCGTTCTGACGGTCTTCCTCAAAGGCATTTGCCGTCATTGCAAAGATGGGGATGCCAGCCTTTGCGGCATCCGGCAGCGCACGAATCTGCCGCGTTGCCTCGTAGCCGTCCATGTTGGGCATCTGGATGTCCATGAGGATCAGGTCATACTGTCCGTCTGCCGCCTGCTTCATCTTCCGGACGGCGATCTCGCCATCCTCGGCAGATTCCACCTCAAAGCCCGCTTCCTTCAGGATCTCCACTGCGATCTCACGGTTCAGCTCGTTGTCCTCCACCAGCAGGATCTTTTTCCCTTTGAAGGCCTCCGCGTTCAGCTGCACCGGCCTGCAGGCAGGCTCTGCACCGAACGGCTCTGCCAGCACTCTGCGCAGCTCCGAGAGGAACAGCGGCTTTTCGCAGAAGGCGGTAACACCGGCAGCGCGGGCTTCCTCTTCAATATCGGCCCAGTCGTAGGCGGTCAGGATGATGATGGGGCAGCTTTTTCCAATCACCTTGCGGATCTGCCGCACGATCTCGATGCCGTTCATATCGGGGATCAGCCAGTCGATGATGTAAACGCTGAATTCATCCCCCTGCTCCATGGCATACCGGGTGCGGATCACCGCTTCCCTGCCGGAGATCGTCCACTCCGGCCGCATCCCGATCTTGGACAGCATGGTGCTGACGCTCAGGCAGGTGTCGGTATCGTCGTCCGCCACCAGTGCCCGCAGCCCTTCCAGCTGCGGGAGCTGCCTGAGCTCCACCTTTTGTCCGCTGAGCGCAAAGCAGAGATTCACGATAAACTCGCTGCCCTTGCCCGGCTCGCTCTCAATGGTGATGGTGCCGCCCATCAGGTCCACAATGTTCTTGGTGATGGACATGCCGAGGCCGGTACCCTGAATGCCGCTGACGGTGGAGTTTTCCTCACGGGCGAACTCCTCAAAGATGTGCTTCTGGAATTCCTCGCTCATGCCGATGCCGTTGTCCTTGATGCGGAACTCATAGCAGGCCCGGCCCGCAGGCGCACCGTTTTTCTCAGCAATGCGAATGCTGATCATGCCGCCTGTGGGAGTGAACTTGATGGCATTGGACAAAATGTTCAGCAGGATCTGGTTCAGCCGCAGCGGGTCGGTGATGATATCCTCGTTCTCCACATTCATGGTATCAATAAAAAGCGACAGCCGCTTTGCCGAAACATTGGGCTGAATGATGGAGCGCACATCGTGGACGAGGTCCGGCAGATGCACCGCTTTTTCCTCGATCTTTACCTTTCCGCTCTCGATGCGGCTCATATCCAGCACATCATTGATGAGGGAAAGCAGATGCTGGCTGGAGGTGGAGATCTTTTTGAGGTAGTCCAGCACCTGTTCCCTATTGTCGATATGGGTTGCAGCCAGCGAGGTGAAGCCGATGATGGCGTTCATGGGGGTGCGGATATCGTGGCTCATATTGAACAGGAACTCCCGCTTGGCGCGGTTTGCCGCCCCTTCGTGCTGAAGCGCGATCTCCAGCTTGCGGTTCTGTTCCTCCAGCTGGGTCTGGTACTTCCTCTCCTGCTCTTTTTTCTGCAGCTCCATCTCCTGCACGGAACGGCGGCGCAGCAGCTGAAGGATCATTACAAGCAGGATGTAGCCGACCAGCACCGTCAGGATCAGCAAAAGCGACTCCCGGAAGATTATTTTTTCATCCGTGTACGCATAGAGATCGAAGGATCTGCCATGGCAGAACATCCCGAAATAGCAGCCGGAGCCGTTCCAGTCCCGGGTATGGGTCAGCTTCTCTGCGGCCCCGGCTTTGCGAATTCCCTGCGCCAGCGGACTGCCTGCAACATCCTGCCCAATCAGCTCCGGGCGGTTTGCGGCAACGACCTGATTGTTCTGCACGATGAACAGCGTGCCGCTGGTTTCTGCCGGGTAGCCATCCAGTACACTTTGGATGGACAGCGCCGTTTCCTCCACAAATTCCGCCGGGGTGTACCGGTAGGCAAGCAGGAGCAGCTCTGTGCTTTCTGCCCGGTGTGCCGCAACATCCACAGCAGAGCCATCTTCCAGCAGGACGCGCTTCACATAGGTCTTTCGCGGGTAAGATAAAACGTCCAGAACAGCGTCATTTTTCAGCTGGTCGCCAAACCGGTCATAGCCGATGCCGTTGGTCGTGGACTCGCACCGGAGCGTGCCATCCGGTCCCAGAACCGAAATGCCGGTGAGCCAGAGCTTTTCTGTCTGCCTGTTCAGGCACTGCGGGTCGGAGAGGTCAAGCGCAGGATTTTCTGCCAGCTGATGGACTGCGACCGCCGTGCGGCGGAGTGCCTTTGCCGTGATGGTATCGTTGTGCTTTTCAAAGCTGGTGGACTGGGATTTGACAAACTCAAGGGTCTGGCAAAAGCGTTCCTCTGCTGTGCGCATTGCCCGCCAGCTGGAGAAAAAAGCAACACCGGCCATCAAGAGCACGCCGATGATCAGATAGGCTGTCCATATCCTTTTATCCGGGGTGGTTCTGTTTTTACGCGCCAATGGTGTCCACCTCCAGATACTGCGAAGCATTTTCAAGGTATCGGCCAACGATCTGCTCCAGCGTGCCATCCGCGCGCATCTGCGCAAGGGTATCGGTCAGCTGGCTGTCCAGCCCGCGGGTGTCGTTCTTGGCAAAGGCGATGCCCAGCCCGGTGACCAGCAGCGGTTCCTCCAAAATGCGGAAGTCTACGGCATTGTCCTTCATATATTGCAGGATGCCTGTCTCGTGGGCGGCGATGCCGTCCACATAGCCGCAGGCCAGCATTGCGTACTGCACACTGCGGTTTTCGATGCTGAGCACCTCCACCGTCTGCGGGATGCGCGGGTCGGAGCCGCTGAGAAAGATCTCCTCCGGCTTGCCGGTGCTCTGCACGGCGATGGTCTTGCCGGCAAGGTCGCTGAGGGATCGGATGCTGCTGTGGGCATCCACCGCAACCACCTGACGGCTCACCATGTAAGGCCCCGCCCAGCGGTATACCTCTTCGCGTCCATCCATGGAAAAGCAGCCCCAGATGCAGTCGATGGCACCGCTTTCCACAAGATTTGTTTTCTGCTCCCAGTTGATCGTTTCAAACCGGGCAGCATACCCCATGCGGCGGAACGCCTCGGTGGCGATCTCCACATCGATCCCGGTGGGAACACCGTCATTGTTCAGATAGATATAAGGTGGATAGCTGTCGCTTCCCACAACGATTTGTGCAAGACCGCTGTCTTTCGCTTCCTCTTCTCCGCAGGAAGTCAGACTGCTTACGGCAGCAGCTGCCGCCAGCAGCGTGCATCCGTTCAGGAATGCACGGCGTGAGATTCTGTGTTTCATTCGGGCTTTTTATACTCCTGTTTTGATTGCATCCGCAGCTCAGTTGTGCTGCTGTAATTCTTCTTTCAGGGCAGCTTGGATATCCGTCAGGCATTGCAGCAGAAGCGGCTTCCTGTTGATGAAGTTTTTCCAACAGCTGCTGCTCACGCGCTTTGTAATATTCCTCGATCTCGGAAAGTGTATTCACTTTCTAATCTTCTCCTGCATCATTCACATCGTTTGTGCGCTTCCTCTGCGGAAACGCGCTTGTCCGCTATTTATTTTCGGGGGGATAACACGAAAGCGTTTTACCGTCTGCTCCAGCGCAGCAATATCCACAGGTTTGGACAGGTGCTCGTCCATGCCGGCTTCCCTGCTCTTCTGCATATCCTCAAGGAAGGCATTGGCGGTCATGGCAAGGATGGGAATGATCCTGCCCAGCGGGTTTTCGCCGCTGCGGATGCGGCGGGTGGCTTCCAAGCCGTCCATCACAGGCATCTGCACATCCATCAGGATCATGTCGTACTCGCCGGGCTTTACGCTGGCAAAGGCATCCACGATTTCCTGACCGTTGGAGCAGATGGTGCAGCTTGCACCATTGGCTTCCAGCAGCATTTCCAGAATTTCGGCGTTGATGGCGTTATCCTCGGCGCAGAGGAACTTCATGCCGGACAGAGGAGAAGTTCCTTCCTCTTCCTCCGGGAGCACCTGTGCCTCTGGCACCGTATCTGCTTCGGCATCAACGGGAAATTCCAGCACCACCTCAAAGCGAGTACCCTTGCCGGTGGTACTCTCCACATTGATAGAGCCGCCCATCAGGTCCACGATGTTCTTGGTGATGGCCATACCAAGGCCGGTGCCCTGCACCTTGTTGGTGCCGGAGCGCTCCTCGCGGGTAAAGGGGTCAAAAAGGTTCTTCTGGTAGGCCTCGCTCATGCCAATACCGTCATCCTGCACCACAAAGCGGTATCGGGCGTAGTGCTCGTTTCGGGGCAGCTCGTCCACCTCAAACCGGATATGCCCGCCGGTGGGCGTATACTTGACTGCGTTGGAGAGAATATTCATCAGCACCCGATTCAGACGGTTGGGGTCTGCCAGCACATTTTCGTGCTGCAGATGGGTGTTTACCGTAAAGGTCTGGCGGCGCTGGCCTGCCTGCTGGCGGATGATGCTGTCCAGCTGGCTGATCTGCTGGGGCAGATTCATTTTTTCCACATTCAGGGTGGTCTTGCCGCTCTCGATGCGGCTCATGTCCAGAATATCGTTTATGATGCCCAGCAGCAACTGGCCGGAATTTTCCAGCTTGTCCAGATGTTCGGCCAGCTTTTCCGGCTGGTGCAGCTCGTTTTTCATCAGAGTGGTAATGCCGATGATGGCGTTCATGGGGGTGCGGATATCGTGGCTCATGTTGGCAAGGAAGTCCGTCTTAGCCTTGCTGGCGCGCTCGGCGGACTGTAACGCCTCTGCGGCAATGTCCTGTGCCTGCCGCAGCTCATCGTTTACCTGCGTCAAATGGATGTTGTATTGCTCCAGACGGAGGTTCGCTTCTTTTTCTGCCTGCAGCTCCTGCTGCTGCTTTTGCCGCAGGAGAAACCAGCCGACGAAAACTGTTATGACCGAGAACACCATTGCAATGACGATGATGATGATCATGACGATGCTGACCAGCTTCTGCGTATTCACGGCCACATATTTTGCCGGAACAAGGAACGCCAGTGTCCACTGGGCGTTTTCCATCTGCTTCAGGGCGTAGAAATACTCGGTGCCGTCCAGCACGGCGTTGGAATAACAGGAACCTGTGCGGTCAAGCCGCTCCTTTGCCTCCGCAAAGGAAGAGCCGTGCAGATAGGACATCCAGGATAGCACGGTGTATACATTGTGTCCCTTCAGCAGTTCGGTATCGTTAGCGTTGAACAGCTTGAAACCGTCATTATCCAGCACATAGACGCTGTTGTTATTTTCGTAGGCATCACAGCGGAAATAATCGTTCAGTTGGGTCATGCTTTGCGAAATACCAAAGTAGCACAGGGTGATCTCTTTTTCTCCGCTTTGCAGTGTGATGGGGGTGGAGAGCTTTTCCAGAAACACCATCCGGGAGTCGTCCACGGTCAGCGAGTTGGAAACGTAGCTGACCCGCTGCGGTGCGCTTTCCAAATACTTCATTCCTCGCAGCAGCCCCATGCGGCCATTCTCAGTATAGTAATGTCCGGCAGAGTCCACGGCAATCAGTTCGATCTGTCTTTCATGGTAATTGGAAAGCTCCGACAGCTTTTTCAGATAGCGATAGAACTCGGTATCGGTCTTTAACGGAGTGTAGTACAAATAATTGCATTGTACATTCACCTCGTCCCAGTGGGTGTCGATCACATCCTCCAGACTGCGGAACATCTGGTGGGTGACCTCTTCCATCTGGTTCAGCCGCTCATGGTAGACAAGGTTCTGGATGTAGGTCTGGCTCATGATAAAAAGGGTCAGGATGACCGCAACAATGACAAAGCCGGTGCCCCAAAGCAGCTTTTTATATAGGTTGTTGTTCACATCCGGTATCTCCTGTCCGTTCTGTTCAGCTCCATGCAGTGTCTGCCCGGCTGATGGTGGTGTATGCACCAAAGAAGGCTTTTGCGGCATCCATGCCCACCACGCCGCTGTCTGTGACCGTGGTCTCCGCAACCAGCTGGTCACTCACACCGCAGATGGCAACCTGATAGGTCTTGCCCGCATCCGGCTGCACCGGGCTTACCAGCACATAGGGGTAGCCCTTGCCGTTGCCGTAGGCATCGTAGCCCGTGGCCAGCAGGTCGTTGATCTGCTGCCCGGTCAGGGTAACGGTTTGGATGGTGCGGTTCCAGCCGGTGGGCAGGATCACCGAAAGGTCGTAATCCGTAATGTCCTTGGCGTACAGCTTGGCAGCTACGCCGTGATGGTTCTGATCGGTGGGGTTGCCGGGGATCCATGTGCTCAGCGACACCAGCGCAAGGTCGCTGCCGGTAGCCTGTGCAAAGCAGCGGCCTACCAGCATGGCGCAGTCCTCCTGCGAAAGCTCCTCCGTAACGGTAGTGATGGTATCCGGGGTGTTGTTCACCACACTATCCTGATCCTCGTCCAGCTGACGGATCACATCCTCCATGGTGGCATTGCCCTTCATGAAGTCCAGCATTTTAAGGCCAGTGGTCACGATGGTGTTTTCCCAGCCGGAATAGATAAAGGGCGCGGTGTTGCCTGCATTCAGGGCATCGGCGATGTCGGCATAGTAGGTGCCGTCCGCTTTTGCGTCCTTGAAGGGCAGCAGGCTGCTTTTCAGCGCCGTTGCGGGCTGCAGAGCGCTGGTGCCTGCAACGGTGGAAAGCACACGCATCACCTTGAGCGCATCTTCCAGCTTCTGGGGGTTCTGCTCCAGCTTTTTATTCAGACCGTAGAAGCGGTTCACATTCAGCACAAAAACGTTCTGGGTGCCGTCCTCCGAGAGAAACGGCATCAGCCCGTATTTATCGGCGTTGCCGTCTGCCTCCACGATGCCGTTGGTGCCGCCCATCAGAAACAGGGTGTTGCCCTCGGTCATCCTCTGCCGGGTCACATTGTCGTCAAGAGCGTCGCCGGTGTCGTTCAGCATCCCGATGTCCTTCCACTTCTGGACATAGGCCATCGCCTGCATCATGCCGGGGGTATTGCTGACATTCGCCTTACCGGACAGATAATCCCGCTGCCACAGCCTGCCGTCCAGTGTGCCGAGGAAATCGGCGTCCGCAATGTTGCACAGATACTGGAAACCATAGCCCGGATACTGGATCTGCGGCAGACAGAGATCGACCTCTGCTTTCTTGGCCTTTACAGCCAGTTCTTCCAGCTCAGCGAAAGAATTGGGCAGCTCCCAGCCGTATTTTTTCAGCAGGGTCTTGTTGTAGGTGATGCCGTAGCAGTTGTAGGTCGAGGGCAGCAGGTAGATGGCACCGTTGTCGAACACGTCCTGCAGACGGGACTCCACATAGTTATCCGTAAAATCGTAGCCGGAAAGGTCCAGCAGTTTGTCGGAGACCAGATCGATCCGGGGGTCGTAGTAGGTCAAGGTGCAGACGTCCGGCAGGTCGCCCGCCGCAAACATATTCTGCAAACAGGTGGTGGTGTTATCGCCGCTGTAGGGCACGACCTCGATGTTCACTTCCGGGTAAACGCTGTGTACCTGCTCAATAAAGGCTTCTATCTCCTTATAAGGTGCCATAAAGGTGATGGCTTCGTGCGCATCGTCTTTTTTCGCCGTTTCGGTCTTACCGCCGCCGCAGGCAGTCAACGCCGCCGTGGCTGCCGTAATGCCGCAGACCTGCAAAAAAGAGCGGCGGGAGATCTTTTTCATCATATAAATATACCTCCCTCACATTATCGGAAAGTGCAGTAGCGCAGTGCTGCCCTAGCTATTCTTACACATCCCATAGGAATCCACACACCCGCAGCCTGTCCGCATGGGCTTTGCGCCGAGCTTCCATAAAATAACATTATTATTGTACCATTGCAACAAAAGTGTTTCAAGTTGTTTTTGAAGGCTTTTACATACGAAAGTACTTTTTATATCTGATTCTGCCTTTTGCATGGCATAAAATGCAAAACGACCTATTGAGGAAATAATCGTAGATGGTTAGCATGAATGGAAAAAATGTGCAGGCTCATCATCAACACTAAACCACCCAGTGTGAAGAAGAGCTTTTCACATCCGGCGGCTGCGTGGATCAGCTGCTGCCAAAGGCCCTTTTTCTGCATAAACAAGATCCAGCCCATAGAGGCAATGTAGGTCATGCCGACACCGAGATGACTGAGCATTATCTCCATGTTCTACAACACCGGCACCCGGCTGGGGCTTATCCACGAAACAAGTCATCGAAAAACTGAAACTGCTGACTGATGCGGAGTTTGCCGAGCTGGAATTTCCCCCGGACTGATCTTTGCCGCCTGCGGGCGGCGTACATAAAGTATTTTGTTCTTCCAAAAGATATGCTATAATCAAATT